>Ga0182008_10000017_pt1 | contig 235130 bp, 178 predicted proteins | sample Sormic07211129_1_FD_120482 | JGI IMG/M metagenome (GOLD analysis project Ga0182008, IMG submission 120482) | Rhizosphere microbial communities from Sorghum bicolor, Mead, Nebraska, USA - 072115-129_1 metaG | ecosystem: Host-associated > Plants > Roots > Rhizosphere | place: USA: Nebraska... | reverse complement strand
TTCTAAGTCGTCTTCAATTAAGATTTTATGAGATACAACTACGTTTTTAAACTCGTGGTTGATCTTAACAACTTTGAATTCCATTGTTTTACCCACGTATACATCGTAATCGCGGATAGGTTTGATGTCAATTTGAGAACCTGGTAAGAAAGCCTCAACACCCATAATGTCAACGATAAGACCACCTTTAGTACGGCTTTTAACAAATCCGTTGATGATTCTGTCATTGTCAAGGGCTTCATTGATAGTTTCCCATGATCTCTGAGTTTTAGCTCTTTTACGAGATAAGATTAATTGGCCGTTAGCATCTTCAGGGGCTTCCACGAAAACGTCAACTTTATCGCCAACTTTCAAATCAGGTGTATCACGGAATTCAGAAGTAGATACTAAACCGTCTGATTTAAATCCAACGTTCAATACCACGTCTTTGTTGTTTATTGAAACAACAGTACCGCTAATGATTTCACCTTGAGTGATTTGATTGAAAGTATCGGTATACATGTCTTCAAACTTTTTACGGTCTTCATCAGAGTATTTTCCGAAAACTTTATCATCAGCATCCCAGTCAAAATCTTGATCAGGTGTTGCTAACGATGATTTGATCTGTTCGATCGACACTGAATCAGCTTCTGATTCAATGGTTTCTTTTTCAGCAAGACGAGCGTCTGCGCCTTGAAGTTCAGCTGTTTTAGCCTCTAGTTCTTTTTCTGCTACTTGTTTTTTAGCCATTAAAATTAAATCTCCTTTTCCCGTTAGGGACGGCAAAGATAATAATTAATATTTTTAAAGAAAAGATATTTTTGATAAATGTTGTTGATTTAGAACAGATTGTGGAGGAGGTATCACAGTATTTAAACAAACTAGATAATATTTACTCTAAAGCCCGAATAGCATTTTTATTACGTACAAGTATTTAGAAGTAGTCTAAATACTTGTAAAATTATTTTATTTTTGCAGGAAATACCATCAATTCTAATAGTAAATGAAACAAGGAAAAACCAAAACAGCCTGGCAAAAAACGCGAAAATTCTTTAACGACATTCACCTTTGGCTAGGTTTAGCCAGTGGTATCATTGTAATACTTATTTGTTTAAGTGGTACTATATATGTATTCAATAGTGAGTTAAGAGAAATGGCTTCGCCTGAATTATATAAGGTAGATGGCAAAGGAGCTAAACCAATGCAAATAGAAGCATTGGTGGCAAAAGTTAAGGAGAATACCGGTGGTAAGGTTACCTCTGTTAAAATACCAGCTGATCCTGGCAAGACCTATCAGTTCATGGTTAAGCTGAAAGAAAAGGATGGGGAAGGGAAAAAGGAAGGAGCAGATAGGAAAAAAGGATCTGCAGAATTTTCAGGTGCTCCTTCAAAGGATAAGAAGAAAGAAAAGGGTGGTGGTAAAGGAAAAGAAGGGCCAGGAGAAGGAAAACGCCCATCAGCATTTGCAGTGAATCAATATACAGGCGAAGTACTTGGTAATGTTTCTGAAGCAAAAACTGCGACAGCGGAATTCATGAAAACTATGTTTAGTCTGCACAGATGGTTACTACTCGATAAAATAGAAAAACCATTGTTCGGCGAATTAGAAAATCGGAAACTAGGTAGCTATATTTCAGGGACAGCCACAATTCTTTTTACATTAGGTGTAATCACGGGGATTGTAATCTGGTTTCCTCAGAAAATGAAGGCCTGGAGACAGGGTTTAAAAGTGAAATGGAGTGGAAGTTGGAAAAGAACAAATCACGATTTGCATAATAGCTTAGGCTTTTATTCATGTATATTTTTGTTTTTGATGGGTATTACCGGACCTCAATGGTCGTTTCCATGGTACAGAGAAGCATTAAGGAAAACACTAGGTACTTATCAGCCTGAAGGATTTGAGCCTCCTGCTGATCCGATTTCAAAAATCAATGCTGAGAACACCAAATCATTAAGTATAGCAGAATATATAAATAAGGCCCAAGAAGTTCTTCCTTATTCTGGTGATTACTTGGTTTCGTTACCAAAGGACTCAGTTTCTGCAATTGCCATAACCAAGAATCGGACTGGTTTTTTTGCGCCGTCAGCAGGAGATAAGTTATTGCTTGATCAATATACTGCCGGAGTTTTAAAAGTAGACATATTTAAGGATAAGCCATTTAACGAAAGGGTTTCAGGATCAATTAAAGCACTACATTTGGGAGATATTTACGGTATGTTTACCAAAATAATTTATTTCCTTGCATGTTTAATTGCCACTACATTGCCAGTTACCGGTACATTGATATGGCTTAATAAACTGAAAAAGAAACGCAGGCCTAAAAAAGTAAGTCCTGTTCAGGCTATGCAGCCCGCACTTTAAATTTATCACGATAATCTTTAGGCGGCATTCCTGAATTCTTTTTGAATAGCTGCCTAAAGGTTTTGAGATCATTATATCCCGAGTTTAGCATAACTTCCATAATACTCTGGTTTGTTTGCTCAAGCAGTTTTTTTGCTGCCTCTATCCTGGTTTTCTGCAGGTATTCAATTAGTGTATTCCCTGTGGCATGTTTAAACCTACGTATAATGTTACGTCTGCTCGAAGGGATTTGTTTCAATATGTCTTCAATAGTAATTGGTTCGCTGTAGGTGTTTTCCATACGGCGTTGTATTTTGGATACTAACTCATCTCCATGATCACGTATAGGTGTAAATGAACCAAAATGGCTTTGTTGATCACGGTTCATATCAATTGAGAATATTTTAGCCACACGTACCGCTACATCCCTATTACAATAGTTATGAATTAATCGCAGTAACAAATGGAAACTACTTGTTGCTCCTCCACTGGTATAAATTCTTGAATCGTGGGTAACTACTGCATCTGGTTTAAAAGTTACATCAGGAAAATAAGAAGCAAATGCTGAACTGGCATTAATGTGTGTCGTAGCTTGTTTGCCATTTAATAAGCCACTTGCGGCAAGTAAGAAGGCTCCTGTACAAAAACTAGCAATCTCAGCACCCTTTTTATATTGTTGCTGTAACCAGGGCAAAAATTCTACATTCTCATTTAAGGATAGACTCATTTCGCCTGTATCAAAGGCTGGTATTAGCACAATGTCCTGTTTATCTGTAGCAGTTAAAAGTTTGGGAATATACTTCTGAAAAGTGGATACTTCATTGGTGTAATCTCCTATATAGAATAGATTGAGACTGAAAATAGGATCTTTGCCATTGGATTTATAGTAATTATTTACAGTATCGAAAACGTCTAAAATAGCAGCAATACTAAGGAGTCGATATTTTTTAGTTAATAGCAGTGCAACTTGTACCATGATCTTGCATTTAGATATGCAAATTAGTAAAAAATGTACAAAGAGTTTAAGGCTAAAGATTTGATTAGGTATTGCTTGTTCAGACCAAAACTGAGAAACGGCTTTTTTGTCGGTTTTGGTCTGAATGAGCTGTTACTATGTAAAGGATTTTATATTTTTCTTTTTACGTCCACGCCAGATAAGAAAACCGGTTATAGGTAAACTTGCAGCAACAAGGCTGGCTGCAAAGGCCATGATCTTTCCTGGTAATCCGGCTATTGCTCCAATATGAATGTCGTAATTCATTCTCATCATCTTATCTGCAAAGCTGGCATTAGCGAGTTTGCCGTATACATGTTTAACCTCTATTTCTTTTAAGGTGTATTGGTCGTAATACAAGAAATCTGCTTTCCAATAAGTATCCGTATCAGGGTTGATTGCAATTTCGATTGCTGATTTTCTGTTTTCAGGAACGTGTACTTCCAGACCTCCTGTATATCCTGGCATTTTGTTTAATGTTCTGGCCCATAAAATATCCATGGCAGGCTTTCGTCCAATGGTAGAGTTAGCCAATGTACTATCAGAGAAGCTCTCCTCAAACTGGTTCAACGTTTTACCTCCCGAGGCGATCCAGTAGCTTGATTTAGCAAACCATTGAAAGCCCATAACCAAGCCTGTAAAAGCAATAAAAATAAGAATCCATGTCATGTAAAAGCCAAACACATTGTGTAGGTCGTAGTTTACCCTTTTCCATTTTGCATTCCATTTAACAGTGAATCTTTTGGCACTTGCGGCTTTGTTTTTTGGCCACCATAAAATCAATCCGGAAATTAGTAAAAAGAAAAACATTAAGGTGGCGCTGGCTAAAATAGGCTGACCAATATTTGGAGGCAGCCATAAATAGTAGTGCCCCATAATGATTAGTCTGAAGAAGTCATCGTCCATGTTTTTAACTTTAAGCACCTCTCCGGTGTAAGGGTTAACAAATACGATCCAATAATATTCAGGGTTTTCGGCGAAATAGACTACTCGTGTGGAGGCTCCTTTTTCATAGCTAACACTGTGAGCATGTTTGCCGGGCAAAGCCTTATCAGCGATCAGTTTTAATTTAGAAGGCTCAATAAAAGGTTTGTTTTGAACCTCTACAAAACGATAAGGCTGGGTAACGTTCTCTATTTCACGTTCAAAGGCAAGTATGCAACCCGTGATGCCTAAAAAGCATACAAATAGCCCGGATGTTAATCCGAGCCATAAATGTATTCTTCCGATCCAATATTTGAATCTGTTTTTCTTTTTATTCACTTTAATCTAAAGTCTAAAATTTATACGATAAACTAAGTCTGTAACTTCTTGGTGCTTCTGCTTGCCAATAGAATGTTTTTATCCAGCTGTAGTACGAACCAGTATATAAGTATTTGTTGAGTACATTAAAAACATTTGCATTTAATCTCAGTTTGCTGTTTTCCCAAAATAGGCCACCGTCTACCTTAAAATAATTCGGTAGGCGTACATCAGACTCACTCCATGAATCTGTTTCGCGATTGGCCAGATAAGTAAAACCACCAGATATACCTGTTCCTTTTAAAGCTCCATTTTGTAATTTGTAGCTCAGCCATGCATTAGTAGTGTGTTTAGCATAGCCAGGTACTATATCTCCTTTATGTATATTCATACTTTCCGGTACATCATTCCCTACTTTTGTTACGCGAGAATCGGTAAGGGCATAGTTTGCCGTTAATGTTAAACCATGTATAATTTCTCCGCGAAGATCAAACTCAACTCCCTGTGATCTTTTTTGTCCAAGTAAAAAGCTTTCAGGGTTGGCTGGTGAGCTGTTTGCAGTCGCGCTGGCTTCGCCATTTTTAAGAATACGGTACACAGCTAATGTAGTGTTCCAATTGCCGTTATTACCCCAGTCTTTTTTAATGCCGAATTCTAAATTATTTCCGGTAATAGGTTTTACTTCGCCACCGCTCACTAACTTAGATGAAGCTTGAGGTATAAAAGCTTGATCATATAAGCCATACACTGATGTCTGATTGTCTATTGAATAACTTGCGCCGAAGCGTGGTGTGAATTTTTTGCCTGTTGTGCTGCCAAAATAAAATTGTTTAACATAAGTGTATCTACCAGCTATCGTTACTCTCAACTTATTATCTGCAAAACCTAATTCATCTTGAGCGTATAAGCTAGAATATTCCTGAGAGATGACACCTCCAGCAGTTGTGGCGCGTGCCTCAAGGTTTTGTGTACGATCAAATTGTGGAAAGCCGTTAGAAGGTACACCATAATTTGGATTGCTGTTATCAAAAGGTAAAGCCTCAGTGTCCAAATCATGAGATTGACCCCAGTCTGCAAAGTAATTTTTATTACCTAAGTCAAATCCAGCAAGAATTCTGTGCTTAATAAAACCAGTGGTTACATTCCCATTAATAAAGCCTTGGGCCATGGTCATTTCACTTTTTGCATCCCATATACTTACATTACGTATCAGAGTGCCATTATCATTAACCTTTGTTGGCCACATTGAAGAACCATTTTGTTGGTAATTAAAATACGAAGCGGCGGCTGTTATTTTCCAGTTATCATTTATCTCATGTGTAAGATTTAGAAACAGGCTATGGTCATTAATTTTAGTTAGGGGTAATCCAGGAGCTACTTGCGTAAAATTTTGAGGGAGTTTAGCGTATCCATCAGGTGCAAATACGTAAAATGAACCGACGTTGGTCATGGCAGCATTCTGCAGGGTATATTCAGCAGTAAACTTTGTTTTATCATCTATTTGATAAGAAACAACAGGGGCAATACTATACCTGTTATTTGATTCATAGTCTCTGAACGATTTTTTATTTTGACCTGCTAAATTTAGGCGGTATAGTAATTTACCATTTTTACTTAATTTACCATCCAGATCAACAGTTGCACGATATAAGCCGAAACTTCCGGTAGTTAATGAAATTTCTCCTTTTTCCTGACCCGTTGGTTTTTTAGTAACTACATTATATAGTCCTGCGGGATCCCCACTAGAAACCATAAAGCCTGCAGGGCCTTTTACAAATTCAATATGATCAACAAAACTCATATCCTCTGTTAATGGACCCCAGTATGAACTTACCACATTAAAGCCATTGCGCAATGCCTGAATTTGAGAACCACGCATGGTAATGTTGGTGTACAAGTCGCCCCAGTGTTCAAGTCTTACTGCACCACTTATGTTGCGGATAAGTCCATCGCTCATGCTAATTACCTGCTGATCTGCTAAAGTTAAGGAGTTAACGATTTGAATATTTTGAGGTATTTCTAACAGAGGTTGGTCTAGTCTTAAAGAAGATGAAGGTTTGTCTACTTTGTATCTTTTGGCATTTGTAGATATGTTTACCTCTTCAAGTGTACTAAGGTCTTCTCTTAACACAAAATCAACTTTAGTATTTCCAGATTCTGTAACTTCTACGGGTTTTTCTTGAGGACTTAAGCCAACAGCTGACACTCTTATCGTATATTTTCCGGTATTTACTTTCTTGATTTCGTAGTTGCCATTTTCATTTGTGGTTGCGCCAAAGGGTTTTCCTATCAATTTAACGGATACAAATGCAGCATTATGTCCATCTGATGTGGTGATCTTCCCACTAATGCTACCGGTTTGTTGGGCAATAGCGCTAACGGAGAGGAATAGAAGCGTTATAAGTAAATTAACTACTCTAAGATTATTCATTTATTCTTTTGTTTGTTTATTTGGATTAATTCTAATTAGATGCAAAGTAAACGTCTAGCAGCTTATAATCAAAATTTATTTAGAATTAATCTAATTTGTGTGGTTTCAAGAATATCATAGTCTTGATAAAATTTCATTTTAAGAAATGACTGTTTTACAAGCTCGATTATGTGTATACATAGCTTAAATTGATGAGTAGGAAATCACAGTTGATTTACTATATTGCAGGACTAATAGGGAATTAAACTAATGGAAAAAAAGGTTTCAATTAAAGATATCGCCAAATTATTAGGCATCTCAATCAGTACAGTTTCTTTTGTGGTAAATGGTAAAGCTAAGGAGAAGAGGATTAGCGAACCTTTAACTAAAAAGGTTTTAGAACTTGTTGAGGAATTAGGATATAAACCTGATGCCTTGGCCAAAAGTTTTCGTACAGGGAAAACCAATATTATTGGCTTCTTAGTTGACGATATTTCCGAACCATTTTTCTCTGGTATTGCAAGATTTATTGACGAAAAGGCTTCTCAAAATGGTTATAAAATCATTTATAGTAGTACAAGAAATAACAAGACAAAGGCACAGGAATTATTGCAGATTTTTCAGGATCGACATGTTGATGGGTATATTATTGCCCTTCCGAATGGTTTAGAAGATGAGGTTAAATCTTTGACTATGAGTAGAAAACCTGTTGTTTTGTTTGATAGATATTTCCCTGATATAAAAGCTGACTTTGTAATTATCAATAACCATCAAGGTACTTTTAATGCCGTTAAACATTTAAAGGACAAGGGATATAAAAATATAGGATTTATAACAATAGATACAATTGAGCAGCAAATGCTTGATAGGTTGAGTGGTTATGAAGATGCTGTTAAATCGGAGGGGTTAAAGTCGTATGTTAAAAAATTAACTTACGGTCCTTCATCTGAATTAATTCATGACGTCGCAGATTTCTTAAAAAAGGAAAAGGGACTTGATGCTATTGTATGCGCTACCAACTATATTACCATGGCAGGTTTAAGAGCTATTCAGCAGCTTGGTTTAAAAATTCCTGATGATATTGCGCTATTGTCTTTTGATGATTTTGAATTGTTAGAATTCTCTGCACCCCCAATTACAGCTGTGGCTCAGCCTCTTGAAGAGATTGCAGAAAATATTATGAAAATTTTGCTAAAGAGATTGAATAGTTCAAAGAGTGATGAAGAACAGCAGATTGAGGTTGTATTACCTACAGTTTTAAATGTCAGAAGTTCCACTTTAGTAAAACTTTAAACACAAATTCTATTTTCACCTAAAAATTATATTTGGCTAATACTAGAATTAGGTTGGTATAGCTAATAAGATTTGGTTTATCTTCTTAATATAGGAGAGTTTACTGAACTTTATTCCGAGCGTTTTTTTCAAAAAACTGCTTACGACTTTTGTGGGTATCAATATAAACCGCAATGGCTAATAAAAAATATAATTTTGGGGCTGGCCCATGTATTTTACCCGATAGTGTTTTAAATAGGGCTTCTGATGCTGTTAAAGATTATAATAGAACTGGCTTAAGTATTCTCGAGATTTCGCATCGGTCATCAGAGTTTGAAGATGTAATTTATGAATGCCAGAGTCTTGTTCGAGAACTTTTAGACGTACCAGACAATTATAGTATTTTATTTTTGCAAGGTGGGGCAAGTACTCAGTTCTCTATGGTGCCCATGTGCCTAATGCAGCAGCATAAAAGAGCTTCCTACCTAGATACAGGATATTTTTCTTTAAAAGCTATAGCGGAAGCTAAATTATTTGGCCCCGTCCATATTGTTGCTAGTTCTAAGGATAGCGATTATGATCATATCCCTTATGGTTATTATATTCCAGGCGATTCTGCATATTTCCATTGTACTTCAAATAACACTATTGAAGGAACAGAGATTTTTACTTTTCCTGAAACAGGTGTGCCAGTGGTATGTGATATGTCTTCTGATATTTTTAGCAGGCAAATTAATGTCGCTGATTTTGATCTGATTTATGCCAGTGCTCAAAAGAACATGGGACCCGCAGGTCTAACATTGGTTATTGTTAAGAAAGTGCTTTTTCAGCGTAGTCAAAATTTAATTCCTTTAATGTCTGATTATCGCGTTTATGAAGCTCATAATTCGATGTTTAATACTCCTCCAGTATTTTCTATTTATGTGGCGATGTTGAATTTGCGTTGGTTAAAGGGAATTGGTGGAGTAAAACAGGCCGAGCAAAATAATATAGCTAAAGCAAACCTACTTTATGATGCAATTGACAACAGCGACTACTTCTATGGATTGGCAGATAAACCTGATAGATCCAGAATGAATGTGACATTTAAAATGTACAATAGAAGGCGGGAGACTGAGTTTTTGAATTTTGCCGAAAGCAGGGGGATACTGGGAATTAATGGTTATCGTTCCATTGGAGGTTTTAGGGCTTCCCTATACAATGCTATGGAGATTTCGGGGGTAGAAGTTTTGGTGGATTGCATGACCGACTTTATGAGTAAGGATCAATTTAAGAACTTTAAACTAAAAACAAATACAATATGAGACGATTAATGATCACTCAGTCTATTTTAAACAGGGATTCAGGAGAGCTATCGTTATACCTTAATGATATAAATAAAATTCCTTTGATCGGCCCAGATGAGGAATGGGAGCTTGCAAGAAAAATTAGGGAAAATACTGAAGGAGCCAGAGATAAATTGATTAAGGCAAATCTTCGTTTTGTGGTGTCTATAGCAAAGACCTTTCAAGGTAAAGGACTTCCACTAACGGATTTAATTAGTGCTGGAAACATAGGACTTATATATGCTGCAGAAAGATTTGATGAAACTAGAGGCTTTAGATTTATTTCCTATGCCGTTTGGTGGATTCGCCAAAATATCTGGACATATTTACAAGAAAGTAATCGCATAGTAAGACTGCCTGGGAATAAAATATTAAATCTGTTGAATATTAATAAGGCCAGTAATGCCTTTGAACAAAAAAATGAAAGATTGCCAACGCCTCAAGAACTTAGTGAAGAAACAGGACTTTCAGTCGAGAAAATAGCCGATTGTATCTTAAGCTCTCAAAAGACCTATTCCTTAGATATGGTGACCAACGATGAAACAGGTTACACTTTGATTGACACTATAGCCGACGAGAATTCGCTTCCTGCTGACGCCTCTTTAATGCTTGAATCTTTTAATGTTGATTTAGATAAAACCCTTAAAATATTACCCTTTAGACAAGAAATGATATTAAAAATGTTTTTTGGAATAGGGCAAACTGCAAGAACTTTGGATGATATATCTGTGATTTTTAATCGCAGTAAAGAGCGAGTACGACAGCTAAAAGATGAGGCATTGATAATCTTACGTGTTTACTTAAAGGGAAATCCTGAACTTAAGTTTTAAATAAAAAAACCGCCTGTTAACAGAACAGACGGTTAGACAAACTATTGAACCTAATTTTTTGCCTTATTTTTTATTCTCAGCTGATTTTGGAGCAACAACTGTAGTAGTCTTTTTTACCGTAGCTTTTTTATGTGAAACTTTTTTGTGAGCTGCAGGTTTTTGAGCAGCTGCAGTTGTTGGAGTAGCTGGTTTTTGAGCAGCAGGAGTTTGTGCAAATGCGCCAATAGTTGTTGCAACTAATGCTAACGCTAAGATTGTTCTTTTCATGTCTAAAATTATTTTGTGTTAATTGTTAGATCAAAGTTGCAAAGTAAACATGAAGATTTAATGAAGATAGAAAATGACTAAAAAGGGAAGATAATTTCAACAGTTGTGCCCTCGTTTTTCTCTGATTTGATATTTACAACAATCTGATGAAATGCAGCAATACTTTTGGCTATTGCAAGTCCTAGACCATAGCTATCCTCTTTTTTTGACTGAAATTTTTCGAAACGGATAAAAGCATTTTCCACTTCATCGGAGCTCATTCCCTGGCCCGTGTCGGCAATGTAAAGATGAAAGCCATCGGGCTCATTGTTGCCGTAGATGTTTATCCTGCCAGCCTGAACATTATATTTAATGGCATTGCTAACTAAATTACTTATCAAAGTGTGGAGTAATGAACGATTACCAGTAAAAGTATAATCTTCAGGAAGATCAATGTTGAATGCCAATTTCTTCATAAGCAATCGGTGTTCTAATTCTTCATATACTTCGGTTACTGTTTCTTTAATTGAAATCTGATCCGGTTTGTTAAACTGATTGTTTTCAACTTTAGAGATTAAGAGCAAACTGTTAATTATTGATTTTAAACGACTTAAGGTCTTTAGGCAAGCAAATAATTTATTTTCACCTTCCTGGGTTAATTTCTCATCATTGAGCAAATTCTCTAATCGGGTGCTTAAAATAGAGATAGGTGTAAGTAATTCATGAGATACATTGGCTATAAATTCCTTTTCGGTAAGAAAAAGAGTCGCAATCTTATTCATTAAGATGCTAATGCTTTTATCTAGTATTTTGAAATCCTCTGTTGTAGTTTTTACAGGTTTATAATTGAAGTTAATCGGATCATTTACCCGATTTAATTTTTGATCAATTATTCGATAAAAAGGAGCCAACAAAAATTGGGTGAAAGCAAGGTCGGTTATTAAAGTTAAGATAACAGCAGCTAGTAATATAAAAAAAGTGAAGACTGAAATAGTATGCTCCAATTGAGATACCGCAGCCATAGTTTCACCCAATTCAAGCTGGTATCTCTTACCTTCAAACATCAGATCCGTAGTTAGTATCTGATATTCCTCCTCACTATCCTCAATATTACGGATTTCTTGACTAAAGTGATTTTTAAGAGGTTTGTTATTTTGCTTAACCTCTTTTAGAATAATGTATTCTTCCTTTAGCAAGTTGTAATCAGTAAAGGTTTTTTGTTGAGTAAGTAAATCATTAATCTCAACGGTGGAAAGGTTTGATACAAATTTGGCCTTCTTTTGAACTAATCGTTGCTGAAGGTGCTTTACCGAAATGTGATTTATGGATACCAGGATCAAGATACCTAAAAAGGTGATAATTGCAACCTTAGTTAGTGTGTTATATAAAGCAAGCTTAAATTGTAATTTCATAATTGAACTGCTTTTATGAAATTACGAATTAGAAGTTGATTCTATAGCCAATACTTCTAACGGTTTCAAACCATTCTATATGAGCATAAGCTGATAATTTTTTACGTAAGTTTTTAACATGTACGTCAACAAAGTTTGAATCTGAATTGATTTCAAGGATATCTCCCCAAACATGTTCCGTTAAGTTCACCCTGGAAATTACCCTGTTTTTGTTTAACACCAAGTAGTTGAAAATTTCAAATTCCTTATTTGTCAAATTAACCTTTTCGCCATTGAAACAAACTTTATGATTTTTAATGTCTAAAGTAAACTTGTGGACATTTATTTCATTCATTTCAAGTTTATGCTTGCGCCTGATAATGGCATGCATTCGGGCTAATAGTTCTGTTAAGGAGAATGGTTTTGCCAAATAGTCATCAGCACCGGCTTCCAAACCTTTAATACGGTCGTCAACATCACCTCGTGCTGTTAATATGATTACCGCATCGTCGCGTCCACCAATTTGCTTTAATTGATGAAGTAATTCAAAACCATCGCCACCCGGTAATCCTAAGTCAAGGAGAATAAAGTCGTAAGAGTTTACAAAAATCTTTTCTTCAGCCGTCGACTTTTTCCAGGCATGTTCAATTGTGTATCCTTCCTTGCCTAGGAATTCAGCCATTTCCAGAGCTAGTGTTTTTTCGTCTTCAACAATCAGTATTTTCATCAGAATCTAAACGCTAAAAACCTGCATGAGTATATTATTCTAAAATAATAAACCCGTGCAGGTTTCTGTAATATTAATCAATTTGATCGCTATTTCCAACCGCCACCTAAGGCCTTGTATAAATTAACGATTGATTGAAGTTTTTGAAGTCTGTCATTTGTACTATTTAACTGTGCTGCCAGTAAACTCTGCTCAGAAGTTAGAACATCGGTATAATTAGTTGCAGAGCTATAGCGAAGCAATTCTTTTGTGTAATCTACAGCTTTAGTTAGCGATGCAATTTGTTTTGCTCTGGTTGTTTCTTTTTCCGCAGCAGTTTGGTATGCAAATAATGCATTTGAAACCTCTTGGCCACTAGTTAAAAGTGTTTGCTGAAAGCTGTAAAATGCTTGTTGCTGTTGAGCCTGAGCAGTTTTTAATCTCGCTTTATTTTGTCCTTTGTTAAAGATTGGCTGTGTAATACCTCCAATTAAGTTATAAAAGATGGACTGGTCAAAGAAGTTTTTAAGGTCAAGAGTTGATAGTCCTCCGTTAGCGGTTAAAGTTAAAGCAGGGTAGAAGTACGTTTTTGCTGTATTTGTATTTTCAAAAGCAGCTCTGAATGCAAATTCTGCTGACTGTACATCTGGTCTGTTTTGCAACAGTTGTGAAGATACTCCTGCTTGCAAATTATTAAACGGTTGTTGCTCATCTAAAGTAGTACGGGTAATGCTACCTGGCCCTTTTCCCAAAAGAATACTAAGTGCATTTTCTGTTTCTTTTATTCCTTTTTTAAGGTCCGGAATGGTTACCTGAGCTGCATATAAATTTGCTTCACTTTGTACAACAGCAGCACCATTAACTATTGCTCCCTCTTTTAAGGATCTCATAGTTTCAACATCTGTTTCCCTTATTTTTACCGTTTGCTCAGTAATAGCTAGTTGCTTATCTAATGCAAGTAAGTTGTAATAAGTATTGGCAATGTTAGCTATAAGCTGTGTTTGTACTGCTCTTTTTGCGGCATCAGTTTGTAGTAATGAAGCATATGCAGATCTTTTAGCACTGCTAAGTTTACCCCAGATGTCCGCTTCCCAACTTGTGCTCAATTGAGCCTTGTATGTTTGAGTCTCGGTATTGATATTTATTCCGGGAGGGAAGTTTAAAGCAGCTCTTGATTGCTTAGTATCTGTTACAGATAGATCAGCACTTAAGCTTGGTAAAAAAGCGGCTTTGCTTAGCCTTAATGCAGCTTCAGCAACTTTGATACGTTCAATTGCCTGTTTTAAATCCAGGTTTTCATTTAACCCTTGTTGAATTAAAGTTTGTAAAGTGGCATCGGCGAATAGAGTTTTCCAAGGTAAATTGGCAATAGTCGCAGTATCGCTACCAGGGTTGTCACGATAAAGGTCATTGCTATTTAACGCCGGGCGTTCGTACTTTTTAGTTACGCAGGCGGTTAAGCAAAGTATGGCAAAACCGATGATTATATAAGATTTATATCTAAAGTTCATGTGATTAAAATTAGTGTTCACGGGTATCTATTGCCGGGAAATCAAGTTCTCCTTGTTCTTTAACAATACCTTCTTCAAAAGGAGATTTGTTACTTACCTTTTCTTGCAGAGTCTGGAAAATGATAAATAATGCAGGTATAACAAATATTCCGAATATTGTTCCTATAAGCATACCTCCAACAGCACCTGTACCAATCGATTTGTTACCCGCAGCACCAACTCCCGTTGAAAGCATTAAAGGTAATAATCCAAGAATAAAAGCAAATGACGTCATTAAAATAGGACGTAAACGTGCAGTTGCTCCATTGATGGCAGCGTTTACTATGCTCATGCCTTTTCTTCTTCTATCTACAGCAAACTCCACAATCAAAATTGCATTTTTTGCGAGGAGACCAACAAGCATGATCAAGGTGATTTGAGTATAGATATTGTTGTCGATTCCGAAGATTTTATCAAAGATAAATACACCTGCCAATCCAATAGGAAGAGAAATTAGAACTGCTAGCGGTAATATGTAACTTTCGTATTGAGCACAAAGCAAAAAGTAAACGAAAACAACACACAGCAGGAATATAAAAATGGTTTGACTACCGCTCGACATCTCTTCGCGAGATAGACCCGAGAATTCGTAACCATAACCAACCGGCAAGTGTATTGCAGCTTCTTCTTGCACTGCCTTTAGTGCGTCACCAGAACTATATCCATTATTTGGATTTCCAGTTACAGCAATAGAGGTAAACAAGTTGAAACGTGAAATTGCCTGAGGACCATAAACCTTAGTTAACGTTATGAACTCACTTACTGGAGCCATTTTACCACTTGAATTTCTAACATAAATATTATTCAAACTGGCTTGATTTGCTCTGTATTGAGCATCAGCCTGGAACATTACGCGGTATTGCTTTCCGTATTTATTAAAGTTTGATGCATAAACACCGCCATAATAACCTTGTAGAACGCTTAAAACATCAGTAACGGTTAGCCCTGCTTGTTTTACCGTGGCAACATTCACATCAATTTGGTATTGAGGGAAGTTTGGATTGAAAGAGGTAGATGCGTACTGAATTTCAGGTCGTTTGCTAAGCGCAGCTAGAAACTCGTTTCCTACGGCATTAAACTTATTAATATCTCCACCTGTTTTATCTTGTAGTTGGAATTCAAAACCACCACTGGTACCAAAACCCTGAATTGTAGGTGGTGCAAAGAAAATAACCTTAGCACCTTTAATCCCTGCAGTTTTAGCAAATAATTCACCAATAATTTGCTTTACGTCACGAGTTCTTTCGTTCCAAGGTTTGAGCCGTGAAATTACCATACCATAAGAACTTCCAGATCCACTGATCATACTTCTACCAACTACTCTAATTGAGTTTTTAACCTCTGGGATAGAGTGTACAATGCTATCAATTTGTGCAATAACCTCATTGGTGCGCTCCTGCGAAGTAGAAGCCGGTAATGAAATATCAGACATGATGGTGCCCAAATCCTCATTTGGAACAAATCCTTTTGGAGTGGTATTCATTGTCCACACTAAAACAACAGTGAAAACAGCTATACCTAAACCAGCAATCCATTTCCTTCTTGCAAGAAATTTAACAGATCTCTTGTATCTGTTGGTCATCATGTCAAATGATGTATTAAATCCTACATAGAATTTTTGCAGAAAGCTTTTCTTTTTATCATGATCTTCTTCATGCGGTTTTAAGAACAGCGCACAAAGAGCAGGACTTAATGTTAATGCATTAATCGCTGAGAGTATGATGGCAATAGCTAGTGTTAGACCAAATTGCTTATAGAATACACCCGAAGAGCCCTGAATAAAACTTACAGGAATAAATACAGCAGCCATAACCAGGGTAATGGATATGATTGCACCTGTAATATCTTCCATGGCATCGATGGTAGCTTTCTTGGCGGATTTATAACCATGGTCGAGCTTGGCATGAACCGCTTCCACTACCACAATAGCATCATCCACAACAATACCAATAGCCAGTACGAGAGCGAATAGCGTTAGTAAGTTTATGGTAAAGCCAAAAAGGTTTAAGAAAAAGAAAGTACCAATAATAGCAACCGGAACACTAATCGCCGGAATTAAGGTTGAACGGAAATCCTGAAGGAATATAAATACAACTAAAAATACAAGTATAAATGCTTCAACCAGTGTATGTATTACTTTTTCAATTGATGCATCAAGGAAATCATTAACGTTTACAAGTGGTGCATAATGAACACCTTTAGGGAAATTAACTGATGCATCATCTAAAACCTTTATTGCACCTTCAATTACGTCTTTTGCATTGGAACCAGCGGTTTGATTTATGGCAATACCTAACGCAGGTTTACCGTCAAAACGTACCGAACTGGCATAACTTTGAGCTCCCAATTCAATTCTGGCAATATCTTTAAGTCGTAGAACCTGGCCATTAGCTGCAGTTCTGATAATGATATTACTAAACTCGCTTTCATTTTTTAAGCGACCTGAATATTTTAGGGTGTATTGGAAAGATTGATTACCCTGTTCTCCAAACTGACCCGGCGCTGCTTCAACGTTTTGTTCTGCAAGGGCTACATTAATGTCATTTGGCACCAAGCCATAAGTTGCCATTATCTCCGGTTTAAGCCAAATACGCATGGTGTAATCCATTAAACCAAAAGCAGTAGCATCACCAACTCCATTGATACGCTTAATTTGCGGTATTAAATTGATGTTGGAATAGTTTTGAAGAAAGGTCTGGTCATAGGATGGATTATCACTATAAATACCAAAAATCAAAACATTACTGGCTTGTTTCTTAGCTGTAATTACTCCAGAGCGGGTAACTTCAGCAGGTAACAAACTAGTCGCCCTTGATACACGATTCTGAACGTTTACTGCCGCAAGATCCGGATTTGTACCCAGTTTAAAGTTTACAGTAATTGTAGCAGTACCATCATTACTAGCTGTTGAAGTCATGTAAGTCATGTCCTCAACACCGTTAATTTGTTCCTCAAGTGGAACAACAACACTGTTCATTACAACGTCAGCATTAGCACCCTGATAGGACGCGGATACCTGTACGGTTGGCGGGGCAATTTCTGGATATTGGGATACTGGTAAAGTAATTAAACCTAGTATCCCCAATATTACAATTATAATGGATATAACTGTTGATAGAACAGGTCTCTCTATAAATTTCTTAAACATATATTCTGTTTCAACCGACTATTGCCGGATTGGATAAACTGTTATTTATTTTTTAAGATCAGCGAATACTGAATCTGCGCTTTTCTCGTCCGGTTTAATCTCTGCACCATCTTTTAATGATTGGAAACCTTCAAGTACAATCTTGTCTCCGGCGTTAAGACCTTTAGTTACTACATAGAAATTACCTTTTGCAATTTCCATGATCTCGATTTCAGTGTTTTTAATGATTCCTTTACCATCAACAACAAACACAAACTTTTTACCTTGTAAATCTATAGTAGATTTTTGAGGGATAAGAATTGCATTCTCGAGGTGTTGAGGGATACGTACTGATGCACTTGCACCGCTTCTTAGAAGTTTACTCGGGTTTGAAAATGTAGCTCTTAAACTTGCAGAGCCGGTGTTAGTATTTATTAGGCCATTTATAGACTCAATTTTTCCATTTTCCGCGTATTGGCTTCCATCTGCTAATACTAATGATACAGCCGGAATATTTTTCATCTGAGCTTCAAGAGTTGCACCTTTAAAGTTTCTTGAAAAATCTAGTAGCTGCTTCTCATTTAAAGAGAAATAAGCGTAAACCTTTGAAATGTTTGATACTGTAGTTAGCGGTTGAGCACTAGTGCCACTTACCAGACTACCTGTTTTAAAAGGAATGCTGCCAATTACACCGTCAACAGGACTCGTAATTGTAGTGTAACCAAGGTTTACTTTGGCATTAACGAGCTCAGCTTTGGCTTGCGCCAATGCCGCTTTTCTACTTTGAAGAGTAAGTTGTGCTGCGTCAAGGTCATACTTACTAATGATATCCTTTTCTACTAGGGGTTTTGTTTTATTTACCTGCAATTCGGCCGCATTTACATCCGCTTCAGCACTGCTGATTGCTGCGGCTGCAGTTCTAACCAACTGTTCATATTGTGGAGCATTAATACTAAAAAGCTGTTGGCCTTTCTTTACTACTGCACCTTCATCAACGTAAATTTTCTCAATAAAGCCATCAACTTTCGGTCTGATGTCTACATTTTGGATGCCTTCAATTGTTGCAGGATAATCTGTTTCAAGCGAGGTAGATTGAGCTGCTAATGCAACAACAGGGTAGGCCTGAACCTGATTTGCAGCTCCGGCATCCTTTTTTTTATCATTACCCCCACAAGAACTAATGATTAATAAAATTGGTAATAAAAAGTAAATAGATTGGATCTTTGTTTTCATTATTGTAGCAGTTTTTTAGGATATTAACTATCGGGTTGCGAAATTATTGATACTTTAAAATAGATAAAACATCAAAATGTAATGTTTAAGCTACCAAAGCTTTTGTAACTAAAGCTTTGCAGAAAAGTAATGAAGTGATTAACTATTTGGTTGGAGTTAAAAAAATCAGACGGGTAAATGCTGATGAGCCTGCTCAAGCGCAAAATTGAGCTGCTCTTCCTGTGTCAATTCAGTATTGTCAAGAATAATTGCATCCTCAGCCCGGGTTAATGGGCTTTCGGCACGTGTAGTGTCAGCATAGTCTCTGTGCGCTAGGTTTTCAAAAACATCTTCAAGTGAAGTTGTAGTGTCACCTTTACTTTGTAATTCTTTGAAACGGCGTTCGGCTCTGATTTTAGGGTCGGCAGTCATAAAGAATTTTACCTGTGCATCAGCAAATACTGTGGTGCCGATATCTCGGCCATCCATTACAATATTCTTAGATTTTCCCATGCGCTGTTGCTGTTTTACCATTTCTTTACGAACAATTTTATTCGCAGCAACTCCACTCACGTTTTCAGAAACAGGCATTTGTCTGACTTCCTCAGAAACTTCTTCCCCATTTAAAGTGATGTGAGATTCATAATCCCTGGAGTGGAAGTTTAATTCGATGTGTTGAAGAGCGTCTTTAACAGCTTCATCGTTACTAATGTCGACTTGATTACGGATAAAGAATAAGGTAACAGCTCGGTACATAGAACCGCTGTCGATATAAATAAAACCTAGTTTTTTGGCTAAAGCCTTTGCAAGAGTACTTTTTCCGCAAGAAGAATAGCCATCAATTGCTATAACCAGGTTTTTTCTCATATAGAGCAAAGTTAATATTTTGAAGAATGATTTTCAACCAAAATTTCTAATAAATTAAAATGGTGGTAGTAGAAATCTTTACTTTTGTAGTATGATACCCACTAAAGATGATATTGTTAAGGTTGTCCTATTTAAAACTTCACGAAGTGGGGGTAAGGGTGGGCAAAATGTAAATAAAGTTTCAAGTAAGGTCGAATTGATTTTAAACATTCAATCAGCTCCTTTCTTAACTGACGAAGAAAAGACACTTTTAAATGAAAGATTGGTTCATAGGTTAGATCAGGAAGGCAATCTCCACATCGTTTCGCAAGAAGATCGTAGTCAGTTGATGAATAAAGAGCGAACTATTGTTAAGTTAATTGCATTGCTGAAATCTGCATTGCGCATTCAAAAAGATAGAAAGCCCACAAAGATTCCCAAATCAGTTATTAGAAAAAGATTGGCCGATAAGCAAATAGTAGCCACTAAAAAAGAAAATAGACGTCGTCCACAGTTTGACTAATCTCTAATTAAATCGGTAGAACATACTAATCGATCCGTATTGGTGTGCTTTGGCTGAACTTTTGATCTCTTTCGTTTTAAATAGCATCCCGAAATCAAATGTGAAGCGTTGAGAACTGTAATTAAATCCAACCTGCTGAGCGAAAACAATTGGTTTTACGCCAAATGTAACCGGACTATTGTTGTCAAACATACTTCCTTGAACTGTGGCATCATAGGCAACAAAGTTCAATTGTGGTTTGGCATAAAAGAAGATCTCCCTCTTCACCAATGTCTTTGTTTTAGGATTATGTCCAATTACTGCGTTTGTGTAAGCAGAATTGAACAGCTGATTAATACCACCCGCTCTAAATAAAATCCCTGCTCCGGCGCCACTAAATGTAGTTCCTACATTTGCGTAACCATCAAATGTAAAGTCTATTGAATTACTTGAGGTACGGTGCAATAGCTTGGTATATTGAGCGGATAGATTCACAGCCATTTCGTTCTTAATTTGATATTGCCAGCCATCAAGGTCATAAAAACCTACCGTGTTGTGTAATAGCTCTTGCCCATCTTCAGCTAATGAATTAGGCCCCGTAGTGCCTATTTCTACACTTGTTTTCAATACACTTTCATTACTATGAAACCAGCTTAAGGCCCCTCCAACATATAAGTATCCGGCAAACGGTCTATCTTGTTTCGCAGGGTCTGGTGCATAGCCTGAAATAGGGTTATACATTTTCTGTCCGGCAGATATCTCATAGATTTTCTTTTCTAAGCCATTCTTTAGTTTACTCTGATCCATCGCTCTACGATAATCAATAAATAAACCATTGGTGTAATAACGATCAGAGCCTTGAGCGAGATATGAATCATTATCACTTTTAAAGCCAAACTCATTTTTATAGGTCTGAGCAGAAGCACCAAAGGTTAATATAGAAAGGATTGAAAATAAGAGAATAGATTTGCTGTTCATTGGTTGGTTGTATAAAAAAAACTCCGGTATAAATTACCGGAGTCTAATATAGTACTTAATGACTAAAATGTATATCCTAAACTAAGTCCACCATAATAGGGTAGAAAGAAGTCTTTACTGAAAACAGGACTCAAACCTGCTCTAAATGAAAAGCCACCATCAGCAGGTTGCACTCTGTAAAAGAAACTTAGTGTTCCTATTACATTGCTTTCATTTTTGTTGAATAAAACTTCACTGTCACCACTGGTTGAGATAAAAGTTGCACCTAAGCCCATTTCAAAAAACTTATTTCCTTTTCCCATCAAATAATTTAGGGAAAGTGGTACTGTTGTTATTTTATCTCCATCCTGAGCGTAGTAACCTATACCGGCCCTTCCACCTAGTCCGTCTCTGTTGTTGGTGAAACGGGAATCGTAATTTGCCGTAAATGTCAGGCCTTGTCCACCTAGTTCAATAAAAATGTTTTGTGCTCGCTTTACTGCAGGATCACTTTCCTGTGCAAAAGCACTACCAAATCCTATTGCAAAAAAAAGGATAGTTAGTAGTAGGGTATTTCTCTTCATCTTAAATAGTTTGTTTGTCCGCAATATTAAACAAAAAATGATTAGTTGGCAATTGGGCTTGGTTTAACAGTAAGATTCTGAGGGTTTTTAACTTTTTCCTTAGTTAGCGCAATTTCAATGACCTCTTTCATTTCAGAAACGTAATGGAAGTTAAGGTCTTTAATATAGCTTTCTTTAATCTCCAATATATCTTTCCTGTTTGATTTACACAGTATGATATCTTTAATGTTTGCTCTTTTTGCAGCAAGTATCTTCTCTTTTATTCCTCCAACAGGTAAAACTTTACCACGTAAGGTAATCTCCCCGGTCATAGCCAAATTAGGTTTTACTTTGCGTTGAGTAAATGCAGAGGTAAGCGCAGTCAACATGGTTATACCAGCTGATGGCCCGTCTTTAGGTGTTGCTCCTGCCGGAACGTGAACGTGGATATCCCATTGGTCAAACAATAAATGATCAATATTAAATAAGTCGGCGTGAGCTCTTAGGTAAGCTAATGCTATAATGGCAGACTCTTTCATTACTTCACCAAGATTACCGGTTAGGGTCAGTTTCCCTTTTCCAGGACTTAAACTAGCCTCAATAAATAAAATATCACCACCAACCTGAGTCCAGGCTAATCCTGTTACTACTCCTGCAACTTCATTGCCTTCGTACAAATCTTTATCATAAATTGGAGCTCCAAGTATGCGTTCAACATCCTCATTAGTTAAATTAGGCTCATAAGCTTCATCCATGGCAATTTTTGTAGCCACACCACGTACAAGGGAACCGATTTTTTTCTCTAATCCACGAACTCCAGACTCACGGGTATAATCTTCAATTACTTTTTCAATTAAATTACTCTTTAAAGCAATGTCCTTTGATTTAATACCATGTTGTTCTTTTTGCTTTGGAAGTAAGTATTTTTTGGCGATCTCTATTTTTTCTTCAATAGTGTAACCATTCACTTCAATAATCTCCATACGATCCAGCAAAGCCGGCTGTATAGAACTTAAAGAGTTAGCAGTTGCAATAAAAAGTACGTTCGACAGATCATAGTCTGCCTCAACATAGTGATCATTAAATGCACTGTTTTGCTCAGGATCTAATACTTCTAAAAGTGCAGAAGAAGGATCGCCTCTAAAATCAGCGCCTACTTTATCAATCTCATCTAAAACAAATACTGGATTAGCTGCACCTGCTTTTTTAATAGATTGTATTATTCTGCCTGGCATTGCACCTATATAGGTTTTTCGATGTCCGCGAATTTCTGCTTCATCACGTATGCCACCTAGAGCCATACGAACATATTTCCTGTTTAAAGCTTTTGCAATTGATTTTCCTAGTGATGTTTTACCAACTCCCGGAGGGCCAACTAAACAAATGATAGGGGCTTTCATATCACGTTTAAGCTTTAACACAGCTAAATACTCAATGATCCTCTGTTTTACTTTTTCAAGGCCGAAATGATCTTTATCTAAAATGCGTTGTGCGCGTTTTAGGTCGAAATTATCCTTAGTGAAATCATTCCAAGGTAAATCCAAAAGGAGTTCCAGATAGTTAATCTGAACAGAATAATCTGGCGCAGCAGGGTTCATTCTGCCTAATTTTTCAAGCTCTTTATTGAAATGACTTTCAATGTGAGAAGCCCATTTTTTCTTTTTAGCACGTACTTGCAGCGCTTCATACTCCAGATCTGAAGAGTTTCCACCTAGTTCTTCCTGTATGGTTTTTAATTGCTGATTCAGGAAGTAATCTCTTTGCTGCTTATCAAGGTCTGTTCTTACCTTAGATTGGATCTGGTTTTTAAGCTCCAACATTTGAAGCTCCAGTGTTAGCAGTTCCATTACCATCATCGCACGCTCACGCAAGTTGGTCATTTCAAGCATTTTTTGCTTGTCAGACACGTCTGCATTCATGTTAGATGATATGAAGTTAATCAGGAAGGAAGTGCTTTCAATATTTTTTAACGCAATTCCCGCTTCACTTGGGATGTTCGGAGACAGTTGTATAATCTGGCTCGACATCTCTTTAATAGAAGCAACAAGGGCTTTAAACTCTTTGTCGCTTTTATGCTTAGCCTCTGTGAACTTACTGATCGTTACCTTAATATAAGGCTCAGATTGAACCTCTTCAATTAACCTGAAGCGTTGTTTACCCTGGATAATTACAGTCGTATTTCCATCAGGCATTTGGAGCATTTTAATAATGTGGGCAACTGTACCTACACTATTTAATTGTTCAAATGTTGGGTCTTCTATAGAGACATCACGTTGCGAAACAACTCCAATGATCCTATTTCCTTTATAAGCTTCTTTTATTAATTTAATCGATTTATCTCTTCCTACCGTAATAGGGATAACCACACCTGGAAATAAAACTGTGTTTCTAAGTGGGAGTATTGGTAGGACCTCCGGTGTTTCTTCATTGTTCATCTCATCTTCGTCTTGTTGAGACATCAATGGAAAAAACTCTGTATCCTCATTTATGATGGGTAGTGCATTGCTAAAATCAAACTGATCTTGTTTACTCATTAAATAGTCCTTCTTAAAATTTAAAAAAACGACAATCTGACAGCATGTCGCTTGCGGAATTATTAATTATATTGAATAGCCATAATTTCAACTCCTGTGCCAAAACTTAGATAAGTTCTTTTGTATGTTAAAAAGTCAGGTAAAAAATATTAATTTGGAGACCTATCATAATTTTACTTATTTAACGTTAACTATAACATATTTGTAAATGGTATGATAGTTGCCTATTGTAAATTCTGAGGTCCCTGGGGAAAAAATGTTTTAAAATTTGTTAGGGTATTGAATAAAACTAAATATATTTATTTTTTAATAAAATTTAATGAACTATTTCAAGCAAACAATTCTGGTATTACTCGTTATTTCGGCAAACAGCAGTATTGCGCAAAACAATAACTACGATAAGTTAGGTATGCAGGCATGGCTTAAAGGCGATTATAAGGGAGCCGTAGCTCAATTAGAAAAAGCTGATACAAAAGACCCTAATAATTCTAATGTTCTAAAAATGTTGGGTTATTCGTACTATCAATGTGGCGATTTTGAAAACGCAATAAATACCTACAGTCGTTTTATAACTTTAAAACCTTCTGATTATTCTGCATATTATTATAGAGGTAAAGCGAGACTAAATGTTGCCAATGATCCTAAAGAATCATTGAATCAGATGAGAGAGAACTTTTATCTCGCTGCCATTAAAGACTTCTCAAAAGCAATAGAGATAAATGGGGAAGAAGATCCTCAGTTGTTACAGAATAGAGGACTTGCCTTTAAAGATTATGGAATTTATAAATCTTATAAGATCAAAAAATCAGTAGAGAAAAAGGCCTGTGTTGCTTTATTCAATAATTCAGTTGCAGATTTTCAAAAAATATTACTAGTACAACCACAACGTAAAGACATTATATCTTTAATAGATTACGTGAAAGCTCAGGTAACTAGCTTAAAATAATAGAGAATAGCTTATTAATAAAAAAGACCAATGTGATTAATCGCATTGGTCTTTTTTATTAATTGAAAGTTCCGGTAATTGTATACGACTTTTCAGACAATAATTTAATATTCTGCATTTTTTTTATCTGATACAAGCTGTCAGGGTAGTAGGTTAACGTATCAATAGAGGTGTATAATGAATTTGTATTCTTTATTAGAATTTTAAATCCAGATATCTTGTCTTTTTTATAGAAAACCAAAAGTTCCTTTACAGGTACTTTCTCATTATTTGAAGTATAACGCTCCTGATCTTGTGATTTTTCGAGTTGAAACAAACCTTTCCACGAAGCCCGGTTAATATCAGCATCAGAAAAGAGAGCTAATTCTTTTTTCCAATCCGAGATTTTCATGGATTTGCTTTCTCCCTCACCGTTTACATTTACGGCTTTCTTGATTAAAGGATTTGTTTTTGTAAGCCTTGCAGCTTCTTTTTCAAAATATCCTTTAACATCAAAATAAGTTAAATCATTCTTTTGTTTTTTATCAGCTGAATCACTACAGCTGATAAAAAACAAAAGAATACAAAATAATAAGATGGTGTTTCTCATTATACTAAACTGTTTCCAGTCATAATTTCTGGTTTTTGGATACCTAAAATTTGTAAAATAGTAGGGGCAATGTCACCCAATTTACCATCTGCAACAGTTTTAAAATCTTTATCAATTAAAATACATGGAACAAGATTGGTTGTATGAGCCGTGTTAACTGAGCCATCGCCATTTATCATATACTCAGAGTTACCGTGATCGGCCAGGATAATAAATGAATATCCATTTTCAATTCCTTTATTTACTACAATTTGAGCGCAACTATCAGCTGTTTCAACAGCTTTAACAACCGCGTCAAATACTCCAGTGTGGCCTACCATGTCAGGATTAGCAAAGTTTAAGCACACAAAATCAGGCCAACCGGTTTCTAATTCCTTACAAATTGCTTCTGTAATACCAGCGGCACTCATTTCAGGTTGCAGATCGTAGGTAGCCACTTTAGGCGAAGGGATAAGGATTCGTTTTTCATTTTCGAATTCTTGTTCTCTACCACCCGAAAAGAAGAAAGTAACATGAGGGTACTTTTCAGTCTCCGCAATTCTGATCTGGTTTTTATGATTTTTTTCTAATACTTCGCCAAGAGTTTGAGAAAGATCATCTTTAGTAAACATTACTTTTACATTGTTGAAGCTTTCATCATAAGTTGTCATTGTTACATAATACAATGGTAATTTATGCATTCCAAAATCTGGGTAATCAGCCTGACTTAATACAGAAGTAATTTCTCTTCCTCTGTCTGTTCTATAATTGAAACAGATTACCACATCATCAGGTTGTATAGTTGCAACTGGCGAACCATCAGGATTTGTAATTACAACAGGTTTAATAAATTCATCTGTTATACCATCTTTATATGATTGCTCTATTGCTAAAGCCGGGTCACTTGCAGATTCACCGATTCCTTTTGTCATCAGGTCGTATGCAAGTTTAACTCTTTCCCATCTCGAATCTCTATCCATTGCGTAATAGCGACCAATTAAGCTGGCTATCTTTGCCGAAGAAGTTTCTAAGTGGTAGTTAAGGTCTTTTATAAAGTTAAGTCCTGAATTAGGATCTGTATCTCTTCCATCTAAAAAAGCATGTACAAACACATCTTTAAGTCCTTGTTCTGTTGCAGCGTCACATAATGCCTTTAAATGGTTAATGTGAGCATGAACACCTCCGTCTGAAACAAGGCCTATAAAATGAACTTTCTTATTGTTGTTTTTAGCATAATTAAAAGCATCTAGTAAAATCTCATTGTGATGTAATGTTCTGTCGCTTATGGCTTTGTTGATTCGCCCAAGTTCCTGATATACTACACGTCCTGCACCTAAGTTCATGTGCCCAACTTCCGAGTTTCCCATTTGTCCGGCTGGTAAACCAACAGCTTCTCCCGAAGCCTCAAGCTTTGAGTTTGGGTAATTTTCTAATAGAGAATCAAAGAATGGGGTATTAGCAGCATAAGCAGCATCAGATTCGTCTTTTTTTCCGTAACCCCAGCCATCAAGGATAAGTAATACTAGTTTTTTATTATTCATTATTGTCTACTTTTCGTTTATTAACAAAGATAAGTCTATTGTATCTTTTTTTAGAACCTAATTAAAATTCATATTAAAATTTGTCTGTTTTTACAAGAACATGTCATTGTATTTTATTGTTGGATATATTGAGAGGTTTGTATTATAAGTCTTTTTTGTGCTATTAATGGCATAGTTTATGTGCAATAATATGTATTAGCTATTTAGAGATTATGAAGCCCCTACTTTCATTACTTATATTTTTTGTGCACTTTTCCTCTTTTGCAGCTAAACAAGGCGATATTATTGATGGCCTGTCGGCGCATTTTAAAGCCGGTAATTCAAAAGAAATAGCTGCATATTTTTCCCCATCTGTCGATTTAATTATAATTGATGATGAAGATGTATATTCAAAAGCACAAGCCGAACAGATATTAAGAAGTTTTTTTACAAAATATATACCATTAAAATCATCCGTAATTCATCGGTTAAATACCAATCCTAATTACCGATACGGAGCACTTTCTGTTGTAACAAAGAACGGAACTTTCAGAGTTTCCATAACAATGAAAAAGGCCGGCAACGCTTTTTTTATTACTGAATTAAGAATTGAGACTGAGAAATAGTTGTAAAATGCTATTTTTGGGTTTAAATTTAAGTTTTGGATAAGCAAATCATAGATCAATTTATAAAGAACGCTATTGCTGAGGATTTAGGAGATGGAGATCATACCTCCTTATCTACCATACCGGCAAATGCACAGGGGAAAGCAAAACTGCTAATTAAGGAAGATGGAATAGTTGCCGGAGTTGAATTGGCATTGCAAATCTTCAATCATATTGACCCTAGATTAGAAATAGAAGTATTTATCAATGATGGGGCTGCGGTAAAGTACGGAGATATTGTTTTAACGGTATCGGGTAGTACACATTCTATTTTACTTGCTGAACGTTTGGTTTTAAACTGTATGCAGCGCATGAGTGGTATTGCAACAAAAACCAATCAAGTAGTAGCTCTTTTAAGTAATTATAAAACAAAGCTTCTAGATACTAGAAAAACTACTCCCGGATTAAGATATTTAGAGAAATGGGCAGTAAGGATTGGTGGTGGTGTAAATCATCGTATCGGTTTGTACGATATGATTTTAATTAAAGACAATCATGTTGACTATGCTGGCGGTATTGCCAATGCCATTAACTCTGCAAATCAATATTTAAAGGAGAAGAATAAAGCTTTGGAAATAGAGATTGAAGTTAGGAATTTATCTGAGTTGAATGAGGTACTTCAAAATGGCAATGTAAACAGGATTATGTTGGATAATTTTACCTTTGATAATCTTAAAGAGGCTGTTAAATTAATTGACGGTAAGTATACTACAGAAGCCTCCGGTGGAATTACTGAAGAAAATGTTGCTGAATATGCTGCTTGTGGAGTAGATTTTATTTCTATGGGCGCATTAACCCATTCTGTTAAGAGTTTAGACATGAGTTTAAAAGCCTTTTAGGTTATGATTTCCATCTATTCTATTTCGGCAGTTCTTTTAGCCTACCTGTTTGGTTCTATACCAACAGCGGTTTGGCTTGGTCAGGCATTTTACGGTGTAGACGTAAGGGAATATGGAAGTGGTAATGCCGGAGCAACCAACACATTCAGGGTACTGGGTAAAAAAGCCGGTATTGCTGTAATGACAATTGATATTGCAAAAGGTTACACTGCAACTAAGCTTGCATACTTTATAGGTCTTTCCGTTACCGGCCCTCAAAATTCTTCCCAATTTATTAATTATGAACTAGCCCTGGGTGTTACGGCTGTTATGGGGCATTTGTTTCCGATATTTGCTGGATTCAGGGGGGGGAAAGGTGTCGCAACTCTTTTTGGAATGATTTTGGCAGTTAACTTTACAGCAGCAATGTTTTGTGTTCTTGTATTTGTAATCGTATTACTGGCAACTAAATATGTTTCTTTAAGTTCTATCTGTGCAGGGTTTACCTTTCCATTAAGTATAGTGTTCATCATCCATTCGTCGGTAAAGTCAGAGGTGTTGTATGGCATGTGCGTTTGTGTACTAATTCTGGTAACCCACCAAAAGAACCTGGAACGATTGCTCAAAGGCAAAGAATCGAAAGTGTATCTGTTTAAAAAAAGACAAATTAACTAACCTAAACCTAATGAAAAAGATATTAATAATAGGCGTAACGGCAATTGGGCTGGCGTTTTCTTCATGCTCTACTGTTCCGTTGACAGGTAGGAGCAGGTTAAATCTAGTAAGTGACGATCAGGTATTGCCGATGGCTTTCCAGGCATATACTGAATTCCTTACTGAGAATAAAAGCTCTGTTTTATCATCAACAAATGCCCAGGCTCAGCGTGTTAAACGCATTGGAAACAGTCTTATACTATCTGTAAAAAGTTATATGAATAATAATGGCTATGCAGATTTAATTAAGGACTACAAATGGGAAGTAAATGTTGTAGAAAATAAAGAAATGAATGCCTGGTGTATGCCTGGAGGTAAAATTGTAGTTTATACAGGATTATTGCCAGTTACACAGGACGATGCGGGTTTAGCAACGGTAATGGGGCATGAGATTGCTCACGCGATTGCAGGTCACTCAGCAGAACGTATGTCGCAGCAAATGGTTTCTCAGGGAATAGGAGCTGCCGGTAATGTAGCATTATCAAAAAACTCAAAAACCCAGTCGATATTCAATACTTTGTATGGAGTAGGTACACCATTAGTAATGCTTAACTACTCTCGTAATCAAGAGCTTGAAGCCGATAGGATGGGGCTCATATTTATGGCAATGGCGGGATACAACCCTCAGAGTGCAATTGCTTTCTGGCAAAGGATGGCTGCCGCTGCTCAAGGAAGCCAGAAACCACCTGAATTTTTAAGTACTCACCCTAGTGACGCAACTAGGATCGCTCAAATACAAAGAATCATTCCTGAAGCTCAGAAATATTTTAAATCTACAACAGGGAAACCAATAAAATAATTTGATTATGCTCATCATTTGAGAGTGTAGCATAAAAAAAATAATCAGAAGTGGTGGTGATAAATTTCACTATCACTTTTTTTTTGGATTTTTTTTAGGTTCGAAAGCTGGGTCGGCCTTTCTACCTATATTCTTCGGGACTTGTTCGGCCCTGGTCGAACGAGGTCCGAACGAAGTGCGTTTAAGGGTGGTGTCAGAGACGACTATATTTTAGGTCGCCGATAGAGCCTTTTTACGACTCATAACCAATGCAATAAGAATTTAAATAGGTAGTAATTCTGATTTAATTACAACCTCAATTGGATCTTATTGATTTGAATAATTGAATGTAAGAAAAATATAAATAAATAGCAAATGTACTTTTCTAGTTTTCAAGTGTTTGCATTATGGCTGATGCTTTAAGCATACACTCTTCATATTCACTTGCAGCATTTGATGCATAGGTTATCGCGCCACCAACCTGAAAGGAAAGGTATTTTGAAGATGATTGATATAATATACTCCTAATAATCACGTTAAAATCGAAATCTCCCTCAGGAGTGATATAGCCAAATGTTCCTGAATAAGCACCGCGACTGCTAAATTCGTACTGCTCTATTAACTCCATGGCTTTAATTTTAGGAGCTCCGGTCATTGATCCCATTGGGAAAGCATTTCTTATGGCATCAATAAAATGTACCTCCGGATCTAACTGACAAGTAACAGTTGATATCATTTGATAAACCTGAGGAAAGCCATATATGCCAAAAAGTTCTTCGACAATGACGCTGCCTTTAACGGCACTTTTGGTTAAGTCGTTTCTCACAAGGTCAACAATCATTACATTTTCTGCCTGTTCCTTGGCATCATTCTGTAGATTAAGCTTTATAAGCTCATCTTCTTTTACATTGTTGCTTCTTTTCGCTGTTCCTTTAATTGGTTGCGTAATCAGTTTATTTTTCCTTTTGCAAAGAAATCTCTCAGGGCTTGCCGATAATATGTACTGATCATTTATTTTAAAAAAACCAGAGAATGGAGTGGGGGAGACTTTTTTTAATCTGTTATAGATATTTAACGGATCTATATGGGCATGCTCAGCAAAAAACTCCTGACAGAAATTTACCTCATATATATCGCCTCTCACAATGTGTTCTTGTAGTTGTTCAACAGTTTTGATGTAAAGTTCTTTCAATATTTTACTTTGAACTTTAATCGCAGAATGAGTCACTGTATTCTCAATGTTGAGTGCTTCAATGAGATTTAATGCCGTTTCTTCTCCAAGAAGAATTTGCACCTCTCCATCAACTACTGCAATTAAATACTGAGGAACAAAGAAAAACAGATCAGGGAAATTAAGGCCGTCAGCATTATTAGAGCTTAGTTTTTCAACTTCGTTTTTGAGGTCGTAACTCAACAGTCCGAACATCCAGTTTTTCTGGATATCATAGAAGTTTTTTAGCACATCAAAAGCCGCACCGTACTTAAGATTGATTGATTCTTTAACGCCAACTGCCAACAGGAAATCAAATTTTCCATAAGCATCGGGATAACTATTTGAGTCATAACAACAGCAAACATCAAATGTGTTGGCCCATTGCAGTGCTTTTTGTTTAAACGAACCTAAATCCTGTACTTTCATTTTATTGGTGCAAATGTATAGATTCTGGGCCACAATAGCACATGGGATCAGAATAGTACAAATGAAAAAAGCGACTATTAGCCGCTTTTTTCATTTGTATTTCAGAGAAATTAGTTTAAAATAAGTGTTTGAACTCTATCTGGTCCAACAGAAAGATATTTCACCGGAACTTCAAGTTCTTTTTCTAAGAAAGCGATGTAGTCACTAAGTTGCGAAGGAATTTCTTCAACTTTGCTCACCTTAGTTACATCAGTTTTCCAACCTTCAATAGCTTTTAAAACTGGAGTAGGTTTTACAGTGATAATGTCATATGGCATATAATCAATGGTTTCTCCATTGTGCTCATAATGAGTGCAAGCATAAATGGTATCAAAACCATCTAATACGTCAGCTTTCATCATAATTAGTTCAGTAACACCATTAAGCATAATCGCATATTTAAGTGCTGGTAGGTCTATCCATCCACAACGACGGGCACGACCAGTTGTTGCACCAAATTCGTGACCAACCTGACGTAAAGTTTCTCCAACCTCATCATCAAGTTCAGTAGGGAACGGGCCACCGCCAACTCTTGTGCAATAAGCTTTAAAAATTCCGTAAACGCTTCCAACTTTATTAGGCGCAATACCTAAACCAGTACAAGCACCAGCAGTAGTAGTGTTAGAAGAAGTTACAAAAGGATAAGATCCAAAGTCAACATCTAATAAAGTGCCTTGTGCACCTTCAGCAAGAACAGTTTTTCCTTCTTTTAAATATCCGTTAACAAAATGCTCGCTGTCAACATGAGGGATGTTTTTAATGAATTCAATTGCTTCAAAGAAAGCAGCTTCTTTTTCAGTAAGGTCGTATTCGAAATTATAATGAGAAAGCATCTCTTTATGTTTCTCAACCAATTTATTGTAACGCTCTTTGAAGTCAGGTAGCGTAGTATCACCAACTCTCAAGCCGTTACGGCCTGTTTTATCCATATAAGTTGGGCCAATTCCTTTTAAAGTTGAACCAATTTTATCCTTGCCCATTTTTTGTTCATTTGCTGCATCCAGCAATTGGTGAGTAGGTAAAATTAAGTGAGCCTTACGCGCAATAACAAGTTTGCCTTTTGCTACCGGATCATGACCGGCTTTTTGTAAGTTATCTAATTCCCTTTTTAAAATGATAGGGTCTATAACCACACCATTTCCAATTAGATTCATTGTTTTTTCGTTAAAAATACCTGATGGTATGGTATTTAAAACAAATTTTTTACCATCAAACTCTAAAGTATGTCCAGCGTTCGGACCGCCTTGGAAACGAGCTATCAAATCATATTGTGGACTTAATACATCAACAATTTTACCCTTGCCTTCGTCGCCCCATTGCAGGCCAAGAAGCACGTCTACTTGCGTCATTATTTAAATTTAAAAATGGAAATATAATAATTGAATTTTAACTTGCATGTTTAATACTGGCATTCTGAGTTTCCATTGATGCTTTAGCAGAGCAATCGAAGCAAACGCCATAAAGGTTTAAAGAGTGGTGTTTGATCTCGAATTTTAACAATTCGCCAACCATACTCTGAATCTGATGGATACGTGGGTCGCAGAATTCTACAACTTTACCGCAGTCAATACAGATAATGTGATCATGTTGATGATAACCGTATGATTTTTCAAACTGAGCCATGTTTTTACCAAACTGATGTTTGGTAACCAAATCACATGAAACTAATAACTCTAAAGTATTGTATACTGTAGCCCTACTCACACGGTATTTTTGGTTTTTCATATGGATATAGAGGGTCTCTACATCGAAATGATCATCTCTTGAATATATTTCTTCTAAGATGGCAAAACGCTCCGGTGTTTTTCTCAGGCTTTTATTTTCGAGATAGGCTTCGAAAATCTTTCTTACCAACTCGCTGTTGTGGTTTGTAGACATAGTTTTTAAACTCCTTTCAAAGGTACCATTTTTTATATAAAACTCTATGATTTTTTAGCAATTTTAGGCATCAAAGCGTGTAACTCCTGTTACGCCTTTCACACGAAGCAGGTTTTCGATCAGGTTGTCTAAGTGCTCCTTATCATTTACAAAGATCATTATAGAACCATCAAAAATGCCATTATCGGTATCTACGGTGATAGAACGCATGTTTACCTTAAAATCATTAGAGATAACTTTTGTGATATTGTTAATTAACCCTACATCATCAATCCCAATAATATGTAAGCCTGTTAAAAATGTAAGCTCCTGTTGTTTGTTCCATTTCGCTTTCACTACCCTGTATCCGTAGTTGGCCATTAATTGAGCTGCATTCGGACAGTTTGTACGGTGAATTTTAATGCCTTCATTTACAGTTACAAAACCAAAAACATCGTCTCCCGGTATCGGATTGCAACAAGCGGCTAAGGTGTAGTCTATTTTTTGCAAATCTTCCCCGATTAATAAAGTATCAGATCCGGGGCCTTTTACTTTGTTAAGGAGTGTCTCAATTTTTTGGTGATCATTTTTGTCAGCGCCTCTGTTTTCAATCTCTTTTTCACTTGCCAAATAATCTTTTAGGTCTTTTACCTCAATTTTACCGTTTGCAACTGCTATAAATAGCTCTTGGGTAGATTGTAGCTTAAAGAAATAAGTAAGCTTATTTAAATTGTCGGTATTGTAGGTGATTTTTAAAGATTTAAGCTTGCGCTCCAAAGTTTCTTTACCTAAATCGGCTACCTTTCTTTTCTCTTCTTTTAGAGATGATTTTATTTTAGACTTGGCCTTGGCTGTTACAACAATATTTAACCAATCTTCTTTTGGTGTTTGCTTACTTGAGGTAATGATTTCTACCTGGTCACCATTCTGAAGCTTGTACGAAAGTGGTACGAGTTTATGATTTACCTTAGCGCCAATACATTTGGCCCCAACATCGGTATGTATCTCAAAAGCAAAGTCGAGTGCTGTCGCGCCTAGTGGTAACTGTAATAAGGCACCTTTAGGAGTGAAGATAAAGATCTCATCAGAGAATAAATTCATCTTAAAATCGTCAAGGAAATCCAGCGCGTTTGCTTCCGGATTATTTAGCATCTCCCTAACCTTCATGATCCATTGATCCAGACCATTGTCGTTACTAGATTCTTTATATTTCCAGTGCGCAGCAAATCCTTTCTCTGCAATTTCATTCATTCGCTGAGTACGGATTTGCACTTCTACCCACTGACCTTTAGGTCCCATAACAGTAGTGTGCAGCGATTCGTAACCATTTCCTTTTGGTGAAGAAACCCAGTCGCGCAACCTATCAGGATTAGGGCGGTAAAGGTCCGTTACAATAGAGTAGGCCTTCCAGCAATCTGCTTTCTCATGCTCTGGAGAGCTGTCTAATATAATTCTGATGGCAAAAAGATCATAAACCTCCTCAAACGGGATGTTTTTGCTCTTCATTTTATTCCATATCGAATGGATAGATTTAGGGCGGCCGTAAATGTCTGCTGCTAAACCTTGTTCTGCCAGAATTTCATTTATTGGCTCAACAAATCTCTTTATAAATAAAGTTCGTTCTGCCTTTTTCTCATTTAACTGGGTCGCAATGTATTTATAGGTATCCGGTTCAAGATATTTCATTGAAAGATCTTCCAGTTCAGATTTAATGGCGTATAAACCCAACCTGTGCGCAAGAGGGGCATAGAGATAGATGGTTTCAGATGCGATTTTTAATTGCTTTTGCCTCGGCATAAAATCCATAGTCCGCATATTATGCAATCTATCAGCTAGTTTAATCAAAATTACCCTTACGTCATCAGCAAGCGTAAGTAGCATTTTTCTGAAATTCTCTGCCTGTAAAGAACTGTTATAGTCAAATACGCCAGATATTTTGGTTAACCCATCAATAATCTTTGCTGTTTTCTTGCCAAACTCGCGTTCAATATCCTCAAGAGTAATGTCTGTATCTTCTACCACATCGTGAAGTAATGCACATACGATGGAGGTGGTTCCAAGCCCAATTTCTTCTGCTGCAATCTGAGCCACGGCAATTGGGTGATATATATATGGCTCTCCAGATTTTCTACGCATGTTTTTATGGCTTTCGAGAGCCATGTCAAATGCTTTTCTGATCTCCTTTTTATCTCCCCTTTGAAGTGTCGGCTTGCAGGCGCGTAACAGTGCCCTGTATCTTTTTAAGATCTCTTGCTTTTCTGCTTCTAAATCAATCACTAAAGCGTTTTTCATTCGTGTTTCTTTTTTCGGTGGTTATGAATTCTGCCAGCTACAGAGCTCATTTTATTGCTTTTCTACTAATTGTTGGTAATTAACGGCTGAGCTGGCTTGCCCAGTTGATTACGCTCCCTTTCATCAATATAAGTTTTTTATAAAGATGTAACTAATATGAGCAATAATTCTTCCAAATTTAAGTTTGTCATTATTTGGCAGGTATTGTATTATTTACGTAAAAAATATGGCTCTTTATCGTTAAAAGATTATATTAGAGTTGAAAATGAAAACTAAAATATAAATTAGCTTTACCTTTATAGGCGTATAAATTTATGAAATTTTATAGGTTATTTATTCTGTTAATTGTCATTATTAGCGCTGCCCAAGCCAAGGCGCAGGTTAATGGCGTTACTATAAAAATGCCTGTACTTGGAAAAAATGATACAATTCGTGTTGCAGGCACTAACGATAATGGTGAAATGATACCCTGGATACCTCTTCAGGAGGTAGTTATATACGGCGTCAGAATATTCAAAACCCCGGCTGAGCGCGCTGCATATAGCAGATTAAGGTATAATGTGATGAAGGTTATGCCTTATGCATTGTATGCTAAACAGAGATATGAGCAGTTGGAAAAGGACCTGGCTTTAACAACAGAGAAAAAAGAACAGAAAAAACTGGTTAAACAATGTGATAAAGAAATTAAAGACATGTTTAACAGAGAAATAAAAGAATTGACCATAACCCAGGGACAAATACTAACAAAACTGGTCGACCGTGAACTTGGTCGAACTACATACGATATTGTGAAAGAAACTAAAGGAGGCTTTACTGCCTTCCTTTATCAATCTGTTGCAAGAGTAGTAGGGCATAATTTAAAGAGTACATATAACCCACAGGAAGAGAGAGATATCGAATCCATTATTATTTCTTCCGGGTTTTATCAATAGAACCTATGGCTGATAATTCCAAAAGCATACACCAATTTAAAGCAAAACTGATTAATGGGTCCGATAAAAATCTTTCCGATTATAAAGATAAAGTACTTCTGGTTGTAAATATTGCTTCAGGATGTGGTTTTGCCCCTCAGTTAAAAGAATTACAGACACTAAGAGAAGAGTATAGGAGTCAAGGCTTTGAAGTGCTTGCCTTTCCTTCAAATGATTTCGGCCGACAAGAACCTTTGGAGGGAAAAGAAATAGACACGTTTTGCGAGGTTAACCATGGGGTACAGTTTCCTGTTTTTGATAAAATCATGATTCGTGGAACCCATGCGCATCCGCTTTTTAAATTCTTGACTCAGAAATCGACCCCACGATGGAATTTTCACAAGTATTTAATCAATAAAAACGGCGAGGTGGTAGATTATTTTTTTCCATTTACAACGCCGCTTTCATCTAAAATAAAAAAGAAAATACAGAAATTGCTTTAAGGCAATCTTTTATAAACTATACACATCATGAAGTTAGATATATTGGTGCTTGCCGTTCATCCCGACGACGCAGAATTAGGATGTTCAGGAACTATAGCCAAACACATTGCCCTAGGTAAAAAAGTAGGAATAGTTGATTTTACCAGAGGAGAGTTAGGTACACGAGGTACAGCAGAAACAAGAGACGAAGAAGCTGCCGATTCAGCCAAAATATTAGGTATACATGTTCGTGAGAACTTAAGGTTTAGAGATGGGTTCTTTAAAAATGATGAAGAGCACCAACTTGAAGTGATCAAAATGATCCGGAAGTATCAGCCCGAAATAATATTAACCAATGCTTTGCATGACAGACATCCTGATCATGGCAGAGCCGGGGACTTGGCAAATGATGCTTGTTTTCTTTCAGGGTTGCCAAAAATAAATACTGAACTTGACGGAGTGCGGCAAAAAGCCTGGCGCCCACGATTGCAGCTTCAATACATTCAGGATCGTTATATCAAACCAGATGTTATCATCGATATTACGCCATACATTGAAACCAAACTGGCCTCAATAAAAGCATTTAAAACACAATTCTTTAATCCGGAATTGGATGAGCCTGATACTTATATCTCTTCGCCTGATTTCTTTGAAAGTGTAATAGGCAGATCGCGTGAGTTTGGTAAATCTATTGGAACAACGTATGCTGAAGGCTTTACCTGTCGTAAACTTTTAGGAGTAGACACCCTTTTTGATCTGATCTAATTCGTATATAATATTGGCCATACTCCAACAAAAGGAGCTAATTGCTGTTTTATCTGTAAACAGTTTAATATGGCCAATATATTTTCTTCCTTAAAGAACGCGTACACCCTTTTTAAAAGTGTAGATTTTAGGAAACTTGAAGAGCTTTCTAAAAAAGTAGATTTACCAAAAATCATGGATTCGGTATCTAATCTTGATGATACTCAATTGCAGGGGCTTATGAAGATGATTGGCACACCTCATAGAAAGAGGGAACTTCCTCCAATTGAGGGTGATTTTTATCACCTGGGCGATGAAGCTTTAAAAGATGAGGATAGGGCACTTCAGTTAAAAGTAAGAGCTTTTCTTGAACGGGAAGTAAAGCCGATAGTAAACAAATATTGGCTTAGAGCTGAATTCCCTTTTGAGTTAATTCCTAAAATTGCTGAATTAAATATCTGTGGTTTAACTTATGAAGGGTATGGATGTCCCAATAAATCTAACCTTATGGAAGGTATGCTTGCTATGGAAATGGCAAGGGTAGATACTTCTATCTCTACATTTTTTGGCGTGCAGAGTGGCTTGGCCATGGGTTCAATATATCTATTAGGGTCTGAGGCTCAAAAACAAGAATGGTTGCCAGATATGCAACAACTGAAATTAATTGGCGCATTTGGATTAACTGAGCCTGAGGTGGGGTCTGGTGTGGCGGGGGGTCTTACTACCACTGCTAAACGACAAGGGAGTAAATGGATATTAAACGGGCAAAAGAAATGGATTGGCAATTCTACCTTTTCAGATGTAACTATAATCTGGGCCAGAGATTTAGATGATAATGAAGTAAAGGGATTTCTTGTTAGAAAAGACACAAAGGGATTTGCTGTTGAGAAGATGCAGGACAAAATGGCGTTAAGGATTGTTCAAAATGGGTTGATAACACTTACTAATTGCGAAGTTGATGAGGAAGATCGCCTGCAAAATGCCAATTCATTTAAAGACACTGCAAAGGTCCTAAAGATGACCAGGGCGGGAGTGGCATGGCAAGCGGTTGGTTGTGCCAGAGGTGCTTATGAAAGTGCGCTTAGCTATACCAGAACCAGAAAGCAATTTGGTAAGCCAATTGCATCTTATCAACTTATACAAAACCACCTTGTGGAAATGCTTTCGAACCTTACAGCAATGCAAACGCTTTGTTTCCGGTTATCTCAGTTACAGGATCAGAATCTGCTTACCGATGAACATGCCTCATTGGCTAAAGTTTTCTGCTCAATGCGCACACGCGATGTAGTAAGCAGAGCCCGTGAGGTTATGGGGGGGAATGGCATCTTACTCGAGTACGATGTAGCTCGATTTGTAGCCGACGCCGAAGCCATTTACTCTTACGAAGGAACTAAAGAAATTAATACTCTTATTGTCGGACGTGCTATAACGGGTTTTTCAGCCTTTGTGTAATTAATTAAAAGGAGCCTTTTGAATACTTGTATTACCCATTGCAGTCTTTTCGTAAAGTGCAATACAGTATTTATTAAACCTACTGTCAAAGTTTACCTTACCAGCATACAATGTATCCGGTACAGGGCTTCCTTCTAAAAAGTAATATACTTTGGTGTTGCCTCCCTTGTGATGGGGTTTAAAGTTGCCGTAAGTAGTCATTTCGCTCCATACGGTGTCTTTTGCCGTAACAGCAAATACGTGCTGTATAGGGCCTGTATTGTTGTCGTTTCTATAATGCGCAATTTCTTTGAATTCACCCTTTAAGCCTTCAATTCCAGGTTGGGTAAAAGTGCCTTTTAACATCCATCCAACTAAAACCAAAACAAGTACACCCAAAAGGATATTAAAATATTTTCTCTGCATTATAAAGTTGGTAAAATGGTTTCCATAATGCTTAAGCCCTCATCAATGTGTTTTTTCTCCATGCATAACGCTGGTCTGAATCTGATGGTTTGATTTCCGCAGCCTAAAAACATGACATTGTGTTCCATGCCTTTTTTGATAAACTCATCACGCATGCTTTTACTTGGGAAATCGAAAGCACAAAGTAAACCTTTACCACGTACATTGCTGACTTTATCGTGCTTTCCGGCAAGTGACTGGAGGCTTTCCTTTAAATATTGGCCAACAACCGCAGCGTTATCACAAAGACTGTCTTCGGCAACAATTTGAAGAATTTGTGATGAACGCACCATGTCTACCAAATTACCACCCCAGGTTGAGTTAATTCTTGAAGGAACTCTAAATACATTGCCATCTATCTGGTCAACCTTATTGCCTACTAAAATACCACATACCTGCATTTTCTTGCCAAATGCAAGGATATCGGGACGGGCCTTTTCACTATAATTTTGGTGGCACCAGAATTTACCAGTTAAACCAACCCCTGTTTGTACCTCATCGTAAATCAGAAAGGCATCATTTTCATCAGCCAAGGATTTTAACTGTATTAAAAATTCTTCGCGTAAATGATTGTCGCCACCTTCCGATTGAATTGGTTCAACTATGATTGCACAGATGTCATCTTTATTGTCAGCAAAAGCTTGTTTTATCTGAGCAATGGACATTTCTTCAGTATCAATAGCCACTTTTAAGTTTTCGCCATCCAATGGGAATTTTACCACCGGAACCGAAACCCTTGGCCAATCGAATTTAGCAAACCACTTGGTTTTATCTGGAAGCGTATTAGTTAAACTTAGCGTATAGCCAGTCCTGCCATGAAAAGCTTTTTCGAAATGAAGTACTTTAAAACCTCTTTCTTCTTTGTAGCCTTTGGCAAAATTCCTTTGAACTTTCCAATCCATAGCTACTTTTAGGGCATTTTCAACAGCTAGTCCACCACCTGCTATGAAAAAGGCATGAGGTAAATAAGAGGGGATACCTATTTTAGAGAAAGTATCAACAAACTGAGCATACTGCTGAGTATAAACATCAGAATTTGATGGGTTAGCTAATGCAGCCAGTAATAGGTTTTTCTTGAAAGCCTCATCATTTATCATTTTCGGATGATTGTATCCTAAAGGAACAGAAGCAAAGCAGGTGAAAAAATCAAGCAAAGAACGTTTGTATTTTGAGTCGTAAATATAAACACCCTCGCTTTTTTCCATATCGTACGTTAGGTCGAACCCGTCGGCTAAAATATGTTTACCTAAAGTTTCATTTACTTGCTCTGGAGCTACAGTTAGTTGATACATAATTTCTATGTTTTGGTATATGTCAAATGTAATAAAAACCCCCAAATTAACAAATGCAGGCACTATTTGAACCCTATAAGGCAAAAACTAGGTTTAAATCATTTAAACCTAGTTTTTGAACCAATTACCAAAAACGCTTATTGAAAAAGGAGAATTGAAAAAATAGAAAGGGAAAGAATTTAGGAGCTAATTGTGGTTTTTAATTCTTTTGATCCGGAAATACTACACTAAGATTCGCCTTAATATCTTCATCTAAGTCGACAGAATTTCCGTTATGTTCTAAAACACAATAAAGGTTATTTACATGGTCGTGAATAACAAAGATTAGTGAGCTAAATTTTGAACAATATATCTGGTAGCCATTTAGGATCTTATATTCTTCAAGATGGGGTGGTTGTTTAGATCGGCATTCACCGTAAACCAATCGAAAATTGTTTGTGAACATAATCTAGTTTTTAAATTTAAGAAATAGAGGTCGTAGACAAAAAACGGTGAATGGGGTTAAGAACGCTACCAAATGCAAATACGAGAGCTCCTTTTTTCATATATACAATATACGTTTTTTATAGAACTCTCAGGTTGTCAAAATGCAACTATATTATAAATTTTACATTCTAATCTACATCCTTTAATCCCTTGCCACTTATGATCTGGGGGATGTATTTTTCAACCCTCGCCTCACGAGTTATAGCTTGTTTAGGAGCAGAGAAATGGAGGAGGTATGCTCTTTGCCTTCCTGGTGTTAATGCTGCGAAAGCAATTTTCAAAGCAGGGATTTGATCTAATTTATGTTGAAATTCCTGGGCAACTACGAATTCTTCAGGTTTTTTGAAATCTACTTTCAAACCGGCTTTTTCCACTTCTATAGCTTCATAAATATGGGCTTTCAAAATAGGTTGCAGCTCAATTATTTCATGAACACTGGTGAAGCGAATCTGGCGCGCCGATTGTACATTCTCCGTTTGTTGGATTACAATACCATCGGAATTGTTTAATAAAGCGCCTTTGAAGAATAAAAGAGCGCAGTATTCTTTAAACACATGTATTAAAACGATGTTACTTTTATTAAATAGGTAACAGGGAGTACCCCACTTCAATTCTTCAGTAAGTCCGCAGTCAAGAACGATCATTCTCAAACGCTCTATTTCTTCCTGCCACTTTTTGGCTTCGCTAAAATAAAAATCAACCTTAGGATTCATTTTATGTTTCAGTTATCTGTATAAAATTTAAACTCTTAATGATCCGCGGAACGCCCTCGCGGCATAGTAAGATTCTGCTCCATTATGATACATGAATACAGTACCATATCGATAATCGCAAAAGATGGCGCCACCGAGTTTCCTGATGTCGGCAGGTGTTTTTATCCAGCTGGATGTTTTTGTGTCAAATTTTCCAAATTGCTGCAACTCCCGATACTGTTCTTCAGTTAAAATTTCAATGCCCATGGCCGCAGCTACATCAAGAGCACTACTTTCAGGTTTATGTTCTTTTCTTGAATCCAGTGCCTGACGGTCGTAACAAAGACTTCTACGGCCTTTAGGACTTTCTGCTGAGCAATCATAAAAAATATACTCGTCTGTTTTTTTGTCATAGCCAACAACATCAGGCTCACCACCAGTTATTTCCATATCGTCAAGCGACCAGAGTTTTTCAGGATTAGCTTCCAGTTTGCTTTGAACTTTAGCCCATTCAAGACCTTTATGTCGAATCATATTTTTCTCGAAACGGTCTTTTAACTTCTTAAGCAGTTCTTCTTGTTGTTCTGCTGACAACTCTTTCTTATTTTTACTCATGTTGTCTTTATTTTAAAGGTTAACTAAAGTTACTTTTCTCTCTGTAGGTCTAAAATACCAAGATACAAAAGTCAGAACTAGTAATAATACTGGGCCGAAAAATTCTTTGCCCCCATCTCCAATGGCTACATGAGAAAATACCGCTCCAGACATGGCAAAGAAAAAGCCTGCATAAGCCCATTCTTTTAGTAGAGGGTATTTAGGAACAAGCACCGCTATAACTCCCAATATTTTCCAAATGCCCAATAAGGTTAGTAGATACGAAGGATAACCCAAATTGGCCATCATATCTGTTTCTTCTTTCATTTTCAATAATTGCACAATTCCGGTTGATAGCATTCCTAATGCAAGCCAGATGGTAGCAATCCAATAGATAATTTTATTTCTCTTTGTCATAATGAGTTATTTTAATTTGTTTACAATGTCCTGCAATCGGTTATGCGCCATATTGATGCCTTGTGCAAAGGGTAGCTTTAGTATCTGGTCTCTTAGTTCCACTGATTTATAAACGATATGAATATTGAGCTTGCTGGTATCCTCGGTAAGTTTTTCAAATTCAAGAAACTCAAGCTGCACGGCAAATAGCGTATTCTCCATTTCAAATGTTCGCGTGATTTTCTGGTTCGGCACAAACTCATGGATCACCCCATTGGCCTGAAATACCACATTTCCTTTAGGATCACTTGTTTCAAATTGATAACCACCATACTTTTTGTTTTCAAGCTTCAACACTTTAGTCCCCATCCATTGTTCCACAATTTCGGCCTCTTCATATGCTTTAAAGAGTAATTCCAATGGCAAATCAAATTCCCTGGTTATGGCTATTTCCTGTTTGCCGTCTTCGGCGTGGATTTTTGTTTTTCGTTCCATAGCATTCTATTTTTTTGGTTTGTAGTTTTTCATGATGTCTTCTAATTTATTAAATCGGTCATCCCACATTTCGCGGAATGGTTCAATGTAGTCTGCTATTTCTTTCATCTTTTTAGGGTTTAGGTGATAGAATATTTCTCTGCCGTTTTGATCTTGTTTAAGCAATTCGCATTCAGTAAGTATTTGCAAATGCTTTGAAACCGTCGGCCTTGCTGTGTCAAAATTTGCAGCTATGGCTCCTGCAGTCATTGCTTGCGAAGCAACCAATAGCAGTATTGTCCGTCTTGTGGGGTCTGCAATGGCTTGAAATACGTCTCGTCTTAAATTCATTATGTAGCTATTTGACTACTAATTTAAGTGTAGTTATTTAACTACGCAAATGTTTTTGCATTTTTTTTCATAACAGACATAATTTATGAGCTTAAATGACTGCTGTACATTGTTTTTCTAAACCCACTGTAAACAGAAGCTAGAATTGTATATTGGACATTGATAAATACATAAGAATCAGTACATGGAAAAAAAGGATACTTCAAGAAGGAATTTTATCAGGAATAGCTTTGTATTAGGAGGAGCCGCAGTATGCTTGCCAGAAGCTGTGTTATGTGCTGACACTCTAATACAAAACGAGCCCCTTTCTACAGAAAAGAATCTGGTATTCTTGTTTCAGGGAGATTCAATTACTGATGGAAATAGAGGGCGTAGCATGGATCCTAACCATATAATGGGGCATGGATATGCATTTTCTATTTCCAGCAGGATTGGCGCTGATTTTCCTGATCAGGGATTTACCTTTTATAACAGAGGGATAAGTGGAAACAAAGTTTCTGACCTTTCGGGGAGGTGGCAGGAAGATACATTGGCCCTTAAACCGGATGTGTTGAGTATTTTGGTTGGTATTAATGATGCCAATGCTGCTCTAGATAGCCAAAATAAGAAAAGTAATTTACAGGAGTTTGAAGAAACTTATCGACAATTACTTCAAAAATCAAGGGCAATTAACCCGAAAATGATTTTAGTATTAGGGATTCCATTTGTTTATCCGGTGGGTAAAATAATAAAGGACTGGGAGTTTTATAGCTCAGATGTCTCTAAAAGAAAAGCCATCATATTAAAACTTGCAAAGGAGTTTGATGCTGTTGTTGTAGACTATAAACCGGTATTTGATCAAGGCATAAAAAAAATGCCTGCTGATTATTGGATCTGGGATGGGATTCATCCAACGGTATTTGCCCATGAACTAATGGCAAGACTTTGGATAACTAAAGTTAGTGAGCGACTTAAGTTTTTAAAATTCTATCCTAAAGGGCATTAACAAAAAACTTGTCTTTCATACCCCAAATTCCAAGTAAACCACCGGTATGAAGGGCAATTATTTTTTCTTCCTTTTTAAAGTAGTTGTTGGCAACAAGGTCATCAATAGCGAAGAACATTTTTGATGTATATACCGGGTCAATTAGCATCCCCTCATCAGCAACAAAATTTTTAATGTATTCAATTAAAGGGGGGGGAGTTTTGGCGTATCCACCAAAATGATAATCAGTATGCATTACCAGTTGTTCGATGTTTCCGGTATGCTTATAAATTTCATCAGCAATGAAATCGCCACCTTTTAATACAGGGACAACGTGTAGTTGAGTTTTTAGATTACGCTGATGAATGCCTTTTAATAATCCTGCTGCAGTTGTACCGGTTCCGGCAGCACAAAATAAATGAACCATGTCTGGAGGTAATTCGGCAATGATTTCTGCGCAACCCCTTACGGCTTCAACGCCGGCGCCACCCTCATCAACAAAATGAGCTTGAGGGTCGGTTCCGAAATGGGTTTCAAATAGTAATGCTTTGTTTTTGTAACTATCTCTGTTGGTGAAAATTAAATTCATCCCAAACAGTTTGCAAAGTAGAAGCATTTCGTTGCTTACTTCTTCTCCACGTACAAATGCGGTGCTTTTGATGCTTGCTCTGGCACAAGCCGACGCCGTTGCTACCAGGTGATTAGAATACGCACCCCCGAAAGTAACAAGGTGATTTTTATTTTTTTTCTGAACGTCTTTTAAGATGTATTTGAGTTTGCGCCATTTATTCCCTGAAATATATGGGTCAATTAAATCATCTCTTTTTACCAATATATGGTTTCTGTTAGTGTGCTTTAATTGATGTATAGGGCTATAAATATCTGTAAACATTGTACAAATATAAATAGCCTTTATTTAAGCATTACTAATTAATGCTTAAAATAGATCTTTTTAAGCAAGTAGGGGAAAAAGTTAAGAATTACTTTTAAGTTCTGAGTAAAATTTTTCATAAACATGATTATTTGGTACGGATCAAGCAGTGAACAAATAATAGGCCAATTTCTTTTCTAAATATATTGTTGTTAAAGATTAGTTTTGCAGAACGAAATCGCAAGTACCCTGAATTGTGAAAATAATAGGATGCTGAATGTGCTTTTAATGATTAATTAATAGAAATTAAACACAATTTTAATGGAAAACAACAATAGCGGGCAAGAATTAGAAGAGCAGGATCTGTACGAACATTTAAACATTGTTGTTGATAAAGGACAGTCTTTATTGCGCATTGATAAGTTTTTAATGCACAGGGTGGAAAATGCGTCCCGTAACCGTATTCAAAATGCAATAGACGCCGGAAATGTTTTAGTTAATCAAAAAACAATAAAACCAAGTTATAAGGTTAAGCCGGCTGATGAAATATCAGTTGTATTTCCTCATCCGCCAAGGGACACTGAAGTTTATCCTGAAGATATTCCTTTAGATATTGTTTATGAGGATGGCGATCTTTTAGTGGTAAACAAGCCCGCAGGTATGGTAGTACATCCCGGATATAACAACTATACCGGTACACTTGTAAACGCCCTTGCTTTCCATTTTGAGCAATTGCCTCAATTGCCAGGAAATGAGGGTAGACCAGGTTTGGTACACCGTATTGATAAAGATACCTCTGGTTTGCTACTGATTAGTAAGAACGAGATTACGATGACCAAGCTTGCCAAACAATTTTTTGATCATAGTATTACCCGTAAATATGTAGCTTTAGCCTGGGGCGATATTGAGCAAGATGGCACAGTTACTGGTTATATTGGCCGCAGTGCTAAAAATAGAATTGTGATGGATGTTTACGATGATGAAGAAAAAGGTAAGTGGTCTGTAACACATTATAGTGTTTTAGAACGTTTAGGATATGTAACATTAATCAGTTGTCAGCTTGAAACGGGAAGAACACATCAAATCAGAGCACATATGCAACATATAGGGCATCCATTGTTTAATGATGCTAATTATGGCGGCGATAAAATATTGAAAGGAACAACTTTTAATAAGTATAAACAGTTTGTGCAAAACAGTTTTAATATTTTACCGCGTCAGGCATTACATGCACAAACTTTAGGTTTTATTCATCCAACTACTAAAAAGTATATGGAATTTGAAGCACCTTTGCCAATTGATTTCGATACAGCCCTAAATAAATGGAGAAACTATATCGTACAGCCTTAATAAATGCAGCAAGAATACATTTTACATAACGACGAATTTATATTAAAAAATCACCCAATTTTAACTGCCGATAACCGCGGTTTCAGATATGGCGATGGCCTGTTTGAATCTATGCGAATGAATAACGGTAAGCTTAAATTTGCCGAGTTGCATGCGGATAGGTTAAGTGCCGGAATGAAAGCCCTTAAAATTGAAGGAGGCAACTTGCTGGACGAATATTTTCTGAAACAAAAAACGACTGAGCTTTGTAAAAAAAATAAGCTTAAAGATAGCGTTAGGTTCAGGTTGTCGGTTTACCGAGCAGGTGATGGCTTGTATACCCCAAACGGCAACAAATCAGGATATGTATTGGAAGCGTCGCCTTTAACTGAAAGTACTTATGAACTGAATAAAAAGGGATTAATTGTTGATGTTTTTGATGAATTGACTAAGCCTGTTGATAAGCTTTCGAATTATAAAACCTGTAATTCATTACTGTATGTAATGGCAGGACTCTATAAAAAACAGTACAATCTGGACGAAGCTTTTATTTTAAACCAAAATGGTTTTTTATGCGAAAGCATCAGCTCAAATGTTTTTGTTGTTTATAATAAACAGATTTATACCCCGGCCTTATCAGAAGGTTGCATTGCAGGAGTAATGAGAAATGTGGTAATGAATATTGCCAAAGCCAACGAAATCCCATTAATACAGGCGCAAATAAACCCTGAAGTATTAAAAGAAGCTGAAGAAGTTTTTATTACCAACGCAGTAGGAGGCATCCGCTGGGTAATGGGCTATGGCCGTAAACGTTATTTCAACGAAGTAACCCGATTACTTAGCGAGAAGTTAAATTCGCTTTAAAAATCATTATTATTGATGCTCATTGTACATTGAGCATCAATAACTTTACTTGTTTGGATAATTGTTGAGTATTTTCAATAGTTTTTTGGATTCATCAGGATAATCATTATTTAAGTTTACCCTTTCGGCAGGATCTTCTGCCAGATTGAAAAGTTCTATTCCACTGTCTTTGGTTCTTCTAAGCTTCCAATCTCCAACTCGTGCTACTTCCGGTACACCGTAATGCACATAATAGATTGGTTGATGCTGAAACGCAATATCCTTTTTGGTGAATAAGGGCGCTACAGACTCTCCATCCAGCTTAAGGTTGGCAGGTAGTTTAGTTCCACTCCATTCGGCCAGGGTAGGTAGTAAATCAACACTGGTAAAAACTTGTTTCTGAACCTGTGCTTGTGTATGTCCTTTCCAATATAAAATAAACGGAACTCTTGTGCCGCCTTCGTAAGTGGTTGCTTTGCTGCCACGAAATACTCCTGCAAAGCCTGCATGGTTCTGACGCGTTTTACCATCTGCAGACATCCGTTCCGGGTAATTGGTCCATGGACCGTTATCGCTGGTAAAAATAAAGATGGTGTTTTCAGCAAGCCCCCGTTGCTCTAGAGTTTTCCAAATTTGGCTTAAACCTCTGTCCATCTCATTAATAACATATCCAAGTTCACCGCCATGTTTTAAATCACTATTCTTTTTATGAGCAGCAAAATATACAGGCAAATGAGGCATATTATAGGCGAGGTATAAGAAGAAGGGATCTCCCTTTTTTTGTTTTTTAATGTACTTTACTGCTTCATTGTTGTACAATGAGGTCAGTGAGCTGTCGGCAGGCTGATATACTTCGGGTTTATAGTTCCGATATAGTTTAATGGTTGTGTCGGTTTGTACATAAGGGCTGCGGTAATCGTGACTGTATAATAACCCATAATAGTTATCAAATCCATGTTCCATTGGCAAGTTGACTTTTTTATCGCCTAAATGCCATTTGCCAATCATATTGGTTTTGTATCCACCAGTTTTTAAAATCTGCGCAAGTGTAATTTCAGATGCAGGCAAGCCTTGCTTATCGCCGGGAGATAAAGGTGCCGGAATATTGTATCTGGTAGGGTAACGACCCGTTAAGAAAGCCGCACGTGATGGAGAGCATGTTGGAGAAGCCAAAGCGAAATTAGTTGCTTTAACCCCTTTAGCTGCCATCTGATCCAAAAAAGGAGTTTCAATAACGGGATTACCATAGCAGCCTAAATCGGCATACCCCATATCGTCTGTTAATACAAATATGATATTGGGTTTTTGCTGAGCATATACATACTGCAATGATGCAAAGGCGAAACTTGCAATGCTAAATAGGGTTTTTAAAAGAGTTGATTTTCGCATAATAAAACTAAACCATCAGGCTGCTGATAAAACAGGTAGGTAATGTAATAAAATTATTTGCTTATCTACAGAAAAAGCCAACCCTTGGGTCAGCTCTTTCTGCGTTTAAACCTTACTCTTTACTGCTTAATCAGCATGTAAAGTGTCTTTATGCTCTTCTGGTTTGTAAGAAGCCTGCAGTTCCGCAAGTTTCTTTTTACCATAAGCTAATTTGGTGATCAATACAAATAGTACCGGGACAATAAAAACGGCCAGGATTGTTGCGGAAAGCATACCTGCAGCAACTGTCCAGCCGATTGTTTTCCGGGAAACAGCACCTGCACCATGAGAAATAATCAATGGAATAACACCAAGGATGAAGGCTAATGATGTCATGATAATCGGACGTAAACGAAGCTTTACTGCCTCAATAGTTGCCGCAATCAGCTCCATGCCCCAGTCCACACGTTCTTTTGCAAACTCGACAATCAAAATCGCATTTTTTGCAGAAAGACCAATCAACGTAATTAAACCTACCTGAGCATAAATGTTATTGTCGAGTTTTGGCAAGAAGGTAAGTGCCAGAATTGCCCCAAACAAACCAAGTGGCACAGCCAAAAGAATTGAAAAAGGAACAGACCAGCTTTCATACAATGAGGCCAATAATAAGAACACAAAGATGATAATCAAAGCAAAGATTAATGTGGTACTGTTACCTGCTTCTTTTTCTTCTAAACTTAAACCAGAGAAATTGTAAGAGTAATTTGCCGGTAGGGTTTGCGCTGCTACTTCTTCCATGGCTTTAAGTGCATCACCAGAACTATAACCTGGTTTTGCGGCTCCAGTTACTTCGATAGATCTGAAGAGGTTAAAGTGGTTGATAATAGATGCCTTTTCTACTACTTCATAACTAACTATTGAACTTAACGGTACTGAAGTTCCTGATGAGTTTTTAACGTATAGATTATTCAGATCCTCAATGCCTTTTCTAAAATTAGTGTCAGCCTGAGTTACCACACGGAAGTTTCTTCCGTATTTGGTAAAGTCGTTTACATAGCTACTTCCAAGGTATGCGGAGATGGTGCTATAAACCGTGCCTATTGAAACTCCCATTTTCTTAGCCTGATCACGATCAACGTGGACCTGGTAATTTGGAGTTCTGGCGTTAAATAGGGTATAAGCCATTGCAATTTCTGGCCTCTGATTAGCTGCCATAAGGAACTTCCCTACATTGGCCTCAAATACCTTTATGTCGCCGGTTTGTTTTTCCTGAATCTGTAGGGAGAAACCACCGCTAATGCCCAATCCTGGAATGGGAGGGGGGGCAACTACAATTACACTCCCTTCTTTATCTCCTCTAAAGTCCTGAGAGATACTGGCAATGGTTGTAGAAACATCACCTGGCCTTTCGTTCCAATCTTTTAACTGTACAAAGAATGTGGCAGCGTTAGATTTAAATGACCTGTTCAGAATGTTGATACCACCAATTGAAGTCACATTTTTTACCTCAGGGTATTTTTTCAGAATGGTTTCTGTGATTCTTTTTACTAATGCATCGGTACGTGCTGCAGAAGCCCCTTCAGGCAAAGTAACGCCCATCAAGAATACACCCGCATCTTCATTCGGTATAAAACCTGATGGTTTCTTCGCAAATAAGCCAACGGTTCCTAGATAAAGGCAAATTAGAATAATCACCATTAATGGTGATTTTTTTAAACACCATTTTACTCCGTTCGAGTACTTGTTGGTTACATTAGCGAACCAAGTGTTAAATTTATAGAAGAATTTGTTTAATCCTTTTGAATCTTTGTTCAGGTTCATTGGTGTAAGTAACAATGAACATAAAGCCGGAGTTAGCGATAGGGCAATAAACGCCGAGATTAATACTGAAACTGCGATAGTAATGGCAAATTGTTGATACAATAACCCAACCATACCGGGAATAAAACCTACCGGAATAAATACCGCTGCAAGTATCAAGGCAATGGCAATTACGGGAGCAGTAATGTCTTTCATTGCTCTCCGCGTTGCGTCAGGAGCTGAAAGCCCATCGTGATCCATGTAATGCTGAACAGCCTCTACCACCACAATCGCATCGTCCACTACAATACCAATTGCCAGTACGAAACCAAACATGGTAAGTACGTTGATAGAGAAACCGAACAGGGTAAAGAAAATAAATGTACCTATGATGGAAACAGGGATCGCCAGAATTGGGATCAGGGTTGCTCTCCAACTTTGCAGGAAGAAGAACACCACCAATGTTACCAGTATAAGCGCTTCTATAAGGGTGTGAACAACTGCGTTGATGGAAACTTTTACAACGGATACGGTTTCGTAAGCCACTACATAATCTACGTCTTTAGGGAAAGATTTTTTTAATTCTGCCATAGCTTTGTCTATTCCAGCCGCTGTTTGTACAGCGTTACCCCCAGGAGTTTGGTTGATGGCCATCATTGATGAAACTTTACCGTTTATCTTTGCATTGGTTGAATAGGCAAACTCTCCAAGTTCTACCCTGGCAACGTCTTTTAAGTAAACTGCAGAACCACCAGCTCCGGTTTTTACTACAATGTTTCTGAACTGTTCTTCGGTATTCAGATCGCCATCAAGGATAACTGAGAATTCGAAAGTTTGATTGCTATTTTGAGGGGGGCCACCTACAGTACCACCTGGTATTCTTGAGTTTTGTTCTGCAATTGCTGCCGAAACATCCGCTGGCGTTAAGTTTAGCCTTGCTAGTTTGTTTGCATCAAGCCATATACGCATACTAAAGGGCTGGCCAAAGGTTTGCACATCTCCAACTCCTTTAATCCTTAGTAAAGCGTCTTTTACGTATAAGTTTACATAGTTTGAAAGGAATTTCTGATCGTAAGTGCCATTTGGTGAGTAAAGTCCAAGCACCATCAAAATATCGTTATTGGCTTTTTTAGTAGTTACACCCAAGCGTGTTACAGCTTCGGGTAATGACGGTTCTGCAATACCTACCCTGTTTTGAACATCAAGGGCGGCAATATCAATGTTTGTACCGACATCAAAAGTAACCGTTATTGATGACCGGCCGTCGGAAGTACTGTTTGATGACATGTATTTCATGCCTGGAGTACCGTTGATTTGGCTTTCTATTGGCGTAGTTACCGTTTGCTCTACAGTCTGTGCATCTGCACCTGTATAAGCCCCACTTACGGTAACTGTTGGAGGCGCTATATTTGGGTATTGACTGATTGGTAGTGTGGTAATCACAATGGTACCAATCAGGACAATCAAAAGGGAAATCACGATTGATGTGATGGGTCGCCTTATAAATACTTCTGATATCATATCTCTAAATTCTTTAAATCTATTTTTTAACTGCGCCTGCTGCTGGTTGTGCTCCTGGGGCTGCATCAGCCGGAGCGTCGGTAACTACAGCACCTGGTTTTACATTTTGTACACCATCTACCACAATTACTTCTCCTTGTTTTAGTCCGCTTTTTACCACTACGCTTTTATCGAACTGTTGGCCTAGTTTAATGATGCGTGATTCGGCTTTACTACTGTCGCCTACAACAAATACGTTAAACTCGCCCAGTTGTTCGGTAACAGCTTTATAAGGAATTACAAGTTGATGTTCTGGAGATTTGTTTAATGCTTTTAAATTAACTGTCATACCTGCCAGAAGTCTTCCGTCAGGATTTGGGTAGCTAATTCTTACTTTGATAGTTCCTGTTTGAGGATCAACTGCACGATCGATAGCTGTAATGTGACCTTGACCTTTATAGATGCTGCCATCCTGCAATTGCACATTGAAGAGTGAATCTTTTACTGCAGATCCGTCTTTTTGCAAACGCATAAAACGAGGAACCTCGGCCTGGTTAACAGCAATGTCGACCGCTATTGGATTGTTGCTAGAAACAGTATTTAGCAAAGTTGTACCCGGTGAGGCTAAAGCGCCTAATTTAACCTGAGAAATGCCTATAGTGCCTGTTAATGGCGATACAATGATTGAGCGCTGTAAATCGTTTGCCGCTGATGATAACTGCGCCTGTGCCGAGGCCACTTGCGATTCTGCATTTGCCAGATCAGTTAAAGCATAATCAACACGTTGCTTGGCAACGGCATCTTGCTCTGCAAGTCTGGTATAACGATCTGCATCTTTTTTTGCTTTATCACGATTGGCTTTGGCAACTGCAACGTTTGCTTGTGCAGCAGTGTGTGCTGCAATATATTTTGTGCGGTCAATTTCATATAGCTTCTGACCTTTAGTTACTTTTTGCCCATCTTTTACATAGATAGCAGTGATGTAGCCGCCTACTTGCGGACGTAGTTCAACCTCGTTTAAAGCAACTACAACCCCTGGATAAGAATCAGTGGTGATTACTTCCTGATCTGTTACAGTTGCTGTTGTTACCGGAGTTGGGGGAGGTGGGCCTTGCTGCATAGCAGCTTTTTTATCGCCACCACAAGAGGCTAATGTAACCGTTCCAAGTATTACTATGCCGAGTTTTATGTAGTTTCTAGTATTCATTTGAGTTCTTATTAATTTACTATGATAGTTCCTAATGCTTGTTGTACGTCTAGTTTCGAAGAAAGAAGACTGTATAAAGAGTTTAAATAATTGAGTTGAGCAGTGCGCAAATCTGTTTCAGATGTCATCAAATCGAGGTAGGTTTTAATGCCTTCATCGTATTGAAGTTTAATGGTGTTGTACACCTGTCTTGAAATATCAACATTAGACCTAGCTGTTTTCCAGTCATTTAGGTTGGCTTTGTATGTCGCCATTGCTTGTTCATATTGTGTATTGATACTACTTTTTGCATTTATTAGGTCGAGATCAATTCTTTTTTCCTGCAGTTGAGATTTTCTGAGCTCCTGGATTCTCTTTGTTCCCTGGAAAATTGGAACGCTTAATTTTAATCCAAATACAGAACTTGGGAAGGACTTGTCATATAGTTTATTAAAATCATTGTTTAAATAATTTGAGCTATAGTTTATAAAACCTGAAATAGATGGCAAATAGCTCCATTTATTATAGCTGGTATTTAAATGTTGTAATTGCTTTTGGGTTTGTAGTAAACGATATTCAACTCTGTTCTCATAAGCCTGTTTGGCATTGGTATCTAAAAGAATACCTTGCTCCATGCTGTCAGACTTTAGGTTAAGGCTGAAGTCTTTTTCTGTGCCATAACCAATGATTTCCTTCAAGTAGGCATATTTATATTTAAGTAGCTCTTCAGTTCTTTTTTTATCTGCTTTAGAGTTGCTTAAGCTAATCTGTGCACGTTGAAAATCTGTTTTGTCTACTAGACCTTGTTCGTACTGAGCAGAGGCATCTTTTAATTGCTTTTCTAATCGGGCAATGTTTTCATTAATAATGTTTAACTGTTCTCCACTGGTAAGGATATCAAAGTAGGCTTTACTAACATCAACAACGGTATTTATCTTAGTGTTTTCTGTACTCTGTTTGTATTGTTGTCTGTAATATTTAGATGCTTTTGAAGCTTGAATAAGACCTACATTTAGAAATTGCTGATCAGCTTGTAAAGTAACTGCCGAAGTCTGTTTTGTGCCAAAAGTGATGTAATTAGTTTCGCCATTTGTAGTAAGTGCATTAACCTGTTGCTTAAGGTTATTGTTGTAATTTGCATTCGCACTAATTTGGGGAAACCATCCTGAAAGCGCGGACTTGATATCGCGTTCACCAATTTCCTCATCAATTAGAGATTGCTTTACTCCAGGTCTATTATTTAGGGCATAATCTATCACTTCCTGAAGTGTAGCATTGCTGAGCTGTTTATCATTGTTTCCCGTCTGGGCCGTAGATTTTTTGGGCAGCAACACAGGTAAACCGATAAGAAGCATTACGAGTAGTTTATGAATTTTCATATTTAAATGTGGAATTGAGTGTAGTTAAAGCCATTATATATATTATTGTCTTTTAATTCCGTCCCAAACAATCTGCACAACTTCCGTAATGTCTTCTTCAGAGTATATCATTTGCTCTGATAATCTGAAGTTTGCGGCCGCAACTAACGTGCCTCTTATTGTTGGTCCGAGTAATCTTGGATCAATTTTTTTGAAATATCCTTCATCTATCCCGGATTCAAAGAAGCTGATAACTTTTTCTTTAAATACAATACTGTCTTTTCCCGGGAAATTCTTTGCGAATGGAGAGTTTACATATTGTTCAAGGAAAACCATTGCAGGTTCATTTTGTATGTAAAAATTGTACTGGTTATGCATAAGTTTAAAGAACCGATCCTTGTATGGTGCTGATTCGTCGTAGCCTTCCATTAAAGCTTCTGTCAGCTGATCTTTAGTTCTGATGTAAAGCTCCAGTATGAGTGTTTCTTTTGAATCAAAATAATGATAGATGGTTCCTGCTGCCACCTTTGCGTGTTTTGCAATCTGACTCATAGGGGCGCCATGAAATCCGTACTCTTTAATGAGTAGTAGTGTGCTATTTAAAATAGCATCACGTTTGCTGCTGTAAGTTTCCAATTGAACGTTCATTCGGTCGCAAAGAAGAGAATTATTTACTAGATATCTATTATTATAAAGGGAATGTTACATACAAATGATTTATTAGTGATATTATAGAAATGTCGCATTTTCATGTAATTTTACTTCAGTTATCGTAACTAATTATTAAAATCTAACTAACGCTTTATGAAAATATTTTTCAGTTTCTTTCTTTCTATTTTTGTCTGTTTTTCTTGTCAATCGCAAACTCAAAAGATTGAGTTAAAGTTAACTAAGGGACAGTCTTATACTCAAAAAACTGTAGCCAAATCTGTAATTAAACAAAAAGTTAACGGCCAGGAAATAAACATAGACATGGCTATTACAGGGCAAATGAAATATCTGGTTACAGATTATGCCTCCGGCATATACAGTATGGATGTAAGTTACGAAAATTTATCTATGAAAATGATACATCCCGGTGGGACATCTATTTTTGATTCTGAGAGTACTGACGAAACGGATATTATGTCGTCGGTTTTCCGTATGATGAAAAATAAACCCTTTCAGATAAAAATGACCAAAAGCGGTAAGGTTGCAGAGGTTAAGAATGTAGAAACACTATATACTGGTGCCTTTGATAAGTTTCCGCAATTGACAGCTGAGCAGAAAGAGCAAATTCGTACTCAGATTATGCAATCGTACGGCGATAAGGCTTTTAAAGGGAATTTAGAAATGTTGTCGGCTGTGTTCCCAGATCGTGCTGTAGCCAAAGGTGAAAGGTGGAATATAAAAACACAATTAGAAGCTGGTATGTCTGCAACTTTGGAAGGGGTATATAAACTTGATGAAATTACAGCTACAGAATTTGTAATTAGCGGCGCATCCCTTTTTACAACAAAAAATAATGAGGCTGATACAGCAACCAGTGTATTGCCATTTAAGTATAATATGGCTGGTACTATGAATTCGGTTATGCGAATTGATAAAAAAACAGGCTGGTTAATTGAAGGGAAGATTAGTCAGAACATTAAGGGAACAATGAGTATTAAAGCGAGTGAAAAAATGCCCGAAGGCATGACCGTTCCTATGGAAATGTCTAGTGATATGGTATTTACTGATAAATAACTGGAGTGGCTTTGTATCATAACTATTATGAAGCCAAAAAAATTAGGAATATTTTTATATTCGTGAAAACCAAATATAAAATATTTAGCTAATTATATGAACCGCAGAAAATTTATCAACCTTGGCGCTCTTGCAGGAGCTGTTTCTGTTGCACCAACAACTTATGTACTCGGTGAAACAGGACTATTAAAAGACAAAAAAGAAAAGCGTTATCAAAAAGGTGCAAGTCCTTGGCCTGTTTGTCTTGATACTGCTACAATAAGACCTGCATCACTAAAAGATAAAGTAAAAATAGCTGCTAAAGCAGGCTATGATGCAATTGAACCTTGGGATGGAGAATTGCAGGAATTCGAAGCAAAGGGTGGTAATTTAAAAGATCTTGGTAAAGAAATAAAAGACCTTGGGCTGATTGTACCCAGTGTAATTGGTTTATGGAACTCGTTACCTCCTACACAAGAGCTGTTCGACAAATCTTTGGTAGATACACGCAATCGAATGCGTATGGCAGCAGCCATCGGCGCTCAACATATTCAGACTATCCCCGATACCGCAGGAGAGAATTTTAACCAAAAATGGGTAGCCAATAGATATAAAGATATTATTGAAATTGGACTAAAGGAATTTAACATTCATCCGGCTCTTGTATTTGTTAAATATCAACCAGTAAAAACACTAGGACAAGCTATGGGTATTGCATTGGATAGCAATCATCCGAAGGCGATGGTCATCCCTGATACTTACCATATGTATATTTCTGAGGGTGGTTTTGAAGGACTAAAGCTAATAAACGGTGATGCTATTGCTATTTTCCAATTTTCGGATGTACCTTCTTCTCCGGCAGCAGTGGCTGACCTGGGAGATAAGGATCGCGTTTTTCCTGGTGACGGTATTTTGCCACTTCCACAGATCTTCAGAGACCTTAAAGCAACAGGTTATAAAGGTTGCATTTCTCTTGAACTTTACAATCCCGAGTATTATAAGCAGGATTTGCAAAAGGTAGCAGAAACAGGACTAAGAAAAACATTAGAAGTACTTAAAAAAGCAGGGGTTTAATAACCCCTTTTTTATTTTTACTAATTGGGAAAATATGTTAAATCTATATTTTTCAGCAGAAAAAAACTGCACATTTGCCTGTAGTTTTTAAAGGGGGATAGGTATGCTACAAATTTTAATATCGAGTATCGGCTGGCTTGGCGTAATTTTATGTACGTTAGGCTATTTATTATTAAGTGTAAAAGTAGTAACTCCTGATTCACTCAGTTTTCAGTTACTCAATATTGTAGGCGGGTTGTGTTTAGTTACCACAGCTCTGGAAACTAATGATTTACCTAATGCTATGGCTAACCTACTCTGGATGTTTATAGGAGTATATGCCTTAGGGCGACGATTAAGAACTCAGAATGCTATCAGAAAGAATCGTAGTCTCAACTCCTAAAATCTGATACGCCTTACTCTTATAATAGTCAAGACGTTCTGCATAGGCCTTTTTATCGCTTTCTAAAGAAAGGTAGAAATAGGCACCATCAACCAACACAAAAATTAAATCGGCAGCTGCTTTAGCATCCTCAACTTTTATCAGATCTTTTTGATTGCATTGTTCTATCATGGACGTAAGGGCAAAGCGCAATGAATCCAATATGGTCTTGTATTTCGCTTTTATCTTTTTTTCTCTGAATGCTAAAGCATAAAAGGTATAGAATAACCCATCGTCAAAAAGTAAATTCCACTTTTTAGAGAAGAGCATATCTATTGTTTTCTTCAAGTCTGAAAGGTTAACCCCATCCTTGTTTTTAATTGTATATATTAAAAGGTACCTTTCAAGTATATAATCAATAAGTCCGTAAGTAAGGTCTTCCTTCGTTTCAAAGTAATGGATAATGAGGCTTGGATTAATATCCATTACTTTGGCAATCTTAGCTATCGAAGTATTTTCGTAACCTTCAGTTTTAGCAACCTTATAAAATATCTTTATAATTTCTAGTTGTCTCGCCTCTTTAAGGCTCTTTCTTCCCATGGTAAAATTTATTCAGCCAAACTACTTAAAAGTAATTCTATTTCGCAAATTTATTTTTATAGATTGAATGTATGTTCAATTAATTTATTAATTTAGTTCTAACCTGCTGTTAACATTGCGAATGGATATTTGCGGCGCTCCAACAGTAATTAAATACCAAACCAAACAAATTAATTTTATTTCAATTATGAAAAAAAAGCTACTACTGATTTGCTTCATGCTTTTTGTAGCAAAGAGTTTTGCCCAGAATGTCACCGTGAAAGGTGAAGTTTTGGATGCCGAAACTAAAGGGCCTATTCCGTCAGTTAACGTTAGTGTTAAGGGTACAAAACTTGGTACTGCAACAAACACGAATGGAATTTACACCCTAACAAATGTAAAACCTAATGCAACTCTTGTGTTTACCTACATTGGATACAAACCACAGGAAATTAATCTAAACGGGAAAACTCAATTAAATGTAACGCTAGCTCCGGATTTGAGCGACCTTCAAGAGGTAGTGGTAGTAGGGTTTGGTACAAAGAAGAAAATTAATATTGCCGGAGCAATAGATCAGATTTCAGGTAAGCAATTGGAATCACGACCAGTCTCAAATGTTATGCAAGGACTGCAAGGTATTAGTCCAGGCTTAAATATAACTTACGGAGGTGGTGCTCCGGGTACTGTACCTGTAATAAACATCAGAGGCTACACTTCCATAAACGGAGGTTCACCTCTTATTGTAATTGATGGTATTCCAGCAGCTAGTAATGATGATATGTTAAGGTTAACTCCTTCTGACATTTCATCATTTACAGTATTAAGAGATGCTGCATCTGCAGCTATTTATGGTGCAAGAGCCGCTTTTGGAGTAATTCTTATCACTACTAAAAAGGGGGTAGCAGGAAGTACTAGGATAAGTTATAATGCATTAACAACCTGGGGTAGACCAACGGTTCTTCCTAAGCCGGTAACTGATCCATATATTTATTCAAGAGTTTTGGAGACTTCTACTGATAATACTCCATGGGATTACGTAAACTATTCTGATGAGTATTACAAATGGGCTAAAGAGAGATCTGATAATCCTTCACTTCCAGATACACGTATCGATCCAACTGATCCAAATAAAAACAGATGGGCATATATGGGAGATAACAACTGGTATGATTATTTCTTTAACAAGGCTAGTTTATCTCAAAATCATACATTGACTTTTTCAGGTGGAGCTCAGGTAAATAACTCCCCATTAACTTATTATTTATCTGCCGATTATACGAAAGAAAATGGTTTGAATAAACTTTCTCCTGATTTTTGGGATCGTTATGGTTTAAGATCAAGAGTAGGTTTTGCTCCTTTATCATGGTTAAAAATAGATAACAATCTTAATATTTACCAAACCAAAAAAGCACGTCCAAATACCAGTATTACCGATCTTTATTACTTGCAACCAACCGACGTAGCTACGAATCCTGATGGAACGTGGGCAAACACTGGGGCCGGTAGACTCGCTGCAAGATTGGTTGATGGAGGGAATAATCTTGAAACAATGTTTGGCTTCCAAAATATCACAGGTGCAACCGCTTCGTTTTTAAACGGTGATCTTCAGGTAAATGGTGATGCTTCATTTAAAAGAGAGTTATGGAAGTATCATAATGATTCGAAGAAGTTTAAGATAGGTTTTGGGCCAACCGATATCCGGGAAGAGGGGGGGAATGGTTATGTAAGTGAAAGAAATGGCTACTTATATAACAATGCTTTTAACTTGTATACTACTTATAAAAAGACCATTGGGGATCACTTTTTTAGTGCGATGGTTGGTTATAATTCTGAGAACTATAATTATTCTACCGTTGATGCTCAGAGAGACTTACTTATGTCTTCATCTGTGCCTTATCTTCAATTAACCACAGGTGAAATAACACTTGGGACAAGTTATAGTGCATATGCCAGTAATAGTGCGTTCAGTAGGTTAAATTACACTTATAAAGATCGCTATATTTTAGAGGCTACAGGAAGATATGATGGGTCTTCTAGGTTTCCTGTAAGCCATAGATGGGGCTTTTTCCCTTCTGCATCTTTGGCTTGGATTGCTAGTTCTGAGGAATTTTTTAAACCTTTAGCACCTGTTTTATCAGCATTTAAGCTACGTGCTTCTTATGGTGATCTAGGGAATCAAGCTGCAGATTCTAATCCATTTTTACGTGATTTTGGTTATATACAAACTTTACCAACGGGACCTTCTTCTTATTTGATTGGTGGCAACAGGCAACAAGTCATTACCGGGGCGCCAAAATTGTATGTTGATCCTAATACCTATACATGGGAGCGGGTTTCTACACTTAATATGGGTACGGATATAGGCCTTTTTAATGATAAGCTGTCCTTCACTTTTGATTATTTCATACGCAATACAACCGGGATGCTTGTTGGCGGTCAGGAATTGCCGGGAGTGCTAGGTACGGCTGTGCCGAAACAAAATGCTGCTGATCTTAGGACAAAGGGGTGGGAGCTATCTGTTAGTTATAGAGATAGATTTGATTTGGGGTCAAAGCCATTTAGTTTCGAAACGAAATTTTTTGTTTCTGATTCCCGTTCTAAGATTACAAAATTCAAGAATGATCAAAACTTGTTTAAAAGTTCAGACGGTAAAGCATTATATCGTGTAGGGCAGACTATAGGTGAGATTTGGGGATTGCAAAATGATGGATTGTTCCAGAATCAAGCTGAAATAGATGCACTTGATGAATCAAGTATTATTCCATGGGGTGCGCTTGAAATTGTTCAGGGCTGGCCTAAATACAAGGATCTGGATGGTAACAAAAAAATAGAGCAAGGATTAAGTGCTAATGATCCAAAAGATCTTAAAATTATTGGTAATAGTACAGATAGATATAGTGTTGGGGCTAATCTGAATATGGACTGGAATGGATTTGATCTTTCTATATTCCTTCAGGGTGTATTAAAAAGAGATTTTTATCCTCATCATTATTTGTTCTGGGGACCTTACCAGCAGCCCTATGCTAATGTGTATCCCTGGAATCTTGATTTTTACAGGGCCAAAGGGGATTCTCCTGAGCAAAGAGCAAAGCATTCAGCTTCTTATATAGCGGCAGGACTAGCAGACGCGAATACCAATTCTTATTACCCTGTTATGCAATCATGGCTTGCGGATGCTAATTACGGTTCGGGTTTAGATATTCCACAAACTAAGTATTTGCTTAATGGGGCCTATCTGAGGATAAAAAATGTTTCTCTTGGTTACACTTTACCAACTAAGTTTACCAACCGCTTTAAGGTTAATCGCCTTCGCATATTTGTTACCGGAGAGAATCTTTATGAATTTTCTGCCATTAAAAAATACATAGACCCTGAAGCAGTAAATCAAGGATCTAGTGCATGGGCTTATCCATATCAAAGACGATATGCAGTTGGTTTAAATCTAGACTTTTAATAATTAGGGAGTTAACAATCATTTAAAAATCAGTTATGAAAAAGAAAATATACATCCTATTTGCAACAATTGCAGTTTTGACCACTGCATGTAAAAAGGGTAGCCTGGATCGTTTTCCGCAAACAGAGATATCGCCAAACCTTTTCTTTAATACAGAAGAAGATCTTGCTTTATATGTTAATGGGTTATTATTAATGCCCGACAGAGGAAGCTATTTGAATGATCAAAGTAGTGATAATGTAGCAACTACTGCAGCTGTTGAAGTAAAAAATATAATGGCAGGTAATGCCAATGCACAGAATACAACCGGAGGTTGGGGTTGGGGTAGGTTAAGAGATATCAATTACTTTTTAGAAAATTACAATAAAGCAAAGGTTACCAGTCAAGTAAAAAATCATTACATAGGCTTGGCAAGATATTACCGTGCACAGTTTTACCTGGATAAAGTAAAGCGCTTTTCTGATGTGCCTTGGTATTCCGGTACATTAAATCCAGGTGATAAAGAGTTATTCAAACCTAGTGATCCTCGTGCGCTAGTTATGGATAGTGTAATGTCTGATCTTGATTTTGCCTATAAGAATGTTAGAGAAAGTGTGCCTGCCGGAACTCCGGGAAAATGGGCTGTAGCTGTATTTTATTCTCGTGCAGCGCTTTATGAAGGAACTTATCGTAAATATCATACAGAGCTTAATTTGAAAGCAACTGCAAATACCTTTCTTGAAACTACTGTTAAGATAAGTACTGAAATAATTGCATCAAAAAAGTTCAAAATTTTTAATACTGGATTACCAGATCAGGATTACGCTAGTTTGTTTTCAAGTGAGAATTTTGATAAAAACGAAGAAGTGATTTTGGCTAATGTGTTTGATATGGGTAAAAAAGTAAGTCAAAATGTAAATGGTGTAGTATTTGGTGATTATGAACAAGCGCCTGCAAGAGACCTTATTCAGGCTTATTTAATGAAGGATGGTAGCCGTTTTACCTCAATTGCTAATTACGATAAGCTCGGTTTTGTTAAGGAGTTCGAAAATCGTGATCCTCGTCTGGCTCAAACAATCGTTTATCCCGGTTGGATTAGCGTTCCAGACAGTAAACCGTATGTTCAAAAACTAAATAAGAATTTCACCGGTTATCACCAACTAAAGGGATATGTAAACAGTACTGATCAGACAGTTTTAAACAGTGTTGATTTTCCTGTTTATCGCTATGCAGAAGTGTTATTAAATTATGCAGAAGCGCTGGCAGAGTTAGGTACATTAAACCAATCGCAGTTAGATGAATCTGTTAATCTGATTAGAAAAAGGGCAGGTATGCCAAATCTTAATTTAGCTCAGGCAAATGCCTCTCCTGATCCATTATTACAACAACAGTTTAATAATGTTGAATCAAACCAAGGAGTGATCTTTGAGATAAGAAGGGAACGCAGGGTTGAATTTGCCTTTGAAAATACAAGGTATGATGATTTAATGAGGTGGAAAGCCGGTAAACTATTAACCAAGAGCCCTGAGGGGATGTATTTTTCTGGTCTAGGAAAGTATGATTTAACAGGAGATGGTGTTGAAGATATTATCTTGATAGATAAATCACTAACCATTCCGGATGAGAAAAATAAAGAAAAGAATTCATTAGGTGTAGTACTTAGCTATTATCGTGCCGGAGCATTTGGAGATGATGTTACTGTATACCTGAAAAATGGCGCTAATGGAGGTGTTATGGTAACTGAATCCGTTACCCGTAAATTTGAGGAACCTAAATATTATTATCGCCCTATCCCTCAGCAACAAGTTATCTTGAATAACAACCTAAAACAAGTATTCGGCTGGTAATAGCCGATAAGCCCATTTGGAAATAAAAACAAAATGACGACACTAAAAAGAAGATCTTTACTAAAGGCAGCAGGTTTAGCTGTTGGCGCCGTAGCAACCAGCGGCCTGACTGCCTTTGCTTCTAATCCTGAAAAAAAGGAAAAGAAAAAACTAGCACTTTCGGTTGCACATATAACTGATGTACACATAGGAGAAGGTGAAAATGCCCCCGAACGATTTAAAAAGTGCTTAACGCATATTATTGCCAAACACAAGCCTGATTTCTTTCTGAACGGTGGTGATTCTATTGGCGATGCATCTTACGACAATGTTGTATACGATCAGGTAATTAAACAATGGAGTATTTGGGATGATTGTATAAAAACCCTGGATAAATATGAAATACATAGTTGTATTGGTAACCACGATTCATGGTGGAAAGCCCCGTCTAAAGAGCATGAGATGTATGGTAAGAACTATGTGGTTAAGCGCTTGAAAATTCCTAACAGATACTATAGCTTTTCGAAAAAGAACTGGCATTTTATTGTGCTCGACGGAAACAATGACAATATCTCATTAGATAAGGAACAATACGAATGGTTGGAGAAAGAACTGGAGCAATTACCGGCATCTACACCAACATTGCTAATGTCGCATTATCCAATTTTGGGAACTACTCAGGTTCTTGTAGGTGGGGGTCACTCTGATTGTAAGAAGTTAAAAGATCTGTTTCATAAGCATCGCGATAAAGTGAGAGTTTGTTTAAGCGGACATAATCACTTATCAGATAATACCCATTATAATGATGTTTTGTATTGCTGCAATGGTGCAATGAGCGGTTTCTGGTGGGGTAAGGGTGATGCTGAATCTGCCGGCCCAGGTTATTACCTGGAAACCCCTCCGGGCTATGCAATGCTGAGCTTGTATGAAGACGGAACAGTAGAGAACGAATATTTTCCACATACTTTTTAACACGCCATGAGAATTCCATTTATTTTTACAGTTTGCTTTTTCTTGTCGGCAGTGGTTAATGCACAGCAAAGACAACAAAAGGTGGTGTACATTATTGCCGACGGTATTCCTGCCGATGTGATTGAGAACCAAAACCTGCCTAACTTTAAGAAGATTATACAGGCAGGATCTTATTCCAGAATGTATGTTGGTGGTGGGAAAGGTACTTACAGTGAGACGCCTACCATATCTGCCGTTGGCTACAATAGCTTGCTTACAGGCACTTGGGTAAATAAGCACAACGTACCGGATAATGATATTAAAGCACCTAATTATAACTATCAAAATATATTCAGGCTGTTTAAAGCTCAATATCCTAATAAGAAAACTGCTATTTTCTCTAGCTGGACGGATAACAGAACCAAATTACTGGGACATAATTTACCGGAAGCAGGAAACCTAAAGGTAGATTATTCTTTTGATGGTTATGAGCTGGATACTGTCCGGTTTAAGCACGATAAAAAGGCAGATTATATGCATCACATAGATGAACAGGTAATCGCCGATGCATCGAATACTATTCATGATAAAGCACCTGATCTTTCCTGGATTTATCTGGAATATACCGATGATATGGGGCATGCACATGGCGATAGCCCAGAATTCTATAATGCTGTAAGTATGCTGGACAAACAGGTGGGTAAGGTTTGGGAGGCAATCAGCTACCGTGAAAAAAACTTTAAAGAAGATTGGCTCATTATTATTACAACAGATCACGGTCGTGATGAAAAAAACGGTCGTGGACATGGTGGGCAATCTGACAGACAAAGATCTACCTGGATGGTGAGTAATTATAAAAACCTAAATACTTATGGTCAATACTTTGATCTTGGTGTGGTAGATATTATGCCTTCAATAGCTCACTATTTAAATGTAAAATTACCTGATAGTGTAGCACAAGAAGTAGATGGTACTTCGTTTATAGGTCCGGTATCTATTGCTGCGCTAAAAACAATTTACACCCAGAATCATATTGACATCAGCTGGAAAGCATTGCAGAAAACCGGAAAAGTTAAAATCTGGTTGGCCACAACAAATGATTTTAAAACCGGAGGAAAAGATACATATCATCTTTTAGGAGAGGTTGATCTTAACCAGCAACACTTTTTTGCTAATGTTAAGGGTTATCCTTCAGAGTTCTATAAGGTTGTTCTCCAAGCTAAAGATAATACTTTGAACAGGTGGGTAATTCCTGTTCAGGCAAACTAGTCTGTGTCGTTAAAATGCCTTTTAAAGGGTGCGCTGTATTAATTTACAGTGCACCCTTTTTGGTAATTATGGACTGTATTTTTTAATAATATTGTTATTATTGCTTATGGATTCATCAGAGGCATCATTAATAAGGCAAGCAAGGCTAGATTCAAATAACTGTATTGCAAAAAAGGACGTAGACGGAGTATCTAAATACTGGCTAGACGATTTTGTACAGATCGCCGGAGATGGTAGCCATACTATTGGCAAAGCCGAAATCGCTGATGATTGGAAATATATGTTCTCTAAAAGTAGTCCACTATTTGAACGTATCCCAGAAATGATTGTTGTTAGTAAAAGTGGAGATCTAGCATGGGAAAATGGTAAATGGAATTATAAAAATGCCAAGTATCATGGTAATTATGCCGCAATGTGGCGTAAGGTAAAGGGAAAATGGCTTACGCAAAGTGAACTCTATGTTTCATTAAACTAATCTGTTCTTATGGAGATTAACGCTCAGCCTGTTATTGAAGAAAAAAGCACCTCAAAAAGTAAAAAGATCTGGACATTTGTCCTTCTGGGCATTATACTGACATGTTGTTACTGGGGTGTGTTTTTGTCGAAAGACAATGCAAAGGCATTAATGTTCCCGGGTATCTTTAGTCTTGTTTTTTTGCAAGGGATGTGGTTCGAGTTTAAGGGCAAGCCTAGATGGAGTCGGGCAATCAATGGAGCGATCCTATTTCTCGTAATCCTTACGCTGATTTTTGGAGTGATCGGATTACGGTCCTTGTATCAAGAGCAACAGTTAAAGAAATACGGAGTAATTAGCTACGCCAAAGTTGTAGATGTTTATAAGCAAAAAAGATTGAAAGGCGGCCCATTATCTTTAGCAGCAATTGAATATAAGATAAACGGCAAAGCGCATTATCAATCCATTGAAAACAAAAAGGAGCTGTACGGAGTAAACGACACACTTAAAATCATCTATTCCTCTAAAAATCCTGATATCCTAGATGTTAAGCAGCATAAGAAATGGAATAATAATACGGCAAGAATTACCAGTAGTACCTATCAAAATATGGCCGGAAATGCTCAGGTTAAAGAAGACTTCTTAAATGCGCCACCTCAGTTTAGAGGTGGCATGAGTGGTTTTGCAGCTTATCTAAGAAATAATTTAATCTACCCACGGCAAGCAAGAATAAATAGAACACAAGGAAAAGTTTATATTTCTTTTGTAATACAAGGTGATGGGACAATTACCGATGTAAAAGTAGAACGTGGAATAGGAGATGGCTGTGATGAAGCCGCAGTTAAAGTAATTGAAAACTCTCCAAAATGGTTGCCGGGAGTACAAAATGGCAAACCTGTCCGTGTAAAGTATAATATACCAATCGCATTTACCCTTTAAAGCCATTGATTAATGTATTTTGTTAACTTAGAGCACATAACCCAAAAGATATGAAGATAGCAGTATTCAGCACCTACCAATACGACGAAGATTTTTTAAGCCGATTTAATACCGGACACGAGCTATCTTTTTTTACTGTTGCTTTAACAGAAGAAACCGTTAAACTGGCAGAAGGCTTTGATGCAATATGTATTTTCGTGAATGACCGTGTTGGTTCTGAGATCATAAAAGCCTTACATAAAGGAGGAGTAAAACTAATTGTTTTGCGTTGTGCCGGATTTAATAATGTAGCGATTGAAACAGCAAATGAGTTGGATGTTCCTGTGTTAAGAGTGCCTGCCTATTCGCCAGAGGCAGTAGCAGAGCATGCATTGGCATTAATTCTTACGCTAAATCGTAAAACGCATAAAGCCTATAATCGTGTTCGGGAAGGTAATTTCTCTTTAGAGAAATTAATGGGTTTTAATTTACACGGGCATAAAGTAGCGGTGATAGGCACGGGAAATATTGGTAAAGCCTTTTGTAAAATCTTAAAAGGCTTTGGCTGTTTAATTAGTGCATATGATCCTTATCCATCTATAGAACTTCAGGAAATCGGAGTGAAATATGGTACTCTGCAAGAAACACTAAACGGTGCAGATATAGTAGCACTTCATTGTCCACTTACCGAAACTACCAAACATTTGATCAACGAAGACACCCTTAAGCTTTTTAAAGAAGGTGCAATGCTGATTAATACAAGCAGAGGAGCCTTGGTTGATACCAAAGCAGTCATAGAAGCTTTAAAAAGCGGACAGCTTGGCTATTTAGGACTCGATGTATACGAACAGGAAAGTACCCTGTTTTTTCATGATCACTCTGAAAACGTTATTCAGGACGATCTAATTACCCGACTTATCTCTTTTCCAAATGTGCTAATTACTTCCCATCAAGGCTTTTTTACTAAAGAAGCAATGGAAGAAATAGCCCAAATTACATTTAAAAATGTAGACGCATTTGTGAACGGAGAAGAACTGGTAAATCGAGTAAAATAAGGGTTTTTACAAACGCATACCTCTTAAAAACTCATCAACCTGCATTCGCTTTTTACCTTCATACTGAAGATCGGTGAATTTGATAAAACCATCTTTAGCTGCAAACTTTAAGTAAGTTTTACCATCAGATAAAAAGCTTCCCGGAGAAATGCCAGGTTCTTTTTCTTCAAACTCTGCTTTAAACACCTTAAGCGTTTTGTCGGTAAGTTTAGTGAAAGCGGTAGGGTATGGACTTAATCCACGAATCAGGTTGTATATTTTATGAACCGACTGATTCCAGTCAATTAAACAATGCTCTTTAAATATTTTTGGTGCATGTTTTAGTTCATCACTTTGTGGCTGAGGCTGCTCTGTATAATTTCCTTCACCTATTGCTGTTACCGTTTTAACAAGTAAACCCGCGCCAACGTTCATTAGCTTGTCGTGTAAATCTCCTGCTGTTTCATCATCAGAGATAGAAACGCTTTCAGAGAAAATAACATCACCAGTATCTATTTCATGTTTTAAAAAGAAAGTAGTAACACCACTTTCTTTTTCTCCATTAATGATAGCATGATTTATTGGAGCTGCTCCACGGTATTGCGGCAGTAAAGATGCATGTAGGTTAATAGTGCCTTTTGCAGGCATATCCCATACTATTTCTGGTAACATCCTAAAAGCAACTACAACTTGTAAATCGGCATTTAGGGCTTTTAATTCTTCAATAAATAATGGGTCTTTTAGTTTTAGTGGTTGTAATACTTTTAGCCCTTTAGAAACTGCATATTGCTTAACTGCACTTTCCTGAAGCTTTTGTCCACGACCAGCTGGCTTATCTGCTGCGGTAACAACACCAACAACATCAAATCCGGCTTCTACTAAAGCATTTAAAGAAGCGACTGCAAAATCGGGCGTACCCATAAAAACTATTCTCATGTATTTCGATTGTTTTAACGAAGGCAAAATAACTAAAAAATTAACTCATATTTTTCCTCATCTATATGGTTAGATTGTTGGAAGAATTAAAACAAAGTGGTTTGTTGTATCTAATAAGAAGCTAGTCAGCTGTATAACACAAAAATGAATCCCAAAAGTTTTACTAGAGGATTTATTCTTTAGGAGCTTTCTTTATTGGATGTACAGGTTGTTCGCTTTCTTCCCTTTTCTTAGCAGGGTCTTTAAAATTAGCGTCTACTTTGTTATAATCTTTGTCCTCAGGCTTTTTGATAGCCTTGTTGCCAGTGGGAACTTTGTCTTTAGGAACTTCTTCTTCGAAGTTGCTACTTGGCTTTTCATTTTTCTTTTTAAGTTCGTTCTTCATATCCAAAGCATTTAGAAATAGCCAAGGGAGGCTACTTAAGGATACAACAAGTATTTTTTACGCATTGTTTTGTATTTACTCAATCCCGGTTCCCAACTCGCTCTTATTTCTTCTTCAGATTTACCAGCAATAATTTGACTTCTAAAACTCGAAACCCCAATAAGCCTCTCAATGGTGCCCATTTGATTACTCAATTTAGAATTAAAAAAATCTGCTTTATTTGGTGAACCCTTATACAATTCAATAATCCAACTCAGGTTAATCTGTTTGGTTTTCCTAAACTCATTTACATCATAATCTCTAAGGTCTAGCCCATAACAAACCTGATTCATAAACAATGGAGATTCAGACATTCCTTTAATGCTTTTTGGGGTAAAAGAAAAGTTATACTTGCCCTTTAAAAAAGGAGAGCCAATAATAGTAAAAGGAAACATAGTCCCACGACCATGGTTTAAATAAGTACCCTCAAACAAGCATGTTGTAGGGTATAGTAAAATCGACTGTGCAGTATTTAAGTTTGGCGATGGCTTTACGGGAAGCTCATAAGGCGTATCGTGTGTATAATTGGCAACTTTAATCACCTTAATCTTACATTTTAGCTTATTATCCAACCACCCCTCACCATTTAGCATTTGCGCATATTCCCCAACAGTAAGTCCATGTACGATCGGTATAGGTTTTAAACCTATACCCGATTTGTGCTGCGGTTCCAATATTGGCCCATCGATATAGAAACCATTAGGATTTGGTCTGTCCAATATCAATACCTCTTTTTTATTAGCGGCACAGGCTTCCATTACATGTTGTAGCGTATTGATGTAAGTATAAAAACGAACACCGACGTCCTGGATGTCAAATATCATAACATCAATGTCTGCTAAATCAGCAGTAGTAGGAGCCGAATGTTTACCATATAGTGAAACTACTTTGATACCTGTTTTTGTATCGATTTCATCATTAACACTAGTGCCATTACTGGCATTACCTCTAAAGCCATGTTCAGGCCCAAATATCTTTACCACCTTTACACCAAGCGCAAGTAAGCTGTCAACTGTTGTTTCCGTCCCAATAATAGAGGTTGGGTTTACAACCATCCCTACGCGTTTCCCTGTCAAATAAGGTACATACAATTCTGTTTGCTCAGCACCAGTACGTAATTCTTCTGTTTTAGGTTTATCAATGTTTTCGGCCTTTACCTTATATGGATTTGGTACAGCAGGATTAAATGCAATTTTGGTAGATGATCCACAGGCCTGAAGAGAAACGACTAATAGCGCCGAACTTAAAATATTTATAACGTATGACTTCATTTGGTAACCTTTTTTAATTAAAATACTTTAAATCAAAATCAAATAAGCATTTTTGCTAAGTTACAATTTATTGCAAGAGGTTGAATACAGAATATTTCATAGCAGGGCGTATAGCCATAAAATCTGAGCGTACATTTTCGAAACTAATAGTTCGTATTGCTATAGCAGGAGTAATGCTCAGTCTTGCCGTAATGATGCTTTCTGTAGCAATAATTAAAGGATTTAAAACCGAGATACAGGAAAAAGTAAGAGGGTATATTGGTGATGTTAGGGTTTTTAAGTTCGATCTTAATAACTCATTTGAACTCTCACCTTTTGTTCCGGAACCAGAAACCATAGCCAAACTTAAAAGTAACCCTGAGGTCGAATATTTTCAGCCTTATGCCACAAAACCAGCCATCATTTCTGCTAATGATGAAGTTGAAGGGATAAACTTTAAAGGTATCGACAAGACCTTTAACTGGGATTACATACGTCGGCATCTGGTAAGCGGAACAGTACTAAATTTTGCTGATAGCACTAAAGCGATGCAGCAGATTATGATCTCTCAATTTACTGCCAACCGTTTAAAGCTAAAAACAGGCGATGATTTCATCATGCACTTTGTACAAGATCCACCACGTAAGCGCAAATTTAAAATAGTAGGCATTTATAACATCGGGGTAGAAGAGATAGATAAAGGTTTTGTTATTGGCGATCTTAACCTGATCCGTCGTTTAAACAATTGGAAACCTAATGAAATAGGAGGAATAGAGATCAGAATTAAAAACTTCTCGAAGCTTAGATCCGTATCAACAAACATTTACACAGAGCTGGAAACAAGGTTGAAATCTGAATCCGTGCAGGAGTATTTCCCTGCAATTTTTACCTGGCTCTCTCTTTTAGATGTAAACACAAAAATTATCCTCGCACTAATGATGGTGGTAGGAGTAATCAATATGATTACTGCCTTATTAATTATGATATTAGAACGTACCAACATGATTGGTATGCTTAAAACTTTCGGTATGACCGATTTCAGTGTTATGAAGATTTTCCTCTACAATGCCCTTTATCTGGTAGGAATCGGTGTTGTGCTAGGCAATGTTTTAGGTCTGGGCTTAGCTTTTCTGCAAACCCACACCCATATCTTTAAGTTAGATCAGACATCTTACTACCTGGCGTACGTACCAATTGAAATAAAATTTATAGATGTGTTAATATTAAACATCTGTACCATTGTAATCTGCTTTGTGGTACTCATTTTACCATCATTATTGGTTAGTAGGATCAGCCCACTAAAAGCAATAAGATTTAAGTAATTTATTTCCTCAATATATGTGTGTACACGCTTGCACAAGCCATTTAGCACCCAATGCTATTGGATTAATTCATTATGTCGTTTCTTTTTGTAAATGTTATTTGGACTTGTTCTAAATAAACATATATTTGCAGACATAAAAAATAAGCCACACGGTTCGTACCCGTGTGGCTAACCGGAAAACCGGCTTACCTTTAATCGAACTTAAAAGTCATGCAAATTAAGAATTTTTTGCTATTGGGCATCCTATGTGCCTGCGTAATTGTTACAAACGCCCAGAATAAGCCCGACACTTCTGTCCTGGCTTCAAATGTTAAATCCCAAAATCGAATTCATGAAAAAACTTTACATCAAAGCAATACTACTCAGTCGCCATCGGTAAGAGATAACGAAGATCAGCGATTCGGAACAGTAAGAGGCCGCATCACCACATCCGATGGAAGCATCGCACCCTATGTATCTGTAGTGTTAAAAGGAACAACTCTTGGTGCAATTTCTAATGAAGATGGCGAGTATCAAATTAGAAAGGTACCTGCCGGAGAATATACCATTGTGGTATCGGCTATAGGCCTTTATCCCAAAGAAAAACAAGTAACAGTAATAGGTAAATCCACAGTCATTGCTGATTTCTCCCTGAACGAGAACTTATCCGAATTGGACATAGTTCAGATCGATGGACGTAAGAAAAAATTTAAGGTAGATAAAGTATCCCCCTCACTGAGGTTACAATCCCCAATTTTGGAAGTGCCGCAAAGTATTAAAGTCGTAACCAGTCAGCTGATTGCTGACCAACAGGTATTTGATATTGTTGATGGTGTGACTAGAAATGTTAGCGGAACAACAAGGACGGGTCATTGGGATGCGCAATACGCCAATATCTCTACACGTGGAACAAGTATCCCGGCCTTCAGAAACGGAATGAATCTAAAAATGCCATGGGGACCGCTAGCAGATGATGCGGCAACTATCGACCGTATTGAATTTGTAAAAGGCCCTTCAGGATTCATGATGGCCAACGGTGAACCAGGTGGTATTTATAACATCGTAACCAAAAAGCCAACAGGCGAAAACCGCAGTTCAGTAAGCCTAAGTGGTGGTGGTTTTAACTTAGGACGTGCAGCCGTTGATTTGGACGGCAAACTATCCAAAGATGGCAAATTGTTATTCCGCTTAAACCTGGCTGCTCAAACTAAAGGAAGCTACAACAAATACAACTATACAGATAAGTACATTATTGCACCTGTTGTCAGCTATCAGATCGACAGTAATACGCTGATCACTGCCGAATACACTACGCAACGTGTAGAGGCGCAGGCTTTGGGTACTTATGGCTTTTCTCCTAAAGGATACGGAGATACCCCTCCAAGTTTATTCATTGGGGATCCGGCTCTGGATCCAAATAAACTGTCTGATCATAACGTTACCTTATATTTTAATCATAAACTAAATAGAGACTGGAAAGTAAATGCCCAGGTAGCTTACGTAAATTATGAGTTAAAAGGTGGTACACCTTGGCCTTCTAAAATTGCTGCCAATGGTGATATGATCAGGTATCTGAACATCAGTGAGGAATTAGCAATTAACAAAAATGCTCAATTTAGTATTCAGGGGGAGTTAAAAACCGGCCCTGTATTACATAGAATAATGGGTGGTGTTGATATGGGAAATCTTAAAACCTGGGGCGACTTTACAGCAGGAAACCAGGATATCAGATTAACCCCTCTTAATGGAGATCAGGGAATATTCAATATTTATCAGCCAAGATATGGCATCCCTGCTGCAAACATTCCAATTTTTGATCGCTCAAGAAGTATTCAGGTGCGTTCTGGGGCAAACACTTATGCTACTAACTTAACCTATACAGGTGCTTATGTACAAGACGAACTACGGTTCTTAGAAGAAAAATTGCGTTTAACCCTTGCCGGTAGATTTACACATGCAGTTACAGTTGGAAAAACCAATGCTACACAAATATCCGACAATGTGTTTAGTCCAAGGGTAGGATTAAGCTATTCAATTACCAAAGATTTTAGTGCCTACACTTTGTACGATCAGAGTTTTCTCCCTCAATCTGGTCAGGATTTCTACGGTAAAGTATTTAAACCTGTTAGAGGAAATAACATAGAGTTTGGTTTAAAAAAGGATTGGTTTGATGGCAAATGGAACGCCACAGCTGCCATCTATAAGATTACCAAAAAGAATGTATTAACACCTGACTTGGATCATATCGATCCGGCTCAAAACTGGAGAGTGCAATTAGGTGAAATAGAATCTAAAGGTATCGAAATTGATATTGCTGGTGAGATTGTTAAAGGTCTGGATGTAGTGTTGAACTATGCATATACAGATGCAATAGTGACTAAAGACAATACAACTGATCCTGCAAAAAACCTTGTTGGTTCTCATGTGGCAAACTCTGTGAAACACATCACCAATGGCTGGTTGTCGTACCGTTTCAAAAAAGAAGGTTCTATTTTCAATGGCTTCGGTCTTACGGGAGGTTACCAATTACAACTTGACCGTTTCACTGGTTCAAATGCAAGGGAACCAAACCTTCCTGACTATATCAGATTTGATGCAGGTGCGTCTTACGAAAAAGGAAAGATCACTATATCTGCTTTAGTAAACAACTTGCTTGATCGCAAATTGTTCACGCAAGGCTCGTATACCAAACTAGCTACAGAAACCGCTACTGCTGTTTCTTATTACACATACATCTACGAAATGCCTAGAAATGCAAGGGTAACCATCGCATACAGGTTTAAATAATAGAGACAATCACTTCAACAAATTAGAACAATGATTACCGGAAACAAAACTCCATCTCTAAAGAAGAAGAGCAAAGATTCTCTTTTTACCAGAATCAACAAATGGTTGCACCTTTGGCTTGGCCTTATTTCGGGAGTCATTGTTTTAATTGTCTGTGTAACAGGGTGTATATGGGTGTTTAACGATGAGATTACCGGACTATTGGAGCCAGAAACAAAAGTTGAATATCAAAATAGACCAGTACTTACGCCATCTCAGCTCACAACAATAGCTGCAAAACTTTATCCGGATAAGGTCGCTTCCTATGCAAACTATCAACAAGGCAGAGCAATTAATCTGAACTTAAGGGGAAAGAAAGAAGAAGGTAAAAGAGGCAGCGGTACTACCTTAAAGATAAACCCTTATACCGGAGAGGTAATTAGCAATGTAGTCCATAAAAAAGGCGAAACAGACTTTTTTAGATTCATATTGAACGGTCACCGTTTCCTGTGGATGCCTTATGAAATCGGTAGGCCAATTGTGAATTATGGGACTATGATCTTTGTTGTTTTGCTGATAACGGGGCTAATCTGGTGGTATCCTAAAAAGTGGAACAAATCAACCCGCGATAAAAGTTTTAAAATCAAATGGGGAGCATCCTTTAAACGTGTAAATCTGGATCTGCATAATGTATTGGGTTTCTATTCATTGCTATTTTTGCTCGCGATAGCATTAAGTGGAATGGTATACGGAATTAAATGGTACAGTGAAGGCTTATATTGGGTAACATCTGGAGGCGAAACCTTAAAGGAGTTTAAACGTTTGGAATCTGATTCGCTACAAGTCAATAAGTTTTATACGCCAGAGCGCGCTATGGATATTGCATGGAGTAAAGTCATATCCAAACATCCAAAATCGCAGGGTTTTTATTACAATTTCCCTGATACCTCGAAAGCAAAATCTACAATAGGCATATCGGTATATCCTAACACTGGCCAGTTTTACAATAGCCAGGGATATACATTCGACCAACATACACTCGCAGAGCTAAAACGAGAAGATGTGTATGCAACTTCTTACGCCGAAGCTGGTTTTGGAGGTAAACTAAGGAAAATGAACTATGATATCCATGTCGGTAGTATCCTCGGTTTCCCAGGAAAAGTGCTGGCATTTCTAGCCTCATTGATAGGTGCCAGCTTGCCTATCACCGGATTTCTGATTTGGTACGGTCGCAAATTTAAGAAGAAGAGTAAAGTAAAAACGGAGTCAGTAGCTAGCGCGGTAGAGAAACCTTTAGTGAAACCTGCATTAAAAGTGCTCAACAAAGAGTCTGAACCTGCTTTAGCCTTTGAAAGTAATACAATATTAACCAATAAAAACATATGAAAAAGATAAACGTTCTATTATTAACGCTGCTTCTAAGCGTTACAACAACCAGTATTTTTGCACACGCCCTGTGGATAGAAACCGCATCGAGCGGTAAAGTAGGGCAGAAACAAACCGTAAAAGTTTTTTATGGAGAATATGTGGCCAACGAGAGAGACAGCGTGGCTAAATGGTATTCTGATGTAAAGGAATTTACCTTATGGCTAGTTGGCCCAGACCAGAAAAAAACACAGTTAGTACTTACGCCGGGATTTAATCATTTTGAAAGTAGCTTTACTCCTGAAAGCAATGGCGCTTATACGGTTCTGGTTAGTCACGAGGCTGCCGAACTTGGGGGCACTACGAAATATCACTTCCTATCAAGCGCAAGTATTTCTGTAGGTAAAATTGCGACTGCCGGCAAAGCTGCGGCTGTTTCAGCTCAAAATGCAAATGCCTTAAAACTTCATATCGATGATGTGCTATCAGCAAAAGTAAATAAGCCTCTTCAGCTGAAAGCTTTCCTTAAAGATGCTGCAGTCAAAGGGAAAACGGTATCAGTGTTTTCGCCAAATGGATGGGCTAAAGAATTAACTACTGATGCAAATGGTGTTGCCGAGTTTACCCCGTTGTGGGCAGGCAGATATGTAGTAGAAGTGACTGATTTAGATAAAACCGCTGGTCAGCATAATGGTAAAGACTATAAAGCGACCTGGAAAGGTGCTACTTATAGCTTTGAGCTAAAATAAGAGACCAATAAGATATAAGTGTTCGCTCATCATCCTGAATTTATTTCGGGATGATGAGCACTTTTAAACTCTCCCTACTGCCAATCCTGCCTTTTTTTCAATTCAGTGATATGAGCAAGGTGATGACGGCAATGCCAGTCATACAAACCAGTATTTTCGTTTATTTTTATACTTCTGCCATGTTCAGGATGTATAAAATCTCTTTCCAGTTGTTCTGTGGTGAGTGAGTTCAGCAAGAACACCCATCGCTGATGAAGTCCCTCTAATAGTTTTAAGCTTGATTCCACTGGCATCATCCTGCTATCAGCAAGTTCAGCCCATCTTTCTTCGTAGTAAGCTTTAATAACCGGGCTATCCTCCGTTAAAGCCCACTTAAGTCTGATCTGACTATTCATATGGCTATCAGCGCAATGATGAACCACCTGTCTAATCGTCCAGCCTCCTGGTCTATAGGGGGTGCCCATCTGTGCATCAGTTAAATGAGCAACCTCTTTCCTTAACGCCTCCGGAAACGAAGCAATAGTAGCAATATACCCATCCAATATGGCTTTTGTAATCAGATCAGGTTTATCGAACTGTCCAATAGGGTAGCGTAATTTCTCTAATTCAGTCGTAGTCATATTAGCGCTTTTTTATATTATTCACTATTACCAGTAAACTTAACAAATCTGTCTGTAGCTTTCTTAACAAGATCAGCTTTTACCTTGCTTAATTCTCTAAAAGGATAGGTCTCAACAATTACAGATTTGCCTTTAATAGTTCTTTTCCAGGTACCTTCAATAATGCCATCCACAATAATCATCCTGTCGAACACCGGGTTATTTCTTTTAAATTCACTGGCTATCTTTATCGGATTAAATATCGCAGTGCGATCAATATATCCCATACCATATTCATCGTAATCAGGCATTAGAAAGCTTTTTTGCAACTTCTTAGCTGCCAAAGAACCAAAAGAAGATGCCATATCCAATGTTTCTCGAGATAGCCAGTATTCATTACCCTCAAATGATTCCCGAGTAAATAGACCCGAATCTAACATGGAAGCTGCTTTTTTTGCATCTGTGATGGTCAACCCCGACCAAACTGAGAAATCCTTAAGTGTGGCCGGCCCTCTACTTGTAAAATACCGAGTAGCCAATAATAAAAGTGCATCATCTTTATCAATTGATTTATCACCAGAAGCCCTTTCTTCAAACAACGCATAAGTAAACTGTTTGCCTTCACGTTTGCCACTACAAACCAAACAATCCATTTCTGCATTTATCATTATTTGGCCCATTTGCCTGCCATTTAAGTTAAGGCCATCATTTTGAAGCAAATCATTTAAGGCAGATCTGGTAAGGTGATGACCGCCGCTTAAAGCCTTGCCAATTATATCATTACACCTGTTATAAATTTTGCTATCCAGTTCAAGTTCCTTATCATAATAAGCCATAGCCTTACGAATCCTTGGTGCGGTTAATTCAATCAACCACCTAATATCTTTAGGAGTAACAAAGTGCCATGTTGGGCGCAGTAAGTGAGTTCTTAATATTAGCCCATCATTAAAAGCGTTCTCTATATCAGCATCAGTTACACTGTTTAACCGTAACCCAATTGCCCATTTAGACATTGCGTATTCCTGTGCTTGCATGGCCACCATCCAGCTTACAATTTCCTGAGGGCTACTAAATGAGGTTTGAGCAATCTGCTGATTAAAGAGCCTATAATTAATGATATCAGAAACAGTCATAGGTGCGCTAGTTCTCGCAGACCAACAAATTAGATTGCCCTAAACGCTGAGAACCTCTGCTTGCAGGTACAGCAACCATACCAACTGGTAGATAATTTACCGAAGCAATAGTTTTAGGTACATAAATTACCACTTCAGTTTTGGTATAAGAATGGGGTAGGTATTTAATGTAATAGCCATCAGGATGCAGGCCCCATATTCCACGAGGAAAATCTGTATTTGGAGCAGCAGCTCCGGCAAGCATAGCCAATTGTTCTATCTGATCATATGATGAATTGGCTTGATAAAGTAAACCTCTCATCTTGTTCTCAATTTCTACAATTGTTTTGGCTGGCTCTGGCAAGTTATTGGTGATTTTCAGCATCGCTTCACTCGATAAATAGTCCATGATACTACTGCTTAAGGCCGACAAGTCATTTTTGTTAAGTAATTTGGCAGCTGCCAACTGAAGATCAGGAGAAAGTTTACTGAAGTTAGTTTTCGCTATTATTGCCCATAAAAGTAATTGTACTTTGCTTTGTTCAATTTCAGGATGTTGCTCCCAATTTGTGATAAGCGTTCTGGCAATTGTTTCTTTTGGACCAGCGAGTGGAGCATACAAATAGCCATCACCATTACCCGGTCCATGAGTTCCTGCCTTTAAACAAAAGCTTTTAAAAGTTCCGGTATAAAAACCAGGTTTTAAAGTGAAACCTTGCGCCGATGTATAGCTTGAAGTTAAATCACAAAATTTCTTCTTTACTGAGTCGGCCCCAAAGTTTGCAGGCATTGTTTCAGTCTTATTACAATCGTCAAAATTGGTTGTTATCGGATCACTTTGAAGTAGCTTAAGTTGTTTGCTGTTAAGCATGCTGCCTGCAGCATTATTTAATGCTTCTTTTAATTTGCCGAATTGTGCATTGGCATTAACACAATAAACCAGCAATAATAAGATGAGGATAGGAGAGGTCTTTTTCATAGGAGTTTAATTTAAAACAGATGGTAAATCTGCTATCAAATTTACTATAGTTTTTGAATTTTGTTTCTAATAGAAGATTGTTTTTTTAACGAGGTTCTGCTAGTCAGTGAAGTAGGTAGGTGGTTATCTGATTTACCCAAACATATCCTTTGCATAATCAGCCAGAAGCTTGTTAAAAGCTTCCGGCTGATCTATATGAACCAAATGACTTGCGCCAGGTAATTTAAAAATAGAATCTCGCCATAAATTTAAAGAAGCATCATCCAGATAATCTGGGGTAACAACCAATTCGTCTTTCCCAAAAATAAGTAGTACAGGTTTTTTAATAGAATTAATTAATGCAATCTCATTGCTGTATTGCTGTTTACCAATACTATCAGCCAAAGTAGACCTAAAAGGAACTTTAACCCTGTAATAATCCGATATAAAATCGTTAACACCTTCTTCATCTGTCGAAAGCATAACTTGAGACGCATATTGGCTAACCTCATTTAATGATGAATCATCTTTAAATACCACATAAACATTCGTGTTAGACATCAAAAAGCTATTTACAGTATAATCGCCACCAACAATGCAACTGCCTCCTAAAACAACTCCCGCAGGTTTTAAATCATTAGCCAGTGCTTCAGCTAAAATATTAGTCCCTAACGAAATACCAGCCATTAAATAAGGCCTGTCACCAGCAAGTTCTTTAATTGCATTGGCCAGAATTAAACCCAAACCTTGTAGGTTGTAATCTTGCTGCTCATTAGAGGAAGCTCCAGAATCACCATGAGCAGGTAAATCAATTGCTACTAATCTATGAGGTTTTAATAGCTCGCTAGCTAGTTGTTTTTTCCAGCAAAGAGAGGATACCGAATTACCATGGATAAAAAAAATAGTCTCTCTGGCATCGCTGTTCAACTCAAAGTATGCGAGTTCAATTGCATTTATGGTGATTGTCTTTTTCTCCATGGTATTAAATATTAGGTCGATAAATACTATTTATCAGTGTTCACCCTTCATTAAAAACTTAATCAAAGCTGCGGGACTTTTAAGCTGAAGTTTCTGCATTAAGTTTTTTCGGTGCGTCTCTATTGTAAAAATACTTAGGAATAGCTTTTCAGCCATTTGATGATTGCTAAGCCCATCTTTAATAAGATCTACAATTTCAATTTCGCGCTTAGTGAGGTTAAACGGCTTTAAAAAAGTATCAGAGTTATTAAAGGTGTTCTCAGCTTTAGGCAGACTGTAGGGGAAACAAGTTTTGCCATTCATAACCAAAGAGATTGTTTTCAATAATTCACTTTTGTCACTATTTTTTAGCAAATAGCCATTAGCACCGTATTGCTTTGCCCTTTCAATCAAATGATCTTCATGATAAGTTGATAGCATGATTACTTTTACTGCCGGATATGTCTGTTTTATCTGGTGAACAGCATCTAAACCATTCATCAGCGGCATGTTAATATCCAACAGTACCAAATCGGGTTGTTGGAGTATAATCAAACTTATCAATTCCTTACCATTGTTGGCTATTGCAATAACGTCAACAACAGGTTCTTCTTTTAACAGCAACTGTAAGCCATTAATGAATAAAGTATGGTCGTCGGCGATAATAATTTTAGTTGTTTCCATTTTCCTGTGTATAAGGTATTTGGATGATGATGGTCGTCCCTTCAGATCCTGTATCAATGTTAATTTTCCCATTCAGGTAATCCGCTCTGGTACGGATGCTCTTAATACCAATTCCATCCTTGCACTTTGCCAGATGAAAGCCATGGCCATTATCCTCAACTACAATTTCCAGATGGGTGTCGGTATAAATTAACTGCAAGTCGGCCTCAGTTGCGGCTGCATGTTTAGTAATGTTATTGGCTAGCTCTAAAACAATACGATAAATCATTAACTCTTGCTGTTTGCTGAAATGATTGCTGGCTCCCGAACAATAGAAGTTGTATTGAGTTTTTTCATCAGTATTAAGACGCAAAAAATATCTTTCCAATAACTCGGGTAGCGTGGTATTTTCAAATTCAGGAGGCATTAAATTGTGTGCTATATTTCTGGAGCTTTTACTGGTAGTATCAACCAAATAATTTAATAGAATCACCTTTTCATCCTGCTGATCTAACCTTTGTAAAGTCATTTTTATGGCTGCCAAATTGCCCCCAAGCTCATCGTGCAAATCGCGCGCTATCCGTTGCTGTTCAGATTGCTGGCTCTGCAGCAATCGTTGCCCCGAATTATATTGCTCATTTGCTAACGAAATAGAAAGCTCATAATGATTGGTTTTGTAGTAATTAAAACTGTAGATCAATGCAAAAGAAAGAATCACGATTTCAATACCAAAACCCACCAACAAGTAGTTAAAAGGAATAAAATTGTGTATGGTAATATCTAACGATTGAAGGATATAAAATATAGAGGCCAAAACAACGCTCATTATAGCAAAGCCATACAAATAAGCAGGTTTAAACTTATCGCTTACCCTCCTAAAAATGCAATAAATAGACAGCAACCAGCCCACCGCAACACAAAGTAAACCGTAATAATAAATGCCGACTCTCATAACTATATCCCTACTAAAAACATAACCCAAAGGGATAAGGATAAATAGCGAGGCAATGGATAATGTGCTTACTCTGGCCAGTTTAAAAAGCTTCGGGTGACTTGTTTTTAATTGCAAAAAGGAGCTCATAAACAACATCATGAAAAACACGATACCAACTGCATATATACTCGATGCAATGCTTGCCCAAGCCGGCCAATTGGGGTAAAGCCATTCATAATCAAGATCGCCGTCAGCTAAAAAGAATAAGCAACAACAAAACACATATAAGCTATGATACAGATAAACATAGTCCCTACTCCAAAGAAAACTCACAATACTAAAAAGGGAAACAAACATCATTAACCCGAAGAAAAACGCGTACTGAAAATATGCTGAGAACTCAGTCTGCTGCCGGAATAGTTTTTTTACCAATCGTACCGGAGCATTTAAGCCATCTCCCCGTTTGTCTAATCTAAAAAGAATAGTTGCCTGCTCGCCGGCTTTTAATACAATAGGAAAATAATAGTGTCTGTTCTTAACTAATCGCGTTAAAAAAGCATATTGTTTACCCGTAACGTATTTGCGTAAAACCTTGCCATCAGGTAGCGATACCAGATAATACTCTACATGATAAATACCTGAATTAGCAATACCTGCTTCCAGCTCAACATCTCTATCTGATGCTTTAATAGGGACGGCAAGCCAATAGACGTTTTTAACCAACGGTTCATAAAACTCATTGTCGGGGGTAGGAGTAGCTGTAAACTTCCCTGCTTTAAAATCATTAATAGTTTCATTAATCGTTAATGCCTTTTGATTTTCTATCATCGAAAATACCCAACCGTTTAAGTCGTAACTATTTCGCTCGTCTAATAATAATTGGGCATAGCTTGTTTGTGCCGACAATAGCCAGAACATCATTAAAAATAATCCAAAACGAAGCTTTGCCATTAAATAAAGTTAAGTCTTTTTTAACCTCAGATATATACCAATTTGTTTGTATTTAATCGGTGGTTAAAATACAAACTGGTGGGTATTGTTTGCTAGTCAGGTGCTTATGAGATTTGATCATCTTAAACTATACACTCCATGAAAACTAAAGGCACACCCACCTGGCTTAGTTATATGCAGGCAACCAAATGCGAGTTTCGCGAATGTGAAAAATATGAACCCACCGATTTTAAAGGGTTTATCAATGCCAATTCCATTGTACACTCTTGCTTTAGCCATAGTATTCCAATGATCTATTTATTGGATTATAGAAATTGTCTTTATACTAACGTTTCAGGTAATTTTGCAGGTTATAAACCAGACTGTTTTCTAAAAGAAGGACTTAGCCATACTTTAGATATCTACCAAAGGGATCATTTGCAAATTTTCAACAAGCAAATATTTCCCGATCGATTAGAGATCTTAAAAGGCATTCCTGCCGACGAGCATCCTAACTATATTTTTTCTCATAATCTTTGTGTTCGAAATATCCATGGAGGCTATGATCACTTTTTGCAACGCAACTGCTTCATGTCCGACAAAGCCGGCAATCCTTTGGTTAGTATGGGTGTTATTTTAAACATAAACCATTACCATTTTGATAATTCCGTTGTTCAAACTGTAAATAAAATAGACAAGGATGGACAAATTGAAGAGGGCGCTTTCTATAAAAAAGTCTATTATTTACACGAAGAAGATAGGATGTTTTCTAAACGAGAAAGGGAAGTGCTACTATGGATGGCTGATGGATTAAGCAGTAAAATGATTGCTGACAAGCTATTTGTTAGCGAACATACTATTATTAATCATCGTAGAAATATGCAGGATAAAACCCAAATGCCCAATGCAATTGCGCTGGTTAGTTTTGCAATAAAAAGTGGGGTTATTTAATTAATAGGTCATTTTGATAAAGTAAGATTAAATGTTTTTCCAAATTGTATTGAATAGTATATCCCTTTCTTTATTTCATCAATTGCATATTTTGCTTCATTTGCATAAGGATAACCAGTACTGTACTCTCCGCCAATATAAAACCCGCCTTCGAATGTCCATTGTAATTGGAATACCATGGGCGTTATTTTTGTTTGGTCATAGTTAGTATAGTTTGGGTTTTCCACGTACATTCCTAGTTTTAACCCAATTTCTCTGCCCTTTAAGTTATTATTAATAGGGCCTATGATTAAACCACCCCCGTACCGGTAAGTCACGTACGAATAATTTAATGATCCAATGACATCTGAGCTTGCAACCGAAGTATAAGTTTCGTTCATAGCACCAAAATCTCTTTTCTCATCTCCCGTTCTTTGAAAATAGCCAACCTCGGCAAATAATTTTACCGTTTTACCGTACTGAACTCTTCCATTAGCACCATAAATTGATTGGGTGCCATTTATTCCCGCCCCAATATTAACCCCATAATAAAGAAGTGGTTGTAATAGAAAACCGAATTTATTATCGTTATACAACCAAGCATCCAGTTGCACTTGGCCACCATAGTTAAAATGGTTGTCAAGTGATGAGTAGCTGATCTGACCATCATCAGAAGCATTTTCAATTGCCGGAATACCATACATTGCCCCAAAAACACCTGCTTTAAAATATGTTGTTTTGCCAGTGATTTTGTCATTGTTTAGGTTTTCATTTAAAGCCGTACCCACCACACCCGCCGTTATTGCAGTGCCCACTAATTCTTCTTGTCTGTCTTTTTTTCTTACTTCATCTATTCTTTTTCTTCTTAACCTTGCTTCGCGATCTTGTGTGGATTCTACATAAGTACTTGTAGAGTTTGCTATCTGGTCACTATTTTTTATACTATCCGCCTTATCTTTTATTCTTTGCTGGTTATGTATTCTTAGAACATCTGTTGTCTCGCCAATATCAGTATTGATGAGTTCCATTCTAGATAAATTGTCTTCAATGTTAGTGATCTCAACTTCCGAAAGGTCACCCTCTTTAGATAAGTTACTAAGCATCTTTAAAGTCTCACTTTTTACATTGTTGAATTCAGTCTTGCTGTTTTCAATACTACTTTTATCCACTTCAGTGATATCATAAGATTTTTTCAGTACAGAAAAATACATTTCATTTAACTCTTGTATTTTAGCTCTATAGCCATCCAGTTTTTCTTGTTTTTCTGTGTTTGAAGTTGATTTGTTGCTTTTATAGGGTATGATTTCTACGCCAACCACAGAAAAGCCATTCTTCCAGATGTTTTTGGCCTTTTCTTCACTGAAGTATTCCACTTCCTCATCCAGTCCAGGTGTTTCGGTAATTATTTTATTCCAATTAGGTGATCCCGCTAGTGGATTATTTGCCCATTGATTATTTCCCTTGGCTACAATCATATCTGCAGAGCCACCTGAACGAACATATCTTCTCATGCCACCTGCACTAATATTTAGGAAAATAATAAATCTTTGATCAGATAAACAATCGCTTTCAGAATTTTCTCCAGTCCACCTCACAGTGGTATAAACGGTGGCTTGCCCTACAAGTGTACCTAACCGATAGCGCACAGTTATTGATCTTATTTTACAACCATTAACTTTAATGTTGTTGAGTGTTTGGGTGCCTTCCAAATTACTTTTATATGGGGTCTGAGCAAATGATAAAAAACAAATGCAGGAGGTTAGCATAAAGGCACAGAAGATTAGAAGCTTTTTCATAATCGTACATGTTTGCTACATTGTCGTAATCCTTGTTTGCACTAAGGTGTTGCAGTAACTGTTAGTGATTGATTGATGGTAAATGGAAGATTTAAATTACTCCAAGACCAGAATGTATTCGCGCTTTCGGCTCTTATATTTGAATTTGTGTAAGCTTCATAATATCCCAATGAATATTCCCTGTTATCACCCGGTATACTTAAATTTTCAGCTGTTTGAGAAACCAATTTGTAATTGGTGTATAGTTTATTGATTGTTTTGCCAGATTTATTGATGAGTTTTAAAAAGAAATACTTAGAAGGAACGTTTAATAAAGTAGTGGACGTACCTGATGCTGGGAAGTTTCCATCTAATTTCCATTGAATTTGGAGCCCAACTTGGCCGCCTTCGGAAGTCTTTCCTGAAGTTGAAGCGGCTGCAGTAAACCCTGTATTTGCATTTCCGGTAAATGATACTGAATTGCCAGGTGCAATAGTTTTTTGCGATCCTGCTAGTGTAATGTTAACATTTGAGAATGTTTGATTTTTATAAGTTACAGAGCTTGTTGTGGCACCACCACCACCGCCATTGCCACCGTTTCCTGAACAAGGGAATTGAGGATTGTTGGGGTCTATTATGGAAACGTCACTAAATGATCCGGATATGTCTTTGTAGTTGTTCGTGAAATTTGCTCCATCGAAGTATTTACCTCTAAATTTGAAAGTTCCGCTAACTAGCTTGTTTATCTCATCATAACTGGTTATCGTAGCCGATCCCGTTCCTCCTTCAGCTGTCTGATAGGATGGGAGGGCGCCAACTTGTAAGAAGTAATGAGCGGTTCCTGAATTATTTGTGCCGAGATCGTCCGAATTTAAAGTAAATGTAGCCTTCTCTGGATTTCCATCCCATGATAAACTAAGAACTATTCCACTCTTATCAGGAAATGAACCTTGTATATAAATGTATTGACCGCCTAATGTATTATCATTTTGTACAAAGCTAAGGGCATCTCCACAATTTGCAGTTTTTTTAGAATCAGAACAGCTATTGTTGGTACATAAAATGCAATAACCAATAATGTCGCTCTTCTTTTTTTCTTTTTTAATATTATCCTTTTTACATGCCTGAAAAGAAATAATTGCACAAATCATGATTATCATCTTGAAATGGCTCCCTGTTAAATACTGTTTCATATTGCATTGCTTTATTTTTATTTAAAACTATACTCGTTTATTGCATAAATAACTGTCAGAAATAGTTCGCGTTCTTTTTATCTGCGCGATCTATTAGATGGCTTAATTTTTTAATAAAGTTATTTGCAATAGGAGTCGTCTGAAATAGCAAGTTCTTGTCATTTCTCAGTTGGCACTTTATTCAAGAAAGGAGATCAATGGAGATTTTAAATTGGATCTTTTATGCTCCTAATTATTTTGTCCGCTTTAATCTATATTAATTTCTGTAACTCATCATACTGGTTAGTTCAGGATGATCAATTGGGGGAAATATCTTGTCTAATATGAGACTATCGCCTTTAATTACATAGTTGTATTCACCGTGTAAAACTTTGTTTGCAATATAATCCATTGACTCTAATTAGTTATAGAGAATTTAACCTTTGATGAGTCATCAATTTTAAATTTGCCTGTATCATTTGTTGCCACATAATTGCTCCCGTTAAATTTGATTTCCAAATCAGTAGAGGCAGTAATATTAGCTGCGCCTTCAATAAATTTTCCTTTGTAGGATCCTTTAAAGTTTACTTCATCTTTGTTTTTTTTACAACCTATAAATAAGCATAACCCTAGTGCGATTGGTAGTGCATGTTTCATGTTCATAAATGGTTTTTAAGTGGTTGTGGTTTCGTGTCTTAGCGACGCAGTATCACTATTACGTAGGAGAGATGAGAAACGCTACAGGTACATGAGTTTTTTAATAGCTTTCTAATTGGCTATGCTCCTCACTCTGAGATGTAAACATTAATAATATGATGTCATTGGTAACTTGCTTTGCTTCGCAGCTTCCCCAAGGTCAGCATGACGAGGGTACTTGCTAAAGTACCCTCGTCATGCGAACAGAAGGTCTACTTTAAACTAAATGTCCCATTAGCGGATCTGTAAAGCTTTCTTTTGAATGCTCAGCATGACCTGCAAATTGCTGACTATAAGCAGCATGTTTTTCTGCAGTTACTGTTAAATCATACCAGCTGTGGCTTGATTTTAAATCAATAGGGATGAAAATCTCTTCCTGGTTTTTCTTTAAAACAGCTTTAATCGCTGCCTTTTTGTAGCTGTTGTCTTTTACAAGCAAATTAACCTGGTCACCGCTGGCTAAACGTTTAACGTGCAATAACACATTACCATTTACCCTGCTGCCGTCTTTTTCACTTTGGTACATCAGTGAAACCTTAATTTTAGGATCGTTGGCGCTTCCTTTATACCTGCGGTAAAATCCGTTGGCGCTGTACACCTTTAAATCATAAGCACCATCTTTAAAGTTGTTTAATGGCCAGGTATATTCTACAGTATCACCGGCATCAACGGTAAAGTTCCAGTTTTTATCGTTAGCGTAAACTATAAAGCCTGCGCCTTTGGCTTTGTCGCCAAAGAACTTCTTGCCGGCAGTAAAATCAATTTTAAATTGATTGTTTGCTATGTCCAGGGCACTATGAGCATATAGTTCGTATGGGATTGCGTTTGCAGGTTTAATTCCAGGCTCTTGTTTTGGCAAGTTCGGATTGCCTTTAGGGTTTTTAATGATGCCCGCAATGGCCAGCTGATCTAAGTTTTTAAAGTTGTTAGGTAGCTTGGCGAATTTCGCTTTGTGGATACTTTCCAGAAAAGGTAATCTTTCAACTGCTTTAGGAAGTGGAATGTTCTCACCATTGTAAGGCCTAAATATGGAGGTTAAGTCGCCGCATAGGCTTCTTCTCCATGAGCTGATGTTGTCTTCATAAATCTTTTGACCGGTTTTATGACTTAAAAACTGCTCTAAAAACTGGATAGAAGAAGTATGGTCGAACACCTGTGAGTTTACGTATCCGCCTCTAGACCATGGAGAAACAACTACCATTGGTACTCTAAATCCTAAGCCTAATGAGCTTTCTCTATCGCTGTTTTCTCCTTTGTAAAGGTACTCAGAACTGTTGTCCAATGATTTTGAAACTACTCCGGTTTCAGGGTTTTTTGGGTCGGGAGAAACAAATGGAGGGAGGTGATCAAAGTATCCGTCGTTTTCATCGTAAGTAAGCACAAAAATGGTTTTCTTCCATACCTCAGGGTTTTTGGTTAGGATGTCTATGGCTTCCGAAAGGTACCATGCACCATACCATGGCGCGCCCGGATGGTCAGAAAAGTTACATGGGGCAACCAGCCACGAAACGGTAGGTAGTTTACCTCCATCAACGTCTTCACGGAATTGATGTAGTACATCGCCTTTAGGAATTTGGGCGGTTCTTTTAGTGCCATTATCGTCGTAAGTAATGGTTTCCAAAGTATGGAAATCAGGGTCGTTACGATTGGTTACAAAGGCTCTTTTATGTAAGTCTTGTTGTTCAGGAGTTAATTTATCTAGGGTGTTTACTTCTAAAAACTCGATTTCTTTAGTTACAAACTCGAGTTTCTTTTTTAATTTATCGTCTGTTTTGTCTTTTAACTTGGCTTCGAGTTCAGTCTTTTCTTTGCGCAGGCCAATTAAATGTTCTGGATGTCTTTTTACATGGTATTGTTTAAAAAACTCCATATCATTATCTGTAAAGTTAGCTAACCAGCTGTCTTCTTCATCCTCTAAACCGACGCCAACGCTTAGTTCGTTTTGGTATATCTTCCAATCTACATTGTGTTTAGATAGGCGCTCAGGGAATGTGCTCCATGAAACGTTTTCGGAACCGTCAATGTATCCATTAGAGTGGTGTGCGGTAGATGTTGCGTTCTGTTCTTCGCGCACTTTACCAGTCCAGAAAAAGCAACGGTTAGGGCTGGTTCCTGTTAAAATGGAACAGAAATTATGGTCGCAAACGGTAAAAGCATCGGCAAGGGAATAGTAGAAAGGAATGTCTTCGCGGTTGTAATACCCCATGGTTAATGGCATATCTGCATATTCTTTATTGCCTGATCTTTTGGCTTCCAACCATCCATCGTATCGACCGTTGTTACGGGCGTCGACCTGGTTTTCCCACGAATGTGGAAGTGCACTCATCCAGGTTGCTTTTGTATCTTTAATATTTAACCTGAATGGGGCATAAGTATGGCCTTTTTTATTGCTTTGCAACCATACCGGATATTGGTTTGGTAGGGTAATGGCTCTAGGATCGTTAAACCCTCTTACGCCTTTAAGCGTGCCGAATGCATGATCAAAAGACCTGTTTTCCTGCATCAAAAATACCACGTGTTCTGCATCTAAAAAGGTACTACCCAGTTTAGGGTTTATGGCCATTGCTCTTTGTATTGATGGTGGCAAGATACCCGCCACGCCCAAAGCGCCGGTTAATAAGGTTGCTTTCTTGATAAAGTCTCTTCTGCTTTCCATTTAATTGTGTTATAATAAAAGGATTGATCAGTCTAAACTAATCAATCCTTTGAATAAATTATAAAGAATGTAGGGTTATTTTACCCACCAAACTTGTTGGTTAATTTTATCGTTACCTGCGCCGAACTGAGTTTCAATTGCTTTTGAAACATTTTCTCTGTTGTTGTCATACTCTGATTGAGGATAAATCCAACGGAAAGGAACACCAACTCCGACAGGGCGACGGAACTCAGGGTATCCGGTTCTAAGGTTGTCGTAAAATGCGCTCCATCCCGATTGGAAGAAGGTTCTTAAATATTTTTGAGTAATGATCTGCTCCATTTTCTGCGGAGTTGTTGTGCTCAATGCAAAGTTATTTGCTGGTAAGGCTAAGTATTCATTTGCTTTTTCTTCTGTTAAATAAGCTTCGTAACCTTTAACATAAGAATGATAGAATTTAAATGATGCTTTTACACCGTTTTTGTAGTGTTGGCTGGCATCGCCAGAAATCCAGTTTCTAACAATTCCTTCGGCAATAATGAACTCTTGTTCTGAATAACCCATTAGCACTAAAGGCTCATTGATAGGGTTGCTTGGGAAACGGTCGTTCACTTTAGATACTTTACCGGCTGCGGCTTTGATGCTTGTTTCGGCATAAGGTGCAGCAGGATCACCACCTTCGTATGAAGTGAAATCGTCAATTGCTTTACCTGCTTCTTTAGCGATTTTTGTTTGCGTACAGTAAAGGAACAGACGTGGGTCTTTTCTGTTTTGTAAGTGCTCTATGAAAGTAGATGACATAAACATCCCAGATCCGAATCCGCTAGAGTTGAACTCTGGGTAGCGGTTTCCTTCCTGGTCTAAGAAAATTAGCTGCCCGTCACCATGGGCTTCGGTGTTGCCTAAAATAGGCTCGCTTTGTACAATCTGAGCAAAGGTTTCTTTAACTTTTAGGTCGTTATCTCCTTCTTTTTTAGAAAGGGTCATTAGTACTTTTAATCTGAATGAGTTAACCAGTCTGCGCCATTTAGCTGGCTCGCCTTTGTAAATGATGTCGCCTGCAATGATTGTATTTGTGCCTTTAAGCATGTTGTTTGCTTCGTCAAGTTCGGTAAGGATACCTTTGAATACAGTTTTCTGATCATCGTAAACAGGAGGTTTATAACCTGCCAGGTCTTCACCTTTTAAAGCTTGACTGTAAGGGATATCACCAAAAGTAAGAGTGAGGTTGTAAAAGTAGTAAGCTCTAAAAAATTTGGCTAAGGCGATGTAAGAGTTGTCGTTAATACGAGTGGCTTCTTCTATCATTTTGGTCACATTTCTAAGAGAAGCGTAAGGCCCGAAATCGTTTCTTCCCCATTTAAAATATTGGCCTTCGCTTTCTCCATCTGTTTGTACAAGCATACGGGTTGCATACAAAGGCGAAGTACCACTGTAGGCACGGAAGGTATCCCACTCAATTTTGGTTAGCAAAAGTTGAGGGTGTGTTTGGGTAGGTCTGTTAGGATCAATGTTCATCAAATCCTGGTCCTTGCAGGATGACAAAAGGATTACCCCAGCTATTAAACTATATATTAATTTTTTCATTGTTCTGTTGTTTTAAAGGTGTTTGCTATTAAAGTTTTACACTTAATGATAAGCCTATAAACCTGGCTGATGGATCTTGTAGGTTGTTGTCATCGCCATAATCAGGATCTAATAGTGGCATTTTCTTCCACATTAGCGGGTTGTAGCTGTATGCAGATACGTGAACTGATTTTAGGCTTCCCATTTTTATAACCTTTGCAAGGTCGTAGCCTACAGATATTCTTCTTAGTTTGAAGAATGAGCGGTCAAAAACGTTAGCAAATTTCTTGTTTTCTTCTTCAGTAACTCTAGCTTGGTAAGGATAGATCTGACTCCATGTTTGCCAGTTTACAGCAGTTGTGTTTTTCTTATAGGTACGTGTATCAGAAAGTACGTTCCCGTTTACGTCTCTTTTAAGTTCACCACCGGTAATTACTACGCCTTCGGGAACATAGATTGATTTTCCTGCAGCGTATTCTGCATCTCTGAATTCAACAGAGCTTGGGTGTTTACCACCCCACCACATTTTCTCGATAGTTACTGAGCGCATAACACCGCCCCATGCTCCATCGATATCGATGTTTACATCAAAGCCTTTTATCATGAACTTGTTTTGCAAGCCTAACCTCCAGCTTGGATCGCTGTGACCAAGATTTGTTCTGAAGCTATCTCTTTTAGGTAGGCCTGTATTTGGATCTAAGATGACCTCTCCAGTAGCACTTTTTTCCCATATGTCGCCATAAAAGCTATCTGTTCTTTCACCTTTTTTCAGGTCGCCGAACTTAGGCAGACCATCATAAATCTCAGTTATTTTCCTTACAGAAGTACTCCAGTTTGCCGCAATATCCCACTTAAAGTCTGAGTGTTTTATAATGTTATAGTTGGCCATTATTTCCAGACCTTGAGTTTTGTATTTGTTTCCGTTTACTTTACGGGTTTTAAATCCGGTTGCTTCTGAAGTGTTTAAATTTATGATTGAGTTTTCATCTATCACATTGTAATAAGTAAACTCTAAACCAACTCTTTTAACCAATGAGGTAGATAAACCAAGCTCGTAAGAAGTAGATTGTTCTGGTTTGATATTGGGGTTAACGAGACCTTCGGGATAGATAACTGATGGGGTTGATCCGTAAGTTACATCTTTTGCATAGGTAGAGGCGATGCTATATGGCGCAAGATCGTCTGATACTTTTGCCCATGAGGTGTAAAGTTTCAGGTAATCTAAGGCTTTAGGCATTTTAATATAATCTGAAACCATAGTGCTTAAGGATGCCGATGGGTAGAAATATGATCTGGTTTCTTTTGAAAGGGCCGATGACCAGTCGTTTCTACCACTTAGGTTTAAGAAAACAGCGTTAAAGAAGTCGAAATTTGCTGATCCGTATACACTTCGGATAGATTTCTGCTCCAGGTAATTTGAAGCTTGTACAGGGCCTTGAGTGTTGTTTAAACTGTAAACAAATGGAACAATTAAACCATCACTTGATGCATATTCTTCTTGTTTATCTCTGTTAAGGGTAGATGCACCTGCATTTAGCGTAAAGTTTAAATCTTTAGAGATTTCTTTGTTGTAGGAAGCAAGGAAATCCAGATCGACGTTCATTTGTGACTTGTTCCACATCTTGTAATCGCCGTTTCTTGAATCACCATAGTTCATATATGATTTGGGGCTTTTCATGTTGTCGAACGATTTGTTTTCACGACCAGAAGCCCTCGCCTGCAAACTTAAACCTGGCGTTACCTGCCATCTAAGTTTTGCCTGTGCATTTAATACATTTCTGTCTGTTGCCTGGGTAAGCTCTTCTGAAGCGAAGTATGGGTTATTGTACCAGGCGTAGTTGTAATTCGCCTGTCTGTAGCCTTCCATACCTGGAACATACATGTGGTCTCTAAGGTCTTTTCCGTTTACATCGTCGCCCATCCATATTAAGATGGTGTACATGTGGTTTTTAGGACCGTATCCGTAACGTGGATAGTTTGGAGAGCTAACTTTATTGTAAGATAGGGTTGCGTCTAATTGAAGATTACTTGCAAGGTTAAATGAAGAGTTGAAGTTCATACCGCCTGTAGTTAGCGATGTGTTTGGTACTTGGCCTCTTTGGAATGAGTATTTACCTGATGCATAAAATTGTGCTTTAGCACCTTTGTAGGCTACTGAGAAATCGTTGTTGGTTACTATTCCAGGTCTTAAAAAATCGTTTAAGTTGTCATGTCTGGTCCAATCTATAGGTACTCTTTCATACTTAGATTTATCATCGTAGATAGTTCCTTTAACGTTTCCGTACCATTCAATGGTTTCTCCGGTTTGTTTGTTTCTGATAGGGCTATTCCATTGCGCAATTTTAACGCCTGGTTGAAATTTAGGTCCCCAGATCATATCACCATCAGAGATACCACCATCTTCACCATCCCAGAATTCGTACTTTCCGTTAGATCCGTTTCCGTATTCGGTTTGCGTTTTAGGGAATACAGTGAAACCGGCAGTAACCATGTTGTTGGTATTGATGTTGATTTCTAACCCGTCTTTTTCAGCATTTTTTGTGGTGATTAATATTGCACCATTTCTACCTCTTGAGCCATATAAAGCCGAAGCAGAAGTACCTTTCAGTACGTTAATGTTGGCAATGTCATCGCTAGAAACATCAAAAAAGTCTGTTTCAACGGGAACGCCATTGATTACAATAAGCGGGTTTTTACCTCTTAAAGAAAAACTTGGTGCCTGGAACATCCCTGTCGGGTTGTTTACTGTTAGGCCAGCCACTTGACCGGATAGTGCATTACCGATGTTCATCGTTTTTGATTCTGACAATACATCCGTTTTCACTTCCTGCGTTGCATAACCAAGCTTTTTCTTCTGTTGCTTAATACCAATTGCAGTTACTACTACCTCACCAAGTGTTTTAGAGTCTTCTTGTAAGGTAACGTCGATTTGGGTTTTGCCGGCTACCGAAACATTTTGTGCGAGGTAACCCAGGTAAGTAAATGAAAGGGTGGCATCTGCCGCAGCAGAAATACTGTATTTACCTTCGAAATCTGTAACTGTAGCTTTTTTCGTGTCTGCCACGCTTACACTAACGCCGGGTATACCGTCGCCCTTGGTATCTTTTACTACGCCTTTAATGAGGTTTTGTGCAAAGGCCGCTTGAGCGAAAAGCAGGCACGTTACACTAAATAAAAGTAGTTTTCTTTTCATATTCGAGTTTAATTTTTACAGCGCAAATCTAGATTGACAGTGTAAAATCAATATGAAAATGGGATTATGGTTTTGTGTTTTTGATAGGGAGGAAGGCGGAGGCTTATAACTTAAAGGTTATAGATTAAATTAATTGTTAACTATGTATTAGGTTTCTGTTTCCTATGAATAGTGATGTTATTTTATTTCCGTAAATTTGGTGCATTATAATTTAATATTAGGAAACTGTGTCGTTAGATAAATTAAAACTAAGCAAGTCGCTGGTAACAGCAATGAATGATGCCGGATATATATCTGCTAAAGAAATTCAGGCAAAAACTATGTCCAGAATCATTGGTGGACAAGATATTATTGCTGTTGGACCTGAAGGCTGTGGTAAAACTACAACCTATGTACTTGGAGTTTTAATGCGTTTAAAATATAGTACCGATGAGGCTCCTAAGGTATTAATCCTTGTTCCGGATCAGGAACGGGTGCTTGCTGTAATTGAAGAGTTTAGGCTTTTAAGTAAAAACCGTAATCTGCGTATTATAGGTTTATACGGTACAGGAGGGATGGATGAAGTGATTCAGGAACTGTTGGACGGTATCGATATTGTTGTTGCCACACCTACCAGAGCTCGTGCAGTATATTTAAAGCTTGGCCTTAACTTAAATAGATTGCAGATGCTGATTGTTGATGATGCTGAAGTAATTGTAAAACAAGGAATGCAGTTGCCGGTTTGCGAATTGGCAAGAAGTGCAGGTAAGGTTCAACATTTAATTTTTACTACTGTTGTTCATGATAAACTGAATCTTATGATTGATCAGTTTATGAATTTCCCTACTACTTTAGAGGTTGAGGATCTTGGCGAGCGTAAGGCGATAACACATGAGCTTTTGCTATATCAGGTGCCTAATTATAAAACAAAGGTAAACTTACTGAACCTGTTATTACGTGATGATGAGGTATTTGATAAGGTTGTAGTTTTTGTGAATTCGAGATTAACGGCGCAGAAGCTTGGTAAAAGTTTACATTCGGCAAAGCCCGGTGCAGTTTCTGTCTTGAATCCTTTGTTCTTTGACGAAGAGGGTTTTGATCATATAGAAGATTTTAAAGATACTCCTGAAGCCAGGGTTTTAATAGTAGCAAATGAAGGATCTGCAAATGTAGATTTATCAGGCATTCCATTTTTATTCCACTTTGAGATTCCTGAGCAAAAGGAGCAGTTTTTGAGCCGTGTGGTAAAATCAGAAGAGGAAGAGATAGTGGCTATTACCTTTGCTACTGATATGGAACTGGTAGATTTAAGGAAGATTGAGCAGTCGTTAGGTGCTAAAATTCCGGTTATGGATTTACCTGAAGATTTAGTGATCGATAAGGTTGTTAAAGCTTCTACAAAAATTAAGACTGTAAAAGAAACCGTTGAGGGGCCTAAGGGTGGTGGTGCTTTTCATGAGAAAAAGGAAAGCAACACTAAAGATTACAACTACGGAATAGGGCAGAAGGCTAAAATGACCATGAAAAAGAAGCACGGTTAATTTTTTATATAAGGCGCTAATTTTTCTTTAGGTATAAACTCCACTCGATAAGGCATAATACTGCTTTTCAGCATCCAAAGGAAGGTTCCTTTGAAGTTGGTAAGTACTACAGTATGCTTTTTTGAGGTGCACTGTAAAATTGTAGTATCTGCTACCAAATAGGAGCTTCCCATACGATCGTTATATATCTCCGGTGGGAGTTTGGTTTCAGTAATCAGTTGAGAGGTTTTGTCGATCTCATTTAGCTTAAATACCAATGTTCTGCTTAGTTTTTTACTAGTGCCATTGTCGAAAAGCATCAGGTTACCTTGATTGTTCATGTGAACGGAATGCCCCTGATCAAAGGTGCTTCCTTCGGGCATTTTAAAGTCGCCGTCTTTACCGAATTTCCAGATCACTTTGCCTGTTTTAGCATCAAGTTTCCAGATTTGGCCGTTGTTGTAAAAGGAGATCAAGTAGTTGCCATCTTTGTCAAAGCTGAGGCTGTTCGCATGCATCCAGTCTTTTTTATCTCTGATTAAGTTCTTGTCCTTCAATGGATCGAGTTCATCGAATACCTTCCAGCTCCATACTTTCTTGCCATTTCTATCCAGCACTAAAATGCCATCGCTTTTTACAGTGTCTTGTTTACTGCCTCCATATTTGCTCAGGTCCATTATCTTTTGTTCTACACATAAGGTAACTACCTGATTTTGCCTATTTAATATGATCTCGTGATGGATGGTTTGTTTAAAGTCTTTTTCTCCTTTTTTGAGGTGAAGTAAGGTATCGCCATTTAAAGATACTTCCAATATTTCATTGCCATAGCTAGTTGGATATTCTTCGTTACCCAGAATTGAAAGTAAGGTTTTGTTTTGTGTAAAGTGGGTGGTTTTAAAGCCTGTTCCATTTACCTGATGATACCATCTTATTGCGCCTTTAGCATCTATTATGAAAATAATGCCTGGTATTTCTCTTCTGTAAATGAGCATATATCCCTCCTTAAAAGTGGTAGGGATTACTTTCGGATCGGGAGCATAAACTTTAAAGAAGTCCTGTATCCACATTGGGAAATCAGTTGTTTTAAAGTTGTAGGTTTTGCTGATAGCCTGGCAGTTTTTGGTCTGTGTAATTACACGATATTGGTACTCTTGTTTGGGTTTTAAGTTGGTCATCACTATGCGGTGATGTTTTTTGTTTGTAGAAACAGGAGTTCTTGATAGTTGCTTTTCTTTTCCTTTTATCCAATATTCAATTGAAACATCCAAAGGTTGTTTGAGTTCTACATCTGCATTTACTCTTAGGCTATTTCTGTCAGGAGCGCTGAGTTTTATTTCTATGATTTGTTCTTCGCACTGATTGGAACAGGCGCTTAACAGGAACAAAAAGAATACAGGAATCAGTCTCTTGATGAATAGCATATGAATAGTTTTTAGGAGTAGTACAAGGTAAAAGGAAATTGTATAGAAACAAAAATCGGGATACAACAATGTTGAGGTTGCTGCATCCCGATTAGATGTATTAATTATTAAAGTCTTCCTGCATTGTTCAGGTTAGGATTTAAATCGACCTGAGTTTGAGGATATGGGAAATATCTGTGTTTATTAATATCAATTGCAGCTGGCTTGCCAACTGATTTTAGATATGCGTTAACTACTTCCTGGTATTTACCCATACGGATTAAATCTGCTCTGCGTTTGCACTCAAAGAAGAATTCCCATCCGCGCTCCTGTAGGATTTTATCACGAAGGCTTTCTTTAGTATAAGTGCTTGCATCGCCAAGTAAAGTTGCTTTTGAACGTGCTTTTACCGAGTTGATAAGGTCTATACTTGCTTTTGTTGGTCCGTTTACTTCGTTTAATGCCTCTGCTTTACAAAGAACGATATCTGCGTAGCGAAGAATTGGAATACCATGGCCATCATAATAGGTTTTAGAACCAGCCGGATCAGCATATTTTTTAGTAGCAACATCTGGTAGGTAGTATTTACCTGCAGGAGGCGTAGTTTCGCCAGCAGGAGCTTGCATGTATACTAGCTTGTCGGTACCTACATAGTTGTAAAAGAACATTTCACGGCGCTCATCATTTGGTGCATATGAGTTCCAGAAGCTCCAGCTCACCGCATAATATTGCCAGCGATCCGTTACAACGGGATTGTTTAGTGGACCAAAGTGGTTCATTAACTCAGTTGCATCATTTAATGCATCAGCTAATGAACTGAAGATAGATTCTTTACACCATTTATTGCTTTCGGCAAATAGGCCAGCATATGTTGGAAATAGCTCATACTGGTGTAGATCTTCAATTTTTTGAATAGTTTCTAAAGCTTTTGCCCACTGGTGCTCTCTCATATACAGTTTTGTAAGTAATGAAAGGGCAGCTCCTTTAGTAGCACGACCAACGTCATTAGTAGGGTAAATTGCTTTTCCTTCGTAGTTTACAGGCAAGTTCGCAGCCGCACTTTCTAAATCACTTATTAAGAAAGCATTGATGGTTTCAAGACTCGCAGGGGGTACTTTTGTTGTATAGTTTGGGTTTTTTAAATCTTCTTCAGTAGTTAAGATAACCGGACCAAATTCATCCGTTAGATCTATGTAAGCTAACGCACGTAAGAATTTAATTTCAGAGAAATATTGATTCAGTTGTGTTTCAGTAAGTGTTTTGACCTTTGGAATATTGAAGATGGCTGTATTTGCATCAGCAATTAATTTGTATTGGTGCTGATAAGCAAAGTTTATGTATTTGTTATTGTTAGACCACTGTGCATCAGATAGCTGCGAGATGTCCCCTGTTTGGAAAGAATGACCGATATCAGTTGTGAAGTCAGTAATGGCCATTTGGAATCCTGCATAGTATTGGTAAGAATCACTAACACCGCTTGGTTGTTTCAATCGGGCATAGATTCCATTTACTGCGGCAACTGCATCCGCATTTGTTTGAAAAGCGTTTGCTTCAGTTAGCATGCTATAGACGGTAGGCTCTGCAATTCTTTTACATGAAGTAAGACCTATTATGCAAGCTGAGAATAAAATTATAGTACGTTTCATAATTGACAATTGTAATAGGTTAGAAATTTAATTTAAGACCAAGGGTGAACGAACGGTAAGCAGGGTAGGCATTGAAATCCAGACCGGCTCTTAAATTTGTGCCATTGGGATCAGTATCATTATTGTTTGAATTTACCTCCGGGTCTGTACCTGTGTATTTGGTTATTGTAAATAGATCTTGAGCTGTAAAATAGATTTTAGCATTGCTAATGCCTTTTAAGAATCCAATTTTTGAAGTAGGGATGTTATAGCCAATACTTAGGTTTTTTAATTTCACATAAGATGCATCCTCAACAAATCTAGAGTTGATGTAACCACCATATTTTGAAGTAAAGTATCCATTTCTTGGTACATCAGTATTGTTATTTTGAGGAGTCCAACGTTGTAAGGCATCCGTACCTGTGTAAGTTTCCAATAACAAGCGATTCATGTTATAAAGGTTAGAACCAAAAGCACCCTGAAAGAATACATTAAGTTCAAAGCCTTTATAGGTGACACTGTTATTGAAGCCTAAAACATAATGAGGGAAAGCGTTGCCTAGTACCTTGCGGTCATTTGCAGTGATTAATCCATCCCCATCTAAATCTTTATATTTTGGATCTCCAGGTTTAGAAAGCGGCTGAGCAGCGTAAACTTCATCTGTTTTAATTACTCCATCATAAACGTACCCATATAGTTCGCTCAATTCTCTTCCTACTGCTAGTTTTGTGAAATCAGCAGATGGTGCAGATCCTTCAGGAGTAGCTGTTTGAGTAATAATGTATGGTCTATCATTTAGATTTGTTGCTTTCTGTTTGTTGTAAGCAATGTTTAAAGTGGTATTCCATGTCATATCATCGTTCTCAATATTTCTGCTGTTGATAGAAAGCTCAACTCCTTGATTTTGAATGGATCCGCCATTGATTAACTGAGAGGTAAATCCGTAGATTTGTTCAATTGGAATGTCTAATAGAAGGTTTTTTGTTGTTTTGCGATAATAGTCAGCTGTAACATTTAAACGATCATTTAAAAAGCCCATGTCTATACCTGCGTCAAATTGGTAATTGCTTTCCCATTTTAAGTTCGGATTAGCCAAACGAGTTGAAACAACACCGCCATATAAGTCGCTTTCTTCGCTCAATGAAACTCCAGTTGGTCCAAATGTACTCATGTATACATAATTGTTAACCCTGTCGTTACCTGTTCCACCGTATCCCATTCTAACTTTTAAGTTAGAAAAGACCTTGTTATCCTTCATGAAATCTTCATCACTAACTCTCCATGCTAATGATCCTGATGGATAATAACCTATTCTGTTTTTTGAAGAGAATTTTGAAGAAACATCCTGACGAATAGTAAATGTAGCTAGATATTTGTCTTTTAATGCATAGTTTAAACGACCGAAATACGAATACATAATTGCTTCTTGTTTATCGGTAATTGCTTTAATTCTCTCAGCAGCACCATCAAGATTGTTGTAAAGATATTTGTCTGTCGTAAATTTTTGTACTTGAGTATAATGTCTTTCATTTTGATCGAACTGATAAGAAAAACCAGCTAATGCGGTAAATGAATGGACTTCATTAAATACCTTTTTATAGGTAAGATAAGTTTCCATTAAATTACGGGTAGCATTTAGTTCATTTACAGAAGCCTGTCCTTTAATCTTTTCTCCTGATACCAGAGTAGTAGGTAGATAAGTTCCTTCTTTAGTAGCCGAAAATTCTGTTCCACCACTAATGTGTAAGGTAAGTTCGTCAAGGATTTGCAGGTCACCAAAAATGTTAGCAGTCATTTTATTGTTATAACGATCGTTTGTAGGTTCAAGTAACCAAGCTAAAGGGTTGTCTTTTCCATTTCTACGTGCATATGTTCCATCTGCATTGTAAGGTGCAATAGCAGGTGAAGTAAACATAATGCCGAATAATACATTTGAAGGTACTATGTTCCCGTCGTAAGTTTTAAATTGCGAAAATGATCTGGCCGCATATACATTGGCTCCGGCTTTAAATCTTTTGCCAATTTTTTGATCTATATTGAAACGACCTGAATAACGGTCGAAATCAGTTTTCTTTAAAGCACCTACTTGTCCGAAGTAGTTTCCTGAGATTGAAATACGGGTATCTTCATTACCTCCACTAATGCTTAGATTATGACTTTGAACACTTGCATTTCTTGTTGCAAGGCTAAACCAGTCTGTATTAGTAGTACTAGCCAAATCAGCAGCAGTATATTCTGGTGGGTTGCCTTGTTCAATTGCTTTTGCGTTGGTGATAGCTTTGTAATCAGTAGCATTCATCAAATCTGGTCTGTTCTTGATCCTTTGAGTTCCATAGTAACTTTCTAATTCTACTGTTGCTTTTCCTGCTTTACATCTTTTAGTGGTAATCAGAACAACTCCATTTGCACCACGCGAGCCATAAATGGCCGTTGCTGAGGCATCTTTAAGGATTTGGATATCTTCAATGTCACTTGGTGGAATATCTTTACCATTGTCAGTAATAAATCCATCAACTACATACAAAGGTTCATTTGTAGATTTTATCGAATTGCCACCCCTAATGCGGATAATGCTTGTACCACCCGGAGCAGAACTTGCCTGGGTAACCTGTACACCCGATGCACGGCCCTGAATGGCTTGTGCAACATTTGATGTAACACCACCTAAGTTTAAATTCTCCTTAGAGATGGAACTTATAGCCCCGGTAAGATCCTTTTTCTTTGAGGTACCATAACCTACAACGACAACCTGATCCAGTTCGTTTTGAGTTTCTTTAAGTGTTACGTTAATCTCTGATTTAGTTCCAACAGTAAACTCCTGAGGATCGAAACCAATAAATGAGAATTGTAAAACACTTTGCGCATTTGGTACAGTAATGGTATAACTACCAGAACCATCTGAAAGTGCTCCGGTTTTGCCACCCTTTACCTTAATATTAACTCCCGGAATGCCTTCTCCTTTGGCATCCGAAACTTTTCCGTTCACTTTAATCCCGGTTTGGGCATAACCTTCTATGGAGAGGAGAAATGTTATCAGTAATGAAAATAGTAGAAATTTAGATTTCATATTCTATTGGTTTATATGTTTATTGTTTTAGTTTCTGAAAGAATGGAATTGATTTTAGGAGCGTTCTTTCTGTAATTAAAAAATAAGGCGTAGGGATGTCTGTGCTGAAGCAAAAATGAAAAAAGTCAATAAGGTAGGCCCTATGAAGTTTCATTATAGTTTTAGGTTAGTTGTTTAGTTTTTCCCACTCAGATCAACATTTTTAATGTGTGAACTGATCTAAAGTATTAGGAGTGAAGGTAAGACTAAAAATAATTGGGAACTATCGAAGTGTAACATAAACGTTGCGCAAACGTTTGTTTTGTCTTTTTTGTAAAGAACTACTGTCTAAATTTAATAAGTGATTAATTTAGCGTTAAATTAATCACCTGTCAGAAACTTATAGGATGTCTGCTTTTTAGGTTTTTTTCCTGATTTAGGATAGAATAGTTGATTTAATCCTTTTTAAATAAAGAATTGGACAGTTCTGTCAAGGATAAAATAAACTAATTTTTTGATTACATGTAAATGTCAATAGATCAGTGTGTTAGTTTGAGTGCAAACGTTTGATATGCTTTTTCTTGTAAATAGGAATTGTTACTTTAAGCTTTTGGCTTCATTCCAATAAATATCCATTTCGGCAAGGGTCATATCATTAAGGGCTTTGCCATTTTCTTTTGCTTTACTTTCAAGGTATTGAAAGCGTTTGATGAATTTCTTATTGGTTTTCTCTAAGGCATTTTCAGGGTTGATGTTAATGAAACGGGCGTAATTGATTAGTGAGAACAATAGATCTCCAAATTCAGCTTCTGCTTTTTCAATATCAATGGCGTTGTTGTCTGCCACATTATATTCGTCTTTAAATTCCTGTAATTCTTCTTCAACTTTTTCCCAAACCTGTTCTTTGTTATCCCAATCAAAACCAACACCTCTTGCTTTTTCCTGAATGCGACTAGCTTTTACCAGAGAAGGTAAGCCTGCTGGTACTCCAGATAGAACAGATTTGTTGCCTTCTTTAAGTTTTAGCTGTTCCCAATTACGTTTTACATCATTTTCATCCTGTACCTCAACATCGCCATAGATGTGTGGGTGTCTGTTGATTAATTTATCACATACACTGTTAAGGACATCAATTATGGTAAAATCATTGGTTTCTGACGCAATGCGAGCGTAAAAAACAAGATGCATCATTACATCACCCAGTTCCTTTTTTACCTCATCCAAATCTCCCTCAAGGATCGCATCAGATAACTCGTAAGTCTCCTCAATAGTTAAGTGACGTAAGGTTTCCATGGTTTGCTTTTTATCCCATGGGCATTGAGTACGTAATGTATCTAATACAGTTAATAGTCGTTGAAATGCTGAAGCCGGATCGTTTGCGGTAGCAGGAGGTATATTATTAGGCATTGGGTGTTTTATTTTATGATGTTAAAGGTAACCATCATTGTGGTTAAAAAAAGAACAAGAAGGCCTAATAAAAATATAATGTCGGCCATTCTCTCTAATCCATAGTTTACAGGTCCTCTTCTTTTCATGGATAGAAAGGACAGGATACAGGCCGTCATAAACAGAATAATAGCAAGGGCAGTAGTTTCATCAATGATGGTACTATCACTCATTTTTGCAACCTTAAGGGAGGTTAGTACGATAAAACAGAGGCCGAGTAACGTGGCAGAAGTGTTAAGTATATGTGGGGTTCTGTTTTCTGGCATTTAATACATGTTTAAAATTTGTGCTATTCCTGTTCTTCGAGCTTAATGTTTTTAGTTAGGCGATAGACCTTACGCTTTTTCTGTGGTTTTTCTTCTCCACCAAGTAAGATTCCCCATGGTTTTAAAGAGTCTACACGGTCGAATATGATCTTTAGCATTGCCAGGTAAGGGATGCATAAGAACATACCGGATATGCCCCATATCATTTCGCCTACTACGATGCCTATAAATGCAAATAAGGCATTTATCTTTACTTTTGAGCCTACTACCAGTGGCATTAATACATTGCCATCAAGGGCATGTACGCCTGCAAAGGCGACCACTACAAGCAACATCTTGGCCGCACCTGCAGTGGCAAAGGTGATCAATGAGCTGATTAGTAAAGCAGTGAAAATGCCAATGTAGGGTATAATGTTAAAAATGCCCGCTATTAAGCCCAGTAGAACTGCATATTTTATATTTAATATCCAGAGTACTAAAACCATTAATAGAGTAACAATGAACATTTGCAGGAATAAGCCGGTAATGTATTTTTTGATGATGTATTGAATACGTCTTAAGATTTCACCAACCTTATCTGCATGTTGTTCTTCAAATACAGAGGTTAAAAAGGTGAAAAGTACTTTGCGATAGTTTAGAATGAAAAAGGTAAAAAGGAGTAGGAAAGATAGGAAAAGTAGGGTAGAAGATAGGGTAAGTAATGTTGCCCCTAAAACTGTTGCACTGGTAGAAACAGCACTACTGGCACTATCTTTTAAATAGTCTATTTGCTTTTTGGTATTGATGTTAAAGGTATTTGATATCCAGTTCTGAATGTCGTGAAAAGAGGTTTCTCCTTGTTTTTTAAGTGCGGGCCAGTCTTGCCACAAGTCTGTAAGTTGGTTGGCTAAAAAGTATAGAATACTTGATATAAAGGCAATCATGAGCACAACGGATACGATTGAAGCCAAACTTCTTTTAAAGCGCCATTTTTGCTCAAGGAAATTAGAAAGAGGCAGTAATAGTAATGCCAATAAGAATGAGGTTAGCAATGGCGCAAGTAATGTTTGTCCTAAAATAGCCAGGTATCCTAAACAGATGATTGCGAATAGCACTAATGCTAGTTTGGCATAAAAAGGCAGTGCGATGTTCCTCATAGATGATTTGTTGAACCCAGTTAGTGAAAGTTTAACCTAGGAAAATTAACTAAAAACAAACGCCCTGCCAAATATTTAGCAGAGCGTTTGTTATATTAAAAGAATAAATGAGGTTTAATGTTATTCCCAGGCACTAGCTTCATCTAGAATTGATATGTCTTCGATATTTAATTTTAAGGTAGCTGCTTTTTTGATATCCTCTAACTGAGCTAAGCTGGTCACACTTACAATTGGAGCGGTTATAGACGGGCGGGCAATTAACCAAGCCAAAGCTATACTTGCCTGATCTGCGCTGTATTGTTCTGAGACTTCATCAAGAGCCTTTAAGATTTTGAACCCCCTTTCATTAAGGTAATTTTTAACTGCTCTTCCTCGTTGACTTTTGCTTAAGTCTTCTTCTGAGCGGTATTTCCCAGTTAGGAATCCACTAGCCAAGGCATAATAGTTAATTGTTGCCAGGCCATTATCCAGTACAATTTGTTCATAGTTTTTTTCGTAGCCTTCACGCTGATACAAGTTGTATTCTGGTTGCAATGTTTGGTATTTAGGCAGATTGAGTTTTTTTGCTATTTCCAACGATTCAGTTAGTCGTTCTGGTGATAAGTTAGAAGCCCCAATCCACCGAACCTTACCTTCTTTTATTAGTTGATGGTATGCCTCCAGGGTTTCCTGTATTGGTGTGTCGGGATCATCATAATGAGATTGATATAAATCTATGTAGTCTGTTTTTAATCTTTTCAAAGAATCTTCTATTGCCTGAAAGATGTACTTTTTGGATAATCCCTTTTTATCAGGGCCCATTGGGGCTCCAACTTTTGTGGCAAGTATAATCTTATCTCTGTTCTTTTTCTTGGACATCCAGTCCCCAACTATTGTTTCTGATTCGCCACCGGAGTTTCCGGGTATCCATGCAGAATATACATCCGCCGTATCAATAAAGTTAAAGCCTGCATCAGTAAAGCCATCAAGAATTTCAAATGACCTTTTTTCATCGGCAGTCCAACCAAATACGTTCCCTCCAAAAGCTATTGGATAAACAAACAAGTCGGAATGTCCTAATTTTCTTTTTTTCATGTGCTGTAATTTCTTTTGTTAAGGGTAGATTGAGCGAGAGCGCTATACTTATTTAACAAAATTAACAGCGTGGTGTTTCTAATATCGTCGGTAGTTTGTAATTTATAGATAACTATTTGATTTCAATTGTTTTGGTTGCCCTTAACATTTCTCGTTTTCCGGGTGCTCCGGGTAGCTTTTCGATGGTAAAACCTACAGCTTTGAGTGCGCGCTTAAGTTTTCCGGTGATGGCATAAGTAACAAATATTCCTCCTGGTTTTAAAAACTGACAGGTATGTGCTATAATTTCATCGGTCCACATTTCGGGTTGATGTTGAACTGAAAAGGCATCAAAGTAAATGAGGTCAAATTTTTGTGCAGTCTCGAATCTATGAAGATAGGTTTGTACAATTCTGAGCTGCTGATCGGATTGTAGGTTTACGGCTTGTAGTAATGCTTTTCCGTAATTAGCAATCAGACTCTTCCAAATAGTATCGGGTACGTAAGCATTGTAACCTGTTGATTCTAATTCTTCAACTGTTAAAGGAAAAGCCTCTAGTCCTGTATATTTAAGGGCTACCTGGTGCTCTGTACAATGAGCAATGCTCATTAAAAAATTAAGACCCGTACCAAAACCAACTTCTAAAACGGCTATTTCTTGGTCCGGAAAACTTGCGATTACATGTTTTAAACCCGCATCAATAAATACATGTTTACTTTCTTGTAGTGCTCCGTGTTTAGAATGATAGTTTTCGCCAATACTTTCATTGTAAAGGGTGTTTGAACCATCAGCGGTTGGGATAAGTTTATTCATCCGTGCAAACTTAAATAAAATAGTTTTTAACTTTAGGTCTTAATTGCTTGTTATGGATATTGAAACATTTAGAGATTATTGCCTGAGCCTAAACGGAACTACCGAGGGTATGAAGTGGGATCACCTTTGCTTTATGATAGAAGAAAAGATCTATGTGATTATGTCCCTTGAAGAAGGTCGGTTGTCGATTAAATGTGATCCTGATGAGTTTGATATGTTGGTGGCGAGACCGGGAGTGCAGCAAGCCTACCACATGGCAAAGCGGCAATGGATATCTTTAGATAGTCTGGAGATATTGCCTGACCCTGAATTGAAAAGTAGGGTAGCAGAATCCCGAACCTTTGTGCTAAGAAAGCTCAGTAAAAAGGTTCAGGAGAAATATAACTAGGCTATTTGCCAGATTTAACCCTACGGCCTTCCGATTCAGAACTGCCTGAGCGCTGACGTGCGGCTTTAATATCGTTGCTTCCGAAACGGTAAGTACAGGTTAAGCGGAATACCTGACTTTCCCATTTCTCTTTAACTGTATAATTTTGTGAAGGAAGGGCGCTTGTAATCTTTGCTCTTTGCATATTAAATAGGTCATTTGCTGCGAGTTTGATATTTAATTTTTTATCCAGTAATGATTTACTGATGCCGAGATCAATAGAATATTGAGGGGCTATGAATATGGTTCCATAAACCTGTTTAGACTGGTAATAGCCAGACCACTCTACATTTAACGTTGGATTTAAGGTGATGGTTTGAGTTGTGTTGAAGTTAAATGCAACTTTCCCACTTTGAAATGGTTTGCCTAAAATGTCTGGTGTTTTAAAATTATTGTAGAAACCGGTAAAGGTATTCGTGCTGCTCCACCACTTGGTTATTTGTATTGGGTAACTAATGTTGAGGTTGAATGCATCTTGTGTTGCAAGATTTTGATTAGATATGAAGATTGTTTTCTTAGTCGTGTCGGTTAATAGAACATCAGAAATTACATCAGTAGTATGACTATATCCAAAGGTTACATTTAAGGTCTTTTTGTAGGAATAAGATAGTTCAAAGGCATTGGTGTACTGTGGTTTTAGGAATGGATTACCAAATCTATAAGTGTATAAGTCGAGGTAATAAATGAACGGATTTAATGAACCATAATCTGGGCGGTCAATTCTTCTGCTGTAAGAAAATCCCATATCATGATCTTTTGATAATTCCTGATTGATAAATACGCTTGGAAAAAGATTAATATAATGCCTGTTTACTACTTTTTGCTCTGTAAGTGAATTTCCTTTTGAGTTGGTTTGTTCAGCTCTTAAGCCTAACTGTACAGATGTTGTTTTAAATTTTTTGCTGAAGTTAGCATAGGCCGCATTAATGTTTTCATCGTAAAGAAACTGGTTGCTTCGTTTTGTATCGTTCTGCCATTGATTATCTTCGTAGTTCTCAAATATGAAGTTGTTGTCTGTTTCTACAAAGCTTGATTTTAAACCAACTTCAAGTTTCATCTCTTTATTAATAGGGTAGGTATAATCAGTTTTTCCTGCCCATATTTTGGTTGTTGATGGTGTAGCGTTTCTGAAAATATAGTCTGGTTTAGAAGGCTGCCCCTGATTATTAAGATATCTGTTGTTGAAGTTATTATCCTGTCTACCTATATGCTCGGAATAATCGGCGTCTATGGTTATCTCCTGACCAAGGCTATCTATTGTTCCTTTGTAGTTCAGATTGTATGACATGCCAGTATATTTATATTTATTAGGATTTTGTGCCACCACTGATGAGTCTGTTTTGGAAGGCTGATCACCTATTAAAGTAAGCACATCTGATGCATTTTTTCCGTTTGCATTATAGCCATTGAGAGCAAAGCCAATGGTGTTCTTATCGTTAATAAAGTAGTCTATACCACCTTTATAGTTGCTGTTGTTTCTAAATCTTTTATTGTCGCTGGTTTGATCAAAATAGGTTTGATCTGTTTCCGTATTGTTTACCCTGGAAATATCTGTATTGCCAAATCCTTTGCTGCGACCGTAGTCGTAATTTCCAAATACATTGATTTTCTTTTCCCGGTGATTTAGGGTTAAACCGCCATTTGCTTTGTAATCTCTACCGTAACCTGCACCTGCAAGTATAGAGCCATTAGTGCCATAACTGCGGTTCTTTTTCAGTTTGATGTTGATGATTCCGGAGTTGCCTGCTGCATCATATTTCGCTGAAGGGTTGGTGATTAATTCAATTGATTGAATTGCATTTCCTTCAGTTGATCGAAGCAGGTTGGCTAATTGTTCTGAAGATAAGTAGGTAGGCTTGCCATCAAGCATTACTGTTACCCCTTGTTTACCTTTTAGGCTGATCTTGCCATCTTTATCGACAGTAACTCCCGGTGATTTCTGTAAAATATCGAGGGCTGTATTTCCTGCAGCCAACGCACTATTCTCTACATTTATTACAGTTTTATCGATCTGTCTTTCTATCAGTGGTTTTTGTTTAACAATTTCAACACCTTTTAATTGTTGGGCATCGGTAGCTAATTGAACATTCCCCAGGTCATGAGATTTTTTCTCTGGGCTTATTATATACGGGCCTTTAAATACCTTTTTGTAACCAACTACATAGATGGCTATTAGGTAATTACCCTGTTTAATTTCTTTTATTTGGTAAGTCCCATTGTCGGTGGTAAGCGTACCCTTTATAGCAATTGAGTCTTTAGCATTTAATAAGCTAATGGTAGCATATGGAAAAGCTTTTTGTTGTTCGTCTAAAACTTTACCGGATATTTCTCCGGTTGTATTGTCTGTTTGTGCATTTGCTGCTGTAAATAGCAGAGTGCTAATGAATAAGACAAGAAGTAGAATGTATTTATTAGGTTTCATAATAGGCATACTTTTTCCACATACGCTTTTAAGCATATTAATCGAATATGTGAATGGTTTTGTGATTCTTATTTAGTTATTTATAAGATGCTCAAATGGTATCAAAGGTTACAGTGGAGATGAAAAAAAATGAAAAATAGCGCTATAAGGTGTTAACTAGCAGATTCCTGTAAATAAAAATGACCTGAAATTACTTCCTGGTCATTTGAATTGTTGAGCGTTGAGTTAATATTTTGGATCTGTTTTTTATGAATCAGATTTTATAATCACTTCTTCGGTTTTACTAAAATTCCAAACTTGTCTTTGTTCCATTCTCTCTATAACTAGTGAGAAATATTTCTCGTTTTCGTTGATTTCCAGTACGTTTCCTAAGTTCACTAAAGAGTCTCCAATGGCCAGCTGAGAAATGCTAATGGCTTTTAGTGCTTGTATAGGTTCCGATACGTAATTCATAATGAGAGGTTATGGTTTGGTTAATTAAGTAATTAAACTTTGTCAAAAATACTTGTTAGAATTTTTCTAAGTGGTGACATACGTAAATTTTTTATTAATTTTAGCCCATGGAGAAACCAAGGAAGCGTATAGCTGGAGCAATCAGAGATAAAGAAAGAACAATGCTTAAATTGATTGCTGCGGTAGGTGAAATCATTAAAAGTGAGGGCTATACGGCATTAGGTGTTAATAATATTGCAAAAAAAGCAGAGGTTAATAAAAAATTGATTTACAGATATTTCGATAATAATGTAAATAACCTGATAGAAACCTATGTAAAAACAAAGGATTATTGGATTGGTTTGTCGGGAGATATGGAGAGGCTTATGGCTGAATCTCAAATTGACAATGGTCGGCCAATGGTTAAAACAATTTTGAAAACTCACCTTAGTTTTTTCTATACTGAAGAGGAAATGCAGAAGATTGTAATTTGGGAAACCAGTGAGAAAAACAAGTTAATGAAGGAGGTTGGTTTAAAGCGAGAGGCATTTGGCGAGGAAGTTTTTAAGCTATTATTGCCTCATTTTGAAAAAACGGATGTTGATTTTCGTGCTATTATGGCGTTACAGATATCGGGTATAATTTTTATGGTATTACAAGCTAAGGCTAGTGGAAATCCATTTTGCGGTATAGATATCAATAATCCTAGTGATATGGATCGAATATTAAAATCATTGGATCAGCTTACTGATTTGTTATACGATCAAGTTAAAAGTTAAAATAAAGGCGCTTCCCAAAGCGCCTTTATTAAATTACCACATTCTAATTCTGTCTTCGGGTTTCTTGTATAATTTATCACCCGGTTTAACGTCAAATGCTTCATACCATGCATCCATATTTACAGGGGCACCAATAGTTCTGTAAGGGCCAGGTGAGTGCGGATCTGTTTTAATCAGCTGCGCTGCACTTTCTGGTAAAATGTTGCCTCTCCAAACCTGCGCCCATGAAAGGAAGAAACGCTGATCTGGTGTAAAGCCATCAATCTTTTCATTCGACTGACCTTGTTTGGTTAATTTAAATGCGGTATACACTGCGTTAAGACCTCCAAGGTCACCTATATTTTCACCCATGGTTAGTTTTCCTATTACATGGATAGTATCTAACACAGTGTAGGCATCAAACTGTTCTCCTAATGCCTTTGTTTTAGCTTCGAACTTGGTTTTATCTTCGTCTGTCCACCAGTTACGTAGGTTACCGTCTTTATCATACTGACTTCCTGAATCATCAAATCCATGAGACATTTCGTGTCCAATTACTGCTCCAATACCACCATAATTAACGGCATCATCAGCATTTGGATCAAAGAAAGGGAATTGCAGAATCCCGGCAGGGAATACAATTTGATTCATTGTTGCACTGTAATAGGCATTAACAGTTGGAGGAGTCATGCCGAAACGGGTGCGATCTACAGGTTTACCCAATTGATCTATCATTTCTTTGTATCCCCATTCACCTGCATTTCTTAGGTTTTGGAAGTACGTTGTGCGACTAATAACTAAACCATCATAGGTTTTCCATTTATCAGGATATCCAATTTTTGGAACAAATGCATTTAGTTTGGCAAGTGCTTTTTCTTTTGTTGGGGCACTCATCCAATCCAGGTTCTTGATTCTAATTTCAAATGCTTTTCTCAGGTTACTGATTAACTCTGTCATCCTTAATTTTGCATCAGGCTTAAAGTATTTAGCTACGTAAAGTTGGCCTAATAGTTCTCCAATTGTACCATCTGTTAACTGCGACATTCTTTGCCATCTTGGAGTTTGAACTTTTTGCCCGCTTTGTACTTGATTGAAAGTAAAGTTTGCAGCTACGAAAGGGGAGCTCAGGTTAGGAGCGGCATTTTTTAGAATGTTCCATTCCAGATATGTTTTCCAATCTTTAAGAGGTACACTCTTTAATATTTCGTCGAAAGCTACAAAGAATTTAGGTGCAGAAACGAGTATAGTATCCTGTGCGTTCACCTTTAGTTTAGGTAGCATCTTTGCCCAATCTATAGATGGAGTAGTTTTACTAAAGTCTACAACAGTAAATTTATTGTAGGTTTTATAAGGATCGCGCATTTCTACACGTGACATTTGAGCATCAGCTAACCTCTTTTCTATGGCCATTACGGTTACTGCTTTTTTCTTAGCTTCCTCGTTCTTATAGCCAATTAAGCCAAAAAGGGTAGTCATGTAATTCGTATATGCTTCACGAATCTTTACACTTCTGCTGTCATCTTTCAAATAGTAATCACGATCCGGAAGCGTAGTACCTCCTTGCCCAAGTTGAGGGACATATTTGGTTACATTTTTCCTGTCCTGACCAACACTAAATCCAAACATAGGAGAGCCAAGTCCGCTTACGCGCATATATGCAGTATGGTCTAAAATATCCTGAATAGATTTGAGTTGTTTAACTTTTTCTAAATCTGCTTTAATTGGACTATAGCCTAGTTTCTCAATTGCTGTGCTATCCATTGCAGCTGCAAAGAAGTCTCCTACACGTTTTTTTACTGATCCCTCGGGGGCAGATTTGTCGGCAGCAGCATCTTCTACAAGCCCTTTTACAGCATTGATATTAAAATCTCTTAATTGGTTGAAAGTACCCCATCGGGTTTCTTTTGCAGGAACAGGGTTGTTCTTAATCCATGAGCCGCTGGAATAGGTGTAAAAATCATCCCCAGGTTTTACGCGGAGATCCATATTGGCAGGGTCGATAAATTTTGCAGGAGATTGGGCGTTGGCAGTATAGCCTGCCGCAAGAATTCCTAAGGCAGCAATATGCCTGGTCAGTTTTGAAATATTCATAAAGTTAGTCAACAGATTTTATAACACTTTACCTATGCAAGAGAATTCCTGCTACATGTGGTGTTTATAATTACATCAATGCGGTAAATGTAATAAATACCGTGAAACAAGTATTTTGTCTATTAAAAATATTACTTGTTAAACCAGTAGTAGATTTTAGTTAAGCTGAATCGCCTAAGTAAGGAACCTGTAAAGAAAAATAGTTTTATCGTTTTCATGACTAAGTCAGTTATATCTATTTAACATATTTTAACATATTTTATTGTGTAAGGGCTGTAAAATATGTTCTATTGTTTGGTTAGGTATGAACTGCTTATTGTTTCTTAATGCTTTGACTTAGCTTTTTTCGTTGACCAAGGTATAGTCCGAAAACAACAAGTAAGGTTCCTGCAACTGTGTACATGGTAATAGGCTCGTTCATTAACCACCAGGCATAAAAGAAACCGAAAAGAGGGCATAGAAATAGCCATAATGAGGCCTTTACCGTATCTATTTTTAATAAGTAGAACCAACAAATAAGGCCAACAACAGAAACTGCAAGGCTTAGCCATAGTGAAGAAAATATCAACCTGTCGTCCAGTTGTATTGCTGAAAAATCACTAAAGATAAAAGTGAATGGAAGTAGAAATAGACCTCCAAGTGCTACTTGCCATCCGTTGATTAAAATATTAGGTAAGGTCCATTTTACTCTTGCATAATATACACTTGCAAAGGATACGCAGACCATACTTAGCATCAATAGACTTACTCCCATTATAGTTGTGCTGCTGTCTTTTAATAAGGGATAAGTAGCAATTGCGATACCTACCATGCCTATTATAATACTAAATACTTCTTCTTGTGATGGTTGACGGCCAATTAGCCATGAAGATAGTAGCACAATTAATAGCGGGTTTGTTGAAGTAGCCAAACTGCCGATTCCTGCTGCGGTATATTTCATGGCGCATACATACAAGCCCAAGTAAACGGTTGTATTTAAAAGACCAAATATTGCAAGGTGTTTCCACTCTTCGGCAGTAGGTAATTTATATGATTTGTTAAATACATATCCAACTGAAAGTAATACAAAGCCTGCAAGGAAGAAACGGATATTTGCAAGAACTAAAGGGGGAGATGATAAAATACCAAATTTTGTGGCTACTGATGCAGAAGCCCATAGCATAGCGAACAGTAAACCGATAATGATATTTTTCATTAATTAACAATTGTTTTCAATAATGATCGAACCGCCATAAAATAGTTATGATGTTTTTCACTCATCAAAGGTAAGCAAGCGAACGATGTAATTTGCGATATTTTGTATAAGTTTGGCTCCAACTTATTATTTGGTACTGATGAAAAAACTGATTTTATGTCTTCACTTGTTGTCGATTGCTTTTTTTGGCGTAGCCCAGAATAAACAATTGACCATTCAGGATGCAATGAGTAATGCACGCACTACTTTGGCCCCGGAAAACCTTTCTCAACTTCAATTCATATATGGCACAGAGAATTATGTGTATGCAAAACGAGTAGGAGGTGAACTGGTATGGAGGAGTGGTAATTTTAAAACTCGGCAGGAACAGCATTTTTTATCGTTAGCTCAGTTAAACCAGAAATTAAAGTTACTTCAAAAGGACACTTTAAAGGCGATGCCTTTTATTCAATTTAATCAGGGGCCGGACTGGATATTAAATATCAATGGGAGTAAGGTTGCTTTTAATCCTACAAAGAACACTTATAAAGTGATTGTAGATGCAATAATTGCCAGCAAAACTAATGTAGAAGAAAGCAAAGCGGGTTATATTGCCTATCTGGATAATTTTAATTTGTTTGTGGCTAATGGTTCTGATCAGAATCAGATAACAAAGGATGGTAGTAAGGATATTGTTTATGCTTCATCAGTACACCGTGAGGAATTTGGAATAACAAAAGGAACGTTCTGGAGCAATAGTGGAAAATCGCTCGCTTTTTATAGAATGGATCAGAGCATGGTTTCAGATTATCCGATTATAGATTGGACGACAAGACCTGCAAAAAATGTGAATATTAAGTATCCTATGGCTGGTGATAAAAGTCATGAGGTAACGGTAGGAGTTTACAATGCGGCAACTAAGGCTGTTGTTTACCTTAAAACTGGTGAGCCCGTTGAACAATACCTTACTAATATTGCCTGGAGTCCGGATGATAAATACATATATATTGCTGTTTTAAACCGCGGACAGGATCACATGAAATTAAATCAATATGATGCAGCAAGTGGTGATTTCGTTAAAACGTTATTTGAGGAAAAGGACGCGAAGTATGTAGAGCCCTTAGTGCCTATGTTGTTCCTTAAAAATGATCCTTCTAAGTTCCTCTGGCAAAGTAGTCGTGATGGATGGAATCATTTGTATTTATATGATTTAAACGGAAAAGTATTAAAGCAGTTGACTAAAGGTAACTGGGAGGTGCTTGATGTAAAAGGTTTTAATGCAAAAGGCGATCAGTTGGTTTATGTTTCTACAGAAGAGTCCCCAATCACCCGTAATTTATATGTACTTAATGTAAAATCAGGTAAATCAAATAGAATTACACAAGGTCGTGCAGTACACAATACACAGATAAGTACTTCGGGTAATACTGTTATTGATAATTTCAGCAGTCCAGAGCAGCCAAGGGTTATTCAGTTAATAGAAACTGCAACAGCGAAAACAAAAACGTTATTAAAAGCAGCTAACCCATTATTGGATTTTGCTACTGAAAACTCATCCATCTTTACTATAAAAAGTAACAGTGGCGACGATCTGTATTCCAGCCTATATAAACCAATAGGTTATGATAGCACCAAAAAATATCCTGTTATTGTTTATTGGTATGGCGGTTCTCATGCCCAACTTATCTTGAATTCTTGGAATGCCGGAGCTGGAGATTATTGGTTCAGGTATATGGCTGAGCGCGGTTACGTGGTGTTAACTATTGATACAAGAGGAAGTGACAACAGGGGTAAGGCTTTTGAACAATCGATGTTCCGTAGAGCAGGTGATGTGCAAATGGAAGATATGATGAAAGCTGTTGATTACCTAAAAGGCTTGCCTTATGTTGATTCTACTAACATGGGTTTATTCGGTTGGAGCTTTGGCGGTTTTGGTACGGTTGACTTTATGGTTACTCATCCTGGTATTTTTAAAGCTGCCGTTGCAGGCGGTCCGGTAATAAACTGGAAGTTTTATGAGGTGATGTACACTGAACGTTACATGGATACTCCGCAAGAAAATCCCGAGGGTTATGCTGCTACAGATTTGAGTAGCAAGGTTGATCAGCTAAAAGGAAAACTGTTGTTAATTCATGGTTTGCAAGATCCTGTTGTGGTGCAGCAGCATTCTATCGATTTTGTTAAGAAAGCTGTTGATAAAGGTATTCGGGTTGATTATATGATTTATCCTGGTCATGAGCATAACGTAATTGGTAAGGACAGAGCGCATCTGTATCAGAAGGTTACAGATTTTTTTATCCAAAATTTGAAGTAAAGAAACTAAGGTTAAAAAAGGCCAATATACTTTATACTTTTCGTCCTCAAAATCTTGAAGGGAAGATTTTGCATGTTCTCCAAGTACATTGATCTTTTTTAATATAAAGTGTCTAAAGAGGAGAGTGTAAACCAGTAAGGAGTCTAGGTTTATTTCTCTTGCTTTTCCCTAAAAAATTCAGTGTTATGAGCTGACATGCAAAATCTTCCCTTCAAGATTTTGAGGAAGCGAATAGCATCTGTGTTTTTTATTCTTATTTTTACAGCCAAATCTGATACTTTTTCAAAATAATGAGCATTTCCACAAAATACGACCCGGCGGCAACCGAAGATAAATGGTATAGCTACTGGATAGAGAAGAACTTTTTTCATTCTGAGCCTGATGAACGTGAGCCATACACTATTGTAATACCTCCTCCAAATGTGACCGGTGTTTTGCACATGGGACACATGCTAAACAACACTATTCAGGATGTACTGATTCGTAGGGCACGTATGCAAGGTAAAAATGCTTGCTGGGTACCTGGAACAGATCATGCGTCAATTGCTACCGAGGCTAAAGTTGTTGCTATGCTTAAAGAAAGGGGCATCAGCAAAAAAGACCTTAGCAGAGAAGAATTCCTGAAATATGCATGGGAATGGAAAGAAAAATACGGAGGTATTATTCTTGACCAATTGAAAAAATTAGGTGCGAGCTGTGACTGGGAACGCACTCGTTTTACTATGGAAGACGACTTGTCGGAAGCAGTAATTGATAGTTTTATCCACTTATATAAAAAAGGAAGAATCTATCGCGGTGTCCGTATGGTTAACTGGGATCCTGCAGGTAAAACGGCAGTTTCTGATGAAGAAGTTATTCGTAAAGAGGTTAATCAAAAACTATATTATATAAAATATTCGGTATCTGGAACCAATGATTTCTTAACCATTGCAACCACTCGCCCGGAAACCATCATGGCAGATGCTGCCATTTGCGTTAACCCTAACGACGAACGTTACCATCACCTGAAAGGGAAGAAGGTTTTTGTACCACTAATCAACCGGGAAATACCTGTTATTCAGGATGAATATGTAACGATGGATTTTGGAACAGGATGTTTAAAAGTTACTCCTGCTCATGATCTGAACGATTATGAATTAGGTGTTAAACATAAACTGCCTGTAATAGATATCTTAAATGAAGACGGTACATTAAACGAGCTTGCAGTTATTCTTGTTGGTGAAGATCGCTTTGTAGCAAGAAAAAAGATTGCTGTTTTATTAGATGAAGCTGGTCATTTAGATAAAGTTGAGGATTATAAGTCGCAGGTAGGTTTTTCTGAACGTACCAATGCGGCTATTGAGCCTAAATTATCTATGCAGTGGTTCTGTAAAATGGACGAAATGGCCAAGCCGGCATTGAGAGATGTATTGGAAGGTGATGTTAAGCTAATCCCAGAAAAGTTTGTTAATACCTACCGTCATTGGATGGAGAATGTTAGGGACTGGAATATCAGCAGACAACTATGGTGGGGACAACAAATTCCTGCGTGGTATGATGATAAAGGCAATTGGGTTGTTGCTAAAACTAAAGAAGAAGCCCTTAATGAGTTTTTAAAACTTAAAGATATAGATGGTGTATTTACTGAGGCTGAAGCGAATGGTTTTAAACATCAATTGGCTCCTTTTGTAACTCAGGATCCGGATGTAATGGATACCTGGTTCTCATCGTGGTTATGGCCAATATCTGTGTTTAATGGATTTAAAGATCCTGACAATAAAGATATTAACTATTATTATCCTACCAATGACCTTGTGACTGCTCCTGAGATCTTGTTCTTCTGGGTTGCTCGTATGATCATGGCTGGACATGAGTTTAGAGGTCAGAAACCTTTTACAAATGTTTATTTAACAGGTATTGTAAGAGATAAGTTAGGCCGTAAAATGTCTAAGTCACTAGGTAACTCTCCTGACCCAATTGGCTTAATTGAGAAATATGGTGCTGATGGTGTAAGGGTAGGGATGTTATTGTGCTCTCCAGCCGGAAACGACTTAATGTTCGACGAAAGCTACTGTGAGCAAGGTCGTAATTTTGCCAACAAAATCTGGAATGCTTTCAGGTTAGTTAAAGGTTGGGAAGTTGATGCAAATCTTGAAAACCCTAATCAGCAAGCTATGTTGTGGTTCGAGAACCGCTTTAATGAGGCTCTTGCGGAGATCGAAGATAACTTTAAGCAATACCGTCTGTCTGAGGCATTGATGGCATGTTATAAGCTGGTATGGGACGATTTCTGTGCCTGGTACCTTGAAATGGTTAAGCCTACTTATCAACACCCTATAGATGCTGAAACTTTAAAAGTAACCATTGGTTTCTTTGAGAAGATTCTAACATTGTTACATCCATTTATGCCTTTCTTAACGGAAGAATTATGGCATGATGAGCTTTTTGGCGAGAAAGGTGAACTTGAATGTTGTATTGTAGCAAGCTATCCTGTTGTTGGCAATGCTGATGCGCAATTACTTAAAGAAGTAGAGGTGATTAAAGGCTTGGTTGCTGAGATCAGAAACGTTAGAAATACGAAACAGATCTCACCTAAAGAAGCACTGCCTTTAGCGATTAAAGTGAACTCTGCTTTAGATTTCGAGAAATGGTTAAACATTGTATTCAAACTTGCCAACATTAACCAGGTTGAGTTTGTAAATGATAAGATTCCAGGAGCTGTAAACTTTATGGTAGGTAACGACGAGTTCTTTATTCATTTGAATGAAGCTATCGATGTTGATGCTGAGATAGAACGTTTAAAAGGAGAACTGGCTTATTTACAAGGCTTCTTGAAATCGGTAGATGCTAAATTAAGTAATGAGCGTTTTGTACAAAATGCAAAACCAGAGATCATTCAAAACGAACGTAATAAAAAGGCAGATGCTGAATCGAAGATCAATACGATCGAGGAAAGCCTTGCTGCTTTAAAAGGATAAATTTAATTGAGCATTCTTCGGCGCCCTGCTGGAGAATGCTTTATTTTTAACTTGCATTCTTTAATGTTATGCGGTAAGCGCACCTTCTGTCGCCCGCAATAATATGATTTACCCTTGTAATATCTACATCCTTACCCAATACAAACTTAAAAGTATTTAGTTCAGAAGAACAAAAGCCCTGACAAACCTGTGCGGCTGCACAAATTGGGCAGTGATTCTCTATAAGTAAATATCCCTGTTCATCCTTGCTATATTCAGCCATATAACCTTCTCTGGTACGTATATCTGCAAGTTGAGATATACGATTCTCAAGATCTGTAACAGACCGCAGTTCATTTGAATATTTTTCTTTACCGGCTTCTTCACCAGCCGTTATCACTTTGTCAAGTGCATCATCGCCAAGTGTGGCTTTTACCAATTGTATTAGTTTAACGGTTAGTTCAGCGTGAGTATCAGGAAAACCTGCATTCCCCTCTTCAGTTAAACTAAAGTATACTGTAGGCCTGCCAACACCTTTTGATTCGTTGGTGGACTTGATTAAACCTTCCTCACTTAATTTAATAAGTTGCAAGCGCGCGCCTTCACTTGTAATCCCAAGTTCCTTTGAAATTTCCCCTGCAGTTAACGAGCCACGGGTTTTTAATAGCATTAAGAATCGATTTGTCTTCATAATCTAATAAAACAAGTGTTTAGTTGTTTTATTAACAAAAGTACTAACTTTGCTTAACTTTTTAATGAAATAAGGAATTATAATTTGACTTGATCCGGCAATGTAACCCTTATGGATAATTTACTGCTTATTTAGAACCTAGGAAGATGAAATCACTTTAACACTGAATACTTAATTAAATAACTCAACACTTAAATCGGGCGACAAATAATTGCCGTTCACCTTTGCTGCCAAAAAAGAGATTTTTTAGGAGGCGGGAGCTTTTATGCCCTAAAAGAAAAATTACATTTATGAAAACAATACAATTACTCTCATTAATTGCCGGAACGCTACTCTTTGAAGCCTGCGGGCCAACGCAAAGTCAACCACAAGAAGAAACCATTCAGGAATATCCGGTTTCCACATTAGAAGCTAAAGATGCTGTTCTCAATACCGATTATACTGCAACTATTCAGGGACAACAGAACATAGAGATAAGACCCAAAGTAGATGGGTTTGTAGAGCAAATACTTGTAGACGAAGGTGCTATTGTTAAAAAGGGACAACTGCTTTTTAAAATAAATGCTCCGCAGTACGAGCAAGAAGTAAGGACAGCTGCTGCTGCCATAAAAAATGCGGAAGCCGAAGTGAATACTGCGAAAATGCAGGTAGAGAAAACCTTGCCATTGGTGAAAGAGGAGATCATTAGCGATTATGAGCTTAAGCAGGCAAAATTTAATTTACATGCTAAAGAAGCTGCACTGGCTCAGGCAAAAGCAAGTTTGGCAAATGCCCGTACCAATTTGGGTTATACCAGCATAAACAGCCCTGCTGATGGGGTGGTAGGGAATTTGCCTTATAAAAATGGTAGTCTGGTTAGCAGCTCATCTCCTCAGCCACTAACAACAGTGTCAAATATTGCAAGTGTTTTTGCTTATTTCTCTTTCAATGAAAAGCAGTTTCTAGACTTTACAGAAAGCAATAAAGGGAAAACCATTAAGGATAAGTTAATGAGTATCCCTCCGGTAACACTCTTGCTGGCTAATGGATCAGAATATTCAAGAAAAGGAAAGTTGGAAACCCTAAACGGTTTAATCAACACTGAAACCGGTTCGGTTAACTTGAGAGCAAGCTTTCCTAATCCAGATGGATTAATCAGAAGTGGGGCGAGTGCTCTTATTCGCATCCCCTTAAAAGTAAACAACGCACTATTGGTTCCGGCTAAAGCAACCTTCGAAATGCAGGAAAAGACGATGGTTTACAAAGTTAAAAACGGGACAGTAAAAAGCACGGAGATAGAGATAATGGATGTCCCTTCGGGTGAATTTTATGTAGTAACCAAAGGATTGAACCCCGGCGAACAGATTGTGACAGAAGGAATGGGAAGTCTGAAAGATGGAATGAAAATCAAACCAAAACACTAAAATATTATGTTAAAGAAATTTATAGATAACCCGGTCTTGTCTACCGTTATATCGGTTATCATTGTTATAATGGGATTACTAGGGCTATACTCATTGCCTATTTCCCAGTATCCAGACATTGCACCGCCTGCCGTAGAGGTAAGCACGTCATACCAGGGCGCCAGCGCAGATGTAGTGATGAAAAGTGTAATTGTTCCACTCGAAGAAGAAATCAACGGAGTAGAGCACATGACATATATGACTTCGAAAGCAAGTAATGATGGTAGTGCCAGCATTACCATAAACTTTAAACAAGGTACGGATCCGGATATGGCTGCAATTAATGTGCAGAACAGGATTACAAAAGCCACAAGTTTATTACCTGCCGAAGTAATCAAAGTAGGCATCACTACCAGCAAGAGGTTGAATAGTGAGGTTTTTAGCTTCCTCTTGTATAGTGAAGATGGAAAATATGATCAGAAATTCCTTGATAATTACTTGAAGATAAATGTGATGCCTCAAATTAAAAGGGTTGAAGGAGTAGGGAATGCTGCGGTATATGGTGGTATGGATTACAGTATGAGAATCTGGCTTAAACCAGATGCAATGGCCGCTTATGGACTTATCCCATCAGATATAACTGAAGCCCTTGCTGAACAGAATATAGAGGCAGCGCCAGGTAAGGTGGGAGAAAATAGCGGTCAGCCGTTCCAATATACCTTAAAATATACCGGCCGACTTGAAAAGCCTGCTCAGTTTGAAAACATTATTCTTAAGTCAGTAGGCAATGGACAAGTACTTAAATTAAAAGATATTGCTCAGGTAGATATGGGCTCTTTTACTTATTCCAGTACCATCATAGCTCAGGGACATGAATCGCCATATGTGGCAATTAACCAGACTTCCGGTTCCAATGCTAACGAGATCATTAAAAAGTGTATTAAAATATTGGATGACGCTTCACTAACCTTTCCAAAAGGAATAAAATACAGTGTATTTGCCAATGCAAATGAGTTTTTAGATGCTTCAATTTCTAAATTGATTGTTACTATTATTGAAGCTTTTATACTGGTATTCATTGTAGTATTTATCTTTTTACAGGATTTCCGTTCGACATTAATTCCGGCTATTGCTGTTCCGGTAGCTATTATAGGTACGTTCTTTTTCCTTAAGCTTTTTGGATTTACCATTAACCTGCTTACACTATTTGCCTTAGTATTGGCTATCGGTATTGTAGTAGATGATGCCATTGTGGTGGTAGAGGCGGTGCACGCCAAGCTGGATCAAGGGTCTAAATCCGCCAAAAAAGCCACTATGCATGCGATGAGCGAAATTAGCGGTGCTATCATTTCAATTACGCTCATCATGGCTGCGGTGTTTGTTCCGGTAACCTTTGTTACTGGGTCGGTAGGGGTGTTCTACAAGCAATTTGGTTTAACACTTGCTGTGGCCATTATCATATCTGCAGTAAATGCGCTGACATTAAGCCCAGCACTTTGTGCATTGTTGCTAAAGCCACATGATGAAAATCATCAGCAGAAAACAGGTTTTTTGCAACGATTTTATGCAGGATTCAATGCCTCATTTAGTACCATGACAAACCGCTACAAGAAATCGGTTATTTTTCTGATCGGTAAGAAATGGATTGCATTTGGGATCATCATTGCATTTAGTCTTTTGTTCTGGTTTTTAGTTAAAACCACCCCAACCGGATTTGTACCTAATGAAGATAGCGGATCTATTTATGGTAACGTGATTTTGCCGCCTGCAACTTCGTTAGAGCGAACGGAATTCATTGCCAATAAAATAGACAGTATTGCCAGATCTATTCCTGAAATTGAGTTGTCATCAAGACTTGCAGGTATGGACTTAATTAGTGGTGCCGGAAGTTCATACGCAGCTATCTTTATCAGGTTAAAGCCATGGAAAGAACGGACAAAAAAGGGACAGGATATTAAAAGTATTGTGAACCAGCTGTTCGCTAAAACAGCTGAAATTAAGGGTGCTAGTATCATATTCTTTGCAGCACCAACGCTACAAGGGTTTGGAAATAACGATGGTTTCGAGTTCCAGTTGCAAGATAAAACAGGAGGTAGTTATAAAGCCTTTGATGCGGTAATTGGCAAATTTATGTCCACGCTAAATCAGCGTCCGGAAATTATGTACGCAGCTACGTCATACAATACAAGTTTCCCGCAGTATGAAATTAATGTAAACGTTGCAAAATGTAAAGAAGCAGGTGTTCCTGTTAATCGTGTGCTTGGAACTTTGCAAGGCTATTTGGGTGGTATTTACGCATCAGATTTTAACCGTTTTGGAAAGCAGTACCGTGTAATGATTCAGGCAGAAGCCGAACAGAGAACCAATAAAGAGGCAATCAATAGAATATATGTTAGGAATGATAAGGGGGCAATGGCTCCAATATCAGAGTTTATTACACTTAAGAAGGTTTATGGGCCAGAATTTTTAAATCGATTTAACCTGTTTACTGCTGGTGCGGTAAATGGTGCGCCTAAGCCAGGTTATAGCTCTGGTGATGCAATAAAGGCAATTCAGGAAGTAGCTGCCCAAACTTTACCTCAAGGTTATACCTACGAATTTTCTGGTTTAACATTAGAAGAGTTGTCTAGTGGTAGTCAAACCCTGTTGATCTTTATGCTCAGTCTGCTGTTCATTTATTTTTTATTAAGTGCGCAGTATAAAAGCTATATTTTACCATTTTCAGTATTGCTTTCATTACCCATAGGATTAGCCGGAGCATTCTTGTTTGCCCGCTTATTTGGGCTTGATAATAACATATTTCTGCAAATCAGTTTGATTATGCTCATCGGTCTGCTTGCAAAAAATGCGATTCTGATTGTAGAATTTGCATTGATGCATAGGCTTAGTGGAATGAGTTTAATACAGTCGGCAATTTCAGGTGCTACAGCTAGGTTAAGGCCAATTTTGATGACTTCATTTGCCTTTATTTTCGGCTTGCTTCCACTAATGGTTGCTACCGGGGCAGGAGCATTAAGTAATCGCTCAATAGGCACGGCCGCAGTTGGGGGAATGCTAATAGGTACAGTGTTCGGAGTATTTGTAATCCCTGCATTGTTTGTGGTTTTTCAATCGCTACAAGAGAAAATATCCGGGGTACGTAAAAACAATGAAGTTTTATAATTCGTAAGAAATGAATACAATGAGAAAATATATAGGGCTAGTAATTTTGTTGACAGTATTGGCTTCGTGCCAGGTGTCAAAGAAATACGAAAGGCCAGCAATAAATACCAGGAATCTTTATAGAGATCAGCAGAATACAGACACAACTACCATGGCTACCATGCCTTGGCAAAAGTTGTTTAGCGATCCTGTTTTAATAGAATTGATAACTGAAGGTTTACAACAAAACCTGGATTTAAAGATAGCAGTAGAACATATCAATGCAGCCAGAGCAAGTTTTAAACAAAGTAAAGCTGCTTTTTTACCGGACCTAAATGGCAATGCTGGCATAACTCAATCAAAGCTTGCCTTTCCACAAGGTTTTGGTATCATCAGCTCATCAACCCAATATGATGCAGGACTAACCGCCTCTTGGGAAGCAGATATCTGGGGTAAGTTAAGAAGTAGCAAACGCAGTGCATTGGCCGGTTTGTTGCAAACTGAAGAAGCAAGAAAGGCAGTGCAAACACAATTGATCTCCGAGATTGCAAATAACTATTTTATGCTTCTGGCCTTGGATGAACAGCTGATGGTTTTAGAGAAAACTGTTGTTAATAGGAAAACAGACGTTAGTACTATGAAATCTTTAAAAGCAGCCAACATAGTAACTGGAGCTGCTGAGGTGCAAAGTGAAGCCAATCAATATGCCGCAGAAGTGGCTATACCACGTTTAAAAAGACAGATCAGAGAAACAGAAAATGCGATGAATGTTTTACTTTCCCGTCAGGCTGGTCCTATAAATAGGAAATCTCTTGAATCTCAGCAACTGCTTTTAGATTTGAATGTTGGTATTCCTGTACAATTGCTTCAAAACCGACCTGATGTTAGGCAGGCTGAGTATGCTTTTATGAAAGCATTTGAAACGACTAATGTCGCCCGACAACTGTTTTACCCGTCACTGAATATAACAGCTTCCAGTGGTTTTACCAGTTTTAGTTTTAAAGATTGGATTACGCCATCAGGTTTGTTTGCAAATATTGCCAGTGGAATAACACAGCCTATCTTTAATAAGGGAGCAAACAAAGCAAGATTAGCAACAGCGAAGGCTGCTCAGCAGGAGTCAGCGTATCTGTTTCAGAAATCTTTATTAAAGGCAGGAGAGGAGGTTTCTAATGCACTGTTCTCTTACCAAACGGCAATTGACCAGCAAAGCATCAGAGCCAAACAATTGCAGTCGTTACAGAAATCGGTAGATTTTACCAAAAAACTATTGCGTTATAGTTCTGCCACAAATTACACAGATGTATTAACTTCTGAACAGAATTTATTATCGGCAGAGCTAGACAATATAGGGGATAAATTACAGCAATGGCAAGCATTAATTAGCCTTTACCGTGCCCTTGGCGGTGGTTGGCAATAAGAAATCACATAGAGAACACGGTTTGTTTTTATAAAAACTGATATTCAGGTAGGTCTTTTACAAAAACAAATTGTTCTTCTTTGTGGTCTATCGTTGCATAGCAATGCATTAAACCGTTAGTTACTACCAGCCACTTTGCCTTGTGGATGGAGTTGTATCTCGATGCCTGATCAAATGTAGCCTGGGAAATTTTTACGGATGGGGCTTTACATTCAATCACCATAATCCTTTCGCCAAGTTTGTTGAATATTACAATGTCGCTTCTTTTCTGAAGTTGATTTAAGTTGAGGCCTCCTTCGATTTGAATAAGTGATTTAGGGAACTTCTTTTCCAGTATCAGAAACTGGATAAAATGTTGTCTAACCCATTCTTCAGGGGTTAGTACCAGATGTTTCTTTCTTACTTCGTCGAAGATAAAGTAACGCGACTCTTTTAATGTAATCTTGAAAGGATATTCCGGCAGGTTAAGCGCTGTAGGTGTAAATGACATTTCTGTAAAAATAGGCAAAAAAAATTATCTAAGTTTACACCTTAATATGAGTGCTGCAGATATAATCAAAGACATTAAAGCCAGAAAGTTTAAGCCTGTGTATTTACTACACGGCGAGGAACCCTATTACATCGATCAGATCATCCATTATATGGAGTATAATGTGTTGAATGATATGGAAAAGGGGTTTAATCAAACTGTTTTGTATGGAAAAGATACAGATATGGCTACCATAATGAACGCTTCCAAGCGTTATCCTATGATGTCTGATTATCAGTTGATCATCGTAAAAGAGGCTCAGGATTTGAAGTGGGCCAAGGAGACAGAAGGCAGCAGTAAAGAAGCTGAGTTTGTGCTCAATTACTTTGATAAACCTATGCCTACCACCATTCTGGTATTGGGTTATAAGTATGCCAATTTCGACAAGCGCAAGAAGATATATAAAGCTATTGATAAGAATGGCGCGATATTTCAATCTGAACTGGTAAGAGATTATAAATTAGCAGGCTGGATAGACGACCTTGTAAAAGAGAAGGGGTATAAAATTGCACCACAGGCATCAGCATTAATGGCAGAATATCTGGGTACAGACCTTTCAAAGATTGCCAATGAAATTGAAAAACTGCTTTTAAATATTACCAAAGAAACCACAATTGATACTGACCTTGTTCAAAAGAACATAGGAATCAGTAAAGAATACAACGTTTTTGAATTGCAGAAGGCCCTGGCGGTAAAGAATGTTTTAAAGTGTAATCAGATCATTAATTACTTTGCCGATAACCCAAAAGCCAATCCGATGGTTATGGTTATGGCCAACCTGAATTCTTATTTCTCAAAGATTTTAAAATATCATTACCTACAGAATAAAAGTGATGCAGCTAAAGAATTGGGTGTAAACCCGTACTTTGTTAAAGATTACGAAGCAGCAGCCCGGAGCTATAATTTAAATAAAACCTTTGATATCATTAGCCTGTTAAGAGAGTACGATTTAAAGAGTAAAGGGGTAGAAAGCACAGGTAATACTACTGACGGCGAGCTGTTGAAAGAATTGTTGTTTAAAATGCTACACTAATCATTTTTCAATAAAATAAATTAACTATGATACAAGCCAAAGGATATGCAGCACAAGATGCTGAAACAGACTTAGCAGCCTGGAATTTCGAGCGTAGAGAAGTAGGCCCTCATGACGTTCAACTGGAAATATTATATTGTGGAGTTTGTCACTCCGATCTTCACCAAATAAAGAATGATTGGTTCCCTGGGGTATTCCCAATGGTGCCTGGCCACGAAATTGTTGGTAGGGTAATTAAAGTGGGCGATCATGTAAAGAAGTTTAAAAAAGATGATCTTGCCGGTGTTGGATGTATGGTAGATTCTTGCCAGACTTGCGAAAACTGTCAGGAAGGGCTAGAGCAATATTGCCTTGAAGGTAGTACACAAACTTATAACAATAAGGGTAGGGATGGCGTACCAACTTACGGTGGCTATTCAAACAACATTGTTGTTCGCGAGGAATTTGTACTTCATATTTCAGATAAATTACCACTTGCAGCTACAGCTCCATTGCTTTGCGCAGGTATAACTACGTATTCGCCACTACGTCACTGGAAAGTTGGTAAAGGACATAAGTTAGCTGTTTTAGGTCTTGGTGGTTTAGGCCACATGGGCGTTAAGTTCGGGGTAGCTTTTGGTGCAGAAGTAACGGTGTTAAGTACATCAGCTTCTAAAGAAGAAGCGGCTAAAGCGTTAGGAGCACATCACTTTGTTGTGACTTCTGATCCTGCTCAGATTGATGCGGTAAGAGGTTCATTTGACTTTATCCTTGATACTGTATCTGCAGAGCACGATATGGATATGTATTTATCATTACTAAGAACCAGCGGCACTCAAATTTGTGTTGGTGTTCCATCTCAGCCTTATGCAATTCAGCCTTTTTCATTGTTAGGCGGTCGTAAGAGCATTGCAGGTTCTGGTATTGGTGGTATCGCTGAAACTCAGGAAATGCTTGATTTCTGCGCGGAACACAACATCGTTTCAGATATTGAAGTTATCGATATCAAAGATATAACCGCATCATATGCAAGAATGCTTAAAGGTGATGTGCGTTACAGATTTGTAATTGATATGGCAACACTTTAATATTCGCGGATAATTATTTAAAAAGCCATCGGAGGTCCCGATGGCTTTTTATTTTTAACACTATTGGTCTTTTGTCATTACAAAAGTAGCTCCGCCTTGTTGAAACGTCATTTGCTTCTTCTCAACATCAAAAGTTGCAGTAATACCTGCAGATTCGAAGGCAAACACATTTGCTTTTACCGCTTCAAGAGGGAAGGCCGACTGTCCTGTTGCCTGACCGTAAAGAGTCCCATCTTTTTTGGAGATTGTAATTTTAAGAGGTAATTTATCTGTTGAATAGATACCTAGGTATTGATCGAGGTCTTCTGGTTTAACAGAAAATGTATTGGCATACGAAGGGATAGTGTAGGGTTTATTAAACGCTATACTTAGCACACCGATTGTCACATTGTTCATTAAGGTGTTTACTCCATTTGCAGTAATAGCAATGGCAGTTTTGTCTGTCGGATAATATGCAAGTACCGATTGGAAACCATCAATACCTCCGTTATGCCCATAACCTTGTCGTTCGTAAAAAGGAATTACAAACATTGCCATTCCATAATTGCCTTGCAGAGCTTTCATTTGCGTGAGGCTTTCCTGGCTAATTAGCTTACCATTAAATAAGGCATCTATAAACTTTACCAGATCTGAAGGGGTCGAAACCATAGCTCCGGCACCACAAGGAATGCTCATATCTGTCTCTGAGTCTGGTGTCCAGCTACCTATCCATTTGTAAGAATTAGCTTCCTTACTTGAAGGATTGATTTTGCCTCCATAATAGGTGTCTTTTAACCCTATTTTACTTGTTATTCTTGCTTTCAAAGCTGCATCGTAAGTTTTCTTATCCAATTTTTCGATAATAAAGCCTAGCACTACATAATTGGTGTTACTGTATTCGTGTTTGCTTCCTGGCTCAAAAACTGTGGCATGTTGAAACTTAGCCAGCAGTTCTTCTTGAGTTACTTTTTGAGCCAGAGTAGCAACGTAACCTGGATCGTTAGTGAAATTAAATAGTCCACTGCTATGGTTCAATAGGTTTGCAATCGTAATTTTCTCAGCATTGGGCAATTGCGGGAAATAGGTAGATAATGGTGTTGTGAGGCTAAGTTTACCTTCCTGAATCAATTGAAAGATCATTGTTCCGGTAAACATCTTGGTGATAGAGCCAATTCGATATTTTGTTTGCGGGGTAGCGGCTATAGGTTTGGCATTGCTACGGTCAGCATGACCAATGGCTTTGCTATATACTACCTTTCCGTCGCGCATTACAGCGAGGCTCATCATCGCCTTATTGTTTTTTTCAAGCGTATTAAGTAAGCTATCGAGCTTTGCTTTATTGAGGGTAGGTGCAACAGTTTGGGCACAAGAGCTAAAGGCAATGAAGCAGAGTAGAGATAAGAAAGCGGTTGTTTTTTTCATATAGGTTTATGATTATTAGAATAGCAAGATACGATACTATTTACCTTTTTTATCTTCCAAAGCTTTATCCAGATCATTTACTCCATCTCTTACTAATTGGTATAATCCGGGAGCATTATTGTTAATTATTTTGCCTTCTTTGTCAATTAACACATAATGTGGAATGCCATTGATGTTGTAATCTTTACAGACCTGATTTGTCGTCCACCCTTCTGCAACGATGTTCACTCCATCGAGCTTTAGTTCCTTTACCTTATTTGTCCAGGTACTTCCTTTTTCATCCACACAAATGTTTAGAAATACGACATCCTTATCCTTATATTTCTCATGTACCTTTGTCCCATTTTCTTTGATATCGCCAATGCAGGGGCCACAATATACACCCCAGAAATCAATATAGACCACTTTGCCTTTAAAATCAGTTAGCGAAACGGATTTACCCTTCATATCTTTCAGGGAAAATGCGGGCGCTGGCTGTCCGGGCGCTAACTTACTAGCGTTGGTATAAAATGTTTTGACCGTATCAAGGTAAGCTGGTGTACTACCTTGTAGCAGATAGTCCTCATAAACTGCCTTAACATCTTTAAAATCATAGTGCTCAAAACCAAACATTATCGCTTTTGCCGAAAACCAGTCTCTAATAGGAATAATATTTAAAAAAGCCTGTCCAGACTGATAGTCTTTTTTTACAGGATTGAACGCAGCATAACCGGCGCCATTTAATGCCGAGAAATATTTAAAAGGTTGGTAAAATCGCACCTGATCAAAAAGAAAATCGCGGTAAGGTGCAGATTGTATGAAAATTTCTTCAGATAGGTAAGTATGGTCAAATTTAGTGAACTCAGGACTTAAATAGCGATCGTCTGTTTTTAGTTTGTAAACATTCAACAAGTTGCCACGTAACCCCCTCAATAGTTCTACATGTTTAAAGTAAGCATCATAAAAAATCTTAGTGATGCTATATTTGGTACGTGGTGCACTAAATATGATGTTTAATTCTGCATTGTAAGCGTCATTGATTAATCTGTATTTAGAAGAATCGGCAAGCTCTTTTGCTTCATGGAGTTTCTTATTCAAATCAAGAAATGGTTGTCTTCTTTCCTTGTAAATTGCCATCATGGTAGATAGATCCTGAGCCCGCTCTGCCGATGGACTATTGATTTTAAAGGTGTTTTTAAAATTCTTTTGGTCCCAGTTAACTTCTATGGTATCACCCGGAACAGCAAAAACGGTAATGGCATCATTGTCCAAATACAAATAAATGTCCTGAATACTGTCAATATAAATGTGCTTAGAAAAATTACCTTTTTTATCCACTAATACAGAGTTCATAGTATTGTTAAAATACCCTGTGGTGGCCAATTCAAAAAAGGTATCATCAAAATTCTTTACATTTCCTTTAAGCAGGAAGCTGTTGTTTTTTTGAGCAAAGCAGCTGACTGTGATTAGCAAAGCAGACAGTAAGGATATTAATTTCATAAAGAGCGGAAGTTAAGCGTTAAAATAAAGACAGTGATTTTCTATAAAGGTATTTAAAATCATTTAATGGTAAATATTCTTTTTTGTACAAAAGGAATCTCCAGGTAGACTACTAATTTTGAAAATCTGAGATAAGCTACAAATAGTTAAGTCAATACGTTTAAGAGAACAGGTTAAGCGTAATAAGGAAATATTTCCAGGGAACTTCATGTTCCAGTTAAGCGAGTTGGAGGTAGAAGACATGGTATCGCAAAATGCGATATCATCAAAGCAGGTACTAGGAGGTGCTTTACCTTATGTATTTCCAGAACATCGTGTTTATCGTTCATTTCCTTTTTGCTAAAAACCAAATTAAACAAAAAGAGTCACATCTATGTAGCTCTCTTTCCAATTTAATGTTCCCACCAATTTTACCTACATACTTCCTAATTCTTTCTGATTTGTTAGCTTTGGTGTTTAAATAATAGAAATAAACAAAAGGCTTGTTTTTATAACATTGCGTTTGTCGCCACTTTTGTCGCCAATCCGAAAATTGAACTTAAAAACCGCCTTTAATGCACTTTAAATAGATATAAATATGAATCATTGGTTAGTAAAATCAGAACCTTTTAAATATAGCTGGGAGAAATTTAACAAAGACGGCAGAACCTTTTGGGATGGTGTGCGCAACTATCAGGCGCGTAACAACCTGAAAGAAATGAAAGAAGGCGATCTGGTTTTATTCTATCACAGTAATGAAGGTAAAAACGTAGTCGGCATAGCAAAAGTGGTAAGAGAGTTTTATCAGGATCCAACTACCGATGATGCTAACTGGGTTGTAGTAGACCTTGCACCCGTTGAAGCACTAAAAAATCCTGTAAGCCTGGAGCAAATCAAAGCAGAAGAAAGCCTAAAAGATGTATCATTAGTTAGACAAGGCAGACTATCTGTAATGCCCCTTAAAGCAGAAGAATTCGATAAAATACTAGAAATGGGAAGCTAAAACAAATAGCTAAAACAAAGAGTAATTATAAACTCAATGTACTCCAGAATAAGGTTCTGCTCTTACATATTTCTTAGTTAAGAGCAGGCCTACACTCATGATCAAGCTCGATCCCAACACCACCACAAACAAGAAAGAAGTCCCTACTTCAGGGATTTTAAGCGCATGAGGTAAGTTAAAATACAGCAAAATACTAATCAATCCTCTAGGAGCAATAAAACTCTCGGCTCCACTATTTTCCTTTCTAAATATTTTAAGATAGACGAGCCTGATCACAAAGATGGAGGCAAGCATAATCAACCCATTTACAATAACAATTTGATCATTCAGCTGATAAATGTTCATTGTAAAACCGAAAATCACAAAGAAAAACGTTCTTAAAATAAAAGCACTTTCAGCAGATAGCTGATGTAGTTGAGTTAAGTCGTTAGCTAGGTTCTTGTAAATAAATTTACTTCTAAACCAGGCATGTTTAATAGTATCAGCATTGTTCAAAAACAAACCAAAAGAAAGTATTAAAACAAGGGCCGACAGGTGGTACGACTGCCCAATGGCATACACCATTATCAATATAGAAATAATCAGAAAGAACTTAATATGATGCGCTATCTTTCCCATGATATATAGCAGCACAATGCAGGAAATAGCCGATAATATAACTATCAATATCGTATTTAACCCCAATCCTGTAAATGAAGAAGGGGAAATATGAGGATTAGAAATCGCAAAATTGAAAAGTATAATCCCCAAAATATCAGAAAACGAAGACTCGTAAATAATGAATTCTTTACCCTTTTTAGATAACGCTGCGGCAGATGGGATGGCAATAGCAGAGCTAACTACACTAAACGGAATTGCATTAGTAAAGCAGATATAAAGATCACGACCAGTAATCTCGTATATAATAAAGGTGATAATAGAAACCGAAGCAATCAGAATTACGAGTGCCGATAGAAATGCACCTTTAATAATTTTATTCTTATCCCGATCATACTTCAGTTCAAGCGAACCTTCAAAAACGATCATGATTAAACCCACAGTACCGAGGGCAGGTAAGATCTTTAGAAAATCAAAAGTTTCAATCTTAAGATTATCCACAAGTACGCGTAGGCCTATTCCTAAAATCAATAGCAATAGTACAGATGGCAATTTAGTTTTACTGGCAACAAGGTCAAACAAATAAGAGAAGATGACCAGTCCGCTTAAAATAATCAGTGTAGTGTAGGTCGTCATTTTTCCTATTTATTTAATAACAGCATTCCCGCTGTTATTGTTTACTCCTTAAAAAATAGGGCTTTTAATTCAATAGCATCATTCGGCAACATTTTACCACTCAATATTAAACGCAATTGTCTTCTTCTTAAAGCCCCGGCAAATAATTCAATTTCATCCTCAGTTTCAGGTTTTAATTCCGGAACAGGGATTGTTCTTCCACTTTGGTCCACAGCTACAAAAGTATAGTAGGCCTCGTTAGATTTTACTCTGCTTCCAGAAGGGATATTTTCTGCCCATACATCCAGTCGTACCTCCACAGAGGTATTAAATGAACGGGTAACTTTGGCTTCAATAGTAATTACGTCGCCTAGTTTTATGGGTTGTTTAAATGATACATTATCTACAGAAGCCGTAACCACAATTCTATTGCAATGTTTTTGAGCCGATATTGCCGCTGCAATATCCATCCAATGCAATAATCTTCCACCCATTAAATTATTAAGTGTGTTGGTATCGTTGGGTAATACCAACTCATTCATTATGGTGAAGGAATCCTTCGGATTTTTAGTTTTTGTACTCATCTCACCACAAAAGTAAGTAAAATTCGACACACATCACTTTTACCAAATAAAAGCAGTAACTCCCAAACCGAAAGTAATGTGATCAAACCGTGTTCTCGATTTTTCCGTAGGAAGCTCATTATAAACAGGATTGCCATCCCCATTAAAACCTTGTAATACCTTAAAATTAAACTTATGAGCGGAGTTAAAATAATTGCCATATGCTTTAATGGCGATATTTGGCCCAACTCTTTTTTGTATACCTACACCCGTAGTCCAGCTCAACGCTACCTTGGGTTTGTACACCAAAACAGGCACTTCGGGTCTGTCATATTCCTCGGCATATTCATTTTTAAGTTGTATAATCACATTCCCTTTACTTCCTGAGGAGAGGCCCGTATTAATTTTTGCAGTTATAAACCAGTTATTAGGTAAAGGATAACTAAAAAATGGCCCGGCATTTAAATACCTGACACCTAGTGCCTGAGTAAATACATCCTCGCTTATTTCTGTTAAATAATCATCCAGATTTAAACGATTTGGATGCACAGGAAAGCTCGTGAAAGCAAATTCGCCACCCAAACCAAAATGTTTATTCAAAAAATAAGCACCCTCAAATCCAAAATTAAACCCTCTTTTGGCATGAAAACTTTTGGATGATGGTCCCAAATCTCTACTCGTAGCCAACGCATAACCCAGATGTACTTCTATAAAACTTGGGTTACTATTAATCGGAATAGGATTGTTTTTTAAAGGAGCATTGATGCCCTGTCTTTTAAAAATTTTATCTGTTACGAGGTATCCGAGTTCAGTAGATAGAATTCCGATACCTGCTCCGGCAAGCATGTCGCCCACCCAATGCCTGTTATTTAACCCTCTGCCAAGTCCGGTTGCTGTAGCCATGGCGTAACCACCCACACCAAGTAGGGGATAGCCCTCTTGCCCGTATTCCTTATCCAAAACTGCTGCGTTCATAAAAGCCATGGCGGTATGCCCTGATGGAAAAGAATTCCGTGTACTGGCATCAGGTCTTTCCACTCGGGCGGTATGCTTTATCCCATTAACAATAGCACCCATAATACCCATAGAAAAAGCATAAGAGACAAATGCACGTTTTGGACTACTTCTTCCTTTTACGTTAAAAGCCTTTAGTGCCAAAACCGTTGCCGCGGGCGCATACTGCAAATAGTCATCGTAATGATAACGGAAGTCAGGAATGTATCGATTTCTTACCTCTCTAATTTCAGTTTTGTAAGGCCAGCTAATAGCAGTAGCTCCAAACATAATAGCTGGGATTGTTGTTTTCTTTACAAAATCACGTCGCCAGAAAGACGGATCTGGTTTCAGTATTAAAGCTGTATCTGCATATTGGGCATAAGTAGAGGTAGTAATTAAACCAAGAAAGCAGGATATTAAAGTAAAACTGATTTTGTATCTTAGATGTATGTTGTTAAATAGTTGTCGCACACAAATAAATATAGGAATGCTAAAAGAATTTGACAATTATTTAAATTATAATAATCCTTCTTTATTGTAGCAGCATGAAAAATCAAACGCTGATACAATATTTTCATTGGTATTATCAAGAAGATGTTAAACTGTGGGTTAGGGTTGCCGAAGAAGTATCCACACTTGTTGATTTAGGAGTTACCGGCGTTTGGCTGCCGCCTGCCTACAAAGCTACCTCAGGCGATACGTCAGTAGGTTACGATTGTTATGACCTGTTTGACCTTGGCGAATTTGATCAGAAAGATTGCGTAGCCACCAGGTACGGAACTAAAGAAGAATACATAAATGCAATAAGCACATTAAAAGCCAATGGGATAGCTACAATTGCCGATGTGGTACTTAATCATAAAGCCGGAGGAGATGAGCTCGAAAAAATAAAAGTACGTAAAGTAGATCCTCAAAACCGTAAAGAATTCATTTCCCCGGTTATAGAAATTGAGGCATGGACTAAATTCACCTTTCCTGGCAGAAAAGGAAAATACTCAAGCTTTATCTGGGATTATCATTGTTTCAGCGGACTCGATTTTGCTGCCAATTTAAAAGAAGGAGGAATCTTTTCCATACAAAATGAATTTGGCGAAGGTTGGGAAGATGTGCCATCTAAGGAACATGGCAACTACGATTACCTGATGTTTAATGATATAGAATCTAGAAATCCGGCAGTAAGGCAAGAGCTAAAGGAATGGGGCGAATGGTATTATAACACCTGTGGGATGGATGGCTTTAGGATGGATGCAGTAAAGCACATCTCCCATAAGTTTTTAAATGAGTGGATAGATCATATGAAGAATACCCTTAAAAGAGAGTTCTTTATAGTAGCCGAAAATTGGGTGGTTGATAACGTAGAAGACCTTGAATCATATATTGAACTTACCGAAGGCCGGATGCAACTCTTCGATTCCGTATTACATCACAATCTGTATATTGCTAGTCAGGAGCAAGAAACATACGACCTCAGTAAGATTTTCAAAGGCACTCTGACAGAATTAAAACCATTTTTGTCGGTCACATTTGTTGATAACCACGATTCTCAACCTTTGCAGGCGCTAGAGTCATTTGTAGAGGCTTGGTTTCGTCCATTAGCATATGCACTTATTCTTTTACGAGAGCAAGGGATGCCTTGCTTGTTCTATCCTGACCTTTATGGCTGTTCCTATAAAGACAATGATCACAACGGTAATGAAGTAGAAATAGAACTGTCGGCAGTATTTGAATTACCCAAGCTATGTGCCGTTCGTAAAGACCTTTCTTATGGCATTCAGCGTAACTACCTGGATCATCCAAATTGTATAGGGTGGACAAGAGAGGGTGACGATGAGCATTCCAATTCTGGCGTGGCTGTATTAATGAGCAACAGTGGACCGGGTATTAAAAACATGGAAATGGGACTTAAACACGCAAACAAAACTTTTATAGATGAGCTTGGGAATATAACCGAACCTACGGTAGTAAATAAAGATGGATGGGCGTCGTTTTTATGTGCGGAGAAAAGTGTTTCAGTTTGGATACTAAAGCAAGATTAAAGCCTGTTTAGCGTTTTACATTACCAACATTCGAATAGCCGATCAATTCTTCCCAGCGCATGCCAGGCTTTTTATAATAAGCAAATATCTGGTAGGTATTTAAAGTTTCAAAGAATGAGCCTTCAAAAACTGTCTGGTCAATTTTTCCTGTATCCTTGTTTAACCAAACGTATTTGTAATCATAAAGCCCTTGCTTAAGCAATATGTTACCATAAAAGCGCTTACGCGATGGCTCATAAGTAAGTTTGCTGGCATCGTTTAAAATATAATTGTTAAACCGGCCAACAACATAAACATCACCGTTAGGGGTAGGAGGCATTGCATTTAAAGTGAACATTACATTTGCGTAATCACCCTCTGCTGGATCATCACTACCTTCCTTATTTCTGATAAAGAAATTGCCGTTTTCATCAACCAAATTGCTGTATTTTGCTTTACTGGTATTGATGTCCTGAAAAAGAACAACATTCGTGGTAGAGTCTTTAATAATATCCTGCACATTATCGCCTTTGTAGCGTAAGCTGCGGATATCAAACTTTCTAAACTCATTACCTGCCGGAAAATCATTGCTGTTTATCTCATTGTAAGCCAACGAACCGGGTTTAATAAAGTTTGGTTTTGTGTTTACAATTGCTGTCTGTGGATTTCCATTTTGCATCACTATTGCTTTCAAATCCGTATACGGGTTCTGAATTGGCGACTGGTGTAAAATGGTGAAGTTCACTTTTTGATTGCTAAAACGCAGCGATACCTGCGAACTAGGCATTACATCTACAGCAATGTTTGCCGTATTATTTACAACATAAAACTGCTGAGAAATAACCGGTTTCTGCTGATTGCCCTCTTCGTAAACCTTTAAAAGGTAGTTGCCTGAAATTTTAGGTTTAATCTGACTGTTCGGTAAAGTTAATTGGTAGTGGGTGTACTTTTGGATGGTGCCAAAAGAGTATTTAAAATCATTGATTCTGTCTTCAGTTAAGGTTTCCAGATAGTCAATGGTAGATAAGCGAGATGATTTCCAATCTGAAGTGCAATGCTCAACCGTGTACCAGTAATTTTTGCTGCCAGCATTTAGGTCGTCAAATGAAAACACTAAGAATTCGCCTGATTTTAAGGTGATTACCGGTAGTGATTGTTCTTTTTGCGAGTTGTAACACTGTACCGTCTTTATTTGAGGCTGGTACACTTTGTTTTCATATACAAATTGCTGATTTTGAGCAACAGCAATTTGTATACTAAACAACAGTAAAAAAAATAATCCTGCAGTTTTTATCATTTACTTTCTAATTCCATTATGTCAGAAGCCAGGTCTTCCCATGTATTTTGGGCAGTATCTAACTTATGTTTGGCAGCTAGATATCTCTTGTTTGCTTCAGCAAGTTTTCCTGCGTCCAAATAAACTGCCTCATCAGCAAGCTCAGCCTCAACAGCTTTAACCTCCGATTCAAAAGAAGCAACCTCAACCTCAATTTTTTTCAATTGGTCGTTTAGCTTTTTAAGCTGTTGCACAGTGTTTGGTGTAGCAGGTTGTTTTTGTTCGATTGCTTTTTTAACCTCTTTTACCTCTTTATCAGGTCTTACAGGAACGCTTGAAGGTGATGCAGGAGGTCTTTTGCTGTTCCACTCTTCGTATTCAGCATAAGTACCAGGATATTCTTTAATGTCTTTGTCTTCAATGAACCAGATTTTATTGGCAACATTATCCAAGAAATACCTATCGTGAGATACTGCAATAAAAGTGCCCTCATACTGCTGTAAAGCCTGAATAAGGATGTTTACAGATTGTATGTCAAGGTGATTCGTAGGCTCATCCAGAATCAGGAAATTAGAGTCAGTTGTTAGCGATTTAGCCAAAGCAACCCTCGATTTCTCACCTCCGGATAATACACGGATTTTCTTGAACACATCATCACCCGTGAAAAGGAAACAACCCAATATACCACGTAATTCTGTGTCAGTATGTTTAGGCGCAAAAGCTTGTAACTCTTCAAGAATGCTGTTTCCAAGGTGTAACGACTCCAATTGATGCTGCGCAAAAAATGTAGTAGTAACGTTATGACCTGTTTCACATCTGCCCGTAAAACCTTCAGCCCCAGCAATAATTCTTAGTAAGGTCGATTTACCTTTACCGTTAGCACCAATCAAGGCAATTTTATCACCTTTCTCAATGATACCTTCAGCATTATCAAGAATATCTACATTTGGATAGCTCTTTGTAGCACCTTCAATTGTAACTACGTGACGGCCTGAAGGTTTAGAGAACTTAAACTGGAAGTTTACAGTCGGGTTATCATCATCAACATCCTCTACGCGTTCCATTTTATCTAAAGCTTTCATCCTCGACTGAGCCATTTTAGCTTTAGAAGCTTTCGCTCTAAAACGCTCAATTAAGCGCTCTTCCTGCTTAATTTTAGCCTGTTGATTTTTGAATTCTCCTTTTTGAATTTCACCGCGCAATGCTTTTTCTTCAAGGTAGAAACTGTAATTTCCTGCGTAAGAAGTTAACTTCCCTTTACGAGATTCAACAGTTTTGTTCACTACCTTATCTAAAAAGTACCTATCGTGAGATACAATTACAATAGCACCTTCAAAAGTTAAAAGGTAAGTCTCTAACCATTTAATAGACGGTAAATCCATGTGGTTGGTAGGCTCATCCAGTAACAAAATATCAGGAGTTTGCAATAGAATTTTAGCAAGCATAACACGCATACGCCAACCTCCTGAGAAGGTATTTAGCGGTCTTAACTGATCCTGGGTACTAAAACCCAAACCAGCTAAGATCTCGTTAGCTCTATATTCTATATTATACCCATCTAAAGCTTCAAATTCCTGTTGCTTATCGCTCAGTTTATTTAAAACTTCTTCAGAATAATCTGTTTCTATTTTTTTTAGTAATTCTTCAATCTCATCGTGCAATTGATTTTGGCGTTCAAAAGCCTCCATTGCAACGTGTAATATACTATGGTGAGAATCGTAAGAAAGTAAATCCTGATTCAAGTAGCCTATCTTTAAGTCTTTAGACATAGAAATAGTACCTGAAGAAGGAGCATACTCACCTACTATTATTTTTAAAAGTGTAGATTTTCCTGTTCCATTAGCGCCAATTAGCCCAACTCGGTCTCCCGGTTTAATGTGCCAGTTAGCCTCGTCATATAAGGCTCTGGACCCTATCAGGAATGTTAAGTCGTTTATCGAAATCATGTGGCTGCAAAAATACAAACAAATTCCTATCTTCGTCCCATGTACCGTTTAATTAAGCCTATATTTTTTCAATTTGACCCCGAAAAAGTGCATTATTTCGTCGTTAAGCGACTGAAATGGTTTCATGAACACTTTCCACTTGGTCAAACAATCCTTAGAGGAAGCTTTGATGTTAACATTAAGGGACTTGAGCGCGAAGTTTTTGGTATTAAATTTAAAAATCCGGTAGGCCTTGCGGCAGGTTTTGATAAAAACGGAGAATACATAGAAGCACTAAGTGACCTTGGCTTTGGCTTTATAGAAGTTGGAACAGTAACTCCTTTGCCTCAACCGGGTAACGATAAACCAAGGATGTTCCGATTGCAAGACGATGATGCAATTATCAATCGTATGGGCTTTAACAACAAAGGTGTAGATACCCTTGCTGAAAGACTTAGGTTGCTAAAAAGCAAAAATAGCGATATTGTTATAGGTGGTAACATCGGGAAAAACAAAAACACCCCTAATGAGGATGCACTAAGCGATTATATAAAATGTTTCGACCGTTTATTTGATGTAGTCGATTATTTTGTAGTAAACGTAAGTTCTCCAAATACTCCCGGATTAAGGGCTTTACAAGAAAAAGAACCATTGATGGAGCTGTTGAATACTTTACAGCAACGCAACAGTAAGAATAACATCAGCAGACCAATTCTGCTTAAAATAGCTCCAGACTTGACTAACGAACAGCTCGACGATATTGTTGAGATTGTAATGGCAACAGGCATCGCTGGGGTTATAGCTACCAATACAACTATCGACAGGAGTACTTTGCAAAGCCCAGAGCCACTTAGAAGTGAAATGGGGGGCTTAAGTGGTAAGCCGCTAACCAATCGTTCTGTTGAGGTGGTTAGGTATTTATCTACTAAATCAAATAAAGCATTTCCAATCATTGGAGTAGGAGGGATTCATTCCCCTAAAGATGCTCAGGCTATGCTGGATGCAGGAGCTTCATTGGTTCAGTTGTATACCGGTTTCATTTATGAAGGCCCAGGACTAATCAAAAGAATCTGTAAAGAGCTGGTTAAAAAGCATTAAAATATTTGGTGAAATGAGAGGAGTTTGAAGCCAATTGGTTTGAAGCTAGATTGCCCGTGCGTTCAGTTTTGGACAACTCCTCGGTGAGTCCAAGTTTTTATCGGAAATACATGGACACGACATGGACTTACCATGGACTCAACATGGACTTGCACCAAAGGCTGGTCGAACGAATTATCGGAAACTAAGGGCATAAAAAAAACACCTTTGAGTATTAAAGGTGTTTTAATTTCTTTTAGAAAAGACTTACTTATGCGTTAGTAGTAAGTTTTAATAAAACAGCGTTGTTTTTAGCTAACTGATCTTTTGTAGATTGACGTGAACGGCTACCTAATTCGATGTTAGTAGCAAGTTTTAAGTTCTTCACATCCAACTTAGCGAAAGTTTTATTTCTTCTGTCTTTTCTTTTTAATCTTGTAACTGCCATGTTAATCTTTTTTATTTATTATAAACTTGAGGTCGAGAGCGGATTCGAACCGCTGTAGGAGGTTTTGCAGACCTCTGCCTAGCCACTCGGCCACTCGACCCTACTGATTTTCAGGTTGCAAAAATAGTAAATAATACTTACGATGCAATTTATTTCTACAAATTTCTGCAAATATCTGCGCAAAGAATTGCTGCCGATATCGCAACGTTCAATGACTCAGCGCCTCCCACCCTGGGAATAGTTACCGGATTTGTAATCAAATTAATTATTTCGGGCGATATACCTTGCCCTTCGTTGCCCAAAATTACAACCCCTTCTTTTCCCCATTTTGTTTCGTACATGCTGGTTCCATTAAAAACTGCACCAAAAACAGGTACTTTAATGTCTTTTAAAAGTGTAGAAAGGTCCTGATAATAAACATTCACTCTACTTAATGAACCCATTGTAGCTTGCACTGTTTTTGGGTTATAAATTTCGACAGTGTTTTGAGAACATATAACTTTTTTAAAACCAAACCAATCGGCTGTACGAATAATTGTACCAAGGTTACCCGGATCCTGAACTCCATCAAGCACCAAAGAAAATGATTCTTTCAGACTGCTAACATTCAAACTCCTGCTTTTTGGAATATGTACCAATGCAAGTACACCTTGTGGCGTTTGTAAAGTACTAATCTTATCCAGTTCCGCGTTGTTTACTTCAAATAACTTTATATTTGCAGGTAAATTGGGCAGTAAAGATTGATATTGAGCAAGATAATAAATACTATGTATCTGATATGAAGATTCAATAAATTCTACAATAGATTTTATACCTTCAATAATAAATATCCCATTCTCTTTACGGTACTTTTTTTGATGTAACGATTTTATAAAACCTATCTGAGATTTTGAAAGCATACTATAATAATAAAGCGAATGTCCAATTTCATGCAATATTACTATTTATTCTTGTTTTTGTTACGGGATGCTCATCAACAAAATATATTGCGGATGATCAAGCCATTGTTAAGAATGTAGAAATTGATAGTATAAATAAGGCTTTTGAGGAAGAAGCATTCAATTATATTCAAAAAGACATCAGGCCAACATCAACTATAGGTATCAATGTTATTATCTATAACATGTTCAATACTAAAGATGGTCGTTATAAAACTTCAAACATAAGGCCTCTCGGTACACCGCCTCCAATTTTGGACAGTACATTGGTCGAGATTTCACGTAGTCAGATAGAAAAGTTTCTGATGAGTAAAGGCTATTTTATGGCCAAGGTGAAATCAGAGGTAAAAGTGAAAAACAAAAGGGCAGAGGTTTTTTTTAAAGCAAACCCGGGGCCTGTTTTTCATGTCAACAAAGTAAAAATCGAAATTCCTGATTCCAGCATTAAAAAGCTTTACATGGATAGCAGGATTGGCCAAACCTATTTGAGGGAAGGAATGAGGTATGATGACGATTCTTTGGCTCATGAGCGAGATCGTATTTACACTGTGATGAAAGGGAAGGGATATTTTGATTTCGTAAGACCTTATGTTAAATATGAAGTTGACTCAAACTTAAATTCAAGCAAAGCCAATGTTACTTTACTAATCGATGATCCTATTGACAAGCCTAAACATGAGCAATATTTCATTGGTGAGGCAAACGTAATTATTGCTCCGAATTCAGATGGTTTTCCGGACACGCTTACCACGAACGACAAGACGATCAGAGGTTTGAGGTATACCGATCTTTCTGAAAAGTTCAGGAGAAACCCGATAGTAAGGTATAATTTTTTGCATCAGGGGGATATGTATAATATAGACAATGAGAACCTTACCTATGATAGGATGTACGAACTTAACGTTTTTAAAAATGTTAAGATAGATTATAACAGACCAAAGGATAGCTTAAATAAAGTATATCCGGTTATTCAGTTGATTCCGCAAAAAATAATGAGTAACCGCGTAGAGGGTGAGGTTCCTTTTAATGCTGGTACAGTTGGTTTTACCTTGTCGAACACTTATACTAACAACAACCTGTTCCGTGGTGCAGAGAGATTTGAGTTTCAGGTTAAAGGTGGTTTACAGTCTAGGATTGGACAGGGGAAGTCAATATTCCGAGATATTTATCAGCGTGATTTCTCAATCAGTGCAAATTTAACTGTTCCAAGGTTGATGTTACCTTTAATTACTGCCCGACCAGGTAGAAAGGGGGGGATGCCACATACCATATTCTCGAGTAGTTATGTGTATGCAAAGCAAGAGAAATTTTTTGAACGTCATGTATTCTTGAGCTCATTAACTTATGAGTTTGTAGAGTCGAAATCTAAATATCACTCTGTTACTCCTTTAAATTTTGAGTATAGATTTGGTGGACTCCTTTTTGATATAAATGATCCTAACAATGAAACTGAGGTATTGAAGAACTTTTACAATCTTTTCCTGTTAGATAGGAAAGATATTACTCTTGGTATTAAGTACACCTATTCTCTAAATGCCGATAAATTGTTATCAAACGAGAGCTTTATTTATTTTAGGGGGAGTATGGATATAGCGGGCAATATGTTGCAGCTGGCAACAAAAATTGCCGGTGTTAAATCTAATCCTCAAGATACTGTATATGCTAAAATATTCGGCTTGCCTTTTAATCAATATATGCGCCCAGAGGTTGATGTACGGTGGTATAAAAACCTTGGTGGAGATAAACAGTTTGTTGCCCGTTTAAATACTGGAATTGGTTACGCTTATGGTAACTCTTTATCTATTCCGTTCGAGAAATTATTCTTTGCAGGTGGTTCTAGTGGTGTTAGAGCCTGGCAAGCCAGAACTTTGGGGCCTGGAAATTATGACAGAGGAAAAGTAATAAAAACTGAAGCGGAAAGAAGTGCATTGTATGGTTTGGATCAGTTAGGCGAATTGCATATTGAAGCGAATCTGGAATATAGATATAAGCTGTTAAACAAATTCTTTGGCGCTAAACTTAAAGGCGCAGTGTTTTTAGACGCGGGAAATGTTTGGAATATTTCTAATACAGGGGTAAAATCAACATTGTTCGATTTCAGTAAATTGGGCAATCAGATTGCTTTGGGTACAGGTATGGGTTTTAGGTACGATGTGCAATACTTCGTATTTAGGTTTGATATTGGTTTAAAACTTAAAGACCCACAGTTTGAAGGTTCAGATCAATGGATGATTAAGCGCTTCTTTACGGGTAATAAGAAGTTTAAAGACGACTATTATCTTAGCCATAGTCCAGATAGGTATCGCTTTGTGCAATACAACTTTGGTATAGGAATGCCTTTTTAAGCGCTCTGTTTAAAACAGTCGCTTTAAGCCATCGAATATAGTTTCGAAGAAAGTTGATAGGTTTAAACCATTGCTGTGGTTAAAATAGATAAAGATTAACAGGATAATCACAGCAGCTATAATGAATTTTCTGAATGCAAAGGCTAAAAAGACAATCAGGGCAGGGAACAATACCAACCACATGCTATTAATCACATAAGGAGTTAGGGTGCCATCCTTTTTGTAAACATATAGCAGCTTGCTATGCGTGCCTTTGTCATTTTGATGTTTAATATATACAAAAGCAGATTTCTCCAATTGTAATGGAAGCACACCAACACCACCGTTAAATCTAATTTCTTGCGTAAAACCACTCACCGCAAAGGTATAGGTGCCATTGATCTTTTCTATCGGAACGTCTAAAGAGTCGGCCGCTATGATGGCAAGTTTGCTGTTCTTAAGCAGACTTTCTTTAACAATAAAGTTATTGATGTCTGAATTTTGAGCGAAGCCCGAAACAGATGTTACTAACAGCAAAATCAACAGATATACTCTTCTCATTCTATAGATCGTTTATTGTAAATCAGATACCCCAAATGTAGTAAAACCCCGTTTCTTTTTATCGGATCGTCATATAAATTGTAACTAAGACTTATAGGGCCAACAGGGGTGTGGTATACCAGGCCTGCAGTAGCTGCATATTGCCACTTGGTAAGTGGTTTCATGCGGTCTATTCCTTGAAAACCTATTTTCTCGAACTTCTGATATGGCAAAAATACATAGCCTTCCACTCTTAAGTCGAGGTTTCTTTTAATGCTGTACACATTTTTGATGCCCCCTGCAAAGTAACTGGTTGCCCTAAAATTTTCTAAAAACACAGACCTACTGTCCTGAAGTGGATAAAATGCAGGAGAAGCAAGTATGGTAGAGTAGTAATTTGAAAACAATGGTTGATTAGAAATTACAGCTTCCAATAGATAACCTAAGGAGTATTTGGGTTTAGTGAGGAAGTAATTTTCGTCGCTAACCTTTAAATTAAACCATTGTCTGTATTTTCTATCGACCTGAGTTTTTCCGCTTGCTAAGATTTCAGATATAGCATTATCTTCTGTTATGTTGCCTGGGGTATAGCTCTCTCTGCCTGCGAAATAATTAAGGCTCAATAGAAAGTTACGTCCTTTGTTCGCGTATTGCTTGCGGTTAAAAGTATATTGTTCAAAAGCAAAAGTAGATCTGGAAGCATTAAATATAGTTTTATCTAATCGATTGCCTACCTCAAATGTATTGTTCGGACTATACCCATCGTAATTGTTAATAAACGCGGTGCTGAGCGTTACCTTGGTGTTTCGATTTAGTGGAAAACCAATCTTTAAATCTACTTTTCTGTCCGTTTGTTCAATGTAAGTAGGATGGGGGTTCTCGATAAAAATGGAACTTGTCTTGTAATAATCGAAGTGATTATAAGTCATTTCCATGGAAAGGAACAAGGGGAGACGTGAGGGGAAGTCGACTCTGCCACTTACTTGTAACGACTCGTAAAAACGTCCGGAATACAGGTTTGTACCAAAGGTATACGATTTTTGGTTCAGGTAATTGTACTGCATTCCTAAAAACACATTACTTATTGGCCTAGTGGCTATATTACCCCCGAAATCTATTTTAAAGCTTTTATGAGGTTTGGCAATGATTTCAAAATTATAGCTGTCGGATATCCGGTTATAAGTTATTTTGGGGTAAATGGTTTCGAAGGTTTCATCTGCTACAAGTTTGTAGTAGCCTTGCTTAATGTCTTCGAGATTAAAAGTGTTCTGATCTCTTTTAAAAAGACGCTCGATATATTTTTTCTGTTGGTCATTTACACCTGAAACGGTGATACTACTAAAAACAAGGTTAGGTTTTTTATTATTGAACTGAGTTCTTTTAATCATCAGATCTCCGGTGGTTACCCTGCGGCTTATCTTTTTCTTAATCTGCTCCATATCGGCCATTGTTGCGTCGTAACCTTGTTTTATTAGCGCTGCTACAGGATTAAAATTGGTTACAGAATATCCCTTTAGGTTGGGCTGAATGTAAATCCCATTAGGGCCAATAAGTGTAGAATCTGACTTAGACAGAAACATGAAAACCATGAGGCGGTTCATTAAACGCTCATCATTGTTTTTAGGATATTCATTAAAGTTTTTTGAGGATACGTTAGAGCCAATGATGATATCAGGATTAAAACTTTCCTTCATTACATCAGCAGGGAAGTTGTTGTACAAACCGCCATCAAATACGTATTTGTCGTCTAGTTTTATCGGTCGGTAAATAAGTGGGACAGTCATGGTGGCTCTTACTGCCTCGGTTAAGCTGCCCTTTTTTACGGTGATGCTGTTTTGTGATAACACGTCAGACACCATGCAGCGGTAAGGAACAAATAGATTATCAAAGTTGTCTTTAGAGATAGCCGATGCCTGAGAAAACAGTTCTAATAGCGCAAAATTTAGTGGTATATCATTTACCAGATTAGACCTGAAATTAAACCTTAAATTAGAGTCTACAGAAAGCTTGGCGGTAATTACTGAGGAATTGATGCTTTTCTTTTGAAAGAAGAAAGTGTAATCGCTCTTATATCTTCCTGTTACCCAATCCTGAAAATCACTGCTTAGTGCTATTTTTTCTATTTGCGTGGGCGAATAGCCGGCAGCATACATGGCACCAACAATGCCACCCATAGAGGTTCCGGTAATGTAATCTACAGGAATGTTGTTTTCTTCGAGTGCTTTTAATATCCCGATATGGGCAAGCCCTTTTGCGCCACCACCACTTAATACTAAGCCTACTTTTTGCGCATTTACATTTAATGCGCCTATAAATAGAATCAGTAAGAGTAGTCTTTTTATAAGCATAGCATTCTAAAAATAAGAGTTTTATTTCATAATGCCGATCTTATTATCAGTTTAGCGAAAATATGCTGTAGGTTAAAAGTGTTGCGAAACTAACCCATAAAACATATGGGATGAATAACAGGCCTGCTGTTTTATCAATTTTATAGAATACCCTTGCATTTATAATGATTGCAATAAGTAGGGCCACCACTTCAATAAGTGCAATGCCGAGTTCATGTGCATAAAAGAACAAGAACGACCACATTAAATTTAAAATAAGCTGTATAAGGTATAAGGCAATTGTACGTGGGAAATGTTCAACTTCCTTTCTTTTTAGCCAAACCAGGTAGGCGGAAATTCCCATTAAAATGAAAAGAGTAGTCCATACCGGAGGAAATAGCCAGTTTGGTGGATTAAAAGAAGGCTTGGCTAATGTTGGATACCATGTTTTAACAGATTGAGCCGTAAACCATGCGCCGATAGCACCGATAGCTAAAGGAATAGCAATATTAATAATAAAGGCGAATGGTTTAAATCTCATGTTTCTGTATAATTTTTATGCAATGTTACAAGTTAATTTTCTTTAACAACAATCATCCAGCCTTTGTTTTTTGTAACCGTTATCTCGTCGGTTGCTGAAAAGGTTCTTGCCAGTTGAAAGTTTTTAACTTCAGGAGCTGTAATTGTAGCCTTTGCAGGATCAATTCCTAGTGCTTTCCAATCTATGTCTAGCTTTATTTTGGTGTCCTCTTTAGCCCAGCTTGCAAGTGCAATCAATACACTTTTGTCTTTCTTGTAAATGGTTGCAATTACATCATGGTTGTTGGTTTTAACCGGGTTGTTCTCTACCCAGTAACCAATCATTTTAGTGCCTTGCATGCCAAAATCATCCCATGCTTTCCATATTGCACGAGGATCTGCACCGTCGCTCCATGGCATGCGGTTAGTCATGCCGTAAACCATTCCCCGCCATGCGTTACCGCCGTCTTGTAGCATTTCGCCCATTAGGCCGAAAGGTATACCCGATGATTCTGTTAAAAAGAAGTCAGGACTGCTTTTCTCGTAGTCGAAATACTCACCAAACCACAAGCGGTTTAGGTAGGGGAAATGCTCCATATACAGGTTTGCACTGTTGTTAAAACCGTCGCTTTTGTTGTATTGGTTTGCCGAGTGCAGGTCTATAATGCCGGGATGTCCGTTTTGAGTAAGTACGCTTTTTACACGTTTCATGGTTGTTCTGTCGAAAGCAACATCATCAAGGTATAAGCCGTCGATACCTACATTGTTAACCAACCAGTTCATGCCTTCAACATAGTAGTTGTGCCAGCGGCTCATTCCACTGTTTACTACGGCTGCATCTTTAATTTCTGGTACATACCATGCGGCGATGTAATCTTCGCCAAGGTGTTCTTGCAACCATGAATAGCCACCACCTTTTCCTGGCGAGTAAATCTCATGACCCAAGCTGCGTAATGGGAATGTTTCGTAAGCGCTATTAGATAATTCGCGTACGGTATTGTATATTTTTACTTTAAGCCCTTTTGAATGTGCTTCATCAATATAGCTTTTCATTTCCTTGTGGGCAATAAAAGGGTAGTTGATGAATGGATTAATAGGGGTAGCATGGTGTATGTTTATGATTGTTGCACCCGTTGCTTTAATCGTGTCAATATTGTTGTACTTATGGTAAAAGCGGTTGCTCCATTGGAAATCAGTATTGATTGGATGGAAAGGAGTAATCAACAACGTGAAATTGTAATACAGGGTGTCACCTTTTTTCATTAGGCGCTCTCCGCTGTAGTTATCGGCCAATATAGACTGTCCTTTTTTAGCTATTTTAATACCACCCTTGCCCTCATTCCCCCACGATGTTGGTAGCAACAAAGGTTTCTGGAGGTAGAAGTTAGTATTTAGAGGACGTACGTAATGATTGTCTCTTAATGAATATTGCAAACCTGCGTTTACATCACCAATCCATGCACCATCTTGGTTTTTGTTGGCTACATCCCATTTCCAGTTTAAGGAATCTGGTCTGTAACCACCTTTTTGACCCAGGCCCATCATGTATTTTGAAGCCTGAGGGCTGAAAGGAAAGTGCAGACTTATATTGTCTAGTTTTATATCATTTACGGCGATGAACTTAACGGTATAGGATACAAAACCATCAAACTCAATGGAAGCATTTACCTCCATGTTTAAACTATCAGATGTGCTTTTCGAAGCCCATTTTGCAATGCCTGCTTGTTTATCTGTAAAGGTAACAACGGAATTTTTGAACTTGATGTCCTGATGATTTGCTCTGGTTACATGAAAATGTACAGGTTCTACAAGGATATTTTTAGGTGTGGTAGATAGCTCTGTCATTTCCGGCGTAAAGAAGGTCTGGATCTGAGCAGGTAAACCATCTTGGTTTATAGTGAACTGTCGGCCTAGTAATGCAATGGTTTTGTCTTTTACAACCAGAGGGATGTAAGGTGCAATAACCTCATTTTTCTCTGCCATGGTAGAGTTTAACCATTTTAAACGAGTTTGTTTTTGAGGCTCATTTATGCCTCCATCTGCTAAAACTGTATTGTTTACTGTTAATGCAATTTGGATGGTTGTACTGGCCGATCCTTTGGTAGTAACTATTGCTGTACCGGTGTATGGGCCTGCGTCAATGTCTTTTGGAACATCTGCAAGTATCCATAATGCCAGAACTTTGTTTTTGGGTGCGTTTACTGTTTTGTGCAATGGACTGCCGTCCCAGTTAACACCATCGGTATTTAAACAAGAAAATGCTTTAGCAGAAATGGTCGAGCCCGTTTTGCTCTTTAGATCGCTAAAGGCAACTTTAACATCGTTTAAGTCTTTTTTTGCCGGATAAACACCCAATTGATAGGTGTAGTTTTCTCCTTTAGAAGCAGTTCCCGAGAAGCTGTTTTTTAGTCCTCTGGTAATCCATAGTTGCGGCAGATCGTTCTGCATCTTTATAGGGTTAAGCCTGTCTTCCGTAAAAACTAAGTAGTCTTTTTGAGGGTGTTGTTTAATTAGTGCTTTAGTTTCTGCAGTGGTAGCAATCACTTCCATAGGATAAAAACTGCTCATTGCATTGACCGCTTCTATACGAACAAGTTTAGCCGAAACAGCATTGGCTGTTGATTTTGGCCATTCTTTTGCTGGTGCAACGGCTTTTCTATATTCCGCATTTGGATAATTCGAACGACCTTCTACCTGGTATGGCATGTAATAAACATAATAGGTGCCCGGACCTGATGTTGGTTCAAAGTAAATTGTGCCTTGTTCTCTGTTGATGTTTACAGCTTTTACGTTTGCGATTTTGCTATTCTTTTTGGCATCGACGACCCAGATATCCTTAAGTTCGGGGTGGGTATCTCTCCGTCTCCATTCGATAGTTGCCTTGGCTACATTCCCTGCTCTGCCTACCGTGAGTACAGCTCTGTGGTTTCCCAGAGAATCAGGATTCCAACTGTCGTTTCCGATACCATATTTGATTTGTTGGGCGCTAATCCCTGTAAACAGGAATAAGGTGAAAATGAGTACTAAAGATGGTTTCATTGTTGTTGTCAGATTTATAGGTAAAAGTAACCATTCTGTTAATAGACTGGTAAAGGACTTATATGTTATTTGTTAACGGTAGTTTTTTTGAACAGATTTCAGAATTTCCTATGTAAAACATCTTTTTTTTAAAATAAAAGATGGAAGTTTGTTTTCTTTAATAAATTAAGTTTAAATGAGTACTAAAAAAGGATTCACCACTACCATACTTCATTCAGACCGTCTTTTGAAACCAGAATTCGGTGCATTACATCAACCTGTTCATAACGCAGTAACCTGGGGATACGATGATGTCCAGGGATTAGTAAATGTTTTTCAAAATAAGGCAAAGGGATATGCTTACTCTCGTCAGGGTAACCCAACAACTACTGCTCTTGAGCACAAAGTAACACAGATGGAACAAGGCTTGGCATCTGTCTCTTTTTCGACTGGAATGGCCGCTATTTCTTCAACTATACTTGCCTTAATGAAAGCAGGCGATCATATCATTGCCAGTTCATATCTGTTTGGTAATACCAGAAGTATTATGCAGACTTATATGGATTTGGGTCTGGATATCTCTTTTGTTGATGCGACAGATGTTCAGAACATCAAAAATGCTTATCAGGAAAATACCAAAATGGTATTTGTAGAAACCATTGCAAATCCTGCTACTCAGGTTGCAGATCTTGGTGCTATAGGTGATTTTTGTGAGGGCAAAAAATTAATCTATGTAGTAGATAACACCATGACTTCTCCTTATTTGTTCCGTCCGGTTGCAGTAAAGGCTAGTCTTGTGATTAACTCTCTAACAAAATATATTGGTGGTCATGGTAATGCATTAGGTGGTAGTGTAACTGATACCGGCTTATTCGACTGGCTTAACTTCCCGAACATTGCGCCAATAATCCGCGAGCAAATTCGTCCGGAAATGCAAGGTTTAACACAAATTAGAAAAAGAGGACTACGTGATGGTGGTGGTACCCTTGCTCCCGAAGCAGCACACAGTATTTCTGTAGGTTCTGAAACCATTGCTTTAAGGTTAGAACGTGCTTGTAGTAATGCAGCCGCACTTGCCGAGTTCCTTGATAATCATCCTTTAATCAATAAAGTTTATTATCCTGGATTGAAAAGCCACCCTCAACATGAGTTAGCTTCTGATCTTTTCCATCGTTATGGCGGATTAATGAGTTTTGCACTTGTTGATGGCATCGATTGCTTTAAATTCTTGAATGAACTTAAATTGGTGATCAAATCAAGTAATCTTGGCGATACCCGTACACTTGCGATTCCAGTTGCTCATACCATATTCTTTGAGCTAGGTAAAGAAAGACGTGATGAAATGGGAATTCCTGATTCTATGGTGAGGTTGTCGGTAGGTATTGAAGATATTGAAGACCTTCTGGGAGATTTCAGCGCTGCTTTTGCCGCTGTTTCTAATTAAAAAGCATATAGATAATGAACAAAATACTAGCATGCTTGTGTTTAAGCATATTCCTTTGTTTTGCAGCGATTGCACAGCAAAATAAGATTTCAGGGACAGTTAAAGACACTAAAGGTGTTCCTGTTGTTGCCGTAACGGTACAAGTATTAAATACAAACCTGAGTACGGTTACAGATTTAAAGGGTTCGTTTGAAATCGCCAATGTTCCTTCGCGTAAATTGAACTTAAGATTTACAGCTATAGGCTATGCTGCGGTAAATAAACTGGTAACAGATTACAACAAGAACCTTGATGTTACTTTAGAAGACGTAGACTTGAGGTTGGATGAAGTGATTGTTTCTGCACAGAAAACTGAAGAAAATGTTCAGAACATCCCTGCAAGTATATCAGTTTTATCATCAACAAAAGTTAACGATTACAGGATCCAGAACACAAGAGACTTAACCGCTATCGTTCCAAATCTTTATAGCAGTAATCCTGGTGACGGAAGAAATGTAACTTCCATCAGAGGGATTGGTACAACTTCTTATGATCCTGCGGTTGCCACTTATATAGATGGTGTAAATCAGTTTGGTTTGGATACTTATATTGCTTCTCTGTTTGATGTGGAAAGGATAGAAGTATTGCGTGGCCCTCAGGGTACACTATACGGAAGAAATGCGATGGGTGGTGTAATTAACATCATCACCAAACAACCTACAAATTATACAACCGGTTTTGCTGGTGTTGATGTTGGCAATTATGGTCAGCAGCGTTACAGCGCAGGCATCAGAACCGCATTAGTTAAGGATAAGCTGTTTTTTGGTGCTGCGGGCGTGGTTAACAGACAAAGTGGGTTTTATACCAATGAGTTTGATAATTCCAAATTTGATCGTTTGCATGGATACTTAGGTAACTATTACCTGAAATTCCTAGGTAGCTCAAAGTTTGCTTTAACTTTAAATGTTAAGCATAATGAAAACCGTAATGATGGCACTTTTCCATTAGCGACTTCTGTTGGTGATGCATTAAGTAATCCTTTTAAAGTAAATCAGAATGCCTTAACCACCATGTTCGATAACCTGTTTAATGCATCTTTATCTGCAAATTATGCTGGTGAGGAGTTCAATTTTACTTCGCAAAGTGCATATCAGTCTAATTATAGATATTATAATAAGCCGATAGATGGTGATTTTTCTCCGATAGATGGCATCTCTGTTATTAACAACTATGGTAAAGATTGGAACAAAATACGGGTTTTAACACAAGAATTTAAATTCAGTTCGCCTTCATCATCAGATTCGAGGTTTAAGTGGGTAGGAGGTGTATATGGCTTTTATCAAAATAATCCTGTAAAGCAGGGAACTTTTTTTGGCCAGGATGGTGAAGCTGTAGGCGCACCTGCTCCAAATATTACCAGCGTTAGTATTAATAGAGGTAAAAGTTTCGGTTTAGCGGCATATGGACAAGTTACCTATGCTATTACAGATCAATTATTGGCTACAGCAGGTTTGCGATATGACTATGAGCATAAAAAGCAAAGTGTATTTGGAGAGGTATTAATGCCAGGTGAAGATCCGATGGTTCAACAAAAAGATACCACTGGTAAAGCTAATTTTAGTGCATTATCACCAAAAGTGGGTCTTGCTTACTCGTTTACAGCCGATCATAACCTGTATGCAACTTACAACAGAGGTTTCCGTGCTGGTGGACTTACGCAATTGGTTTCTGATCCAGATATAAAACCTTTAGTCGCTTATAAACCTGAGTACAGTAATAATATAGAAGTAGGAACTAAAAATACCTTTTTTAATCAGCGTTTAAGTATTAATGTTGCCGCTTTTTATGTGAAGTTAACAGATGCGCAGACCCCTGTGTTAGTCTTGCCAGATGCAATAACAGTGACCAGAAATGCTGGGAAATTAAGTAGTAAGGGGATTGAAGTTGAGCTTTCGGCCAGACCAGTTAAAGGACTAAGTGTTGATTATAACTTCGGTTATACTGATGCAAAATATAAATCATTAAGCTTACCGGTAGATAAGCAGACGGTAAATTTTAATGGGAATAAGCAGGTTTTTACACCTGACTTAACTTCAATGCTTGCTTTGCAATACAGCTATCAGATTGAAAGCCTTAACAAGCTGAATTTAATTGCACGTGGTGAGTGGGCATTTGTTGGGGATCAATTTTTCGATCTTCAGAACAGATTCGAGCAAAAGGGCTATCACTTGTTTAATGCAAAAGTGGGGGTTTCTAGCAAAAGATTTGATGTGTTCTTCTGGGGAAGAAACCTGACCAATAAAACATACGTAGATTATGTGTATGATTTCGGTGTTGCCCATTTAGGTAATCCAAAAACGTATGGAATTTCATTAGCGGCAAGATTTTAAGATTGTAAATTTTTAATATATAGGTTATATACTTAATCACTATAAGGAGCCCAGGCATTTGCTTGGGCTTTTTTTATGGTTGCTATAAATCTTGTCGTCATCCAGACACTCGCCGGGATGACGATTGTATGTGTTGAGTTCACTCTATTTATTAAAGTTAGAGTAATCTAAATTTAATATTAGGTTTGTCTTTTTTTATTATTAGATTTACAGAATAATTATAAAATATGTCAACACGATTACTTCTTATTTTTGGTTTTATCCTCAGTCTAGTTACTTTAATGGTGGCTTGTCAGAAGATTATGCCATCGGCACCAGCCGAAGACGAACTGCTCGACGGACCGGTAGAGGGACTAACTTATGAGCAAAGCCAGCGCTTTTTACTAGGCGACGTGGCGTTCAATGATGAAATATTTACACCAGAAAAAGGACTTGGGCCAGTGTTTGTAGCTACCAGTTGCGGAAGCTGCCATGCTGGTGATGGTAAAGGACATCCTTTCACCACCCTTACCCGTTTTGGTCAGATTGATGAAACAGGAAATAAGTTTCTACATCAGGGAGGTCCCCAATTACAGAACAGGGCAATACCAGGGTATAAACCAGAACAGATACCTGCAGGTGCTACTTTTTCTAAATTTACTCCCCCTGCAAATACCGGATTGGGTTTCTTTGAACTCGTTTCTGATGCTGATGTTTTGGCAATGGCCGATCCTAACGACGAAGACAATGATGGGATTTCAGGCGTACCCAACTACAGTCATTTAGCAGGATATGTTGTTCCTCCTGCAAATGCTATCCCTAAAAACGGAAAGTACATTCATCGCTTTGGGAAAAAAGGTGCGGCCTATAACCTGTTGCATCAAACAGTTAATGCGTACAATCAGGATATTGGTATAGCCTCTAGTTATGATCCGATTGATGTTTATACAAACTTGGCTATTGACCCTGAGATTTCTACTCAAACAGTAAACGATGTGGTGTTTTACTTGCAAACGCTAAAAGCGCCCATTCAACGAAATCAAAATGACCCGGCAGTTCAAAGAGGCAGTCTAATCTTCAATCAAATCAACTGTGCTGGCTGTCACAAACCAACCTTAAAAACAGGACCGTCACCGGTATCTGCGCTATCAAATGTCGAATTTAGTCCTTATACCGATTTGCTTTTGCATGATATGGGACCAGGGCTTGATGATGGTTACACTGAAGGGTCGGCCAAAACCTATGAGTGGCGTACACCACCACTATGGGGCTTAGGTCTTTCAACAAATTCACAAGGTGGACAATACCATTTATTACATGATGGAAGAGCAAAAAGCATTGAAGAAGCCATACAATTACATGGGGGAGAGGCCACAACTTCAAGAAACAAATTCATGCAGCTTTCAGCTAATGACAAAAATGACCTTCTTAAATTCTTAAAATCACTATAACCATGCAAAGAAAAGACTTTATAAAAACCTGTGGCTTTGCCTGCTTAGGAGGGATCGGAATTTCAACACTTCTGGAAGGTTGTGCAACTGCAAAAATATCATCAGGAGCAATAGCCGGTGATGATCTGGTTGTGCCACTAGCTGATTTTGAAGTGATACAGGCGAAGAAAAAGCAGTACAAGAGGTATGTTGTCATTAACAACGATCAGCTAAAATATCCAATATGTGTGTATCGTTTTGATGAACAAACATATTCAGCCTTGTGGTTGGAATGTACCCATCTGGGAGCCGAATTACAAGTGTTTGGTGATAAACTACAATGTCCGGCACATGGTAGCGAATTTGATAACAAAGGTGTGATGCAACATGGCCCAGCAGACGCCAATCTGCGCACCTTCCCAATAATTGTTGAAAAGGATCAACTAAAAATTTCCCTAAAAGCGGTATGAAAAAACTAGTTACTATATTAACCCTCACTCTCATTGCTGGTTTTTCTGTGCAGGCTCAGATAGATCCTAAACTTTTGAAAAGCCCTGTAAGAGATACCACAAAACAAATCTTAAATATGGATGCTGTTTATGAGCGTCCCTTTATAACCGTTGGAAAATTACCTGTTTCCGTTGGTGGCTATATGGAAGCAAACTGGCAATACCAGGGAACAGATGGAGTTTCTGATGGACACCAGTTTCAGTTTAGAAGAATGACTTTATTTGTTGCTTCAACCATTAGCAAGCGTATTAAGTTCTTGTCAGAAATTGAGTTTGAACCAGCGGACAAAGAAATCGCCATTGAATTTGCCGCCCTAGATATGGAGTTACATCCCATGCTGAATTTAAGAGGAGGGATGATCATGAACCCAATAGGTGCATTTAACCAGAACCATGATGGTCCCAAATGGGAGTTTACCGATCGGCCAATTGCCATGACCCAAATGTTGCCTGCAACCTGGAGTAATGCCGGATTTGGTATCTATGGAAAATACTACAATACCGATTGGATGTTTGGGTACGAGCTTTATGCATCAAGCGGATTTGATAATTCAATCATCGCCAATGGCGAAAACAAAACCTTTTTACCCGCTGCTAAAGAAAACGCAGAACGGTTCGAGGAAATGGCAAGTGGTGAACCTCTGCTAACCGGAAAAGTAGCTGTCAGACACAATAAGATAGGGGAAATAGGACTATCTTATATGGGAGGAGCCTATAATAAATGGCAAAACGACGGGATCATAGTGGATGATAAACGACGATTAGATGTGTTTGCTGTCGATTTTAATACCACACTGCCAAAACTTAATACCTTTATTACTGCAGAATGGGCATGGATAAAAGTTGGTGTTCCGATAACCTATTCACAGCAATTTGGCAACAAGCAACAGGGTGGCTTTGCAGATATTGTACAGCCGGTATTAAAAAAGAATATGCTTGGTTGGCAAAATGCAACGCTTAGCCTTGCATGCCGATTCGAATATGTTGACTGGAATGTAGGCACGTTTAGAGAAACCGGCGGAAATATAGGTGATGAATTGTGGAGCGTAATGCCTGGCGTTAGCTTTAGACCACGACTACAGACTGTATTGAGGTTAAGCTACAGAGCTCAATGGCAAAAGGATCTTTTGGGTAATCCGCCAGCCAGAACTTCGGCATTGCAATTCGGCTTGTCTACTTATTTTTAACTAAAGGATACCTAACTAAAAATGCCCTGTAGAAAACTCTACAGGGCATTTTTTATAAAAGTTTAATTACTAATCCTTATTTCTTTTGCTGAGAAAGGAAAGTTACAAGCGAAGCAAGTTCCTCATATGATAATGAGTTAGCTAAACCTGCAGGCATCATAGATGAATCCATTTCCTTGCGTGATAAGATATCAGTTGCTTTAATGGTGAAAACTTCACCGGCAATATTACGCAATACCACTTTCGCAGCTGTTTCTTCAGTAATAAAGCCCATATAAGTTTTATCCCCTTTAGCTGAGATCATCACAGTAGCAAAGCCTTGAGAAATTGAAGCGTTAGGTTTAAGTATAGATTCAGCAATTTGCTCACGATTCATGATCGAACCGATCTGTCCCATAAATGGACCTTTCATTTTTTCGCCTTTGCTGATGCTATGACAAGCAATACATCCCTGGCGGGTAAATAATGCTTTACCTTTAACCGCATCACCATCTAATTTGTTGATAGCCAATAAAACATCCTCGATAGATGATTTACCAACCTGACCTTTTTGATTTTTAATTTTTTCAAGATCTACTTTAGGTTCTTCAGCAGCAGCAACTTTTTCTTCAACACCAAATGCAGGAATCTCCATACGGTTGCGCTCATCTAAGTCAGTAAAGAACTGTTTACCGCTAGCATCTGCTTTTTCCCATTCTCCTTTTAAAAAGTTCTCAATAGCAGGAGAAGCTGCCCAAACAACGCCTTTGTAGTATGGACCATGAGAATCCGGTCTTGTTCCCCACCACCATGAAGCATCATAAACATCCTCTTTTTTATAAAGACGAGCTAGCGTAATTAGAATCTGTTTCTTTAATTTATCGTCACTAGATTTCTGATAAGCATTAATCAAACCGTCAACAGCTTTCTGATCATGCATGTAACGTAAAGCCCACAATGCAATAGTTGAGTTTTCGCCATTAATAGCGGCAACAGTAGCATCAACGGCTTTAAGATTTACCAATGCCTGAACAGCTAAGTGAGGCAACACGATAGCCGAGTTAGGCGTAGCATGTGGGCCTTCAACATCTTTAGCAGGTTGTATAAATGATGCAGGAACTTTAGTCTGCAATAGCGCAGAAGCAGTTTCTACATGACCTAAACGGCCTAAGCCAATAGCTGAAATTGCCTGAACACGTAGATTCGCGTCTTTTAGTCCTGCTAAAAACGGTTCAGTTGGAACATTTTGTAAGTTATTTTTACGATCTGCAAGTGCTTTTAAAGCGAACTCTCTAACATTATCTTCTTTAACAAGTGTTAATAAGGCAGGAATACCATCAACTCCCGCAGTTTGTGCGTAAGTGAAAATACCGGCAACACGTACATCTAAAGGAAGTTTTTTATCAGTAGCAACTTTCAGGGCAGCGGCAGTAGCTTGTTTGCTATTGCGGGCAATTAACTCTTGCGAAGCAGTTAAGCGACCAACAGCACTTGCCGATTTAAGTAGTTCAGTTAATTGTTTAACTGAAGCTTTTGCCACATTTGGAAATGCTTTATAAGTAAAGTTGTTGGGCACGGCACGAACTACATAACCTTTGCTAGGGCTACCAGAATAACCGGCACCATCCCATGCAGCTAGGTAAAGTCGACCAGAACCATCTACATCTAAATCGGTGATTTGAGGAAGTTTGATAAACTCTTCTTCTTTTTGAGTGAAAGTAGGACCGTCAGCTGTAACCCTGTGAATATACAACATACTTCTTCCCCAGTCAGCCATCATTGGTACATTGTTGTATTTTTCAGGCCAGTTAGGTTCGCTCATAAATAGCGCGCCAGTACCAGAGCCACCACCAACATCTACGAGAGCAGGTAATATTTCATCCGTAAAATGTTGAAACAATACAGGATATCCGTATTCTCCAGATTGGATATGGTGCGAAAAACGCACATTCCAACCACCACCGTCATTCGTGTTTTCTCTGGTGAAAACATTCATGTAAGGGTCAATAGCAACATCATAAACATTACGAGTACCATGAGTATATACTTCCATTTCAGTTCCATCAGGGCGAACACGAACAATACCACCACCCAACATGGTCATTTTTTTACCAGAACGATCTACGGCATCATGGAAACCAAAATCACCAACTGCAATGTAAATCCATCCGTCGATACCCATTCTAATTCCATTAGTAGCATGGTCAGTTCCACGTTCCTGAATGTATTTAGCATTACTTATGTGCTCAATAAGAGGTTTTGCAGGACCATCAGCCTTGCCGTCACCATCTTTATCTTCAAAAACTACCAGATCCATACCTGTAGCTTTGCCTGTTTCTTTCGAGAAGGTAGTGTGTAATACAAAAACCTTATCACCTTGAGCAATAATACCACGAGGGTTATCAACCGTAGCAAATTCTATGTGTTGATCCATTTTGCCATCATTGTCCTTATCAATCAATTTAAGGATGCGACCTTTATTGGGATCTTTACCTAAAGATCCAATCATATCCACTCCAACAAAAACTTCACCAGTTGCTGCAACGGCTAAACAAGCCGGACTGGGCGTAACATCAGGGCCTGCAAAAGGAGTGATTGTTAATTCAGGTGGATCAAAAGAAGTGGCTTTAGGTTCGCCAAAAAAGCTTTTTAGTCCCAGGAACAATACCAGAGAATAAATAAGACTTAAAGAAAATTTAATCATTTGTGTATTCTATTAGGTGTTTACTATAAGTGTGTTATTGTTTAGCTACTCTTTTTTCTGCCATTAGTTTCTGAACTACCTCTTGTAGCTTAGCAGGGTTTTTGGCATACTTTTCTAAGTTGATGATTTCGACTTTTCTGAAATCTACCGGATGGCTTTCACTTTGTAACGAGATAGAACCGCCTGTTAAAAGCTGACCTTCTGCAGCACCACCAACAGGATCTAATTGAGGTCTGTTGTAACGCAATACCTCTTCACCATTTACGTAGTGTACAATTAGTGAGTCACCAAGGGCGAGTACTTCGACACGTACCCATTGTTCGCCATTAAAAGTTTTAGAGTTAGATTCGATGCAGTGCGTTTTAATCACTTTACCATCTTTTACAAACTGAGTGCCCGGAGTACAAAGGTTTGCAGTTGAACGCTCACCATTACCTGCGCCGCCTAACAACTGAACTTCGATAGAATTAGGGAAATCCTGATCTTTTTTCATGGTTTTAGGATCCTGACCATGAATCATGATACCACTATTGCGGTATGCCCATCCTGGTCCACCTTTTACCTGATCGCCTGTAAAACGATATTCTACTCCAATCAGATAATGTGAGTAAGGTTTTTTGTAAAACAAGTGGCCGTACTGCTCATCAAAGTCGGTGTACTTGTCGTATCTAACCTGAATATTTCCATCTTTAACACTAAAAGTGTTCCCGAAATTATCATTTAGATCATGCTTTCTAATCTTAACATCCCAACCATTTAGGTCTTTCCCATCGAAAAGTTGCTCCCATTTTGGGTTAGGTGATGACTGTTTAACTGAACAGCCTAAGAAAACAAGGGGTAAACTCAGGGCAATCGCCACCCTGATCATTGAAGAAATGAAGTTTTGTTTCATTATTGAGGTTTATGTGTAGGTTTTTCAGCGTAAACTTATGAATAATCTTTTTTACGCAGGGGTATTTTGTTATTTCTGCTTATACTTTTGTTAATTTTTATAATGTTTTTAAGAATAGAGGTGTCAATATCTTGATTATGTTACAATTGTGATGTTGCAGCCCCTCTGTTTTTTTTATACTTTGGTCCTCTTAACCGAATCAAACCTACCGTGCGAATTAACCTCTTTTTACTTGCTTGTTTCTTCTGTTTATCTCTTTCAGCTCAAAAAAAGAACGATGCTTATCAATTAAAAATCAATAAAGCTTCATCAACCATCAAAATAGACGGCGCTATAGATGAACAGGCATGGCAAGATGCCGATGTAGCGTCCGATTTCTATATGATTTTGCCAATGGATACCAGCTACGCAAAAGTGCGTACCGATGTACGGATGACTTACGATCAGCAGAACCTTTATTTATCTGTAGTGAATTATAATGGTGCACCAGGATCTTACATGGTTGAATCCCTACGCCGCGACTTTTCCTTTCTAAAGAACGACAATTTCATCATGTTCATGGATCCTTTCGATGATCAAACCAATGGTTTTGCCTTTGGTGCCAATGCCGCAGGTGCACAATGGGATGGTCTGATGTACGACGGAGGAAAGGTGGATTTGAGTTGGGATAATAAATGGCATTCTGTGGTAAAAAACTACCCAGATAAATGGGTTTTTGAAGCGGTAATCCCTTTTAAAAGTATTAGATATAAGAAAGGCATAACTAAATGGGGCATAAACTTTGGACGCAATGACCTAAAAACCACCGAGAAAAGTAGCTGGGCACCAGTGCCAAGACAGTTTCCTTCGGCTTCATTAGCTTATACCGGTACGTTGTTATGGGATATGCCTCCGCCGGATCCCGGTACTACTGTCTCTTTAATTCCCTATGCACTAGGTGGTGTTATTAAGGATTATCAAACAGATAAACCTGGAACATGGCGTAAGGATGTAGGGCTAGATGCCAAAGTAGCCGTTACTTCTTCTTTAAACCTCGACCTTACTGTGAACCCAGATTTTTCGCAGGTAGATGTTGATAAACAGGTTACTAACCTAGATCGATTTGAACTATTTTATCCTGAAAGAAGACAGTTCTTTTTAGAAAACGGAGATCAGTTTACCAATTTCGGATATTCCGGGATTCGCCCTTTCTTTTCCAGAAGAATAGGATTGGGAGTACCCATTAAATTTGGTGCACGTTTAAGCGGTAAATTAAATAAGGATTGGAGACTGGGAGTAATGAATATGCAAACAGAAAAGCAGAGCTCAACGGCTTTGCCTGCTCAAAATTTTACAGTGGCGGCCTTGCAGCGTCGTGTATTTGCCCGTTCTAACGTTGGCTTTTTATTGATCAACAAAGAATCTTTAAACTATAATCCAGGTGATTTAGCATCCGGCACAGCTACTTATTCCAAGTACAACCGAAACTTCGGGATGGAATATAATCTTGCTTCGGCAAATAACTTCTGGACTGGAAAAGCGATGGTGCTTAAATCCTTTAGCCCCGGAAAAAGCGGTCGCGATTGGACCCACGCTGCTAACCTACAATATACAAGTGGTAAATGGAATGTTAGCTGGCAACATGAATATGTGGGGCGTAATTATACCGCCGAGGTGGGTTATGTGCCGCGTCAGGGTTACATAAAAATGGCTCCTCAGGTTACGCGTCTTTTCTTCCCTAAAAAAGGACCTGTGCTGAGTCATGGTCCTCAAATTTCGTCAACCAATTTCTTTGATGAGAATATGCACCGTACTGATAATGAACTATTGGGATCTTACGGTATAGTATTTAGAAGCAGAAATACGCTTACTGTATGGGGGTCTGGTACTTATATTAAACTGTTACAGCCATTTGATCCGGTAAGCACTAAAATAGATACCCTGGTAGCAGGAAGCGAACATAATTGGAGTACTGTTGGTGTCGATTATGCTTCTAAACCTTCGAGTCTGTTCACCTATACTTTAAATGCTCGCTATGGCGGATACTATGCCGATGGTAAAAGATTAACATTGGGTGGCGAATTTGGCTATCGTTTTCAACCTTATGTCAGTATTGCGTTGAGTGCAAACTACAATAAATTGGATATGCCAAAACCATGGGGATACAACGACTTTTGGTTGGTAGGTCCAAGGTTGGATGTTACCATGACAAATACATTGTTCCTTACTGGCTTTGTGCAGTACAATGAACAAATGAAGAATATGAATGTGAATACAAGGTTCCAATGGAGGTATCGTCCTGCATCGGACTTGTTTATTGTGTATACGGATAACTATTTGCCAGAGCCCTTTGCTGTGAAAAACAGGGCTTTAGTAGTTAAATTAGTGTATTGGTTAAATATTTAGAAAATCTTCATCAAATCTTCATAATTGATGGGTACGTTTGTGATGAGAGCGTTAATTTAAATGACCTGCAGCATTAATTTGTTGCGGGTTATTTTATGCTCTGTTCATATCTATCTTATTCTATTATAGCTGCCAAGGGTGCAACATGATCCCAATAATAGCCATACTAATAAAACAACTTATAGCGCTTGTTTGTTAGAGTTAAGTAAATCTCATTGAGATGTTTAAGGCAGATCATCCCCTCAAACTCCCTTTTTGGAGGGAGGTAGTCATTGTTGAGATGACTTGTGCTCTGTTTTGCCTTTCCTGTACTACTAATCGGAGTTTTACTTCAATCCCATCAGTCAAGCTAAATAAAGTAGCCTCTCCGGTTATACAACAAATAGATAGGGTTGACGTAGCAACCGAATTTAAAAAGGTTTTTGAAGCCCGCCATCTTGCTTTTAATTATCCGGATCAGATAGATTCATTTTATAAAAGCCATAATTATGAGCCAGTGCTTGTACCGAGGTTTATGCGGGAACATCAGCTGCAAACTTTAGAAGACTATTTAATGAACGCTAATCTTCATGGAATAGCGCCAGAAGTTTTTTCGGTAAGTCGTTTGAAAGACCTGTTGGCTAGCTCTAGTGATAAAAAAACTCGAACAAAAGAACGTGAGGTTTACTGGAATATCATGGAGTTGGAGCTGCTCGTGGCAGATGTAATGATTAAATACAGTACGGCCATGCAGTTTGGCCTTGTAGATCCGGCGAGGGTTTACGCAAATTACAGCACGCCAACATTAAGGCCTGATAGCACGAGTATTATGCAGGTTTTTGAAGTAAGAGATATTAAAGCTTATCTGGATAGTATACAGCCAAGGAAATCTGACTACATCGCATTGCAAAAGGCACTTAAAGTTGAAACTGAAAATGCTCAAGGGAATGATACTGTGTATCGTGTGTTGGTTGTAAATCTGGAACGATTGAGGTGGAAAAACAAGCCTGCTGCCCAGAAGTATGTTGTGGTAAATATTCCGGAGTTTACATTGAATGTAATAGATAGTGGGAAATCGGTGCTTAGAATGAAGGTTTGTGTGGGGGAGCCGATCCCAAATAAGGAAACTCCGCAACTGGCAAGCATGATTTATAGTGTGCAGGTTAACCCGGTTTGGAACATTCCAGAAAGTATTGCTAGCAATGAAATCATTAAATATGCAAAAAGGAACAGGTACTATTTTGCCAACAATGACATCAATGTATATAAAAATGGTAAGCAGGTTTATGATCCCGAATCTATAGACTGGAAAACTGAAGAAACAGGTGCTTATTCTTTTAAACAGCAACCCGGAGAACAAAATCCTCTGGGCAGGATCAAATTCTTGTTTAATAATGAAAGCAGTGTTTATCTGCATGATACACCTGTACAATCGCCATTTAAGCAAGATGTGAGGGCGGTAAGTCATGGATGTGTGCGTGTGGAACAGCCTTTAAATCTAGCTTATGCTTTATTTGGCAAAGGTGATAAGTTTGATCAGATAAAAAAAGCTATGGCTAAGGGTTATCCGAGAGCCAAATATATAGGCGTGCCGGTTAAAGTACCTGTTTGGATTAATTACAGTACTGCTGGGGTTGATGAAAAGGGAAAAGTTCGTGTTTTTAAGGATATCTATGGTTTGGATGATGTATTGTATAGGAAAATCTCCTTTCCGTTTTCTCAGCTTTATTAGTTGCCAATTATTTTGATTGAGCTCCTCTTTATGTAATTTTTTTGCGAGAATGACATCGATTTTAGTCTTATTTTTGCCATAAATTCATTTACCCATATTTTTTTTGATTTGGTAGGGGCATCTTTGCCACCAATTATAATACACAAATCATTTTTTCGGATAAGGCCCAGAAAATCTTATCAGTAGAAATAAAAACAGAAACAACAATAATGATTCAAAGGTTAGGTAAAATTCTCTTCTCAACCCGTACCACGGGTGTGATGTTATTGCTTTATGCTTTTTCTATGGCAATGGCCACTTTTGTGGAAAATGACTATGGAACATCTGTGGCCAAAGCGCTAATTTATGACTGTTGGTGGTTTGAATTGATTATGGTGATCCTTGTATTGAACTTTATTGGGAACATTGGCAGATATCAACTTTTGCAACGTAAGAAATGGCCTTTATTAGTGTTCCACCTTGCATTTGTGCTCATTTTTATTGGTGGATATATCACCAGATATATAAGTTTTGAGGGGTCAATGCATATCCGAGAAGGCGAATCTAGTAAAGATATTATTTCTGATAAAACCTTTATTAAGGTGCAGATAGGTAAAGATGATGCGGCGCTTGCTTATGATGATGTACCTGCTAATTTAACCTCTAACCGCATTCCGGTGTATTTAAAGCCTTTTAAAAAGACGTTTACTTCTGAGTACGATTACAATGGAGAGCGTGTTAAATTAAAAGTTGTTGATTTTTATGCAAGGGCACAGGATTCGTTGGTACGTGGGGATACCGGTAAACCAACTTTGCATCTTGTGGTACTTGAAAATGGTAAACGTGTAAATAAATATATTCCTACGGGTGGTGTGCAGTTGATGCAGAATATGTTGGTTTCTTTTAACAAAGAAACTCCGGGAGCTATTAATATATCAGACGCAAGTGGTGCACTTCAGATTTCTTCTCCATATGAGGGGAATTATATGATTATGGCTACTCAGGAAAGAAAGCCTGTTATTGGTAATAATGTTGCACAACCCTTCAATTTAAGAAGTTTGTACACTTATGGTGGACTTGCATTTGTTGTTCCTGAGCCTGCAATAACTGGTCGCATTATGTATTTTGAGGGTGATAAAAGAACTCATGAGCATGATTTGGATTTGGTGAAAGTACAAATTACTACGCCAACCGCAGTTGATACTGTTTCGTTTTATGGAGGAAAAGGGATGACAAATTTTCAGCATCAAAGTGAAGTTGGTGGATTAAGGATTTCGTTGGCTTATGGGTCTAAGATATATAAGGTGCCGTTTGAGCTTAAATTGGTAGATTTTAAGATGGAGAAATATCCGGGTAGCAATAGTCCGGCTTCTTATTCTTCTGATGTAATGATTGTGGATGGGGCTAATGAAACGCCTTATAAAATATTTATGAACCATGTATTGGATCATTCGGGTTATCGCTTTTTTCAGGCAAGTTTTGATGAGGATGAAAAGGGTACTATTTTGTCTGTAAATCATGATCAGTTGGGTACAAATGTTACTTACATTGGTTATATTTTACTTTTCTTAGGCATGTTTGTTACGCTATTTTGGAAAGGGACTCATTTCTCGAAATTGAATGAGCAGTTAAAAACGATTTCTAAGTCGAAAACTTTATTGTTGTTGCTTTTCTTCCTGCCTGTTGGTGCGGCTTTTAGTCAGAAGATAGATATGCATGGCACTGATGGTGCAACTACGCATGTTCATGAAAACGGTGAGGTTCACGATCATAACCACAATGTCGTACCAAGTGCCGCTAATGCGGTAATGCCGGGCGATAGTGGTGCATCGGAGCACAAACATGAGCATAATGATACGCAACTGTTTTTACCTACTAAGACTTTAGACCCGGTACAATTTGCTTCGTCTATTAAAATAAATGCAGATCATGCTGATAAGTTTGGCCATTTATTGGTGCAAAATATTGATGGCAGGATTGAGCCGGTTAACACGATGGCACTTGAAATCCTTAGGAAATTACACCGTAAGGATCGTTTTCATACGTTAAATGCCAATCAGTTTTTCTTGTCTATCTCGACAATGCCTTTTAACTGGATCAATGTTCCATTGATTAAGGTAAATACTAAAGGTGGTCCGGAATTGCTTAAAACTGTGAATGCGAGCCCTGAAGGTTATACTTCGATGGTAAATCTGATAAAGATTAATCCGGATGGAACTGCTGAGTTTAGATTAAAGGACGATTATGCTAAGGCGTTTGCTAAGAAACCGGCTGAACAAAATAGCTATGATAAAGATGTAATTGATCTGAATGATAAATTACAGGCTATGGAGCAATTGATTTATGGTCAGTATTTACGTGTTTCTCCAATTATTGGTGATGCCAATAATACCTGGATTGCTATGACGATAACTGATCTCGATAGTATTTCTGTTAAACCAAGTGCTATTAGTCGTTATGTTAAGTCTGTAAATGAAGCGCAGGTATCGGGTAACTGGTCTGCAGCTGATGCAGCGTTAAAAGATATTAGTGATGCACAACAAAAATATGGTAAGAGCGTAGTGCCTTCACAGTCGAAAATAGAATGGGAAATCAGTTATAATTCATGGAATATATTCCTGAATTTAATGATTACTTATGCCATTTTAGGGGTAGTGATACTTTCACTTGCCTTTATGAAGCTGTTTAAGAATTCTAAATCGCTTGATATACTAGTTAAAGTAGTTTTAATACTGATTGGCATTGCCGCAACTTTGCAGGCTGTTGGTTTGGGTGCTCGCTGGTACATTTCAGGGCATGAGCCTTGGAGTAATGGTTATGAAGCGGTATTGTTTATCAGTTGGATAGGTGTGTTATCTGGCTTGCTGATGTATAGAAACAGCAATGCGTTTATCCCTGCAGCCGGTTGTTTAATTGCGGTTATTTTGATGGGCTTTGCACATGGTGGTTCTCAGATGAATCCTCAGATAACTCCCCTAGTTCCTGTATTGAAGTCGTACTGGTTGATGATTCACGTAGCAATTATTACTTCTAGTTATGGTTTCTTTGGCTTAAGTGGGTTGATTGGAACGGTTGTATTGATACTTTATGTGATTGATAACGATAAAATTAGCGCAAAGGTTAAGGCTTCGATAACAGAGTTAACAATTGTTAATGAGATGTCGTTAACGGTAGGTTTGTTTTTACTTACTATTGGAACGTTTTTAGGTGGTGTATGGGCTAATGAGAGTTGGGGCCGTTATTGGAGCTGGGATCCGAAAGAAACCTGGGCGTTTATTTCCGTTATTGTTTATGCATTTGTGTTGCATGTTCGTTTAATTCCAGGCTTAAGAAGTAAATACTTGTTTAATTTGTTGTCTCTGTTAAGCTTCTCTAGTATCATCATGACCTACTTTGGGGTTAATTATTACCTGACAGGTTTACATTCATATGCACAGGGTGATCCAGTACCGATTCCTTCCTGGGTGTATGTTACCCTGGCGGTAGTTTTTGCTTTGGCATTTGTTTCTTATAAAAGGTATAAGGCCAGGAGTAAATAATCTCGTACCTTTAAATTATGAGTAAGGTTTATTCAGTGGCGATATATCCTTTTGGATCTGTAATGGATGAGGTGAAGGGTTTGAAGGACGAGTTGGCTTCTTCAATTGGTGGGTATGGTAGTAGAAATTCAAAAGCGCATATCACAATCTGTGAGCTTGATGCAGATTGTCAAGGAGAATTGGATAGTATTAAATCCCAGCTACTTAAGGTTTGTGAGACTGAGTTTCCTTTAAACATAAGTTTTGATCATATAGGTTCGTATGAAAAAGGAACCAATAGCGTAATTTGTTTATTGCCTGCGAGCGAGTCTGAAAGTATACTTAAGCCACTTATGGCGAGGATTCGTAAAGGTCTGAAAGTTAAATTGACAGCTAGAAGTCATAATCCTCACATAACAATAGGCAGAAGGTTAGATGAAGAAAAATTATCTATAGCGAACGACTTGTTAATGAATAAGAAAATAAATCTAAATTTTTGCTGTGACAGAATAGTTCTTCATGTTCGGGAAGGTAATAGTCAATTTGTAGTAATTGAAGAGTTTGTTTTTCAAAGCAAGCCTAGCCTGTCCTCAGATGAGCAATTGTCAATGTTTTAGATATAATTTGGTAACATTCTTGTATATTAAGAGTCTGATTATTAAATTGTTCTATATGAAGCACCTATTCTCTTTCGTCGTTGTTTTCAATTTGTTGTGTGGCGTTGCTTTTGCCCAGCAAACTCAGGAAAAATATACTAATGAAGTAAAGTATTTGCTTTATTTGCCCGAAAACTATGAGAAGGACAATCAACAAAAATTTCCGGTCGTATTGTTTTTACATGGAAGTGGCGAGCGCGGAGATGATGTAAGCAAGGTGGCAGTAAATGGCTTGCCTAAGCTGATTGCAAATGGAAAACAGTTTCCTTTTATTGTTGTCTCGCCACAGGTACCAGGAGGAGAACGTTGGGAAAGCACCGATTTAATGCGCCTGATGAAGGACATTAAGAAAAAATATAGAATTGATGAGGATCGATTGTACTTAACAGGTTTAAGTATGGGTGGTTATGGCAGTTGGGATATGGCTATGAAATACCCTCAAATGTTTGCAGCTGTTATACCTATTTGTGGTGGTGGGGATGTATCTAAAGTGTGGGCAATCAGGCATACGCCGATTTGGGTTTTTCATGGTGGTAAGGATAACGTCGTTCCGCTTAAACAGAGTCAGGATATGGTTGATGCTTTGAAGCCGATTAATCCGAACGTTAAATTCACCATTTTTCCAGAAGATGGTCATGATAGCTGGACTTCTGCTTACAACACGGATAGCTTATACACCTGGATGTTGGGTATCAAAAAGTTTAGATACAGCAAGGTTCCTGTAGATCAGAAAGTATTGGATACTTATCAGGGTACTTATTATAATGAGCTTGCCAATGATACATTGAAGATAAGTGTTACGACTGGAGTAGTTACGATGATTCGTAAAAAGGGAGTTACTGAGCTTAAGCCATATGATAATGATAAGTTTTTTGTAAATGAAAATGATCCGGTGGATGCCGTGTTTTCGGGAAAAAACCGCAAAATGGAGCTGCTTATAAATGCTGATAGGCAGTATTTATATAAAAGAATTAAGGATTAAAAATCATATCTATTATCAGTGATCATTACCTGTTCTATGTTGAAATTCCTTATGATCATGTAAAAATCGCTGAATTTTTTTGTGCTTTATTTAGGTATTATTGAAGAACTTTTTACACTAAACCTGTATATCACAAAATGAAACCGCACAAGAAACAAATTTATGCACTTTTTATTTTCCTGTTATTTCAGCTCAGTCTGACTGCTCAGGTTAAAAAAACAGGGCAAGTCATACAGGACTTAAAACTGTGGGATAACAAGCCTGCCAAAGATTGGATGACTGAAGCTTATCCGATAGGAAATGGCAGAATAGGCGGGATGGTTTTTGGAGGGGTTAGCCAGGAACACATTCAGTTTAATGACAATACTTTATGGTCAGGAAATGAAAGCGACAGGGGTGCGTACCAGGCTTTCGGCGATATATTCATCGATTTTGAAGGTAGGGACTCTAGCTTTACCAATTATAAAAGGGAACTTGACCTGAATACCGCTTTACATAAGGTTAACTATGTACAAGATAATATTAAATTTAACAGGGAGTATTTCTGCAGTTTTCCGAGCAAAGTAATAGTTCTTAGATACACTGCCGATAAAAAAAATGCTTATTCGGCTGTTATTGGGCTTAAAGATGATCACGGAGCACAAGTTTCTGTGAATGGTACTACTTTAACGTTTACCGGACATCTTGGAAATGGTATGACCTACCAGGCTACTGCTTTGGTTAAAGTAGAAAACGGATCGAGCAGTGTGATTTCAGATAAAAATGGAAGCGCAAAGTTAAAGGTTACTAAAGCTGATGCAATCACCGTAATTTTTACTGCTGCAACAAATTATAGCAATAAAAGGGAGTTAAACTGGAAAGGTGAGGAGCCAGGTGTTAGGATCGAGCAGATCTTAAATCTAGTTGCTGCAAAGCCATATAAAACATTGCTTGCCGACCATGTGAAAGATTATCAAAATTTATTTGGTAGGGTATCATTGAATTTGGGTGAAACAAGTGTGGCTAACCGAAGCTTACCAACCGGTGCACGGGTTATCAATCATAAAAAACAAGCAGATCCGGAATTAGAAGCTTTGTTGTTTCAGTATGGAAGGTATTTGTTGATTGGTTCTTCGCGTAAAGGTGGGTTACCAGCTAACTTGCAGGGATTGTGGAACAACAGTTCAAATCCGCCTTGGGGTAGTGATTATCATTCAAACATCAATATCCAAATGAACTACTGGCTTGCTGAACCTACTAATCTTTCTGAATGCCATGTTCCATATCTGGATTATGTAAATAGCATACGTGAAGTTGCAAAACTACATACCAGGAAAGAATATGGTGATGTACGTGGGTGGACAGTGAAGACAGAAAACAATGTTTTTGGAGGTGATAGCTTTTTATGGAATACTCCGGGTAGTGCATGGTATGCACAGGCACTTTGGGAACATTATGATTTTACTAAGGATAAAAACTATTTGAAAACATTCGCTTATCCAATTTTAAAGGAGGTTTCTGAATTTTGGGATGACCATTTAAAAAGAAGACCTGATGGAACGATTGTAGCTCCAAATGGTTGGTCGCCAGAGCATGGCCCTAAAGAAGATGGTGTGTCGCATGATCAACAGATTATTTACGACTTGTTTACCAATTATATTGAAGCAGCTGATATTTTAGGTATTGATGGAGATTATAAAGCTCATATTGCTGACTTGAAAAGCAAATTACTAAAACCAAAAATTGGTAAGTGGGGACAGTTACAGGAATGGGAAACTGACCGTGATGACCCAACTGATAAACACAGGCATGTTTCGCATCTTTATGCATTGCATCCTGGAAAACAGATCAGTATTACACAAACTCCTGAGCTAGCTAAGGCAGCTAAAGTAAGTTTGTTAGCACGTGGCGATGAATCGACAGGTTGGTCTATGGCTTGGAAAATGAACTTCTGGGCAAGGTTGCAGGATGGTAATCATGCGTACGTTATCCTTAATAATTTTATTAAGCTTGCCGGTGGATCTGATACTGATTATAACGGAGGTGGTGGAATTTACAGCAACTTGTTTTGTGCACATCCTCCATTTCAAATTGATGGTAACTTTGGCTATACTGCAGGTGTGGCAGAGATGTTGTTACAAAGTCAAACGGGAGAGATTCAATTATTGCCTGCTTTACCTGATGCATGGTCAAATGGTGATGTTAAAGGTTTAAAGGCAAGAGGTAATTTTGAAATTGTTGATATGCAGTGGAAAAACGGAAAGATCGTTAAGTTGTCTGTGAAATCTTTAATTGGCGGAGAGTGTAATCTTCGTGTACCTAATGCTTTGAAGTCTGTTTTTGTAGTGAAAAATAGCAAAGACGAAAATGGATATAAGTATGGCTTTAAAACTGCAGCGGGTAAAGTTTACAGTTTTGTAGGTCAGTAATTAATAAAGACAGGACGGTGCATGACACATATGTCGAATTAATTACGGATAATAGTGAGTTTTTTGGGCTTTTCCCGAAAACTCACTATTAAACCGGATATGAAATTATGTGTTAAAAAGTTGCTGCAGTTCTTTGCAGTATTTGCGCTCTTGTTTGTTTTTAATCTTACTGTTTTTGCTCAGAAATTAAGTGTTAATGACCTTAAGGTTGAGCATCTGGAAGATCCTTTAAGTATAGAAACCCTAAAGCCGAGGTTTAGCTGGAAGATAAATTCGACAGTAAAAAATACTTTGCAATCGTCTTATGAGATTAGGGTGGGTACAAATAAAGCTTCTGTTAAGTCGGGTAAAGACCTGGTATGGAAAGCTAATGTTTCAGGTGATCAGTCTGTACTGATAGACTACGCCGGAACTGAATTACAATCTAAGAAAAGATATTATTGGCAAGTTAGGGTAAGGGACAATCATGGCAATACTTCGGCTTGGTCTGAGCCCAGGCTTTTTCAAACAGGTCTGGTAGAGTCTGATTGGACTGCACAATGGATAGCCGTAGCTGGAAAGGATACTTCTAAGGTTAGTCCGCTATTTAGAAAAGAAATTTCGTTAAAAAAAGAAGTTAAGTCGGCCGTGGCTTATGTAACTGCTAAGGGGCTATATGAGGCTCAGATAAATGGCAAACGCATAAGTGATAGCTATTTTGCGCCAGGCTGGACAAGTTATAATAAACATCTTCAATATCAGGTATATGATGTTACTGTTTTTCTAAAAAAGGGAAGCAATGCTATCGGTGTTACTTTGGGTGATGGATGGTATAAAGGGCATATTGGTTTTGCTGGTCAGCATAATTTTTACGGTGATACCAGGGCATTGCTTTTTCAGCTTGAAATAGAATATACGGATGGAAGTAAGGAAATTGTGCAGACAGATGATCAATGGAAATCATCTAAAGGGCCAATTTTAGGTTCTGATATTTACAACGGTGAAACTTATGATGCAAGGTTTGAGAAACAGGGTTGGGCATTAGCCGGCTACAAGGAAGATCAAACTTGGACCGCCGTAAGAATCTTAAGTAAAGGCAAGGAACAGTTGGTGAGCATGAGTGGCCCTCCTGTTAAAAAGCATGAGGTGTTTAAACCTTTAAAGATCATTAAAACACCAAAAGGTGAAACTGTTGTTGATTTTGGGCAGAATTTGGTGGGTTGGGTTCAGCTGAAAGCCAGAGGTGCGGTCGGAACTAAGATAACACTTAGCCATGCAGAGGTACTGGATAAAGAAGGTAACTTCTATACTGTTAACTTAAGGTCGGCAAAACAACAGAACAACTATATCCTTAAAGGTGTTGGTGAAGAAGTTTTTGAGCCTCATTTTACGTTTCAAGGTTTTAGATTTGTGAAAGTAGAAGGTTATCCGGGAGATTTGAAGGAAAGTGATCTTACCGCTATTGCACTTTATTCTGATATGAAAACTACGGGTAAGTTTACTACTTCTAATCCGTTATTGAATCAATTGCAGCATAACATCCAGTGGGGACAAAAAGGAAACTTTGTTGATGTCCCTACTGATTGTCCGCAACGTGACGAGCGCTTGGGTTGGACTGGTGATGCACAAGCTTTTGCCGCCACTGCAGCATACAATATGGATGTCGCAGGCTTCTTTACCAAATGGCTTAAGGATGTAAAATTGGATCAGTTGCCGAATGGTAGTGTTCCATTTGTGGTTCCAAATGTTATTGGTGAAGGTTCATCTGGCGCAGCAGGATGGGCTGATGTGGCAACCATCATTCCTTGGGATATGTATGTGGCGTATGGTGACAAAAGGATATTGGAAAGTCAATATGAAAGTATGGTGGGATGGGTGAAGTTTATGACTTCGGCCTCTAAAGACAACCTTTGGAATACAGGTTTCCACTTTGGCGACTGGCTTTTTTACAGACCTGATGATGATAATGATGGAAGGGCTGCGGTGACTGATAAATATATGATTGCTCAAACTTTTTATGCGCACTCTACCCAATTGTTGATTAATGCTGCAAGGGTTTTGGGTAAAAAGGATGATGAAGCAAAATATACTTCACTTTTAGCGGATATTAAAGCAGCTTATGTAAAGGAATATATGACTCCTAATGGACGGTTGATTTCGGGTACTCAAACAGCTTATGTATTGGCTTTGCAATTTGATATGTTGCCTGAGAACTTAAGGCTAAATGCTGCCGGACGTTTGGTGCAGAACATTAGAGATTATGGTAATCACTTGACTACAGGGTTTCTTGGAACTCCTTATTTATGTCATGTATTGAGCAAGTTTGGATTTGATAATGTTGCGTATGATCTTTTGATGCAGGAGACTTATCCTTCGTGGTTGTATCCTGTAAAGATGGGGGCTACAACAATTTGGGAGCGCTGGGATGGTATTAAACGGGATGGTAGTTTCCAGACTCCGGATATGAACTCTTTTAATCATTATGCGTACGGTGCAATTGGTGATTGGATGTATAAAACTATTGCGGGTATCAATGCTGTAGCTGATCAGCCAGGGTATAAGTATATTGTTATCTCTCCAAAACCAGGAGGTAAAATTACGAATGCAGCTGCTGAATTAGAAACTGTTTATGGTACTGTGAAATCCGCCTGGACGCTGGAAGGTGGATTGTTTAAATTGGATGTTACTATACCAGCTAATACTAAAGCGAAAATCGTGTTACCAGGAAGTACTCAAGAGATTGGTTCTGGGGTTTATCACTTTGAAAGCAAGATTTAGGAGGGGTAGATAAGCAGAAAGGCCTGTATCATTAATCATGATACAGGCCTTTCTGTTGAATCTGTTGTTTAAGCTATTGTTATGTTATTTAACATCAAACCATAGCTTAGTAGTAAGTAGGTCTGCACCTTGTCTGGCAACTGCTGCTTTGTAGTTTACACCATTAAGTGATTGCTCACGTCCTGGATATATAAATCTTACTGGTAGCTTTCCTCCTAATGTACCGGCAACTGCTGGTGCAAGTTCAGGGTAATCGAGTCTTCTCCACTCGACAAAGGCTTCTAAGCCCTGACCAAATAAAGCGATCCATTTTTGATCTCCAATTGATTTTTTGTAGTTACCAGCATTGTATTTTACGGCTGGAAGGTTTGTGTAAGTTGTAATGGCATCTTCTTTTATTCCGTATTGTCTTAATGATTCTTCTACGGCTTGTTTGTACAGTGCAGCAGCATCCTCAGTGCTAAAACCACGAGCAGCTATTTCTGCACGATCAAATAATACTTCAGAATAGCTGATGATAACGGCAGGAGCGGATGGAGCAAGGAAATAAGCACCTGGTTTAGATGTTTTGTTTAATCCAAGGCTATTGGCGTCACTTGTAAGCAAACCATTTGGAACACCAACATAAGTTTCTGGTGTAGCATCTTGAGTTGGACTAGCAAATATTGGTAGACGAGGATCGCTTAAGTTTTTCAGCTTATCTACTATTGTTTTGCTGATTCTATGGTCGTTACGTGTATCAAAGGTATTGCTGATCGGGTTTTGATTAGGAGAGTTTGAATAGACCAATTGTGCTATTTCAGCATTGCTGCTAATGAAGTCACCACCTTCCGCTTTAATTTCAGCCAGTACAGCTTTGGTTTTTTCCGGTTCACGATCTGCTATACGCAAGGCGATACGTAATCTTAGCGCATTTGTGAATTTCTTCCAACGATCAATCTTTCCGCTGTAAATGATATCACCAGCAATTGCTTTACCATCTAGCTTTAAATCAGCTTGTGCCGATTTCAAGTCTTCAAGTAGTCCGAAATAAACATCTTTTTGTGTGTCATATTCGGGGGTCACAAATTGCTTGATTTGGATAGATTGAGAATAAGGGATATCTCCATAAGCATCTGTAAGTAAAAGAAATGTCCATGATCTTAATACTTTAGCTACACCTCTGTAGTTGGTATTCTGTTGTGCATCGGCTATCTCAATCAGTTTGTTAAGATTGATAATGCCTTTTGTATAGCTGGTAATCCATAAGTCTTGAAGATCGGTGTTGGCAAAGATGTAACGATCGGCATCAGTGTACTGTATTTTTGACCATTGCTGAATAAATAACAGACTTGAGTTGATGTTGTTGGTACCCCAATATGCATCAGTAGTGTTTTTTATTGCACCGGTTAATAAATAATCAGGTAGTGGGTTTTCTGCAGCATTAGGGTTTTTATTGATATCTGCCAGCTCATCTTTGCAAGAGGTAAAAGAGGTTGCTATGATTGCAGAAAGTAGGATTGGAATATATTTGAATTTCATGATGTTCTAGAATTTGAAGTTAAGGTTAAAACCAAATGATCTTGTTGTTGGAAGTGTTAAGCTTTCCAGACCTTGAGCATTGCCCGTATTTAAGGCAGTTTCAGGGTCGATGTTTGGTACATCTTTGTGGATAATCCATAGGTTACGTCCAACTAATGAGAATGTAGCATCCTGCAATCCAATCTTTTTAACAAATTGTGAAGGGATATTGTAGCTTAGCTTTACCTCTCTTAGTTTTACATAAGAAGCACTGTAAACAAATTGCTCATCTGCTTTGGTTGTAGCTTTGTAATATTCTTCGGCAGGAATGATTTTGCTGTTCTTTGTACCATCGGCTAACACGCCATCAAAAATCATCCCGTCGTTAAACGTAGTTCCGCCTACTGTGTAGGTAAGTCCGCCATTTTCAGCATTTCTTCCTCTCATAGTGCTTGCAAGTACTCCTGTGTAAGTCCCTGTAGAGTTAGTCCCTGAGAATATTTTACCACCAATTCTGGCGTCGACAAGGAAGTTTAAATTGAAGTTTTTGTAAGTAAAGCTATTTGTGATTCCACCTACCCAGTTTGGTGTAAATTTACCAAGGACTTGTTTTGATGGATTGATAACAGGTGTGCCATCAGCACTTACCACAATTTGTCCGGCCGCATCACGTTGATAAGCTGTTCCAAAGAAAGTTCCATAAGGTTCTCCTACTGCTGCCAGTACATCTAAAGTTCCGCTTGTGCCAATGTTGTAACTGCTAATGAGTCCTTCTTTATCCAGTTCAGTAACCTTACTGCGGTTAAGTGAATAGTTTAAATTGATGTCCCAGCTGAAATCTTTTTGTTTAACTGGGGTTAAGCCAAGCTGAATTTCTAAACCTTTGTTGTTCATGCTTCCACCGTTAATTAGTTTCTGTGAAAATCCCGTTGCAGAGCTTACATCAACTTTTAAAATCTGGTTGATACTGTTGGTGTTATATACACTTAAGTCTAATTTAATACGGTTATCAAATAATCCTAGTTCAAAACCTGCTTCTGCTGATTTGGTAATCTCTGGTAAAAGATCTGGATTTAGCGCTAGCGGATTTGCTGATTGCTGAGGGTTCCCGTTGAATGGAGCTGTAAAGTTATATATATCCTTAAGTTGATAAGGATCTGTTGCTTTACCTACTTTAGACCATCCTCCTCTTATTTTAGCAAAGCTAAGTACTTCATTTTTAATATCAAAAGCTTCAGTAAGAATTAAACTTCCGTTAACAGAAGGGTAGAAGTAAGATAAATTTGGTTTTGGTAAACTGGAATCCCAGTCGTTACGTGCTGTTACGTTGATATAAGCATAGTCTCTAAAGCCTAATTGAGCGGATCCAAAGTAACTATAGGTTTTAAGTTTGCTGTAAAAGTTTGAAGATACCAATGGATCTCTTGAGTTGCTTAATGTATACAATCCGTTTACAGCTAGCTTAGTTGCTTTCTGATTGTTTTGTTCGAAAGTTGAAGTTCTAATATTTGCACCTGCCAAAACATCTAAAGAGAAATCTGAGCTTAGTTTTTTAATGTATTCTAAACGACCTTCTGTATTGTTTTCATTAACCGTGTATGAATCTTCTTCGTATGAACCGAATGGGGTACCATTTGTTCCGTAAGCAATTTTGATCTTTCTACGGTCTGTGTAATAATCATTTCCTGTTCTGAAGTTGGCTGATAATGTATTAGTGATTTTGTAGTTCAATTCTGCACTACCAATGATACGATCACGTTTCTGCCCAACTGTATTTTCATAAGCGATGAAGTAAGGATTGCTATAGTAACTGTTGTTCCAGTTAAAGTCATTTCCGTTTTCGTCTTTATAGTTTTTAAGTTTGCTAATGTCTACTTGTCTCCCGAACCATGTAAATTGAAGCATCGGGCCGGTCGCACGTTTTCCGCCAGTAGCAGGCAGGTTATCTGCATTGCTTTTGATGTAGTTTGCAGAAGCATTTAATGTTAATTTAGGTGTAATTCTGTAAGTGGTGTTCAATAATAATGAATTCTTGTCTTGAGAAGAGTTTGGTAATATACCGCCTTGAGTAAGATTGTTATAAGAGAAGCGGATATCTTGTTTTTCTCCTGATCCGGCAATAGCAATACCATTATTAAGCGTATAACCTGTTTTGAAAAAGTTTTTAACATTGTCTGGATGTGCGATAAATGGAACCGCAACACCTTTAGAGTCAAATTGGGGGATTAAACGGCCATCTAATGCTGGTCCCCAGCTTTCATCAACACCGTCATTTATGCCTCCCCCTTTTCCATCAACAAAGCTAAACTTGCCGCTTGTACCTTGTCCGAAAGAGTTTTGATAGTCAGGTAGGGTTAGTAAGTTTGAGAATGTTGTGTTTGAGTTAACACTAATACCCAATCCTTTTTGTCCTCTTCCTGTTTTAGTTTTAATAAGTATAACACCTGCTGCTGCACGTGATCCATATAATGCTGCTGCATTTGGGCCTTTTAGTACACTGATTGATTCAATGTCTTCTGAGTTGATATCAGAAATAGTGTTCGCAAAATCTCTTGAGCTACCCGTACCAAGGTTTTGTGAGTTATCTACAGGAACTCCATCAACAACAAAAAGTGGTTGGTTGTAGCCTGAGATAGAAGTCTCTCCACGAATGATAATTCTTGAAGAACCCATATCACCTTGACTGCTGGTGGTTTGTACGCCTGCAATTTTTCCTGCAAGTGAATTGACAATGTTGGTTTCTTTTGCTGTTGATATATCCTTAGATTTTAGTTCCTGAACTGAGTATCCCAGAGATTTTTTCTCTTTAGAAATACCCAGTGCTGTAACAACAACTTCACTTAATGAGTTTGAAGAATTATCAAGTGCTACATTTAATGTAGTGGTTGCAGCGGTAACGGTTACTTCTTTTGTGGTATATCCTATATAAGATACGTTTAGTATATCATTAATATCTGCAGTAATAGAGAACTTACCATTATTGTCGGTAGTAGTACCTGTTTTTTTACCTTTTATAGCAATTGAGGCTCCTGGAATGGTTTCTCCATCCGGGTTACTGGTAACAGTACCTGTTATTTTAACAGATTGTGCCTGTACAGTTTGTAGGAAAAAAAAGGATAAAAGAATCCCTACAAAAAAATTGTATGTTTTTGACATTTGAATTAAATAAATGGGTGTATAATAAATTCTTTTAGTTGCACTAGATATTGCAGCAGTGCATTCGTTTTTGACCGGCCATAAAACCAGCAGAGGAGTTGTTAGGGGGAGATGAGCAGCGCATTTCTTTTTGGTGTACTTTCTGTGTCATGTTTTTATACATTTATTGTTTAGGTCAGCCCTTCACATACTTGTCTTCAACAGAATTAGATTTGGTTAATGATGGTTGATAAGTAGCATTACACTATTTAATCTTATCTTTTTCGCTTTGTAGCGAATTGGAATTAGCACCTTTCACAATGAATTGTAGAGGTTGCTAAGACATCATAGGGCCAATCCCTCAGTCTTTCTTGATAAGCAGGAAGTTTTAAGAACCATTTGCTGGCACAAAGATATAAATAATCTAGTAATCCTATAGGATTTAATGAAAATAATTATTTTGCATTTTGAGCAGGACAGTACGGGTTGCTGAAAATGCATAAGAAAATTAACATTGTAAACACACTAAATTTCACTTCAACTATTTTAATGAAACTTTTTTATTCCTTTTTGCTCGTGCTCTTTGTTTTTTCTGCCACAGAAAAAGCGCATTCTAACGAAATTAAACCATCAAGTTTACAATGTGAACATTTAATAAATCCAATTGGTGTTGATTTGTTAAACCCGCGTTTATCGTGGATGATGACGGATGATCGTCAAGGTGCCAAGCAAACTGCCTATAGAGTTGTTGTAGGCAAAGATTCTGCGGAGGTTGCAAGGAAAAAAGGGCTTGCATGGGAGTCGGGCAAAGTAGTTTCTTCTGCCAACCTTGTTAATTATAATGGAAAACCATTAGAGGCATTTACCAAATATTTTTGGGCAGTTGAACTTTGGGATAAAGATGGTAAACTAATTTCATCTGCTCCGGTAGCAAGTTTTGAAACAGGGATGATGAAGATTGGTAATTGGAAAGGTACCTGGATTAGCGATGGAAATGATATAGACAAACGTGAGGCTCCATATTTTAGAAAAGTATTTCAACCTGTTAAAAAGATTAAATCAGCAAGGGCATATATTGCTGCTGCCGGTTTGTACGAATTATATCTGAATGGTAAAAAAGTAGGAAACCACAGACTGGACCCGATGTATACTCGTTTTGACAGACGTACTTTATATGTTTCTTACGATGTTACTGCGCATGTTCAGAATGGTAAAAATGCGGTTGGTGTTTTACTTGGAAACGGTTGGTATAATCATCAATCTATAGCGGTATGGAATTTTGACAAGGCACCGTGGAGAGCAAGACCTGCTTTTTGTTTGGATTTAAGAATTACTTATGAGGATGGGTCTGTTGATGTAGTTTCTTCTGGTGATGGTTGGAAAACCAGCTCTAGCCCAATCGTGCTAAATAATATTTATACTGCTGAGCATTATGATGCCCGTAAAGAACAACCGGGATGGAACACAGTAGATTTTGATGATAAGAAATGGAATGGTATCTCGTTAAGGGCAGCGCCATCAAATAATTTGGTAAGTCAGGTAATGCAGCCAATTCGCAATGTTGAAGAAATTCCTTCTAAAACGATGCAAAAGGTGAATGACACAGTATACGTGTTTGATCTGGGACGTAATATTTCTGGTGTGACCAAAATTAAGGTAAATGGCGAGGAAGGAACTACTATTCGCATTAAACATGGCGAACGTTTGTATGCAAATGGAAGAGTTGATCTTTCCAATATTGATGTTTACTATCGTCCGAAAGATAATACTGATCCTTTCCAAACGGATATCGTTACTTTATCAGGTAAGGGTGAGCTTGAATTTATGCCTAAGTTTAATTACAAGGGGTTCCAATATGTTGAGGTAACTAGTAGCAAACCTATTCAGTTGACTAAAGAAAGCATTACCGGCTATTTTATGCACAGTGATGTTACGCCGACAGGTAAAATAAGCTCTTCGAATAAGTTAATTGATAGGCTATGGTGGGCAACTAATAACTCTTACCTTTCTAATTTAATGGGATATCCCACTGATTGTCCGCAAAGAGAGAAAAACGGATGGACTGGCGATGGACACTTTGCTATTGAGACTGGTTTATTCAATTTTGACGGTATTACGGTTTACGAAAAATGGCTTGCTGATCACAGAGATGAACAACAGCCAAACGGCGTACTTCCGGATATTATACCTACAGGTGGATGGGGTTATGGATCGGCAAACGGAACTGACTGGACAAGTACAATTGCTATAATTCCTTGGAACATATACATGTTTTATGGTGATAGTAAATTGCTTTCAGACTCTTACAACAGCATTAAAAGGTATGTCAATTACATAGAGCAAATTAGTCCTAATGGATTGACAACTTTTGGTAGGGGTGATTGGGTTCCTGTTAAGTCACAATCTTCGTTAGAATATACTTCTTCTACTTATTACTATGTGGATGCGGTTATCCTTGCAAAGGCAGCAAAAATGTTTGGTAAACAAGCTGATTACGGTTACTACAGTAACCTTGCCGAGAAAATTAAAAAAGCAATCAACGATAAATATTTAAATCGTGCAACGGGTATTTATGCATCAGGTGTACAAACTGAATTAAGTGTGGCTCTGCAGTGGGGATTGGTACCTGAAGAGCTTAAAACAAAAGTTGCAGAAAACCTTGCTAAAAGAGTTGCTGCGGATGGAATGCATCTTGATGTTGGTGTATTAGGTGCTAAAGCAATATTAAACGCGTTGAGTGACAATGGTCAGGCAGAAACTGCTTATAAACTAGCCGCACAGGATACTTACCCTTCCTGGGGATGGTGGATTGTTAATGGAGCGACTACTTTATATGAAAACTGGGATATAAAAGCAGAAAGAGATATTTCATTAAATCACATGATGTTTGGCGAAATAGGTGGCTGGTTCTTTAAAGGCTTAGGAGGTATTCATCCTGATGAGCAGCAGCCAGGATTTAAGAATGTTCAGCTTCGTCCTAATTTTGTTACGGGATTAGAGCACTTTGAAGCAGAGCATGATGGCCCTTATGGTAAGATCGTTTCTTCATGGAAAAGATCAGGAAATGCTGTGATTTACACGGTAACTATTCCTGCAAATTCCAGTGCTACAATTACTTTCCCATTAGCAGATGGCAAAAAGGCATATAAAGAAGGTAAAAATGTAATGGCTAAAATTAATGTAGGAGCAGGTAAATACCAGTTCGAAATTAGGTAATACTTATTTGTCTGATATTAGGCAATTGCATTAAATTACTTACTTTTAGAAAGATGAAGACTAAGTTTTTTGATTTTATTCATATTGATGAGTATTCTGCAACGCCAAAGTATTTGCAGCTGTCGAGCGCAATAATAAAGGCTGTTGAGCTAGGCAAATTAAAGAAGGACAATTTATTGCCTTCTATTAATGAGCTGAGTTATAAACTGGAGATATCCAGGGATACCGCTGAAAAAGGATATAAGTATCTTAAAAACATTGGTGTAATCAATTCAGTTCCTGGTAAGGGCTATTATATTTCTAGTATAGATTTTAAGCAGAAACTGAAAGTGTTTCTGCTTTTTAATAAACTTAGCGCACACAAAAAGATTGTTTATGATGCATTTATTGCCGCGCTAGGCGAAGATGTTTCAGTAGATTTTTACATCTACAATAATGATTTCAGACTTTTTAAGAGATTTCTAAATGATAAGAAAGAAGAGTATTCACATTATGTGATTATTCCTCATTTTATTGAAGGTGAAGAGTACGCCAGAGATATCATCAATACCATTCCAAAAGAGAAGCTGGTTTTACTGGATAAAAAAATAAAGGGTGTTGATGGTGATTACGCGGCTGCTTATGAGAACTTTGAAAAGAATATATATGATGCTTTAGAGCAAGCGCGCAATGAGCTGAGTAAATACCATACATTAAAGATCATCTTCCCTAAAAGAAGCTATTTTCCGAAAGAGATTTTAGACGGCTTTCATCGCTTTTGTCAGCAATATGCTTTTTCACATTATGTAGTTAGTGATATATCTCAGGAGCCAATAAATGAAGGTGAAGCCTTTATTAATTTAATGGAAGCCGATCTGGTAACTTTATTGGAGAGGTTGATTAGTATGAAGTTTAAAATAGGTAAGGATGTAGGCGTAATATCTTACAATGAAACGCCTTTAAAGAAAATCCTACTAAACGGTATTACTACTATTTCTACTGACTTTAAATTTATGGGTACTGTGGCGGCCAATCTTATCCTGGATAACTCCAGACGCCATGTTGAGGTGCCTTTCTACTATACCCGCAGAGCATCAATTTAATTTTTTTTTAGGCTGTAGTGCATTTATTTGTACTTCTTCATGATAGTACATGACAGTTTTGAAAATCTACTTGTATAAATTAGGACTATTATTTTAACCAAATATAAAGTTCAATAAATATGCAAGCAATTTTCGGGGTTATTTTCCATTTTATAGGGGGCTTTGCCTCTGGTAGTTTTTATATTCCATATAAGAAGGTTAAGGGATGGGCCTGGGAAAGTTACTGGATTGTGGGTGGAGTTTTTTCGTGGTTGCTTGTACCACCTTTAGCAGCTTGGCTTACCATTCCGGGTTTTGCTGATATCATTGCCGCAACTAATGGAAAAATCTTATTGCTTACTTACTTTTTTGGAGTGCTTTGGGGAATAGGTGGATTAACTTATGGTCTCGGGGTTAGATATCTTGGAGTTTCTCTTGGTAGCTCTATTATCTTGGGATTATGTTCTGTTTTCGGCGCAATAATACCTTCTATATATTATGATTTTAATCCAAAAACTGGTAAAGATAGCTTCTCTGATATGTTGAACAGTCAGTGGGGGCAAATGGTTTTATTAGGCTTAGTCATCTGCGTTATAGGGATTATAGTTTGTGGTAAAGCAGGCATAATGAAAGAAAAGGATCTGGTAGCTGCAGGCAAAGGAGATCCGTCTAATAAGGAATATAAGATTGGTTTAGGACTTGTTGTTGCTATTATTTCAGGTGTCCTAAGTGCTTGTTTTGCCTTTGGTATCGATGCAGGTAAGGATATGGCTAATGTTGCTAATGATGTTTGGAAAAGTACACATCCTGATCAGGGAGAGTTTCTTTTTCAAAACAATGTAACTTATATCATCATATTATGGGGTGGATTAACTACTAATCTGTTCTGGTGTATGATGTTGAATTTCCGCAACAAAACTTTCGGCGATTATTCTAACAAAGAAACACCTCTATTAAAAAATTACATATTTTCTGCCCTTGCAGGTACAACATGGTTTCTGCAGTTCTTTTTCTATGGAATGGGGGAAAGTAAACTAGGTAATGGAGCCAGCTCATGGATACTGCACATGGCATTTATCATTTTAATAGCAAATACCTGGGGTATTGTGTTAAAGGAATGGTCGGGAGTTAAAAAGAGGACTTTTGGTACCGTAATAGCCGGTATAGCTATCATTATTATTTCTGTGCTTATTGTTGGCTACGGAAATTCGATCAAGTAAAAACAAATTTAATTAATGAAATATTTTTATGACTGTTAGAACAACTGATTTTAAACATGTAAGTTATTTGTGGGATGATGCAAAGGCCGCTGAAATGGCCGGTGATGAGGTTGCATTGTTAATCTACCGTTCAAATTTATTAGGCGCTGATTTGAGGCTGACAAATTATGGGGGTGGGAATACCTCTTGCAAAGCTATCACAAAACACCCTTTAACCGGAGAGGATACTGAGGTGATGTGGGTTAAAGGGTCTGGAGGTGATTTAGGTACTTTAAAACAAAGTGGTTTAGCTGCGTTGTACGTAGATAGCTTGCGCAATCTTAAAAATATTTACAGAGGACTTGCCCATGAGGATGAAATGGTTGAATTATTTAACCATTGTATTTATGATTTGAAATCTAAGGCGCCTTCCATTGACACTCCGCTACATGGCTTTTTACCTTTTAAACATATAGATCACTTACATCCAGATGCTGCAATAGCGATTGCTGCGGCTAAAGATGGTGAGCGCATCACCAAAGAATTGTTTAACGGAACAATTGGTTGGGTGCCATGGCAAAAACCAGGCTTTGAGCTTGGATTGCAATTGCGCAAATGTTTAGATGAAAACCCTGGAATTAGAGGTATTATGTTGGGTTCGCACGGTTTGTTTACGTGGGGAGATACCGCTTTTGAAAGTTACATCAACACGCTTGAAGTCATTGAAAGATGTGCAGAATATCTTGAAGGGAACTTTGGTAAAAATAAATCTGTATTTGGCGGTCAGAAAATTGAAAGTGCCGGGCAGAATCACCGTCGTAAACAGGCGGCTGCTATTGCACCTGTATTGAGAGGTTTTTGCTCAAGTGAGCGACACATGACCGGTCACTTTACTGATGACGCCAGAGTATTGGAGTTCATTAACTCAAATGACCTGGATCGTTTGGCTCCACTTGGAACAAGTTGCCCTGACCACTTCTTGCGTACTAAGATTAGTCCGCTGGTCCTTAAGCTTGATGCCAACGACGATATTAGTGATGTTAAAACACTTAAAGAAAGATTAGCTCCTGAATTTGAAGCATACCGTAAAATGTATGCTGAATATTATAATTCTTGCAAACATGATAACAGTCCTGCGATACGTGATGCCAATCCGGTAATCATTTTGTATCCCGGAATAGGAATGTTCTCCTTTGCTAAGGATAAACAAACTGCCCGAGTTGCTGCCGAGTTTTATACTAATGCCATTAATGTAATGAAAGGCGCTGAAGCCATATCTGAATATACTTCCTTACCGAGACAGGAAGCATTCAATATAGAATACTGGCTTTTGGAAGAGGCTAAACTGCAAAGAATGCCTAAGCCAAAACCGCTTTCTGGTAAAGTAGCCCTCATTACTGGCAGCGCCGGCGGAATTGGTAAAGCTATTGCGCGTAAATTTATTGAAGAAGGTGCATGTGCTGTAATCAATGATAATGATGCAGGGAGACTGCAAAAAGCTAACGATAGCTTTAATAATGAATTTGGTAAAGATGCTTATACTGCAGTAATTTTAGATGTAACTGATACTGCAAGTATTAAGAATGCTTTCGAAGAAGCGAGTTTAGAGTTTGGTGGCGTGGATATAGTAGTGAATTGTGCGGGTATATCGATTTCGAAACCAATTGAAGAGCATACTGAAAAAGACTGGGATTTGTTATATGATATCCTTGTTAAAGGTCAATTCTTGATCACTCAGGCAGCAGTAGGGGTAATGCGTAAGCAGGATGTTGGCGGAGATATATTAAATATAGTTAGTAAAAATGCATTGGTTTCCGGTCCAAATAACGCTGGTTACGGATCGGCTAAAGCGGCCCAGTTGCACTTGAGCAGATTAAATGCGGCTGAACTAGGTGCTGATCATATTCGTGTGAATACGGTTAATCCTGATGCTGTAATATCAGACAGTAAAATTTGGGAAGGCGAATGGGCTGCGGGAAGAGCAAAAGCGTACGGAATTACTGTACAAGAGTTGCCAGCTTTCTACGCAAAGCGTACCTTGCTTAATGAAGTGATCTTACCTGAGGATATATCTAACGCATGTTTTGCTTTTGTTGGCGGACTAATGAATAAATCAACAGGTAATGTATTGAATGTGGATGGAGGCGTTGCAAATGCCTTTGTTCGTTAACCTTTAAAACCTACACAAATGAAACTTGAAAATTATCACTTAGAATCACATAACAGCGAGCGTTTGGCTAAGCACGAGCGCCAGCTGGATTTTATTACCTCAGAAATTTCTGATGCTCAAAGTATTATTCAGAAATTGGTAGATTTCCAGATCGCTATACCAAGCTGGGCTTTAGGTACTGGAGGGACCCGTTTTGGACGTTTCTCTTCGGGAGGTGAGCCCAGGAACATTGAAGAAAAAATTGAAGATATTGGTTTGCTTCATAAGCTTAACGGCTCAAGTGGTGCTATCTCTTTACATATTCCATGGGATACAGCTGATAATACAAACGCAATTAAAGCTTTGGCTGCACAGCATGGTTTACGTTTTGATGCTATGAACTCAAATACGTTTCAGGATCAGCCAGATCAGACGCAAAGTTATAAATTTGGATCATTGCAGCATGTTGATAAAGCTGTTAGGAAACATGCAATTGAGCATAATATAGAGGTTATTCGTCAAGGTGTAGAATTAGGTTCTAAAGCACTAACCGTATGGTTAGCTGATGGATCTTGCTTCCCTGGGCAGCTTAATTTTAGAAAAGCCTTCCAGAATACTTTGGAAAGCTTACGCGAAATCTATGCAGCTTTGCCAAACGATTGGAAAATTTTTGTAGAGTATAAAGCATTTGAACCCAATTTCTATTCGACAACAGTTGGAGACTGGGGGCAATCGTTATTATATGCAAATAAGCTAGGGCCTAAAGCATATACACTTGTAGATCTTGGTCACCATTTGCCAAATGCAAACATCGAACAAATCGTTTCGTTGTTGTTAATGGAGGAAAAGCTTGGTGGTTTCCATTTTAACGATTCGAAATACGGTGATGATGACTTAACTGCGGGAAGTATTAAGCCTTATCAACTGTTCCTTATATTTAATGAACTTGTTGAAGGTATGGATGCCCGCGGAATGGATCATAGAGAAGATTTAGGTTGGATGATTGATGCTTCGCATAATGTTAAAGATCCATTGGAGGACCTATTACAGTCTGTAGAGGCCATTATGATCGCTTATGCACAAGCTTTATCTGTTGACCGTGTTGCTTTACAGGAAGCACAAGCCATTAATGATGTAGCGCGTTGTCAGGAGATATTACAACAAGCTTTCAGAACTGATGTACGTCCATTAGTAGCGGAAGCGCGTTTACGTTCAGGAGCTACATTAGCGCCACTTGAGGCTTTCAGAACATTTAAAGTTAGGCAAGAGTTAATTAGTAACCGTGGATCAAAAACGGTGGCAACCGGTTTGTAATTGATGGGAGTTCATATGAAGGCAATCCCTGTAATAGCAATTTTTGATGTTGGTAAAACTAATAAGAAGCTGTTTCTTTTTGATGAGAACTATAAAATAGTTTTTGAAAGATCGGCACGGTTTACCGAAACGATGGATGAGGATGGGGATCCTTGTGAAAATTTGGAAAGTTTAAGGCTATCTGTTTTTGACTCTTTAAGGGAGGTATTCAGAAATCCTGCTTTCGAAATTAAGTCTATTAATTTTGCAACCTACGGTGCTAGTTTTGTTTACCTGGATGAGAATGGGAATCCTTTGGCACCGCTATACAATTACCTGAAAGCATACCCTGAGGAGCTTAAAGAACAGTTTTATAATACCTACGGAGGTAAAGAAGAGTTCTCAAATCTTACTGCATCTCCGGTTTTAGGTAGTTTGAATTCAGGTATGCAGTTGTATAGGATTAAGTATGAAAAGCCTGAACTATTTAAAAGAATAAAGTATGCGCTTCATTTGCCGCAATACCTTAGTTATCTGATTTCAGGCGAGACATATTCTGATCTGACAAGTATTGGCTGTCATACCAATTTATGGGATTTCACCAAAAATGCATATCACGAGTGGGTTAAAAAGGAAGGTCTATTTGAAAAGCTTGCACCTATTGTTCCTTCGAACAGTGTTATGCCTGCTGCATTTCCTGGTAATAATTATGCTGTAGGAGCAGGGTTTCATGATAGCTCGGCAGCTTTGGTGCCTTATCTTGTGAATTTCCATGAGCCGTTCATTTTATTGTCGACTGGTACTTGGTGCATTAGTCTGAATCCATTTAATTCTAGTCCGCTTACTGCAGAAGAACTGGAAAACGATTGTCTTTGTTATTTGCAGTATGAGGGAAAACCGGTTAAGGCATCACGTCTTTTCTCGGGATACGAGCATGAGCAACAGGTAAAACGAATTGCCACTCATTTTGGTACAGACATCATTACTTATCGCTCTGTTCCCTATGATGCAAGGATTATTGAAGAATTACAGCTTAAAGCTCAGACAGGTGTTACTTCTTTTGAAGAACGTGATCTTATAGATTTCGCAACAGATATTATTGCCTATCATCAACTGGTTTTAGATCTGGTAAATCAGCAGTATATAGCTACAAGCAGGGTTCTTAAGGGAACACAAGTTAAGCGAATATTTGTTGATGGAGGTTTTAGTAAGAATAGCATATTTATGAATTTACTTGCTGTAGCTTTTCCTGAGCTTGAAGTGTTTGCTGCCTTTATGGCGCAGGCAACTGCCGTTGGCGCTGCTTTAGCTATTCATAAATCATGGAATACAAAACCATTACCAAATGATATTATTGAACTGAAATATTATTCAGTAGTTCAGCACCAGAATTAATTATCGTGAGGCAAATTAGCGGTAATTAATATTGGTTAATTATAGTTTATGAAAATTAAGTCGCCTTAACGGGCGACTTTTTGTATTTAGACAAGTTGATAAGTAAAACGCTTGCCAGGATAATAACTAAACCTGTTACCTGAATAATGCTGATGATCTCATCTGCAAAAAATACAGCAAGCAATACGGCAACCACAGGGTTTACATAAGCATAGGTACTAACTTGTGTTGCCGGACGAACCTGTAATAGCCATACATAGGCGCTAAAGGCAACTATTGAACCGAATATGATTAGATAGGCAGTTGACCACCATGCAGATTCAAGGACATTCTGAAATTGAAAGCTATTCATTTCTCCCGCTATAATGCTTCCGGGAACGAACACTATTCCGGCAATTAGCATCTGCCATGCAGTAGAAACGGATGCAGGAGTATTAGGCGCAGGATGATATTTTGAATATAGAGAGCCACCAGCCCAACCGATAGGGCCAATGATCAGAAGGATCATCCCTAAAACATTTCTTGAGTCTTGTTCAACAGAAAAACTAGCGGTAAGCTGTTCCCAGAATAATAAAATTACCCCTAAAAAGCCGATGATTAAACCGGCAACAGTAAATTTGTTGCTGAAGTTTTCTTTCCATTTACCTTTGTCTAGTATTACAAACCAGATTGCTGCTGATGAAACCATAATGGCAACAAGGCCGCTTGGTAAAAATTGTTCAACCCAGATTACTATTCCATTACCCACACCCAGCATCAGTATACCACTAATCCCTGCATGAAATATGTTCTTTTTATTAAACACTGGGAGACCTTTAAAAATACACCAACCAAGTAGGAGCGTACCAGCAATGATGAATCTAAACGCGCCTAAGAAGAACGGAGGAAAACCTGCTACAGCTTTGAAAATGAAGAAATAGGTAGAACCCCATACCAGGTAAACGATTAAAAAGGCTAATAGAACGAGTAAAAGTGGGGCTGATTTTTGTTGAACAGAGGGCATAATTGTTTTTTAACAAATAGAACATTTATCATAGAGAAAATCATTCTTTAATAAATTATATAACAATTCTATTACCAAATGTGCTTCTTGTTCGATTTACAGCTCCTCTCCGGTTGCTAAGTTTATTTCGGGTCTAGCATTAATGCTCACCCCGTTTTGATTGATCACCGAATAATCGATTTCAATTGAATTGCTGTTGATCTTTACTTCGTTAATAACACCGCTTCTAATTGCTCCAATTTTTTCCAAAAGATCGATATCGTACTTTACGGAATTGTCGGCAAGTCTCTTACATATAAAATGAAAATCGCTTGTTACCAGAATATATTCTGAAGCAGATAAGGCTTTCTCTGCGTATTTAAGGTCTCTAGGAGAAGAGAAGCTACCAACCAAGGTTCCTTGCTCATTATATATAGAATTAACGGAACTTGTGATGTTACCAGAGGTGTTTATTTTGCTTTTTGTAATCTGAGTAAGGTTAGTGGTCCAAGGTAATATTTCGGAGGTATAAGGTTCATCTTTGCCTGGTATTACTGAAGTGTAACTATTGGTGATTGCACTTGTATTCATGTCAATTTTTGTAAAGTCTTCAATAAAAGGGTCAGAAGGATTGTTTATCTGGCTTTCTCTCATTTGTCTTGCGATGTAAATAGCCTTGTTGACTTCTTTTAAGCGGGTATAAAAATTATATCCGACAGGTACTTTACTGCCGCTCGCAGTTGGAATTTCAGTGGGGTCTTGCGTATAAGTTTGAACTTTTAATTGATTTCCTGCACCATCAAAGTATCCAATCCAGTATTTTTTATCTTTTGCTCCGGCAATCACATTATTGCCTTTACTATCCTTAAATACTAAAACTTTAATAATAAGATTTTGCTTATCGGTAATTTTTAGTTTTAATCTGGAAACTAATGAGTCATTACCTAAGCTAGGACCAGTTTCTGTTTCTTTTTCAACAGGGTTTTTACTGCAACCTGAAATTGCAAGACATATGATTATAAATAGAGTTAAATGTATTTTCATTAGGTTTAGTTTGGTTCTTTGTTATAACGATTTTGCTGAGGCGTAAACCTTTATTTGTGTTTAATATCCGTTATGGAGAGCATTATATGGTAAATATATTGTTTTGTATTAAATAGTTAAAGCTCAATGTTAATATTTCGATTAATTATCTATTTTTATGAGGCCCTATTTGAATTATCCAATTAACAAGATGAAGTATGAAAGTCTCTAAAGGTGCGATTGGAAAATTGCTCATATGCGGTTGTGTTAGTTTGGTGTTAGTTGTAAGTAACTCTTTTGCAGCGGTAGTCTATCCGGTTTCCAAAAGCAGGAAGATTTTTGTTAAAATCAAACTTAATACTAAAGCAGACGTTAGCATCGAAAAAGCGGTATTAAAGTATAATAAGCGAATGGCTTACAGTTTTATGCTAGATGATGGGTATCGATCAGCTTTTTTGTGTGCCTATCCGCTTTTGAACGGGGGTAAAATTAGCGCTTCTTTTATTGATGGGTGGCAGAAGGACCAGGGAGGAGATGGAAGTTTATCGAAAGGATTGTTTTTTTCGGATGGTTGTGGTAATTCAGTTCCTTTTCGTATGGGCATTGCAATTAATGCGGCCAGTCTTATTGAGACACCCGAAAACAGAGGCAGTTTATCCTGGTCGGAAGTTAAAACACTTTATAATTCTGGATGGGATATTTTGAATCATAGTTATCACCACTCAACAAAGCATGGTACCGATTATTCCGATGAAGTTCGTGAAAATGGAGTTGCCGTGTTTAAGGAGTTAGGGTTTCAAATGACGCAGTTTATTGTGCCTGGAGGGGAGGGGGATTCAGGTTATCAAGATGAATATGGCAGAGCAGCATTTGAAAACGGGATAGTGGCTGTAGGTACTACCAATGGAACTGGTCCTGTTATAAAAGTTGATGAACCGGTTAATCTTGATCGGCTGGTATACCAGAGGGAATTTATTAAAAGCACGTCAAATACAGGATCTGCAGATATTGATCAACATTTGCATAAAATAGATTCACTTTTTAAACGACCTGAAGTATTGTGGTATAATGAGTTTACTCATGGCGTTGGAAATGATAATTTATGGGATATTAGTTTGATTTTTCCAGATTTTAGATACTATATGACCTCAATTGCTAAAAGGTATGGGATAGGAGGAACTGATAATTTGTGGATGGCCCCTTGGCAGGAAGTTTATGAGTATATATGGTTGAGAGATCGCATTAAAATAAATACTAAAAAAAACGGACAGGATGTGACTCTGGAAGTCATTTTGCCTGATATTCCAGCATCTTTCAGACATGGGGCTATATCCCTTAATATAAAAACAACCTCAACTTTTAGTGTGATTTCTCAAAGTAAGGATGTGAAAGTTACTACGAACGGGAAGGGAAAGCATAGTCTGTTAAATATACAGTTAACAAAATGATGTAATGTCGGAAACAGACATCGATGTATTCAATCAATTTTATATATTTGCGGACTTAGTCTCCGTAGTTCAATGGATAGAATTTTGGTTTCCGGTACCAACGATATGAGTTCGAATCTCGTCGGGGACACTTTGGCCTATAGATTATTCTATAGGCCTTTTTTGTAAGTTTTACTTTTTTCTTTCTGAAAGCGGGCTAATTCCAACGCCTTATGAAATCATTTTTGCAAGGTTTCCAAGTTGTTTTAGTTTGAATTTGAGGTCATCAGACCAAGGTAAGCCTATGCAGAGTCTCATGCAGTTTTCAAACTGGTTTTGTAAGGTAAACATCCTCCCAGGCGAAATACTAATATTCTTTTTAATGGCCAGATCATATAATTTTATTGTATCAATGTCCTTGTTAAATTCTACCCAAAGTGCAAGTCCTCCTTGCGGCCTACTTACTTTTGTAGCCACAGGGAAATACTCAGCAATGGTATGGATATAGTTCTGATAATTGCTTTTTAAATCACTACGAAGATGGTGAAGATGATTTTCATACCTACCAGTTTTTAGGAAGTTGCCAACCGCTTCTTGAATGATAGAAGCTGAAGATATAGAATGAACAAACTTTAATTTAAGTAGCTTTTCCTTGTATTTACCAGGGGCAATCCAGCCAACACGATAACCTGGAGCTAGTGTTTTAGATACAGAACTGCACCATAAAACATTGCCCTCCTTGTCGAAAGATTTGCAACATTTTGGTCGTTGAGAACCAAAATAAAGATCGCCATATATATCATCCTCAATAAGTGGAATGCCATGTTTTGATAAAAGTTCGACAACTTCTTTTTTATGCTCATCTGGCATACAGCTGCCTAAAGGAGTGTTAAAATTAGGAACCAATAAACAAAGATTAATTTTTTGGATAACCTTTTTTAGGGCGTCTACTTCTATTCCTGTAATTGGATGTGTGGGTAATTCCAGCACTTTAAGACCTAAACTTATTGCAAGTTGTAAAATCCCTGAATAACAGGGACTTTCTACAGCAATAGTATCACCGGGTTTTCCCAATGCCATAAGGCAAAATGATAAGGCATTCATGCCGCCACTGGTAGTGATCAGGTCATTTTCGTTCAAATTCCCACCCCAGGTTAATGAGCGTACAGCAATCATTCTTCTCAATTTAACATTCCCTTGAAGGGGCTCATATTCTGTACCTCCTTCCTTTAATTCCCGCGTAGCATGTAAAATTTCCTTTTTTAGTTTTGCTAACGGCAATAGATTACCAGATGGAACACCGATTGAGAATAGTGTAAGGTCATCTCTGCCCATGTTAGCATAAACCTTAGTAATTAGTTCATTGGGTTCTTTGTCATTAGCGATGAGGGAAGGACGGCTGATATCCGGAAGAGACAATTTTTGCTGAAGTAATTTACTTACAAAATAGCCTGATTGCGGTTTTGATTCAACTAAGGATTGCGCTTCAAGCTCCAGAAATATACGTTTTGCTGTATTCATGCTAACGCCATGTTCGCGACAAAGCATCCTTACAGAGGGAAGTTTGTCCCCAGTCTTTAAAATCCCATTTCTAATCTGAGAAGCAATTCCGTTTGCTATTTCGCTATATAAATAAACCTTAGTCATTTTGTTAAACTACTAACTGTGTCCGTTCAAATTTACAAAACTGATACTGTAGTTGTTCTGTATTCCATGGTAATTTTGAATAGAAATTTTTAGATAGATGGCAGAAGTAATAAATAAAGAGAAATCTTCCAACGGTTGGGTTAATGGTTTTATTGGAGTAATTGTATTTAGTGGGTCATTACCAGCAACAAGAGTAGCAATTTTGGATTTTGATCCGGTATTTCTAACAGTTACGCGTGCAACTATTGCTGGGGTACTTGCGCTCTGTGTCCTGTTGATCTTTAAAGAAAAGCGGCCTACACTGAAGCAGATCTTTCCTTTATTTATTGTTGCATTAGGAGTGGTGGTTGGTTATCCTCTTCTATCCGCATTGGCTCTACAGCACGTTACTTCTGCGCATTCTATTGTTTTTCTGGGTATGTTGCCACTTGCCACTGCCATCTTTGGAATAATGCGTGGGGGAGAACGTCCTCCTGCAATATTTTGGCTTTTTTCAATTGTGGGTAGTCTTTTGGTTGTAGGATATTCAATTACACAAGGTTTTGCCGCGTCTCCGATTGGAGATGTTCTGATGCTCGCAGCCATTATTTTATGTGGACTTGGATATGCTGAGGGAGCCAAACTCTCCAAGACACTTGGCGGTTGGCAGGTAATCTCCTGGGCTTTGGTACTATCCTTGCCAGTAATGGTTCCCCTGACATTTTTTTTGCGACCAGAATCATTTGCTGATGTTAGTATAGCCGCCTGGTTTAGCCTAGCCTATGTTGCTTTGTTCAGTATGTTTATTGGCTTTATATTCTGGTATCGTGGACTGGCTCAGGGAGGTATTGCAACCGTAGGACAGTTACAACTCTTACAACCATTTTTTGGTTTGGCATTAGCTGCTACGTTACTTCATGAGCAAGTAAGCTTGGGTATGTTAGGGGTAACTGTGGGCGTGATTCTGTGTGTTGCCGGGACCAAGAAATTTGCCAAATAATAGATAGATTTACGAATTAAACCTGTTCTTATGTTTACACCTAATACGTTCAAATTCGAGAGCGAAGCAGAAAAGGTCGCTTTTATGAAGCAATATAGTTTCGCAACGATAGTTACCACCAACAATAATATTCCTTTAGCTACACAGTTGCCTTTTGTTGTACATGAAAATGAGGGACGGTTAGTACTAGGCGCTCATTTTGCCGCCGCTAACGAACAGGCTAAATACATAGAGGAAAACATCTCTTTGGTGATATTCACCGAACCTCATGCTTATATTTCCCCTTTACATTACGATAAACGAGAAAGTGTACCTACGTGGGATTATATTACTGTACATGCTTATGGAAAAGCAAAAATTATTACAGATGAGGATTTCAAGTTTAAGGCATTAGAACAAATGATTATGTTTTATGAACGAGATTATATGGAGCAGTGGAATAGTCTTTCTGATAAGTTTAAAAAAGGAATGATAAAGGGGATTGTTGCTTTTGAATTGGAGGTGTCTGACTTACAAGGACAGAAGAAATTAAGTCAGAACAAATCTCAAGCGGAGCGCCAAAGGATTATACATCAATTGGAAAAAAGTGAGAGTTCAATAGAAACTGACTTAGCAAAGTATATTCAGAAAACAATGTAAGCTTCATTAAAAATCATAAAGTATACTTATCAGGTTAGTGCAGGATGCAAATTCAAACCGATATACCTATTTTTAAAATTCGAGCTAACCAGATACGACAAATCAGCCATGAACAAATTCAGACTATTTATAGCAGTCCAGATCTTTTCTGTTTTTACTCTTCAAAATACTCAGGCCTTTCAGCAAGAGCCTTCAAAGATTGATCGCAAAGCTGTCGTAACCAGACATAACATTACTATCACTGATAGAAATTTAAAAGGACCAAGTCAGGTGGGGAATGGTGAATTTGCTTATGGGTTCGATATTACGGGAATGCAAACCTTTACCCAATCTGGTAATACCATGTCTAACTGGGGCTGGCACGAGTTTCCTTTACCTACTTCAGAAAGCCCTAATGACTTTAAAGGACAGGAATGGGAAGCGCAAGGTCGTATAATTAGGTACGATATTCAAAACAAGGAGCAAGAGAAACTCTCTGATTGGATGAGAGGCAATCCACAACGTATCAATCTTGGAAGACTAGGTCTTATACTAAAAAAGAAAGATGGAACTCAGGCGGCGTTAAGCGATTTGCAGAATCCGATTCAGAAACTGGATCTCTGGACAGGAATAGCCATCAGTACATTCGAACTTGAAGGAAGAAAGATAAAAGTAACAACCGTTGGACATCCTACACAGGACGCTATAGCAATTAAAATTGAATCAGATAATTTGAACGATGGCTTGATCAGTGCGTTTATTGAATTCCCTTATGCTTCAATGGGTGAATTTGGAAATGGGGCAGATTGGAATAGTTTAGATAAACACAATACAGAGGCGGTGTTTTCTAACGGACGTACAGAATTCCATAGGAAATTGGACGATGCAGAATATGATGTAAGGCTGGAATGGAAAAATGGTGGAACGATAAAAGAAACCAAAAAACACAGATATGAACTCCAGTTTGCAGGTAAAGACCTGGCAGAAATCAGTCTTTCTTTTTCTAAAAAACCTATAAAGTCTGATTTACCAACTTTTCAGCAGACCAATAATGAAAGCATTAAGAAATGGGAAAAGTTCTGGAAAAGCGGCGGAGCAATAGATTTGTCTGAAAGTAAAGATCCAAGGTGGAAAGAACTCGAAAGACGTATCGTGCTCTCGCAATATGTAATGGCAGTTAACGAAGCAGGTTCTCTACCACCTCAAGAGAGTGGATTGGTTAACAATGGTTGGTATGGTAAGTACCATTATGAAATGATGTGGTGGCATGGTACGCATTATGCGCTTTGGGATAGATGGCCATTGCTTGATCCAAGTTTGAAGGCATATGGAGATCATCTGGAATCATCTGCAGCGAGGGCGAAAAAACAAGGTTATGAAGGTGCCAGATGGCCTAAAACCATTGGAGACCATGCGCGTTGGGAATGGCCTTTGGAAATCACAGCCTTACTAATCTGGCAACAACCACATCCAATATTCTTCGCAGAATTAGATTACAGAGCCCATCCAAATGAGAAAACGCTCAATAAATGGAAATATGTGGTATTGCAATCTGCCGATTTTATGGCCTCGTATGCCCATTATAACAAGGAGCAAAACCGATATATTCTGGGTTACCCCTTACAAGTAGTATCCGAAAATGCAAATCCTCGTACTACCATCAATCCAACATTTGAACTCAGCTATTGGCGCACAGGTTTAAAGATAGCACAGGAATGGCGCAAGAGATTGAAAATGACAGCAAGCCCTAAATACGCCGACGTATTGGATAAACTATCACCACTTCCAGTTAAGGATGGGTTGTATGTTTCATGGGAAAACATCAATGACATGTGGAAGAACTACACCTTTGAGCACCCCGCTTTGATTGGCGCATACGGTATGTTACCGGGAGATGGTGTTGATGTACCCACAATGGAAAGAACATTAAATAAAGTAGGTGAGACCTGGAAGTTCAGTCATACATGGGGATGGGACTTCCCAATGCTTGCCATGTCCGCGGCAAAGCTAGGACAAGGCCATAAAGCACTAGACTATTTACTCAACTACCCAGGCTTTCGATTAGAAGAACATGGTTTGGTTGACGGTGGTGGTCCGTTCCCTTATTTTCCGGGAAATGGTGGCTTACTTTATGCCGTGGCAATGATGACGGCAGGATGGGATGGCGCACCTGCGGGTAATGCTCCAGGCTTTCCTAAAGATGGCTCATGGGTTGTAAAATGGGAAGGACTAAAGAAAGCGTTGTAACCTACACGTATGTGAGAATTTGAGTGAAATATTTAGATGTTAAATGCTATTTTAGTGTTTGAATTATTAATACTAAAATGTTTATAGTCTTAGTAATTACTGACTGACAGATTCTAAATAACACTTATGGATAACGCACTCAAAACATCACCCGAATTACGGAGAATGGCCATGCGGGCTTTATCTTCAATCATTCTCTTTATTCTTACTTACTTTTTTTTAGTCCTCTTTGCCATTGGTCTTACATTGGTTTGTGGTTATCTTGGGTATTTGCTCGTTATGGCTTACGCTCATTGGGTTACTTTTATGCTAGGATTGGTGTTATTAGCTATAGGAATAACTGTTCTGATCTTTGTACTCAAATTTATCTTTAAACGAACCACTAAAACAGAACAACTTTTGGTTGAAGTTAAGGCTACAGAAGAGACTGAGTTATTTGCATTGATTGAAGAAATTGTAAATGAAGTAAAGACCAACCTACCTAAAAAAGTCTACCTCTCGCCTGAAGTTAACGCTGGAGTATTTTATGATTCTCTTTTTTTAAGTATGTTTTTACCTGTAAAAAAGAATCTACAAATCGGAATGGGTATATTAAATACACATTCTACAGAAGAGTTTAAGGCAGTGCTAGCCCATGAGTTTGGCCACTTCTCTCAGCGTAGTATGCGCCTTAGTAGCTATGTTCATAATGCAAATAAGGTTTTGTACAACATGTTGTATGATAATGATAAGTTTGAACGGACCATTGAGGTTTGGGGAGATACATTTTCTTATTTTAAACTAGCCGGATCAATAGCGTCTGTTGTTATTAAAGGGATGCAGGCAATATTGAAGAAGGTCTATGAAATTTTAAATGTCAATTACTATGCACTTTCACGTGAGATGGAATATCATGCTGATGCTGTGGCCACAGCTGTAGCTGGTTCCAGACCTGTAATCATATCATTGTTGCGGATGGAGCTTGCAGAAACATCTTTAAACGTAGTTTACGATTACCATGAAGAGAAGATAAATCAAGGCTTAAAACCCTTAAATCTTTATCCTCAACACTACTTTGTGATGAACCATTTTGCAATGAGACGAAAGATCGAGGTTAAGAATGGTCTGCCTGAAATAGATATAAACAACATCTGGAAAACTAGAGGAAGCAAAATAGTAATGAGAAATCAATGGGCTACACATCCTGATATTGAAGATAGGATTCGAAGGGTTAAAGCATTTGGAATACCTGGCAAGATGGGGAGCAATGACATTGCTGTAAACATATTAGTAAACAAAGAAGAATTACAAGAACGTCTTACATCTAAGATTTTTGAGCATCATTTTATTTATGCTAAAGCTCCGCAGCTTACAGATTTTCAGCAGTTTGAGGCTGATTTTTTAAATCAGTCTTCTGAGGTCTTCTTTGATGAGCGATATTTTGGATATTATGACGATAGATTGCCGTTTTATAAATTTGATCAGTCATTACTAGATAACGCTGCTCAATTAAATTTAACCTATGATGATTTGTTTAATGCTGAGGGGCTAACAGAAATAATTGAACAGACTGTACTAGAAAGCGATATTAGTATTTTGGAAAAGATGGAATTGGAACAACCTGATAGTATTACAAATTTTGACTACGATGGCGTTCAGTATCAAACGGAAGATTGCGCAAATCTGATCAGCTTTTTGAAAGAAAAACTTGAGGATATGAAAGGAAAGATTGAGCGAGGGGATATTCTTATATTTAATTATTTTAAGTCTTTAGCGCTGCAACTTGATCAAATTGATGTGTGGAAGGAAAACTCAAATTCTTTTAAACAAGTTACAGATGCCACTTTTACTTGCCAGGATGCTTACTTTAATTTAGTTAATGCAAGCGCTTTTATGGCTGTTCATACAAAATTTGATGAGATTAGAGAGAAGATGCTGTTGTTTAAAGAGACAGAGGCAGTGTTTAAGCGTTCTGTGAAATTTATGTTAGAAAACTCAATCTATAAGGCTGAATTAACGAAAGAGAACATAATTATGTTTGAAAAGTTCCTTTCTGAAGATTGGACATATTTTGTTAATAACGAATATGTTGGAGATGATTTAGATAGGCTTACAAAGCTTTTACCGGTCTTTCAGGGTATTTACCATGCAGTATGCTTTAAATATAAAAGGCAGTTTTTAGATTATCAAAGTAGCTTGTTTCCTAAAGCAGTTGCATCGGTATCAGCTTAATTCTTTCACCAAAGTTACCTGTGCTAAGCAGCACTCATATTTATTCTTATATTTTTCTCATTATAAATGCCTTTTTTAAAAATAAAAAGGCATTTTTGCAGCCGTAAAGTAGTGAATATCATGTAAAGAATTTAGTGTATATGGAAGAGGAAGTTGTTGAAGAAATCGTAAGGCTATTGGAGCTTGAGGACGATGCTCAATTAAAGGTTTATTTAGATGATCTGAATATTTCGGACGTAGAACATCTGATAGACGAACTCCCCCAGTACGCGGTAAAATTTATTGAAACATTATCTGTTAAAAGGGCTGTAAACGTATTCCGTATCCTTGATTTTCCTACCCAGGAAAAGATCATTAAAAAGCTTCCAGGTAATAAGCTTGCTGAGTTAATCAATTTACTTCCACCGGATGACCGTACCTCACTTTTTAGTGAACTGAAAGGTGATGCCGTTAAAAAACTGATTATACTTCTACCTGCCAAAGATAGGGTAGAGGCGCTTTCGCTTCTTGGTTACGAAGAAGATAGTGTGGGTCGGTTGATGACTCCAGACTACGTTGCTGTTAAAAAAGACTGGACTGTCACCCGTGTACTTTCGCACATCAGACGTTACGGTAAAAACTCTGAAACGATTGATGTAATTTACGTGATTGATAAGGATGGTATACTGTTAGATGACATCAGGATTAGGGAAATTTTACTTGCAGATCCTGAAGCAAAAATAGGAGATCTTACAGATAACCGGTTAATTGCTTTGAAAGCAAGCGACCATCAGGAAGAAGCCGTTAATATCTTTAGAATGAACAATAGGGTAGCATTACCGGTTGTGGATGATAATAATGTTTTGCTTGGTATTGTCACTGTAGATGATATCTTGTGGGTAGCTAACGAGGAATACACTGAAGATATGCATAAATTTGGGGGTACAGAAGCCCTCGATGAACCTTATTTAGATATGCCAATTTTAAAATTGGTAAAAAAACGGGCAAGTTGGTTGATTGTTTTGTTTTTAGGCGAGATGTTAACCGCAACCGCTATGCAGCATTTTGAAATCGAATTGCAAAAAGCAATTGTATTATCTCTGTTTATTCCCTTGATTATGAGTAGCGGCGGTAATAGTGGATCTCAAGCTTCTACTTTAATTATTCAGGCTATGGCGTTAGGCGAGATAAGGATAACAGAATGGTGGAAAGTAATGAGGCGAGAAATAATCTCTGGCCTTTTATTGGGGATTATTTTGGGAAGCATTGGCTTGCTACGTATTGTAATATGGCAGAGTTTTCATTTTTACGACTATGGAGAGCATTGGTTTTTAATTGCTGTGACCATATTCTTTACGCTTATTGGAATTGTGCTTTGGGGAAGTTTAATTGGGTCCATGATGCCTATTATTATGAAAAAACTCAAGTTGGACCCAGCTACATCTTCAGCTCCTTTTGTCGCCACAATGGTAGATGTCACAGGAATTGTGATTTATTTTAGTGTTGCAGTGTTAGTTTTAAAAGGTATCCTGCTGTAGTATACATTTCAAGCTTATTAATCCTATAAGCGAAATTGGACATAAAAAAAGCTTACTATTTCTAGTAAGCTTTTTTTGAAATTTTTAAATATTAAACGTTAAAACGGAAGTGCATAATATCTCCGTCTTCAACGACATAAGTTTTTCCTTCAACACTTAGTTTTCCGGCATCTTTACATGCACTCTCAGAACCTAGAGTTACGAAGTCATTATATTTAATTACCTCAGCACGGATGAATCCTTTTTCAAAATCTGTGTGAATTACACCGGCAGCTTGAGGTGCAGTGAAACCTTTTGTAATAGTCCAGGCTCTTACTTCTTGTACACCAGCAGTAAAGTAAGTGTATAAATCTAATAATCTATAAGCAGCGCGGATCAGTTTATTTACACCAGACTCAGTTAAGCCTAGGTCTGCAAGAAATTCCTGACGCTCTTCATAGCTTTCAAGTTCAGCGATTTCAGATTCAATTTTAGCAGAGATAACCAATACCTCAGCATTTTCATCTTTTACTGCTTCTTTAACGCGATCAACGTAAGCATTGCCACCTATTACTGAATTCTCGTCAACGTTACAAACGTACATTACAGGTTTTTGAGTAAGTAAGCCTAAATCCTGAATGAATTCAAAATCTTCTGCTGCAACTGCCGCTGAACGAACAGATTTACCACTCTCAACATGAGCTTTTATAACACTTAGGATATCGAAAGTTCTTTTGGCATCCTTATCAGTTTTAGCCATTTTTTCAACCTTCTGAATACGTTTTACAACAGTATCCAAATCCTTAAGCTGTAATTCAGTATCAATAATTTCTTTATCACGGATAGGGTCTACTGATCCATCAACGTGAATCACATTTCCATCATCAAAACAACGTAAAACGTGTATGATAGCGTTTGTTGCCCTAATGTTACCTAGAAATTGATTACCAAGACCTTCTCCTTTTGAAGCTCCTTTAACCAAGCCGGCGATATCCACAATTTCAATTGTATTCGGTACAATTCGGTTAGGATTTACGAGTTCTGCAAGTTTAGTTAACCTATCATCCGGAACGGTAATAACACCAATATTTGGTTCTATAGTACAGAAAGGGAAGTTCGCAGCCTGAGCTTTTGCGTTAGATAAACAGTTAAATAAAGTAGATTTTCCAACATTTGGTAAACCAACTATACCACATTGTAATGCCATGTATGTTTTTTTCTTGATTTGGCGCAAAGGTATCAATTTTTTAAAAATATTCTTTATGTTTAGGCAAGCTAAAAGCCTTTAAAAAAACAATAGAATAAAACATGGAAGATTTTGAGAATGAAAATCCTGAGGAAACAACACAAAATGACCCTCAAGAAGTAGAAGAAGTTTTGTTGACTGTAACAGAAGACATTCGTAGTTACATATATGAAACGGCCAGGTGGACCAAATTCCTATCTATCGTAGGCTTTGTATTAACCGGAATTATGGTCTTGTTTTCATTTAGTGCTGACGCATTAATAAGCACCATGAATGGTCGTGTAGGGGGGGCTGCAAATAACCCTTGGGCAGCGCTTGGGGGTGGCTTCCTTACAGTTTTGTTCCTGTTGTCTGCCTTACTTTATTTTTACCCAAGCTTATTATTGTTTAAATATGCTAATTCGGCTAAACAGGCTGTATTATTTGGAGATCAGCCGGCACTAAGCGTAGCAATGGGCAAAATGAAATCCTTTTTTAAATTTTGGGGCATCATTACCATTACCGTATTAGGCCTTTACATTATCTCTTTCCTTCTTGGCGTTGTAGCCTTTTTAGGAGCAGGCAGCGTAGCCTCTTAACTTAGTGCGGTAGTACGAAAAGATATTTTACAAGGTTCCGTTAGCATATATCGGAACCTTGTTCTCTATAGTATGTTTAAAACTCCTGATTTCCTTTTTTAATAAGCTCTCGAAATAAGGATTTAGCAATCTGGCTAAACCGAGGCCAACCCCTCCAATAGGAGGATGATAAGATAAAACTACCTTTAATATAGTGCCTGTTTTATCGGCCGTTTCGGTGAATTTAACTCTCCCCACATGACTTATCAATGAACTGGGAGAAGAACGCCATCCAATTAAACGATTCGGTTCATCCTTAATAATCTCTGCATCCCAGTCTATCGAGAATAAACTACCCATCACATTGGACTTCCAATGAGAAAGATTCTCATCTATTACCTCCACATTTAGCAAGTGCTTAATACTTCCCGGAAGGTTATTTAAATCGCGCCAGTAGGCATACACATCATGGGCAGGCCTGTCTATTTCAAATTCGCCCCTAATATTTATTGCTCTGGGTTTATTGCTATCAATGCCAAGTTTTTCATAAAAGAAACATCTTCCGGTAAAACCTCTGTAGGCCATGTAAGCTCCATATAAAAACTGTGCTTTAAGCGGTCTTCTTATACCTCTGGTCATTAAAATGCCACTTAACAATACCGAAACCATACGTTCAGTAAGGCCTATGTTTTCGTAATGATGCTTTTCAATTGAGAATTTTCCCGACCTAAGCTTCAAATTAGTTTCATGTGTTTTCATTAGATGACTCATTTTATTGGCTACGATAAAACAATAACACTTTGGTAATAGATAAGTTTTAAGATTTGCCGAAATCGTTTATTTTTATGACAAAATCGTAGAATTTTTAACAGTGCTTTAATTGCAAATTTAAAGTTCTTAACTAACCATACACAATGAAACTAATAAAAACCTATTCAGCCGCGGCCTTATGTTCATTATTGTTTACCGCAAACAGTTATGGACAATCAAGCATAGAGGCACCTAAACCTTACGGTGCAGTTCCTAACAAAAATCAGTATGCGTGGCAACAAATGGAATATTACATGTTTATACATTTTGGCCCAAATACATTTACAGATAAAGAGTGGGGGCATGGCGATGAAGATCCAAAGGTATTTAATCCTAAAAAACTAGATGCACGCCAATGGGCACGTACCGCAAAAAATGCAGGTATGAAAGCCATCATCATTACGGCTAAACACCATGATGGTTTTTGCCTGTGGCCAAGTAAATTCAGCAAACATACTGTTAGAGAGAGTGCATGGAAAGATGGTAATGGAGATGTGCTAAAAGAACTATCTGCAGCTTGTAAAGAGTACGGATTAAAATTTGGAGTTTATTTATCTCCATGGGATCGTAATCACCCGGAATATGGCACTCCTAAATATAATGATGTATTTGCCAATACACTTAATGAAGTGTTAAGTAACTACGGAAGTGTTTTTGAACAATGGTTTGATGGTGCAAATGGCGGCGAGAAAAAGCAGGCTTACGATTGGCCAAAGTTTTATAATGTAGTTCGCAAAAACCAACCTCAGGCAGTAATATTTAGCGATATCGGCCCGGATATTCGTTGGATGGGTAATGAAAGAGGTGTTGCAGGTGAAACCAACTGGGCTACTTTAAATACTGATGGATTTGGAGTTGGAGCAGAAGCTCCAGAAGGTAAAGTCCTTAATACAGGTAATGAGAATGGTAAATACTGGATTCCTGCGGAGGTTGACGTTTCTATCAGACCAGGCTGGTTTTATAGCGCCAATACCGATAATCAGGTTAAAACGCTTGATCAGTTAGAATCTATTTATAATACTTCGGTTGGCCGTAATAGTAACTTATTGTTAAATGTGCCGGTAAACCGTGATGGTTTAATCCATCCAACAGATTCAACCAGGTTAATGGAATTCAAAAAATACCTTGATGTAGCTTACAAAACTGATCTTGCAAAAGGGAAAAAAGTAACGGCAAGCAACATCAGAGGAAAGGACAAGAAATTTACTGCGCAAAACTTAACCGACGGAAATAAAGAGACTTACTGGTCAACAGATGATCAGGTTAAAAATGCAGTGATTACTATAGATTTGGGTAAAGAAACTGAATTAAACCGTATTGTACTTCAGGAGTATATTAAATTAGGACAAAGAGTTAAATCTTTCTCCGTAGAATATCTGGAAGGATCTGAATTTAAACCTCTAGATACTCAAACTACTATTGGGCACAAAAGAATTCTCGTATTCCCAACTGTAAAAACTAGTAAGATCAGGGTAAACATTTTGGAATCAAATGCCTGCCCGGTACTTTCAAGCGTACAACTTTACAAAGCACCGGACTTATAGGCATTGGTTCTGGGGTACAGATTATAAATTTAAATGCTTAACCTTTTTTTTGTATGCCCAATAGACTACTATTGGGTATACAAAAAGGTTAAATAAAGTATTGGTTATTAAACCTCCAATAACCACAATTGCTAAAGGTTTGGAAGCTTCGGAACCTATTCCTGTAGATAATGCAGCAGGCATCAAGCCAATTGCAGCCATTAGCGCAGTCATAATTACAGGGCGCATCCTGCTTGCAACGCCATCTCTCAGTGCATCAGCAAAAGTCCAATCAGGACGATGTTTTAGTTCTACCATGTTGCTTTTAAATCGTGTAATTAGAATTACACCGTTTTGCACACATATCCCAAACAGTGCAATAAACCCAATTCCTGCCGAAATGTTGAAGTTCACTCCAGTGGCCAGCAAGGCTAGTATGCCTCCAATCATAGCAAATGGCACATTGTTTAATACCAATAATGAGTCTTTAATGTTTCCGAACAGCACAAACAGAATGAAGAATATAAGTAATAAACTGATTGGTACAGCCTCCGACAATCGACTGGTAGCCCTTTGTTGATTTTCAAAGTCACCAGCCCATTCCAGCTTATATTCTTTTGGTAGTTTTATTTGAGCCTTTACTTTGGCTTGTGCTTCGGCAATTACACTACCCATATCCCGGCCTCTTATCGAGAACTTAATCGCCCCATAGCGCTGGTGCTTATCACGGTAAATGATACTAGGTCCGGTAATTTTACGGATAGTAGAAATCTCACTTAAAGGGACTTTAGCGCCGGAAATAGTAGGAATACGTAATGCACCAATAGAAGCTTCGTCTTTTCTGAAGTCCTCAGGATACCTAATTCGAAGATCAAATTTTCGTTCTCCTTCATAAATCTGGGTAGCAGCTTTACCACCAATGGCCATTTCAATAATAGAGTTTGCATCCTCCGTTCTAACTCCATACAAAGCCATTTTGCTTTGATCTAGATTGATCTGCAATTCAGGTTGTCCAAGATTTCTAAGAATACCTAAGTCTTCAATTCCGTTAACTGTTTTTAGGATGTTATATATTTGTTGCTCATGCTTTTCAATGAAGGTGTAGTCGTTACCAAACATCTTAACTACTATAGACCCTTTTACACCAGATACAGCTTCTTCTACGTTATCGGAAATTGGCTGTGAAAAATTTAAACTAATACCTGGATAGCCTTTTAGTTTTTCCTGCATACGCGCTACCAATTGCTCTTTGGTTTGCTTGCGTTTCCATTCGGATTTAGGATAGATGTCGACCAGAAATTCCATATTGTAAAATCCGGTAGCATCCGTACCATCATTTGGTCTGCCAGTTTGCGAAATCACCTGTTTTACTTCCTCAAAGCTTAAAAATATCTTACGCATTTCGTTCGAAAGCTTTTTTGTTTCATTAAGTGAAACACTGAGCGGTGCACTTGCTCTCACATATATTGATCCCTCATCAAGAGTAGGTAAAAACTCTGTTCCCAGAAATTTAAAACTAAATAAGCCGACAACAAGTATAGTCATGGCTATGCTAAACACAAGCTTTTTAGCTTTAAAGCATGCCGCGTAAACCCGCATCACAACTTTTGTGAGGAACTCTAAAAATATGTTATGCTTTTCTTTAACGTTCTTTCTAAGCAATGCACTTGCCATTGCAGGTACCAGTGTAAAGGTTAATATCAGGGCGCCTAATAATGCAAAACTTAGTGTCCATGCCAATGGCGAGAACATTTTACCCTCTACCTTTTCAAAAGTAAAGATTGGAAGTAAGCCGGTAATGATGATCAGTTTGGCAAAGAAAATACCTTTTCCATTTTCCAGACAGGCCCTTTTAATTATTCCCAATTTGCTCATCCGGTTAAATTTCTCCATTCCGTTTTTATGAGAGTTGTAATCGAGGGCGACAAAAATACCTTCCACCATTACTACGGCACCATCAATAATGATCCCGAAATCTATGGCTCCCATGGATAATAAGTTAGCCGACATTCCCTTTAGTTTTAAACAAATAAAAGCGAAAAGGAGTGCCAATGGGATGATAAGCGAAACAATCAAAGTTGTTCTCCAATCAGCCATAAATAAGAACACAATCAGGGTAACAAATATTATTCCCTCAAGCATGTTGTGCATTACAGTATGGGTGGCAAAGTTTACAAGATCCTCACGGTCGTAAAATGGACTTATCTTAACATCTCCTGGTAAAATGTTTTCATTTACATTCTTAATTTTCTCTTTCAGGTCGTGGATTACTTCACTAGGGTTTTCGCCCTTACGCATTACCACTATGCCTTCAACAACGTCTGGGTCATGATCGCGACCGACTTGCCCTAACCTTGGTAAGGCCGATTCTGTTACTTCTGCAATGGTTTTAACATATACTGGTGTTCCGTTAAAATTATCAATAATGATGTTTTTGATCTCATCGATGTTGTTTAAAACACCAATTCCGCGAACTACATAGGCTTGTCCACTTTGTTCAATAACATCGCCACCAACATTAATATTGCTTTTAGAAACAGCATCAAAAAGCTCAGTTGCAGTAACTCCATACTGTAAAGATTTTTGAGGATCAACCGTGATCTGGTAAGTTTTAACCTCTCCACCAAAGCTTACCACATCGGCTATGCCGGGTACAGAAAGCAACTCCCGCTGTACCACCCAATCTTGCAGGGTTTTTAGTTCCCTAACGGATTTCTTATCACTTTTAAGTGTGTAGCGGAATATTTCTCCGGTAGGCCCATAAGGTGGCTGCACTTCTGGTTTTGCACCTGCCGGTAGGTCGGCCTCATCTAAATGATTGTTAATTTGCACCCTGGCAAATTGATAGTCAACATTGTCTTCAAAGGTGACTTTAACTATCGATAAACCAAACAAAGAAGAAGAACGGATACTTGTTCTTTTCTCAGTAGGATTCATGGCAATTTCGAGTGGCCTGGTAACAAACTTTTCAACCTCTTCAGCACTGCGACCAGGCCATTGTGTTATAATGGTTACGTTAGTGTTAGTTACATCTGGAAAAGCCTCAATAGTAGTGTGTTTGAAACTTAGATATCCCGCCAGTACTAAAATAAAGGAGGCAAAAAATACGAAGTATTTATTTTTAAGGGAGAAATTTATGATCGACTTAATGAATTGATTCATTCCTGTAAGTTAAGTGGTTATTGAGGTTTCAAACTATCATATAGGAAAAGCTGTTTAGAGGCAATAATCCGATCGCCAGGATTAAGGCCTTTGCTGATGTAAGCCTTGTCTTCAAACTTTCTGCCTATTTCTATTTCCTGAATACGCACTTTTTTTTCAGGATCAAGTACCAGTACATAGTATTTGTTATTGTCAAAAATTAGGCAATCTGTACTTACCACCGGCAAGGTTGCACCATTTCGGGTGGCAATTTGTACAGTCGCCATCATTCCCGGTTTTAATAAATAACCGGGGTTATCAATCACTACGCGAGCATTCATCACTTTACTATCATTATCTAGCATGTTATATATCTTGCTGATTTTTCCTTTAAAGGGCTTATCGGGATAGGATAGAATGGAAATGTTGACCTCGTCGCCCTCCTTAATTTTGGAGATGTCGGATTCGTAAATATTAACCAATGCCCATACGTTAGAAAGGTCGGCTATGGTAAATAAGTTCTCATTATTATCTGGCCTAACCTGCATATTGCTGGTCACATTCTTGTCGATAATGAATCCGGATATTGGAGCTTTTAGAGCATAAGTGCCATTTTTATTGCCTCCATTTAATGCTAAAATGGACTTGCTTCTTTTGTCTTCCGCTTGCTTAACAAGAAAGTCATTTTTTGCTTGTTCCAGGTCTCTTTCCGAAGCTAATCCGCTTTTGAACATATCCTCGGTAAGTTTTACATTGCGCTGAGCATTTCTTAACTCTGCCGAAGAGCTGATGGCTTCTTTATCAAAGCCGGCCATTTCGGCACTAGTCATGGTAGCTAGCAATTGACCCTTATTTACTCGGTCGCCACGTTTGGCTACAACCTTTTGCACTAAACCGCTTACCATAGGGTAAACTTTAGACATCCGCTCTTCATTGGCTGTAATTTTTGCTGAGAAATTAAGGTCTGCCTGATTATTTGCACCCTGTACTGTATCTATTTCCAGCCTTTTCAGTAAAGAATCTGTAATTACAAATTTATCCTCCTTTGGAGCTTCTTTAGGCTGCTCGGTGCAACTTTGTAGGAATATAACAGCAGCAGAGAAAGCAGTGATCGTGCCGATGGTTTTAATGATTTTTTGCATATGTGCGTTATTTAAAAATGTTTGATCCGGTAACAAAATTGATTTCTTCCTTGGCGTTCATACGCTCGTATTTTAGTGTATTCATTTGAAGCGTATTCGCTTTGTAAGAATCATAGAAATCCATAAACTCTAATAAACTGATATTTCTGTTTTTAAAATTTTTAATCACCTCAACAATCAGTTTATCAAAATCAGCATTGAAATTGTTGTCGAAACCGCGGTACAGTTTTTCAGTTCTTATTGCCGAAGCATAACTATTGTATACTTCATTTTCCAGAATTGCTTCTTGCTGATTTAGATTGGAACGCCCCTCGTCAATTGCAGTTTTTGCCTTCTTGATTTCTCCTTGATTTCTGTTAAACAAAGGAATTGGAAGTTTTACACCTATTCCGGTATACTTGTCGGGATAAGCACCCCTGCGATCGTATGTAAGAGATAGCTCTACATCAGGAATAGCATTAGCCTTTTGCAATCTCAGATTATTCTCCGCGTATGTAATTCCTGTTTTTGCTAGCTGAAGATCTGCGCGATAGGCTTTTGCCGTGTCGAGTAAGGTGCTGTAAACCTTTTTGTCGGGCTGGTAATTGTTTTCTTCATCTCTGGAAACAACTAGCGCGAGATTTGCATCAGGCCTGATGTTCGTCATCAATTTAATCTGAGTTTGCAGATCTTCAATATCGTTAAGCAGACTGTTGTATTCCCCTTGCAGACTGTATAAAAGGGATTTAATCCGGATAATATCCTTCATTGCAACATTTCCCATCTTTAACTGTTGCTCATTAGCGCTCAATAAAAGCTTTAAGGAGTTAATCTGCTCCAGATATACATTGGCTGATTGCTGATCGTAATATGCCTTGTAAAAGGTAGAACTGAGGGTGTAGCGCAAGGTGCGCATGAGATCAAAATATTCGTATTCTGCTAGTTTAACTCCTGTTGTGGCAAGTTTAATATTCTTGTTGCGCTTGCCGGCAAGCTTAATCATTTGAGATAGTGAGCCTTGATATTGTCCGGTGGTACTGTTGGTTTCGAGGAATTTTTTGTTGTCCTTGTTATATAGAATATTCTCGTAACTGATTTCAGGGTTATCAAATAAACGGGCAGTTATCACATCAGCTTTTGCCTGATCTGTTTGGTACTGCTGAGCAATTAGCTGATAATTGTTCTTTACAAAGAGACTTTCGGCATCCTGTAAGCTTAGTTTAATCGAATCTGTTACCTGTGCAGAAGCTGTACTTGCAACAAATACGAACAGTAAACAGCTAAAAAAGGTATTGAATCTTAAAGGTATCATGACCATTTGTGTAATGTTTGGTCAAACCTACCTTTGATGAATTAAAGGGAAATTAAAGAGAAATTAAAATGAGGTTAAAATAGAGGGAACACAACATGGAAGGTAGTGCCCTCGGCCTTTTTTGACGCTGCGGTGATTGTTCCTCGGTAAAGTGTAATGATTTTATGAGCCATATATAAGCCCATTCCGTTGCCCGCATGTTCGGGCTTAGTAGAAGAGGTGTAGAATGGATTAAAGATATGATCCAGTTCTGAAGGTTCTATTCCTATGCCGGTGTCGGTAATAAAAATATGGATGCCATCTTCTTTAACATCAAGCACACATTTTACCGGTTGTACGTCTGAAAACTTAAATGCATTGGAAATTAGGTTGTCAATTGCAATTTGCAAAAGGGTAGGGTTGCAGGAAATTGTTAATCGATCTTCATCCATAGGAAGATCTTTCATTTCGACAATCAATTTGTGTGTATTCGATTTTTGATTCCATTCTTGTTGTAGCCTCCAAATCATTTCATCAATGCGCACCTTTTCCAGGTGGGTGGAACCGTATTCCAAATCAGCCTGAGCAAGTTTAAGTAAACTGCTAATGATGTCTTCCAGTTTTTCAGCATCTTCAAGTACTGATGTTAGCGCTTTTTGATATTCTTCTTTAGTACGGTCTTGAGAAAGTGCGATTTCAGTTCCAATAATCATCCTTGTGATTGGAGTTCTGAGTTCATGAGAGGCATTGGCTACAAACGTTTTTTGCAAAATGAAGGACTGCTCCAAATGTTCCATCAAATTATTAAAGTTCTGTGCCAGCAGGTAAATTTCGTCTTTATTGGTGCCTTCCTGTACCCTAAAATGTAGGCTGTTAGATTTAATTAGCTTAACCTGATTTATGAAAAGATCCAGAGGAAGGAGTATTTTTTTTGCAATCCATCGAGCGGAAAGCAGAAGCCCTACAAAGATGACAAGGAAAATGGCACCCATGATTCTCAAGAGTTTATCTACCCTTGAAATGGTGCTTTGATCAATTGCAGATGCAAGTATTACGAAATCCCCCTGATTGTCTTTATAGTAAATACCAACTACTTGTCTGTTACCATCCTTAAACCTAATTTTTTTATACCGCCTAACTTTTTCTATAGTTTCGTGATGCCAGTATTGTTGATCGTCGCCAATAAAGGTTGCGTCATTTTTACTGTTGTATATGCGGATCACCTCTCCGTTTAGCCTTTCTAAGTATTGTTCGCGTACACGTGTTAAGGAGTCGGTTGATATTTCATCTGCTTCCAGATAAAGTTTGGCCGTAACCATGGTCCGATCTGTAAGTCGGGCAAAAAACTCCGCCTGCATAAATTTTATGAAAGTAAAATAAATGGCAGAAAGCACACAAAGCAACACCAATGTACTGATCAGTGTAAAGTATAATGCCAGCCGATCTTTTATTTTCATGCTTCCCTAAGGATGTAGCCCATCCCAATTTTTGTGTGGATCAATCGTTTATCAAATCCCTTATCAATCTTTTTTCTGAGGAAATTAATATAAACATCAATTACATTGGTTCCGGTATCAAAACTAATATCCCATGCGTTTTCTGCAATGTATTGTCTGGATAGTAATCTGTTAGGGTTTTTTAAAAACAGTTCCAACAGGATGTATTCTTTAGCGGTAAGTTCAATCGAGATCCCTGCTCTTTTAACAGATTTACTGTAAGTATCCATAGTAATATCTGCAAAACTAAGGGCGTTTTGGTCATCCGGTTTTTTTTGGCTTCTTCTTAAAAGTGCATCTAAACGAGCCAGTAATTCCCTGAAGTGAAATGGTTTAAGCAGGTAATCATCAGCCCCCGAACTTAAGCCAATTACTTTATCTTCAATAGAGCCAAGGGCTGTGAGCATAAGGATAGGAAGGTTTTTGTTCTTTGTTCTCAGTTGGCGACATACTTCAATACCGTTTAAACCCGGCATCATAATATCGAGTATGACCAGATCATATTCATGATCTTTAAATTCTGCAAGAGCCATAATGCCATCATGAATAGGGGTAACATGGTATTTATGTTCCTCTAGCCCGCTTTTTATTAAAGTAGCTATTTTAACATCATCTTCTGCTAATCCAATTTTGAACATATCTTGCAAATATATAGTATTTGCTAATTTATAATAATGTAGGTGCGATTAGAGTCAGGGTAAACGCATTAAATTAAAATAAAAATGGATCGTGTCGTAATTTCGACTTTATGTCGCATTATGACGCATTTGTCGTTTTTTGAACTTTTATATATTCTAGAAATGATAGTCAACTTAGCCTAAATACATTAAGAATTTATTAGTTTAAGCAACTATTTTAATGCGGTTGCCCTGCAACTAGAGTTTAGTTAAGTGGTATTGTAATTATTAGGTAACACACCTAAGTCGTTATTAAGACTTTGCTAGCTCGTTGGGCTTTAGATTAGCTCTGCGCTGTGACTTGTATTAAGCTTGTTTGGTAAATATTTTTCTTAATTAATTGGAGCTTAATGTGATTAGTCAAAAAATCTCCGTACCTTCGCGCAAATTTTATGAAGAAGATCGTTGATTACAGGAAGTTATTGGGTGTACAGAAGGATGCCGAATTAAAAGAATTAAAAACCATTTATAGGGGTTTAATGAAAGATTGGCACCCTGACAAGTTTCAGGATAGCGAAGAAGCTAAAGTTGAAGCAGAAACCAAAAGCAAAGAAATTATTGAAGCTTATCATTTCCTGGTTAGCATTGCTCCGGAAACGCTTGCACTTTCGCTTGATGAATATACTCAAACTACTGCAACCTGCGGTATTGCGGATTATAGCTGGGCAGGTTTAGTATTAACCGTTCATTTTCTTGATGGCAGTGCTTATGAGTACTTTGGTGTTCCTAAAGCTGTTTACGTAAAATTAGTAAATGCCGATTCGCCAGGTAGGTTTGCACGCAGACATATTTTTGGCTCTTTCCCTTACAGAAACATTGTAAAACTGGAAACAGCTTAAGTTTAAAATCCATATCCAAATTATACAGATCGCTACATTTTGGGATTAAAAAATCCTATAGTGTAGCGATTTTTGCTGTTTACACGTTTTAGGTATAAAACTTAAAACATGGATATGAAAGTGTACTTTTTGGTGATTCTTGCTTTGACAACCGTAGGTTTTAATTCTTGTGAGAAGCAAAAATCTGAGCCCAATATAGAACAAAGGCTGATAGGGAATTGGGAACTTAAGTTTTCAAGAGGCGGCTTCGCCGGAGAAACCAAGCCTGCCGAAGATGGGAAAAAGTCTGTTTTGGCATTTAAATCTAAAGATACCTATCAACAGCTAGAAAATGGAAATCTCCTTAAAGAAGGTAAATACGAGCTTTCAACAATAAAAAGCATTTATTCCGGACAACTTGAAACGGCAGTATCATTTAATGAAGTTGATACACTTGCCAAAGAAATAAGAAAGTATGTAGTGTCTTTAAGAAAGGACTCTTTATTTCTCAGTGATAACTATTACGATGGATACAGCACTCTTTATTTGAGGGTAAAATAATTCAATTTAGTTTTATATCTTAGGCTATGGAACAACTCGAAATACCTGGATATAAAATGGAGGAAATGACTATTGACGCTGCAAAAGCGCAGGTGAATTCCATTGTTTATTTTATTCCGTTTGCCATTTTATTTGGCCCTCTCTACTACTTTTTATGGGGTGACGGAACACTTGATATCTTTAAGAATTTATTTCCGCGGGAAATGAATGGATTGACGACAAGTGCCATCATGATTTTGGTAATCCTTGTAGGAATTGTACTTCATGAATTAATTCATGGCATAACCTGGTGTTTGTTTGCAAAGGAAGGCTTTAAGTCGATTAAGTTCGGTGTGATTTGGAAAGCAGTTACACCTTATTGTCATTGTAAAGAACCATTAAAATTGAAACACTATCTAATTGGCGCCATTATGCCTGGTATATTATTGGGGATATTGCCGTCCATTATAGCTGTAATAACAGGCAATATTCAGCTTTTTGCATTTGGCATGTTCTTTACCATGGCAGCAGGAGGGGATTTTATGATGATAAATTTAATAAGGAGGCTAGATATGGAAACCTTGGTACAAGATCATCCTTCTAAAATAGGATGCGTAGTTTATAAAACCATTTAAGGTATAACTTTGTATAATAATTATTAATCTATCAATTTAAATTATAGCCATGAAAAAATCAGCACTTTATTTAGCATTTATAGCATTGCCTTTGGCATTTAGCTGTACCCAGGGAGGAAATAAAACCTCGGAACTAAAAGATAGTGCCAAAATGGATACAGCAGATGCCCAGGTCAGTAAAGAATGTTTTATTGCTATAGATGGGGTAGATACCGCTCATTTAAATGTAATAACCTCTACCCAGGGAAAAGTTACTGGTGGTTTGGTTATAAAATATCATGAAAAAGCAACTAATGATGGTTTAATTGCCGGAAAATTTAAAGGCGATACACTCTTTGTTGATTACACTTTTAAGATTGGTGCGAACAAAACAATTTATAAAAATCCATTAGCACTTTTGAAAAAAGACGGCAAACTGATACTAGGAGTTGGTCAGATTGAAACCTCATTAGGGAAGTCGTATTTTGTAAAAGGAAAGCCTATTAATTTTGAAAGAGGCAGGTTTACTTTTGCACTGACAGAATGTAAATAGACTATACAAAAATGGGGGATCATAATTTAGGATCCCCCATTTTTTATTTGATATAAATGCCGCTCTATAGAATTATGCTTTATACAGAATTATAAAGTACGGATTTTAATGTTTCTCCACTGGCTAGAGCCTGGGTGTTCTTGCAAAGCAATTTTACCTTTTGCAACTTTTGCAAAGTCAGCAAAGTCTTTGTTTTTAAATTTGCTGTTAGCGACCATTTGGTTCCATTTGTCGCTACCTATTTGTCCTTCAAATGTTTTGATACCGTTTAGCCAGAAAGTAAGATGTCCTTTATCTTGGATCAATTTAACTTTGTTCCATTCGCCAACTGGTACCGGTTTAGAAACTGTAGCGTCTCCAGACATATCATACAAACATCCGGCAAGGTGATTTTCTTTTTTGTTGTCGCTTGCATCGATATTATCTAATACTTGCATTTCAGGGCCGGTAAGATAAGTAGCTCCGTATTTTGGATCTTCCTGAATATCGAAGATGATTCCACTGTTACCACCTTTAGATATTTTCCACTCCAGGTTAAGCTCGTAATTCTCATAAATGCCATCAGTAACAAGATCGCCCCCACCTGTTGATAAGGTTGGATTAAAAACTATTGCTCCATCTTTAACCTCCCACTTTGCTCCTGCTTCTTTTTTAAGATAGGTGTGCCATCCTTTTGTCGTTTTTCCGTCAAATAACAATTTCCAGCCAGCCTTTTTTTCTTCTTTTGAGAGCGTATTAGGTGTTTGAGCCATTGCACTACTAAAGATGAGTGCAGAGACTGCTAAAACGATTAATTTTCTTTTCATGAGTTTTTATTTTAAGGATGCTAATATAAGAATTAGCTTAAATAATTAGGTCTGAACTTGAAATATATCAAACACTTTCATTTTAGGTTTAATGTGGCTTTTTATACAAAAACACTATTCGAGGTAAACTGTTGTAGCTGTTATAACGTATATATTTCAATAGGGGCTCAATGAAACTATTCTATCTAATTGTAGTTTTTTATTTTGCAGGTATTGAAACTGTAATTCCGCAAGTTGGCATCTTGGTGGGCAAAGATTCATTGGTTACGCTGAGGTATTTATGTAACAGACAATACAGTGATATTTATAAGGAAAATGGGGATTTGTCGTACATTTCGCCCAGAGGTGAGCTGGCCGGTCCTGTTAAGTATATTATTAATGGAAGGATTACCAGAACCTACATGATATTGGCGATACCGGAATCGCCGGTAGCTTTTGCTATGGTTCCTGATTTTACGGTTAAGGTTATTGATGAAAGATCTTCTGGTGTAAGAACTCCGGATTTGAAACTTGGGGGTACTTTGTACTTTCGGCTAAGTCAGTCACTGAAGAATTATAAGTATGCAACGTTAAAATTTACACATCACTCAAACGGGCAAGATGGAGAGGCTTTAAATCCTGATGGTACTATAAATACCAAGACGGGTAATTTTAGTACTAATTACTTTACTCTTGGGTATAATTTTGGCAGCCGAACCAAGCCGCTTAATTCTATTTATTACACATTAAACCATTATGGAGGCTTTGAATGGCATAAATGGTTTAGTTATGAAAAGGCACTTAAACATGATTATGGGTTTACTAGAGTGCTTTTTGATTTCTCATTGCGCAGATACGTTAAACAGAAAGAGAACTGGCGTGCAAATATTGGGTTAAATTATGCCGTGAATCCTATGGATAACTATGATGCTTTTGCTATAAAAAAACGTCTAAATGTAGAAACATCATTTAATTACAGTTTTCCTTTTATGAATAATGTGTTTTTAATGGCTGCTGCTGGCTATTATGGTGAAGATCCGTACAATATCTATTATCGTAATAAGTATAGTTATTTGCGACTAGGTATATCTACAGGGTTGTAATATCTATTTTATGAAATTGTTATACAGGCAATTGATGGTTTCTAATAATATGCTGTTAAAACCATTGGTGTAAGTAGTATTGGAGCCGTTGGTGATGACAACAATTCCAAACTTTTCTTTTGGTTCAAAAAACATCGCACTATACAATCCATAAGCAGAACCAGTATGGCCTGTCATGATCTTTTCTGGAATCAAGTTGTCGACATTCATTATTGCCAAACCATAACCCTCTTCTTCAGAGATTTTTGTTTGCATTAATTTAGCACTCCTTTTGGTGATGATCTTTATGCCTTTATATTTACCCTGATTCATGTGCATGGTCATGTATTTTGCAAGGTCGGTAGTGGATATCTTCATTCCTCCGGTTGGAGAAAATAGAGGAGTACTATACCCCATTACATAGTTTTTTAACTCTTCTCTCCGTGATACATAGGCGGAAGGATCTGGGGTAAAAGTTTTAGAAGCCTTGTTATATTCATATAAAGTTGCGAATAGGCTGTTGTCTAATGAATCTACACAATAGCCGCCATAGAGCTTCAATGGATCTAGTATATGATGCTTTACATATTGGTCGAACCTTTCTCCTGATAGTTTTTCTATTACTGCGCCTAACATATTAAAATTCAGATTGCAGTATTTGTACCCTTTTCCGGGTTCGTAATCGTTATAGCATTTTGTCCAGTTCTGGCTTTTCTCCGGATTGATAACATCAAAATTGAAATAACCTTCGCTATCATTTATACTAGAGGTGTGGGAAAGCACCATCTTAAGGGTAATGATGGTTTCGGGGAATTTGGGATTTCTTACTTTGAAACCAACCAGTTTGCTGAAGTCATCATCTAAAGATAGTTTTCCTGCTTCTGCAAGTTGCATAATGGAGGTGGCAGAGAAGGATTTGGAAATTGATGCTATTCTGAAAATATCTTTATCTGTGAGTGAAGTATTGCTTTCAATATTTTTAAGGCCAAAGGAGTTTGTGTAAATGATGTTTCCCTTTTTTACGACTGCAACTGATAACCCAACGGCATCCAGTTTTTTCATGATGTCTCTTATCTCGACCTCGGCTTTGGCAGCCTGACCGAAGCTAAATAGTGAAGCGCATAAAATAAGGATAGTTGTTGTAATGTACTTAAGTGGTTTTTTTGTCATCCTTTATAGCGTTCTCATTAGTTGGTTTTTAGTGGTTTGTAAATTGCAATATAAGGAAATTAATTGTTTGGGATCTGTTGTTAAATGGGAAAATGTTATCAGTGATGTTTATAGGGTTTTGATTTAATTTTCTAAATTGCCGTTATGAGCGATTATAAGATAGCAGCGGCAAAGGCAGCCTTGCCTTTCATTAAAATAGGGCAAATTGTTGGTTTGGGAGCGGGAACAACGGTATCTCATTTGGTAGATATGGTTAAGCAAGATGAGGATTTGGCTACAGGTGTTACTTTTACTTCGTCGTCATTTAAAACCACTGCCTATTTGCAGCAAACCGGATTAAGGGTGCAGTCGCCATCTCTACTTAAAAAGATAGATGTTTATTTTGATGGTTGTGATCAGTTTGACGAAGAGCTAAATGCTTTAAAAAGTGGCGGAGGAATTCATACTGCTGAGAAAATTTTGGCATCGATGGCTGCCGATTTTATATTGATCGGAGATGAGGGTAAATTCTCCGAAAAACTGGATGCTACTTATCCGTTGGTGTTAGAAATACTGCCTCAAGCTTTGCAAATGGTACTTGGTAGATTGTCGTTTGAGTTTCCGGGGGCCTCGATAAAGCTGCGTATGAGTACTCAAAAAGATGGTGCCCTTATCTCTGATAATGGAAACCTGTTGGCTGATGTTCACTTCGCTGAATTACCGGAATTGCAAAAACTAAACGTTCAAATTAAGATGATACCGGGGGTGGTAGAGCATTCTTTATTTTACGGGATGGCTACAAAAGCAATCATAGCAGGTAAAAATGGAATTAAGGTAATTACGCCAAATGTGGCTCAACGTGTATAATTACATCTTTAATACTTAAATCTGAAGCGAGAAGTTCGTCTTTTACTTGATGGGCTACCTGGTGGGCAGTAAATACATCGATGGTGCCATCTACTTCTATGTGCATATCTACATAATATTGTAAGCCCATTTTACGTACAAAGCATTTTTCTACTTCTTTTACTTCGATATGCAGAGCGGCTACCTTGGCAATTTCTGCTATGAATTCTGGTGATGGTGCTGCATCCATAATTTCTGAAAACGCGGGACGGATGATTTTTATAGCAGAAGAGTTTTTTGATGATAATTCCATTACAAAGTTAGTGTTGTAAGGATGCCGACCTTACCTTCTTGGGTATCCTTTTGGGGCGCAAAAATAGCGTTTTGGATGGATGTGCATTGTATGTTTTTGAATAAATTATGATTTAAGAGTTTAATACGGCTAATGGTGGAGTGTTTAATACTTTTCTGCTACTCAGTACACCTGTTAATACCACCAGAAAGCAAATTAGGGTAAATAACAAAAGTATTGGGAGTAGGGAAGGAGTAAAGCTGGTGTCGAAGCTAAATACGGCTAACAACCAACTGCCTCCAAGGGCAAGAATTATTCCGGCACCGGCAGAGAATGCACCTAGAAATAAGTACTCTATAGCGGTAATTACTAGAATCTGTTTTCGACTTGCACCCAGGGTTCTGAGTAATACACTTTCTCGTAAGCGCTGGCCTCTGCTCGTTAATACCGCCGAAACGAGAACTATCCAGCCTGTAGCCATGCTAAATGCTGCCATAAACTGGATTACAAAACTTATTTTGGATAACAGTTCATCCAAGGTTTTTAATATAAGCCCTAAATCTATAACAGATACATTAGGGAACTCTTTTACAACAGCACTTTGAAAGTTTGCTGACACGTCGTTTGAGGTAATTCGGGTCATCAATACATGAAACTGCGGAGCATCCTCTAGTACGCCCGTCGGAAAAACAACCCTGAAATTGGTTTGCATCCTTGCCCAGTTCACTTCTCTTAAACTTCCAACAACTGTAGGGATCAATAAACCTTGTACGTTAAAAACGATACTATCGCCCACACTTGCATGGATATGTTTGGCATAACCTTCTTCTAAGGATACATATACCTGTTCTCCTGGTTTTACTTTGCCTTTCCATACGCCCTCTGTTACTTTTTCTGCTGAGGTGAGTGTGTCTTGAAAAGTTACCCTAAGCTCTCCCTGAGTAGCGCGTTTAGAGTCTTTAGTTGTATCCTTAAGTGCTGTTTTTGCGTAAATCTTTTCGATTCTAACCGTTACAACCGGTACCTGATTCATTACCGGTAATTTATAATCTCGGGTTAGTTTTGAAACTGCTTCCTTTTGTTCATTTTGAATATCGAACAGGATCATGTTTGCCTGATTTCCTTCAGCAGATATGGTTACCCTCTTTATTAAAATACCTTGTACAAAAAATAGGGTGCAGATAAAAGCTGCTGATAAACCTATAGATACCGTAAGCATGAGGGTTTGGTTATTTGGTCGGTAGAGGTTTGCAAAGCCTTGTCTCCATAAATAACTGGAAGAGCTTGGGATGACTCTTTTTACCGCCCACATTAGGAGTCGGGATAAACCAAAAAGTAGAAGGAACGCAATCAGGATACTTGCTGTAAACACAGCCGCCTGCATCCAGCTGCTCATTTGAAATCTGGTAAATGCCAGTACAAAGAGAAGGACAAGTAAATATACGAACCATTTTAACGGATCTCTTGGGTCGGTTGATTTCTCAAATGAATGCCTGATGGCATTTAATGGGGAAATGGTACGTACAGAAAGAAGTGAAGGTAAAGCAAATAACACGGAAATGATTAGGCCTAACAGCACTCCTTGTCCGATGGCAAGCCAGGAAATTTGGAGACTAAGCTCTACAGGTATAAAATCCTTTAATACTATCGGTAGTGCAAATTGTATTATTGTGCCTAATGCAGCGCCTAAAACAGCGCCAATAAATCCGATAAAAACAATTTGGATGAGGTAAATTAAAAATGCCTCCCAAGCTTTTAAGCCTAGGCAGCGCAAGGTAGCTATGGAGTTTAGTTTCTCTCCAATGTAAACATGAATGGCACTTCCAACGCCTATACATCCTAGTAGTAGCGCAATGAAGCCTGATAGTTCAAGAAATCTGCTTACATCTCTGAATGATTTTCCTGTACTTTCTTTTTTAGATTCTACAGTTTCTGTGTCGAGGTCTTCCTTATCAAGTAAAGGTTGAATTTTTTTAACCTGGGCCGCTACTGCAGATGGTTTATCGTATCTGTAATAATACTTGTATTGGATTCTGCTGCCTATTTTGGTTAATCCGGTTTGTTCAAGATACTTTAACGGAATATAAACTACAGGTGCTACGGTGGCCGATATTCCGGTTTGTCCAGGTGCTTTATCCAATATTCCGGCTATTAAGAAATTAAGACTGCCAATTTTAATTGAATCTCCGGGTTTGGCATTAAATTGCAACATTACTGTTTTGTCAACCAATGCCTTACGCTCTTGTTGAAAGGTTCTTGCTGCATTTACGGGTGTAGTTTCTATGTTTCCGTAAAATGGATAATTACCTTCAAGTGCCCGTACCTGTACCAATCTGCTACCTTCATTTTTTAGGAAATAGATCATCGAGGCAAAGCTCCTTTCGGATGCTTTTTCATTGCCTAATGTATCCAGTACGACTTGTGTTTTTGCACTCACAGGTTTGCGTGCCTGTATGATCAGATCTGCCCCCGTTAGCATTTTGGCCTGATTATCGATATCGCGCTGCATGTTATCTCTAAACGAATACACAGCTACTAATGCTGCAATTCCGAGGATAATTGACGATACGAAAAGAAATAGACGAGATTTATTGCGACGCGCATCACGCCAAGCCATTTTAAAAAGCCAGCTGATGTTTACAGATCTTTTAAGTGCGGGATTATCTTGTTGCATTTGGATCGTCTGAAATGATTACGCCACCTTTTATTTTTATTATTCTGTTTGTTCTCATAGCTAGTTCCAGGTCGTGAGTAACAATGATTAGGGTAGTCCCGGCATCTCTATTTAGCTCAAACATTAGTTTTTCTATTTTTTCGCTGGTTTCGGCATCCAGATTACCTGTGGGCTCGTCAGCAAAAAGTATTGCTGGTTTATTGGAAAATGCCCTCGCTAATGAAACGCGTTGCTGTTCGCCTCCAGAAAGTTGAACAGGATAGTGATGCGCACGTTCTGCAAGCCCCACTTTATCCAATAGGTCCATGGCGTGTGCGCGAATATCTTTTTCTCCGCGTAACTCCATCGGCACCATTACGTTTTCAAGCGCGGTTAGGGTTGGCATTAGCTGGAAGTTTTGAAATATAAAACCTATGTAACGGTTGCGTACTGCTGCTCGCTGGTCTTCTGTAAGCTCATCGAGTTTGATGCCGTTTAGTTTAACGGAACCAGTGGTAGATCTGTCGAGCCCGGCACAAAGCCCGAGAAGCGTGGTTTTTCCACTGCCAGATGGGCCTGTAATTGCAAGCGTAGAGCCTCCTTCTACAGAGAAATTGACGTTGTTGAGTACGGTAAGTTCTTTGCCCGCACTTTTATATATTTTACTTACATTTTCAATATGGAGTATGTTTTCTGAAGGCATATTATTAATAAATAGGTATTTTTATAGCTAAATATACGAGGCCTAATAAGTAATGGCTAATTTTAGAATTATATTACATAGATATGTTACGTTTTAAAGCTTCAACCCTGATTATTCTGTTATCCATTGTATTTGCGTCATGTGGGAATAATCAAAATAAACACGATGGTGTATCGAATACTAAGCCTGCTGAGGCAGTACCTGTAGCTACTGAGGTTCCGGTTAAAGAAAAAAATATCTTATTCTTTGGAACAAGTTTAACCGCAGGATATGGGCTTGAACAGGGAGAGGCTTATCCTGAACTGCTGCAGAAAAAATTAGATTCACTTAAACTTCCTTATAAGGCAATAAATGGGGGACTAAGCGGTGAAACATCTGCCGCCGGAAAAAATAGGATAGACTGGTTGCTGAAACAACCTGTAGCTGTATTTGTACTCGAATTGGGTGCTAACGACGGTTTGCGTGGTGTGGCTGTTAATGAAACTACTGCAAACTTACAGGCTATTATAGATAAGGTTAAAAAGAAATACCCTCAGGCCAAAATGATTTTAACCGGAATGGAAGTGCCACCTAATATGGGGGCTAAATATGCTTCTGATTTTAGAAATATGTTTAAGGAGCTGGCAGCTAAGAATGAAATGGTTTTTCTGCCATTTTTGTTGGAGGGCGTAGCGGGTATTCCTAAGCTAAACCAGAATGATGGTATTCATCCTACTGCTGAGGGGCAAAAAATAGTAGCAGAAAATGTTTGGTCGAAATTGAAAGGTGTGTTGTAATTAGTAAAGATTTTTTTTATTATCTTCATTACCTAATCAAATACGAGTAGTGTATGAACATAGTCATTAAAATTTGGGTGCGCAACCCTGAATGGTACTGTAATGATCAAAAAAATCCAGATAACCGAATTCCAAAACACTCTCATAGTGCAGCTTTTAAATTCTCAGAAGAAGTGACTAGTTATGCTAAAGTGGATACCAATACCTATGAATTGGTAATTTCTGCCGATGAGGATGGTAATGAGAATTCTGCTGTTTTAGGTACGGTTATATTGGAGGATGTTCATGTAACTGAGTTTAAACATGGGGAGGATAGTACCCCTGTTATTATTTCAAATGATATCATTCATGATATTGTTACTACCCAAAAGGAAAGCGGAAAAATCTGCTGGGAATATTTTCTTAAAGAAAACATAGATATTTTAAACCTGGAATCTAATATCTGGCTGTCCGCTGCTCATAGGGATCAGATTTTAAAGGAGGTTCCGGGGCTTACGCTTGCTTAAAGCTGGATTTTGCGTTTGCTTAAATAAATAGTAAAAAGGAGTTGTTTGGCTAATTTATTTAGTTTAATGGTTGTTTTACTAATTTTATTAGCTTAATTTTGTCGTGACCTAAATTTATTTGTCATGAGCAAAGGGAAGCAAATAATTCATATGGATCAGGATGCGTTTTTCGTATCCGTAGAGATAAAAAAAGATAGAAATCTTACCGGAAAGCCTGTAATTATTGGCGGTATGTCGGATCGGGGAGTGGTAACTTCATGTAGTTACGAGGCCCGTAAATTTGGGGTGCACGCAGCTATGCCAGCCCGAATGGCAAAAATGTTATGCCCACATGCCGTTTTTATTAAAGGTAATATGGATGCTTATTCAAAAGCATCTCATGAAATTACTGATATCATTAGAGAAAAAGTACCTCTGTTTGAAAAGGCCAGTATTGATGAGCACTATATAGATATGACGGGCATGGACAGGTTCTATGGTTGTATGACTTATGCGCACGAACTGAGGCAAACTATTATTAACGAATTAGGCTTGCCAATTTCTTTTGGCTTGTCGGTAAATAAGACGGTTTCCAAAATGGCTACTAATGAGTGTAAGCCTAATGGAGAGAAGAATGTTGAAGCATCAGGCGTACAGCCTTTTTTAAATCCTCTTTCTATCAGGAAAATTCCGGGACTGGGCGAAAAGACTTTTATAAAGCTTAGTGATATGGGGATCAAGAAGATTTATACATTGGCTCAGATCCATCCCGATCAGATGAATATGCTGATGGGAAAAAATGGCTTGTTGTTACTTCAGAAGGCGAAAGGAATAGATAATAGTCCGATAATTCCTTATTCAGAACAAAAAAGTATTGGTACACAGTGCACATTTAAAGCAGATACTATAGACATAAATATGATCAATAATCTGCTTACTGCGATGGTAATGGATATCGCATTTCAGCTAAGAGAAAAAAAGAAACTTGCAGCCTGTATTACAGTAACGATTAGATATTCCAATTTCGAGGATGTTACCAAACAGGCTTCCATTCCTTATACGTCACTTGATAGTATATTTATTCAGAAGGCAAAGGAGCTTTTTAAGCAGGTGTATGCCAAGAGAATGTTATTGCGACTTGTTGGTGTGCGTTTGTCTAATTTGGTAAATGGCTTTGAACAAATAGATATGTATAGTGAGTCGCAGGAGCAATATAGTCTGGTGCAGGCAATGGATAGAATTCGCAAGCGCTTTGGCGAGAAGGCAGTAACAAGGGCATCCGTTTTGGATATTAACGTATAAGCCATGTATCTGAATGTTCATTCTCAATATAGCCTGCGCTACGGCACTATGTCTATTGAGAAACTCATAGAAGAAGCTTCTTTTCGTGGAATTACACAAATGGTGCTTACCGATATTAATAACTCTACAGGGGTTATGGAGTTCATGAGGTGCTGCAATATGAACGGCATTAAACCTATTGGTGGTATTGAGTTTCGAAGAAACAAGCAATTACTTTATATCGGCGTTGCCAGAAGTAAAGAGGGAATGAAGGAGTTGAATGATTTCCTGACTAAGCATAATCTGGAGCAGAAGGAGTTGCCCGACAAAGCAGAGCCCTTTAAGAATGCAGTTGTAATTTATCCTTACGGGAATAATATTGTGCCTCAAGTATTAGGAGAAAATGAATATCTGGGGATTCGCTTTGATGAATTACATAGTTTGCATGGGAAAGACATCGATCAGATAAAAGATAAATTACTTGTATTACAACCTGTTTTTGTAGCCAATAGGCTCGAGTATCGTTTGCATGAGTATTTGAGGGGGATAGATTTGAATACGCTGCTTACTATGGTTACGCCCGAAGACAAATGTAGTACCACCGATACATTTTTGCCTGCAGGAGAACTGGAGGCTAAATTTAGTAAATACGCTTTTATACTGGATAATACGCGGAAACTGATGGATGGCTGCGAGATGAATTATGTGCAGGGAAAAGTTCATCTAAATCGTAAAAGCTTTACAGGAAGTAAAAATGATGATAAAGCATTGCTTGAAAAACTAGCAATGGAAGGCATGGTTTATCGGTATGGAAAGAATAATAAGGAAGCGCTAAAAAAGGTAGAGAAGGAACTAAATGTAATCAATGACCTGGGGTACTGTGCCTATTTCTTAATTACGTGGGATATTATTCGTTATTCTATGGCTAAGGGATATTATCATGTAGGCAGGGGGTCTGGAGCCAATAGTACCGTGGCTTTTTGTTTGCGCATTACTGACGTAGATCCGCTGGAGCTTGACTTGTATTTTGAGCGTTTCCTGAATGCGCAACGTACCTCGCCTCCTGATTTTGATATCGATTATTCCTGGGATGAGCGTGAAGATGTACAGGATTATATCTTTAAACGCTATGGAAAAGAACATACTGCGTTGCTAGGTACAATGAGCACCTTTAAAGATCGCTCTGTTATCCGTGAAATTGGTAAAGTAATGGGACTGCCAAAAGCAGAGATCGATGGTTTTACAGATCCATCCAAAGCTGCGGCAAACCGAGATAATGCTACTTTTAAAAAGATCACCGCTATATATGAGATGATGAAGGAAATGCCCAATCAAAGAAGTATCCATGCTGGCGGTGTTCTGATTTCGGAAGAACCAATTACCTATTATACTGCCTTAGATTTTCCACCCAAAGGAATGCCTACCGTACAATGGGATATGTACGAAGCGGAAGCTATTGGCTATGATAAATACGATATACTAAGTCAAAGAGGGATAGGGCACATCAAAGAAGCAGTAAGATTGGTAGAGGAAAACCAGCAACGTAAAATAGACATTCATCAGGTAAAGGTGTTTATGGAAGATGTTAACCTGAATAACAAGCTTAAAACGGGCGATAGTATCGGATGTTTTTATATCGAATCGCCAGCTATGCGTCAACTGCTTACCAAGCTAGGTTGCCAGACTTATCTAACGCTGGTTGCGGCCAGTAGTATTATTAGGCCGGGTGTTGCACAATCAGGTATGATGAAGGCTTACATTCAGAATTTTCATAAACCAGATGCTGTAGAATATCTACACCAGGTAATGAAGGAACAACTGGAAGATACTTTTGGGGTAATGGTTTATCAGGAGGATGTGATTAAAATTTGTGTTCATTATGCCGGAATGGATGGTACAGATGCAGATATCCTGAGGCGGGGAATGAGTGGGAAGTATCGTTCGAAAATAGAATTTAATAAACTGGTAGAGAAATTTCATGATAGTGCAAAGGCATTAGGTCGACCAGAGAATATTACAGCTGAGGTATGGAGGCAGGTATATTCTTTTGCAGGTTATAGTTTCTCTAAGGCACATTCGGCCAGTTTTGCAGTAGAAAGTTATCAGAGTCTATTTTTAAAAACCTACTATCCTCAGGAATTTATGGTTGCGGTATTGAATAACTATGGAGGATTTTATACACGCTGGTTGTACGTTCATGAATTACAAAAGGCCGGAGCAAAGGTACATTTGCCTTGTGTAAATGCAAGTACAGCTGTAGTATCCATTAAAGGGTCTGATGCCTACCTGGGACTTATTGGTATACAGGGATTAGAGAATAAGTTTATAGAATTGATTCCTGAAGAGGTCAGGCTAAATGGTGCATTTGCTGATCTGGAGGATTTTGTAAAACGTACCGGCATGGGACTGCAGCAAGTAATTGTTCTGATTAGGGTTGGAGCCTTAAGATTTACCGGTAAGAGTAAGAAAACTTTATTGTGGGAAGTTCATATGATGTTGGGTGGTAAAATTAAGCCTGTTAATCATGCGGAGCTTTTCCATCTGGATAGTAAGCATTATGCGCTGCCCGAATTGATTAATACTGAACTTGAAGATGCCTATCATGAATTGGAACTGCTTGGATTTCCTTTGTCGCTTTCTATGTTCGATCTACTGAAAACCTCATATAGGGGAGATGTGCGAACAAACAATCTGATTCAATATGTTGGACAAACGGTTAAAATGGTTGGACTATATGTTTGCGAAAAGACTGTGCACATGAAGAATGGCAAGAAAATGTGGTTTGGTACTTTTCTGGATGCTGAAGGGAATTTCTTTGATACGACACATTTCCCCAGCAGTACACCCACTTATCCTTTTAGGGGAAAAGGCTGTTACTTAATATTTGGGCAAGTGGTAGAAGATTTTGGTTTCCCAAGTGTTGAGGTGGTTAAGTTTGCAAAGCTGCCTATAGTTGATAACCCTGTGATGGCTTAGGTTTTGGGTGCCATGCAGTAAGCCCCAGATTTTTGGTTAAGTACAAAATTTGGTATTTTATTTTTTTGAGATGATAATGCCAAACAAAAAATTGTCGGAAACTTAATAGCCGGAAAAAGTGCGGAATATATAGTGTTCTTTGCTTTTGATGTAAGAGAATAAGACTTTTGTTGATAGAATTGTGTGCCTAAATTGTAGTCTCATAAATTAATTTTGTTCAACACTTTTCTTAGTTGTGTCTATTTAGATTTGTAGGCATGGTTATATTTGGTTTTTAGGCATTGTTGTTCCTGCATCGAACAGCAATGCCTTCTTTAAATACCCACAATGGTTTTCTTTTATTAGCTATCCAGATTTAGTTTCGAGGTCTTTTTTGTATCCTTCATAAAAAGATACACCACTAAGGAGATGAAAATGCAGACAGTGATATACCAGTAGTAATACTCTTCGTGGTGCCAGTTTTTTAGTTGCAAAGCAATATACTCTGCTGATCCGCCGAATATGGCCACAGTTAGTGCATAAGGTAATCCAACCCCCAGAGCTCTAACTCGGGCAGGAAACAGCTCAGCCTTTACCACGGCGTTGATGCTGGTATAGCCACTCACAATAACTAATGCAATCATTAAAAGGAAAAATGCTTGCCATTGCGATGTGGTATGACTTAGGGTAGTAAGTAACGGGACTGTACATATTGTTCCTAATATGCCAAAAGCGATCAAAAGTGGTCGCCTGCCTATTCTATCTGATAATGCTCCAAATACAGGTTGCAAACAAGCAAAGATAAAAAGTGTTAAAAATGACATTAATGTAGATTGCTCTTTTGTCATGTGAACAGTGTTCACAAGGAACTTTTGCATATAAGTTGTGTAGGTATAGAAAGCCAGTGTGCCTCCTAATGTTAGTCCTATCACTGTAATTACAGCTTTTGGGTGTTTTAATAACTCTTTTACTGTCCCTTTCTTTTCAGTTCCGCATGCTTTTTGATTCTCAAATGCTTTTGTTTCGTCAAGATTTTTTCTAAGGTAAAGTGCTACAATGGAAAGGATAGCCCCGAAAATGAATGGAATGCGCCATCCCCATTCCTGAAGTTGGGCTTCGGAGAGCAGTACTCTTTGTAAGATTAATTGAATAGCAAGGGCGAGTAATTGACCGCCTATTAAGGTTACATACTGGAAGCTAGAGTAAAAACCACGTCTATTTTTGGTGGCCATTTCGCTTAAATAAGTTGCAGATACGCCATATTCGCCCCCAACACTTAGTCCTTGAAGCAGTCTTGCTGTTAACAATAATATTGGCGCTAAAATGCCAATGGTTTTGTAAGTGGGAGTTAGTGCAATTAAGCATGAACCAAGCGACATTAATAATACGGAAAGCGTCATGGATTGTTTGCGACCAACGCGATCAGCAATGCGGCCAAAAATATAACCGCCTAATGGGCGCATTAAAAACCCTAAAGCAAATATCCCTGCGGTATTTATTAATTGTACGGTAGGATTCCCTTCAGGGAAAAAAGAAGCGGAGAAGTAAATTGCAAATGCGGAGTATGCATACCAATCGTACCATTCTACAAGATTACCTATTGAGCCACCAAAAATAGCTTTTAGCCTTCTTGCCGAGATTTTATCTTCGTTTCCGCTCATTGGTTCTATAATCAAATGTAATTTATATTGTTTAAAATTTTGTGGGTAATAAATGGTTGCTCTAATTTTTTTATTAGTTGATACAATATTTCGTTTCTAAATGCGTCTTTATATGGAGAGCGTTAATTTAGATATGCAGGAATGATCGGAAGGGTCATTCCTGCATTTTTTTTAAGCCTACTCGTATTGTTCTCTTTTATCGTCTATATGTGGAATTGACTGTTTGTACCTCTTATATATTATTAAGTGTATAGTATATATATCCATATGCGGTTGTCATCCTGATAACCTGGTATTAAAAAAAAGCACAAAAAGTGCTAATGAAAAAAAATGCATTTTTTTTGGGTTCTTCAAGTTCTTCGCTTCTTCTACCGCTTTTGTTCGGACCTCGTTCGCCGCTGGTCGAACGAGGTCCGAACAAGGTGCTTTTTAAGGTGGTGTCAGGAGCGACTATATTATAGGTCCAAATTCCGATTTTTTCTAAATCCGAAACCAAACCAAAAACAATCCATTTCAATGGCAGTATCGTCGCGATTAAAACCTTTAAGCG
>Ga0182008_10000016_pt1 | contig 241246 bp, 213 predicted proteins | sample Sormic07211129_1_FD_120482 | JGI IMG/M metagenome (GOLD analysis project Ga0182008, IMG submission 120482) | Rhizosphere microbial communities from Sorghum bicolor, Mead, Nebraska, USA - 072115-129_1 metaG | ecosystem: Host-associated > Plants > Roots > Rhizosphere | place: USA: Nebraska... | reverse complement strand
TAGCATATTATTTTAAGAGGCAAAGGCAAATAAATTTGCATCGCTAAGCTTGAAAATATAGCTTAATCAAATCAACTTGTTGATTCATCTTTGCTCCTTAAATATTTATATCTAAAAAATAAATCTTTGCATTAAAACATGTACAGATCAATCTTACTTTAAAATATATTTCACGCCTAAAAAACCTCTGATTTTCTGCATCGGAGCATATCCATACGTGGTATCAAAAGTATAACGATTCGGATTAGAGATTGGATCTTCAACATTTTTATCAAACGGATCAAACGTTCGCATTAAAGGATCTTTTGGTGTGAAATTGAACAGATTTTTAATTCCGCAATACACTTCAAATCCGGATTTGAAGCTTTTCGAAACCTGAATATTGGCAAGATTATAGAACGGTGAATATTCAGGTCGGTAATCGTTTGGTAAAACCGGCAATCGCATCGATCCGTAGAATTGTCCTGTAAAATCAATTGTTAAATTACTCGGAAATTTATACGTCAGGCTGTATGTTCCACTCCATTTTGGGGCATGAAGTTGTTGGGATTTTTCAGTTTCACCATCGAATTTTTGATACACATCCAAATAGGTGACCCCAAGATTTACACTTAATGGAAAATTAAAACTATAATCCAAATTCATCGAAGCACCTTTTGAAATTCCGTAACCATTAAGATTATCATAAATAATTTTCTCAGGATCAGTATCAAAATCGCCAACAATTTTATTGCTGAAATAAGTATAAAACGCAGAAGTATCCAAATTAATCAACTTGTCACCAACAGGAATTTTCCAGACATAATTCAGATTTCCATTAACGGATTTTTCCGGTTTTAAATTAGACTGAATTACAACATCTCGAGAGCCCGTCAAAGCAGCATGGTCTTCCGTAAATAAATTCACAACCCTGAAACCCGTTCCGAAATTGAAGCGCAAAGTATGATAAGGATTCGGAGAAAATTTCCATGCAAAACGCGGTGAATGTACAGCATGATGTATTTTATCATAATCAAATCGGTATCCCAACAACAAAGTATTTTTATCATTAATTTCCCATTGATCCTGAATAAAAGCTCCTAAAATCGGTGACTTCATTGGCTCGTTGGTCAATCCATCGCTTGATAAAGTTCCGGGTGTGTTGTCATCATAAAAAGTTCTTTTGAAAGTCACGCCTAAAATCAAATCATGACTTCCTAGTTTTTTATCCCAATAAGTTTGAGCAAAGGCTACTTTTTGAGTCGCCTCAAAAGGATTGGTTCCGTAAAAAGAATTCTGGTCATGAAAATTGTAAGAAAACTGCGTCACAATATTTTCTTTCATCGGCCATTGATAGGCTCCAAAAGCTTCTACCCGATTCGTATAAATACTTTCACCATACACCTCATCACTTCCACGATAAGACTTATTCCACTGCATTTCTCCGCCAAAACGGTCTTCATATAAATACCTTAATGCAAAACTCGCCTGTCGGTTTTCTTTTCTTTTGAAATTCCATTTATTGAAAACTGAAATTCGGTTTTGTAATGCTGCATCAGTGAAATTGTCTTTATTTTCGTCGAATCTTTTGGTTGAATTAAAATAATTTAAACTTAAGAGTGACGCTATTTTTTCAGACAAATTAAATTTTGTAGACAGATCTACATTATTTTCAGCCCAACTTGTTGTCATTAAATCGACACTCAATTTCGGAGCTGTCAAAGCATTTTTTGTGATAATATTGATAACTCCGCCCATCGCTTCAGATCCGTAAAGTGACGAAGCCGGACCTTTTACCACTTCAATTCTGTCAATTAAACTATTTGGAATTCCGCTCAAACCATACACTGTGGAAAGTGAACTTACAATTGGCATTCCATCAATCAGAATCATCGTGTAAGGTCCTTCCAAACCGTTGATGTGAATATCTCCCGTGTTACAAACCGAGCAATTTAGCTGAGGTTTTACACCATTTACCATTGCAATCGCTTCAAAAACGTTCGGAGTCGGATTTTTTTGGAAAAATTTCTGACTGTAAATCTCCACAGCAACCGGACTTTTCGACCTGCTAATTGGTTTTATGGTTCCGGTAATTACAACATCTTCGATATCATTTGTTCTCATTTCTTTTCTAATTGAAATTTTAACAGAATCGGTTTTTTGAGTTCTATTCAAACCTAAACTGTCTGTTTTCTGAGCAAAACAAAATGATGATAGTAAAACGGCAGAAAGCAATATTCGTTTCATGAAATAAAATTGTTAGACAAAACTAACATTTATTTTTAGAACAACAAAACTTAAATAAATTTTGTTTTTAATTTCAATTCATTAAAAAATATTAAATTTGAGATTCAACATACAAAGTAAAATGAGATACCATCAGTCGGGAAATATCCCTCAAAAAAGGCATACAGTTTTCAAATCTCCAGAAGATAAATTCTATTACGAACAGCTTTTCGGAACGGAAGGTTTTCATGGAATTTCTTCTTTGCTATATCACACTCATCGCCCCACTCAAATAAAATCGATTGGTGAGCCTAAAGACGTGACTCCGAAAATTGCCGTAGACAAAAACGTGACTCCAAGAATGTTTAAAGGAATGAATGTCACTCCCGAAGATGATTTTATGGACAGCCGAAAATTTCTTTTGGTGAACAATGACCTGAAGATGGGATTGGCAAAACCAAGAAAGTCAATGGATTATTTTTACAAAAATGCCGAATGTGATGAGCTTTTATATGTTCACAACGGAAGCGGTATTTTGAAAACTTTTGTAGGAAATCTAGATTTTTCTATTGGTGATTATCTGATTATTCCGAGAGGGACGATTTATCAGGTTGAACTACAGTCTGAAGACACCGTTTTCTTTGTTGTAGAAAGTCATTCACCAATTTACACTCCAAAAAGATACAGAAACGAATTCGGACAACTTTTGGAACATTCTCCATTTTGCGAAAGAGACATCATCGCGCCTACTTTTGTTGAACCAAAAGACGAAAAAGGAGAATTTTTAATCAAAGTAAAAAAAGAAAATCAGATTACCGATTTCATCTATGCGACACATCCGTTTGATGTTGTAGGTTGGGACGGTTATTTTTATCCTTATAAATTTAATATCAAAAATTTCGAACCGATTACAGGAAGAATACACCAACCGCCGCCAGTTCACCAGACTTTTGAGGCACATAATTTTGTAGTTTGTTCGTTCTGTGCAAGAATGTATGATTATCATCCGATGGCAATTCCAGCGCCTTACAACCACTCGAATATTGATTCTGACGAAGTTTTATTCTACACAGAAGGTGATTTTATGAGCCGTAATCATATTGACTTAATGGATTTTACACTTCACCCTGGAGGAATCGTTCACGGGCCTCATCCTGGAGCAATGGAAAGAAGCATCGGTAAAAAATTCACTGAAGAATATGCTGTAATGGTAGACCCTTTCCGTCCTTTAAAAATTACGGAGGAAGCAATGAAAGTGGAAGATCCGTCTTACAAAACTTCTTGGCTGGAAAGCGAAGATCATAGTCTGGAAGATCGTTCGCAGGAATAATACAGCTTTTGCCAATTAGCTTTTAGCTCTAAACTTGTTATAAAAAATTGAGGACTGGATTTACACATTCAGTCCTCAATTTTTTATATAGTTTCACTAAAACATGATAAATATTTTCCCGTATTTATTTCCGGTGCAAACAATATGAAGTAACTTTAAACAATCAACGAAAACCGTAGAATTATAACTGTAAAATTTTAGAAAATGTACAATTATATAAGTGCAGAAGAAGCTGTATATACTGTAAAGAGCGGAAACCGCGTGTTTTTTCACGGCAGCGCATGTACTCCGAATCATTTAATTGACGAATTGGCAAGACAGTCTCACCGACTTGATAGCGTAGAAATGGTTTCTATTACCCAACAGGGAAATGTAGAAATTGCCAAACCAGAATACAAAGACAAGTTTTTTGTGAACTCATTATTTGTTTCAACACCGGTGCGTGATGCCGTGAATTCTGACAGAGGTGATTTTGTTCCTGTATTTTTAAGTGAAATCCCAATTCTTTTCAGAAAAAATATTTTACCGCTTGATGTAGCTTTCATCACTGTATCTCCGCCAGACAAACATGGTTTCTGTACATTGGGAACCTCTGTGGATATTGCCCGAGCAGCTGTAGACACCGCTCAAACTATTGTCGCGATCGTTAATCCTTTGATGCCGAGAACTCATGGTGACGGAATGATCCACATCAGTAAAATTAATAAACTGGTTTGGCATGAAGAAGAACTTCCAACCGTTGATTACGGTGCAAAAGTAGGTCCCGATGAAATGCTGGTTGGAAAAAATGTTGCCGAATTAATTGATGATCGATCAACTCTTCAGATGGGAATCGGAACCATTCCAGATGCGGTCTTAAAATGTCTCGGAAATCACAAAGACCTTGGTGTTCACACCGAAATGTTAAGTGACGGAGTCATTGATTTGATTCAAAACGATGTCATCAATAATAAATATAAAGGCTACAACGATAACAAAACCATTACGAGTTTCTGTTTCGGAACGAGAAAATTATATGATTACGTAGATGATAATACCGTTTTTTCATTTGATGATGTAAGTAATGTTAATTTCCCGATTAATATTATGAGAAACAAAAAAATGGTTGCTATCAATTCGGCTATCGAAATCGACTTAACCGGACAAGTTTGTGCAGATTCTATCGGAACAATGCAGTACAGCGGAATTGGCGGACAAATGGATTTCATGAGAGGAGCTGCGTTAAGCGAAGACGGAAAACCGATTATTGCTATTACCTCAAGAACAAAAAGAGGAGTTTCCAGAATTGTACCTTTTTTAAAACAGGGAGCCGGAGTAGTGACGACACGAGGCCATATTCATTGGGTTGTAACCGAATACGGAACGGCTTATTTATATGGTAAAAATCTCCGTCAGCGAGCACAAGAATTAATCAGCATTGCACATCCTGATGACCGGGAAATGCTGGAAAGAGCAGCTTATGAGAGATTTAAGCATTAAAAAAAATAAAAAACATAGCTTTTCAAACAAAAAAAGTTCTTACATTAGTTAAATAACCATGAAGTTTTTGGCAATCCTTTGTCAAAAACTTTTGTTGTTTAAAATATTACACAAATGAAGACGATTTATAATTCTATAAAAGAAAAGGTTGCCAAGCATCCAAAAATTAAAGATTCAGTTTTAGGAACGGTAAGGGAATGGAAAAGAAGTCATTACATCATTCTGTCAGAAATCATTAAAGAAGAATTAGCTTCATCTGAAGAACTCAAAAATGATAAAATATTTGAGTTAGGAAATACAATTTCGCACATCACCTTACAACGTTTTTTTGAAAACGATTATCAAGATAAAACTCACAATGATTTGCGTTTTTTAAAAACACTTGATAAAATATGCATCTTTTTGGGGTTCAAAGATCTCAACTCATACATTCATGATATTAAAGAAAACAAGATACTCGAAGAAAAAGCAAGCAGCGATGTTTTTTCAACAGATATTGTTTATCAGTATTGCGAAGCCGTTTTCAATTTATATAAAAATTTTCCCACATTAAAATTAGACTTATTCGAGGATTGGGTATTTGACAATTCTCCGTTTCTTGAAAGAGCATCAGCGTTCAGTAAAGAACTTTGTGAAAAACAGTTTGAACTTGTCACTAAAAACAATCGTTCAAATTTTGAAATATTCGATGTGAACATTATAACAGACGATCCCGATAAAAAGATTCTTGAGACCCAGGAATTTTGGAATCTTCTCTTCAAAGCCGGAGAAAACGGAGAAGAGCACTTTGTCAATCAGCTCAACACGCAAATTTATTTTATCCGCAAAATAAATAATGAGTGGAAAATATGGGATAATTATAATCCCGATGCGGGAAGGTTAAATAATAAAAAGTAAAAGCCGTAAATAATTACGGCTTTCTTTGTTTGAAATAATTTTGTTTTCAACATCCTGTATCTTTAACAAATATAAAGTAAATGACAAAATAACAATAAACTTAAACATACTTAAACAAACTTTAATATTCCTTACGAATAAGACAATCGATTGCATAACAATTTTGTTTTTAATTATTTACAGGAATTTTGTAATTTGCAACCGTTAAATAAAAGTAAAAATAGAAAATATGTCAACACTAACATTTGCCGAAAAAATTGCTCAAGCTGAGAATTTTTTACCAATTAATGGTACAGATTACATTGAATTTTATGTAGGTAACGCTAAGCAGGCTGCACATTATTATAAAACCGCATTCGGTTTTCAGTCAGTTGCTTATGCAGGTCCTGAAACAGGTGTAAGAGATCGTGCATCTTACGTTCTACAGCAGGGGAAAATCAGATTGATCCTTACTACAGGTCTTAAATCTGACTCTCCAATTAATGAGCATGTAAAAAAACACGGCGACGGTGTTAAAATTTTGGCACTTTGGGTTGATGACGCATATGCAGCTTTCGAAGAAACAACAAAAAGAGGTGGAAAACCATATTTAGAGCCGGTAACCCTTACTGATGAGCACGGTGAAGTGAAAATGTCGGGAATTTATACATACGGAGAAACCGTTCACATGTTTATCGAAAGAAAAAATTATACAGGACCTTTCATGCCTGGTTATCAAAAATGGGAAAGCGACTACAAGCCTGAAGAAGCAGGGTTACTATATGTTGATCACTGTGTAGGGAATGTAGATTGGGACAGAATGATCCCTACTGTTGAATGGTACGAAAAAGTAATGGGGTTTGTAAACATCCTATCTTTTGACGATAAGCAAATCAACACAGAATATTCTGCTTTGATGTCTAAAGTAATGTCGAACGGTAACGGTTTCGCAAAATTCCCGATCAATGAGCCTGCAGAAGGTAAAAAGAAATCTCAGGTTGAAGAATATCTAGATTTCTACGAAGGTGAAGGTGTACAGCACATCGCTGTTGCAACAAAAGATATCATTCATACAGTAACTGAGCTTAAAAAGCGTGGTGTAGAATTTCTTTCAGCTCCGCCGGAAGCTTATTACGAATTGGTTCCTGAAAGAGTTGGGCACATTGACGAAGATCTTAAAAAACTTCAGTCTTTAGGTATACTTATTGATCATGATGAGGAAGGATATCTTCTTCAGATCTTCACAAAACCTGTAGAAGACCGTCCTACTCTATTCTTCGAAATTATTGAAAGACACGGTGCACAAAGTTTTGGTGCAGGTAACTTCAAAGCATTGTTCGAAGCATTAGAAAGAGAGCAGGAAAAAAGAGGAAATCTTTAATCTAAAATAATAAATACAGAGTTTTGTCAGGATGCAGATCTTGACAAAACTTTTTTATAAAACACAGTATTATGAGAAAACTTTTGATAGGAATCTTTTTTTTGGGAGCCACTTTTGGCTTTAAAGCCCAATATGGAACATTAAACGGAATTCTTACCCGTCTTGAAGAGAGAAAAGGTATTAATCAAAATCTGGAATCTGTCAATATAGATAATAAGAAGTTTGTTCTCATTAAAGATCTGGCAGATCATACAGAAAGAAATTTCATTGTTATAAAAGGCCAGCAAGCTACTTATGTTGAAATATTTGACGATAAAGCTACCGGAGAAAGTACTTCTAATGTATTTTCGGGTGACATTATAAGAAGCCGAAAAAACATCATTTCGCTGAGAGCAGATTTGCTTGAAGGTAAAAAAGTTCCGATTCCGGTTACCAAAACCCTGTTACTTACCAGGCAGGATGGTATTTTGTACCTTATCGACGTCAACAACAAAGACAGATGGATCGATGAAGAATCTTTTTCTAACCCAAAGATTAAAGCTAAAAAGTAAAATCATTATTGATTTTATTCTAATCTAAATTAAATTACAAAAATTATGAAATCATTTGTAGAATATTCATCAAATTCAGACTTTTCAATCCACAATATTCCTTTTGGAGTAGCTGTTTTCAATAAAGAATTCATTGGATGCTGTACAAGAATCGGAGACCAGGTCGTAGATCTGGCAACCCTATACGATTTGGCTTATTTTGAAGAAATCGAAGGTCTTGATGACAATATTTTTGAAGCTTACACTTTAAACGAATTTATCGAACTTGGGAAACCAGTTACCAACGCCGTGCGTCTTAAAATACAGGAATTATTGCTTGAAGGTTCTATTTTATCTAAGGATGAAAAAACGATAGAAGCAGCATTCTACGATCTGGATCAGGTAAAAATGATGATGCCTGTTCATATTCCAAATTACACCGATTTTTACAGCAGCATTGAGCATGCAACCAATGTCGGAAAAATGTTCAGAGATCCGGCAAATGCATTACTTCCAAACTGGAAACATTTGCCTGTCGGTTATCACGGTAGAGCTTCATCAATCGTTGTTTCGGGAACTGATATCAATCGTCCGAAAGGTCAGATGAAACCTGCAGATGCAGACAAACCGGTTTTCGGACCGTGCAAACAATTGGATTTTGAATTGGAAATGGCCTTCATTGTCAACAAAAACACCGAAATGGGCGAAAGCATTTCTACAAAAGAAGCTGAAGACGCAATTTTCGGAATGGTCGTTTTCAACGACTGGTCGGCAAGAGACATCCAATCTTGGGAATATGTTCCGTTGGGACCGTTTTTGGCGAAAAACTTCGGCTCATCAGTTTCTCCTTGGGTAGTTACTCTGGAAGCTTTAGAACCATTCAAAACGACTTCTCCAACACAAGATCCTGAAGTTCTTGATTATTTAAAATTTGAAGGGGATAAAAATTACGATATCAATTTAGAAGTTTATTTACAGCCTGAAAATGGTGAAGCAAACTTAATTTCTGAAAGCAACTACAAACATATGTACTGGAACATGACTCAGCAACTGGCTCATCACACGGTAAATGGTTGTAATGTGGAAGTTGGTGATATGTACGCAAGCGGAACCATTTCAGGAAGCGATCCAAAATCTTTCGGTTCTATGCTGGAATTAACATGGAGAGGACAAAATCCAATTACATTAAGCAATGGGGAGGAAAGAAAATTCATCGACGATAACGATACTGTAACCATGAAAGCCTGGGCTGAAAAAGATGGAATGAGAGTTGGTTTTGGTGAGGTTGCTGGAAAAATTATTCCGACTAAATAATTATATTTTTAAATAAGAATATTTAGATGCTTCGACAGGCTCAGCATGACACCGCTAAAAACATTCTGTAAAACAGTTAGTATTAGAAATGTCATGCTGAGCGAAGTCGAAGCATCTTTTTAAACATAATTTGAATACTTAAGCCTAATTAAGTGTAAAATAATAAAAATGAAAACAGTAATCCCATCCGAAATAACGTCTGTACAACTACAAACAATAATGCAGACTGCCGTTTCACCGCGGCCGATTGCGTTGGCTTCTACGGTTGATAAAAATGGTGAAAGCAATTTATCTCCGTTTAGTTTCTTTAATATGTTCAGTACCGTTCCTCCGATTTTGATTTTTTCACCATCGAGAAGGGTGCGAGACAATACCACAAAACATACTTTAGAAAATGTTTTAGAAACTTGTGAAGTAGTTATTGGAACCGTAAACTTTCCGATCGTACAGCAGATTTCTTTAGCTTCTACAGAATATGGTGACGGAGTGAATGAGTTTATTAAATCTGGTTTGACGATGAGAGATGCAGATTTGGTTAAACCAAAATTAATAGAAGAATGTCCTGTTAATTTTGAATGTAAAGTTTTAGAAGTAAAATCTTTAGGAGATCAAGGTGGCGCTGGTAATTTGGTTATTTGTGAAGTACAGAAAATTCATATCAGAGAAGAATACCTGAATGAAGAAGGAAATCTGGATCAGGAAAAACTGGATATGGTTGCACGCCTTGGAGGAAACTGGTATTCTAGAAACAAGGAAAACAATCTTTTTGAAGTCCCAAAACCATTAGTAACTAAAGGAATTGGTTTTGATCTTCTTCCTGATTCTATAAAATACAGTAAAATTTTTACAGGAAACGATTTGGGAATGTTGGCCAATGTGGAAGTTTTACCTTCTGAAAACTGTCATGATGATGAAAACATTCATACTGAAGCACAGAAATTTTTACTTGAAAGTAAAATTGAAGAAGCCTGGAAAATTTTGATTAAATCAATTTAGATTCAAATTAAAAGGAGTGAAAATTTTCACTCCTTTTTTTTTATTTTTAAAACTGAATACTTAGTAACAGCATTGCCAACGTCCATTAGCATCTTGGCTTTGTGTACCAAAATTAGGAGATTGACATGGGGGCACAATGCATAAAATGCCTTGTCCATCACCAAGATAATTTTTATGACAGCCTGTCGCACATTGTATTGGCTCTAGACCTCCTACTCCTCCAGAAATACTTTTCTGAGCTTCTCTGCTTAATTTTTTTAAATTTGAATTTTTCATAAGATTTTCTATTATGTTATTAGTGTTTCACTAAAGTATGAAAAAATATCATTCGAACAATAATTTAATCATAAATATCAAATATTTCACTCATATTTTCTTTATTAAACTATTTATAACCAATTATAACCAATTGTTTGATTAAACTTCCACACTTTACAATTGAGAAAGACGCCTAAAGTAGTAGACAAAAATAAAGGAGTGAAAATTTTCACTCCTTTATTTATTTTTAAAATCTGATATCTAATAACAGCATTTCCACCGTCCATCAGCGTCCTTAATTTCACTTCCGAAATTAGGAGCAGAACATGGAGGGACAAGGCAATTCCCCTGCCCATCGCTAAAATAACGATCATAACAACCACTTGCACATGCTTGTAAATCCAAGCCTCCTCCAGAAATATTTTTCAGAGCGTCTCTACTTAATTTTCGACCTTTTTGTACGTTTAATTTTTTCATAAGATTTTCTATTTAATGTTATTAGTGTTTCACTAAAGTATGAAAAAATATTATACTAGCAACAATTTTAGTCCTAAATGTCCAATTTCATATTAATAAATTCAATACATTTCGCTACAACTTCTTTCAAATCTTTTGGTAAATCATCTTCTTCCCAAGGTTCTTTTGCTCCAAAAGTATGATTTGCATTTTCGATTAAATATAATTCAGAAGTTGGATTTAAAATGTGAAGATGTTCAGCATTTTTTACACTTACGCTTTCATCAGAAGTCCCATGAATAATTAAAACCTGTGCTTTTGCCATTTCCATTGACCGCTCTACATCGAAGCGGTGCTCATCATTTTTAAAATCTTCAAAAAATTGGTAATAATGCGGCATTTGTTGTTTCGTTCTCCCATTTTCTACATAATACACTCCTTTTTCTTTCCATTCTTCAAATTTTTCTTTTGTAGGAAATCTTTCTAAAGTATCTACACTTGCCAAAGTAATCAACCCGTTAATTCTTTCATCTTCACAGGTTTTAATAATAGAAATTCCACCGCCGCGGCTATGCCCGATCAAAACTATTTTTTGGTGGTCTACTTGTGGATTTTTAACAAAATGATCTATCACAAAATTTAAATCTGAAAGTTCTTTCGAATAATTATTGTTTCCGAATGCTTCCAGATCTGCAAAATTTTCAGGATTTTCAATAGTAGTTCCATTATGGGAAAAATTAAATTTAACAAAGAAAAAACCAGCTTCTGCAAACTTTTCTGCCATCAAATCCCACGCTCCCCAATCTTTATACCCTTTATAGCCGTGTACAAAAATCACTAAAGGTAATTTCTTATCGGTTTCAGCATAAAAAGCGTCGGCTAAAAACGTTTTGGTTTCCGGATTTGAGAGAATGATATTTTTATTTTTTGTGATTTTCATTTTTTTTTAAATCTAAAAATAATACAAATACTATTAAACACAAAGGAAAACCTTAATTTTGCATCATGTTGGATTTAAGAACAGTTACCGTACAGCGCTATATTCTTCCGCTTCGCGAAGGCGGCTCACTTCCTGCTTTAGCAGAAGCCGATGATGATTTTAAGTATGTTTTAAAATTTCGCGGAGCCGGTCATGGTGTAAAAATGTTGATTTCAGAACTTTTAGGAGGAAAAATCACAGAAGCTTTAGGTTTACCTATTCCAGAGCTTGTTTTCGCCAATCTCGATGTCGATTTTGGACGAACAGAAGCTGATGAAGAAATTCAGGATTTATTAAAATTTTCTGAAGGGCTCAATCTAGGACTTCATTATCTTTCAGAGTCGATTGCATTTGACCCGAGTATTAAAGTCGATCCATTTTTGGCTTCAAAAATTGTCTGGCTCGATGCTTTTATTACCAATATCGACCGTACTTTCAGGAATACCAACCTTTTGATGTGGCATAAAGAATTGTGGGTGATTGATAATGGTGCTTCATTTTACTTTCACCATTCGTGGCAGAATTTTGACACTGCGGCAAAAACTCCTTTTAAGTATGTGAAAGATCACGTTTTACTTCCTCAGGCAACCATGTTGGATGAAGCCGATAAATTTGCTCATGAGGTGTTGAATGATGAGGTTTTCAGAGCAATTATCAATCTGATACCGCAAGATTGGCTGCATTGGGATGATGCTGAAGAGAGCCCGGATGAAATACGAGAAGTCTATTTCAACTTTATGAAAACCCGATTAGAAAATTCTGAAATCTTTGTAAAAGAAGCAAAAAATGCAAGAGGATAAAATATACGAATACGCCATAATACGCTTGGTACCAAAGGTTGAAAGAGAAGAATTTTTCAATATCGGCCTGGTTATGTTTTCGAAGAGAGAAAAATTTATCCGAATGGCATTTTATTTGTGTCCAGATAAATTCAAACTGATGCATAGCAAATTGGATTATGAAGATGTCTATCAAAATCTTGAAGCTTTCAAAAAAATAGCAGACGGAACAAAAGATGGCGGTCCCATTGCATCATTAGAAATCCCTGAACGTTTCCGCTGGCTCACTGCGGTAAGAAGTTCGGTGGTACAAACTTCAAGACCTCATCCCGGAAAATCAAAAGATCTGGACAAAACTTTTGAAAAGCTATTTGAGGAATTGGTGAAATAACAAACCATTTACAATAGAATATGAACTTTTACACTTTACATAAACATACAGATAGGTTTTTTACAAACCTATTTTTTCTGCTTATAATTACAATCTCTACATTTGGGTTTTCACAGAAACAGAAAAGCCAAGTCCTTTTTCAGGAAGCCACTGTTTCAGAAAATATTGCGTATAAAACTGACGAAAGCGGTAAAAAAATACAGCTCGATATTTATCGCCCAAAAAATACGGATGATAAAAAAATTCCCGTTGTGGTTTATGTGCATGGCGGAGCTTGGGTGGAAGGTGACAAAATAATTACTGCAGATAATTATGTTGAAAATACCATTTTGAAACTTTTAGAAAAAAACTATGCGGTTATCAGCATCAATTACCGTTTGGTTTCTGAGAATCTGCACTTCCCGGCACCCATTCAGGATACCAAGGATGCAATAAGATGGATTCGTAAAAACGCAGATCAATATCACCTTGATGAAAACAACATCGGAATGTGGGGCGTTTCTGCAGGAGCTCAATTATCTCTTTTGAGCGCCTACACGCAGGATAATGAGTTTTTGGGAGATCCTGAGCTTTCAGAATATTCGGCGAAAGTAAATTATGTAGTTGATAATTTCGGCCCGACTGACATGAACACACTGCTTCATACGAGAGCTCCCAAACCAATGCTTTTTATTGTAGGTTTAATTTCGCAAAAAATCATCGACATAAGAACCAATCTTGCCCACGGACTTACCGGATATGATATTAAAACAGATAGACAAAAAGTAATTGAAGTCTGCAAAACCATATCTCCGCTTAATTATACTCAAAATACAGTTCCTACATTGATTCTTCACGGGAATAAAGATAAAGTAGCACCACTAAGACATTCGAAGAGACTCAACAGAATGCTGAAAAAAGCAGGAACCGAACATTCATTAATCGTTGTGAAAAAAGGCAACCATGGTTTTAAAAATACAGATAAAGCCTATCAGGACGAGCTTAACGATGAAATGGTTAAATTCATTCTTTCACATGAAAAAACAACAGTTGTTCATGATTAATTACATTATTTAGTTATATACTTTTTCAAATTGAAGCAATAATCTAAACAATTATTAATCAATTATTTAAATTCAAATCCACTTTCTAAAACAGTACAAATTTGCTAGATTGATATACATATTGTTCTATTTTATATGAAAAACAGGTAACTTGGCCAAATGCTTAAATTACTAATAATAAAAAAGCAATAACATTAATTATTTAATCATATAAAATTGAAATAATATGGAATTTCTAAATGGAATCAATGCACTGACATTAGTATTTACCTCACTGCTCATTTTTGCGATTGCCTACCGTTTTTACGGAATTTATTTAGCGAACAAAGTTCTTCGTTTAAATGACAAAAACACAACCCCGGCAGTCGAGTTTGCAGATGGAAAAGATTATGTGGCAACCAATAAAAACGTACTCTTCGGACACCATTTTGCAGCAATTGCTGCCGCCGGACCCTTAGTTGGACCGGTTTTGGCAGCACAATTTGGTTATCTTCCTGGCGCGATTTGGATTCTGATCGGCTGTGTTTTGGGAGGTGGAGTTCACGATATGGTCGTACTTTTTGCATCAGTACGACACAAAGGACAAAGTTTGGCGACCATTGCCTCAAAAGAAATTGGTAAAACTACCGGAACTGTGGCAGGTTTTGCGATTTTATTCATCTTAATTTTAACGTTGGCAGGGCTTTCATTAGCTTGTATTAATGCAATGCATGAAGCTTCGTGGTCATTGTTTACGGTTGTAATCACCATGCCGATTGCTATTATTATGGGATTAATCATGCGTTACAGAAAAAACTCAGTGACTTTTGCAAGTATTTTAGGTGGAGTTTTGCTGATTGCAGGAATTATAGGCGGTCATAGCCTAATGCAGAATGAAACCATGAACAATATGTTTACGTGGGACATTACAACGATTTCAATTGCAATTCCTTTATATGGATTTTTGGCTTCTGTACTTCCGGTTTGGCTGCTTTTGGTACCGAGAGATTATCTATCAACCTACTTAAAAATAGGAACGATTATCATGTTGGCCATTGGGGTCATAGTCATTCACCCAACCATTCAAATGCCGGCCTTAACAGAATTTGTGAACGGCGGAGGCCCCGTAATCGGCGGTCCGGTTTTACCTTTTATTTTTATTGTAATTGCGTGTGGGGCGATTTCAGGTTTCCATGCAGTAATTGCGACAGGAACAACTCCGAAAATGCTGAACCGAGAAAAGGAAATTCTATTTGTAGGGTACGGAGCAATGCTTGTAGAAGGTTTTGTAGCATTAATGGCATTAATTGCAGCGTGTACTTTGATGCCCGGAGATTATTTTGCAATCAACACACCAAAAGACACTTATGATGCTTTTTTGGCGACACATCCAGGTTTACATGGTGTTGATATTGATTACTTTTCAGAAAGAATCGGAATTGATCTGCATGGAAGAACCGGAGGTGCTGTTTCTTTGGCAGTCGGAATGGCTCATATTTTCAATAAAATCCCTTATATGGATCAGCTGATGGCGTATTGGTATAATTTCGCAATTATGTTTGAAGCAGTATTTATTTTGACCGCTATTGATGCAGGCACAAGAGTCGGAAGATTCTTCTTACAGGAAATGCTGGGATCTGTAATACCTAAATTTAATGATAAAAACTGGACTCCCGGAATTATCATCAGCAGTTTACTGTTCACTTTTGCATGGGGATATTTGGTTTTTACCGGAAACGTAAGCAGCATCTGGCCGCTCTTCGGAATCAGTAATCAGTTGCTCGCAGCCTGCGGTTTGATTGTCTGTACAACAATGCTTATTAGATTAAATAGAGGAAAATATGCACTTTGTTCAGCAATCCCAGGAGTTTTTATGGCGATTATCACATTTTGGGCAGGGTATATTCAGGTAATGGATATTTACATTCCCAAACAGCAATATTTATTGGCAACGTTAGCAGTCGTAGCAATGGTACTGATGCTTATAGTTTTTGTTGGTGCATTTAGAAAATGGTACCAGCTGCTTCAAGTTAAGGCTTCACATACCGATTTTTATGGCGAAACGGTGAAAGAATTAGTCGAGAGATAGTTTATAAATTATAAAAGAGACGCAATTTGATTTTGCGTCTCTTTTTATATTATTCTGGAATGAAAGATTTAAAATCAAAAATCAGCAACTCTACTTACTTCTTCTCCTTTTTAAGTTTTTCAACTCTTTTAATTTCATTTAAAAGCAAAGGAAAAGCAGGATGAGCCATTCCGCCATGATCGAAGCCATCAAGTTCGTAAAGTGTCGTTTCTTTATGCCCTTTCAGTTTCATCATTCTCCACATGTAAGCATTTTCTTCATATCTCCCTAATAGTTCTTTTTCACGGTCACCAGTTATTAATAGTAATGGCGGTGCGTCTGCGCGGATGAAGTGAAGCGGTGCCATATCATCAATTCTGGCATCAAGCTCATCAATACCTTTTTCTTTTCTGGTGGTAAAGTGAGAGATCATCTGTCCGCTGAAAGGAATAATTCCGGCCAATTGATTGGCGTCTATTTTATATTTATGTAAATAAGATTTATCTAAACCTACCATCGAAGCGAGATAACCACCCGCCGAATGTCCGGTGATGAAAATTAAATCTTCACTTCCGCCGTATTTTTTGATATTATTAAAAACCCAGGCTGTTGCCGCCGCTGCGTCTTCGATATATTTTGGAGAATTTACTTTGGGTGACAGTCTGTAATTGACAGCGATGATCGCAATTCCTTTATTTTTTAGTTCTTCGGGAATATGTTTTTCTCCACCCGTTATTCCGCCCCCATGAAACCAAATTACTGTAGGAAAATTCTTTATATTTTTTGGAACATACACATCCAAAACACATCTTTCGTTTATGTAAACATCAGATTTATTTGTTTTCTCATCGTAATAATGAACATTGGAAATGGTTTGATATTCCTGAGAAAATATTGATATTGAAGTGATTGTTATGAATAAAAATATAAGAAGTTTTTTCATTTTAAATTTTTAGGAATTTAAAGATAAGAATTTATAAAAAAACAGACCTTCTAAGAAAGTCTGTTTAATAATTTATAATGAAATTTCGTTTTTAAATCTTAGTCAGCTTAGCATATTTCAAGATCAAATTCTTTTCTCCTTCGTGTAAGAACACAACTTTTGCTTTGATATTCTGAGGATCAGTTCCATCCAGGAATTTCACTTCTCCTATTCCGAAACGGTCGTGTCTCACTTTATCCCCGACCTCAATATCTTGGGATGATGCTCCACTTGGGTTAATGATTTTTGCAGTACTTACCGGTTTCAATTTTCTCGGCTCAGCAATCGGCTTATCATTTTCAGTCTTAGATATTGTTTTCTTTTCAACTTTTTTAAAGCTTCTCATTTCTGAAGGATGCTCATCAAAAATATTTGAAGTAATGCCTGCATTGTTGATGAATCTCTTTTCGATCGCAGGATTCAAAAACTCAATATATTCTTCATCTACTTCACTCAAAAACCTTGACGGCTCGGCATCGGTAATTTTCCCCCATTGAAAACGGGAAACGGCATATGAGAAAAATGCCTGTTTTTCAGCTCTTGTCAAGGCAACGTAAAATAAACGTCTTTCTTCTTCTAAGTCTTCACGGGTTGCCGAACTCATAAAGCTTGGGAAAAGGTTTTCTTCCAATCCTACTAAATGTACAACCGGAAATTCAAGACCTTTTGAAAGGTGAATCGTCATCAGCGAAACCATATCTTCATCGTCATCTTTTCTTTGGGTATCGGCAGAAAGTGCAATGTTTTCAAGGAAATTTGGTAAGCTTGGATCTCCGTCTTCAATTTGCTGCTGTTCTTCGATGAAACCCTGCATCGAGTTCATCAATTCCTGAACGTTCTCTACACGTGAAATTCCTTCAGGAGTTTGATCATCTTTTAAAAACTTAATCAAACCGCTTCGTTTTGCCACTTCCATTGCAACGCTGTATGCGGTTTCAGTTTTAAGCAAAACCTGAAATGCTTTGATCATTGACCAGAAATCGCTCAGTTTTGTTAAAACGCCATTGTTGAATTTAAGCTGTGGCGCATATATTCCGAGATTGTCTAAAACTTTTGACACCGGAAGATTTTGTGAATCTGCAAAAACAATTAATTTATTCTGAGTAGTCTCACCAATTCCTCTTGTCGGATAGTTGATTACTCTCATTAAAGCTTCAGAATCATTTTCATTGACTAAAAGACGAAGATAACCGATCAAATCTTTCACCTCTTTCCTTTGGTAGAAAGACAAACCTCCATATACCTTATACGGAATATTTTTTCGTCTCAAAGAGTCTTCAAAAGCTCGTGTCTGAGAGTTTGTACGGTATAAAATTGCAAAATCGCTGAATTTTTTCTGTTCTCGATTGCTCAGTTCCCAAATATTTCCGGCGACGAAATTGGCTTCATCTGCATCAGAAAGCGAACGGTAAACCTTGATTTTTTCACCGACTTCATTTTCACTGAAGACATTTTTCTTAAACTGCTGCAAGTTTTTAGCAATCACCACATTCGCTGCATTAACGATATTCTGTGTCGAACGATAATTTTGCTCCAAAGAAACCGTCACGGCATCCGGATAATCTTTTTTGAAATTTAAAATATTATAAATATTGGCACCACGGAAAGAGTAAATCGACTGCGCATCATCCCCAACCACACAAATATTCTCAAATTTTGACGCTAAAGCTTTTACAATCAAATACTGAGAATGGTTCGTATCTTGGTACTCATCCACCAGAATATATCTGAATCTATCCTGATATTTTGCTAAAACCTCCGGAAACCTTGTTAAAAGTTCATTGGTTTTCAATAATAAATCATCAAAGTCCATTGAGCCATTTTTGTAACAGGCTTCTACGTATTTTTCATAAATCTTCCCGATAAATTTCATGTTGGCTTTTTCGTCAGCCTCCATTAGTTCTGGGTTGTTGTAATATGCTTTTACGGTAATCAGGTTATTTTTGTAATTGGAAATTCTAGCCTGAACTTTTTTAGGCTTGTATAAATCGGCATCAATATTCATGTCTTTCAACACTTTTCTGATGACATTCAAAGCATCCTGCTGATCGTAAATCGTAAAATTGGACGGATAACCCAAATAATGCGCCTCACTTCTCAGAATTCTTGCAAAAACGGAGTGAAAAGTTCCCATCCAAAGGCTTCGTGCATTGCTTTGCCCAACCACTTTGGCGATACGTTCCTTCATTTCCTTTGCCGCTTTATTGGTAAAGGTTAATGCCAGAATATTGAAAGGATCTACGCCATTGGTAATCAAATGCGCAATACGCATTGTAAGTACACGCGTTTTTCCGGAACCGGCTCCTGCAAGCACCATCAGAGGTCCTTGTAAAGTGGTAACAGCTTCATATTGTGATTCGTTGAGTCCTTTCAGATAATCCATACTGCAAAAAAATTTGGGAACACAAAATTAGTGTATTATAAGGAGAATTCAAATTTGAATTTTGCTGTGGTATTTTACTGCTTCGTAATGAAATTTGAGAATAATTAAAATTTTAAACCTTTTATTCCCAATTTTAACTTCTATGAAATTCTTAAAAAAATATTAAAAGACTTGTAACAATTAATTTAAATTTGACACTAATTGACAAAACAATTTCTATTTTATGAAAAAACGACTTCTTAGTGTTGCAGCAGCTGCCTTTTTTGGAGCAATGCTGAATGCACAACAAATCAAGTTTGAAGAGTATGATTTACCAAATGGTTTACACGTAATCTTACATCAGGATAATTCTGCACCGGTGGTAACAACAGGTGTAATGTATCATGTGGGAGCAAAAGATGAGGTAGTAGGAAGAACAGGTTTTGCCCATTTTTTTGAGCACCTTTTATTTGAAGGTACACCAAATATCAAAAGAGGAGAATGGTTTAAAATAGTTTCTTCAAATGGTGGACAAAATAACGCAAACACAACGAACGACAGAACATATTACTACGAAACTTTCCCTTCAAACAATGAGCAATTAGGTCTTTGGATGGAGTCTGAAAGACTTCGTCATGCAGAGATCAACCAGATAGGTGTAGATACCCAGAGAGAAGTTGTAAAAGAAGAAAAGAGAATGAGAATGGATAACCAGCCTTATGGAAATCTTTTCACAAACGTACAGAAAAATCTTTTCACCAAACATCCATATACATGGTCTACGATTGGATCTATGGATGATTTGAATTCTGCAAAATTGGATGAATTCAAGGCGTTTTACAAAAAATATTACGTTCCGAACAACGCAACTTTGGTTGTAGCTGGAGATATCAAGCCTGAGCAGACCAAAAAATGGATTAAAGAATATTACGGAGCTATTCCTAAAGGAACCGTATATCCTAAAAACTTCCCGAAAGACGAGCCTATCACAAAAGAAAAAGAAGTAACGGCATATGACCCAAACATTCAGCTTCCTGCTTATGTTTTTGCATACAGAACGCCGGGTAACAAAGAAAAAGATGCTTATGTTTTAGATATGCTTTCATCTTATTTAAGCAACGGAAAGTCATCTATTTTATATAAAAAATTGGTAGATCAGGAGAAAAAAGCACTTCAGGTAGCAGCTTTCAACCAAGGTCTTGAAGATTACGGTATTTTCGCATTCTTTGCAATCCCGATGGGAGCAACTACGAAGCAGACTTTACAGTCAGACATCGATGCAGAAATCAAAAAACTTCAGACTACTTTAATTTCTGATGAAGATTATCAAAAACTTCAGAATCAGTATGAAAATCAGTTTGTAAATGCTAACTCAAGCATTCAGGGAATTGCAGCTTCTTTAGCTACAAACCACGTATTGATGGGAGATACTAACCTGATTAATAAAGAAATTGACATTTACAAATCGATTACTAAGCAGGACCTACAGAATGCGGCTAAAAAGTATTTGAATTCTAACCAAAGAGTTGTCCTTAATTACTTACCTGAGAAAAAGTAATCATATAAAAAACCTCGTGTTTTAAAATATGATTATACAATTTAAATTTTTTACAATGAAAAAACAATTTACCTATATAGCCGTAGCATTTTTATTTTCAGGAATGCTTTCTGCACAAAAAATTGATATCAATGCAATGCCAAAGCCGGGACCAACTCCTGCAATCAACATTGCGAAACCAAAAACTTTTCAGCTTAAAAACGGAATGACCGTAATGGTGGTTGAAAACAACAAATTGCCAAGAGTAAATGTAAGTCTTTCTATGGACAGACAACCTTACTTCGAAGGTGATGTAGCTGGAGTAAGCGAGATCATGGCAGATCAGCTTGGTAACGGAACAACTACTTTAAGCAAAGATGCATTCAATAAAAAAATTGATTTCTTAGGAGCTAACTTAAACTTCTCTTCTGCAGGAGCTTCTTCAAACTCACTTTCAAAATACTTCCCTGAAGTTTTAGGTTTAATGGCTGATGCAATCATCAATCCTAAATTTTCTGCTGATGAAATTCAGAAGTCTAAAGACAGAGCTGTTGAAGGTCTGAAATCTTCAGAGAAAAGCGCAGATGCAATCGCTTCAAGAGTTTCAAACGCATTAGCGTACGGAAAAAACACTTCAAGAGGTGAATTTGAAACTGAAGAATCGATCAAAAAAATTCAGTTAGCTGACGTTCAGAATGTTTATAAAAAATATTACGCTCCAGACAATGCATATCTTGTAATTGTAGGGGATGTAAAATATGATCAGGTGAAACCAATGGTTGAAAAAGCTTTCAGCAACTGGAAAAAAGCCAATACAAAATTCGCTGCATTAGAACCAGCTTCTAATGTTGCAAAAACCGAAATCAATGTAGTAGACGTTCCTTCTGCAGTACAATCTGTAGTTTCTGTAGGAAACCTGAACACATTGAAAATGAAAGATCCTAGTTACTTCCCTGCAACAATCGCCAACTATATTCTTGGTGGTGGTGGAGAAGCCAGACTTTTCATGAATCTTCGTGAGAAAAACGGATTTACATACGGAGCTTATTCTGATATGAGCGCAAGCAAATACTCACCTTCTTTCTCTGCAGAAGCAAGTGTAAGAAATGAGGTAACCGACAAAGCTGTAAAAGAGTTTTTAAATGAAATTAATGCAATCTCGACGGTGAAAGCTGACGAACTTGAAAATGCTAAAGCTAAATTGAAAGGAAGCTTTATTATGGCATTAGAGCAGCCTGCAACCATTGCAAGATTTGCTGTAAACCAAAAAGTTCAGGATCTTCCGGATGATTTCTACACCAATTATTTAAAGTCTATTGATAAAGTAACATCAGCTGATGTTTCTAATGCAGTAAAAACAACTATTTTACCCAACCAAAGCAGAATTTTCATTGCTGGTAAAGCTTCTGATATTTCTGAAGGATTAGAAAAATTAGGTTACCCGGTAAAATATTATGATGCGTATGCAAATCCTGTTGCTAAACCGACAGCACAAAAAGTTGACCCAAGTGTAACTGTAGCTTCTGTTGTTGATAAGTACATTAATGCAATTGGTGGAAAAGCTAATTTGTCGAAAGTGAATTCTTACACAATGACTGGTTCAATGTCTATGCAAGGACAAAACATCGATATAAAAACAACAAAAGCTCAGGGAGGAAAAGAAATACAAATCGTTTCTATGGGAGCAATGACTCTTCAGAAACAGGTTTTTGATGGTAAAACAGGATACTCGGAGCAAGGTGGACAAAAAGTTCAGATGACTAAGGAACAAATTGCTGATAACCTGAAAACCACAGAGCTTTTCGAAGAATTAGGTTTTTCTAAATCTGGAGATTACAAATTGACAGGAATTGAAAAAATCAACGGTGAAGATTCTTACGCAATCAAATCTGGTGATAAGGCATATTATTATAGCGTAAAAACTGGTCTTAAAACTGGTGAAACTGAAACTGTATCTGCGCAGGGACAAACATTTACAGTTCCTACAACTTTTGCAGATTACAAGGACGTTGCTGGTGTGAAAATGCCTTATACGATTACAGTTAATCAAATGGGTGCGGAAATGGTGATGAAAGTAAAATCATACGAAGTAAACCAAGCTAAAGATTCTGACTTCAAATAAGAATTAATATATTTTAATAAAAACGGTAGCAATCGCTGCCGTTTTTATTTTAGCTTAAATCTTATTTTGCAGTTCGGTAAAAAAACATTAAATTTGCCCATTCAAAAAGATATTAAAATTAATGGATACTATATTTACACTATTAATGATTCTTATTATGATTGCCAGCGTTTTATTGGTAATCGTTGTTATGGCTCAAAACCCAAAAGGTGGCGGTCTTTCTAGTACTTTCGGAGGTGCATCTCCTGCACAGTTTGGAGTACAGAGAACGAATGACTTTATGGAAAAGTCAACCTGGACTTTAGGAGCGGTGATCATCGTTCTTATTTTGATAAGCGTTGTTGTTACAGGGAAACCTAAACAAGCAGCACCGACTATTCCACAAGCTCCAACTAAATCTGAAGCTCCTGTAGAGAAAGCTCCGGCTTCTCAATCTACGGCTCCGGTAAGTGTTCCGGCAAATAAATAAGAAATACTTTATTTAAGATAAAAAAAGCAACTCAATTAATTCATTGAGTTGCTTTTTTATTTGAGTTTTATTTTTTCTATTTTGTGCCTTAGCCTTAAACCGGCTTTCATAAATGAATATTGCAGAGGTTTATTCACTTTATAATATTTATCAATAAAAATCTGCATCGCTCCGTAAAATCGCTCAAGATATAACTCATCTTTCACCGTACTTTCACCTTTATGATGAAGGATAGAAGCTTTTCCGTAATAATAGTTTTTATAACCGTTATTCAATAACGTATAGCACAGATCAATATCTTCACCGTACATAAAATATCTTTCGTCAAGACCACCAACTTTCTCGTAAACCTCTTTTTTAACCAAGAAAAATGCTCCGGTGATGACTTCTACTTCTGCAACACCATATTCATCTACATCATTTCGATAATATGATTTTGAATTTTTCTTTTTGAAATTGGTAAATAATTTTTCGAAAGAATTGATCATATCAGGAACCGAACGTTTACTTTCCGGAAGGAAATTTCCGTTTGCATCATGCATTCTCACGCCCAAACATCCGAAATTGGTTTTAGAATCAGCAAAATTTAAAATTTCGTTTAAATAAAAACCTTCCAGTTCTGTATCCGGATTTAAAATCAACAGATATTCTCCTGCTGCCGTTTCTATTGCCCTGTTATTAGCTTTGGAAAAACCTTCGTTATTTTCAGAAGCAATAAAATGTACTTTCGGAAATTCGGGAATCAGGTCGCCCCAAGAACTATCAGTAGATTTGTTATCAATCACAATAACCTCGTAATCGATTCCTTCACAATATTTTTGAATAGAAAGAAGGCAGTTTCTCAGAAGCTGAGTCACATTATAATTAACGATAACGATTGAAAGTTTCTTATTCATTTTTAATCCTTTTCGTTATATGGAAGCCTGTTGGTGATCGACCTACCCAAAGATATTTCATCTGCGTACTCCAATTCATCCCCTACGGAAATCCCTCTTGCAATACTTGAAAACTGAACCCCCGAGTTCTTGAATTTTTTGTAAATATAATACGCTGTAGTATCGCCTTCCATTGTTGCGCTTAAAGCAAAGATAAATTCTTTTGCCAAACCTTGCTGCAACTTCTTTTCAATACTAGGAATATTTAATTGGTGGGGACCAACCCCTTCCATCGGAGAAATCTTTCCGCCCAAAATAAGATATTTACCTCTGTACTTTCCGGTATTTTCGATAGCAATCACGTCACGTACATCTTCCACAATACAAATCAGCTCATTACTGCGTTTATCATTACTGCAGATTTCACAAATCTCAAAATCTGAAAAATTGTGGCATTCTTTGCAATATTTAATTTCATTGACCAGATTGATAATTGAAGTTCCCAAACTTGTCGCTCTGGAATTGGGCTGTTTTAGTAAATGAAGCGCAAGACGCAAAGCTGTTTTCTTCCCAATACCGGGAAGCCCGGAAATCTCTTCAACTGCTTTTGCCAATACTTTACTTGGGTAATCCATAGCACAAAAATAAGAATTATAGTTGTAAAATGTAATAGTCAAAATTCAATTAGGTCGATAACTTTACAGGTTAAAATTGAAGTGATACTATCAACTTGCAGAATTAGTCACTTATCAACGATAAATCTGAAAAAACCACTATCTTTGATCATCAAAATATTAAACAGAAATAAACTAAATGGTACTTAACAATCTCAACTATCCGCTGGATTTTAAATTTAAAATCACAACGCTTGCCAGCGATTTCAACATTACAGACAGGCAAGGAAATTATGTAGCTTACGTTCGTCAGAAGATGTTTAAACTAAAAGAAGATGTTATCGTTTTCAATGACGAAAGCAAAACCAAAGAACTTTTCAGAATTCAGGCCAACCAATGGATTGATTTTAATGCATCTTATTCTATTAAAGATACGATCGGAAAAAATTTCGGGAGATTGGCAAGAAAAGGAATGCGTTCTATCTGGAAATCTTCTTACAATGTTTTAGACGAGGCTGATCAGCAAAAATTCACCATCACTGAAGATAATGCTTGGGTAAAATTTTTCGACGGAATGGTTGGTGAAATCCCAATCATCGGAATGTTTACTGGATATTTCCTTAACCCGTCTTACACCGTAAAAGGAATGGATGGAAAAGAATATTTTAAGCTAAAAAAAATGCCTTCAATGTTCGGAAGAAGATTTCAGCTTGACAGACTGATTGATATTGATGATGAAGACGAAAGTTTAGTCGTTTTATCTCTATTAATGATGGTTTTACTTGAAAGAGCAAGAGGATAATACCAAGATTGCAATTAACTATTGATGATGGCTTACATTTTGAAGCAGTTATTCATTAAATTAATTACAATCTTTATAGACAAAAACTTAGACACATGAAATATTTTATCATTCTCTTTTCAGCTTTAATTTTGGTTGCCTGTAAAAAGGAAAAAGAAACCGTTACAGATTCAAAACCTTCAGACTCTTTGAATGTGGTTCAGGATTCTGCTAAAACAGATTTTGCACCTGAGAAAGTTTTAGTTGATATATTTCCTTTTCCAAAAGAAATCAAAGAATGCTCATGCTATTTTGCAAGAAACAAAGCAGATTTTGAACAAGAAAAATACATTTATGCCGATGATGCAGGAAAAACAGCTTACATGAAGCTCGACGGAAAAAGAATCGCCATGAATTTGATTTCTTCAAGCGATATGGAAACTGGCGAAGAGCTGACCAAGGAAATTGAAAATGAGAATTATAAAATCTCTGTGAAAGGAAAAAAAATAAAACAAGAAGAAGCTTTAATTTTTGAAGGTACTTTAACCATTGAAAAACCGGACGGAAGCATTACCAAAACACCTATTTATGGTGAATGCGGATGCTAAACCTCTTTTTGCTTCTAAAAATACTGCTCCTGAATTTCGGGAGCATTTTTTATTTCATATGTATTTATTTATGTTTTTGTTTGTCATATGCAATCGCCGAGTTTTAGTTGGTATTTTTGTTTCTAAATCATAGCGATTTCGTAATTTTGATAAAAATAAATTTTTATGGAACTATCCAATATAGAACCGCAAATTATCTGGAAGAATTTCTCCAAATTAAATGCAGTTCCGAGACCGTCGAAAAAAGAAGAAAAAGTAATCGCTTTCATCAAAGAATTTGGTGAAAATTTAGGACTGGAAACTACCGTAGATGAAGTAGGAAATGTGATTATTAAAAAACCAGCTACTCCGGGAATGGAAAACCGTAAGTCAATCGTTATGCAGTCGCATTTGGATATGGTTTGCCAGAAAAATAACGATGTAAATTTCGATTTTGAAACTCAAGGGATTCAGATGGAAGTTGACGGAGACTGGGTAAAAGCAAAAGGTACCACTTTAGGCGCAGATAACGGGTTAGGCGTCGCAACTATCATGTCGGTTCTTGAAAGTTCAGACATTCCACATCCAGATTTGGAGGCTCTTTTTACTATTGATGAAGAAACTGGAATGACCGGAGCTTTAGGTTTAAAACCCGGACAATTGACCGGACAAATCCTTTTAAATTTAGACACAGAAGAAGATGACGAAATCGACATCGGATGTGCAGGTGGAATTGATGTTACGGTAACCCAAAACTACGAAACAGAAGCTTCGAACGGACAAATCGTGAGAATCGAAGTAAAAGGTTTACAAGGAGGTCACTCAGGAATGGATATTCATAAAGGTTTTGGAAATGCCAATATCATCATGGGAAGAATTCTTTACAAAGCTTTGGAAAACCAAAACGTTCAATTGATCTCTATTGATGGCGGAAGTTTGAGAAATGCAATCCCAAGAGAATCTGTAGCTTTAATTTCTGTGCGAAATGCTGGTGAATTTATTGAAAATGTGACCAACGGAATCAAAAAAGAAATTTTAGAAGAATTTGCATCTGTTGAAGCTCAGCTTCAAATTAATATTGAAAACTCTACAAGTTCTGATAAAGCACTTTCTGTAGATGATTCAAAGAAAATTATTTTAGTTTTAAAATCTCTTCACAACGGCGTTTACAGAATGAGCCCGGATGTACAGGATTTGGTAGAATCGTCAAACAACGTGGCAAGAGTAGAATTAAAAGAAGGTGGTTTAAAAATATTGAATCTTTCAAGATCATCGGTAGATTCGTCTAAAGATTCTGTTGCAGAACAATTAAAATCTGTATCAGAATTAGCCGGAATGAACGTTGAATTCAGCGGTTCTTATCCAGGATGGAAACCAAAACCAGGTTCTGAAATTGTACAAGTTTTAGAAAAAATATACACCGAAAAATTTGCAGAAAAACCACACGTTGTTGCTTGTCATGCAGGGTTAGAATGCGGAATTATCGGTGCAAATTATCCTCAAATGGAAATGGTAAGCTACGGACCAACCATTAGAGGCGCCCACTCTCCGGATGAAAAAGCAAATATCTCTTCAACACAGAAATTCTGGAGTTTCACGAAAGATATTTTAGCAAACATTCCGTTGAAATAAGAATGTGATTTTTATATTAAAATATCCACAGTCGATTGATTTTGGATATTTTTGTTTCTTGTTTTCGTGCTTTTTAGATTTAGAATTAAAATTTAATTTAAAAATCATAAATTTGAATAAGAAAGATGAATTATGAAATCACATATTCTCAACGAAAAGCTTGAACTTATTCAATGGTTATCTACCTTGGAAGATACTTCTATTATCAAAAAGCTAATGCAATTTAAGAAAGAAGAAACAAAAGACTGGTGGAATTCTATCTCAGAAGAAGAAAAAAAATCAATTGGAAAAGGAATATCCGAAGCTGATCAAAATGATGTAAAGCCACATTCTGAAGCGAGAAAACTCTATGAAAAGTGGTTATAATATTTCATGGACTCCAAATGCACTGAGCGAATTGGAAGAAACAATTGAATATCTTCAAAAAAACTTTTCAGAAAAAGAAGTAACAAAACTTGCCCACAAAATAGAAAGCTTCTCAGAAATAATCTCGCAGAACCCATATATTTTTCCAAAGTCTGAACATACAAACGTTCACAAAGCGGTCATTCTTACATTCAACACCGTATATTATCGTATTAAAGATAAAAATGTAGAAATTTTATCATTTTTCTCTAATAGACAATCACCTATTAATAGGAAAATATAAAAAATTAATTGATAATAATTCTATTATCAATGATCTACTAAATAATCACTTTTGATTAAATATATTCATGAAAATCACAACCACCCATCAACTTAATCAAGTACAAAAAGAACAGATTCTGCAATTGTGGAATAATGAATATCCTGAAAAACTTACTTATAAAAATATGGCTGGTTTTGAAAGTTATCTTGAAAAACTCAATGAAGTCAAGCATTTTCTTTTAGCAAATAATGATGAAAAAATTCAAGGTTGGGCAGTTACTTTTAAAAGAGAAAATGAAACATGGTTTGCAATTATTCTTTCAGAAAATCTTCATGGTAAAGGTTGGGGAACAAAAGTTCTGAATGAGCTTAAACAAAATAAAAAAGTGCTGAACGGCTGGGTTATAGACCATAGCGATGACAAAAAACGTAATGGTAGTTTTTACAAATCACCACTCGAATTCTATTTAAAAAACGGATTTGAAGTTTTATCAGACACAAGACTAGAATTGGAAATCATGTCTGCCGTAAAAATAAAATGGAAAAAATAATTGAAATTAAAATAATGAAAAGCATCACAGTATTCTGCGGGTCAAGTTTTGGCTCGGAAGAAATATATAAAGAACAGGCAGTTTTATTAGGCCAAACTTTAGCAAAACAAAATATTCAACTCGTTTATGGCGGTGCTAATGTCGGATTGATGGGTGCCGTTGCTGACGGAGTTTTGCTGAAAGGCGGAAAAGCAATAGGAGTTCTACCCCACTTTTTGCAATCTAAAGAAATCGCTCATCAAGACCTTACCGAACTTATTTTGGTAGAAACCATGCACGAAAGAAAAACCAAAATGAATGATCTTTGTGACGGCGTGATTGTACTTCCCGGCGGTTATGGTACTTTAGAAGAGTTTTTTGAAATGATAACTTGGGCGCAACTCGGACTTCATAAAAAACCGATTGCCATTCTGAACATTAATGGTTTTTATGATGATTTGATCAAGCTGGTACAGAATATGGTAGATAAAGGATTCTTAAAACAAATCAATCAGGAAATGCTTCTGGTGAGTGATTCGATTGATGAATTATTGGAGAAAATGAAAAATTACCGGGCTCCGTCTGTTGGAAAATGGATTTCAAAAGAAGAAGTTTAAAAAAAACCTAGGCTTTAAAAGTAACTAATAAAGGATTATAATTAAAAGTTTGTAAATTTAAATAATGGCTAATTATTATGATAAACGAGGATTTAAATAAAATACTAATTCAATATGAGGAAAAATCTCACTTGTATTCTTCCTTTAGTTTCAAAGTCGAAAAAATTTTAAGGAAATTATGTAAAAATTATTCTATCCATCAAATCATAAGCCGGATAAAAACCAAAGAAAGCCTTGCTCAAAAAGTCATTAAAAAGAATAAGTACGAAAAGCTGGAGGATATTACAGATATTTTGGCATTGCGAATTATTACTTATTTTGAAGACGATATTTCAAAAATAGAGGAAATACTAAATAAAGAATTTAAAATCGACTGGGAAAACTCAATTGATAAAAGAAATATTGAGATTGATAAATTCGGGTACAGAAGCGTTCATTATATTTTACAACTGAATGATCATAAAGCGCAAACAGCAGGATATGAGGAGTATAAAGATATTAAATTTGAGATTCAGATAAGGAGTATACTTCAACATTCGTGGGCAGAGATAGAACATGATCTGGGCTATAAATCTTTTACTCAGATTCCTCAAAAAGCAAAGCGAACATTCTACAGAGTAGCCGCATTACTTGAACAAGCGGATATTGAATTTACGAAGCTAAAAAAAGAAATTCAGGACTTTGAAAATACGGTCAGTAAAAATTTAAAAAGCAAAGAGAAATCCATAGAAATTAATGAATCTACGATTATTGCGTTCGTGAAAAAGAATCAGCTTTTACGGGAAATTGAAAATGAGATCAAGAAAGCTCTAAAGCTTACCGAAAATCCTAAGTTTGATTCAACCTATATTTCATCAAACAATTTCTCGTCACAGCTTAAAGATTTACAGATATTTGATTTAACCCAACTGGAAGAAAATCTGGTCAAGTACAAGGAAGAAATTACAGCAAGACAAGTAGACTATTTAAAATCTTTAAATGAAAATGTGACTAATAGTAAAATAAAGATTTCCTTGATACAAGGTGCGCCGATACTCTGGCTAATTAATTATTTGGAAAGCAAAACATAAAGTTTATCGACAAAAAACTCCCGAAGAAAACCTTCGGGAGTTTATATATTATGTATAAAAATGTTCTAAGGATACGGAGCGATCTCTACTTCAAGACCTTCCATGTCCATCGCCATGTGTAGCTGGCAACCCAATCTGCTGTTTTCTTTCACATGGAAAGCTTCACCAAGCATTGCATCTTCTTCATCGCCCATTGGCTCTAGTCCGGGATCGCTTATCACATAAACCTGACATGAAGCACACATCGCCATGCCACCACAAACTCCGATGGTACCTTCTTCTGCCAATTCATACGAACGGATAATTTCCATCAAATTCATCGACATATCCGTTGGAGCAACCACTTCGTGAGTAACACCTTCTCTATCGGTGATTTTTATATTTATATCGCTCATTATTATAAATGTTGTTAGTTGATGGTTGTTGGTGGTTGGTTTTCAGAAATGCATTAACTAACAACCGTCAACCAAAACCTAAAAACCAAATTAATCTATTTTCTTTACAACTGCTTTCTCAGCTTCCTTACGGCTTCCGTCAAAACCATCTACTCCACTTACTGTCGTATATTTTAAAACGAATTTTTTACCAGGATTTAATCTGTTATAAACGCTCTGACACATCAAAGTAGCTTCGTGGAAACCACAAAGAATAAGCTTTAATTTCCCCGGATATGTATTGATATCACCAATTGCATAAATTCCGCTGATATTAGTCTGATAGTCTAAAGCATTGTTTACCACGATTGCATTTTTCTCAATATTCAATCCCCAATTTCCAATCTCACCCAATTTTGGAGTCAAACCGAATAATGGAATGTAATAATCTGTTTCTATATCATAAGGATCTTGCCCGTCAACTGCTACAGTAATCGCTTCTACTTTTCCGTCACCTTTAATCGCAGTAACTTCAGCAGGAGTAATCAATTTAATTTTACCCTGATTTTTCAGCTCCTGAACTTTCTCTACAGAATCCAGAGCGCCACGGAATTCATTTCTTCTGTGAATTAAAGTCACTTCACTTGCCACATTAGATAAGAAAACACTCCAGTCTAAAGCAGAATCTCCACCTCCGGCGATAACCACTTTTTTATTTCTGAAATGCTCAGGCTCTTTTACAAAATATTCCAAGCCTTTTTCTTCGTAGTCTGCAATGTTCTCCATCGTAGGCTTTCTCGGCTCGAAAGTTCCCAAACCTCCTGCAATTGCAATAGCCTTACATCTGTGAACGGTGCCTTTATTAGTAATTACTTCAAACCACTCGTCATCTACTTTTGTGTAAGAAACAGCGGTTTCTCCCAAAGTGAATCCCGGCTGAAACTGTTTGATCTGTTCAATTAAATTATCGACCAACTCACCTGCATTTACAGACGGATAACCCGGAATATCAAAAATCGGCTTTTTAGGATATAATTCTGCTAACTGACCTCCCGGTTGAGGAAGTGCGTCGATGATGTGACATTTCATTTTAAGCAAACCAGCCTCAAACACAGCAAATAGTCCCGTTGGTCCTGCTCCGATAATCAATATATCTGTAGTGATCATAATATGATGATAATTTAATAATTTGTAGCTGCAAATTTACTAATTTTAATGCGAAGCATATTTAATTATGCTCAAATAAAAAACTGAGATTTATCAAAAAGACGCAATAAGCTGATAATGAAAAAATTGGCAGTGTTTTTGCAAAATTTAAATTATGAAGAAGTTACTTACCATTACAGCAATATTTGCTTTCTTTTTGGGCTATTCACAACTTAACAATGTGGCAGACGGCGAATCGATCACCTTAAGAATACACTATGGGTTTTTAAACGCCGGATCGGCCAATCTCACGACCAAAAAAGTTAATTATAAAGGCGCCCCACACTTATACGTAAAAGGAACCGGGCAAACAACAGGTGCTGTAAAAGCTTTTTTTAAAGTTGAAGATTTATATGAAAGCTATATCAATATCGCTACAGAATTGCCTAGTTTTTATGTAAGAAATGTGAAAGAAGGTAGCTACAGACAACACTTGCAAACTGTTTTTAACCACGACAGTCACACATTGGTTTTAACTGATAAAAAAACGCCTGCCAATGGTTCAAAAACCATAAAATCTGTAAAAGGTGTGCAAGATATGCTCTCATGTTTTTACTATCTCAGAAGCAAAACTCCTGCTGAACTAAAAGTAGGAACTATTATTAATATGAATGTGTGGATTGATGACGAAATGTTTCCTTTCCAGCTTAAAGTGACCGGAACTGAAAATTTAAAGACAAAATACGGAACCATCAGTGCTTTAAAGATCATTCCTTCGGTAAAGAGCGGAAGAGTTTTTAAAGAAAAAGAAGGTGTTACAATGTGGGTAAGTAATGATTACAACCATATTCCGTTGCTGCTAAAAGCTGAATTGGCAGTTGGTTCTTTAAAGGCAAGTATTGATGATTATAAAAATGTGAAATTTCCGTTGAAGTTTACAAAATAGAAAAAGTCTCCGGAACTTTTCCGGAGACTTATCAACCTAAATTAACAAACTTGTAGAATACTATTCAAAGTATTTATGAAAAACTCCACCCTTTCACTTATTATAAAGTTTTAACTTTATAAGTAACCTAAGGGGCATTTATTATTTGAATAAATTATTTAAAATTGATTTAAGGCACCTGTTACAGAGCCTTTCAGCTCTGTAAAGATGACACTTAGGTTAATCAATTGTGTTTTTATAAGTTGTAATGAACTCGGCATACTTTTTTTCTCATCATTCGTGTTTTCAACCAATTTCAAAATTTTAAATTTATTTTAATAAATATTTTTAAAATCTCAACTTATTTAGATAACAAATAAAAAACGTTCTAAAGAACTTTTTCGTTCGTTTCTATAATGTAAAAATAGGAAGATATGACAGTAATTACACTATAGACATTGTAGATGTATTTCGATCCACATGTAGATATTTATCTACAAAAAACTATTGAGTAAATCTTTATTTTACTGAAAGCAGATTGTAAATTCTGATTTTTAATACATAATGTTGAAAACTAAAAATTGGAGCTCTGCTAAATAAACAAAAAGCCTCCGAAAAACTCCGAAGACCTTACATCCTAAATTTACATATTTTTGAAATCATTTTCTAGGACTATTATAAAAAAACTTTATCGTTTCCATTATCACAATTTTTTTTTAACTCTGCAATAAACATTTAGAAGATTATATTTCTCTTAAAATCAATCTGTATTTTTAGTATAAAAAAAATTAATTTTAATGTTTAGTCGCTAATTATTTTTCATCCTTCACCCTTTTAAACTAAGTTTAAAACTTAATTAATTATTATTTAAATAATCTGAAAATTCTGAGTTTATTTTGGATTAGCGACTTAAAAATTCTTCCATTCATCTTTATAATGTAAAAATAAGAAAATATTGAGTTTTATTCAGCCAATTTATTGTAGATGTATTTCGATGTTCTTATAGATATTTATCGACAACATAATTAAGTTGCATTCACATCTCTTACGTCGAGCTCTGCAAAAAAACAACTATTTAAATGCAAAAACCTCCGAAAAAATCCGAAGGTTCCATAACCTAAATTAACATGCTTTTTGAAATCATTTTCTAGGATTATTATAAAACTTTCTTTTCCGGTATATAGGACAAAGCCTTTCAGTTCCGTGATTATATTTACTGTTTTATTATTTCTTTTTGATTAAAGGCATCTTTCGTAGAGCTTTTCAGCTGTAATGATGACAATTATTTATTTAGTATTTTCAAAACCTGAACTTATTTTAGATTTACAAATTAAAAATCATTCCTAAAGAGATAATTTTTCCCGTATTTCTATAGTGTAAAAATAGGGAGATACAGGGGAATCTCCACAATATGTATTGTAGATGTATTATGACATGATTGTCGATATTTATCTATAAAATTAATAGTAAAAGGATAAAAACTAATGTTGATTTTTGATCAGTTCAGCCAAATCAACAATGTTCTCGATATGTAGTTTATCAAAAATCCTTTTTTTAATCGTGCTTATCGTGTTTTGTTTTACGTTCAGATTATTTGCAATTTCAAGATTACCATATCCTTTTGCGTACATCTCTGCAATTTCCAGCTCCCTATCCGTAAGCTTTTGCAAAGGATTAATGATGCTTCGGTTGTGTAAAGAATCAATCAGTAAACTCTGAGTAATAGAGGAAATATATTTTCCTGTTTCATGAATTTTAAGAATTGCTTCTTTTATCTCTTTTTCTTCACTCATTTTACTGAGGAAGCCGTTTGCTCCGGCATTAATATATTTTATAGACTGTATATTTTCATCAACTCCGGAAAAAACCAGAATTTTAATTTCTGGTTTTAGCGCTTTGATTTCAGCAATTATATTTAAGCTGTTTCCGTCCGGGAAAATAGCGTCTATTACTACAATTTCTATTTGCTGCACCCCTACCGTTTCTAAAACTTTCTTTAGAGTGGATGCGTGAAAAATTTCGCCTTCAAAACCAATTTCTTCGATAAGAAATTCTATACCTTGCCTTATGAGACTATGATCATCGGCAAGTAAAAAATTAATGGTTTTAGTTTCTAAATTATTCATTTATTGATATTCAAATTAATAGTAAAACGTACTGTTGTACCGACATTTTGTTCGCTGTCTACCGAGATATTTCCAGAATACAATTCTACAATCTCCTTACATAAGCTTAAACCTAAACCTGCGCCCAAATTTTCAACCCCTTCAGATAAAACTCCCTGATAATAAGGCTCGAATATTTTTTCGAGATCAGATTTAGAAATTCCCACCCCGGTGTCACTTATTGTAGTCATCAGAGAAACATAGCTTTCATCAACAGATTCAGCTTTGGTTACGACCTTAATCTCTCCGTTCTCAGTAAATTTATTTGCATTGGCAAGTATATTCATAAAGATCTGATTAATCTTCGTATTATCAGAATACACTTCAATTTCCGGATCAATATTTTCTTCAACAATAAATTTATTATTTCTTGTTTCAATGTATGGTTCTATTGAATTTAAAATAGAGGTCACTTCATTTTTAAGATTAAAAACTACAGGAACAAGATGGTTTTCTACATGTTGATTTTTGGTATATTCTAAAATCTGATTTGCCTGCATCAATAAAGTTTTGTTGGTAAAACTAATTGACTTTAAATATTCTTTAATACTGTCGTCATTGGTTTTTTTATCAATCTTTCTGATAAAAATGCCGATAATCTTCAGAGGCGAGCGCAATTCGTGGCTCAGCATTCCCAAAATTCTATTTTTAAAATTAAGGTTTTCTTTAATTTGCTTATTGGCTGCTTTCAGCTGATTCTCGTATACAAATGCAATTCTTGTCAGATACATAATTAATATGGAAACGATAAACATCAAAGCCATTGCTCCCAAAATCAGATTTGTTCTAATCTTATTATTTTCAGAATTTAGCAGAGCATATTGCTTTTCAAGATCAGCTTTAGAATCTTTAATCGCAAAATCATAGATATTCATGACTCCGTTACTATATACCAGAAGATTATTAAAAATGGTATAAAACTTATTGGTGTCATTTTGTTTTCCAGCAACCTGCACCTGCATTTTTTTTATTTCACCAGAATAGTGATTTTCCACGAGGCTCATAATACTGTCCATATCTGCTTTTATGGCAGCGGCCTCAGGTATTTTACCTTTATTTACAGTAATGATCGTACTTTCTTTACGCACTCTTTGCTTTCCTGTGATAGCATCCCCCAAACGACCAAAAAGTCCTTTTTTCTTAATAGTGTCTGTAATCGTTTTTGTTTCTACTTGAAAATCATATTTATCAAGATTGTAATTGCCATCATATTTTTTAATAGAAGGTATAGAAGTAGGAGCTCTAAAATTTGATTTTGTAGAATACTGATAAGTAGAATCAATCAACGTCTTTAGGTTTTTACTTCCTAAAGAATCATTTTTTTTAAATTTTAATATATTTTTTAGCCTCGGATATTTAGACTCATATCGATTGATGTTATCTAAATTTTTACCAAGTTTATCTAAGGACACAAAATAGGAATTCAAATATTTTTCATCAGCCTTAGTTAAATATTGCTGAAGAAAATCCTGAGCATTCAAAAGCTCTTTTCGAGAATCATCTGTTAAGTTTTCCAGAGAAAGCACTTCCTTCAGTTGATTTTCTATAAATGCTAAATTTTTTCTATTGATAAATTCGTTATAAAAAAAAGCTGCAATAATAAGCTGTATTAATAGAATACAAAAGATAAGAGAGTAGTGAACAATTTTTCTGAATCTAAAATTCAATGATTTTGGACGGTCTTCTTTTGATTTCATATACATGTATTTAAAGCTTTTTACAATCATTCCAGATTAAAAGTCTGATTCACAGGCTGTAAAAAACATTCTGGCACACTATCACTTATTTAGATTAAAATATTTATTGAAACAACTATATTTTATTCTCTAAATTTCATCAAAAGACTGTATGTTTTTTTAAAAAACTTCGTCTTTAAGTGATTTTATAAAGTTAATAAAAAATCCTGCGAAAATTCACAGGATTTAAATTTATTTAATATTTTAAATTATAATGTTTTAAACTGTTCTAAAGTTCTGATATCGTTTTCAAAAAACATTCTAATGTCGCTCATTTGATAAAGAAGCATTACAATTCTTTCAATTCCCATTCCGAATGCATAACCTGAATATTTCTCAGAATCAATATTTACATTGGTCAAAACAGCTGGATCTACCATTCCGCAGCCCATAATTTCTAACCAACCTGTTCCTTTTGTAATTCTATAGTCGGTTTCAGAATTTAATCCCCAATACACATCAATCTCTGCACTCGGCTCTGTGAAAGGGAAATACGAAGGTCTCATTCTGATTTTAGATTTACCAAAAAGCTCAGTTGTAAAAAACTGAATCGTTTGCTTTAAATCTGCAAAACTTACTTTTTCATCAATATATAAACCTTCGATCTGGTGGAAAATACAATGCGAACGCGAAGAAACAGCTTCATTTCTGAAAACCCTTCCCGGAGACAAAATTCTGATAGGCGGTTCATTTTCTTCCATATAACGAATTTGAACCGAAGAAGTATGTGTTCTCAATAAAATATCAGGATTCTGCTCGATAAAGAAAGTATCTTGCATATCTCTTGCCGGGTGGTATTCCGGAAGATTCAGCGCAGTAAAATTGTGCCAGTCATCTTCAATTTCCGGACCGTCTGCAACAGCAAAACCAATGGATTTAAAGATCTCAATAATTCTGTTTTTCACTAAATTAATGGGATGTCTCGATCCCAAATCTAAAGGAAAAGCAGGTTTTGTAAGATCTTCTTTTTCCAGGATAATAGAAGAAGCAGAAGCATTTTTTAGATCTTCCAGCTTTACATTTACCGCTTGCTTCAGAGTATTGATTTTCTGTCCGAACTCTTTCTTCTGGTCGTTTGGAACTTCTTTAAATTTTTCAAAAAAATCATTCAGAACTCCTTTTTTCCCATTATACTTGATTCGGAAGTTTTCTATTTCCTCTTTACTTGTCGTATTGAAGCCATTGACCTCAACAAGCAATTCTTCTATCTTTTCAATCATTGTTTTACCCTTTCAAAAAAATGTATTTGCAAAAATACGATTTTCAGTTTAAAAAACCTTTTCAATTTATCATAAAAAAATCTGTCTCGTGAGAAACAGATTATATATTTTTTATTAAAGTTGAATTGATGTAATCTAAAACTGTTGCAGCAACACTTATCAAAATTGTTAAAACATTAATTCCAAAAACAAGATTATACTCTTTCTTTTTTCTAAATACATTGATCAAACTGAAGAAAAATGCAAAAATCACAAACATCATAGATGGAATGGTAAACATTTCTGCAAAAATCTGAATAATCTGATTGCTGTAAGAAATATAATAAAGAACCTGAAGACTTAATAAAAAGATCAGACAAGAAATACTGATTATTAAAATTGCCTTACTCATAAGATTTATATTAAACTTATTTTTTTTCTAAAGCCTTTACCTTAATCTGCAGCGTTACTTCATTTTTAATTACCCCATTTGCAGCAGGAGATTGAAATTTTACTCCAAATTCTTCTCTCATAATATCTTTAGGTTCCGTAGCAATACTCACTTCTCCCCCATTTACAGCAACATTCGCCTTAAACTGAACAGGTTTTGTAATACCTTTTACCGTTAAATTCCCGTCTAATACGGTATTATAATCACCTTCTGCAGAAGGGCTTACTTTTGTAATTTCATAAGATGCTGTCGGAAATTTTTCAACTTCAAAAAAGTCGGCACTTTTCAAATGACCGTTAAGTTTTCCTAATTTTTCCGCATCATTTTTTAAATCTTCAGAACTTAGAGACGCCATATCAGCCACAAATTTTCCGCTTTCGAGCTTCCCGTCTTTTATCGTCACGTCACCGCTTTCAAATTTGATGGTTCCGAAATGACTCGTATTTTCAGATTTAAAAACTTTATACCCTTTCCATTCTACATTACTGTTTAAAGTATCCAAAACAAATCGGCTTCCGTCTTTCGTTGTGGTAACCTCATTGGTATCACTTGTTACCGGTTTTTCTTTAGAACAAGAAACAACAGTTAATAAAGCCGGAATAGCGAGAGAAAATAATATTCTTTTCATTTTGATATAATTTATGCATGGCTAAATTACTAAAAATATGCCAGTCTTCCTCAAAAACCCTTATTTTTGCAGTATGCTATTAGAGATAAACAACCTATATTTTTCTCATTCTCAGGAAAAACCGCTTTTTCAAAACTTTAATCTGAGACTGGATGAAGGTAAAATCATCGCATTGGCAGGTGAAAGCGGTTGTGGAAAATCTACGTTACTAAGTCTTATCTACGGGTTACACGACTGGAATCAGGGTGAAATTTTATTTGAAGGCAAAAAACTGATGGGTCCGAAAGGAAATCTCGTTCCGGGTGAAGCTGAAATGAAGTTTGTAGCACAAAACTTTGATTTGATGCCTTATGCAACGGTTGCAGATAACGTGGGTAAATTTATTTCCAATATCAATTTAGCAAAGAAAAAAGAGAAAGTTTTAGAACTTTTGGATGTTGTAGGCTTGGTTGAATTTGCGAATGTTTTACCAAAAAATTTGAGTGGCGGACAACAGCAAAGAGTTGCCATTGCGAGAGCACTTTCTGTACTTCCAAAGTTACTTTTACTTGATGAACCCTTCAGTAATCTTGATTTTGCGAGAAAAATTGAGCTTCGTGAAAAACTGTTCAGGTATGTAAAAGAAAATAATATCTCTTTGGTTATTTCTACTCACGAATTGCAGGATATTATTGCATGGACTGATCAAATTATCGTTCTACAAAACGGAAGACTTATTCAAAATAATAGCGCAGAAGAAACATATAAAGATCCTTATAATCCTTATGTAGCCAAACTTTTTGGGGAAGTAAATATTTTCAGTGAAAATGAAATTTCAGAATTACCAATTTCCAGATTTTTTTATTATCCACATCAGATCAAAATATCTGAAAATGGTGTTGAAGCAGAAGTTTTGGAAAGCAGATTCGCAGGAGATCATTACTGGAATAAGATTAAATTTAAAAACAGGGAAATGGTAATGTTTAGTAATCATCTGCTTGAAAATTCAGTTCAGATTACTTTTGATTAATATCTTTACCGTTATATTAAGAAAACATTAAGTCACATAATGTTAGTATGTGGATAATTTTCAATGATTTAGCCAACCGTTTCTGTAATATTTCTATATATTTGTAAGACAACAACATAAGGAAATTTTTGGTTAATTCTCTTTCTGCCTTCCAGACCTACATTAGCATTAATGCAATCAAGTCTTTGAAAGATTACCCTGTCCAACTCTTTCCTTTTTTATTGATTTTTGGCAATTAGTTTAAAGACAATTCTAATTACCAAAAACCAACATTTCTTATATATTAAGCTTTCTTTACAAATTCAGATTTCAAAGCCATTGCGCCAAAACCATCAATTTTACAATCAATATTATGATCACTGTTTGGTCTTAAACGGATATTTTTCACTTTAGTTCCTGCTTTTACAGGTTTCGGAGCACCTTTTACCGGAAGATCTTTCATTACAATTACCGAATCTCCATTTTGAAGCTCATTTCCGTTGATGTCTAAAATTTGATCTTCATTTCCTACTTCCTTAGGATCCCATTCGTGGAAACACTGTGAACAGACCATTAAATTATCTTGTTCATAAGTAAATTCAGAACTACATTTTGGGCAAATAACTGCGTCACTCATTTTATTAATTTTTGCAAAGGTAGGTTTTTGAGTTAGAAGTTAGAAGTTAGAAGTTAGAAGTTAGAAGTTAGGCAAAAGTAAACAACCTCTTTTTTCCAAATTAATTATAACACAAAAATCACAATTTATAAGTCATCACTACAAATCATTAACTTTAAACATAAATTCGTATTTTTGCAAGTTCAAACAGCTTACAGCAATTTATGGAATTAATTCACAGAAACCTGGCAATCGGTATTCACGATGCTTTACAGGAAACATTTTTCGAAAAAAACAAATATGCCGATAAAGTAATCGAAAGACTTTTGAAAGCGAACAGAAAATGGGGAAGCCAGGATAGAGCCGTTGTTTCTGAGATTTTCTATAATATTATCCGTTGGAAAAAACGCCTTGAATATTACATGGGTGAAAGTGTGAAACCCACCAACATCTATAAATTGATTATTGCTTATCTGCTTTGGAGCAAGACCAATTACAAAAGATTTGAAGAATTTGAAGGAATCAAGATTGCCGACATTACTACAAAACTTAGAAAAGGAACCGTTCCTACCAAAGCAATTGAACATTCTATCCCGGAATGGCTTGTTGAAACTTTAGAAAGAGAATTGGGCGATAAGTGGGAAAAGGAAATGTTTGCTTTGAATGAAAAAGCACCAACTGTTTTAAGAGCAAATTCTCTGAGAACTACTCCAAGAGAGCTTATTTCTGATCTTGCAGATGAAGATGTGGTTGCTTATCCTATTAAAAATTATCCTGATGCGGTACAGCTTGAGGAAAAGAAAAATGTTTTCCTTACGACAGCTTTCAAAGAAGGTTTGTTTGAAGTACAGGATGCTTCTTCACAAAAAATCGGTTATTTTCTTGATGTAAAAGAAGGCCAGAGAGTGGTTGATGCTTGCGCAGGTGCAGGTGGAAAGACCCTTCACTTAGCAGCTTTAATGGGAAATAAAGGACAGATTATTGCTCTTGATATTTTTGAATGGAAGCTTGCTGAATTAAAGCGTCGTGCAAAAAGAGCCGGAGCTCACAATATTGAAACGAGAATGATTTCTGATACGAAAGTAATCAAACGTCTTCATGATAAGGTAGACCGACTTTTGATTGATGCGCCATGTTCTGGTTTGGGAGTTTTAAAAAGAAATCCCGACAGTAAATGGAAAATTGACCAGGATTTTATCGACAGAATTAAAAAGGAACAACAACAGATCATTCAGGATTACTCTAAAATGCTGAAAGTTGGTGGTAAAATGGTGTATGCAACATGCTCTATTCTGCCTTCTGAAAACAATTTGCAAGTAGATGAATTCATCAAAAACAATCCTAATTACAAGCTTATCAAAGACCAGAAGGTAATGCCAAGTGAAGGTTACGATGGTTTTTACATGGCTTTGATCGAAAGACTTTCTTAAAGATTTAATCAATACATTATACTAAACTACTCTATTTTTGGAGTAGTTTTTTTTTATTAAACTCAAACCTCACAGGTTTTTGAAACCTGTGAGGTTTATTCTTAAATAATTTTCAAAGAATTTCTCAGAGTTTTTATTATCTAAATCAAACATTATCTTTGTAAAAACCATCAATCATCATGTTTAAATCTATTTTAGCAAGTTTTTTTATTTTCTTATCTGTTTTAAGTTTTTCTCAGACTTACGAAATTCAATATGAAAGTTCGTACAACGGAAAAGTTCAGCCCAATCAGAATCAAGTAATTGTATGGGTAAATGAAAATGAAAACTTTATTTTAAATACAAAAATTAAAGAGCAGAAAAGTGATTATCCTTTTGAAATCAGCAAAATAGAAAAACCTTCTAATACGATTATTTCCTATGCTTTTTTAAAACCGAATGAAGCTATTTCTACTTCAGACAAAGAATCGATTGCTAAACAGGAATTTGAATTGACTGCACAAACTAAAAAGATTTTAGGCTATAACTGTAAAAAAGCAGTTACAAAAATCAATTCAAACACGATTGAAGTTTGGTATACGAATGATTTAAAAATAAAAGGCGGACCATCAAGTCTGGGGCAGAATTTAGGATTGGTATTGCAAATTGAAAGAAACGGTAATTCAGCAACAACTGCAGTTTCTCTTAAGAAAATTAAAACAACGGGAATTGATAAGATTATTAACAAGACTATTCCTACGACAGATCTTTTGAGCTATAAAGATTTACTTTGGAAAAGCAGATTTACGACATTAAAAGTTTTCGAAAATGAAATAATTAATTTCTCAGACCAATCAAAATCAGATGAAAAAGTAAAAAGATTCGCCAACGGAACAATTATTTTAAAGAAGATAAAATTTCCTAAAATTGCTAAAGGCGATAATATTTTTGTGGAATTGAAACAACAATCAAATGGTGATGCTTACGACAGAACAGGAACCGTTTTTTTTATTCCTGAAGAAAAATCACAAACTTTTTTTGATGGTTTAGAAAAAGGAGCAAAAACACTTCCCGTTTATGAAAATGGTAACGGAAAACAATATTACGGAGTCGTTTCTAACCAAAATTATCAGCCTGCAGTTGAGTTGATGCGATTTTTCACCTCTTTCGGAATCAATAAATTTAATCATATTGAATTAAAAGACAAAATCTGGCAAACCGTCAGTCCGTTTCGTCAGGATATTACAGAATTAAAGCCTTCCCTTTCTGAAAAAGAGCTCTGGATCGGGACTTTCATTGGAAACTATGACAAAGGCGGTCACAAAGTAAGTTTAGATATTACGATCCACAACAGCGAACAGATTGTTAACAAAAATAATAAGGCTATTCCGCTGTTCAACACAACCAATATTATGGAAATGGCGGGTCAGGATTACGCCACCATGTTTAACAACGATAAAGGACTTTTTGTGGAATTCAATTTAGAAAAAGATCTTAAAAATGCACAGTTAAGATACATTACCACCGGACATGGAGGTTGGGAAAATGGCGACGAGTTTATTCCTAAAGCCAATTCAATTTATCTGGACGGAAAAACAGCATTTTCATTTACACCGTGGAGAACAGAATGCGGTTCTTACCGGTTATTCAATCCGGCTTCAGGAAATTTTGCTGACGGACTTTCATCTTCAGATCTCAGCAGATCAAACTGGTGTCCCGGAACGGTAACTAATCCAGTTTTCATTTCTTTAGGAGATTTAAAAGCAGGAAAACATACTATTCAGGTAAAAATCCCTCAGGGAGAGCCGGAAGGAACAAGTTTCAGCGCATGGAACATTTCAGGTGTTTTACTTGGTAATGAGTAAAAACAAAACCTCCTTGCAATATTATTACAAGGAGGTAAAAACACAAATGATGAAAAAAAATTATTTCGAGCAACAAAGGTGAGAAAAATATTTGAATTAGCTATAACAAATCTGAAAAAAAATTTAATTATTGTCTCTTAATGAACCACAAAAAATATATTGTGAAAAAAATTCAGATTATCTGTAAATTTCAACGGTGTTGATTGAATTATTTAATTAAAAACTCGTTTAAAGTTAAAAATTTAAACCAAATGAAATTTTTAGTTGTAATTTTTAAATCATATATCTAGTTTTGTTTCAAATAAATAATATATGTGCGGAATCGTTTGCCTATTTGACGCAAAACAGTCAACCGAAATATTAAGACCTCAAGTCTTGGAAATGTCTAAGAAAATCCGTCATCGCGGTCCCGATTGGAGTGGAGTTTTTCAAAGTGAAAAAGTTGTTTTTTCTCATGAAAGATTAGCTATCGTAGATCCGGCTTCCGGAAAACAGCCTTTGTTTTCAAAAGATGGAAAAATTGTACTTGCCGTAAATGGTGAAATTTACAATCACAGAGAACTAAAAGAAGAATTTCCAGATTATGAATTTCAAACCGAATCTGATTGCGAAGTTATTCTTGCCCTTTATCAGAAATACGGAAAAGATTTTATTGAAAAACTGAACGGCATCTTTGCTTTTGTATTGTACGATATTGAAAATAATATTTATCTGATTGCAAGAGATCACATGGGAATTTGTCCGCTTTATCAAGGTTGGGACAGAGAAGGAAATTATTATGTTGCCTCAGAGCTGAAAGCTTTGGAAGGAATCTGCAAAAAAATTGAAACTTTTTTACCGGGGCATTATCTATATAATATTGACGGACATGAGCTTCAGCAATGGTACAAAAGAGATTGGGAGAACTTTGATGCCGTAAAAGACAACGTTACAGATATTCAGGCAATTAGAAAAGGATTGGAAGATGCTGTTCACAGACAATTGATGACTGACGTTCCTTACGGCGTTTTGCTTTCGGGAGGATTAGACTCTTCAATTATCTCTGCTGTTACCGCAAAATTTGCAAGACAGCGAATAGAAAGTGGCGACACCCAGGAAGCTTGGTATCCGAGACTGCACAGTTTTGCCGTTGGATTGGTTGGTTCTCCCGATCTGGCCGCTGCAAAAAAAGCGGCGGAGCATATTGGTTCTATTCACCATGAAGTTAACTTTACCGTTCAGGAAGGTCTTGACGCAATCCGGGATGTGATTTATCATTTGGAAACTTACGATGTGACAACAATCAGAGCTTCTACTCCGATGTATCTTTTGGCAAGAGTCATCAAATCAATGGGAATAAAAATGGTGCTTTCAGGTGAAGGTGCAGACGAATTGTTTGGCGGATATTTGTATTTCCATAAAGCTCCGAACGCTAAAGAATTCCATGATGAAACGGTAAGAAAACTTAATAAACTTCATTTATACGATTGTTTAAGAGCCAACAAAGCACTGATGAGTTGGGGAATTGAAGGAAGAGTTCCGTTTTTGGATAAAGAATTCATGGATATTGCGATGAATGTAAACCCCGAAGATAAAATGATTCGCAAAGAAGAAGCAAAAATTGAAAAATGGGTTTTACGTAAAGCTTTTGAAGATCTTTTACCGGATTCTATTGCGTGGAGACAAAAAGAACAGTTTTCCGACGGCGTTGGTTATTCATGGATCGACACTTTAAAAGATATTGCTGAAAAATACGTTTCTGACGAAATGATGGCGAATGCTAAATTCAGATTCCCATTAAACACTCCGCAAAACAAAGAAGAATATCGGTACCGAACAATTTTTGAGGAACATTTCCCAAGCGAAACTGCAGCTGCAACCGTTCCATCGGTTCCTTCTGTAGCATGCTCCACTCCTATCGCATTAGAATGGGATGAAGCATTCAAAAAGATGAACGACCCAAGTGGAAGAGCTGTAAAAGTACATGAAACGTCTTACTAAAATCGACCAAATTTATCAATCCTGTATCCGTACAGGATTTTTCGTTCAATAAAATCAATAATATTTGTATAATTTAACTAAGTATTAAACTTATTATCTAATAAATAATTATATTTGGAAAATAAAAATAATCTCTGTTGTAAAATGAAAAGAAACATTACTATTTTTTTTGCTTTACTGTGTACAAGCTTAGCTTTCGGACAAGGTAAATACGGAAAATTTCTCAATTCTAAAAAACTCGCTCTTTCTTATAAAAGTGTAAAACCAGTTGACAAAGATGATTACTATCAGCAATATTATTGGTTGGTAAAAGCTGAACAGCTTAAAACATTTCCTCACCTTGCAGATGTAAAACCTGTTGTACTCTACAATTTTGTAAAAAAAGTAAACCCTCAAAACCCAACAAAAAAATTGGATGACAGAGGAAAAGAACTTAGAAAAACAGCAGAATTATCTTTAGATCAATATTTCAAAAACAAAAACTTCCAGAACAATGAAGTTTTGCTTTACAATTTGGAAACGTATGTAGATCCTTCACAAGGTGAATATTTCACAAAAGTAGACGCTGAAAAAATCAAGCAATTGGTTCCTAAAGAATTTTTTGGATTTGCTTCTCTAAATAAAAAGACACAAGAAGAGACCAATTATTATCTTTGGGTTGATAAGAAAAATGATAAATTTAAAATCGTTGATATCATTCCTAACGAAAAAGATAATGCTAAATTTTATGCTTCTGTAAAGCAATATCTTCCGAAGTACAAGTTTGAAAGAAAATATATGCCTACTGTAAAAAAGGGGTCAAAAGCTGACAAAACAGATAAAGATTTCTTCTACATTATGCCTTTCGAGCAAAATAAAGATAATATCGAATACAAGACAGACGATTTTGAAACATTCATTCTAAGCCAGGTAAAAAGAGAAGGCGAAGCATGGATCGGAGTAGAAAAACCAAGAAAATAATAAGATTTAATCTTAAACAAAATACAGCCCCGAAAGCAATGCTTTTGGGGTTTTTATTTATAAAAGTAATCGAGAAATTTGATAAATAGCAAACAGAGTTTTTAAAGAGCTTTGAAAATCCGATCGAGTTGAAAAATGATTGCTTGTAATAAACAGATTACAATTTTCAATCTAAATTTCTATCTTTGCAAAACAATGAAACACTTAAACAGCATTTTACGTTTACCGTTTTTCAGTACTTATTATTACCCGTTCTATTGTTCGGGAAGTATTTCTATACCTAAAATTCAATAAAATTTACACTACAATATTGAAGAGCCCGAACGATTTGTTCGGGCTCTTTTTATGCTTAAAACGTAACAAAATGATTAATATACTAAAAGAAAACGTAGAAATTATCCTCCCTGAAAACGGTTTGGAACAAAAATTAAAACAAACCGAAGAAGAAAACAGAAAACTCATCATCAAACTTGGTTTTGATCCCACTGCGCCTGATTTACACTTGGGACACGCCGTTGTTTTGAAAAAACTGAAACAGTTTCAGGATTTGGGACATCAGATCATCATCATTGTCGGAAGCTTTACGGCAAGAATAGGTGATCCAACCGGGAAAAACAAAGCCCGAAAACCTTTGAGCGCTGAAGAAGTACAGCATAATGCAGAAACCTATATCAACCAGCTTTCAAAAGTAATTGATGTAGAAAAAACGAAAATTGTTTTTAATTCTGATTGGCTGGATTCTTTGAATTTTTCAGAAGTTATTCAGTTGATGTCAAAAGTTACGGTGGCTCAACTGATGCACAGAAATGATTTTAACAAAAGATTTACAGAAAATTCCCCGATTGCAATGCATGAATTGGTGTACCCAATTTTACAGGGATTTGATTCCGTAAAAATAGAATGTGATATTGAAATGGGCGGAACTGACCAACTTTTCAATTGTACGATGGGAAGACAACTGCAGGAAACTCATCAAATGTCACCACAGATTGTGATGTGTATGCCTTTATTAAAAGGACTTGATGGAAAAGAAAAAATGAGTAAATCTTTAAATAATATCATCGGCTTAACAGACGAACCCAATGAAATGTTTGGAAAAACCATGTCCATTCCTGATGCTTTAATTAATGAATTTATCGACTTGACAACTGACTTTTCTAATACTGAAAAACAGAATTTAAAATCTCGAATTACAGACGGTGAAAACCCAATGAATATCAAGAAAATTATTGCTAAAAATATTATTTCTCAATACCATAATGAGGACTCTGCTGAAGTTGCAGAACAGTTTTTCATCAATCAATTTCAGAATAAAAATTTTGAAGAGAAAGTATTTGAGCCAGTTTCTATTGAATCATTATTTCCAAACCAATCGAAAATCAGCTTAATTGAGCTTTGTCATCAGTTGAAAAACAACGAAAGTAAATCTTTCATCAGAAGATTAATTGAAAGCGGCGGAATTCAGATTAACAATGTAAAAATTACAGATTCGAATACAGAAATTAAGCTTTTAAAAGAGACGAAAATAAAGATTGGGAAAAGAGATTTTTTTGAATTGATGTAAATCAAATGACAATTAAACCATTAAGAAATTTAAACGATTAAGATTGATTAAGAAAATATCAAAGATATTCTTAAGCATAATGCTTATTATTAAACAAGTCAAATTCTTAATAATTCTTTTTTACAAAACTTTATGTTTCTTAATGGTTAAACATTCTTTTAGTTAAACATATCTTCTATTGATTCGCCATCGTCACATAAATAATTCTTCCGCCTTCTTCATTGGAAAGCAATATTTTTTTGCCTTCAGATAATTCAACCATTGAATTGGGCGGAATCTCTTTTTGTTCGGTTAAATCTTTCATACTCGTCAAAGTTTGGTTCACCAAAACCCATTTATCCTGATAAAAAGTAAAATACCCAACAGGTTTTTTATCTTCGAAAGTCAGACTTTCATTGCGGATCACTTTTCGTGAAACATGCCATTTAAATAAATACTGATTATGATAGACCATCAATCGGTGGTTTTCGGGTTTCCAAACCTCATCATCATATTTAAAATACAGATCAAGAACCGGTAAGGTTCCTTTGTGCGAAGTTCCACAAAACGGACATCTTGGAGTTTGCGTATTATCGAAAACATACCATTTCTCATTACATTCAGGATTATGACAAGGCTGAATTAAATCAACTGTTTTCAATAAAGCCGTTTCCCATTCATTTGCCAAAGGTCTTTTTATTGGATCATGAAGCCCGTCAATAAAAGCTTTTCTAAACAATTCAGACAAATAAGGTCCGGTAACGGTGTATGGAATTTTATTGGGATCGCCCCAAAAAGCATCCCATTTTTTAAGATATTCTACTCGTACTTTATTGCTGGAATCTGTTGGATGCTCTACAAAAAGAGCTTTCTCTCCCATCGATAATATTTCATCTTTTTCAGAATCGAGATCCCAGATTTTACCGCCTCTTAAAGGATGACGGCGAAGAAGATACATATAAATAAGAACTGCCAAAGCATGAAGATCAGTCTTCTGATTCGGAAGCTGTCTTCCGGGATCATGCAGATGCAAATGTTTTGTTTTTAAAACTTCCGGAGCAATAAAATCTGCAGTTCCAATCACTTCAGGCGGAAACAATTTTGGAACCACCAATCCGTCAATATCAATAATACAGGCCGATTTCGTCACTGGATCAACCAAAATATTATTATAAGAAAGATCTGAATGCGCCAAACCCATCTGATGCAGTTTTTTAATTCCACGAGAAATGTTGATCGCAATCTGGAAATAACTCAGCCAATCTCCCAATTCAGATTTATCTAAGCGAAGTGGATAATGTTGGTTTCTGAACATCGGAGCCGTAAACCACTTTCCTACTTTATCACCGCCCGCAATATTGTCTGAACCTACATATCCTTTGGCAAAAAAGAATTTTTGACTGTAGACAGGAACAACAATTCCGGTTAAATTATTTTTCTGAACGATATCATAAGGCCATCTGAAAACCTCATCCAGATAATAATCTGAAGCATTTCCGTTTTGAATATTCACCAAATAGGTTGAAACAATTCTTTTGATTCTTTCTTTTTGTTCGTTTTCCAAAGGTGTTCTGTAAAAAGCCACCACATATTTTCTGTCAGGCGAAAAATAAACGTCTTTCACTCCACCTTTTACAGGATTTTCATCTACATATTCATATGATTTTGCAGTGTCTAAAATTGAGGAAACGGTGGTTATTTTTTTCATGAGAGATTGTAAATCATTTTTAAAAATGAAACATAGTTTTTAGCTCTGAGATAATGAGGTTAAAAACTCTTCTGGATTTTCCAAAAATTTCATACCATTTGAATTTTTAATATCTTCAATAAGTAAGTTTTTTTCAGCATTAAAAAATTCATATTTTAAATTCATAAATTTCAATTGATTTTCAATTGAAATTTCTAAAAGCAAATCAATAAACTTCTTTACATTTTTAGCATTTCTTAAATCAAATCTAATTGCAAATTCAGTAATAAAATCATTATCCGATTGTATCTCACAATCATTGTCCTCAAAATTATCGGAATCTCCTTTCCAATAAATACGGTTCTCATTTTCTGACTTATATTTTGAAATATTTAAATCTATTTTTTCTGAAACTACAGATTTACTTAATGAAAAGTTATTCCAAAAATAATGAGTTTCCTTTCTATAATCTGTTTTCTCTTGCTGCAAAAATTTGATATAATTATTTTCAAAGTTTCTTAAAGGGATAAGAATACATGTATATTGCCAAATCGCCATTATATGTTTTTTAATAAATCACCGCCAAAGTTCGATCATCATGATTTCCTTTGCTCCAGAAATCCATCCAGGAAAGTAATTGTTCATCGATTGTTTCATCATTTTGGAAATCAACCTTCACTTCATCTTCATTTTGACCATGTAAATCTTCAAAAAAAGCTTTCCAGCTTTCGATGTCTTCCAGTTTATTTTCGGTGATAAATTTCGGGTCGTAAATTCCATCGGTCATTAAAACCAATTTAGAAAAATCTTTGGCATGAGTAATTTTGAAACGTGAAGAAATAGTATCGTCAAAAATTTCATTCATTGTGATAAAACGAGTTCCGCCTCCAAATTCGCCGACATCCATTGTATTTAGCAATTTTACATCAGAAAAATCTTCATTAATCAGATTAATCGGGCAATCACCTACTCCAAAACTTAAAATAATATACCCAAAATCAAACTTTTTAACCAAAGCAAATATTAAAGTGGAATGCAAATCTTTCAACGTGACCAAATGTTCTTCTGCTTTATCTTTTAATGTTTTAAAAGTATCAGAAACTCCTTCATAAAGAATTTTTATAATGTTTTGTTTCGCTTCTGAATTCTCATTTTCTAAATTGAAAATTTTATTGAGATGAATATCAAGTTCGGTTAAAACTTCTGCATTTTTAAAATAATCGTTGATTGATTGAGTAGCCAATTCAGAGCCATATCTTGCCAATTGCGCCGAACCTGCCCCATCGGAAACCGAAATAATATTCCAGGAATTAGGTAAATCATTTACCGCAAAATCATCATCTCTGAATTTTCCTTCATGCGCATGAGAGCGACCTCTTTGTGAAGCGACCACAATTTTTTTATCTGAAAAACTGCCTTTAAATATTGCTTTATCTGCTTTGTGAAAAGGTGCTTCTTTATCCGAAGGAATATTTTTCCACAAATCTTTGGGATCTGCGTTGACGAAAAGTTGAGCTTTTCTAAATTCAGAATTTTCTTCGTCGTTAATATGAAAAAATTCGATCTTCAAATCATAAGTATCGCTTTCAAAAGGAATTCCTTTGATTGTGTTTTCTTCAAAATTTAAACCAGCTAATTCCAGTCCGGAAATATTTTTAATTCTGATATTCGGAAATTGCGCCATCGGAAAAACAAATTCGTATTTCTTTTTGGAATGTGCATTGGTAATCGGAAAAAATGCATCGGCAAATTCTTCTCTTTCTTTATAAATGATTGCTTCGTGCATAATTTTGTTCTGAGCTTCTATAATCAGCTGTACATGAGTTTGAATCTCCGTCTGGGTCAGCAGCTTTGAAATCACTTTATCCATCGTTTTATTGTCTTGGATATTATGATTTTCCAAAATCTGCCTGATTGTATTTTCCATTTAGCCTAAAGTTCGGTTGATATCAAACCCTTCATTGCTGAACCCGTAATGATCGCCGGTTCCGCACCAAGGACATTCGTTGTAGCCTTCGCCTTTTAAACAGTGAATTCCACCACACGAACAAGTCGCCAAAGCAATCGGATTGGCACAATGCGGACAAGACGGAGCACCATGAAGTTCTTCTACAGAAATTTTCTGACTGCTTTTCTGTGCCGAAGAAAGTCGGTAATACGAAGCATCATCTATTCTGTACGTTCCTTCCAATCGGTAATATCGGGTTTGCATTCCTGCAATTCCGGAGTCTGTAAATGCCTTTTTATATTTAATTAAATATGATTTTTTTGAATCTGAGCATTTTCCGTTCAACACTACAAAATTATTATCTGGAAATCTTTGCTGAGCTTCAGGATCAACTTTTTCTAAAATACTGTGATCGATTTTAGATAGATTAATTCCTTCTTTATTGGCTTCCGTCACACTCTGACTTGTCGTCTTAATAGAATCGGTCACCCATTTGAAAAATTCTTTGTAAGAATTTTCAGAATTGTTATTAAATAATAAAACGTTATCTGAAAGCGAGCCCAATAATTTATGATTTGTATTGTCACCAATGGATATTGCAATCGTATTCGATTTTCCGTGATAGTTTTTATTCCATTTTTCGATGGCAATTTGCGCATCATCAGTCGGAACACCGTCTGTAAATAGAAAAACAAGAGGTTTCCAATCACCCTTTCTATCGTAAGTGGTTTTTACAATGTCTTTATCGATACAGTCCATTACCTTAAAAAGAGCTTTCGCCAAGGAAGTCCCGCTTCCTACAGGAATTTTCGGCGGATAAAATGAAATAATATCCTGCAACGGCGTAATCACTTCTGCTTCACCCGCAAAACCAACCACGGAAATCCAGACGGTTTCTAATGAATACGGATCTTTTTTTAGTTCTCTTACAATGGTTGAAATACCTTCCTGAACCTGATCAATCGGCTCGCCAATCATCGATTCGGAAATATCTACCAAAAAATAAATGGGAAGTCTTCTCATCATTTTTAATTTTAGAAGATTTTAAATTTAACCATTAAGGTTCTATTAAGGATTTAAGAATATTAAGTTTTGGCTTCGCTTTTAGCAGCTTTCTTTTCAAAAAATCTATTTGATTTTTCTTAGTGAAACGTAACTTTTTAAATCATCTTAATGGTTTGATTTTTTATAATTTTTAGTGACAGATTTTAAATAATAATATTCAGTTCTGATGGTGGTGGCGGAAGGCTGATGCTTTCGCCTGTTCCTTGTGATTTTCCGCCCATGGTGATGGATGAACTTACCCATTTGAAAAATGAAGATAAGGTTGCAGCATCGGTTGTATCTAGTTTTACTACATTATCGGTGAGTTCTTTCAGGAAGCTTTCATCAGCTTTTGGACCTGCAGCACATCCAACAATGACACCAAAATCCATATTTTTAATTACAGGAATCATCTGTCTGTATTTTTGAATATCTGAAGGTTTTCCATCGGTAAAAATAAAAAGCAGCGGTTTCCAGTCACCTTTTATCTCTGTTGATCCTTTAATTAAATCTACCTGAAGCAATGCTGAAACCAATTCCAAGGCTGCTCCTGTGTGAGTTGGACCGCTATCGGGACACGTGATTTCCATTGGGTGAAAACTCGCCAGATCGACCATCGGAATAATATTTTTTACTTCACGATCGAAAGTAGTGACACTTAAATACAATGTATCCATCGCTTGCGGATCTGAGCGGAGCATAGAAATTAAGCCGTTGAAACCATTGTTCAGCGCCTGAATGGGTTCGCCATTCATCGAGCCGGAAGTATCCAGCAGAAAATACGCCAATAATCTTCTGTTCATTTTGCGACAGTATTATTTGAAAGATTTAATTAAAAATTTGAAAATCCATCAAAATTAAGTTCCTTTAAATATTTAAGAAAATCAATTTTGATGGAATTTTTTTTTATAAAAACTTTGATTAATTAATAAGAATAGTTTTTAAGAATATCTACAAAACTGTCTGTGTGATTGGGTTCACCTAAAGCACGGAATTTCCAGTCGCCGTTGTGTCTGTAAGCCTCAGCGAAAACCATAGAACACATTCCGTTCATGCTTGCATCGCCCGAAAGACTGTATTTTGTAATTTCTTTTCCTCTTGCATCAACCGCACGGATAAATGCATTATCAATCATCCCAAAATGCTGATTATTTTTTCTGCCCATATAAATGGTTACTACAAAGATGATTTTTTGATAACGCTCGTCCAACTGTTCCAATTTTACAATAATCTGTTCATCATCACCATCACCGGCTCCGGTTCTGTTATCTCCGGTTAACCAGATATGACCACTTGGATGCTGCATCGAGTTGAAGTAAATTACATCTCCCTGATACAATCCCATTTGTCTTCCGTCATTAGTCTGAACGGTTCTTCCTAAATTGGCAACTTTTCCGTTTCCATCAAGAAGAAAAGCAGCTGCATCCAAATCATATTCTGCTTCTTTACTGAACATTTTCCCGAAAAAACCTCCTTGCTTACGAACATCCCATCCTAAACCGATGGTTACCTGAGACAGGTCATAAACACTTTCTCCACGGTCGTTTTTCCTTAAATCTATCGTTTGACCTTTCTGTAAATTAATTGCCATTTTTAATATCTTTTTTGTATTGTTTTAAATTTTGCTTTTTTTAACGCAAAGTGCGCAAAGATTTTTTATCTAATTGAGAATATTCTCGTTCGCAAAGGCGTTTCACTCAGCAAAGGTTACAAGCTTGTGCGATTTCTAGTAATGTAATCTATTTTATTTGATGATTTGACCTTTATAGTATTTCTCTAAAAAGAAACCAAGATCTGCTCTGTATCCAATCCCCGAAGCTTCAAATTTCCAGCTTCCATTTCTTTTGTAAAGACGTCCGAATTCTACACCTGTTTCGATAGAAAAATCTTCATCTAATTCATATTTTGCAATTTCCTGCTGGTTATTATTATCAACAACTCTGATGTACGAGTTCCTTACCATTCCGAAGTTTTGCTTTTTTCTTTCGAAATCTTCAATCGTTACCACAAACAGAATTTCTTCCACTCTTGAATCTACTTTTTCCAGATCGATAACAATAGCTTCATCATCGTCTCCATCGCTACTTTTCCCATCGGGATCATCTCCTGTATGTTGTAAAGCGCCGTCCGGAGAATTTAAGTTATTATAAAAAACAAAATACTCGTCACCAACAAGCTTTCTGTCTGAGTCAATCATAATTGCTGAAGCATCCAAATCAAAAGTACCACCTGCATGACTCTCATTCGGATCCCATCCTAAACCGATTGTCATTTTTGTAAGCCCTAATTCTATTTTTTGACCTTTCTGTAAATTAATCGCCATAATCTATAAATATAATTTTTCCCTTAAGATAGATTTGATTTTTGAATTAACCAAATTAATGATAAAAAGTCATACAGTTTTAAACTTTTTTTAATATTTGATAAAATTTTTAAACAAAAAAAAACCTGCTTCAAGTGAAACAGGATTTATATATTTTAAAATAAGTAATTTTATTTTTCAGTGATAGTATTACGTGCTTTTGCTAACATCGGAATAGAAATTAATCCCATTACCAACATAACAACGATCTGTAATGGAAGCGAGATAAATGAATACGTTAAACCCATTTCGCCACCAAACTCAGCACTTTTCCCCATTGCAAGAAATAATGCCATAAAACCATATTTCATAGCAAGATTAAAGGCGCCAATTCCGCCACTTGCGGGAATGATCATGCCCAAAGTTCCTACAACGATAATGAAAAAACCGTCTGCGAAAGTAAAATCTGATGTTTCAGGCAATGCAAAACAAACCAAATAGGCTGCAAAATAATAAGAAACCCAGATTCCTATTGTATAGAGAATGAACTTTCCTTTTTCTTTAAGCTTAAAAATTGATGTAAGACCTAATAGAATACCATCAATAAAACCTATTATTTTACCAAGAACAGGAACATTAACAAATTTATTTTTAAAAACAAAAAATAAAACTCCTGCTACAGCCAATCCTCCAATAACAATAAGTATTTTATTCGGATTAATATTGATCCCTGAATTTTTATAGAAAGCCAATATGGCATCATATTTAAAAATTAAGGTCAATCCTAAAAACCCCAACATGCAGATCAAATCAACCACTCTTTCCAGAATAATTGTTCCAAAAGATTTATCTACCGGAACTTTTTCAACTCCATATAAAGCGGTAGCCCTAGCCACTTCTCCACTTCTCGGGATTGTAAGATTCATCAGATAACCGAAAGACAAAGACCAAAGTGCATTAGAACTCGAAATCTTATGTCCCATTGGCTCCAACAATAGATTCCAACGAATCGCTCTGAACCAATAGGCTAAAAGTGCAAATACAGCAGCAAAAGCCACCCAAAGGTAATTTGCTTTAGCCAATGATTTTTGAACGACTTTAAAATCGAATCCTCTAAGCGCCAACCACAAAAAAAAGCCTGCAAAAGCAAGCGAAATTACTATGGTGAGAAAAGATTTTAAAGTTTTATTAGATTTCTTCTCCATATTTTAAGTAAGAAGATTTGTTTTTTCGTCCGGGAAAACTATTTTTGGCTGAAACTCCTGTGCTTCCTCTGGAGTCATCTGTGCGTAAGCGATGATAATAATAATGTCATCACGCTGTACTTTTCTTGCTGCAGGACCATTAAGGCAAACCTCACCCGATTTTCTTTTTCCTTTGATCACGTAGGTATCAAAACGTTCTCCGTTGTTGACATTAACGATATAAACTCTCTCTCCGACTACCAAACCGGCAGCTTCGATAAGATCTTCGTCAATGGTAATACTTCCAATATAATTAAGGTCTGAAGCCGTAACTCTTACCCTGTGAATTTTAGATTTAAATACTTCTATTAACATGGTGCAAATTTATTAATAATATTTAATAAAATCATTTTAAAATGAAAATTACAACTATCATAAATTGAGGTGATTAATTTTATTCAAACTAAATTATCTATATTTATTTTACAAACTTAGCAAGCATATCCTAAAAAAAATCAATTCTTGATACTAAATTAGGAATTTAATAAATGTAAAAACAGATAATGTAAATTTAGGAAAGTCAATATACATAAGTAGTTGGCATGATTTTAGTTCCTCGAAACGTAGATTTTTCGTAAAAAGCTGAATTATCAAATTTTAATTGATTTTGAGAAATTGTAAAAAAAATCAATAAGTTTTTACAAAAAATTTGCACAATTTGAAAATTGTTTTAAATTTGCTTTTATAACTAACTAACTTTTAATATTAAAAATTATGAACAAGTCTGAATTAATCGACGCCATCGCAAAAGACGCAGGTATTACTAAAGTTGCTGCAAAAGCTGCTCTAGAATCATTCATCTCTAACGTAACTACTACTTTGAAGACAAAAGAAGGAAAAGTGTCTCTAGTAGGTTTCGGTACTTTCTCAGTATCTGAAAGAGCGGCTAGACAAGGTATAAACCCTGCAACTAAAAAACCAATTAACATCGAAGCTAAAACTGTTGCTAAATTTAAAGCAGGTGCAGACTTATCTGCTGCTGTTGCTACAGCAAATGCTCCTGCAGCTGGTAAAAAGAAAAAATAATCTTTTGATTATAAAAACGAAAACCTCATCTTTTGATGGGGTTTTTTTATTGCAAATAATGACGCAACATTATAATAATTAAATTATGGCGCCAATCGGGAAATTTTCCAGTCGATATCTTCTAATGTATAGATAATTCTGTCATGCAATCGGTTTGGTCTTCCTTGCCAAAATTCTATTTCGTAAGGTTTTGCGATATAACCGCCCCAATTTTCAGGTCTCGGAACTTCTTTATTTTCATACTCCTGTTCTAATACTTTTAATTTTTCTTCTAAAAATTTTCTGTTGGGGATTTCCTGACTTTGAGGCGAAACTGCAGCACCAAGCTGACTACCTTTCGGTCTTGAATGAAAATAACCATCACTCAGATTCTCTGCAATTTTTTCAAGATTTGCTTTGATGATAATCTGCCTTTCTAAACCTGGCCAGAAAAAATGAAGACAGGCTTTGTGCGTTTTTTCGATCGCTTTCCCTTTTCTACTATCGTAATTGGTATAAAAAATAAAACCTTCGTAAGTATATTCTTTTAATAAAACCATTCTTGTACGCGGACAACCATCTTCCTCCAACGTAGAAACCGCCATTGCATTGGCTTCAGAAATCGAAGGATTTTCTGACGCATCCAAGAACCAGTCTCTGAATTGCTCAATCGGATTCTCTTTAATCTCAGTTTCAATAAGTTGAGATTTTTCGTAGATTTTTCTTTTATCGTGGAGGTTTTCCATAAATAATTTTTATTAAATTTGAGTATGAATTACTCATACAAAGGTAAAATATTAATTTCCACACCTGATATTTCCGGCGATATTTTTTCGAGATCGGTCGTGCTGATTATAGATCACACCGAAGATGGAGCATTTGGCTTGATCCTTAATAAGAAGAACAGCAAAATGAGTAATCGTTTCAAGAATTTTTTTGATTTTGATATTGAAGTTTACGATGGCGGGCCTGTAGAAAACGACAAAGTTTTTTTTATTATTAAAGGAAAAAAAGTAACCGAGAACTTTACCGCCATTAACGATGAATATTACCTAACAGAAGATATTGAACTGATCATAAATGCTGTTTTGCAGAATGAAATCAGCATTCAGGATGTAAAAATATTTTCAGGATATTCGGGATGGTCTGCCTCACAGCTGGAAAATGAAGTTTTGCAAAAAGTATGGACAGTTGTAGATGTTTATAACCTAGATTATACACTTCCCAATGATCATACATTATGGAAATCGATTATGCAAAACCTTGGTGGTGAGTTTCTTCTGTGGGCAAATGCACCTGAAGACATTTCCCTAAATTAGTCATTACTTCACAATGAAGCGATTTAAAATTTAACAAAGTTTTAAGCTTTTCTTGTACAATTTTTAAGATACTTTTCACGTTCTTTGATAACTCTTAAAATATTAATCATGAAAGCATTAAAATTACTAGCTGTATCGTTCGCATCTGCTGCAATGCTTTCTTTCTCAACCGAAACCAAAAAGATTATCGTAATAGACGCCGGACATGGCGGAAATGATTTTGGAACCACTATGAATGGTGTCTCAGAAAAAGATATGGTTTTAAATATCGCTCGGCAAATCAAAAAAGCAAGTGATAAAGACGGTACATATGAGGTGATTTTAACAAGAAGCGATGATACCAGCACCACACTTACAGAGCGTACGGAACAAATCAACAAGCTGAATCCCGAAATGGTCATTTCGCTTCACATCAACAGAACTCCTGAAAAAAACACTGCTAAAAGCGGTTATGAAATCTTTGTTCAGAACACTGAAAAATCTAAAAATTTAGCTGAAAAATTATCTAAAAAGTTGGGAGAATGCAGCATTAAAGAAGAAAATCTACACATTTTGAGAAACTCAAAATCTCCTGCAGTGTTGGTTGAATTAGGTTACATCAACAATATAAAAGAAAGAGAATATATGAACAGCAGCGACGGACAAAGAGAAATTGCCCAGAAATTTGCTGATTTCATCAACGAACAATAATAAAAAATACAGTTTCTGATCTCAATCAGAATAAAACCCGGTAAAGGACTTTAAATGTTGTTTACCGGGTTTGTCAATTTTAGAAACTATTTCTCCAGCTTTCAACTAATTCGGTGAAACGAGCGTTTTCAAAAGTTTTATTTCTAATTTTCTTTACAGAAAAGATTCCTTTTTCATCTGAAATCAACAGAATTTCTTCCGCTTTCTGAGATTCAAAAGCAATAATTTCATGTTCCTGCGTATCGGCAAGATTATTTTTATGCAGAAAAGTCACAAAATTCTCCAGCAAAGGCGAAATATAAGCACCTTCAGACTGTTTTGGTATCTTGATAACATCTCCTTCCAAAAACAAAAGATTTCCGCTTGTAGAACGGGCAATACGCTTGTTTGGATTTAATAAAATCACGTCATCCAAATCATTTTCCTGAGCGTAAATTCCACCATAAATATTTTCCGGACAATGAACTCTGATGTTACTCAAAAGATTATTATTAACATTGATTTCCTTAATTAAATCTAATTCTAAAGGTCTTTGATGAATAGAAAGAACATCGTCCATTTCGTCTACTTCAAAATAATACGAGACTGATGATTTAGATAAAATAGCTCCGTCTGAATTTCTGAATACAAGGAAATTGATAATTCCGTTTTGAACTGCTGCGCCTTCTATTACTTTTGCATTAAAAAGATTCTGAAAAAACTCCAGCGTGTAACTAAGAGGAATATTCATTCTCATTTTTCTCATGGAAGCCATTAAAAAGAAATAGCATTCTTCATCCATGATTAATTTTGAATTTCTGATAAAGAAAGAAACCTTCACGGCATCTCCGGAAAGAAATGCACGGTTTTTCAGTTCAAGTTCGTCAGATGTAAAATAGGTATTTTTCAAAATTTAATTCTTTTAAAAAAAAATAATGAACGATAAATCGTTCATCAGTTTTGTTCATTAAACAGTACCGCTGAATTAAGCTGCACCTAATTTTATTCTAAGGTTTTCTATAAGATTTTCCCAGTACATTGCATTTTCTTCCTCATCACCTTCTTCACAAAAATCTGTAATATTTAAAGCTAGATCTTCTGTAATATCATCAATTGTAATAGTCATTTCGAAGAAATTTTTTGTTCCTTCGTCTTCTTCCCATCTGTAACGTACGAAACCTTCAGGCTTATATCTGATTAAAGTAGCCTTTTCAGCAGGACCTCCACCCCAACTGAAAAAGAAATCATCGCCTTTCTCTATCACCTCATCCGCAAACCATTCAGACAATCCCTCGGCAGTTGCCAAATATTCATACAAAATCTCTGAAAGACAGTGCATTGGGAATTCGTAATGGACTTTATGTTTCGCCATATAACTTGTTTTTAACGTCACGCAATATATAAATTAATTTTTTTATTACGCAAAATTCTATCTATATTTTTATGATTTTTATCAGAAATATTTCCATTGCTTCAAAATGAAATTTAATAGTGGTTTTTAAAAGTAAATTACATCAAAAAACGTCAAGAAAAAGTATGGTTTTATAGATTGATATTTATGCTATTCTTCATTTAAAACATCAAGAATAATCTTACAGCCTTCTGTAATTTCTTCTTTAGAAATAGTAAGCGGCGGCGAAATTCTCAGGTATTCATTTCGGTACAACTGCCAGAAAACAATAAGACCTTTTTCCATACATTTCTTGGCAACATTGAGTGTAAACTCCGGAGTTCCAAGATTTACGGCAAGCATCAACCCTTTACCGTTTATGTTTTTTATTTTAGGATGAACCAAAAGTTCTCTATATAACTTTTCTTTTTCATCAACTTCATTCATTAACCCGCTTTCTAAAACTTCCTTTAATGTTGCATGTGAAGCTGCAGCAATCAAAGGATTTCCGCCAAAAGTTGTGATATGACCTAATTTGGGAGAATGAGAAAGCGTTTCCATTATTTTTTTAGAACTCATAAATGCTCCGACAGGAACACCACCGCCCATTCCTTTTCCCATCACCAAAATATCGGGAACGATACCGAAATGCTCAAAAGAAAAGAGTTTTCCTGTTCGTCCAAAACCCGGTTGAATTTCATCTAAAATAAGAAGCGCCCCTACTTCTTCGCATCTCTTTTTTAGATTAATTAAATAATCAGTATCCGGAACTAAAAATCCCGCAGCTCCCTGAATGGTTTCAAGAAGTACACAGGCTGTTCTTTCTGTAATTTTATCGAAATCGTTTTCATTATTAAACTCAATAAAAGAAACCATCGGTAATAAAGGGCGGAATTCTCTTTTGTGGATTTCATTTCCTGAAACACTTAATGCACCGTGCGTATTGCCATGATAAGAGTTTTTGAAAGAAACAATTTCTTCTCTACCCGTATATCTTTTTGCTAATTTTAAACTGCCGTCGATTGCTTCTGCCCCACTGTTGACCAAATAAGTGATTTCTAAAGGAGCAGGAGTTGCTTCAGCTAATAATCGGCACAACTCGACAGGCTTTTCCTGAGCATATTCGCCATACACCATCACATGAAGATATTTATCAGCCTGCTCTTTAATAGCATTAACTATTTTCGGGTGCGAATGCCCCAAAGTATTGGCAGAAACCCCTGCTACAAAATCGAGATATTTTCTTCCGTCTTTTCCAAAAATATAGCTTCCTTCTGCTTTTTCTACTTCAAAACCTGCTGCAAATTGCGTCGTTTGAGCCTGATATTTAAAAAAATCGTTTTGCATTTCCATTGTATGAAAAATTTTAGGCAAAGCTAAAAAACATTCATCAGATGCAGAAATTTCATAGATGATTATTATCCTTATTCATGCAAATTTCAACTTACACGTCTAAGTTCCAAATATCAGACGTCTAACTTCGAAGATTTAGCCGCGTAATTTAATCAAGTCATTCGTCCAAATAAAAAGACCAGCTTCAAAAACTGGTCTTTTATATTATTTATTTTCTTACCCTTTTAGGTTTTTTAGCTTCTTCTTTAGCCTTTTCTTTCTCTGCAACTTCCTGTACTTTATTGTAAAGCGCATCGTTGGGCTCGTATTTTATTTCTTCATAGTTTGGTGAGTCGACGAGAATATCCTGCCATTTCCGTATTCGGTCTTTGGTATTCCAGTTGAAATCTTCAAACTTTTTCTGCTCAGGCGAAATCTGGCTCATCGGATACGTCTTTGCAGCCGCACCAATACTGCAGGAAATAATCTGCACCTGACGCTGATCAAACAACGCACCGATAATCCCACACAATGAAACGGTAACGCCTATTCTGTCGTTAACCTTCGTTTTCTTATTAAATTCATCGGCATACGTTATTGCTTCGGCATTTCCGATTACTTTAATTTCTTTGATATCCGGCCCTTCATAATACACCGTCATCAACTTTCCTTTTACCTGATGAAATTCATCCAGAAGATTTAAAGAATCTACTTTCGCAATCGCAAAACCATTTCCTATCACTTTTAAAGAATCGATATTTTCGGTTTCTGTGTTAAAATAAGCTTCCACTTTATCACCTGTAACCTGTTTTTCGCCACTCCATAAAATTGGATCCGTATACATATGCATAATTCCATCTGTCTCATTGTAAGCGATAGAATCTGCTCTTCCCTGTGCATTTGATTTGTAAATTCTGGCTTTTTTGAAAGCTCTCAAGTAACTTTTCTTTTTGGTAATATCAGCGGTATCGGGTTTCTGATAAGTCAGAATTTTTTCTGATGCAAAATAAAGTGAATCTTTCTCAAAAATCTTAACAGCATAAGGCTCCTTGGTCATCATTGCTGAATCTTTCTTTTCGAAAATTTCACCATACCCACCTTTCACATATCTTTTCTCTAGAGGATCATCCAGCGTTACATTTCCTGTAGCTTTTCCGAATCCGGTGAGCTGATTGTAATACATCTCATCTCCCGTAAGAATTTTATCATTGTAATAAATTCTGGAGTTTTTCGTAAGAAAAGACTCTTTGGTATTCATATTATGAGTCCCTTTCTCAGTAATGATTCTGTTCTTAGGATTTTTGTTGTTGGTAATTGTAGTATAACCGTTGATGGTAACAATGTTTGTATTTTGATTCTGAACCACATTATCGCCTTCTAAAGTATAATCTTTATCTACAATTTTCACTCTTCCTGTAAGATCTATCACTCGGGTTGTCAAAAAGTAGGTTGCCGATTTTGTATATGTCGTGCTTTTGCCATCATTGATAGTACCTCCCGTATTAAAATAAGCCTGATTAGCGACTCTGTCATAATACATAATATCGGTCTTGATGACTGTTCCTTTAGGATCTGTAAGCACTACATTTTTTCTACCGACACCTTTTTGGGTATTTCCGTCGTATTCCATTTCGCCGGATGTAATTACCGAGCCATCGCTGTTCTGAAGTTTTGTATTGCCTATCGCTTTTACAAAGTTTTCTGCATCATACATCACCACTTCATCGGCAGAAAGAATAGACCCTTGATGCTCTATGACAACGTTTCCTGTAAGATAACGATTGCCATCATATTTGGTATCTTTATTAATTTCATCAGCGTGAATAATCTTTACCTTATTCCCGGGTTGATTTTTCGGAGGCTGATTTTTGACAGGATTTTGTAAATAAGGATCTCGTTGCACAGGTTTTAGGGCAACCTGAGCAAGAGCAAACGAAGAAATAAATAAGAGTAGAAAAAGAATCAGTCTCATTGATTAATCATTCTTAGTGCCATAAAAATACAGCGAATGAGAATCAATTTTTACGCCGAAAGCTCCTTCTATAGCTTCCTTAATTCCTTGAATTCTAGGATCACAGAATTCGATAATTTCTTCAATCTCTTTATCTGAATCTTTTTTGTAAATCACCAAATGATCATGTTGTTTATCAAAATAAGATTTCTCGTAAGAAGATGAAGTCAACGTTTTTTCACCAAACTGATGTTTACGAATCAAGCCTGCATCAAGGAAAATCTCGATAGTGTTGTAAATCGTAGCTTTAGAAACATGATATTTTTTCTGCATCATCAGAAGATACAGATCATCTACATTGAAGTGATGATCCATATTATAGATCTCCTCCAGAATCGTGTATCGTTCAGGCGTATTACGAAAGCCTTTTTCAAGTAAATAATTTCGTAAAACGTCTTTTATTAAAGCTATATTTTTTTCTTTTTGTAAAGTATCCATTAAAAAATTTATTACTACAAATTTATCGATTTTTATTTAAATCAATATCATGTATTTAAGCTCTGTAATGCAAGTATTAAAAATTTGATCTTCGGAATTCCGACTGTTGAATCTTACTGCTTGAGATGGTTTCTTCCGTTAGTGGAGCCGATTCTACGACAACATTGTGTGAAGTAACACCCCAAGATTTGAAATCATCACTCCCTATATATTTAACAAAATTATAAATATTTAACGTTATTTTCTGCTTTACAGTTAATAGAATATCATTGATATAGGTGTTATCTATGATCACATACTTCAAATCTGGCGGAATATTATGAGCCCTTAAAGAAGGGTGGCTGCTTCGCGATGGAATTGTACCGTCTGCCATAAGATCTTTCAGAACCATATTGAAATAATCATTGATTCTGCGATCTACTTTAAATCCTAAAAGGAAATTGATTTTATAGATTGTTCCCGGCAAAATCTCATCAACACTGTATTTGAAAGTATAAGGATCTTCCTGATTGACTATGCTCAAAATAAAATAATGATCTGCTCTTTTCGGCTGTTTTTTAATAATTGAATAAATAATTTTCGATTCTATTTCATCATTACGCTTTGCACGGCTCAGATAAGCAAGATTGGTACAATATTTTGGTATTGTCTCATCGAGCTTCATATCTTTAATAATAGAGACGTATTTATCAATTTTCACATAGCTTGTAAAGTTTGATTTTAATAGCCTTCCGTTGTACCATGCGTACATACAAACTGCAATAAAACCACCCAAAACTACTGTAAGCCATCCGCCATCAAAGAATTTAATCACATTGGCATAGAAGAAACCCGATTCCAGGAAAAGATAAATGGCAACAAAGCCAAAAAGGAACACTTTATTGAGTCTTGTCCGGCTCAGCCAATACGTTAATAATATTGTAGTCATCAACATCGTTATGGTTATCGTTAAACCATACGCTGCTTCCATGTGCTCTGATTTCTGGAAGAAAATAACAACAATAAAACAGAAAAACATCAATCCCCAATTAATTCTCGGGATGTACATCTGCCCTTTTACTCCAGAAGGATATTCAATATGCTGATTGGGCCAGAATGAAATTGACATTGCTTCCGAAAACATCGTAAATGAACCTGTTATTACCGCCTGACTCGCAATAATTGCAGCTAAAGTTGCCAAAATCACTCCCGGTAAAACCGCCCATTCAGGCATAATTCCAAAGAAAGGATTGACACCCGTGAAAACTTGCTGGTAATTATCTAATAACCAAGCACCCTGTCCTAAATAATTCAAAATCAGCATTAATTTAACAAAAATCCAGCTTACACGGATATTTTTCGCCCCACAATGCCCAAGATCCGAATATAAAGCTTCTGCTCCGGTGGTACATAAAAACACCGCACCCATAATTACAATCGCACTTGGCGAATGGGTAATCAGGTTATAAGCATATACGGGATTGAATGCTTTTAAAATTTCGATATGATCAAAAATATGCATTGATCCGAAACCTCCCAAAACCAAAAACCACGTCACCATAATCGGTCCGAAGAATTTCCCAATGGAAGCGGTTCCGAATTGTTGTACGACGAAAACGATAAAGAGAATGAAAAGTGTAATAAAAACAACCGGTGTATCAGGATTGTATATTTTAAGTCCTTCAATCGCAGACATTACGGTAAGAGAAGGCGTAATCACACTATCGGCAACCAAGGTTGATGCTCCGATAATGGCGACGACGTAAAGCCATTTCTTTTTCAGTTTTTTAACTAAAGAATATAAAGCTAAAATTCCACCTTCACCGCGGTTATCTGCTTTAAGAGCGATAATCACATATTTTAAAGTCGTCTGAAGAGTTAGAGTCCAGATAATACACGAAAGTGCACCTTCAATATAAGTGTCGAAAGGCATCGTTGAGCCATCTTTCCTTGCATTGACAATTGCTTTCATTACGTAAAGCGGTGATGTACCGATGTCTCCGAAAACAATTCCGAGAGAAACAATAACTCCTACAAATGAAAGCTTTTTAAGGTCTATATGATGACCTCCTTCTGTAACTTCTGCCATGTCAGCTAATTATTTTGAAAGCGCAAATGTATACTAAATTTATGACCCTCAACTAAAATAGTCATGCATTGTATAAATGAAAAAACTTCCTTTCGGAAGTTTTTTTCTATAATCGTATCATATTATTTAACGTACATCGCTTTTTTGATTTCCTCTTTTACTTTCTCAAGTTTCGGGAACCATTCTGCGAATAAAGCTGCTGAATATGGAGCCGGAGCATCAGGAGTAGTAATTCTCTTGATTGGCGCATCCAGATAATCAAATGCTTTCTGCTGTACCATATAAGTAATCTCTGAAGATACAGAACCAAACGGCCAAGCTTCTTCTAAAATCACCAATCTGTTTGTCTTCTTCACTGAAGCTAAAACAGTATCGAAATCTAAAGGACGAACCGTTCTTAAATCGATAACCTCAACAGAAATACCTTCTTTAGCCATATCTTCAGCTGCCTGAAGAGCTAATTTCATAATTTTTCCGAAAGAAACCAAAGTAACATCAGTACCTTCTCTTTTGATATCAGCTTTTCCTATTGGTAAGTAATATTCTTCTTCAGGAATTTCCATTTTGTCTCCGTACATCTGTTCAGATTCCATGAAAATTATCGGATCATTATCCTGAATTGCAGTTTTTAATAATCCTTTCGCATCATAAGGGTTTGAAGGAACGACTACTTTAAGACCCGGAACGTTTGCGAACCAGTTTTCAAAAGCCTGAGAATGCGTTGCTCCCAACTGACCTGCAGAAGCTGTAGGACCACGGAAAACAATCGGGCAGTTCCACTGACCACCACTCATCTGACGAATTTTTGCAGCATTATTGATAATCTGATCGATCCCAACAAGCGCAAAGTTGAATGTCATATATTCTACAATTGGTCTGTTACCATTCATTGCAGCGCCCACAGCGATTCCTGTAAAACCAAGTTCTGCGATAGGTGTATCGATTACGCGCTTAGCACCAAACTCATCCAACATTCCTTTAGAAGCTTTGTATGCACCGTTATATTCTGCAACCTCTTCTCCCATTAGAAAAATGGATTCGTCTTTACGCATTTCCTCACTCATTGCCTGCGCAATCACTTCACGAAAAGTATATTCTGCCATATTTATTTGAAAAATTTAGAGTACAAAAATAGTGTTTTTTTATTATTTACATAACAAAAAAGACAACACATTGCTGAGTTGTCTTATATTTAATATTATTTTAAACTGTTTAGTTTACTTTTTGCCAAACCTGCGTTCTTCCTAAAAGAGAAACTCCCATATACCCTCTTACATTCAGCTTATCACCGCTTTTTGTAATGGTGCATTTGTAAGTTTTACCTGTTTTTGGATCTGTAATTGTTCCGTCTGTAAATTCATCACCGTCTTTTTCTAAACCACGGATGATTTCCAATCCTAAAATTGGTTTCCCTTTTCTGTCGTCTTTACAGCCTGTACAGTTAGGATTTGTCGGTTTTATTAATAACTGAGAAACTTTTCCGTAATATTTACCGTCAGATTTTTTGTAAATCTCAACGATAGATTTTGCCTGTTTTGTTTCATCATCTATTGTTTTCCATTTTCCTTCGATTTGTGCAAATGACATCACACTGAATAGTGAAAGTACAAATGTTGCTAATAATTTTTTCATATTATAGAGTTTAATTTATTTATAAGATACCTAAATTCTTAATTAGTTAAAAATAGACATAAATTTTAAACACACAAACATTTTTATTATCCTTTGCATATATAACAACAGAAAGAGTGTTTTTAAAAATTAAACAAATAAAAAAATCAATTCAGTTTTCTATTAATAACGCGGTTCATATAATCCTGATACCAGGCTTTAGCAATTTGTTTTCCTTTTTCGGTTTCTGGAGATTTTACTTTATCGTTCAGGTTGTTTTCAAAACCTAAATCATTTTTATCATAAATACCGATGATATTTTTACCGTCGAATCTGTAAATATAATTTCCATAGATAAACTGCTCCGAACTTCCGTCTGAATTTACAATCAAAGGCTGATATTTTTTCTCACTTACCAAACTTCTCCCCCAACTTCTTATTTTTTTATTATATCCAATTAAATCTGCCAACGTAGGATAAATATCAATTTGCTGCGCCAATTCATTATTCACCCCTTTCAACTGATAGGCAGGATTTGGAGAATAGAAAATCAAAGGAACTGCAAAACGGTTCATCGCTTTTTCGTATTCTGAATAATAAACCTGATTGGTATGATCTCCTGTAAACACGAAAATGGTATTCTTAAACCAAGGTTGTTTTTTTGCAGTTTCAAAATATTCTTTGATGGAATAATCGGTGTATTGCATCGGTTCATGCATTTCGATGTTGCCTTTTTTAAATTTCCCATTATATTTTTCAGGAATTTTAAAAGGGTGATGTGACGAAGCCGTAAAAACTGTCGCCATAAAAGGTTTTGATTTCCCTACATTTTTAGCAAAGTACTGTAAAAAAGGTTCATCCCAGATTGCCCACATTCCATCGAAATCTTCATTATGATTATATTCGTCTTTTCCGTAATAATGTTTAAAACCGAGAATATTTCCAAAACCTAAGAATCCCATCGAACCATTCGGAGCTCCGTGATAAAATGAAGTATCATATCCTAAATCATTACAAACCGAAACAATCGACTGAATTTTCTGATTAGAATAAGGCGAACTCGTAAATGCATCCATCAAACTTGGAATTCCTGCCAAAATACTGCTCATCCCGTGAATAGATTGTCTTCCGTTCGCAAAAGTATTGGGGAAAATAAGACTTTCATTCGCCAAACTGTCTATAAATGGCGTGTAAGAAACGTAATCTTTAATATTTTTATCTTTATTAAAAGCCCCTGAATATTCTCTACCAAAAGATTCCACAATAAAAATCACAATGTTTGGTTTATCCTGAACCTGTCTGTCGTACGTTTTATAGGTATTTATATTTTCATCAATAAATTTCTGGTCGACAAAATGAACTTCTTTAAAATTATTAGATCCCATTGTTCTGAAAAACGAAAAAGTAGAGTTTAGAACCAAATTTCCCTGAAGCGGATTTTTCACAAACTTATTGGCATCAACTAAATTTATGGGTCTTGTACTGTGTTTAAAATCGCCTCTGATTCCGCCAACAATTAAGACCGCAGAAATACACAAAGTCACGACAGACCAAATAAAATAAGGAATAAGTTTTACCGGTTTTTTATAATTAATCTTAAATCTTTTATACAGGAAAACCCATGCAAACATCAAAAACACAAACCAAATAATGACAAAAGGATGTTCTGTGATAGAGACAGTAAATACTTTAAAAATATTCGTCTCATGTTTTGCTACCTGAAAAGCTGCAGAAGTAAGCCTTGCCTGAGAAAATTTATAGTAAATAAAATCCCCGAAATTCATCGCATACGCAATTCCGTTGGTAATAAAATACAGCCAGATCAAAAATTTCTGATACCCGCTTTTTGTATTGATGACAATCGGAATTAAACTTAACAAAATAAACAGAGCATTCACATATAAAATTGCCGTAAGATCAAACGCGGTCCCATGATAAGCCAAACTCAGATAATCTGAAACGCTGTCTACTTTTATTAAATCTTTATTGAAAAACCAAAACAAAAGTCTTGCAATCTGATAAAAAACAAAAGCTAAGAAAAGCCTGTAACACAAAACGAGTATTTCTTCTTTTCTGAATTCTTTGAAAAATTTCATTTTTAAATAGTAATGTTTTTAAAAGTCAATTATTTATCGGTTGCAAAATTACGTTAAATTCATATGTAGATATTTATTTTTTTATTGGTCATATGTAATCGCTAATTATATGGTCTCATATTTTATTGTCAGTTAGAGCGATTTCATAGGATTGTAATTTTTAGTTGATATTAATTAAGGTTAAAATTTTTAAAAAATGTAATTTTGCTGCTATGAATTTCATTAAGAACAATCTGGCGAACGCCATTACGCTGGGCAACCTTTTTTCGGGCTGTATTGGTGCTGTACATTTGATTTTAGGTGATTACCAAACAACGGCAATCTGCATTATTTTGTCTTTGGTTTTAGATTTTTTCGATGGTTTTGTGGCAAGAGCTTTAAAAGCCAATTCCAATTTGGGAACCCAGCTCGATTCTTTGGCAGATATGGTAAGTTTCGGTTTTATTCCGGGATTGACGATGTTTAAAATGTTGGAACCATTCGGAAATGAACTTTTCGGATTACAGCTTCCTTTTGAAATTAAATATTTCGGATTTCTCATTACGCTTTTTTCATGTTTGAGATTAGCTATTTTTAATCTGGATGAAGAACAGAAATATTATTTTAAAGGTTTAAATACGCCATCCAATACGATTTTGGTTTTTGGTTTATTATATGCCTTCAAAGAAACTCAAAGCTTTAGTTTTCTTCTTGAAAACGAATTATATTTATTAATTTTCACGGTTGTTTCTTCTTGGATTCTTATCGGTCCAGTTAAAATGATCGCCATGAAATTCAAATCGATGAAGTTGCAGGACAACTATTCTAAATTAGCTTTGTTAATTGGCTCAATTCTTATTCTGACAATATTTAAAATCGTCGGAATTCCGATGGTAATTCTTTATTATATTTTTATTTCGATTATCTTTCAAAAACAACTTAAATAGTTATAAATTATGAGTTATTAGAACTCATAATTCATTACTTACAACTCATAACTTAAAAAAAAATGAACTTAAAACTATACAAACCTCTTTGTGTTTTTGATCTTGAAACGACTGGAACCAACGTAGGCAAAGACCGAATTGTTGAAATCTGTATCTTAAAAGTAAATCCTGATTCTTCAAGAGAAAGCAAAACATGGAGAGTAAACCCTGAAATGCCGATTCCTGTTTCTTCGAGCGAGATCCACGGAATTTATGATGAAGACATCAAAGACGCACCAACTTTCAAAGAAATTGCACCAAAAATTGTTGAGATGATTTCCGGATCTGATTTGGGAGGTTTTAATTCAAACCGTTTCGATGTTCCTCTGTTGGCTGAAGAATTACTTCGTGCCGAATTTGATTTTGATTTAAATAAATTCAAATTAGTCGATGCACAAACGATTTTCCACAAAAAAGAGCCCAGAAACTTAGGTGCTGCTTATCAATTTTACTGTGGCAAAACTTTAGAAAATGCCCATTCTGCGGAAGCTGATGTTTTGGCAACGTTTGAAGTTTTGGATGCACAAGTTGGAAAATATGATGATCTTCCTAAAGAAGTTGCAGAACTCAGTGAGTTTTCTACTCAGAACAGATTTGCAGATTTAGCAGGAATGATTCATTACAACGCAAAAGATCAGGAAATTTTTGCTTTCGGAAAATACAAAGGTCAGGTTGTAAAAGAAGTTTTCCAAAAAGATTTGGGATATTTCGGATGGCTGCAAAATGCTGATTTCCCTTTGTACACGAAAAAAGTTTTCACTAAAATTCAGCTTTCAAGTAAGTTTTAATTTTTTTCTACCCGCAAAAGAGACCAAAGACTTTAATTTATTTTATAAACCTTTGTCTCTTATGTGATAAAAATATCTTAATTTTCTATAGGGTATGAAAATTGAGTTATAAAAAATTAAAAAGGATGAGCAACTTAGTTAAGTTTAAATTTTACGAAACTGCACTTGAAGCCAATCGCGACAAGCAGATTCTTGCCGAGAGCAGCATTAACAGTTTTATCGCAAACGAACAATTGATACAATCAGATTGGTTGCTTTCGCAGGCCGTTGGCGGAATTCAGTTACAGGTTTTTGAAGATGATTTTGAAAATGCCGAAAAAATCTTAGCTGATTATCACGAAAACAACAAATTTTCTTTAGAAGTTGAACATACTGTTGAAGATCCGAAATTTGATTTTGTCTGTCCGAAATGCGGTTCAAACCACATCTATAAAGACGACAGCTCGACAAGTTTCTTCGGAATTTCTTTGCTTTCAAGCGACAGATATGTTTGTTACTATTGTGAAAATGTCTTTACGCATTAGGAAGTTGGAAGTTTGAAGATAGGTGATGGAAGTTTAAATGATTGAGGATAAATTTTGAGATTGTTTTGCTTAAATAAACTTAGCACAAGCTAATCCCACTTTTCGCAATGATACATTTGAAATGACACGCGAAATTCCTCCTTTGGAGGGGTAGCGAAAATTCGAAAGAATTTTTGACGGGGTTGTTTTTAAACACAACAATTTTTATTAGCCCCGATTGCAGCGACATCCTTTTGTGCAGCGCAGCGTAACAAAAGATACAGCACTTCGGCTTCGCTCAGTATAAACTACAAGCGGGAAAAAGCTTCTAAAAAAAATTAGCAATAAATAAAATGAATAATAAGTGATTCTGAGACTGCTTCTTCGCTTGGCTCATCACAATGACAAATAAATAAATTATGAAAATAATCTGCATAGGAAGAAATTACAGCGAGCACGCAAAAGAATTGGGAAATGCTATTCCCGATAAACCTGTGATCTTTATGAAACCAGACACCGCAGTTCTGAAAGGCAATGATTTTTACATCCCTGAATTCTCGAATGATGTACATTACGAACTGGAAGTGGTGGTAAAAATCTCAAAAGGCGGAAAATATATTCAGAAAGAAGCCGCTAACAAACATTATGAAGAGATTGGTTTAGGAATAGATTTCACCGCAAGAGATCTTCAGAGTGATCTGAAATCTAAAGGTCTTCCTTGGGAACTGGCAAAAGGTTTTGACGGTTCTGCAGTAGTAGGGAATTTCTTTAAAAAAGAAAATTATAATCTTGAATCTCTGAATTTTTCTCTTCTAAAAAATAAAGAAGAAGTACAAAAAGGAAATTCAAAAGATATGATCTTCAGTATTGATGATATTATTGCTTTCGTTTCACAGTATTTTACATTGAGAATGGGCGACCTGATTTTTACAGGAACTCCGGAAGGTGTAGGAAAAGTATCTGAAAATGATGTATTGGAAGCATATCTTGAAAATGAAAAAGTCTTGGATCTAAGAATTATGTAACATTATCATTTGAGTTGGTCTGTTTTTTTCATATCTTTAAAAGACTAAAATTACAAATTCAAACTTATGATTAATATTATTTTACCTGTAGATTTTGGAGAGAAAACAGATCAGCTTGTTGACGGTGCCGTAAAATTTGCCAAAGAAGTAAACGGAAAGATTTGCCTCATACATGTTGCGCCAACAGATATTGGTTTTGCCATCGGAGATATGGGATATCAGTATTTTCCGGAAGTAGAAGAAAATGAGATCAGAGAAGAATTGGTGCTTCTGAATAAGATCAACCAAAGAATTCTTGCTCACGATGTAGAATGCGAGCATATCTTGAAGCAGGGCATCGCAAAAGATATTATCCTGGAATATTCTGACCTTAAAAACGCCAGTTACATCGTAATGGGTTCTCACGGAAGAAGTGGCATTTACGATGTTTTTGTAGGAAGTTTAACCAAAGGATTAACGAAAAGTTCAAAAATTCCGGTGTTGGTTCTTCCCATTCATGAATAGTTTCCAACTGAAAAAATAAAAAAGACCGATCAAAAATTTTGACCGGTCTTTTTCTATATAACCAATTAATTAACCTTCTTTTTTATAGATCGCAGGATCGTAGTAAGGGTTCTTCCCTTCTGTCGGAGAATAATACTCTTTGTCTTTGTTGTTTCCAAGATTTACTACCAAAACGTAGCACCAATATGTGAATAGTACACAGCATACTGCGAACAGAATCCAGTTTAATACGTTTCCGAAAATATCGTAGAAACCAAATGCCCATTTGAATGCATCACTCAAGAATAGAAAGAAAGACGTCATTATTTTCCTTTTTTAAATTAACTTTGCACAAATTTATAAAAAATGTTTAGATTACTTTCAAAAGAAAGCAATATTTTTTCAATTCCTGTGTATATTGGTTTTCTTCTTTTAATCGTAATATTATTTAACATACTGAATTTCAATACTTATGAGGGCATTATTGCCGGAATTACTTTTATTGGAATTGCACTGGGATATTTCTGTTTTAATGCAATAGATCTCAATTATCATACTCATTTGCCATTATTCCTCTACACATTTTTTATTTTTGGACTTTATGACGGTAGTATCGACCTAGGAATTGCCGTTGCCATTCTTACCAATTCTTTCCTCTTGCTACTTTTAACAAGTACTAATGAAGACCTCAGAAAGAAGTCATATGTTTTGGTAGGTTCTATTGTTGCGTTAAACTTTATATTTCTGCCAACCACCTGGCCGATGATGATTTTTGTACTGATTCACCTTATTGTTACTTCAGAAAGAATTGGCTTAAATATTTTCAGATTTCTATTGGGAATTATCATGATTGCGCTAAGCTATTTCTCAGTAATGTTTTTCTTTCAGTTCAGCTCATGGAATACAGATTATATTCCTTTCGGAAAAATGAAAATGGTAACTGATTACTTAGACCTCTTTTCGTTGATTCCCATTGCTTTGATGCTGATCTATGCAATTTATGATCACTTTAAGCATTACAATAAGAAAAGCCCGGTAAGCAGATACAAATATACTTTCCTGCTCGTTTTTTCGTTAGCACAGCTTATAACCATTATTCTTTATATGGATAAGACCTATGAGTATTTATTGCTTTTGGCTTTTCCGTCAACGATTATTTTAAGCCGTATGATGAAGTTTTTACCCAAATACTGGATGCAGGAAGCGAGTGTATGGTTAACTATTATAAGCTTAGTTGCTTTTAAGGCAGGTACGCATTTCAATTTATTTTAAAAAAAAAGATTATGATTCAAATAGACGATAAATTAATTTCTGAAGATATTTTTTCTGAAGAATTTGTTTGTAACCTTACCAAATGTAAAGGTGCATGTTGTGTAGAAGGTGATGTAGGAGCGCCTTTAGATAAAGACGAGCTTGTGATTTTAGATAATATTTATGATAAAATAAAGCCTTATCTTACAGAAGCAGGAATTAAAGCATTAGACGAGCAAGGAACATGGACAACCGATCCTATGGACGGTATGTACGTAACGCCGATGATTGAAGATGCAGAATGCGCATACGTAACTTTTGATGATCGAGGAATTACAAAATGCGGGATCGAAAAGGCGTATGAAGATGGTGCTATTGACTGGCAAAAGCCAATCTCATGTCATTTATACCCTATAAGAGTTACAGAATATTCTACATTTTCTGCTCTAAACTATCATGAATGGCCCATTTGCAACGATGCGTGCACTTTGGGGAAAGAACTTCAGGTTCCGGTGTATAAATTCCTTAAAACTCCGCTTACCAGAAAATATGGTGAAGATTTTTACGCTACTTTGAGCGATGTTGCCGAAGAGTGGAAGAAGGAGTATGGGAAATAATTATGGTTGATAGTTGATAGTTGATAGTTGATAGTTGATAGTTGAAAAATAAATGATTTTGTTATAATTACAATATTTTTCAGTGATTGGAAGTCCTGAAGGGACGGCTTAACAAAGAATAGGATGCAATCCTATTGATTCAATACAATTCATTGAAACGCATCAATAATTAATAAAAAAAACCACCGCAGAAAAGTTTCTGCGGTGGTTTCGTTATATGTAATCAATTAAGATTATTTTACTGCGCTGGCTTTTACTGCTGCAGAAGTTTCTTTCTTAGGAGCACTTTCCCATCCGTCTTCAGGCATTAAAGTAGCAACAACTCTGTTTTTTGTCAGGTATTTTTTAGCAACATCCTGCAGATCTTTTACAGTCAATGCTTTTACTTTTTCCTGATAATTTAAGATGTCATACTTATCGCTTCCGTCCAATTGATTTTTAGAAATAGCATTCATCCAGTAAGAATTGTCTTTGATGTCTGTTTTGTAATCATTGATCTCCCCTTCTTTGTACTTATCAAGATCTTTTTGCTCAGGGCCTTTATCGATCAGTTTCTGAATTTCTGCAATTGCACTTTTCGTCAGTTTATCTGCATTTTCAGGTCCGCAAGGGAAGCTTAAGCTAAAGCTGTAGTTATTATAAGGTACTTTCCCCATATATCCTCTTGCTCCACCGCCGTAGATTCCGCTTTCGTCCTCTCTCAGTTTTTCAATTACTTTGATGGTAGCCACTTCACCTAAAGCCGCAAGTGCCAAAGCTTCTTTCTCATTATAAGTAGTTTCACCAGAATAAACGATCTGCACAAGACTCTTCGGATCTTTACCTTTTTTGTAAACTTTGGTATGATCTCCTGTTATCGATCTGTATCCGGTATCTTTGAATTTGGTTGTTTTTCCGGTCGTCGGTAAACTTGCAATATACTGTAAAACTTCATTTTTAAATGTAGCTTCATCAATATTTCCTACGAAATAGAAATGGAAATTTCCGGCATTGGCAAATTTCTCTTTATAAACATCATATGCTTTTTTGTAATCAGTCGCTGCCCAGTCTTTTGCCAATGGAAGAATGCCGATAAATCTCGGATTTTTCTGATTCGTAAACTTAGCATGTTCACTTGCAAAATACGTCTGTGGATTAGACAAAATATTATCCAACATGGCAGACTGCTTTACAATATAAGCATTGAACGCTTCCGGATTGTAATTTAAACCTGTAAAATAGGCATAAAGAAGCTCCATAGCCGTACCAAGATCTTTTTGATTGGTTCTACCTGATATTCCTTCCAAAGTGCTGCTGATGTAAGGATTTACGCTTACCTGTTTTCCTGCCAGATAATTGGTAAGTTCGGCTTTAGATGCGCCATTCACTCCTGCTTCCGTTAATGCTTGGTAAGCAAACTGAGTTTTATTGTAATCTGCGTCGCTCAATAATGAGTTTCCACCTAAACTTCTTGCTGAGAAAACAATTTCATCATCTTTAAAGTCTGTTTTTTTGAACGTTACTTTTGCACCATTGCTAAGCGTCCATGTTGTGGTGCCTAATTTTGCATCGGTTTCAGTTTTAGCAATTTTCCCATCAGATTTAAATGGTTTTACCAGATTTTTAATGGTCGCCTTTTCTTCATAAGGTTTAAGGTCAGCCATTTTTACATCTTCAAATGTCTTTAGAACCATAGCTTCTGTAGGCATCTTTACATTGTCTTTTTTAGGACCGGTAATGATGATTACTCTGCTGTCTTCTTTTACCATTTTCTTGATCACATTATTGGTCTGAGCCAACGTTACCGACGGCAAGAAGTTTTTCACATCTTCAAATTCCCATACAATTCCCGGCATTGGTTCCTGCTCCAGAAAGTTTCTTACATATTCGTCTACCAAAACGTCGCTTTCAGTTTTGTCGCGGTTGTTGTACGAGCTTTCCATATTAGACATCACCTGAGATTTTGCTCTGTCGAGCTCACTTTGTGTAAAGCCAAATCTTTTTGCTCTTTCAGTTTCTTCTAAAAGTACTTTCAAAGCGTTTATCTGATTGCCCTCTTTTACCAACGCAAATCCCTGGAAAGCTTCTTTAGTTCTTGCATACGTTCCGCCGTGATAAACAGATCCGAACGTAAACGGAGGATTGTTTGAATTTACCAATTCTCTCAATCTGTTATTAAGCATCTGAGTTGCAAGATTTTCGATTAAGCTTTGATTGTATTGCTCTACGGTAACATCCGGTGTATACGAGCCTTCATCCTTCATGATAAACTGAACCATAGAATTGGTAGCATCCGGATCGGTTTCTATCGCCACCAAAGTTTCTGTGTGATTCGGAAGATCAAAAGATTTTCTTTCTCTCGGCTTAGAAGGATTTTTGTATTTGCTGAAATTTTCTTTAATTTTCTTTTCTACCTCATCTACATTAATGTCTCCCACTACCACCAATGCCATCAAATCTGGTCTGTACCAGTCTTTGTGAAATTGTCTGATTACTTCAGGCTTAAAATTCTGAAGCACCTCTTTGGTACCGATTGGTAATCTGTTGGCATATTGTGATTTGTGTAATAATTTTGGCAAATATTTATCAGACATCCTTTTATCTGCACCTAAGCCTAATCTTAATTCTTCTAAAACAACACCTCTTTCTTTGTTGATCTGCTCATCAGTCAATGTTGCGTTAAAAGCCCAGTCTTCCATTACTTTTAAACCGGAATCTAGATTACCTGGTTTATCTAACGGAACGGGAAGCATGTAAACGGTTTCGTCAAAACTTGTGTAAGCATTAAGGTGCTGACCAAATTTCACCCCGATCGACTGTAGGAAGTCTACCAATTTGTTGTCTGGAAAATTTTTGGTACCGTTGAAGTTCATATGCTCCATAAAGTGAGCGAGACCTCTCTGGTTTTCGTCTTCAAGAATAGATCCGGCATTGATGGCCAGTCTGAAATCAACTTTCTTTTCGGGTAATGTGTTCTTTTTAATGTAGTACTTCAATCCGTTTGGAAGAGTACCTGTTCTTACAGAAGCATCCATAGGAATATTCTGTGCAAAAGCCATAGACGACATAAAAATGACCGCAATTATGGACGATAGATTTTTTTTCATACAATTTGATTTATTTTATCTGAGATAAAAATAACATTTAATCCCATACTGAGGAAATTTAATCACTAACTATTTAGTTAAACTTGCGTTAAAGTTTAAAAACAAAAAAACCGGCAAAAACCGGTTTCCAATATATAATTGATAATGATTATTTAAAATCTGCGTCAGAAACGCCAGAATTAATGGTAACTTTTGATGTTTTAATAACTACCTTCTGTCCGTTTCCTTCAGCTTCAATATCTCCCGGAAATTTGATTCCGTCTACGGTGATGTAAGATTTAATTAGCGCATCACCCACTGGCGAGTTCGATTTATACAAAAGACCTGTCGTCGTATCAAAATAGAATTTACCTTTATCTGAAGTCAGTACATTATAATCTTTACCGTCTAATTTTTCTACGGTTACCCCACTGAAATTGGCCGCATCATATCCTAAAGCATCAATCGTCTTCCCTTTTTTCAATTCAGGAATTGCCGTTGCAGGCAAATCACTTTTTGTACCCATCTGGTTAACGTATCCTTTTTCGCCATCAAACATCTGAGTAACTTCCTGACCCATTACCGACTGTACAGATTTGAATTTGTTACCCATTTTTTTGGTATTCATCGCAATTTCCATTCCCTGAATAGACATTGTATTTTCTGTAATTGTTGTTTTTACAGATTCAAGTTTACTTTTCCCGCCAAGCCCGTTCAGGTAATTATCAATAACCTGTTGAGGAGAAAGTTTAGATTTTACCGCTGACGTTGTTTCTACCGTTGCCGTCTGCGCATTCACAGTAGTGGTAAATAGTACCGCACAGAAAAACGGAATGATGATCTTTTTCATATTAAAATATTTATTTGTTTAAAAGCTTGTGAAACCTATATACTTCTCGTAAAAGCATAATATGATTTCATTATTAAATTAAAGGCATAAAGATAATCATATTGCATAAAAATGAAATAATCTGCAGATTAAATTCTTTAATAAACTACCGACTTTATATCAACATTAACTTTATTGGCAAAAATTTCTGACTTTGATGTGCTTGTAACTCTAACTTTCGAGTCGATTAATTTAAAAGAAGTAAAATCTAGACCTCTTCTTTTTTAAACCAAAAAAACCTCCAATTTCTTGGAGGTTTTCAAATATTTATATCAAAATAAATTATTTCTTCAATTCTTCTAAAAACTCGTCGTGAGAGATTTCAGTTTCCTTTTTAGTTGCTTTTTCAAGGATAACATCTTTCAATTTAGCCATTGCTACTTCAGAAGAAATTTGTCTTACCTGCTCTTGGTCTTTCAACATTTCAGCAGCATATTTTTGAACTTCCTCATCACCTAAGTGGTGAATTCCGTAGATTGCCAATTGATTTTTTACCAATTGCTCAGCCTGAGCCAAAACATCAGCATAATCTAATTGAATATTGTTGTCTGACATCAATTTACCTTCGATAATTTGATATTTCAATTGAGTTTTCTCAGCTTCAAGAATTGCCTGCGCCTGCTCTTCAGACTGGATGTTCTGGTTTGAGAAGATCAACCACTTCGTCAGGAAAGACTCAGGAAGTTTTACTTCTTCTTTTTCAGAAACCTGCTCCAACACTTTATTTACAAAGTGTACGTCTGCATTTTGCTGGAAGTACTCATCCAATTCAGCTTTTACTTTATCTTTAAGCTCTTCTTCAGTTTTGATGTTTCCTTCACCGTAAACTTTATCAAATAACTCCTGATTAAGTTCTGCCAAGTTTAGGCTATAGAAATCTTTTACTTTCACCTCAACTTCAGCGTGGTGTAAATGCTCAACTTCTTCTTTAGCAAAACCTAATTCTTTAGCCAAATCTTCGTCAGCAGCAAGAGTTTCTTTAGAAACTTTTACAGACTCATCCATCTTCAAACCTTTAAGCAACTTGAAAGCAGCTTTGTTTTCAGCTGTAATGGTAGCCATTTTTGGTGCGTGATTGTGCTCTCCTTCTGCACCTTCTTCTACAACCTGAGTAATCTCGAAGTTGATGTAAGAATCTTTAGTGATCTTATCTTGAGGAACCTGCTCAGCAAAACGCTTCTGCATATTTTCTATGCTCTTGTTGATTTCTTTTTCAGAAGCCGAAACTTTGTAGTGAGGCGCTTCATATTTAGCCAAATCAATAGTAAACTCAGGCTCGTAACCTACTTCGAAAGCTACTTCCAACTGCTCTGCATTATGATTGAAATCATTCACAGGCTGTGGAACCGGCTGACCAACTAATCTTAGTTTGTTTTCGTTGATATAGTTATTTAAAGCATCAGAAACTTGTTTGTTGATTTCTTCGAATGCAATCCCTGCTTCATATTGCTTTCTAACCATACTCAAAGGCACTTTCCCTTTTCTGAAACCAGGAACTTGTGCATTTTTAGCATAATTAATCAATTGCTTTTCTACTTTTTCTTTGTAGTCAGATTTCTCCAATGTTACTGTAAGCAATGCACTTACATCATCATGGTTTTTTGCGGTAACCTTCATTATTGATTAAAATTTTAGGTTGCAAAAATATGAATTTTTTATTAAAACAAGACATTCCTTTTGTTATAATACGTTAAAATAAAAAAGACATTACCGAAATAATGTCTTTTATACTATTAAAAATTTGTCTGAGTTAACTTTTAGTGTGTATCAACAGTAATGTCTACATCACTTTCGCCTCCCTGAGTTTGCCCCAACTGGTTGGTAGCAGAAGGATAGTTTTGATTTACAGAAGTAGGCGCATGAATCAATTTAATATTCATTTTTCCTGTAGATTGTGTAGAATTAATGGTCCATTCTGTTTTTAACCCTATTTTGTTTCCATCTGTTCTTACAATGTCGTTTGCAGCTCTCAAGACAACAATATCAGCATTTGCAGGTGCAAAAGTGATAAAATGATGATCTTTTTCTTCTACAATTTCATCTGAAGAATGGTAATGGTCGTCATGCTTGATCTGGAAATCCAGTACAGCAGTATAGGTATCTCCCTGATGCAAGTGAAGGTGAGCATCTGCAACTCCGCCAATTACGTTTACCGTTTGAATATCTGCAGCATCGGCTTTATTGGTCAATGTTAAAACCACTTTACCAATCTCGTCATGCTCATGGATATCTTCCGGGATATCATCATCTCCGTTTCTACATGATAAGATAAAAACTGTAGCTAAAAGTAATAGTGTTATGTTGAATAATTTTTTCATTTTAAATTTAATTTTAAGTATTAATAATTAGAAATTGTATTTCAGAGTAACGATAAAGTTTCTACCGGATTCCGGCATAAAATATCTCAGTCTGTTTAGATATTCACGATACTCTGTATTAAAAATGTTATTGATTCTGAAATTTAGATTCAGATTTTTAAATAGGTCTGCACCTACAGATGCATTGAATAATGTGTAAGCTGAAGGAGGTGTACTGAGATCAAGTTCTTCATTGAATGTAGTTCCATCTTCAATAAAATCAAGATTTTGATTTCTGATCGGGAAACGTTTCTGTCTGAACACACTTTCGTTTTCCAAGCGTACATAGAAGTTTTTGGGTATATTCAGTTTAAACTCAACCGCATTTCTCAGATTAGCCGGCATCATCAAGATCAAAGGCTCGTCATGGGTAAGATCATCTCCTTTTAATGCACTAAAACTCGTATTCCATTTTAAATTATCAAGAATATTAAGTTCCGCATCGGCGTCAATTCCGAAAATTCTGGCTTTAATCTGCTGATAACTCCAAACCGGGAAAACTCCTCTGTTTGAAGATTCGATACCCGTTGGCACCTGATTGATAAAGCTGTCTGAAATCATATAATAAGGATTCACCTCAACGTGCAATCCTTTCAAAACATTGAATTTCCCAATCATCGAAAGGTTAGCATTATAAACCGTTTCTTTCTGAATAGATAAATCTCCTTCCTCGATAATTGCAGCAGAATGATGAAGCCCGTCAGAGAAAAGTTCTGCAGGGTTCGGAGTTCTGTCTGCTCTTGCGAAGTTTAATTTAAATTCAAAATTATTATCGGGCTTATAATTGAATCCCAAATTGGCAGAAAAATTATGATAATCTAGGATAGGACGCGTCAAAATTCTGCTGTCGACTTCCTGTACAAAGAACTGGGGATAACGACTTGCAAATTTTTCGTTCCAGTCTTTTGCATCATAATATTTGTAAGCATCATATCTGCTGAAATCATATCGCGCCCCGGCTTCTGCATTTAGCGTTGAACTGAATTTATATTTAAATACAGAAAAAGCACCTGCATCATACTTATAATAATCAGGAATTAAACGTCTTGCTTTCGTTGCAGGATTTGGGTAATTATCCTGAAAACCTGCCGAAAGACCACTTTCTAAACTCCAGTTTCCTCTTTCTAAAAGATGGGTAAGACTGGCAGAATGCGTAATCAACCGCAGATCCATCGAAGGAAGTTCATTGAGCTCTCCTCTTCTGATATCAAATTCCTTACGGCGATTCAATTGAAAACTATACTGAAAGCTTAGTTTTCCAAAGTTTTCAAAACGTTTGTAGGCCGACAGTTTTGCAATATGATGCTCAACTTCCTGTTTAGGATTCACAATATCATAACTGAAATTATCAAGATAATAAGGCTGTCCGAACTTGAAGACGTTTCTGAAATCTACATTATTTCCTAAATGCGCACCTTTGAAAATCCCGAATTCCTGATTGATTCCGCTGTATGAAACATCGAAACCCTGCATAAAACCATGATTTCCAAACGAGAAATTAAAAGAATTTATTTCAGCTCCTGTATTTTGAAGCGTGTGATGTGGAATATATAAATCTCCCAACTTTTTATAACTCCCGCCTGTTTTTACAAACCATTGGTTAGTCCACGTTTTAGCTGCGTTTGCTGATATTTCACCTCCTCTACCATTAGAAATACCGGAAAGTTTTATATTTCCCATAATGGTATCTCTTTTGGGCAAAACTGCAGGTTCCAAAACTACTGCTCCACCTACAGCATCGCTTCCATACTTCAATGCAGAAGCACCTTTCACGACATCGATGTGCTCAAAATCATTTACATCCACATTGGGAGCATGCTCTACACCCCACTCCTGTTCCGCCATTTTCACGCCATTGTTCACGATTGCAATTCGGCTTCCATACAAACCATGAATTACAGGTTTTGAGATATTATTACCTGTTTTAAGTGCCGTAACTCCAGATATTTTCGATAACAAATTCCCCAAGTTTTCTGTAGAATTTCTTTCGATTTCCGTTTTATCAAGTGTTCGCATAATCACAGAACCTTTCGTTTTGTGGCTTCCGTGTATGGTTACGGTTTCTATATCACCCGTATGGTGCTCTAAAGTAATTGCTAAATGCAAATCTCTGTTGACTCCTACATTTTCAGTATAATCATCACACAGAGCATGTTTAGCAATGAGCTGATAATTTCCTGCAGGAATATTTTTAAATGAAAACTCTCCTTTTTTATTGGTATTGGCTATAAAATCTCCGATTTTTACCACTGCATTTTCAAGCATGGTTTTATCGTGAAAATCCTGAACAGTTCCCGCTACCGTGTAAGTTTTCTGTGCGTTTGTTATTGCAAATCCGCAAAGGATAAGCAGTACACTATATATCAATTTCATTGTAAATAGATTGATTGGGTATGTTTCAAACTACTCATTATTATAAATGAATAACATGAAAAATACATCCGTTAAAAATTTTGAATTGGATTTTTTACTTGAAACTGTAAACCTTTACGTTCAATTTTGAATCATTAAGATTTTATCGAAGTAGTTTAGAATAAGTAAATTCAGCTTAGTTTTTTAAGAGATACCTAAAAAAATCTATATGACTCTCTCAATGAAACTTAACTCCTAAATTACCTTAACGGTTTAAAAAGTCTAGTTTAATTAAAATAACATCATGCAGCTAAAACTATTCAAATTTGAAAAATTTAAAGCAAAAAAAATCCGAAAAAGAATCTATTGATTATGAAATTGCGGGAGGTCCGCGAAGTTGAAATGAAAATTTAGTTTGTGACCAGATTTTTTCCTGTACAGCAAAAACCTGCTCTACCTCATGAGTATGTTTGATCAAAGTGAAACTAAATTCGTCTGGTAATAAAGTATTTCCTGTTGCTAAGAAATGACAAGCCAAACAGTCGCCTGCTTTTTCTTTCGCATCAGTTTTTGAAATAGAGTTTTCAGTTTTTTTAAGATTGAAATGCTTAAAATCTGCAGACTCATGGCTGTGAAAGCTTGAAGAAAAGAGCGCAAAGAAGTAAATCCCAAGCATCAGCTTTGAGATAAAATTCTTTAATTGTCTACCTTTCTTAGAAATCATTGGGCAAAATTATAAAAATAAATTAAAAACTTAGATAAAGTTTTATTAAAATACTTTGAATAATATGTAGAAATGAATGCTGTTTTGTTACAAACCATCCAAAAAAATATTTTGAGACGCTTCGAGAACCTCAGACATCTTTAATACTAACTGTTTTCTTTATCCTGTTTGTCATTTCGTAGGAATCTATGCGGAATTTTTAGAGATTGAATTGTAAAAATCAAAGTTTAGATTCCTACGGAATGACAAATGAGACGGATATTTTTTAGTATTTAATTAGAAATTAATCCAATTGTGTTCCCAAATGTTCCCATTCCTGCAATGCAAGGTCGAGATCTTCTTTGGTTTTATTGTATTTTTCTAACGTTTCTTCAGAAGGATTTTCTTTGGTGAAAGACGCTTCGAAATTTTCGATTGCAGTTTCCAGTTCAGAAATTTTTTCTTCTACTTTCTTTAGTTTATTCTGAATACTTTTTTGCTCTTTGCTTACCATCACAGTCGATGGCACATCAGCTTTTGGTTCCACTTTAACCTCAACCTTAGCCTTAACATCATCCGTGTGAAGTTTTGCCTTCTCTGCAGAAATTTCTCTAATGCTTTCTTTCTGTCTGAAAACAAGATATTCGTTGATATCGCCTAAGAATTCTTTCATTTTACCGTCACGGAATTCGTAAATCTTGTCACAAAGCCCTTGTAAAAATTCTCTATCGTGAGAAATCACGATTAAAGTACCTTCAAATTTCTGTAAAGCCAATTTGATAATCTCTTTAGACTGAATATCCAAGTGATTGGTAGGCTCATCCATAATCAATGTGTTGAAAGGACGAAGAAGCAATTTACAAAGCGCCAAACGGTTTCTTTCACCTCCGGAAAGTACTTTTGTCTTTTTATTTACAGCTTCACCCTGGAAAAGGAAAGATCCCAATAAATCTCTAACTCTTGGTCTTGTTTCTTCGGTTGCTGCATCTTCAGCTTCTTCCTGAACGGTTTTGTTTGGCGTTAAAACTTCCTCCTGATTTTGAGCAAAGTAACCTATATTGACGTTATGGCCTAAATTCCAGCTTCCTGAATAATCTTTTATATCTCCTGAAAGAATTTTTGCCAGAGTTGTTTTCCCTTGTCCGTTTTGTCCAAGAAGAGCAATTCTGTCGCCTCGTTGAACGATAAAATCTACATCATCAAAAATTTGTTTTTCTCCGTAAGATTTTCCAAGATTTTCGGCTTCGAAAATAACTTTTCCGGGAACCTGTGACTGTACGAAACGGATATTGAATTTAGAAACGTCTTCGTTATCCACTTCAATACGCTCTATTTTATCTAATTTTTTAATCAAAGACTGCGCAAAAGAAGCTTTTGTAGCACTTGCACGGAATTTGTTGATGTTATCTTCCATCTGCTTGATTTCCGCATCCTGATTCTTTTTAGCCTGAATCAGCTTTTCACGACGGTCTTCACGCATCACCAAATATTTAGAATAATTGGCTTTATAATCGTCTACTTTTCTGTTGTTGACATCGAAAGTTCGGTTACAAACAGCTGTCATAAACTGTTTATCGTGACTTACCAGAAGAATTCCTCCAGGATAATCTTTCAAAAAGTTTTCAAGCCAAATGATCGATTCCATATCCAGGTGATTGGTAGGCTCATCGAGAAGCATCAAATCATTTTTCTGAAGCAGCAATTTTGCCAATTCGATTCTCATTCTCCAGCCTCCGGAAAATTCGTCAGTTATTTTTTGGAAATCATCCGCTTTAAAACCTAAACCAAACAAAACTTTTTCGATATCACCTTCCAGATTATAGGCATCGTGATGCATCAAAAGATCATTCAAATCGGTCATTCTGTTGATCAAATCTGTATAAGAATCACTTTCATAATCGGTTCTTACTGTCAATTGATGATTTATTTCTTCCAGTTCATCTTTCCATGCATTAATTTGCTCGAAAGCCTGCATGGTTTCATTCCAGACAGTTCTTCCTTTCACAAAATCAAGATCCTGCTTCAGGAAACCGATGGTAATATTTCCTTCAGGAACTACGTTTCCTTCATAGAAAGTAATTTCGCCGGAAAGCATCTTCAGAAGCGTAGATTTCCCCGCTCCGTTTTTACCGACCAAACCAATTTTATCATCCTTTTTGATGGTGAAATTTACGTTTTGAAATAAATAATTACCTGAATGATGTAATCCTAAACCCTGAACAGAAAGCATTTGAAATGAATATTAAAAGTGAATATTGAATATGAATCTTTTTCGGGTGCAAAAATACGGAAAAGAAATGAATGACAGGAAAATAAAAAAAGAGCCGTCAAAAATGACAGCTCCCCGCTAAATTTTTAAAAACATTTGCCTAGAATTTATTTCAGAAACTCAGCAGGTGTATTTACTCATTACTAAAGAAAAAAACTCCGTTAAAATAAGCACAGCAAAATAACGCAGTAAAATAAAAAGTATAATGAGTAGAAATACCCAAATATAAAAATCCGTATAAATACGGATTATATGTTTTTTTTAAGCAGGAGAATAAATATTGTTAACAATGGCGTAAATCACAATTCCAACTGTATTTTTAGCGCCAATTTTTTCGATAGCTCTTTGCCGGTGACTTTCTACCGTTCGTGGGCTAATAAAGAGTTTTTCTGCAATCTCGTGATTGGTAAACTCCTGGCAAATCAACTTCACGACGTCTTTTTCTCTTTCAGAAAGATCATCATCCATACTAAAGAGTGACTTTTTTTTGGAAGTACTATTCATGTAAGAAAGAAGCATCTCATGATCTTCATTCGTAAAGAAAATGCCGTTTTCGAAGACTTTCGATATCGCTTCTATAAATAATTTTTTATCGGAATTTTTCGGCAGGAAGGCAGAAACCCCCAACTTGACCATATAGCCAAGAACCGATGTTTTGTAATGGGACGAAAGGATAATAATTTTAAGATCGGGATATTTGTCTTTGAGAATCTCCACCAATTCGAAACCGTTCATAGGCTGCATCTGAACGTCAACTAAAGCAATATCCGGGAAATCTTCTGTGGGACACTTCTCAAGATTCTCAAGAAATAGGTTTCCGTTATTTGCCATCATCGTTACCGAAAAGTTTTTTTCTTTTGACAACAGCATTTTTACTCCTTCAAGAATCAACTGCTCATCATCAACCAAGGCAATTTTTATATGGTGGCTCATTATTTTTTCTGAATTTTAAATATTAATCGACTTCCTTTATTTATGATACTTTTCCATTTGAATTGGGCATCCATAGACTGTAGCCTTGATTCTATATTTTTGATTCCCATTCCTTTTTTCACCTTTTCATAATCAAATCCCTGTCCGTTATCAAAGATAACAATTCCTGTAAAATCTTTAAAATCTTTAATGAGAATATCAATTTTATCTGCACTTGAATGTTTGATCACGTTTGTTGTAAACTCCTGTATTATCCGGTAAATCTGAACTTCTATGAAAAGATCTTTCTGAATGTATTGTGGGGAAACAAAAAGTGAAATACTGATTCTTGCCGACAAATTGGTAATCAGCTCTTCGATATACAAAATCAAGCCTAATCTTTCTAAATTCACAGGATAAAGCGAGTGCGAAATATTTCTGGTACTGTCTATTAATTCTGAAATCTGATTAGCAATAACTTCAGAAGTAGAATCATCTTCGATATCAAGATTATTCAGCCATAAAGAGAGAATGTTTAATCTGTTTCCTATATCATCATGCACTGAAATCGCAATTCTTTTACGCTCTTCTTCCTGCACTTTGGTATTTTCTAAAACCAGCTTTTTCTGATGCTGAATTTCTGCTAAATTCTGCATTTCTTTTTCTTTTATAATACGGTCTACAAAAGTTTTGTAAGCCATCAATATAAAAAACACGATAATTGCAAGTGTTACAATTATCAGAATAAGCAGATTGATATTTAAGGTTACTTCTTTAATTTTAAAAAGGTATATACGATTGAACAATAAAGAAAAGTTGACAAAACATTATTCACACCCATTATTAAATAAACACTTTCTGTAGACAAATTAACGAATTGCGACAATACCACAAAAATAAGCACAGAAACCGAATAATAAAAAAAGATACTTGCATCAACCAAAATAAACCGATCTATATTTTTTCCTGATTTAATTTGCTGGATAAGAAATGTAGCAACAAGGCATATTATAGCCAGATTAGAAATAATTTTTGCCAAATCATAATTAAAACTAATTTTCAACCCATAAATAACAAACAGAAACCCGATCGATAAAAGCCCTGAGAGGATTAAAAAAATTTTATTTAAATTAAGCTTCCTAATAAAAAGTCCTGTTAAAAGCCAAAATTCTCCGGCAATAAAAAAATGATATAAAAACGAAGTGTCATCTGACTCTAATATGTACGGCAGCGTAAAACTGCAGAATTCAATTAAAAAAAGAAAAACAATATAATAGGTATATTGTTTTTCTTTTCTATTTAGAATGGTAAATTTCCAAAATATTAGAAAAATGAGGGCTACAAGTAGTCCGTAATTGATAAACAAAAATGTTTTGTAAAATTCTACCATTTTATCAATTATTCATCAATCCCAAAATCTGGTATTTTACAGATCGGAGGACACGGCTTTGCATAGTCATATGTATTTGAAATTGTTTCTACACTTCCGCCTAAGTTATTATGCACACCAATAAATATAAGTGCCGGAAGCTGCTTCTGATAGATCTCAGAATATTTTAACCCAAAAGAACACACAAAGCTGAATTGTTGATCTCCATTGCAGATCTTGTCTGCAGGAACATAGAATTTGTTAAAGATACCCTTACCTCCGTTTTGTTTATATTCTGCATAAAACCAATCTTGCCCGTTATTTTGCCAAGATTCAATCGAGTCTACTGCTTTATCCTGCTCCATGATTGGTTTGTTAGCAATCGGATAATACATATCAGAATCATTATCGATCTTACGCATATCTTTTGATAATACTACTTTTTTCACAACGGAATAGGTTTGAGTTTCCGTCAATGTAATATCTTCCTTTAAAGGTTCAAAAACAGAATAAGGGACTTCGCCAACGGCTATTCTATTCCCTTTTTCATCAAGTGCGCTGAGCATAATGCTTAAGCGACCTTCAACAACACCTACTTCAGCACAAAATTCTTTGTTTGCATTTGTTTTTCTAAGCCAGTCTACCTGCTCAGTTGAGATATTAAATATATGATTTGCAGGAAAAAGCTCTTCAAGACTTCTCAAATTTGTCTTCGCATACACCCATCCCTCCATTGCTGTGGTATACTGTTCTCTGTTTAAGTTTTGCATAGATAAAAGTTTTTTTTAGTTTAAGCGATAAAATTATTGAATCTGCCTAAGCTATCCAAACATTGCATGAATAAATAATAATTATTTAATAATTTCTCACCGTCACATGAAAACAGCTTTGTTGTTTTTCTTTAATATAATAAATACGGCCTGCATTGACATAGTATTTTAAAACTTTTTCTAATGCAGCCTCCATTTTTGGGTTATTCCTTAAAACCCCATTAAATCTGACATATGAAATATCGAATGAATTACCGTAATTGTGTGAACTTATCCCCAAACTCGCATTAGAATTTACCCTTCTCAATCTGCATTGATCTTCCAATGTTCTGGTAATCGATGAAACTGTAAAAGTATGGCCTTTTGTTTCTTTACTGAATCGTGCACCAATTTTTTCTAATGTAGCTTTCCCTTTAGAAACCATCCATGCTCTGCTGTAATCTAGCTTCTGGACTTTATACCCTTTACCCGATTTTTTAATTGAATGAAATTTTCCGCTGTTAATGTATTTCTGAACCGTGCCTGTTGTTTTCAATAATTTCACATTAAAGCTTTTTGAAGCATCTAAATGTGGCTTATAAAGCGGGGTCGCCTCAACTTTTAACACTTCCGAAAGATCATAGCAAGGCAACACTTTTTTGGATTGCTGACTGTGAAAAATTTGATTAAAAAATAAAGGGATTATAAATAGATACTTCCTCATTAAATATCATTTAAAATGTAAAACGGATAAATATTGACTTTCTTACGTTCAAAGATATTAATTTAATGCAATGACATACTATTTTACGATTAAAAAAAATACCTTAAAAAAAGTTAATTAACATATATACCCTCAAAAATAAATCCAAAATTATGTAATAATAAATACTGAAAATAAAAAATCATTGAATTATTTATTTTTGTAAATTAGCTTACTAATCATAAAAATACAATAAGAGATGATTTCAAAAACCTCAAAATTCGTAGCTGAGATGTTCGGCACTATGGTCTTGGTCTTAATGGGTTGCGGAAGCGCTGTAATCGCAGGCGCAGACGGAACTACAGGAGTAGGACTTTTAGGAATTTCTTTCGCATTTGGTCTAAGTGTTGTTGCAATGGCTTATGCAATTGGCCACATTTCGGGATGCCATATCAATCCTGCAATTTCTATCGCAATGGTTGCTGCAGGAAGAATGAAAATGGGCGAAGCAGTTCGCTACGTTATTGCTCAGATTTTAGGAGCCATTATTGGAGCAGGTATTCTTTATCTTATTTTCACGAATCATCCCGGCGCAGAAATGAAACCGTGGGCTTTAGGATCCAACGGTTGGGGAACAGGCTACCTCGATCAATACAATACTCTTGCGGCTTTTGTTGCAGAATTTGTTTTCACTTTCATCTTTTTGATGGTAATTTTAGGATCAACTTCCACAAAAAATATCAATGGTGGATTTGCAGGCTTAGCAATTGGATTTTCTTTGGTTTTAATTCATATTGTTGGAATTAAAATAACTGGAGTTTCTGTAAATCCGGCAAGAAGTATCGGCCCGGCAATATTTGCTGGTGGCGAAGCTCTTACTCAGCTATGGCTATTCATTGCAGCTCCCGTCTTAGGAGGGATTTTCGCAGCATTTACGTATAATTTTATGATAGAAAAACCAGAATCAGCAAATTAATAAACTTCTATATAAAAATCAATTCCTGTCTTTTTGGCAGGAATTTTTATTTTGCTTTCTTGATCTCAAAAGGATTTTTAAAGATCAGCTCTTCATGTTTTCCTTTCACCTCCATTTTTTTATATAATAAATTAAGTGCCATTTTTCTTATAAATAGATCTTTATCAGTGAGGCTCCAATAAGAATCTTGATGAACTTTCACAGGTTTTCGGATTAAATAAAATTCGGTTTCCCAAGAATCTACATTGTGATAAAACTCAATAATTCCGCAATGTTCAGGAATCGCAGAATGCTCAATCATTCCCATTGGTAAAAGAAAGCTGAAAGAATTGCAGATATAATCGCCGCAATAAATTTTATCATGCTTTAGAAATTTCTCACCGGTCGAAGCATTAACATATGATTTTTTAAAATCATTTTTAAAATCACTTTTAGACAATTTAATTTCTATTTCGTGACTGAAACCTTCAGCATTAATCACCAAAATATCCGCTTCCCAATCTGCCTGAAAATGATTGGTCAACACAATTTCCTTCTCAAAATCACATTGAGAATGAATATAAGCATGAACCAGTTCCTCTATTTTTAACATTAATTACTTTTAAGAAATAATTATTAAACTCTAAAATTCTCCCATTCTAAAAACCCTCCAACCCAATCAGCTCACCAACAAACTGCAACCCCGAATATCTGAATGATCAATTCTTCCTAAAACCTGAAATTTATCGCCTGCAATTTTCCCTAAATCCTGAGTGGCAATAAACGAACACGAGTGAATATTTGCCAAATCGATGATATTAATCGCTCCGGTTTTCCCATCTTTTTCATAACTGAACGGATCTTCTACATTTCGTATTAAAATACGCATCCAGTTTGGACATTGATATTCGTTTTGTCCTAAAGAATATGCCTGCGAAAGAAGCTCGGTCATAGAATATTCAGAATAAATTTTGTCGGTTTTAAAGCCTTCCTGCAAAATTACCAATAATTCATCTTTGGTCATTTCTTCTTTTCTGCCTTTCATCCCACCGGTTTCAATCACAGTAAGCGTATTAGAAAACCGGAGTGTCTGCGAGTTTGAATTACAGAAATCCAGAAAGTCTAAAAGCGCAAAAGAAACTCCGAAGAGAATGACTTTTTTATCTTTTAGATCATTCAAAAGTTTAAATAAATCTTCATGATTGTAAAGGAAGTATCCATTTTCAGGTTTTCCCGATTTTTTCATTAAAAAATCAACCATATAAATTAACGAAGAGTTCTGTTTCTCGAGATAACTTGGCAGCAATCCGAGAAAAATAAAATCTTCAGGCTTTCCGATGAATTGTTCAAAGCTTTTATAAATACTTTCCTTATATATATTTTCGTCGGCAATGAAATGTTTAGACAAATTCATCTGCGTTGTTCCTGAACTCTGAAAAAACAGATCAGTTGAAACATTTTTATCTAAAATCTGATGATTTTTGAACATTTCGATAGGCAAAAATGGAATCTTGTCTAAACTTCTCACTTCTTCCGGATTGATTTTCAGATAATCAACAAACTTTCTGTACACTTCTATATTGTCATACTGACAACGAAATGTCCTGAGTGATGCAGCCAAAAAGTCATGCTCTGTCTTTATGTCGAATATATTTTCCAATGATATAAATATTTTAAAACCTCTTATTAGCTCAAAATGAAGCATTTATTATAACAAGCATAGCTTTTAATTATTTTTTAATATTAAAATTAAAGATTTGGTCGGGTTATTGCAATTGAAACCCCGGAATATGGATTAGTAATAAAGGTTTAAACCTTTATTTCGGAAATTACCTCATTTATGGGGTAATTTTTTTTATTCCTGTTTCTCAAAAGTTTTCAATTGAAAGTCGTATTCGAAAACTCCGTAGGTGAAATAGGAAATCCAGTCTCCCAGATTGATGTATTTTGAATTTTCAGCTAAATCTAAAACCATCGGCAAATGACGGTGGCCATAAATAAAGTAGTCAATTTTTTCTGTTTCGAGCTTCTTTTTAGAATAGATAATTAAAAACTCTTTGTCCTCACCCAAAAAAGCTTTGTCTTCATCCCCCGAAATCATTTTGTTTTTCTGAGACATATACAACGCAATTTTCATCGCAATATCGGGATGCAGCCATTTAAAAAACCACTGCGCAACAGGATTTGTAAAGACTTTTTTCATTCTTTTATACCCTTTATCTCCAGGTCCCAAACCATCACCATGTGCTAAAAGAAACTGTTTTCCGGAAATTTCAAAATATTGTTTTTTATAAAAAACAGTGCAGCCAATCTCTTCTTCAAGATAATCTTTCATCCACAAATCATGGTTGCCTACAAAAAAATAAACCTGAATATCACGATCCTTCAATTCGGCAATTTTTCCTAGAACACGTACATAACCTTTTGGAATCACGTGATTCCATTCGTGCCAAAAATCAAAAAGATCACCCATTAAAAATAAAACCTGAGCATCTTCTTTGATCTCATTCATCCATCGGATAAATTTTTCTTCACGCACTTTGCTCTCCTTAGGATTGGGAGCTCCAAAATGCTGATCTGAAGCAAAGTATACTTTTTTTCCCGGCTCTAAATTGATGGTTGTTTTAAGCACCTTTTATATTTTAAATTCAGTAAAAAAATATTAATTATCTTCTGCAAACCATTCTCCGTAAGAGTTTTCGGTTTCGTGAAGTTTTAGATATGCTAAAGAAATTCCTTCCGGAAGTTTTGATTTTACTTTTGCAGCGATGGCGTACAACATATTTTCGCAGGTTGGCTGAAAAGTACAGTAGATCACTTTGTGACCCTGGTTTTCTAAACCTTCACCCAATTCTCTATGCGGAGAAACTCCGTTAATTAAAACAGCATGGTCCCAAACATCAACGATCTCAGACTTTACAATATCTTTAATATCGCCAAAATCTACCACCATTCCGTTTTTAGGATTTTCAAGATCATTTACAGGTTTTCCTTTCACAGTGACGAAAAGCTTATAAGAATGCCCGTGCATATTTTTACATTTTCCGTCATAATTGTACAAAACATGAGCAGTTTCGAATGTAAAAATTTTTGTAATACGTATCATAGCGCAAAGATAAGGAAATTCAATATTTAAACGAATAACCTTTCCTTCGACTTTATTTTTAATTAAACTAAAACACCATAGAAATAGCTACGATAAGCACAATCGGCACCACAATAAAAGCAATTGGTAAGATAAGATTGACGATTGCTTTTCCTATCGAAAATTTCTGTACCTCAGAAAGCCCGATCACCGTAAAAACAAGAGATGTAAGTGATAAAAGAATTTCCATGGCAAATGAAATCCAAAAAACGATACTTCCCGCAATACCGGATTCGAGATAATCTGAATTATTTTTAAAATAACCGAGACCGTAAACTGCAATCTGTAAAAATACAAACACCAATCCGATGATTGAAGGAATCATTGCATAAGCCATCATCCGGTAAATTGAAGATGTATTTCCTGCGCCGTTTAGCCATTTGCCTGTCCAGCTTAATAGCGCGGCATAAATGTAGTAGGAAATCCAGCCCAACATTCCTCCCAGAATAACACAGCCAAAAACAATTGAAAACATAGAAGAATGGTCACCCATATCTTTTGAAGAGGCACGATCAAAAGCTCTTACCATACCCGCAAAAATCATCAGAATGTATAAATATTTTTCGTACTGAGTATCATTTATAAATTTGAAAATCCTTCTTGGCTCAGTCCAGATTTTTGTAAAAATATCTTTATCGGTAAGGACATCGTACTTTTCGAACTCTTCAAAATGATCTTCTGTATATTTTGTTTCCATGTAGTTTTATAGATGCACGAAAATAAACATATTTATCAAAAATCAAAGTAAACTCAGCCAATTCTCATCCAGCCTCTTAATTTTCTGCGTATTTTTATCAATAAAAACCCAAAGCGTAAGAGAATCGACAACCAAAACATCATTGCAGTAAAACTCAACTTTTCTGGGCTGCCGGATTCCTTCCGGTGGTTTTGGATACGTTTTTACCGTAATTAAATCTCCTAAATAGACCTGTTTTTTATATTGAATATGATGATCGAGAAGCATCCAGATATCATCCGGGAAATCTAGTTTATGTTTTACAGAATCCCAATGTTCAGCGGCAATTTCTTCTACCCATTTTACATATTGCACATTATTCACGTGATTATTTAAATCGATATACTCTTCTGTAATTTTTATTTGCTTTTCAAAAATCAAACTCATCTTCTTCAAATATTTACTCAAAAATAAGGCATAAAAAATAAAACCTCCTCAATGAGAAGGTTTCAAATAACTAAATTTATTTAGAATGGAACTTATTAATATTTTTCTTTTGGAAAACGCAAAGGTGCAAGGAAATCTACAAAGCATTTCTTTTAATGTGCAAAGATTTTATCTTTGATTTTCTTGCGCCTTAAAACGTTATAATTTAATTAAGTTTTGCGCCTTTGCGTTTTTCCAACAAATTATTACTATTTTTTTAATGAAACTGTGCCGTTTCTGTAGAATCTTTCATCGCAAAAGTGGCCGAAGAACCGCTTGTCACAACATTCTGAACTTCATCAAAATATCCTGTTCCGACAAAAGACTGGTGCTTCACTGCTCTGAAACCTTTTTGCTGCAAAGCAAATTCCCGCTCCTGCAATTCAGAATAACCTGCCATTCCTTTTTCTTTATATGCCAAAGCCAATTCAAACATCGCCGTGTTCAACGCATGGAAACCTGCCAGCGTAATAAACTGAAATTTATAGCCTAATTTGGCCAATTCTTCTCTGAAATTCAGCATTTCTTCAACACTTAATCTCGCTGCCCAATTGAACGATGGCGAACAATTATAAGCCAGCATTTTTCCAGGATATTTTGCGTGAATTCCTTCTGCAAACTTTTTAGCCTGCTCCAAATCAGGATTTGAAGTTTCCATCCAGATTAAATCTGCGTAAGGAGCATATGATAAACCTCTGTCGATTCCCTGTTCTACTCCATTTTTCACCACATAAAAACCTTCAGAGGTTCTTTCGCCTGTTACAAATTTTTTATCTCTGTCATCAATATCTGAAGTCAGTAAATCCGCAGCATCAGCATCTGTTCTTGCAATAATTAAACTTGGAACACCCAAAACATCAGCCGCCAAACGAGCTGAAATCAGTTTATTGATCGCTTCCTGCGTCGGCACCAAAACTTTTCCGCCTAGATGACCACATTTTTTAGCAGAAGATAACTGATCTTCAAAATGTACGGCCGCAGCGCCAGCTTCAATCATTTGTTTCATTAATTCATAAGCATTCAGATTTCCGCCAAAACCAGCTTCTGCATCGGCAATGATTGGAATTAAATATTCTTTTTCTCCGCCTCCGTTTACCGATTGTATTTGATCTGCTCTCAACAAAGCATTATTAATTTTCTTCACAACAGAAGGCACTGAATTCGCAGGATACAATGATTGATCAGGATACATTTCACCAGATAAATTCGCATCTGCCGCAACCTGCCATCCTGAAAGATAAATAGCTTCTAAACCTGCGTCAACTTCCTGTACCGCTTGATTTCCGGTTAAAGCTCCCAATCCTGCAACGAAGTCCTGAGAATTCAGTTTATCCCAAAATTTCTTTGACATTTCAGTCGCAATCGTATAATCTAATTTGTAAGAACCACGAAGCTTTAAAACATTTTCCGCTGTATAAGGTCTTTTTACACCGCTCCAACGTGGGTTTTCCAGCCAGTCTTTTTCTATTTCCTGTATTTGATCTTGTCTTGTTTTCATACTATTTATGATTTAATTATTTGTTGATGTTAATTACAGTTAGTTAGTTAGTTAGTTAGTTAGTTAGTTAGTAGCTCCTAAATCGCTTTAAACACTCAGACACTACAACCCCTCAAACTCACACACTCTCCCACTTAAATAAAGGGATATGCTTTTAGGGTTAAAAATTCTTCGAAGTTTTCACAGAAAATCAATTCGTTGAAAAGCTCTTTTGCCAGATTAAATTTTCCATTTTTGAAACGTTCTTCACCTACATATTTTTCGATGCGTTCCAATTCTTCAAATTCCCACTGCAAAATCATTCCTCTCGTCAATGTTCTGTCATCATTTAATATCGCTTCATTTTTCAGCCATTGCCAGATTTGGGTTCTCGAAATTTCTGCTGTTGCTGCATCTTCCATCAGATTATAAATAGCTGCTGCTCCAATTCCCGTTAACCAGGATTCGATGTAAAGAATTCCGACATTGATGTTTTTACGAATTCCTTTTTCGGTAATTTCACCTTTTGGAATTTCCAGCAAGTCACATTCTGTAATTTGATAATCAAACTTTTTATCGATTTGATTTTTTTCTGGCATAAATTGATCAAAAATATCTTTCGCTACAGAAACCAAAGCCGGATGCGCCACCCAAGTCCCGTCATGACCGTTTTTCACTTCTCGTTCTTTATCATTTCTTACTTTTCCGAAAGCCTGACTATTCGCTTCATAATCATTTTTAATAGGAATTTGTGCCGCCATTCCGCCAATTGCGTGAACATTTCTTTTGTGACATATTTCAATTACTCTTTTGGAATAAGCACTCATAAAAGGTGTCGTCATAGTTACCTGATCACGATCGGGAACGATAAACTCTGGAAGATTTCTGAATTTTTTAATGAATGAAAAAATATAATCCCAACGTCCGCAATTCAAACCGGAACTGTGTTCTTTTAATTCAAATAAAATTTCGTCGATCTGAAAAGAAGCCGTAATTGTTTCAACTAAAACTGTAGCTTTAATAGAACCTTGCGGAATCCCAATATAATTTTGAGCAAAAATAAAAACATCATTCCACCAACGGGCTTCTTTGTAATGTTCTAATTTTGGAAGATAAAAATAAGCTCCACTTCCGTTTTCCTGCAACCTTTTAATATTTCTGAAAAAGTAAATTCCAAAATCGATTAGCGAAGCCGAAGCTGCCTCACCATTAATTTCAACATGTTTTTCATTTAAATGCAAACCTCTCGGACGAACCAGCAAAACAGCCGTTTTCTCATTCAAATGATAAGATCTTCCCTGTTCATTTTTAAAATCAATTCTTCGGCTAATTGCATCCGAAAGATTGATCTGTCCTTCCATACAATTCTTCCAGGTTGGCGAATTGCTGTCTTCAAAATCTGCCATAAACGTTGACGCGCCAGAATTAAGAGCATTGATTATCATTTTTCGATCAACCGGTCCGGTAATTTCCACTCTTCTGTCGAGCAAATCTTCCGGAAGCGGAGCACAAACCCAGTTTCCGTTTCTTATTTCTTTAGTTTCAGGTAAAAACTTCGGAAGAATTCCTTGATCAAATTCCTGTTGCGTCTTTTTTCTTGCTTCTAAAAGATCAATTCTCTTTTGATTAAAATTTTGATGGAGCTCTACCAAAAAATCGATTAAATCATCAGTGAAAATACCTTCAAACTCCTGCTGAGACTTTATTTTTAATTGTATTTTTGTTTTCATAACCTATTGATTTTCTGATTCAATATTACAAACCTAAATAAAAATTTTCACATACAGCGAACGTTCGCTAAATTTATTTTAAAAATTATTATGCTAAAAATCGCTTCTAAATATTATATTTGAATCATGAATTCTGATAGTAACTTTATCAAAACGGTTTTCGGACTGAAACTAAAACAGCAGAGACAAAAGAAAAATTGGTCTTTGCAGGATCTTGCTGTGAAGACCGGTTTATCAAAATCTTATCTCAATGAAATTGAAAACGGAAAAAAATATCCGAAACATGATAAGATTATTCAGCTTTCAGAATCTCTGAACTGTACTTTTGATGATTTGGTTTCAACAAAACTTGATAAAAGCTTAGCCCCTTTCAATGAAATTCTGCAATCTGATTTTTTTAAAAAAATTCCTTTGGATCTTTTCGGAATTAACAAAAATAATCTCATCAGCATCATTAGCGATGCTCCTAAAAAAGTAACTGCCTTTATTAATGCTCTTATCGAAATTTCACAGAATTATAATCTAGGAAAAGAGCGATTTTATTTTGCAGTTTTGCGTTCGTTTCAGGAATTGTATGATAATTATTTTCCTGAAATTGAGGATAAAGTTGTAAAATTTGCCCAAGAAAATCTGTTGGAAATCAGCAAAAACTTACAACCTGATGTTTTAGAAAAAATTCTGACTGAAAAATTCAATTACGCTATTCAATCTGAAGATTTTGAACGATACGGAACGTTGGATCATCTACGTTCATTATTTATCCCTGAAAAAAAACTGTTGCTTTTAAACAAAAAATTAGAGCAAGATCAGAAGACTTTTATTTTTGCTAAAGAAATCGGATTCAATGTTTTAGAACTAAAGAATCGTCCAAACACTTATTCATGGCTGGATTTTGGAAGTTTTGAAGAGATTCTGAATAATTTTTATGCCTCTTATTTCGCAGGAGCTTTATTGATTTCAAAAGAAAAAACAGTTGAGAAAACTTCCGAATTTTTTCTGCAAAACGATTGGAAACCCACTAATTTTGAAGATTTAATTGAAAATTTCACTCATTCGCCGGAAACATTTTATTATAGATTAACAAATGTTCTTTCTTCGGAATTAGGCATTAAAGATTTGTTTTATTTATGTCTGGTTAAAAAGAAAAATTCAGATAAAATTCAGATTTTAAAGGAATTACACCTCAATCATCAACAAGCTCCACATGCCAACGCCACGAATGAACATTACTGCAGAAGGTGGATTGCCATAAAAAACCTATATGATTTAACAGAGAATGAAACGTTAACGGATGCACAAATTTCACATTACAAAGATCAGGGTGTGAGTTATCTAGTGATTTCCACGTCACAAAAAAACCCGTTTTCGGATGGAAGCAACAGAAGTTATTGTTTAGGGATTTTATTGAATTCGCAAACTATAAAAAAGATCAATTTCATTAAATCTGAAACTTTAAAAACCATCAATGTCGGCGTGACTTGTGAATCGTGCAGTATTCCAGATTGCGAAGTCAGGCAGTCCCCGCCAATTCGTCTTGAAAAAGAATATTTTACTTCGAATATGAAAAATTCGATTGATAAGATTCGGAAGGATTTTTAGGTTGGGAGTTGGAAGCTGGATGATGGAAGTGTAATGCATTGAGAATATTTTTATAATAAAATTCTGTAAAACTTTAACATTAAGATAATTAAGGATTAAGAACTTCTATCGATTACTACTCGATGAAACAAGTGTATATTTTTTTTAGAAATAAACAAAGTTTATTTTAATTAAGAGTATTTAGGCAAGTGTCATAATAAAAGCTTTCAACTTCAAGCATCTATCTTCCAGCCATTTTCACTATCTTAGTTACAATAAACACACAAATGATTTTAGATATTTTCTTTCCGAATCGTTGCATTCATTGTAACCGGATTATTGACGGTGATTTACTTGTCTGTAATCTGTGCTTTGAACAAATTCATTTTACGCATTTCAATTTTTTTGAGGAAAATTATATTAAAGAGAAATGTAAACTTCTTTTTCCTATCGAAGATGCTTTTGCATTAATGAAGTTTGAAAAGGAAAATTTAAGCAGAAAAATCATTCACGAACTGAAATATAAAAGCCGTGAAAAAGCAGGAAAGATTTTAGCAGAATGGACAGCGGAGCGTTTAGATTTCAATAAAGAAAAACCGGATTTATTAGTTTCTGTTCCGTTGCATCCGAAGAAGCTGAAGGAAAGAGGTTATAATCAACTGCATTTGTTTACGGAAACATTATCGAGGTTTTATGGGATTCCTTTTAGTCATAATTTAATTAAAAGAAATCATTACTCAAAAGCTCAGGCATTGAAAGACAAGCAACATCGTCTGGAAACTCAGAATACTTTTTCAATTACCGAAAACATTACAGATAAACATATTTTATTGATAGATGATGTTTTCACCACAGGAAATACACTGGCTTCAATTGCCTGGGAAATTTTGAAAGCAGGAGACAACAAATTGAGTGTTTTGGTAATGGCAATGGATGAATAACACTTGTAATGTAAACACAAAATTGGTCATATTTAAAAAATACAACCAATAATTTATTTTAAAATTATCTCTGAAGTTTTTCTCCGTAACTTAAATCTCCGGCGTCACCCAAACCTGGTGTAATATATCCTTTTGATGTTAAATTCTCATCAATTGCACCTACCCAAATTTTCGCATCGGGATACGCTTTTTCGATCGTTTCTACACCTTGTCTTGAAGCAATTGCTGCAACAATGTGAAGTTGAGTTGGTGTTCCGTTCGTTAATAGATCTTTGATTGCTTCAATTAAAGAAGCTCCGGTGGCCAACATAGGATCTGCAACAATCAAAGGTCTTCCGTCAATATTCGGACAGGTAAGATAATCCTGTTTTATTGAGAAATAATCGTTGGCGTCGTGCTTTCTATAGGCTGCAACAAAACCACAATCTGCTTTATCCAAATAATTTAAAATACCTTCAAACAAAGGAACTCCGGCTCTTAAAATGGTGGTAATTACCGGTTGAACAGCAATTTCTTTAACCTTAATTGTATCTAAAGGAGTCTGAATCTCAATTTCTTTATACTCTAAACTTTTACTGATTTCAAATGCTGCAATTTCTCCGATTCTTTCCATATTTCTACGAAATCTCATTCGGTCATGCTGAATTTCTACATTTCGAAGTTCGTTAATCCATGAATTTATTAAAGAAAATTGTTGTGAAAGTATTACTGTCATTATTTTGAATAAGCTTATTGCAAAATTATGAAATAAAAAATAAATCCCTCTTAGAAAATCTAAAAGGGATTTGGTAAAATTATTTTTGTCTGAAATACACTTCGATCGGAACTCCGGTAAACCCGAATTGTTTTCTCAATTGGTTTTCAGTAAATCTCTTGTAAGGTTCTTTCACGTATTGCGGTAGATTACAGAAGAATACAAACTGCGGCGACGGCGTTGGAAGCTGTACGCAATATTTGATTTTAATGTATTTACCTTTATTTGCAGGTGGTGGAGTCTGCTCGAAAATCGGAAGCATAATTTCGTTTAATTTAGAAGTTTTAATTTTCTTCTTACGATCTTCATAAACGACCATTGCCATTTCAACGGCTTTCAAAATTCTCTGCTTCGTCAAAGCCGAAACAAACAAGATTGGAATATCACTGAATTGTCCGATTTTATCTCTGATAGATTTTTCAAAATCTCTGATTGTATTGGTTTGCTTATCTTCAACCAAATCCCATTTGTTGACAACGATTACGATACCTTTTCTGTTTTTCTGAGCAAGACCAAAGATATTCATATCCTGAGATTCCCATCCTAAAGTAGCATCAACCATGATAATAACCACGTCAGAATACTCAATAGAACGAATTGATCTCATTACAGAATAGAATTCTAAATCTTCATTTACTTTAGATTTACGACGCATTCCGGCAGTATCTACCAAAACAAACTCGTGTCCGAATTTATTGTATAACGTCTGGATACTGTCTCTTGTAGTTCCTGCAACATCAGTTACAATATTTCTATCTGCATCAAGCAATGCATTGGTCATAGTAGATTTCCCTACGTTTGGACGGCCTGCAATGGTAATTTTTGGCAATCCTTCGAAAGGATCTGTATAGTCTTTAGATGGAAAATCTCTTACAATATCATCTAAAATCTCTCCGGTTCCTGAACCTGTTGCAGAAGATAAAGTATAATATTTGTCGATTCCTAACTGATAAAATTCAGTTGCATCCACTTCTTCTTTAGCAGAATCTACTTTATTGATTACAATATAAGTAGGTTTGTTTGATCTTCTCAGCATTTCGTGGATCTCATGATCCGTATCGGTAAGGCCTTCTTCTACATTCAGCATAAAAATGATTGATGTAGCTTCGTCAATAGCCAACTGCACCTGTTTAGAAATTTCTTCCTGAAAAACATCATCGTTATTCACATCGTAACCTCCGGTATCAATTACAGTAAATTCTACACCATTCCAGTCAGATTTTCCGTAATGACGGTCTCTGGTTACCCCTGCAGTAGAGTCTACAATAGCCTCTCTTCTTTCTAACAAACGATTAAATAACGTGGATTTTCCTACGTTGGGACGCCCAACAATAGCAACAATATTTGACATAAAAAATGTTTAATAATCCTTCGACAAAGCGATAGGACAAGATTATCAATGAGTTACTCCAACTTTTGGAGCTCAATTTTTTGCAAAGGTAAGCTTTTATTATTTAAGCAGTAAAAATCTCTTTGATTATGAATATGATATTTTGAAATAGTAATTTTTATAATTCTATTTTTAATGAACTTATACTTAATCGTCATAATAACTAAAGCAAAAAAGACAGCCAAACGACTGTCTTCATACTATATGATTATTAAAAATTATTTTAAATCAAATCGATCTAAGTTCATTACTTTAGTCCAAGCTGCCACAAAATCTTTCACAAATTTCTCCTGAGCATCTGAACTTGCATACACTTCAGCTATCGCTCTCAATTCAGAATTTGACCCGAAAACTAAATCTACACGGCTGGCCGTCCATTTTGGTTGCCCAGTTGATCGGTCAGTTCCCATATACAATTCGCTATCTTCTGAAATACTTTTCCATTGCGTGCCCATATCCAAAAGATTTACGAAGAAATCATTAGTCAAAACTCCGGGACGTTGAGTGAATATTCCATTTTTGGAACCATCAAAATTGGTATCTAAAGCACGCATTCCACCAATCAACACCGTTAATTCGGGTGCAGTAAGGGTTAATAATTGCGCCTTATCAATTAATAAGGATTCTGTAGAAACAGAGAATTTTTTCTTTAAATAATTTCTAAATCCATCAGCTGCAGGCTCCAAATATCCCATTGATTCTACATCAGTCTGCTCTTGTGAAGCATCCATGCGACCCGGAGCAAAAGGAACCGTAATATTTTGTCCGGCATCTCTTGCTGCTTTTTCAACGGCTGTATTTCCTGCCAAAACAATTAAGTCAGCTAATGAAATCTTTTTATTTCCACCCTGAGCATCATTAAACTCTTTATGAAGATTTTCTAATACTCCTAAAACTTTTTGCAACTGAACAGGATTATTTACTGCCCAATCTTTTTGCGGAGCCAAACGAATTCTTGCACCATTTGCACCACCGCGTTTATCACTTCCTCTGAAAGTTGACGCAGAAGCCCAAGCCGTAGAAACCAATTCAGAAATATTTAACCCAGAATCTAATATTTTACTTTTCAGCAATTCAACATCAGCATGATCAATTAATTCATGATTTATTTCAGGAATTGGATCTTGCCAGATTAATTCTTCCGCCGGAACTTCAGGACCTAAATAACGAACTTTCGGTCCCATATCTCGGTGAGTCAATTTAAACCAGGCACGAGAAAAGGCATCTGCAAAAGCATCGGGATTTTCAAAAAAGTTTCTTGATATTTTTTCATAGACAGGATCAAATCTTAACGAAAGATCTGTGGTAAGCATCGTTGCTCTGTGTTTTTTATCAGGATCAAATGCATCAGGAATAATGTTGGCTCCGTCTTTCGCTACCCATTGGTGAGCTCCGGCCGGACTTTTAGTTAATTCCCATTCGTTTTCAAATAGATTTTTAAAGAAGAGATTGCTCCATTCAGTTGGTTTTTCTGTCCATGTCACTTCCAATCCACTTGAGATTGCATCTTGCCCTTTTCCAGATTTATAAGAACTGTTCCATCCAAATCCTTGTGCTTCAATTCCGGCTGCTTCAGGTTCTTTGCCTACATGATCTGCAGGACCTGCACCATGAGTTTTACCAAATGTATGTCCGCCTGCGATTAATGCAACCGTTTCTTCATCATTCATTGCCATTCTTCCGAAGGTATCACGAATATCTTTTGCTGCTAAAATCGGGTCAGGATTTCCGTCCGGTCCTTCAGGATTTACATAGATAAGCCCCATTTGTACCGCCGCCAAAGGTTTTTCAAGATTTCTTGAATGAACATCTCCATCGGCATCATCATCGGTTGGAAGAACACCGCGACCTTCGACAACGCCGTCTGAACCATGCGCATAACGCATATCGCCACCCAGCCAGGTTTTTTCAGTTCCCCAATAGACATCCTGATCCGGCTCCCAGACATCCTCACGGCCTCCTGCAAATCCAAAAGTTTTGAAACCCATTGATTCTAATGCGACATTTCCTGTAAGAATTAAAAGATCAGCCCAAGATATTTTTTGACCATATTTCTGTTTGATCGGCCAAAGTAATCTTCTTGCTTTATCTAAACTCACATTATCCGGCCAGCTGTTTAAAGGTGCAAAACGCTGTTGTCCTGCTCCTGCTCCACCTCTACCGTCACCTACACGATACGTTCCTGCGCTGTGCCAAGCCATACGGATAAATAAAGGACCGTAATGACCGAAATCTGCCGGCCACCAATCTTGTGAATCTGTCATTAATGCATGAAGATCTTTTTTCACACTTTCAAGATCGAGACTTTGAAATGCTTCAGCATAATCAAAATCTTTTTCCATAGGATTTGATAAAGAAGAATGTTGTCTTAGAATATCAACTCTCAACTGATCGGGCCACCAATCTTTATTGTTGGTTCCGTGTCCTGCAACATTTTCTTTTTTCATCGTTCTATTATGAAACGGACATTTACTGATGTCATTTAAATCGTTTTCCATATAGTTTAATTTTTATTTAATGTTATTATCACTGCAAACTTACAACGCTCTTTCAATAAATACAATCTATTAATAATATTTTTATGATAGCTACAAACTATAACATATTCTTAAATGCTAGTTTAATCATAAAACATATAATAATGCAATTAAGGTAATGAAATCTGGCATTATATTAGATCAAAAACAATAACAACTTCAGATATTTAGAATAATTCAATTTTAAAGGTTGTTTTCAATATTTAACATATTTTTTAATTCCTTAAAATTTAATATCTTTATTTGTTTAGAACTCAAATCTTATGAAAAAAGTAATTGTTGTTATTCTTGTTGCGTTTATAATCATTCAGTTTTTTCCGATTGATAAAACCAATAAACCGCTAAATCCGGGAATGGATTTTTTAAAAATTAAAACCAATACTTCTCCGGAAATAGCGCAAATGATCACCAATTCATGTTATGACTGTCATTCTGATGAAACGAAATATCCTTGGTACACGAGTATTGCTCCGGCTTCATGGTGGATAAAAAATCACATTGACGAAGCAAGAAAACATCTTAATTTCTCTACATTTGCTACTTACGAACCGAAAAGACAGATTCACAAAATGGAAGAGTGTGTAGAAATGCTCGAAAAACATGAAATGCCTTTAGAGTCTTATTTTCTGGGACATCAGGATGCAAAGCTCACCGATGCTCAAAGAAAAGAACTGATTACTTATTTTAAAAGAGAAATTCAGGAAACAAAATTTAAAACCCAATAAGAATTATGTCTGAAATCTGGGAACAAAAACACATTGTATTTTTTGACGGCGAATGTGGTGTATGCAATTTTTGGGTACAATGGATTCTTGAAAGAGATAAAAAAGATCAGTTTATGTTTTCTTCTCTACAATCAGACTTCGGGCAGAAATTTTTATCGGAAAGAGGTTTAGAAACAAAACAATTCAACACCCTGTATCTTTGGAAACCTCATCGCTATTATCTTGTAAAATCTAAAGCTGTTTTAAAAATCGCCAATCTTCTCGGTGGAATTTATAATATATCAGTGATGGGGAAATTAATTCCGGCCTTTATAAGTGACAAGGTTTATGATAAAATTTCTGAAAACAGAATGAAGCTTTCGGCTCAAAAGTGCTTCCTACCCGATCAACATCAGAAAAAGAAATTTATCGAAGTCTGATTTGGTTCAGAATTTGGTATCTGATTATTATATAATTACTTTAAATATTTCCATTAAATTTTTATAAACATTTAAGTTTTTCGGAACATTATTTTTATTAATCCATATATTTGCAGACTATGGAATACAATACCCAAAAAACTCACCTCAATATGCCAGAATATGGCAGAATAATACAACAGTTGGTTGAGCGTTGCAAAGAAGTTTCAGACAAAGACGAAAGAAACGAAATGGCAATGGCAATCATTGATTTTATGGGTCAGAGAAACCCACAGCTCCGCGACGAAGAAAATTACAAACATAAACTTTGGGATCACCTTTACATTCTTGCCAATCATGACCTGGATGTAGATTCCCCATATCCTTTCCCTACAAAAGAAGAACTTGAAGAAAAGCCCAAAAGAATGGAATATCCTAAACTTCAGGGTGATTTCAAATTTTACGGAAAAAGTATTCTTCAGCTGATAGAAAAAGCAATCGAGCTTGACGCAGGTGACGAAAAAGAAGCCTTAATCGAGGTGATTGCCAACAACATGAAAAAGTCTTACAATGTTTATAATAAAGAACATGTAACAGATGATGTGATTTTCCGTCATCTGAAAGAACTTTCTGAAAACAGATTAGACCTTACCGGTATAGAAAGCTTAGAAAAAAGCAAAATCTACTACGCTACCAATGCCAACAGGAATAATAACAATAAAAACACAAACAACAAAAACCAACCCGCTAAAAGAAGATTTAACAATAACAACAATAATCATAAGAACAGAAGGTAATGAGTGGAACATTTCAAATAAGAGGAGGAAAAAGACTGCAAGGTGAAATCACTCCACAGGGAGCGAAAAATGAAGCTCTTCAAATTTTGTGTGCAGTTTTGTTAACTGATGAAGAGGTAAGAATTAAAAATATTCCAGACATTCATGATGTCAACAGACTTATCGAGATCTTGGGAGACTTCGGGGTAAAAGTTACCAAAAACGCTCATGGAGATTACACTTTCAAGGCAGATAATGTCAATTTTGATTATATAAAATCTAACGAATTTAAAAAAGACGGTGCCAAACTGAGAGGATCAATCATGTTGATGGGACCGATGCTGGCTCGTTACGGGGAAGCTTACATGCCGACTCCGGGAGGTGACAAAATAGGAAGAAGAAGATTAGACACTCACTTTCAGGGTTTAGTAGAACTTGGTGCAGAATTTAATTATGATGAGGAAGAATATTTCTACTCATTAAAAGCTAAAGAGCTTAACGGAAAATTTATCCTTTTGGAAGAAGCTTCCGTTACAGGAACTGCAAACATCGTGATGGCTGCAGCTTTAGCAAAAGGAAAAACAAGAATCTACAACGCAGCTTGCGAACCTTACTTACAGCAACTTTGTAAAATGCTGAACAGAATGGGGGCAAATATTTCAGGAATCGGTTCAAATTTATTGACGATTGAAGGAGTAACTCATTTGAACGGAACTGAGCACACTATGCTTCCGGATATGGTAGAAATTGGTTCTTGGATCGGTCTTGCTGCGATGACAAAATCTGAAATCACCATCAAAAATGTAAACTGGAATCAATTAGGAGTTATTCCAAACACATTCAGAAAATTGGGAATTCAGCTTGAACAAAGCGGTGACGATATTTACATTCCGTCTCAGGAACATTATAAAATCCAAAAATTTATCGACGGATCTATTCTTACCGTTTCAGATGCGCCTTGGCCAGGATTTACGCCAGACCTACTTTCAATTATTTTAGTCGTGGCAACACAGGCTAAAGGAAGTCTTTTGGTACATCAAAAAATGTTTGAATCGAGATTATTTTTCGTTGATAAATTAATCGATATGGGTGCTCAGATTATTTTGTGTGATCCGCACAGAGCAACAGTTATCGGCTTAAATCAGGAATCTCCGCTTCGTGGAACAACCATGGTTTCTCCGGACATCAGAGCAGGAAATGCACTTTTAATTGCAGCACTTTCAGCCGAAGGAAAATCAATCATTCATAATATCGAACAGATCGACCGTGGGTATGAAAATATCGATGGAAGATTGAAAGCGATTGGAGCAGATATTGAGAGAATTTGATTTAGTTATTAGTTATTAGTTATTAGTTATTAGTTATTAGTTATTAGTTATTAGCAAAATTAACTTTTACGATTCAATTTAAAATATAAAAAGCGTTCAGAATTAATTTCCTGAACGGTTTTTTTAATTAAACTTTAAACACATTTAAGTTTTAGGCAGATTTAAATTCAATAATTTTTTTTTAAGCTGTTGAGCGAAGATTGTTTTACCAACCGCCGCCTCCGCCGCCTCCACCTCCGCCGCCGGAAGAGCCACCACCGGAAGATCCGCTTGATCCGGAACCACCAGAATAGGACGAGCTCGATGAAGAACCTGATGAGGACGAAGACGAAGAACTACTCACCGGAGCTACTGTGGTTTCACTAAGCGTACTTGTAAAAGCACCCGCAAATCCATATCCGAAATGAGACTGAACATTTTCATACGGTTCAGCAGAATCTATAGTTTCCTGCAGTTTATCTCTAAATCTTTTGCCCCAAATTCCTTCGACTCCAAAAACAATGGCGTACGGAAGAAATTTCTCATATACATCTGAAGTCATTTCCGGAGGATTATGAAATTTCAGTTGGTTTTCTTCGGCAGCACTCAGGTACATTTTGAAACCATCAATTTCAGATTCCATTTTCACTTTTTCTTCACTCGGTTTATTGACCAAATAACGAAATATTAAAATGGAAATAATCCCAAATATTAAAAACTTGAAACAGTTCGATTCAAAGGTTGTAATATCATCAGAACCTCCAAATGCCATGAAAAACATAGGAATAATAAATGTGAGCGAGAAAAACAATACTACCAGAAAAATCAGTTTGTTTCCTTCCTGCCATGTCGCTACCAATATTACAGCAAACAGACTCGCAAAAAGACTGATAACAGAAGCTATCATTAAAGTTTGAAAACTCCATGTTACGAAAGAGTTTACAATTAATGCAAGAAAAAAAGTCAGAAGAATAATCTTCAAAGCTTTGTAAACAATTTTTTTATTGGATACTTTATCTACAAAAATTTTATTTTCATCAATAATAAATTCTTTGAAATTATCTACCGCCTTTTTAATTTTAGAATTGTACGTTCCGCTTACCGAAATTGTCTTTTCTTTTCCAAATAATTTTTTCAGAAGCAGCTTTTGATCACCCTGCAAATTATCATTTTCTGATCCAAGCTTTTTTAAAGTAAACATTTTTGAGAGAAAAGTTTCTTTGATATCTTTTACCTCATCAATATCTACAAAACCTTTTACAGAAAGATCTACAAGATTTGCGGTCACCAAACTGGCATCAAATTTACCTTTATCGATATAACCTAAAGATGCAGGCGACAGATTATTGGGTGCATTAAACTGTGGAATAACGACAGGTTTTTCCGGATCTTTTCCATATTTTCTCCAGTTTTTATAGTAGAAAAACAATAGATAAAAACCAACGACAACCAATGAAAGGCTCGTCCAGTTTCTTTTAATCCATTTAGAAAAAACAGAAGGTTCTTTTAAAACACCGGCTTTAAAACCTACAGCTACCGTAAGATTTTGATGCTCATTTAAATGGTTCGCTTTAAAAATAATTTGCGTGGAAGAGATCAAATCACTGGTACAGTTTCGTTCTGTACTCCCTTCATTACCTGTATAACAGGAATTTTGGAGAATATCTGCATTTTTCGGTAAATGAACCGTTGCCTGAATATCTTCCACAGGAAAAGACCAATCTGTTCCATTGACGTTCCAGTAAAACTCATCATACCCTTTGAAATTCCCAATCTGATCCTGCGTTTGGTAAACAATTTTGTAGGTATAAAAACCTGAGGCAAGTTGATAGTCTTTATTGCCGATATAAACAGTAAAAATGCCATTTTCTTTTTTGGTATTGTACGGTTCTTTTACACCATTTTTTTCAATAGCAATGATTTTATAGTAAACACTTTCTTTTCTGCCATTAATTTTTCTTACCGTTGGTAAAGCACGGAAAATCCCTCTTTTAATTTCATTGCCATTCGCAAAAATTTTGATGATTTCTGTTACAATAACGTCAGCATTTTCAGCAATATGAATATCAGAATGAAAAGAAACAATTCTTTCCCTCTGGATATTATTTTGATTAAAACCTAAAGAATCTTCCTCAACGACAGGTAATGCAACCACCTCATTCTGTGCAAAAACAAGCATACAGAAGAATACAGCAAAGACTTGTATAAAATTTTTCATATCTAAAATTTTACCAACCACCGCCGCCACCGCCACCGCCACCGCCGCCGGAAAATCCACCGCCGCCTGATCCGGAACCAGAACTGCTTCCTGAGCTTGAAGGTTGTGTCGCTGAAGATTGTATTGATTGTGTTAAACTGGAATTGAGCACACTTGCCATCGCAAAATGATTCATGGATGAGCCAACATACCAATTGCTTTGATATTCGTAAGACATTTTTTTGAGCAAATCGTCAAATTTCTTACCCCAGATATCATCCACACCCAAAACCATCGCAAAAGGCAACAGCTTTTCAAAAGATTGTGGCGTCATTTCCGGTGGATTGTGAAATTTGATCTGTTGATTTTCAGCGGCTCCCATGTACATTTTAAAACCTTCAATCAAAGATTTTTTTCTTAGTTTTTCTTCTGAAGGACGTTTAATTAAAAACTGATAAATCACGAGAGACATAAAACTCAAGACAATAAAAATATAACATACATTAAAATTATTGTCAATCGTAAAATCGCTTCCTTTATAAAGAAGTACTCCCAAAAGCACCAATGCAATGACAGGGAAAATCAGGAAGATTTTAAACAAACCAGGATAGAATTTAAATAAAACGATCGCAATTACAAAAGCCACCGTTAAAATAGCAAGAATAAAAATTCCTAAAAATACTTTTTCAAATTCCGGGAAAATGGTAAAACTTACAAAAAGTCCGAGAAAATAAACTCCCAAAATGACTAAAATTGGTAAAATGAGCTTTTTAGAATTATTCCCCGCATTTAACAATGTATCATGCTGAAATTTAAGCGTTGATTGAAAACTTCTAACAGCCTGTTCGATTTTAGAATCATATTTTCCGTCGAATTTGATGCTATCTGAAAGGTTTGAAAACAAATTGTTCATCAAATTAATTTCCTCTTTTGCTAAATCTTGATCTGGATTTTTTAGTTTTTTTACTGTAAACTGTTTCGATTTAAACAAACCAAAAATTCCGGGATCTTCATCTTCAACGATCTGAACATATCCTTTTATCGCTAAATTAACCAAAGCAGCAGTGAGATATTTATTCTTAAAACTTTCACTGTTGATAAAGCCTAAAGAAGCCGGTGACAAATCATCGGGAGAATTGAATTGCGGATAAACGGTTGGCATTTCAGGATCGACGCCGTATTTTTTCCATGTTGAATAATAATACAACAGCAATCCTAAAAAGATGATAATTCCACCAATCAAAATTCCGAATTTCTCAAGAAAAGTAGGTGGCGGCGGCGGAACCATAACTCCTTTTTTAAAGCCAACTGCAATCGTGAGACCTTCACCAGATCCCAAATCTTTCGCGCTCCATTCAATTGAATGCTCAGAAAGAACTTTAGCCATACAATCCTGAGAAGTACTTCCGTAGCCACCTTTATAACATGAATTTTGTAAGATTCCTGCTCCTTGCGGAAGATTTACTCTTGCCGAAATACTGTCAACGGGAAAATTCCAGTCGTTGCCATTCACATTCCAGTATAATTCATCATACTTTTCAAAAAAACCAATTTGTTTTTCGGTAGTATATTTTATTTCGTAATTATAATCTCCCGGAGATAAGATGACATCCTTATTTCCGACATACACTTTAAGATAACCGTCTTCAATTTCTTCGTGAAAATCTTCATCAACACCGTCTTTCTTTACCGAAACGATATTGTATTTCACTTTTTGAGTTCTGTCGTTCAGATTTCTTACCAAAGGCAGCGATCGAAAAATCCCTCTTTTGATATTTTCACCGAGGCTGTGAACTTTTATTTTCTCTGTAATACTGAGTCCAGAATTTTTGTCGACATCAATATCTGCATGAAAGGATAAAATCTTTTCAGAACCGCTCAACAAACCGCTTTGTTCTTCACCAACAGCTACAGTTCCGTCAGCTTCCTGCGCGAAACCCAGAGAAAAGAAAAGGAGAAAAAGAAATGCTACAATCTTTTTCATTACTTAAAATTTTACATTAGGAACTTCTCTTTCGGCAATATTATCAAGCTCAAAGAATTTAGACTTCTCAAATTTGTACATATTGGCGACAATATTGCTGGGGAAAGATTCTACCAAAGTATTGTTTTCTCTTACCGTTCCGTTGTAATATCTTCTGGATTTTTCTATATCGTTTTCGATTGAACTCAACTCAGCCTGTAGTTGCTGGAAGTTTGCATTGGCCTTCAGATCGGGATATTGCTCTGCAACCGCAAACAAATTCACCATTGCCTGGTTCAGGTTTTTCTCAGCAATTTCTTTTCCTTCTACAGAATCTGCGCCTACTGCTAAATTTCTAGCTCTTGTTACATTTTCTAATGTTTCGCGTTCGTGAGTAGCATAACCTTTTACGGTTTCAACCAAATTGGGAATCAAATCGTGACGTTTTTTAAGCATCACGTCAATACTGCTCCAGGCTTCCTGAACGAGATTTCTAAGTTTTACGAGGCGATTGTAGATAGATACTCCGTAAAGTACTGCAAGAACTAACACACCAATAACAATAAGTGAAATCATAATTTTGTAATTTAATTTAGATTAAAAATAATCTTTTTCTCTGAGAATTGAATAAAATCTATAATGAATATTAATTCCGTTACTTCGAGTAGATTTTGGAAAATCTTATCGAGAAGTTGATAACAAAAGTTCTCGATACAAATTCGTGCAGAATTTTACTCGAACAGACGCTCATCCAGAATAATCTTAACATAAATTAAATAAAAAAATAAAAAAAGCGCTCAATAAATTGAACGCTTCTCAAACTATATGGACTTACAGCTTTATGAATACTTTCTGCAGGTATATTCTACAGTGGTATTCAAGAGTTTATTGTTATTCAGGAAAAATTCAAGTTCCTGAGATTCTTCATCTGTTGCATTGATGTATAACTGAAATGAGCCAAAATTGCTTCCGTTCATATACTCCACATTTGCGCTTAATACTTTGTAACAAATTCCCATCTGCTGATAAATAGCATTTAAAAGATGATCAAATTTCATTTTTCCGTTCAATTCTACTTCAAGGATCAATTCTTTTTTGATAAGGTTTACATTTTTTGGCAAAGCCTGCACATTTTGTGTAATCATAACTAAAACATTTTTGATTAAATAATACTTTCTGAATTACATATTTTTAAATATTTTCTCATTAATTCTTTCACAAAAGTATAAAAAAATATTAGTCTACAAAATTAGTAGGGTAATAATTTTGAAATTTAACACAAAAAAAAAGAAGCCTTTCAGTTTCTCCCATTTTTACAACACTCAAATGATTATAAAAAAGCCACGAATGCACGAATTTATTTCAACCATTTAAATTAAACTTCGTGTATTCGTGGCAAAAAATAAATTTTTATTATAATTCTTTTATCCTTTCGATTTTGTCTGAACCCGCCAGACCATTTGGATTGCAACCTAATTCACCTTCCGGAACTTTAAGATTTTTTTTAGCATAAAATTCTTCCCAAAATACATTTGTTTTTCCGGTTTTAGGATCAATGAAAGTCATCGGTTCTAATGTAAAGATTTTATCTTTTCTAAATGCTCTTTCGATGTAATCTGAACAATAATAAGAATTATCGTCTAAAATATAATTGAAATTGTAAGGTTTGCCCACCATAGAATTTGCTTTCTCAATTGCATCAGGAATTTTATTTTGAAACTGAGGTTTTAACCTATAAACAACCACTTTTTGTCCGTCATTGGCCTGATCTTTTAGAAATTCATTCAAATTTTGTTTTTGAGAACCACCTTTTGGTGCTGCGTGAAGCACAAAGACACCTGTTTTATCTTTCTGTAAAATTCCGATATGATCAAACGAAGCATTTTTCTGCTTTTGCGTTACATTATTGATCGCACCCGACAAACCGCTTTCTTTTGCCGTCACAAACAATAAATCTCCGTTTTTCAAGCCTAAAGTCTGAGAATTTTTACAACTTAAAACGAAAAAAAGAATTGAAAATGAGAAAACTAAGTTTAAGCGGAGTCTATTTTTTAAGGTTGTTTTCATAAATATTAATCCATTCATCTACAGTCATTTTTTTACTCAGTTCGGCAATTAATTCAAAAGGAATTTCATCCATTTTTTTGAAACGGATACACGATTTTCCCATATCTAGTTTTCTTTTTGAATGTTTAGGAAACTCAGCCACAAACCAATCTAAAAGTTCAGGTTTTGCATACATTCCCATATGATACAAAGCGATAAAATTTTTCTGCGAAGCCATACTCATAAAAGGAAGCGCTGATCCCGGTGTACAATGATAACCTGCCGGAAAAGTTTCTAAGGGAACATTCCAGCCGATCATTCCATAACTTACCCCCTGCTTAAAACCTTGAGGTAAATTATCGTTGACTGTATCAAACATTTTTTTGAAAACCTCCTGTCTTTCTTCCGGAATTTGTGAGATATAATCTTCTACTGATATTGATGGAATTTGCATTGTTTCAATTTTTAACAAATTTAAAATAAAAGGCTTTAATTAAATTGAAATCTTTCTGAAAATAAAAACAGCCTTACATACATGCAAGGCTGCTAAAAAAAATAATTCAAAAATAATTTACTTTTTAATGGCTTTCACTGTATTTTGAGAACCGTCTTTGAAATACATTGTAATCAAATAAAGTCCTGAATTCAATGAGCCTAAACTGATTTCCTTGGTAGGATTTTCTATAGTTTTTACCGCTCTTCCTGTTAAGTCGAATACTTTTACCATTTTCAAATCTTTAGTTTCAGAAAGATTAATTAGGTCTGTAAAAGGATTTGGATAAACTTTAATATTTTTCTTTTTAAGAGCAGATTCTGAAGTACTCAAGTTTGCCGACTCCACTGTAAAATTATCTATATGGAAATCATAATCCTGACTATCACTTACAGTACCTGTTGTTCCATAAATTGCAAAAACAGTATTAGCACTATTATACCCTACTAAATCATATGTATATGTTGTTGACGTATTTGAAGGTGCATTGGCAGCATTCCAAGTTTGAAGTGACGTCCATGTAGTACCCCCATCGTTTGAAACCAACAATTGAACATTATCATCAGAACCCATAGCTGAAGCACCTGTTGCATTGTAAGCTGTTACACCATAATCAAATTTAACTCTATAGCCTCCTGCTGATAAATTAAAAGCATTAGTTTTCAACCAACCTGTTTTACCCGTTGTATAAATATTCATCTTCATAGAACCAGTGGAACCGCTATTTAAGAAACCGCCAGAAACCCAATAAGCAGTAGTTCCATTTGGCCCTGTTGATGGTGAACCTCCCGAAAGATTACTCGCCCAGCAATTACCCGGAGTAGTATTGAAATCATTCGTATAAGGAGGAACTACAGAAGCACACAAAGTAGTAAATGAACCTACATAAGACCATGTACTTTTATTTGTTGTTCCACATGAAGAACGTATCCATAAATAGTAAGTTGTAGCAGCATTTAAACCTGAAACAACTGTTGAAACAGTTCCTGCAGCAGAACTTCCAGAAATAGTTGTTGTACCAATAGGAGCTGTATTTGTTGTTGCATAGTAGTATTCATATCCACCTGCTGGAGCTGAAACTGGAGCAGTCCAAGAAACAGTAACATTATTTGCGGTAACTGCAGATGTTGTTACAGCTGTTGGAGGAATACATGAAGGAGCCGGTTCCCAAACAACGTCATCCCAGTAATATCCTTTTCCGTCTGCGGTGTTTCGTACCGCCAATCTTGCATTTGCAGGAACAGAAGAAGGAACAATCACCGTATATTCAGGATTAGTACTTGTATAGTTTGTATTGGCAATGCTTAAGGCTTGAAGCAACACAAAAGTACTTGGGTCTGTAGGATTCGTAACATATCCAACATTTAATGTACCGGTTGCAGCACTCACCCTCGCTTTTAATCTTAACCAATGTGTACCAGCATTAATGTTGCTGAATTCTGGTAAGACAACTGTACTCGGTGTTTGAGCAGAAGTATTTGTCTGATAAACATTTCTTGTTCCTGATGCCGGTGTAGAAGAACTTATTGACATGGTACCGTTTACAAAATTTCTAACCCAGCAATCCGGGAGCGTCGTACCTGTACCATAAGAATCGAAATTTTCAGATAAAGAGGTCATCGGTCCACAAGCCGTTTTAAAAGTTCCTGCAAAAGACCAAACACTTTGAGCTGTTGTACCTCCACAATTTGTTCTTACCCAATAATAATATGTCGTGTTCGACATTAAACCTCCGACAGGAGTGGTAACTCCAGAAATATTATTTAAAATCGGAGCCGTCGTAGAAGTTGGCGCAGTTGAACTTGTACTGTAGTAAACCCCGTAAGTAGCAGCTTGCGAGCTTGATGAAGCAGTCCAGTTAAGGGTTACTCCATTTGCCATTATATTTGTTGCAGCTTGTAATACTGGAGGTGTACAAGTTGAATAAGCATCCGCCGAGAAAGCAAAGATATTCGCATGCCCTTGAGCTGTAGAAGTTTTTGTAACGGTTACACTTTGAATCAGCTTAGCTTGATTCGCTGGATCAATTGTTAATAAACTCTGATAGAGTCTTGGATTAGTTCCATTCCCAGATTCCAAAGCATTTGTTGTTCTATTAATTCTTCCGAAACCTTGAATAGCAAAACCAGTATTATCATACCAATCTGAAACCGCTACCGCTGTAAAAGTTTGTGAAGTATTGTCTGTGAAATTAACAACTACAGTGACCGTTGACGAACCACTTCCTGTAGTTGCAAGCATATAAAGTTTAAAAGCAGCTTTCGGTGTTGTAAAAACTACTGTTCCTGAATCATTTGTATTGGATAGTTTTAAAGAGTTGTTACCTGTATAATTTGGCATAACATAACTTAATCCAGGTGTAGAAGCTACCACACTATTGATAATCCCGTTTGAAGGAAGACCATATGTAAGAGCAGGACTTGTCGCAGTTGCCTGAAAATCTTGTGAAACAAAAGCGTACGAAACACCATCGACATCAGTAGTTGTAGTAACAGTTGCAGATCCTATTCCATTAGCAATTACATCAGATGTGAGCCCTGATTGAATCGGCATTGTTTGATAGTTTTGTGCAAATGCAAGCGAACTGGTAAAAATACCCAGCGCACCCAGCAAGAGAGCTGGTTGAAGTTTTCTCATATTTATTTTTTTATTAGTTGGCGTAAAACTATGAATTAAATCTAAAACCACAATATTAATTTTAAATTATTTTTAATACAATTAAAATATTAACACATTATAATCAAAACATAAACATCTATACAATTTTTAATTGTATATTTTTTGAATTATTAACATTAATAATATAATTAATAATCTCCACATAATATTCCCAATATCAGTTCAGATATATTCTTATGAGCCGAAATATTTTGTTATTTTTGTGCATACAAATTTTAGACAATGCCAAACATTTCAAACAGAGCACAACAGATGCCGCCTTCACCGGTAAGAAAACTCGTTCCTTTTGCCTTACAGGCTAAACAGAGAGGTACAAAAGTATATCACCTGAACATCGGGCAACCGGATATCGAAACTCCAGAAACCGCTTTGAATGCTTTAAAAAACATTGATTTAAAAGTTTTGGAATATGCTCTTTCAGAAGGAAATATTGAATATAGAAAAGCATTAACAGAATATTATCATTCTTTAGATTTTACAGATCTTACTCCAGATAATTTTATCGTAACAAACGGTGGATCTGAAGCTTTAAATTTTGCCATTTCTACCCTTTGTGATGATGGTGACGAGGTAATTATTCCTGAACCTTATTATGCAAACTATAACGGGTTTACAAGCACATTCAATGTAAATGTAGTTGCAATTCCTTCTTCTATTGACACTGGTTTTGCACTTCCTCCGATTGAAGAATTTGAAAAGAAAATCACCGCAAAAACAAGAGCAATAGTTATCTGCAACCCTGGAAATCCTACAGGATATCTTTACACCCGTGAAGAACTTCAGAAATTAGCTGAGATTGCTTTAAAATATGACATTGTTGTCATTTCTGATGAGGTGTACAGAGAATATGTTTACGATGGAAAACAGCAGATTTCAATGCTTGCTTTTCCTGAATTGAGTGAAAACTGCATCATCATCGATTCAGAATCTAAGCGTTACTCCATGTGTGGTGTAAGAATTGGTTGTTTAATTACCCGTTCAAAAAAGATCCACGATGCTGCAATGCTTTTTGCACAGGCAAGATTAAGCCCGGTACTTTTGGGACAGATCGCTGCAACTGCTGCTCATCAAAATGACGGCGCATACATCAGAGCTGTAAGAGAAGAATATACCCACAGAAGAAATGTTTTGGTTGATTTACTAAATGCAATTCCGGGAGTAATTTGCCCGAAACCAAAAGGAGCTTTTTATTGCGTTGCCGAACTTCCGGTAGATGATACTGAAAAATTCGCACAATGGCTTCTTGAAAAATACACTTTGAATAACGAAACTATTATGGTTGCCCCTGCAGGAGGTTTTTACAGCAATCCTGAATTAGGTAAAAAACAAGTAAGAATTGCTTACGTTCTGAAAGAAGAAGATTTAAGAAAAAGTGCGGAGATCTTAAAAAATGCACTTGAAAAATACAAATTAGAGTTCAATCTTTAATAATACCAATATGTCAGCAGTAAAAATAAGTGATTTGAAAATCTTCGTTTCAATGTTTTTACTGCTGATTTTTTTTTCGTGCAGCGATAAAATTGCTGATAAAAATTCGGATTCTAAAAGCGAAGCAATCACTTTCATCGGTTTCTCAGAGATTGGAGGCGAGCTCGGTTACTATAAGGTCATCAAAGTCACCAAAGATTCCATTCATCTTGAAACAGGGAAAACTTCAGAAAAAACACACAGGCAATGGCATTCGGCAATAAATCCGGAAACATGGAAAAATCTTATTTCATCTTTTAAAATCAAGAATTTAGACAGCATCAAAAGTTCACCAAGCATTCAGCCAATTGATGGAATTGATGAGAGTTTTCAAATCAAAACCAGTAAGAAATCACATGTGTACGTCAACGCACACAGCGATATTCATTATAATCAATTTGCTGATTTCAAATTAAAACTCAACAGAATCCTTCCCAAAGAATATCAATAAAATTATTACATTCTAATATTTACTCAATCTAATGCAGGAAAATTTTTCACTAAAACCTTTCAATACTTTTGGAGTAGAAGCAAAAGCAAAATATTTTGTTGAAGTAAATACTGTAGAAGAATTAATCGAAACTCTAAAACTCTCCCACACTCAAACTCTCCCCCTCCTATTCTTAGGCGGTGGAAGCAACATTCTGTTTACAAAAGACTTTGACGGTTTAGCGATAAAATTAAATTTAAAAGGAATTTCTGAAGAATTTTTAAATGAAAACGAAGTTTTAGTAATAGCAAAAGCAGGAGAAAACTGGCATGAATTCGTCATGTATTGCTTGGGTAAAAATTATGGCGGACTTGAAAATCTTTCTTTAATTCCGGGAAATGTAGGAACTTCACCAATGCAGAATATCGGCGCTTACGGAACCGAAATAAAAGATCATTTTGTGAGTTGTAAAGTTTTGAATTTACAAACATTAGAAGTTGAAAATTTTGATCTGGCAAAATGCAGATTTGGGTACAGAGATTCTATTTTTAAGCAGGAAGGAAAAAACCAATACGTGATTTTGGAAGTTAGTTTTAAATTGACCACTCAAAACCACGTCATCAAAACCGAGTATGGCGCTATACAATCTGAGCTGGAAAATTTGGACATTACCAATCCAACAATCCAAGATGTTTCAAAAGCGGTAATCAACATCAGACAAAGTAAACTTCCAGATCCGAAAAAAATTGGTAACGCTGGAAGCTTTTTTAAAAATCCCACCATTCCTTTAGCTCAGTTTGAAGAGTTGAAATCAAAATTTGAAAATATTCAAGGTTATCCGAACGGAAATTTCGTAAAAGTTCCTGCAGGCTGGCTTATCGAGCAATGTGGCTGGAAAGGAAAACAAATCGGGAACGTTGCTTCACATCAATTACAGTCTTTAGTCATCATCAACGCAACAGGGAATGCTTCCGGAAAAGAAATTTTTGATTTTTCAGCTTTAATTATTGATTCCGTAAAAGAAAAATTCGGCATTGAACTCGAACGAGAAGTGAATATTCTTTAGCCAAAACCTCTTCATACCACTCGTCTGACATTTGTCAGTTATTTTAATTTATTCTAAATAAATTTCATATCCGCCAATTTAATTCCTACTTTTGCGGTCGATTTTGCTTTAGACAAACTAAAATAATGATGATCAGGCTCTTACCATTTATAGTACTTTTTTTCTTTGGTTCTCAACTTTTATTAGCTCAAAACGAGAAATTACAATTAAGCATCATTATTTCCGGTGAAAACCAGCAGAAAATGAAAGGTGTTACCGTAAAAAGTTCTCAAAACTCTGCGGTTACGGATGAAAATGGTAATGCAATCTTGGTTTTAAGCGAAGGAAAGCATCATATAAAAATTACCCATTCCAATTATCAGGAAAAAGAGTTTGATGTTAACTTGAACAGTTCAAAAACATTAAACTTTCAACTTCAACCAATAGATAAACTTGAAGAAATCGTAATTTTCTCGAAAGAAGGGAAAGGTTTAACGACTAAAACCATCATCGACCGAAAAGCAATGGAACATTTGCAACCCTCAAGTTTCACAGATTTGATGGAGCTTTTACCGGGCGGATTGGCAAAAACACCTAATTTAAGTTTCAACAACAGACCCATGCTTCGTGAGAACAGAGGCGATTTATCTTATAAAAATACAGAATACAATACATCTGCCTTGGGAACGCAGTTTATGATCGACGGAAACGTCATCAACTCTAATGCAGATATGCAGGTTTCTTTAGACAACAGACAATTTTTGGAAGGACCAATGGCTCGGGAAACTGCAACCACAGGAGTTGACATGAGAACCATCTCTACCAATGATATTGAAAAGGTAGAAATAATCAGGGGAATCCCTTCGGCTTCTTATGGTGATTTAACTTCAGGAGTTATAAAAATTGAAAGAAAAATCGGTGAATCACCTTTACAGGCAAGATTTAAAGCAGACGGATTTAGCAAGCAATATTATGTAGGAAAAGGTTTTAAAATTAATGAGAACTGGCAAATCAGTGCCAGTGCAGACTTTTTAGATTCTAAAGCAAATCCGACCGATGATTTTGAAAACTACCAGAGAATGACCGCTTCTATTCGTTCGAAGAAAAGAGGTACACTTTGGTCGAATCCTTTGGAATGGCGCTCAAACATTGATTTCTCCACAAATATTGATTCTAAAAGAAATGATCCGGACAACGGCGTTCCGGACATCGACCGATACAAACAAACCAGAACAAGAATTAGCTTTACCAATAACTTTTTATACAGTTTAGACAAAACTTCATTTTTTGATAAGATCATTTTAAATACTGCGATCAGACAAGGATTTGAAAAAATAGATCAGACAAAACTGGTACAATTGTCCGGACCGAGATCTTTTTCTTTAGCCACAGAACAGGGAGAAAATGTAGGCGTTTTCCCGGTTCTGCGATACATCAGCGAATACAGTACAGAAGGAAAACCGCTTGACATTACAGCGCTTCTTCAAACTACAGGAACGAGAAATACTTTTGGAATCAATCATCAGTATGAAGCCGGTTTAGACTGGAGATATTCTAAAAACAACGGAAGAGGTTTAATTTACGATATGAATTCTCCTTATGCCGCTTCTTTTACTAATTCTAGACCAAGACCTTTTAATAATATTCCTGCATCCAATCTGATGGCTGCATTTTTAGGAGATCAGATGAGCTATGCAATTGATGAGCATAAATTTACATTATACACCGGATTAAGATTCTCAAAACAAATGGGAATGGACAACTCGTATGCAATCAGCAAAAAGGTTTTTGTGGAGCCAAGATTAAATCTTCAGTACAATCTTCCACATGTAATGATCAATAACGCTCCTTTAAAAACAGATGTTACGCTTGGATACGGGCAATTTTACAAGCAACCTACTCTTCTGATGCTGTATCCGAACAGAGAATTCTGGGATTATACTCAGCTGAATTATTATCACAATGACGCACAATACCGTTACGTCAATTTCATGACGTATGTGCAGAATGTTGAAAATAAAAATTTAGAGGCCGCAAAGAGCATTAAAAAAGAAATAAGACTAGATCTTTCTTATAAAAACCACAGTCTTTTCTTTACTTACTTCAAAGAAGATATGACAAATGGTTTCCGCCCGATGATGCATACTGTTCTTCATACTTTCAAGCAATATGACGCTTCACAAGTAGACCTTTCGCAATGGAATAACGGACCGAATTTGGCCGACACTCCTTATACTGAAAAAAAAACCAATGCTGAATATTCAGTTAATGAAAATGGAAGCGTAACGATCAAAAACGGTATTGAGTTCGGATATACGTCACCCCGTTTCAAGGCAATTAATACAAGGTTTACCTTAAGCGGAGCTTATTTTAAAACACAATTAAGAAACTCTGTTCCTGTCGTTGAAAGACCTAATGCATCCATTGGCGCAGACGGATTTCCTTATTACGGAATTTATCAGAATGACAATGGATATGTGAATTCTAATATGAATTACAATCTTTTTATCGACACTTATCTTCCTAGTTTAGATCTAACAATTTCTGCATCATTCCAAGGAAGTGTGTTTGATCACCAAAGAAAAGATCAAAGAACTGCCGAACCTATTTCTTATTACGGGATCGATGGAATTATACACCCATTTACAGAAGCAGATAAAACCGACACTTATAAACAATGGCTGGTAAGAAATGTTTCTGTAACCGATAATATGCCGACAGACTACACCTTTACGATTGTAGGAAACTTAAAAATCACAAAAAGCATTTACAAAGCACTCAGAACATCAATGTTTGTAACGCGAATTTTCAATTACAGCGCTCCTTATACCTTCAACAATGTTACTGTATACAGAAAAGGTGCTAATACTCCATACTTCGGGATGGAACTGAATTATAATTTTTAAAATAAATAGTAATAAATAACAAATAGAAAACGACATGAAAAAAAGAGTTATACTACTAAGTTTGGTAGCAGCGATGGCAACAGGATTTACCGTTACCTCTTGCTCAAGTGATGATGATTTTGGAGTAACCGCAAAACAAACCGGTGTATTGACACTTAATTTCACAGGTGAAAATATTACAGAGTATACCAATTTGGAGGTAGAAATTATGGAAATCAATACGAAAACCATAATTAAAGAAACACTGAAAAAAGAAAATGCACATACCTTTGAGGTTGCTTATGGTTCATATAAAATTACAGTAAACGGTGTTGTTATTGCGAACAATGAAGAAGTAAGAGCTGCAGGTACAGGACAAACAGATGTTACTTCAGCTGTTAAAAACCTTACCATTCCTTTGTTTGTAAAAAAATTCCATGAAGATTTTATTATTGAAGAAGTATTTTTTACCGGGGTAAAAACATCAGACAACAAAAATTATAATTCTAGCCGTTATTTTAAAATTACAAACAATACCAATAAAATTCTTTTTGCAGATCAATTAATTATTGCACAATCTGAATTTTTAACAACAGACGACAAAAACCCTACTCCTTACAATAAAAATTTATCTTTTGCTGTAAAAGGAGTAATGGTATTGCCTGGAAACGGAAATCAATATCCAGTACAACCTGGAGATTTTATTGTAATAGCTGACAATGCGATCAACCATAAACAAAACACAAGCACAGCATACGATTTGCACAACGCAGATTTTGAATTCCCATCTACAAACCCGGCTTTAGGACAAGTTGACAATCCTTCAGTACCAAATGCTGATATCATTTATTCTCAGACCAATTTTGACATGTTTTTAATGCACAACAGAGGCTTTGAAAGCTATGTCATTGCTCGTTTTCCAACAGGAGAAGACAAAATAACATTCCTTCAGAAATTCAAGTACGATTACAGTTATCAAAATAGCGCAGGTATCATCACTCCTAGAAGTGCTTATGCTATCCCGAATTCATGGATCATTGATGCCGAAAACAATTCTGTTCCTACAAAATTCATTCATACATTAACTGCTCCGGGTATTGATTCTGGATGGGCTTCCGTAGGTGCTACAGATAATGATGCCAATCGTTACGGTAAATCTGTAAGACGTAAAACTGCAGGAACCATGACCAACGGTAAAAATCTCTACATGGATACCAACAATTCTACAAACGATTTTACCAAAGATGCAGTACCAAGTTTAAAAGACGGTATTCAACATTAATAAAAATTAGTATTTGAATAATACTTAAAACTATGCTCAATTTAAAACATTCTTTTTCACTGATGATTATCGCTCTTGCTTCGCTTTCTATAAAGGCGCAAGACAGCATTCAGCTTTATCAAAAGATCAATAATCAATACAGTATTGAAAGAAATTTTAGAAATCATTTTTACTATAATCCGGCAAATATGTCGGATTATAGTTCTTCTTCATTCTCAGAATTTAATGTTGGTTATCATAATGATGATCAAAAAGTGTATCGCCAACAGTTTGGAGCAGGTGAAAAAGGTTTAACCATAAATGCAAAATCTTTTTTAAAGCTAAATCCAAATCGTACAGTTTGGGGAAATGCAAGCTATCAGAATATTAAAAAAAATTCTTTCCGATGGAATGAAAATCTCGATTATGAGCGTATTGCACCTTATACAACCGCAGATTCTCTGGGGGGAACCTTAAACTTAGAACGTTATTATTTTGCCGGAGGAATGTCACAGAAGGTCAACAAATGGACGATTGCTGGTGAAGTAAGCTATCTTGCACAACTCGGTTATCGTAGTCGTGATCCTAGATTAAAAAGTACAACTTCAGATTTGTCATTAAATGCAGGCGTGAACTATAAAGTATTCAAAGAATATGAAGTAGGAGTTTTCGGAACGTTCAATAAATACACACAAAACAGTTCTTTAAATTTTCAAAGTGTTTTAGGAAAGCCTTTTGTTTACCAAATGGTAGGATTGGGTATTTCAAACTACTTTTTCAGTGGCGGTGTTAATCCTTCTCAAACTTTTGAAGAATTTGGCTACAAAGGAGGAATTCAGGTAAGCAATCAACAAGGAAAAGACTTTTACCTTCGCGCTTCAGCAGGACGTTCAAACAATACAAAAAGTCATCGTGACAATGGAGGAAATACAACTTTTGAGATTTCAGAACTTGAAAATAAAAACATTGAGCTGGAAGGAGCAAAATTTTTCACTCTTAAAGAAAACCATAGAATCGGAATCTCTGCAAATTATAAAGCTATTGTAAGAACTGGTTCAGAATTTGGATATTCCGTAAACACCAGTGCTACAGAACAAATATTTAAAAGAAAATCTTACCGTTCAGAAAACTTTATCAGCTTAGTAAAAGTTTTATATCAACACAACAATGATAATTTTACCGTAAGTGCTTCTCCATTTTTCGGATATGAAGAAATTAAGGAAAGAAATCTTTATCCCAACTCAGGGCAAAAATTTGAATACTCATATTTTGGTCTAACGGCAAATTATCGTCAATCAATTAATTCTAATCAGGCCATTTCGTTTCAACCTTCTTTTTCTAAAAGAATGGTCAATAAGTCGATTAATGCATTAAGTCTTATGGAAAATCAGGAGATTAATGACTGGATATTACACGATTACAACTTTCAGGCAAGCGACAGCAGCACTTTTGGAGCGTCTTTAAGATACGACATCAAATTGGAGAAACTTCCGGCATTCTTTGTAAGTGCAGAATATCAATCACAGAAAATTCAGAAAAAAAACAATAATTTTGTCGGCGCAAGTTTAGGAATTACATTTTAAAAATTGAAAGATTAAAATAGTAAGAGATCAAAGATTTTATGAAGTAGTCCTTAAAGCGAAGCTCAACTTAATTTGCCTCAACTGCTTAATGAACCTTAATGGTTTAAAAATTAAAATAAATTTATAATAGAAAAGTATCAAAAGAATATTTAAATTAAAATGAAAAGAGGAATTTATTGGAGTTTAGGATTGATTTTATTTATTCTTTGGAGTTTCACTTCAAAAGTCGGAAATGAGTTATCAAACATTCAGGATCCATCTATTGAAGACATCGTAAAAAGCTACAAGAAAGCGATTACAGAATGGCCAAAACCCAATATTGACCACGGCATAAAATGGCAGGAATTTGCTGCGATCAAAACCGATTCAGCTTTTTTCACAGAACAAGATAAACCGAATGTTATTTTAGGCAAAATGCTTTTTTTTGATCCTAAATTATCTCAATCTAACCAAATTTCCTGCAGCACCTGTCACGATCCAGAAATGGGTTGGCAAGACCGAAGACGTGTTGCCCTTGGAAACGACCATCTTTTAGGAAACAGAAATACCATTTCTCTTTACAATATTGCCGAAAGAACTTCTTTTTTCTGGGACGGAAGAGCCAAAACTCTTGAAGAACAAGCTTCAGGACCTCTTGGAGCACATCACGAGATGGCAATGGATGTGAAAACACTGCCTGCAAAAATTCAGAATATAAAAGGGTATAAAACGCTTTTCAAAAATGCATACGGAACTGAAAAAGTTACGTATGATAAAATTGTGAAAGCCATTGCTGATTTTCAGAAAACCATAAAAAGCCAGCCAAGCCGTTTTGATAAATTTCTTGAAGGAAAATACAGTTCGTTGACAGACGAAGAAATCTACGGGATGCATATTTTCCGTACGAAAGCACGTTGTATGAACTGTCACAGCGGAAAATATTTAACTGACGAATCTTTTCACAATATAGGTTTAACGTATTACAAAAGAAAATATGAAGATCTTGGTTTGTATAATATCACCAAAAAAGCAGAAGACGTTGGAAAATTCAAAACGCCACAATTAAGAGATTTAGCACTCACCCAACCTTGGATGCACAATGGTCTTTTCGACAGTCTTGAAGGGGTTGTCAACATGTACAACAGCGGAATGCATCAACTCGATCCTAACGCAGAAAAAAAACTGGCAGATCCGCTTCACCCTTCTACAGATCCTTTATTGCAGAAGTTAAATTTAAATAAAGAAGAAGTAAAAGCTTTGGTTTCTTTTCTTGAATCTCTTTCAGGAACAAAATATAAAATGAGAAGACCTGAGTTTCCTGTGGAATAAATTAATTTCTTTTTAAAATCAATTCTTCGTTCGTTTTAATAGAATAGCTTATTTTAGTTCAAATATTTCTAAATGGCTATGGCTGGTAAAAAATCTTCTGATAAAGAATTAAAACAAACGATTCAGAATCATATCGATAAAACTCATTATGTAAAAGTTTTCTTTTCCGAAGAATGTCCGGAAGAGTTTACATCAGGCTTTATACTGAATGTTTCTGAAAACTTTCTGATGATTCAGGAGTCCCACAATTTTACTTTAGACGGAATTAAAATCATTCCTTACAACAGAATTGAAGGCACTCGTCACAAGAAATTCGAAAAAACTTCTGAGAAAATATTTTCAGAAGAGGGCTTGATAAAATTCAATCAAAAAATCATCAGTAATACTTCATTAAAGAATTTTGAGTCCTTATTTAAGTCTTTAAAAAAGCAAAATTTCCACTGCATCGTCGAAAGTTCCACAAAAAAGAAAAACATATTTTCAATTGGCGAAATTCTAGAAATAAATGAAAAATCTGTAGTGATTAAAAACTACGACGCTACAGGAAAAATTGAAAAGACACCTGATAGAATTCTATTTGAAAACATTAACTTCATCACTTTTAATGATCTCTATTCTTTGACATTCAGAAAATATTTAATTGAATAAATAAAAAATACAAATGAAAATCGCCATCATCGGAGCCGGAAATATGGGTTTATCTTTTTCAAAATCATTTTTGAAATATGAACTTATAAAACCTGAAAACCTTCACCTGATCACCAGAAGTCAATCAAAAATTCTGAAAATAAAAGAAGAATTTCCCAAATCTGAAATTTCTGTGTTTGAAGACGTGAAAGATTTGGATGCAGATCTTATTATCATTGCTGTCAAACCACAGGATTTTCAAAAAGTAGCGGAAAGTTTTCAGTTTTCTTTAAACGAAAATCAGATGATCTTGTCGATTATGGCAGGGATTAAAATTGAAAAAATCCAAAAATCTTTACATCACAAATCCGTTGTAAGAGCAATGCCCAACTCTCCTACTCTTTTGGGCATGGGAATTACCGGCTATACTTCTGCAGAAGGAATTTCTTTTAATCAGTTAATGAATATCGAAAGACTTCTGAACAGCACCGGAAGATCTGTCTATTTGGAAAACGAAGATTTACTAGACGGAGTTACCGCACTTTCCGGAAGTGGACCAGCATATTTTTATTATATAGTAGACGCAATGATCAAAGCCGGAACACAAATGGGAATCGATGAAAATTTGTCTAAACTTTTCGTAAAGCAAACGATGTTGGGCGCTTATCATTTGATCAATAATTCTGATAAAAGTTTGGAAGACCTGATAAAAGATGTGGCCTCAAAAGGCGGAACGACAGAAGCCGCATTAAAAACTTTTGAAGAAAATAATTTTAAAGAAATTCTGCAGCAGGGAATTTTAAATGCTGAAAAACGTGCAAAGGAATTGAATGGGTAATTTTTTTACTAATTAATACATTTAGTCGAATTATTCAATACAAATTGGCTAAATTTAGTTTCTAAGATTCTTTTCATTTGCCAACCCAACAAAACTCCAAAAGTATTCAGAATAACATCATCCACATCAAAGACTCCCAATCTTGAAAAATACTGCAGTGCTTCTACAATCACGATGACAGAAACAAAAGTTATGATGAGGTTTTTCCAATTGTTTAACTGTGGAAAAATCCAGCCTAAAAAACCAAAAGGGGTAAACATCACGACATTTCCCAAGACAATTTTAATAATATCAAACCAACTTATTGTCTCCTGAATAAACCAAACTGTTGAAATAATAGGTTTAATTCTCACAATATGATCTTCATTCCGGAATCTTCCCATTCCGAAAAACATCAGATAGAGCAAAAAAATGGTATACGGTAAAATGATGAATTTATAAAATTTCTTTAACATCATTTGCAAAGTTATTCATTTCAAAAGCATTAAATTTGTGTGTTAAACTAAATTAATGAAATACGTCTTACTTACGCTCATTTCAGCGATGTTGCTATCGGTTTCGTGGCCGACTTACGGAGTTCCGTTTTTTATATTCTTTGCCCTCGTTCCGCTTCTGATGATGGAACATGGTGTTTCTAAATTTTCAAATTACAACAGAAAAAGTTGGGTCGTTTTCGGTCTTTCTTATCTGTGCTTTGTTATTTGGAATGTTGTGACCACAGGCTGGCTGTACGGATCAAAAAATCCTGATGGAAGTCATTCTATGATGGCCGTTGTATTTCCGGTTTTGGTCAATTCTTTTTTATATTCACTCGTTTTTCAATGTTATCATTGGTATAAAAACGCACAGGGAACGTATTGGGGAATGGCTTTTTTGGTAGCGATCTGGATGAGTTTTGAAAAATTTCATCTCAATTGGGAATTAACGTGGCCTTGGCTGAATCTTGGAAATGCTTTTTCAGATTATCCGAAACTTATTCAGTGGTATGATACTCTGGGTGCAACTGGCGGAAGTTTCTGGATCTTGCTTGTTAATTTACTCATCTTTTACACCATCAGAATTTGGGAAGCCGGAAGAAAAAGAAAAGATTTAATCATCAATATTTCTGCAACAGCACTTTTGATCGGTCTTCCAATGATTATTTCATTAATAAAATTCAATAGTTTTAATGAAAAACCGATTGGTGAAGTCAGCGTTTTAATGTTGCAGCCGGATCTTGATCCTTATGGCGAAAAATACTCTAAAGACAGCATCACCATTCAGAATGAGCTTTTAGCTTTAGCCGAAAACAACACCAAAGGAAAGATTGATTATTATATCGCTCCCGAAACGGCAATTCCGGGAAGAGGCTCTATTTCTGAAACTGCTTTTGAAAAAAGTGAATTACTCAATAACGTAAAAGGTTTTCTTGCAAAACATCCAGGTTCTGTTTTTGCAACGGGAATTTCTTCTCACAAATATTTCTTTGATAAAAATAATTTACCCAAAGATGCTTATCAAATCAATGACAGAGCTTGGGTAGAAAGTTATAATTCTGCAGTTCAGATTATTCCGAATCAAAAGGTTGAAGTCTATCACAAAGGAAAGCTTGTTCCGGGTGTTGAAATTTTCCCTTACATGAATGTTTTAAAACCTCTTTTAGGCGATGCGATGATCAATCTGGGAGGAACCGTTGCTTCGCTTGGAACAGATAAAGAGCGTGTTGCATTTTCAAACCCTTATAATAAAGGAAAGATTGCGCCGATTATTTGTTATGAAAGTATTTACGGTGAATTTGTAACTGATTACGTAAAAAAAGGTGCCAATTTCCTCGGAATTATGACCAATGATTCTTGGTGGGGCGTAACAGAAGGTCACAAACAGTTGCTTTCTTACGCAAGAATGAGAGCCATTGAAACCCGGCGAGAAATTGTACGTTCTGCAAACAGTGGAATTTCTGCACATATTAATGCAAAAGGTGAAATTTTAGAAGACACTTTCTACGGCGATCAGACTACTTTATTTGCGAAAGTTAACCTTTACGAAGGTGAAACATTTTATGTAAGAGCAGGAGATTTTCTTTCGCGAGTTTCTATTTTTGCGTTGGGATTTTTGCTTTTTTATTTTCTGATTAAAAGGTTTCAGAATAAAATAAAGAAGGAAAACAAAAAGTAAACTTTTAAATATTGAAAGTTTTATATAAAAAAAACCAGCCTTTCAGCTGGTTTTCTCTGTTTAATTTAAGTTTAAAAAAATCAAATTCAAACTACTATTTACTTGATCATTAGTTTTTGAGTTATCCAGTTATCTTTAATTTTAATTTTCAGAATGTACATTCCTTTTGGAAGATCAAAAACGGTTACCGACTGATCGTTGTTGAGCTGTACATTGAGTTTTTTACCATCCATTGAATACATTTCTACTGCAGAAGCTTTTTCACCTTTAATAAAAACTTTTTCAGAAGCCGGATTTGGATATATCGACAGTTTTGTTTTCGGTGAAAAATCATTTACCCCTAATGTATTTTCTACCGATGGATCGGAGTAAACTTTGGATGCATCAATTGATCTTACACTCCAATACACTTGTTGAATTGAAGGATCGAGCGTTAAAAACCAGGAAGGTGTGGTCACAATATACTTTACAACATCTTGTGATCCCTGAGTCGTCCCTACTTTAATTTCATATTGTAAAGCATTGACCGGAGTTTTATCATCCGTTGCGCCGCTCCATGTAAAATTAAATGTATTTCCATTTTTGTTTAAATGTAAATTGGTGGGAGCTGTCGGCTTTAGATTTGCTGCCGTAGATGTATTTTTATACAGTTTGGTGAATGAATTTAAATCTGGATCAGCCCAATCGAAACCCGTCATTAAAACATCCAAATGATTGTTTCCGTCATAATCGAAGAGTCTTATGTTTCCTGATCCTCCTAAATTATACAAAGAAGTATTGCTTGTTTTTGTGAAAGATTGAGAAGCCGGATTGTAAAGAAAAACATTCACCGCCCCGTCATTATTTTTATCATCACCAATGACTACAAAATCGTAATACCCATCATTATTAAGGTCTCCAACATCTACACTTGAAGCAGAAAGCCCTTCTCCGGGAATTTCCTGAGTCGTAAAATGCCCTGTTCCGTCATTTATAAAAACACCAAGATATTCATCATAATTTCCATCCTGACCAATCGCCACCAAATCTAGAAAACCATCCGCATTGAAGTCCGCACATGCTAATTTCCCACTGGCTAAAGGCAATAAAGTCTGAGATTCCTGAAGTGTGCCATTCGAATTTAGATATACTTTAAAAACTGGATTTGTATCTTTGTCGTACCCAAAAATAACTACATCTAATAACTGATCGTTATTTAGATCTAAAACTTTAAAACTTCCGTTCTGCGTTCCGGAAAGCCATGATTGAGTCAATTGAAAACCAGTACCTGCGTTTTTATAAAAACTTAAATCATAGACAAAACCGGTTCCGTGCACATATTGAGGTCCGTTGATTGCATAATCCTGTTTTCCATCATGATTAAAATCAAAAACTTCTATAGAGCCGTAAACTTTTCCGGCAGTATCTTCAACTTTCGAAAAGCCTGATCCTGTATTTAAAAATCGATAATGCTTATAATTAACAACATCCTGATAACTCAAACCTGTAGAAACAACATCGAGCAAGCCATCGTTATTGTAATCTATAAATTTTATGTCTCCTAAATGAGTAACATCTGTACCTAAATTTCCATAAGCCGAAAAAACGCCATTATTATTAATATAAGCTTCGTTAAATGTAACATCTGCACTTCCGTCTGCATTATTATCTACAGCACCATTATATACAACATCCGGTTTTCCGTCATTATTAAAATCCCCGATGTCGCTGGATCCGTAATAGAAATTTTTTATGCTGCTGGAAACTTCAGAAAAAGTTTGAGACTGAAACATCATGGGAATAAAAAAAGCAAAAACATACAACTTTTTCATTTTATTTTTATTTAGATTAATTAAAAACAAAGATACTGTCAAATATTATTTCAGGTTTAAAATGGAGACTGATATTTATCACATGACCGCATCTGAGAGACTTTAAAGAATGTAAATGAATGGGTAAGTCATTAAAAATGATAAATATTTATTATAAAATTTATACAAATACTTGTCTATCTAAAAAAAACTTCGTTATTTTGCAACCTCAAATATTATACAAATAAGAACATCGAGATATGTCAAGAATTTGCCAGATAACAGGAAAGCGTGCAATGGTTGGTAACAACGTTTCCCACGCTAATAACAAAACGAAGCGTCGTTTTGAAATTAACTTATTGGAAAAGAAATTTTACCTTCCAGAGCAAGACAAGCATGTTACGCTTAAAGTTTCAGCTCATGGATTGAGAATCATTAACAAGATTGGAATCGAAGAGGCTATCGAAAGAGGCATCAGAGAAGGATTGATTAAAAAGAACTAAAATCATGGCAAAAAAAGGAAATAGAGTTCAAGTAATACTTGAATGTACAGAGCACAAAGAAAGCGGTATGCCAGGAATGTCTAGATACATTTCTACAAAAAATAAAAAGAACACTACAGAAAGATTGGAATTGAAAAAATACAATCCGGTTCTTAAGAGATCTACCCTTCACAAAGAAATCAAGTAATTTATAAATATAATTTACCATGGCAAAGAAAGTAGTAGCAACCCTACAAAGCGGACAGTCAAAAAAAATGACTAAAGTCGTGAAAATGGTGAAGTCTTCTAAATCAGGAGCTTACGTTTTCGAAGAAAAAGTAATGAATGCAGACGAAGTTGACGGTTATTTGAAAAAATAATTCACAACTTTATTTACAATACAAAAAACTACTCATATTTTGGGTAGTTTTTTTGTTATCTTTGCTTTCTGAGCTGGAAGTCAGATGTTGGATGCCGGATGTTTACAAAATAAGACATTATGGTTTTAACATCCAACTTCCTACGCCCAGCTTCCATCATTAATTAAAATTCCATAATTCATACAATGAGTTGGTTTAAAAATATTTTCAAAAAAGAAGAAAAAGAAACTTTAGATAAAGGTCTGGAAAAATCTAATCAGGGTTTCTTTGAAAAAATGACTAAAGCCGTAGTCGGCAAAAGCAAAGTAGATGACGAGGTTCTGGATAATCTGGAAGAGATACTTATTGCTTCAGACGTTGGCGCTTCTACGACCATTAAAATCATTGAGAGAATTGAAGAACGTGTTGCCAGAGACAAATATGTCGGCGTAAACGAATTAGACCAAATTCTACGTGAAGAAATCTCCGGGCTTCTTTTGGAAAACCCTCATGCAGGAAGCGGAAACATTGATACAAGTAAAAAACCATACGTTATTATGGTTGTCGGCGTAAACGGCGTAGGAAAAACGACCACTATCGGAAAGCTGGCTCATCAGTTTAAATCTGAAGGTAAAAAAGTCGTTTTAGGTGCCGCAGATACATTTAGAGCTGCTGCAGTAGACCAGCTTGTTATCTGGAGTGAAAGAGTGGGCGTTCCTATTGTAAAACAGGATATGGGATCAGATCCTGCTTCTGTAGCTTTTGATACCGTGCAAAGCGCCGTTGCTCAAGATGCTGATGTGGTTATTATTGACACGGCAGGAAGGCTTCACAATAAAATTAATTTGATGAATGAGCTTTCTAAAATCAAGAGAGTGATGCAGAAAGTAATTCCTGATGCGCCTCATGAAATTTTATTGGTTCTAGACGGCTCTACAGGACAAAACGCTTTTGAACAGGCCAAACAATTCACAGCAGCAACTGAGGTGAATGCTTTAGCAATAACAAAATTAGACGGAACCGCAAAAGGCGGAGTTGTCATTGGTATTTCAGATCAGTTTCAGATTCCGGTAAAATATATAGGTGTTGGAGAAAAGATGCAAGACCTTCAACTTTTTAATGGTACAGAGTTTGTAGATTCGTTCTTCAAGAAGAGATAAATTCTCTTTTGAAAACAAATTATTCAAATTATTAACATTAAAAAATTACAATTATGGGATTTATTACTTGGATTATCTTTGGTCTATTGGCAGGAGCACTTGCTAAAATGATTATGCCTGGAAAACAAGGCGGTGGCTGGCTTATCACGATTATTCTTGGTATCGTCGGTGCTTTCATTGGTGGCCTTATTGGAGTATATATTCTTCACTGGGGTGATGTAGATTCTTTCTGGAACTTCAGAAGCTGGTTCCTTGCCATTGGTGGTGCTATCATTGTACTTTGGCTTTACGGAATGGCTACTAGGAAATAAAAAAATCCTTTAAAAAAAAATAAAATCCCGATTTGAAAATTTCAAATCGGGATTTTTATGAACAATATAATTTAGTTAATTTTGATTCTGTAAGGCATTTCCATTTTTACCTCAGATTTTAATTTCTCATCGGTAAGCTGTTCCAGGATTTCATAGTTTGCTTTACCAATTTTATTTTTGATCACTCTTGCAGAGATGTCGTCTTCATTCATATCATCAAAAATCTGCTCAAAAGCAGTCATTCTTTTAGGATAAGAAGCAACGTTGTAAGATTTCAAGTTCGCTTTTTGTGCAGCAAATTTCACGGCATCATTTAAAGTTCCCAATTCGTCTACCAAACCGATTTCTTTTGCACGAACTCCGCTCCAAACTCTTCCGCCTCCGATGTTATCGATCTGCTCGAAAGTTTTCTTTCTGTTCTGTGTTACAAAATATACAAATCTCTTATAAGTACCTTCTACGCTTCTCGTCATTAAATTTACTCCATAAGGCGTAAGACCGTGCAATGAAGAATAATACGCTGAGTTGGCATTGGTAGCAACAATATCAGAACGCACCCCATTTTTATTGGCAATATCTTTAAAGTAAGGCAATACTCCGAAAACTCCGATAGATCCTGTTAAAGTATTCGGTTCAGAATAAATTTTATCGGCACCCATTGCAATATAATAACCGCCTGAAGCAGCGTAATCACCAAAAGAAACTACAAGAGGTTTTGTTTTTTTCAACTGCTGAAGTTCAAACAATATCTCATCAGAAGCATTTGCACTTCCCCCCGGAGAATTAATTCTTAAAACGACAGCTTTTACCTTATCATCTTTCTGAAGCTCTTTAATGTATTTGATATATTTTTCAGAATAAATATCACTGTACTCATCACCATTATTGATAGAACCTGATGCATATAGAACTGCTACTTTCTCACCAGAACTGTCTTTATCATCAAATGAATCGATATATTTTTGAAGTGAAACTTTGTTTAAGTTATCTTTTTCAGCAAGACTTAGCTTGGTTCTGATCAATTGATCATATTCACTTTTCTGAATCAGTTTATCTGCCAATTTATATTTTACAGTTAAATCAGGAATCATTCCATATAAGCTGTCAACAACAGTTTTGAATTCCTCAGACTGCATTTTTCTTGAAGCTGCCATCTTTGATGAAGTATTCCCCCAGATATCATTCAATAAAGTACTCAATTGCTCTTTATTTTCGGGAGAAATATCATTTCTTAAAAAAGGCTCAACGGCAGATTTAAACTTACCGTGACGGATTACTTCAATACCGATACCATATTTTTCGGCAAAATCTTTAAAGAAAGTAACTTCAGTTGCCAGGCCTTTAAGCTCAATTCCTCCAGACGGATTCAGATAATACTGATCTGCAACAGAACCTAGATAATAAGAAGCCTGAGAAACAGAATTCCCGTATGCATAAACAAATTTTCCGCTCTTTTTAAAATCTTCGATGGCATTTCTCAGATCATCAATCTGCGTAGTTCCTGCATTAATATTATCCGTTTCGATACTTATACCTTTAATATTATCATCATTTTTTGCTTTATGAATAGCTTCTACAGCATCATAAATCAGGATGTTTGTATTTTTATCTTTTAAATTAAAGATACTTTGTTGTTCTTCTGTAGGACTATCAATAATAGATGTCTTTAAATTAATAGTTAAAACAGAATTCTTTTTCACATTAACAGATTTCTCTCCACTCACTGAGCTGATCGCAATCATAATAATAAAAAAGAAGAAAAACACGAAACATAATATGACAATAGCCACTATATTTGCGAATACATTTTTAAAGAAACTCTTCATAAACAATCATTTTCCGATATGTCGCAACATAATGTGGTTTTGTTACTAGGAAGTAACATTGGTGACCAAAAAAATAATATTGACACCGCTTTAAACAAACTAAGTGAGACCTGTACAATATTAAAAAAAAGTGAATACTTAACATCAGAACCCGTAGAATTTGCCAGTTCTAATATTTTTTGTAATATTGCAACAATAATATCTACTCACCTATCACCTATACAACTGCTTGATTACGTGAAAAAAATAGAAATTGATATGGGTCGGCTTACTGACTCTACAGTTTCAAAAGTTTATACAGACAGAATTATAGATATTGATATTGTGAAGTATGGTGAATTAAAATTTGTATCAGAAAGATTAGAAATCCCTCATAACAGACATCTTTTTGAAAGGGAATTTTCCAGGATATTATTAAAGGATTTATTTAAAAAAACAAACACATAAAACATATTGTATGAAATTAGGTTTATTATTATTGGCCGCTTTGCCTATTGCTACCTATGCACAGGACAGTATTTCCGTAAACTCTACCAATGAGTATCCCAATACGTTCTCTTCCGGCTCTGCAAATATTCAAAAATTTGACAATAAAGCAAGAAGATTCAGCGATTGGTCTATTTCTGTAGGTGGCGGTGCAGCATTTATGATGAACTCGGATCTTACTTCTTTTTATGATAAAAAGGTTAATTGGGGATACAACAGCTATGTAAGTATCGACAAACAAATCTCTCATACATTCGGAATAAGCCTCGCCTACCAAAGAGGTGAAACCAACCAAAAAGGAATACAGTGGGGTTCTCGTGGTGTAACAGCGGGTGTAGGAGAAGCAAAGACAAAATATGATCAGATTGCTCTATTGGCAGATGTTAATTTGTCTAATCTTTTGAGAAGAGCAGATAATCATTCACCTTACAGATGGGCTTTCCATGGTTATGGAGGAATCGGCTTAATGAGCTTCAACACATCTTTACATGATAATGATGAATTTAGATGGAGCAATTCACCTAGAAGAGTACCTTTGTTTATAGATCAAAAACTTGATATTAGCTCATTTTTTTACCAATTTGGTGCGGGTCTGAAATATAATGTTTCTAGACTTATCGATATCGAAGCCAGAGCAATGTATGTTATCAGTGGTGATGATGAATTTGACGGCGGCGGTTATGCAGAGCCTGCAGATTATGATCCTACCAGTGGTAACTCAAAATACAACATGATCAATGATAAGAGATCAGATAATATGCTTACCGTTAATTTGGGTGTATCATTTAAATTAGGTAAACATATGTCTCACTTAACGTGGCATGATCCTTTACAAGAGGTTTATTACAGAGCAAATGTACTAGAAAACACTGCAAGTGATCTGGTTGTATGTGAGAAAGGGGACAACGATAATGATGGCGTATGCGACGATTGGGACAGAGAATTGAACACTCCTGCAGGAGCAAGAGTTGATGGTGCCGGTGTAGCATTGGATCTGGATCTTGACGGTGTCATCGATTTATATGATAAATGCGTAACTGTTCCTGGGTCAGTTGATAATAATGGCTGCCCAACCAATTAAGCATCAAATAATAATTCATTTAATTAACTAAATAAAAAAATACATACTATGAAATTAAGTTTAGCAATTGTTGCCTTAGCACTAGCTGTTCCTACAGCGAGCTATGCACAAGATTCAATAGCCGTAGTTTCTACCGACGAGTATCCAAATACATTTTCTTCTGGCTCTGCCAACGTTTCACCGTTCACACAAAAATCTAAAAGATTTAATGATTGGGCAGTGTCATTTGGTGCGGGTGTACCTTTACTTCAATCGGGAGATTTAACTTCCATTAAAAATGGTAACGGTAAAAATCTTTTCGGTTACTCTGCTTATGTGAGTGTCGATAAAGCAATTACTCATGCTTTCGGTATTAATTTACAGTATGACAGAGGTGAAACAAGACAAGGCTGGTTCAACACAAAAGATCCTGCTCCTTCTAATAATTTAAATGAAGTAGGTGCAAGAACACAATATGATGCAATCTCTTTATTGGGAGACATTAATTTTTCAAATCTTTTAAGAAGAGTTGATAACAAGTCTACGTACAGATGGGCATTACATGGTTATGCAGGTATTGGTACAATTGCCTACAGAGCCTATCAGAAAGATGCTAACGGACAAAGATTAATGACAGAAATTAAACCTTTTAAATTTGGTTCTTTCTTCGGACAAGCAGGAGCTGGACTTAAATTTAAAGTAAACAGAAGATTAGATCTTGAAGGAAGACTAATGTATGTTTACACAGGTGATGATGAATTTGACGGTGGTGGAGCTCAATATAGCGCTATTAATCAAAGAGAAGAGCAGGTTTCTGATAACTTCTTCAACGCTACAATTGGTTTATCTTTAAAATTAGGAAAACACGAATCTCACCTAATGTGGCATGACCCATTACAGGAAATTTATTATAAATTAGATGTTTTGGCTAACAAAAACCAGGATATTGAAGTTTGCAAAAAAGGAGATGCCGATAATGACGGAGTTTGCGACGATTGGGACAGACAACTTGATACTCCTGCAGGAGCCAGAGTTGACGGTGCTGGTGTAGCTCTTGATGCAGATTTAGACGGTGTAATCGATCTTTACGACAAATGTGTAACAGTTCCTGGACCGGTAGAAAACCAAGGATGTCCATTGACGCCGACTACTCCGGTAGGACCAATTGACGAAACTGTGACTAACATGGAAGGAATTGAGTTTGATTTAAATTCTGACAGAATTTTACCAAATAATACACCTATCCTAAACAATGCTGTAAGCTATATCAACTCTTCAAGCGGTACTTATACCGTAATCGGAGCAACTGATACCAGAGCTTCTGACGAGTACAACCAAAAATTGTCTGAAAGAAGAGCAAACAGTGTTAAAAACTATTTGATCAAAAATGGTGTAGATTCTTCTAAATTAAACGCTGTAGGTAGAGGTGAAAAAGACCTTAAATACCCAGAGTGTGATCCTGCTACCAAATGTCCTGAATGGAAAAACAGAGCAAACAGAAGAGTTTACTTCGAAGCTAAATAATAAAAAATTCTTATTATATAATTAAAGCCATGCATTGCGTGGCTTTTTTTGTGTCAATACTTTCCTTACATTTACCTTATGATTTCCTCGCAAGATTTTAATGAGCTTAAAAATAAAACCCTTAAACATTTTTGGGGTTACGATCAATTTAGAGATGCTCAAGAACAAATTATAGACTCTGTTATCAACAGAAAAGACACCTTAGTTCTTCTTCCCACCGGTGCCGGAAAATCATTATGTTATCAGCTTCCCGCTTTGCTGCAGGAAGGAACTTGTCTTGTCATTTCACCTTTATTGGCATTGATGAAAGATCAGGTCAACCAATTAAAATTCAGAGGAATTGAAGCAGAATATCTCAGCTCGGAACTGGATGAGTTTGATGCCGAAGTCATTTATAACAGATGCAAAGACGGTCTCACAAAATTATTATATGTTTCACCCGAAAGATTAACCAATAAATTATTTATTCAACAAATTGAGGAAATTCAGTTGTCATTTATTGCAGTCGATGAAGCGCACTGTATTTCAGAATGGGGACAAGATTTCAGACCCAGTTATCAGAACATTAAAGATTTCAGAAAAAACAATCCGGAAATTACGTGTCTTGCATTGACAGCAACGGCAACTCCAAAAGTTTTAGATGAAATTAAAAATAAACTGGAACTTAGAAATCCACAGGTATTTCAAAAAAGTTTCAAAAGAGACAATATTAAAATTTTCACCGAAGAGATTTCAGATAAATATCAAAAAGTTTTTAACATCCTTAAATACGCTAAAGAGTCGGGAATCATCTATGTGAGAACCCGAAAAGATGCAGAATTACTAACCGAATTTCTTCACAGACATAAAATTCAGAATGTTGATTATTTCCATGCAGGATTATCAACAAAAGAAAAAAACGAAAGACAAAATTTTTGGAACAACAGTGATCAAAATGTATTAATCTCAACCAATGCTTTTGGGATGGGAATCGATAAAGATAATGTACGCTTCGTCATTCACTTCTCCCCTTCTCAGTCGATTGAAAATTATTATCAGGAGATTGGCCGTGCAGGAAGAGATGGAAAAAAAAGTTATGCATTCATGCTTTGGAACAAACAGGAGATTTTAAATTTTGATCAAATTCTAAGAAATCAGATTCCAAATAAAGCTGAGTTTCTAAAGATTATTTCTTATTTGTATTCTAAATTTCAGGTGGCTGAATTTGAGCTTCCCGAAAAAGTTTTCCAATTAAATACTTCAGGAATCCAAAGTTTCACGAAACTTTCAACAGCGAAGATTAAAAATGTTCTGAATTTCCTTCATACCCAGGAAATCATTTTCCACAACAGCAACAAAAGTTTATCGTCACTCGAACTTTTAATTAAGCCTGATGAAATCGATCAGCTTCCCCAGAAAGATGCTTATTTTATCGAACTCCTTTTGCGTTCCGTTTCCGGAATTACAACACACAAAGTGATGTTTAGCGAGCAGAATGTAAGCAATAAAATAGGAGTAAGTATTCATCTGATCAAAGAACGTTTGAAAGAATTACAGCAGAAAAATTATCTTGAATATATTGATGGAGCTTTGGCGAGTGTGAAATTTCTGAAACCACGGGACGAAAGAGCTATCAACAGCCTGTATTGGAATCTTTTTGAGCATATTCAGAAAAATAAAATTCAGAAGTGGGAAGAGATGAAATTTTTCATCGAGGACAATAAATACTGCAAAATGAAATTGATCCTCTCCTATTTTGGCGAAAAAAACACTAAAAATTGTGGACAATGCACTGTATGCGAAAAAAACAAACAATCTATCTTTGGTAAAAATGTTTCTTTGGAAATTTTGAATGTTTTAAATAAAAAGCCAGCAACTATTGAAGAAATTTCTGTGCAGTTACAATTTCAGACCAAAGAAAATATATTAGAAAATCTTATTTTCTTATTAGATTCCGGAAAAGTAAAAATGCTGAATTTTAGAACATACGCTTTGACATAAGTAATAAGTAATGAGTAATTGATAATAACAATTAAAAAATTCATAACTCATAATTTCTAACTTATAACTCAAGAGTTTATCTTTGCACCATGAAATCATTGAAAGTCGTTTTTTTGGGCACTCCGGAGTTTGCAAAGACTGCATTGGAAGCCATTCATCAATCTCATCATGAAGTTGTAGGCGTTGTAACCGTTGCTGATAAAGCAAGCGGACGCGGGCAAAAGATCAATCAGTCTCCTGTAAAAATTTATACTTCCGAAAATAATATTCCTGTTTTTCAACCTGAAAAATTGAGAAATCCTGAATTTTTAGAAGAACTAAGAAAATTAGATGCTGATGTTTTTGTAGTAGTCGCTTTCAGAATGATGCCTAAAGTGTTGTTTGAAATGCCAAAAATGGGAACTTTCAATCTTCATGCTTCATTGCTTCCAGATTACAGAGGTGCCGCTCCGATTAATTATGCGGTAATTAATGGTGAAGAAAAAACTGGCGCAACCACTTTCTTTATTAATGAAAAAATTGATGAAGGAAATATTTTATTACAGGAAGAAATTCCGGTTTTGGAAAATGAAAACGCAGGAAGTCTTCACGACAGATTAATGGAAATGGGTTCAAAATTGGTGGTAAAAACATTGGATGGATTAGCCGAAAATTCAATCATAGAAAAACCTCAGCCTGAAGTGGAACATCCAAAAAATGCTTTTAAGATCTTCAAAGAAGACACCAGAATCGACTGGACGAAAAATTCAAAAGAAGTTCATCAGTTTATTTTAGGAATGTCCCCTTATCCGGCAGCTTTCACAACTTTAAAAATTGGTGAAGACGAAAAAGGATTAAAAATATACAACGGAAAATTTGAACTTTCAGATCACGGAAAAGCAATCGGAAGTTTAGAAATTTCAAAAAATGAATTTAAAATCTATACAAAAGACGGAATGTATTTCCCTTCAGAATTACAGTTGGAAGGAAAGAAAAGAATGAATGTTAAAGATTTTCTAAACGGATTTAGAAATTTCGACGAAATAAAAATGGCTTGAGAAAATCAAGCCATTTTTTATTGTGAATTATGAATTGTGAATAGTGAATTTTCTCTGAAGTCAATTAATTGCATTGTCAATTCAAAAACTGCAACAAATTCACTTGCGAAGCAAAATTGACTTTTGACAATTCACATTTTAATATTTCACTTTTAAAGTTGAACCATCTCTGTCACCTCAACATCATACCCTCCAACCTGAGGTTTTACAGTAGGATTTTGAGTGATTACTTTAAATTTATTAATTCCTAAATTTTTCAGAATCTGAGTTCCGATTCCGTAATCTCTGTAATTGAAAGCAGCAGTAGGATGCTTTTGCTGTCCGTCCTGATAATTTAAAAACTGCTGTAATTTTTTTAATGTATTTTCAGAATTAGATACATTATTAATGAAAATAATTGCTCCTTTTCCTGCTTCATTCACCATTGATGTTACTTTTTCCAACAATGGTTTTTCACCGTTATTTAATCTTGTCAACACATCAAAATAAGAATCAGAAGACTGTACTCTCACCAAAACCGGCTCATCTACAGCCCAACTTCCTTTTGTTAAAGCAAAGTGGATCTGATCGTTTGAAGTTTCTCTGAAAGCAAAAAAGTCAAATTCACCATAAGCCGTGTTTACTTTTCTTTCTTCCAGTCTTTCGATAAGATTTCCTTTTTTAAGCTGATAATGAATCAGATCTTCAATAGATACGATCTTCATATCATGTTTCTGAGCAAAAGCAAACAATTCCGGCAAACGAGACATCGATCCGTCTTCATTCATAATCTCACAGATTACTCCACCTTCTTTCAAACCTGCAAGACAAGTAAGATCGATTGCTGCTTCGGTGTGACCCGCTCTTTTCAGAACGCCACCTTTTCTTGCGCGAAGCGGGAAAATATGACCCGGACGCATAAAATCTGTAGGCTTAGACTTTTCATTCATCAAAGCTAAAACGGTTTTTGCTCTGTCCTGAGCAGAAATTCCGGTAGAAGTTCCGTCACCTAAAAGGTCGACAGAAACGGTAAATGCAGTCTCTTTAGGATCGCTGCTTCGGCTTACCATCACATCCAAACCTAGTTCATCGCATCTTTTTTCAGGAAGCGGCATACAAATAAGCCCTCTTCCGTGAACAGCCATAAAATTGATCAGTTCAGGTGTCGTTAGTTCGGCAGCACAAAGAAAATCACCTTCATTTTCTCTATCTTCATCGTCTACCACTATGATTATTTTACCATTTTTAAGGTCTTCAATGGCCTCAGGAATAGTATTTAATTTAATATCAGACATTTTTACTTTAAATTTTCGCAAAGATACTCATAAAAATAAGCATCAACAATTAATATGAGCGGTTTGTGCGACCGCTTTCGCTTAACTATAAAAGTTGCAGAAGATTTTAACACATGAGTCATATAAGTTTTTAGCCAAAGCTTTGAAAATATTGAGAATACATAATTCTCAAAATGTTTGATTTTCATTTTAAACTTAAAAAAATTCTGCGTCAATCTGTGAAATCTGCGGGATTTAAAATTAAAACAGAGAATCTGTGGCTTTCCTTATAATCTCATATGACTTCAGTCTTTTTTGATGGTCGTAAATATGAGAATTGATCATCAATTCATCCACCTGATATTTTTCCTGAAAGTTTTTAATCTGTTCAGCAATTTCATCCTGATTTCCGATAAAACTAAATTTTAATTTCTGTAAAACCATCGATTTTTCCATCGCCGACCAAACAGTATCCATATCTTCAATCGGTGCTGGAAAAGGTTTTCTGTCGTTTCGGATAATATTGATAAATGCCTGAAATAAAGTCGTAGAAAGAAAGTGTGCTTCTTCAGAAGTTTCTGCAGCAACACCGTTCACACAAGCCAAAACATAAGGTTTGTCTAAATATTTTGAAGGCTCGAAATGTTCTCTATAAATTTTAAAAGCCATATCCATTTGTTCGGGAGCGAAATGTCCCGCAAAAGCATAAGGCAATCCCAATTCTGCAGCCAACCAGGCGCTATCTGTACTCGAACCGAGAATATACATCGGAATATCTAAACCTTCACCCGGAATTGCACGAACCAAAGCATTTGAATTTTCTTTGGAAAAGTATTTCTGCAATTCTAAAATCTGTCTCGGAAATTGCTCATTGATGATTGCCGGATTTCTTCCCAAAGCCTGCGCCGTCAAACCATCTGTTCCCGGAGCTCTTCCCAAACCAAGATCAATTCTTCCCGGGAAAAGTGATTCTAAAGTTCCGAATTGTTCGGCAATAACTAAAGAGCTGTGATTTGGAAGCATAATTCCTCCAGAGCCGACTCTTATTTTTTTTGTTCCGTTGGCGATGAAAGCGATCAGAACCGAGGTTGCTGAACTGGCAATGCTTTCCATATTGTGATGTTCGGCAAGCCAGAATCTTTTATAGTCTAAATTTTCAGCAAAGTTTGCCAAAGACAGACTATCCTGAAAAGTATCGTGAATGGTTTTCCCCTGTTTTACGGGAGCCAAATCAAGCACTGATATATTAAAATTTTTCATTTATTAAATTTAACCAAGCAAAGTTAAGGCTAATAAATTGCATTAGTTACTTTTTGTAATTGATGGAATTGATTGGTGTGTTGTGGGAAAAACTATTGAAATTTATAAATTTTTATGTGAAATATATTAAAGCTAAAAAAAATTATATTTGACGTATGGATAAAATTATAAATTTTCAAGATCAGATTGTAGAAATTCAAGATTTTCAATCAACTTATATTATTTTAAGGTATCAAGAAAGGTTGTATCGTTTTGATTTTATAAATAAAAAAGAAGCTTTTTTAAAACAAAAGGAAATTGGGAATTTTTCTTTTTACCAATTACATCCTTTGTTGATTAATTATAATGAAAGTATGTATGACGTATTTCTGAATTCAAAGCCGGAATGTCCTAATAAATTTATTGAAGATATTAAATATTCTATCATTTACATCATACAAGAATGGAGGAGTTGGAAAAGTTATATCGAATTTGACAGCGGAATCACTTATGACGTTTTTCTCCAAAATTTACACAAAGGATCTGGTAAGCTTATGAGAGTTCCCATTTCAATAATGGAAAAACTTAAAGAATTAACAGATCAAAACAATATTCAAATTAGCTATTTTGGAGAGAAAAACTTTTCACAAAATCAATTGATAATGATTAATAATCAATATATCATCGCAGAAAATTTTAGGCTACATTTGATATAAATTAACCGTTATTTTTCTCCTTCTGATGTGTAAAATGATTAATCAAAATTCTGATTTCATTAAATTCAAAATCATTTGGTAACGCAGTTTTCCATTCATTTAAAGTTTCCTTTGGATCTCTGTGAAACATTTCCTTAAACGCTTTGATCTTATCGGAAGTAATCACTCTTGCAATATCCAACAAACCTTGTTCAGCAAATTTCGCCAAATGACCAATCACCGTTTCTTTTACCAAACCTCTTTCCATCGCAATTTCCGAGATCGTTTTCCCCTCTTCAAACAACTGGAAAGTAAGAACCTGAGACGGAACTTTTGCAATTTTCATGCTGACTTCCTTATCATTTTTTTCATCCAGAAGCTTGGTTTCCAGCAAATGAATTTCCTTTAGACTGTTCAGGTATTCTTCAATATCTTCCAACCAGTTTTTGAGTTCTTCATTATATTGTTTTAGTCCTTTGGCGCCTTTTATTTCAGCATAAAAATCTTTTAGCGGATTAAAAACTTTATCTCTGATTTCGGTAAAAAAGAAATTCACCGCCCCTTTTGATTTGCTTTCAATCTCTGACCAATCTTCTTTCTTTTCAATAAATAGATTCACTTTCTGGAAAATAATCCGCTCCAGTTTTTCAAAAATCTTACCTAAATTCAAAACATCTCGCTTCAACTGAAGATACAGCTGATTAGATTTTGAACGGTCGATACTTTTGGTAACAATTGATAGATTATTCCATTGTTCTACTTCTTTTAAAAACCATTGACAATCTAGCGTACGAAGCAGTTTTCTGATGCTGTAATCGTATTTTTCCTGATTTAAAATACTTTCTACGTTATCATTTGCCTGCGTTTCGCCCTGAAATTTCAGAATACGGTTGTCTTTAAAAATAACTTCAGGAGTAATTTTAGATTTTAAAACAATTCCTTCCAACGTTCGGCAACGTGACAAGGCAACGTAAACCTGACCCGCAGTAAAGCTTTTCCCGGCATCAATAATCACTTTATCAAACGTTAAACCCTGACTTTTGTGAATCGTCACCGCCCAGGCCAATTTTATAGGAAACTGCTCAAAGCTTCCCAACACTTCTTCTTTGATATTTTTATCGGTGTCGAGAGAATATTTTTTCTGTTCCCAAACTTCCCTTTTTACCGTAATTTCTCTTTCGCTTCCGTCAAGAATGACTTTAATTTCGTTTTCGTCTAGAGAAGAAATTTCGCCTAATTTACCATTGAAATATTTCTTTTCACCTGAAATATCATTTCTGATAAACATCACCTGAGCTCCAACCTTTAATTCTAAAAACTGCTCATTCGGATATTGATTTTCTTTAAACTCACCAAAAAGTTTAGCTTCGTAAGACTTGGGACTTACTTTTATATCTTTCAGTTTTTCCTGATTAATATCGTCTGCCATTTTGTTGTGCGAACAGAGATAAACGTAAGGCTCTTCTCCGGCTTCAAAACCCGGATCATATCTTTCGTTCAAATGATTAAAATCGATATTGGCAACATCGCCGTCACGAATAGCATTTAATATTTCTAAAAATTCCTGATCGGTTTGACGGTAAACTTTCGTTAATTCAATCGTCAGTAAAGGAATATCTTTAATCGCCAAACTGTCGAAAAAGAAAGGCGAATTGTAAAACATTTTTAAAACATGCTCATCTCTCACCACCGGTGGAAGCTGATACAAATCTCCGATGAACAACATCTGAACGCCACCAAAACGCTGATTATTTCTACGGATAAATCTCAAAGAAAAATCCATCATATCCAAAACATCGGCACGAAGCATCGAAACCTCATCAATAATCAAAACCTCAACTTCTCTCAGAAGTTTTAGCTTATCTTTTCGGTATTTGAAATGCTGCTGAAGATCGATAATATTATTGGCCAAACTACTGTCGATACGATCTGTTGTTGGCAAAAAAGTACGCAAAGGCAACCCAAACATCGAGTGAATGGTAACTCCGCCAGCATTGATAGCAGCAATTCCGGTGGGCGCTACAACAATGTGCTTTTTTTTCGTTTTCTTTACAAATTCGTTTAGAAATGTGGTCTTCCCCGTTCCTGCTTTTCCTGTAAGAAAAACGCTTCGGCTGGTGTATTCAATTAAGTCAAAAAAATGATTGTTCATCGTCTGCAAAATTACGGAAAATGTGAATAGGCATAAACTTTGATTCGCTTAAAAAAAATAATTTATGAAAAATTCTCTCATTAAATACTCAGCTCTTGCATTAATCAGCGCATTTACAATGACTTCATGCGCCTCCTCAAAGTCTGCTGACAATACGAATTTACCCATAGATATTCTGGATAGACCTGCTGATGAAAGCAGCAAAAAATATGATGAAGCCAATTTAGATAAATTAAAAAGCATCATCGAATCTGAAATCGCTAAAGAAAAATGCACCTCATCTTCAGACTGGGCTTTTGCGCCAATGGGAGCTAAAGCTTGCGGCGGACCCGTCTCATACATTGCTTATCCTAAAAAACTGGAGACTTCAATTCTTACAAGAATTGAAAATTATACGCAGACCATGTCTGAATTTAATAAAAAATACAGCATTACTTCAGATTGTATGATGATTGCAGAACCATCGGGCATAAGATGCCAAGACGAAAAAGCAGTTTTGATTTATTAATAATTTAAATCAGTTTTTTACTGCATGATAAAAAATATTTTAACCGCAAAAGATTCAAAAGAAATAATAACGAAAATAAAATTCAAAAGTTTACAAAATGTGAAAATCTACATTATCAATCATTTTTGCAACTTTTGAATAATTTAAGCCCAGAAAAATCTTTTGATTCTTTTGCGGTTAAAAAGACACTATTTACTAAAAAAGCTCTGAACTAATTTATAGTCAGAGCTTTTTACATTTATTTTTTTGTGACCTTAATCTTTATACCAAGAAGAATATTTCACATAATTATCTGCAATTCTGTTCACTTCACCTTCCAGAAGTGCCGCAGAAATATCTTTAATTTTTCTGGCAGGAACACCACCCCAAACCTCACCAGATTTGATATGAGTTCCTTGCGTTACCACAGAACCTGCGCCAACAATAGAATTTTCTTCAATTGTACAGTCATCCATTACGATAGAACCCATTCCAACTAAAACATTGTCGTGAATTCTGCATCCGTGAACGATTGCGTTGTGACCGATCGAAACATTATTTCCGATTTCCAGAGGAAACTTTTCATACGTACAGTGCAACATGGCATTATCCTGCACATTTACTTTTTCGCCCATCTTGATATAGTTCACATCACCTCTTATTACTGCATTGTACCAAATACTGCAGTTTTGCCCCATCACGACATCACCAATAATAGTTGCAGTCTCTGCCAAAAATGTATTTTCTCCAATTTGCGGTGTCTTTCCTAAAAGTTCTTTTATAAGTGCCATATTTTTATTTTGAAAATTTAAATTCTTTGAGTGGAAGCCAATAATAGTTAGGTTTAAAAATTTGAAATTCAGATTGAGCATTTTTGAGTTTACGATAATTCTTAAAAGGAATAATTATTCCATCTATATATCTTTTTGATAAAAATTCAGATGGATTAATTCCGGTAATTTTTTGAGCACCTTCATCTGCCACAGACAAATTCTTCACAAGGAAAGCGATGTCTTCTGTCATCTCTTCGGCACACATTAAATAATCTGCGGCTTCAAGCTCGAAATGAGCAAATTCAAAATCTTTCTTTAGATCCCTGAGATATTGATAAAAAAAATCTCTGATTGTATAAAAATTTGAAGTTTCGAATAGACGTAAATCAATATCAACATTTCCTAAACCGTTTATTGATACACTTAAAACATAAAGCTTCTCTTGCATTTTTTGGTTATCTGCATGTTCAGAAACATATGAAAATAATTCTGCAAGATTTCCGTCCGGCAAAACAATTTTTTGATTAAAAAATTCTTTAGAGCAAACGTCTGCATCTTTTTCGTTAATAAAAGTAATTCCCAAAGAATAATTCAATCCCATAACTTCTAAATTAAACTCATAGCTAAAATCTAACTACCAACCACTAGCTTCTAAGTTCTAAATCCGTATTTTTGTATTCTCAAATTTAACGAAAAAATGCGTACGATACTTATAGAACCAACAGAAAACCCAAAAGTGATGAAATTTGTTGCTGATTACAACTTGATTCCCGGGTCTTTAGAGTTGGACAGAGATTCAGATATATCAGAAATTCCTTTAGCACAAGAGCTTTTTAATTATCCTTTTGTTGAAAGAGTTTTTATTACCGCCAACTTTGTAGCAATTGCAAAACAGGACACTGTAGAATGGGAACATGTTGTTGACAGTCTGAAAAATGTAATTGAAGACGAGCTTTTGGCAAATCCAAGAATTTACCTTCAGAAGAAAAAAGAAATGATTGAGATTTATGCTGAAATGACTCCGAATCCTAATGCAATGAAATTTGTGGCAAGCAAAATGCTGATGGACGGTTTTGTAGAAGTAAAATCTAGAAACGAAGCTGAAGGAGTTCCTTTGGCTCAGGCTATTTTCACAGAATTTGATTTTGCGAAAGAAGTATTTATTTCAGATAATTTTGTAGCGGTTACCAGAGACAATTCTGTGGAATGGCATCAGGTAATGATGGCAGTTCGTGGTTATATTGCAGAATATCTTCAAAGCGGAGGTGTAATTTCAAATATAGAATCTCAAAGACACGAAAATCCTGTAGAAAAGATCATCAACAGAGATTACACCGATGACGAGCAGAAAATTTCAGATATCTTAAATGAATATGTTGCTCCTGCAGTAGAGAACGATGGCGGAAAAATTTCTTTAATGGAATATGATGCAGCCAACAAAACGGCAAAGATGTTGCTACAAGGTGCTTGTTCAGGCTGCCCAAGTTCAACAGCTACCTTAAAAGGCGGAATTGAAAATATCTTAAAACAATTCGTTCCGGAATTAGTAGAAAGAGTGGAAGCCGTAAACGGATAAAAATATTAGTAATAAGTAATGAGTAATAGGTAATTTTGAATACTGCTTATTGCTCATTACCAATTACTCATTACTTATATATATGAAAGGAATATTATTAGTGAATCTCGGTTCACCAAGATCTACCTCTGTACCTGATGTACGAGAATATCTGGATGAATTTTTGATGGACGAAAAGGTGATTGATTACCGATGGTTTTTCCGTGCACTTCTGGTACAGGGAATTATTTTAAATACAAGACCCGCAAAATCTGCTGAAGCTTACAAAACAGTTTGGACAGACGAAGGTTCGCCATTGATTGTCATCACTCAGAAAATTCAGAAAAAGCTTCAAAAACTCGTTGATGTTCCGGTGGAAATCGGGATGCGATATGCGCAACCAAGTATTGAAGCTGGTATTCAGAAGTTAGTCGATCAGGGAGTTTCTGAGATCGTTCTTTTCCCTTTGTATCCGCAATATGCGATGAGCACAACGGAAACGGTGATTGAAAAAGCAGAGGAAGTAAGAAAGAAGAAATTCCCGGGAATTAAAATCAATTACATTCAGCCTTTTTACAATAGAGAAATATATATAGACTGTCTTGCAGAAAGCATCAGAGAAAAACTTCCTGAAAATTTTGATGCCTTACAATTTTCATATCACGGAGTTCCGGAGCGACACATCTATAAAACAGATCCTACGAATACCTGTAATCTGAACGATTGCTGTTCCAGAGAAAATAATCCGAGTCATCAGTTTTGTTACCGTCATCAATGTTTTGATGTGACCAATTCTGTTATCAAGAAACTAGGTTTGCCCAAAGAAAAAGTGATGGTAACCTTCCAGTCAAGATTAGGGAAAGACAAATGGATGGAGCCTTATACAGACGAAACTTTAGAAACTATCGGCAAAAAAGGAATTAAAAACCTTGCAATTGTTTGTCCGGCTTTCGTTTCCGACTGTCTGGAAACTTTGGAAGAGATTTCCGTAGAAGGAAAACATCAGTTTGAGCATGGTGGCGGAGAAAATTTCCACTATATTCCCTGTCTGAATGATGAAGACCGCTGGATTGACGTTGTAAAAACCCTCTGTGAAGAGAAGCTTAATGAGTTTTATCTAGTTTAAATCTTATTTTTAAAAATACAAAAGGACATTTGATAATCAGATGTCCTTTTTCTATTTATTTTCAATAACACCCCCAAAAAAAACACTAAAAACCATTAATAAATTATTTTTTTCTAAAATAATCTCAATTTTAATAGGGGTATATTTTGTTTTTAAATATTTTTTCATACTTTTACCCTATCAAAAGATAGACATTACCTAAAATTTTTAGAAATAATGGATACAAGTATAGAAATCTTAAAAAAGAAGATTGAAAATTTGACTCCGGAACTTGCAGAGGCATTCATTAGAATTGTTGACAATCTCGATGCAACTGTAAAATCTCATGCTTCGCAGTTTCAGCTTGATGAAGTTTCCAGCAGAATTCAGTTTCACACAGAAAATCCTGCTACGAAACTTGATTTCTTTGAAAACATCTCAGAATTAGAAAAAATCTGTGCGTAATGAAAGTTTTACTGTCATCGATTGCAAAAAATGACATTAGAATGCTGATGCGGGTCTTTAATGCGGAAGAAGAAAATAAAGACAAGTATTTTTTGAATGATTTAAAAGAATCGATCAATACTATTTTGAACGATTACGAAAAATTAGATATAAAAACCAGGGAACTTCAGGTTTATAAAACGGAAAATTTCCCGGTACAGATTTATTATTTGTTTGAAGATAATGATAGTCTTTTTATAACGGCAATTTTTAAGGAAAATAATTAAGAATCCTTTTTGTATAGAACTTTTTTGACATTATTATATAGTTTAATTTTTCTGTTGATGTCTAGTTATTAAGACATTAAACACTTTCGACAGACCTTCCAAATGTGCAAAATTTGGAAGGTCTTTTATTTTAAAATATAAAATTCCTGTATTATCTCACCGGCGTTCTGAATTCTCCGTATCCTGCCAAACCATCATAATTTCTTCCGAAAGGCTTGTAATATAAAAATGCCTGATACAAATTTTCTGTCTGCCAAAAATTACCGTTAACTTCGCCAAGATTCAATGATCCGTTTGCTTCCTTGGAAGCTAAAATATAATTATAAAAACCTTGCTTCATATAAATTTTTGCAATGTATTGTTTAGCGGCTTCATCATAATGCATCTGGAATTCTTTGGTTGCTTTAAAATCATTAAATCCGCCCACGATATACAATTCTTTATCCATCGGGTCAGAATCTAAAGAAAAGTGCACCCAAGCATAATCAGCTTCACGAGCTGCATCTCTTTCTAAGCCTAAATCATTTCTTCGGTAATACCAGGCTCCATTTACATCAGGCTGATATTGATAATTTAAAGGATATGCCCATACCGGATGAAGATATGTTTGATTTACGCCATCTACAATCCCGGTTTCACGCACCATATCTGCAGCCATTCTCATATTTTTATTATCAAAATAATAAAATTCATTATTTCCGGGGAAAGCAAGATTCAACTGTTGAAAAAGCAATTTATTTCCCATTGTTGCGCTCGGTTTCTGATTCGTAATCTTCATATTGGGATTGTTATTCTGCATCACGGTAAGTGAAATAGAATTTACATTTGAAGTTAAATCACCTGCTTTTGCAACGGCTTGTACTTCTACTCTCTGATTGATATTCGGGTTTTTGGCATCTGCAATTCTTGAAATATTCAATGCTAAATTCACATTATCTTCCACGACAGAAAATCGTCTTTTGAAAAGTGGCTGGTCTACCGAGCTTTTGTAAACAATTAATTCAAAATTTCCTGAAATTTTTGGTTGTATTTTTTCATTCGGAAACTTCAAAGTATAATGGGTGTAAGCCTGAAGCGTATTAAAAGAATACTGAAACTGATCCAGCAACGCATTCATCGAACCATTCGCAATTTCACTGAAAAAAAGATTATCATCTTCCCAATTTCTGTCGAAATGCTTAATGGTGTATCGATACAGCTCGCTTGAATTGGTTAAATCATCGAAACTCAACACCAACTGCTGATTCATCGTGATTACCGGCGTCTCGTCATTGGTCTGAGGATTAAACAACTGAATACTTTGAATGTTCTGCCCAAAAGCCAGCGAACCTAAACTGAGTAAAAATATCTGCAACGTTTTCATTATGACGAAGATAACAAATCTCTAAAGAATATTGTATTTTTGATAAAAAAATATTCAGAATATGTTTCAGATACAGGCCTTCGTGTTCAATTTTGCAAGTGAAAATACTTATGTTCTTTTTAATGAAAATAAAAATGCATGGTTGATTGATCCGGGCAATATGAATGAGCAGGAAACTCAGGCAATTTTAAATTTCATCACTGAAAATAATTTAAACATTCAGAAAATAGTTTTGACCCACGCTCATATTGATCACGTTTTGGGTTTACAGTGGGCTTACGATACTTTTAAAGTTCCTGTCACGATGCATCAGGATGACAAAGAAGTTTTGGATATGTTTCAGATCAGCGGTATGAGATTCGGCTTTACGCTTGATCACATTAAGGTTGACCTAAACTACATCAAAGAAGGCGACGAGCTCGATTTCGACGGTGAAAAATTTAAAATCTACCATGTTCCGGGCCATTCTCCGGGAAGTGTTGTTTATCATAACGAAACTCAAAAATTTATGATCTCCGGTGATGTGCTGTTTGAAGGAAGCATCGGAAGAACAGATTTATACAAAGGAAATTATGATCAATTGATTGAAGGAATTAAAACAAAACTATTTGTTTTGGATGAAGAAACACAAGTTTTTTCGGGTCATGGAAATCCTACAACAATTGGTTTTGAAAAACAGTATAATCCGTTTCTAAAATAGACTTTGATTCACAAAAAAACCGTCAGAATATGACGGTTTTTTTTATTTAGAATGAAGAATTACTTCCATTTGATATTACAACCCATACTTGGTCTTTGAATTTCTTCCTGTGGCTCACCGATTAAAAGATTTTCAAAAGCAATAATCAGATCTTCGCCCGTCACATCTTTATGATTTCCGGGTCTTGAATCATCCATCTGACCTCTGTAAATAAGATCTAATTTATCATCAAAAAAGAAAAAATCTGGCGTGCAAGCTGCATCGTACGCTTTTGCAATTGCCTGGCTTTCGTCATATAAATAAGGAAAATCAAATTTTCTTTCGATTTGAAACTCAATCATTTTTTCAGGTGAATCTGCAGGATATTTTTCTACGTCATTAGAGTTGATTGCAATAAACTCAATTCCCGCTTCATTATAATCTTCGTATAGCTCTGTCAACTTATCGATAATGTGGAGCACAAACGGACAATGATTGCACATAAAGATTACCAATGTACCTTTTTCGCCTTTCAAATCATCCAATGACTGAATTTCATTACTTTTTGAAGGGTTCGGAAGCTCAAAAAACGGAGCTTTTGTACCTAATGCCAACATATTTGAGGGAGTATTCATATCTACTTATTTGTCTACAAAGATAAAGATTTCTTTTAGTAGTTGCTAAAGCAATCATATAATTGAGTGAGGCTATTTAATCTATTAATTTTTACGATAATTAAAAATAGCTTGCGCAAACTCCCATTCTGTCAACATTTGACAATTACAGAAGTTCTTAAAAGTCTTTCTACAAAATTAAATTTAAAAATTTGTTTGGAAGATGTGTTTAAAAGTTTGTAGTTTTGCTAACACTGTTAGTAAAATAAAATCATGGGTTTACATGAACGTCGTCAAAGAGAAAAAGAATCTATCCGTGCAAATATTTTGCAGGCTGCATTCACTTTGGCTAAAACTGACGGTTGGGCATCGCTTTCTATTCGTAAAATAGCTGATGCGATTGAGTACAGCGCTCCTGTTGTTTATGATCATTTCGAAAACAAAGAAGCGATTTTATATGAAATTTCTATCAACGGATTTCATTGCCTTCAAATAGAATTATTAAAAGCTCAGAAAAAACACGAAACTCCGGAAGATCAGTTGACAGCAATTGTTGACGCTTATTGGAATTTCGCATTTAAAAATAAAGAATATTACCAATTGATGTTTGGTTTGGGAATGCAATGCAGCGGAAAGGGTTTGATGAAAGAAGAGTTTTCTTCTTTTCAGGATATGATTTTTGACTGTACTTTTGAAATTATTAACAAAAAAGGTTCAAATCAGGATAATGCCTGTCATTCATCTCACGCATTGTTTTCAGCGGTTCATGGATTGATTTCTATTATGATGATGAGAAATGATGACATCCCATCAACAATGAATAAAACAACTTTAGACGAAACCGTTTCGGCTTTTATTAAATCTTTGTAAATTTTTTTTGAACTTAATATTAACACCGTTAGGAAAAATTGATACTGATTATCAAGGTTTTCATATAAATTAAATAATTATTAGCCTACCAAATTCTTGTGGAATGGTCTTGCCTATTAATATTAACACCGTTAGATAAAATAACACAATTAACATATATTTCATAAAACAAAATCCAATTTAAAATTATACTCATGAAAATGACACATTGACCCGACAATTAAAATCTGTTATTTTTTTTAGCCTTAAGTTAACGCCGTTAGAAAACATAACAATATTAATTAAAAACAACATTACCTAATTTAATACTTCATTAAAAAAATAAACTTAAAATGAAAACAACTGCAAAAGCAAGAATTATTATACTTATATCGAGTATCATTCTTTTACAAAATTGCACAAAAGCAGCAGAGGGCAGTAATGCTGCTCCACCCGCTCCCGAATTGCCAGTTTACACCGTTACTACATCACCAGCAACCATTTATCAGGAATTTCCAACCGCATTGGAAGGAAAAAACAATGTGGAAATCAGATCTCAGGTTGACGGATATTTAGATAAAATTTATGTGGAAGAAGGCGCTTACGTAAGAGCTGGACAGCCATTATTTAAAATAGATTCCAGAGCGTACGGAGAGCAAATGAATATGGCAAACGCTAATTTACAGGTTGCCAATGCCAATATTCAGAAAGCTAAAGTGGAAGTTGACAGACTTCAGCCATTGGTTGCCGCAAAAGTAGTTTCTGATGTACAGTTGAGAACTGCAAAAGCCAATTATGCAGCAGCAGTAGCCGCAGGATCACAGGCAAAAGCTTCAGTTGGCGGAGCTAGAATTAACGTAGGATTTACAACTATTACCGCACCAGTAAGTGGCTACATCGGAAGAATTCCTTACAAAAAAGGAAGTTTGATTTCAAGAACAGATGCCAATCCGTTGACGATGTTATCAGACATCAGTGAAATCTATGCATACTTCTCTTTAAGCGAGTTGGATTTCATTGGTTTCCAGAAAAAATATCCGGGAGCGACCTTAAATGAAAAACTGAAAAACATGCCAATGGTTGATTTGGTAATCGCCGACAATAGCACGTATCCTCAAAAAGGTAAAATGAGCATCGTCGACGGACAGTTTGATAAAACTACAGGTGCAATAAGTGTTCGTGCCGTTTTTCCAAATGCAAACGGAGCATTGAGAACTGGCAATACAGGCCGAGTTCGTATGCCGCAACTATTTGCCAACACGCTTGTTATTCCACAAGAATCAACTTTCGAAATACAGGATAAAACCTACGTTTATGTAGTTGGAAAAGATAAAAAAGTAACCAGCAAACCAATAACAATTTCTGGAAAAACAGATAGTTATTACTTTATTTCTGAAGGACTTGCTGCAGGCGAAAAAATCGTCTACACCGGAATCGGAGCATTGAAAGATGGCGTTGCGATTCAGCCAAAAGCGATCTCTTCTGATAGCCTTTTGAAAGCAAGACCTTTGTAAAACCGCCTAAAAACTTTTATACAAAAGTCAGAAAAGCGTTTAAACAACATTAAAAAATAAACTTCTTATGTTAAAAAAATTCATAGATAGACCGGTACTTTCTACGGTTATCTCCATTATATTGTTGCTGTTGGGAGCAATGTCGGTTTTCAACCTTCCGATTACGTTGTTTCCCGATATTGCACCACCGAGTGTGCAGGTGACGGCATTTTATCCGGGAGCGAATGCAGAAGTTGTTGCCCGTTCCGTGGCTGTTCCTATTGAGGAAGCAGTAAATGGTGTTGAGAACATGACATACATGACCTCCAATTCAAGTAACGACGGATCAATGACCTTGAGTGTATTTTTCAAGCAAGGTTCAGATCCCGATAATGCAGCGGTAAACGTTCAAAACCGTGTTTCGAAAGCGATGAGCCAGCTTCCGCAGGAGGTTGTACAGGCTGGAATTTCAACTCAGAAAGTTCAAAACAGTATGATTATGTTTATGGGATTATCGAGTGATGACCCGAAACAATATGACGAACTTTTCTTACAAAATTATCTGAAAATCAACGTAATTCCTCAAATTCAACGTATTCCGGGAGTTGCTCAGGCACAGGTATTCGGGACGAGAGATTATTCAATGAGACTTTGGCTGAAGCCGGATCGTTTAGCCGCTAACAATCTTTCTCCGCAGGAAGTTTTAGCTGCAGTAAAAGATCACAATCTCGAAGCTGCTCCAGGTCGTCTGGGACAGGGAAGCAAGGAAACTTACGAATACATTTTAAAGTATAAAGGTAAATTAAATAAAAATGCAGACTACGAAAATATCGCCATCAAGTCTAATAGCGACGGTTCATTTTTAAGATTAAAAGATGTTGCAAGAGTAGAATTCGGTTCATACACATACACCGCAGCGAACAGAGTTGACGGAAAACCGGTGGCAGGTTTTGCGATTTTACAGACTGCAGGTTCCAATGCGAATGAAATTCTAACTGAAATTGAAAAGCAAGTTGAGCAGATGAAAACTTCACTTCCAAAGGGAGTTGAGCCCATCATCATGTATAATTCCAAAGACTTTTTGGATGCGTCAATTCATCAGGTTGTAGAAACTTTAGTAATTGCATTTATCTTGGTATTTATTGTGGTATTTATTTTCCTTCAGGATTTCAGATCTACATTAATTCCTGCGATTGCCGTTCCGGTAGCGATTGTCGGTACATTTTTCTTCCTTCAGATGTTTGGTTTCAGTATCAACATGTTGACCTTATTTGCTTTGGTTTTAGCCATTGGAATTGTTGTGGATGATGCGATTGTCGTCGTAGAAGCCGTCCATTCAAAAATGGAACAGACAGGAATGCCGGTTGAACAAGCAACTACAAACTCAATGAGTGAAATTTCAGGAGCGATTATTTCAATTACATTGGTAATGTGTGCGGTATTTATTCCGGTTGGTTTCATGCAAGGTCCGGCGGGAGTTTTCTATAGACAGTTTGCTTTTACTTTGGTGATTGCGATTTTGATTTCAGCGGTTAATGCATTGACTTTAAGTCCTGCTTTATGTGCTTTATTATTAAATGATCCTCAGGGAGAACATGGCGAGCACGGTCAGAAAAAAGGTTTTGGAGCGAAATTTTTCAACGCTTTCAACAAAAGCTTCAACAACATGACCAGAAAATACATCTACAGCCTTAAATTTTTAATTAAAAATAAATGGGTTGCCGTTACAGGTTTAGCGTTGATCACGGCGGCAAGTGTTTTCTTAATCAATAAAGCTCCTACAGGATTTATTCCTACCGAAGATCAAGGATTTGTTTTGTATGCTGTGAATACGCCTCCGGGAAGTTCATTAGACAGAACGCACAGAGCAACTGAGCAAATTGACAAAATCATCAACGGCGAAAAAGCAAAAAACCACCTTTGGGTTGCCGACGGAATGAACTTCATCAGTAATTCTAATGCATCACCCTATGCTGCAGGTTTTATTAAATTGAAAGACTTTGAAGATCGTGGCGAAGTGAAAGATCCGGATCAGATTGCAGCAGCCCTGACAGGAAAAGTTGCTCAGGTAAAAGATGCCAGTGCATTCTTCTTCAACTTCCCTACTGTACAGGGTTTTGGTAACGTTTCAGGGTTTGAATTCATGTTGCAGGATAAAACGAACGGTTCTTTTGAACAATTGGGAACAACCACTCAGGCATTTATCGGAGAATTAATGAAACGTCCGGAAATTGCTTTTGCATTCACCACTTATGCAGCCGGAAATCCTCAATATACAATTGATGTAGACACCGATAAAGCCAATCAGCTGGGAGTTTCTGTGACAGAATTGATGCAGACGATGCAGATATATTATGGAAGTAGTTTTGTATCAGATTTCAACAGATTTGGAAAATATTACAGAGTGATGGCACAGGCAGATATTCCTTACAGAACCGATGCGAATTCCATGGAAGGAATTTATGTTAAAAATAAAACAGGTGAAATGGTTCCTGTAAAGACTTTGGTAACATTAAAGAGAACTTTCGGACCTGAAACGGTTTCAAGAAACAACTTATTCAACGCCGTGACAATCAACGGAACTCCAAAACCTGGTTACAGCACCGGAGACGCCATTAAAGCGGTAGAAGAAGTTGCCCAGAAATCGCTTCCACGAGGTTATGGTTATGAATGGACAGGAATTACCCGTGAAGAAATCAAAACTGGTGGACAAACTGCTTTTGTATTTTTGTTAAGTATTTTGTTCGTGTATTTCCTATTGGCTGCTCAATATGAAAGTTATATTCTTCCGTTTGCGGTTATTTTGACCATTCCTACAGGGATTTTCGGAGTATTTGCCTTCACAGGATTAGCTGGAATTGATAATAACATTTACGTTCAGGTTGGATTGATCATGCTCGTCGGATTGTTAGCGAAAAATGCGATTCTGATTGTCGAATTTGCCGTTCAGAGAAGAAAAGCAGGAAAAACATTGATTGAATCTGCTCTTCAGGCTTCAAGATTACGTTTAAGACCGATTTTGATGACTTCATTTGCATTTATCATCGGTATGTTACCGTTAGTTTGGACGCAAGGTGCAGCAGCAAAAGGAAATCACTCCATCGGAATCAGCACCGTTGGTGGAATGTTTACAGGTGTTGTCTTCGGGATTTTCATCATTCCGGTGATGTATGTGATCTTCCAGTATTTACATGAAAAAATGCCAAGCAGAAAGAATAAAAGACTTCAAAGACAAAAACTGGAGGCAGACCTTTTGGCAACAGCACATTAATACAAAAATGATTAACAAAACTTTGAGAATATATTGAATCATTAAGATTTTAATTAAGAAGGTAAGAATATTAAGATGAGCTTCGCTTGAAGGACAATTCTTAAAAAATCTATAGATTTTGCTTAACCTAACTTAACTTCTTAATTGTTCTTAATGGTTCAAATTAAGCAAAATATTTTCTCCTACTAAAGACAACTTTGCTTACCACTCAAAGTTTTGTGATCAATTTAAATATATAGACTTATGAAAAGAGTAAAAAATATAATCATCGCTTTTGGGATTGCATTAGGTGCAGTTTCTTGTGTGCCGAAATTGGCATATCAGGAAACGAAACCCGAACTTCCCGAAACATTCAAATACACCGCGACCGCAGACACTGCAAGCGTTGCCAACTTAGAATGGAAACAATTTTTCAATGATCCCATTTTACAGGATTTAATTGAAAAAGGAATTAAAAATAATTTCGATTTACAGATTGCCTTAAAACAAGTCGCTTCTTCACAGGAAAAACTGAAACAGGCAAAATATCTTCAATATCCTGATGTAGGTTTCGGAGTTTCAGCACAAATTTCAAAACCTTCCAAAAACAGCATGAACGGACAAAGCTTAAATTTATTTTTAGGGCAAAGTCATGTTGAAGATTACAATGCAGCATTCAATCTTTCTTGGGAAGCAGACATTTGGGGGAAAATAAAAAACCAGCAGGAAGTTTCACAAATGCAGTATCTGCAGACTTATGAAGCGACAAAAGCAATTCAGACACAAGTTGTTGCGGCAATTGCACAAGGTTATTATAATTTACTGATGCTTGATAAACAATTGCAGATTGCAAAATCAAACTTAGATTTAAGCACCAATACCCTTTCTCTTACAGAAAAATTGTGGCAAAGTGGGGATACAACTTCTTTAGGAGTTCAGCAGGCAACTGCTCAAAAGCAATCTACCGAGCTTTTGATCACTCAACTAGAACAAAATATTGCGATTCAAGAAAATGCTCTGAGTATTTTGGTGGGTGAAAATCCGAATAAAGTCAACAGGACTATTGAAATGTCCGACACTTCTTTACCACAAGATATTTCCGCGGGACTTCCTGCAGCGATGGTGAGCCGTCGTCCGGATGTTCGTCAGCAGGAATTGGTTTTATTGGAATCAAATTCAATCGTGGGGATTGCTCAGGCAAATATGTATCCTTCATTGAAAATTACAGCAACCGGTGGAGTGAATTCATTTAAAGTTGATAACTGGTTTTCAATTCCAGCTTCATTGTTCGGTTCTGTTTTAGGAGGATTGACTCAGCCTATTTTCCAGAAAAGACAATTAAAAACAGATTTGAATGTTGCTAAAATTCAGAGAGAGAAAAATGTTTTGGCATTCCGCCAGTCTGTTTTGAATGCAGTAGGGGAAGTTTCTGACGCATTGGTTTCTAATGAAAGTTTAAAAGTACAGGAACAAAAAGCCAGCGAACAAGTAACGACATTAAAAAATGGAATTAAAAGTGCCGAAATGCTCTACAAAGGCGGAATGGCGAACTATTTAGAAGTAATTACCGCTCAGGGAAATTCTCTGCAGGCTGAACTGAATCTTGCGTCCGTAAAAAGACAGAGATTAAGCAGTATTGTAGATTTGTACAGAGCTTTAGGTGGCGGATGGAAGTAGTAAATTTAATTATATTGTTTGAAGTGCGGTCTTTCGGGATCGCATTTTTTGTTTAAATACTCTTTGTCATTCAGAGCGAAACGAAGTGAAGCGTGGAAGCTAAGCTTAATGTGTAGAGTTCAGTAATAGTTTTGTTGAGATTGCTTCGGAAAGACAAATTCGGAGCAGAATTTTTTAACGCAAAGTTTTATTTAAAAGGTGTGTAATTTTTAAGGAGCAAAGAATAGCGGCAAAGTCGCCTAAGGCAGAAGCTTCATCAGAATCAATTTTACTGATTCCATGCTTTGCTTCTTAAAATTATTAAGAATAGAAAATAAGTCTTTGCGTCAAAAAAAATTTAAACTGAAGTTTTAGAATTTATATATTCAATCAAATCGTCAAAATCCTTTTCAGAATATCCCAATTGCAAATAATGAATATCATCCGCTTTTCGATACCAAGTCAATTGTCGTTTTGCATATCTCCGGCTGTTTTTCTTGATTTCAGAGACAGCAAATTCCAAATCCCATTCTTCATCAAAATATTTAAATAATTCAGAATAACCAACCGTATTTAAAGCTGTCAAATGTTTGAATTTCTCTAAACTTTTTGCCTCATCCAGCAAACCTTTCTCCATCATCAAATCCACTCTCCTATTGATCCTGTCATACAATTCCTCTCTAGGAGCTTCAATTCCGATGCGAATGACATTAAAATCTCTGGAATCTTGTGAAACAGCAATTAATTCAGAATATTTTTTATTCGTCTGCCAAATCACATCAATAGCACGCAAAAGCCTTCTGTGATTATGAAAATCTACTACTGAAAAGTATTCAGGATCGAGTTCTTTCAGCATATCCTGAAGTTTTTCTATTCCTTCATTATCCAGAATTTCCTGTAATTTAGTTTGATTTTTATCATTGGCTTCAGGCAAATCATTCAAACCCTCAATAACTGCTTTTTCATACATCATACTTCCGCCAACCAAAATCACAGTTTCATGATTTTCAAAAAGTTCGTTGAGTTTTTTTAAAGCATCTTCTTCATATTGACCGATCGAATAATATTCCTGAACTGAAAGATTTCCTATAAAATGGTGTGTTGCTTCTGCCAATTCTTTTTCAGATGGTGAAGCAGTTCCGATGATCATTTCCTTAAAAAACTGGCGCGAATCGCAGGAAACAATTTCTGTGTTGAAATGTTTTGCCAGATCAATTGCCAATCTTGTTTTTCCAATTCCGGTAGGTCCTACAACAGAAATCAAATTTTTATTTTTCACTTTGCTAATTTACGAAATTGAGTTAATTTGATTTTTTATTTTTTGCTATAAAACAGCAAATAAAATGAGATATAATTTGAACCATTAAGAATATGTAAGTTGTTAAGTCTAATTAAGAAAATCTGTACGATTTTTAAGCATTATGCTAAAAGCAACGCTCACCTTAATATTTCTTCGCTTCTTCTTTAATCCTAACGGTTCAAAATTATTTAATTGAACAATTAGAATATAGATGTTGAAATTTCATCTTATCACAGTATAGACTTAAATGTTTATCTTTGTACGACAATAAAAAACTATGATTTTATCAATGACCGGCTTTGGTAGAGCCGAAGGTGTTTTTGAAGGAAAAAAAATTTCGATCGATATTAAATCACTGAACAGTAAGAGCTTTGATTTGAATATCAAAATTCCTTTACGTTACAAAGAAAAAGAATTTGAAGTAAGAAAAATTCTAAACGATAGAATCATCCGTGGAAAGGTAGATTGCTACATTAATATTGAGAATCTTGAAGAAACCAATGATGTGAAAATCAACAGAAGTTTGATCGATTCTTACATGAATGAGCTTAAAAATATCGCTTCAGACGGACCAGATTTTGAATACCTGAAAATGGCGGTAAGACTTCCGGATGCCATCACTTCAAGACCCGACGAGTTAACTGAAGGTGAATGGGAATCTTTGGCGAAAATTGTAAATAATGCAGTCGACAAATTCCAGGAATTCAGAAAGACTGAAGGAAAAATTCTTCACGAAGAACTGGAAAGAAACATCAAAAATATTGATAGATCTTTGGCAGAAGTTGTTCCTTATGAGCAAGTGAGAATTGATGCCGTGAAAGAACGTTACATGAAAACTTTAAAAGAGTTTGAAAACGTTGATGAAACAAGATTTTACCAGGAAATGGCTTATTTTACTGAAAAATTAGACATTCAGGAAGAAAAAGTGAGACTTTCACAGCATTTGAAATATTATTCTGAAGTGATGGAAAATGAAGATTTCAACGGAAAAAAACTTGGGTTTATTTCACAGGAAATCGGAAGAGAAATCAACACTTTAGGATCAAAAGCCAATCACGCTGAAATTCAGAAATTGGTTGTGATGATGAAAGATGATTTGGAAAAAATAAAAGAGCAAACATTAAACGTGTTGTAAACAGTTATAAGTCATGAATTATGAGTTATCAGTTGATTGTTTGCATACTTTTCTAATAACTCATCATTCATAACTCATAATTCATAACTAAAAAACATGAATAAAGTTATCATATTTTCAGCGCCATCGGGAAGTGGAAAAACAACATTGGTAAAACATTCTCTGGAAGCAATTCCTGAATTGGCATTTTCGATATCATGCACCACGAGACAGCCGAGAGGAAGTGAAATTCATGCGATTGATTATCACTTTATTTCGCCTGACGAATTCAGACAAAAAATTTCTGAAGAAGCTTTTGTAGAATTTGAGGAAGTTTATACTGATAAATATTACGGAACTTTAAAATCTGAGGTAGAAAAGATCTGGAATCAGGGAAAAGTTGTTATTTTTGATGTAGACGTAAAAGGCGGAATTTCATTAAAAAAATATTTTGGAGAAAAAGCATTATCTATTTTCATTGAACCGCCTTCGATTGCCGAATTGGAAAGAAGGCTGATTTCAAGAAACACCGATGATGCCGAGACCATAAAAACCCGTGTAGAAAAAGCCGAAGAAGAGCTTACCTACGCCATAGAATTTGACAAAATCGTGATCAACAGCGATTTGAGTGAAGCAAAAATAGAAATAGAAAGTTTAATAAAAAATTTTATTGGGAATTAAAGGCTGGATGATGGAAGCTGGATGATGGAAGTTTGAAAACTATAAATTCAAACAACATCATTGCTAACTTCTAGTTTCTAACTTCTAATTTCTAATGAACAAAAACATTGAGGCTGAAATGAGCACCGAAACATTAGAAAAAGCTAAATCAACACTTCCCGTAAAAGGATTTTTAGATATAAAAGATATTGATATTCCTCAGGGAGAAGACTTGGTAAAAGCAATTCTTCAACTGAAGGAAGAAAAAAATGCCGTTATCTTGGCGCATTATTATCAACCGGGAGAAATTCAGGATATTGCTGATTTCCTGGGAGATTCTCTTCAACTGGCAAGACAGGCAAAAGACACCGATGCCGATATGATTGTATTCTGCGGAGTACATTTCATGGCTGAAGCTGCTAAAATTCTGAACCCAACGAAAAAAGTAGTTCTTCCAGATACAATGGCAGGATGTTCTCTGGCAGACGGTTGTTCAGGAGAAGGTTTACGAAAAATGCGTGAGCAACATCCAAATGCATTAATCGCAACGTACATCAACTGTAACGCTGAAACGAAAGCAGAAAGCGATATTATCGTAACCAGTTCAAACGCTGAAACGGTGATTGAAGCTTTACCGACCGACCGACCGATTATTTTCGCTCCGGATAAAAATTTAGGCAGATATTTATCTAAAAAAACCGGCCGCGATATGATTCTTTGGGACGGAAGCTGCATCGTACACGAAGCTTTCTCAATGGAAAGAATTGCGCAGCAATTAGCAGATAATCCTGATGCAAAGATGATTGCACATCCTGAAAGTGAAGAAGCTGTTTTAAAACTGGCTCACTTCATCGGTTCTACTTCTGCTCTTTTGAATTTTGTTGAAAAAGATGATTGTCAGAAATTTATCATTGCCACTGAAGAAGGAATTCTTCACGAAATGAGAAAACGTGCACCGCATAAAGAATTGATTCCAGCCTTGGTTTTTGACGAAAGCTGTAACTGCTCGGAATGTTTTTACATGAAGCGAAACACAATGGAAAAACTGTATTTGTGCATGAAATATGAACTTCCTGAGATTATCATTGAAGAAGAACTTCGACTAAAAGCGCTAAAGCCAATTGAGGCAATGCTTGATCTTTCGAAAAGTATTAAATAAATAAAAAAGCACTGTTTTCACAGTGCTTTTTTATTTTAACGAGGAAAACAGTCTGCGTGTACTAAAACTTTAGACTTACAACATTCTGGTAAAGCATGAAACGCTTCACATGAGCTAGGAAAATTGGGACCATAAGGCCCGGGAGGACAATTTGCATTACAAGGACCTGCTCCACCGTTAATTGATTTTAAATTTTCTCTGTTTAATTTTTTTAGATTTTTCATATTTATTTGATTTGTTTAGTTATTAAATATAATACTTTTGTCTAAATATAAAAAAACATGAGCAAAATCTTTTTAGAAGATGTAAAAATATACGCTTATCACGGCGTTCTTCCCGAAGAAAATAGTATCGGAACATATTATATTTTAAACGCTGAAATTCACACAGATTTGTGGGATGCTGCAGCTTCTGATGATCTGAATGACACGATCAGTTATGCTGATATTAACGATATCATTCATGATGAGATGAAGATTCAATCTAAATTGTTGGAGCATGTTGCGGCAAGAATTATCACGAAAATTAATGAGAAATTTAATCAGATCTCTTACATCAAATTAAGAATTACCAAAACAAGCCCGCCAATGAAGGGCGAAATGAAAGGTGCAAGTATTGAGCTGGAAAAAAGTTTTTTATTGGGCGGAATTACAGAAAATGAGTAATTTTCAGTTTAAAAATAAAAACACAGTGAGATGAAGATATTCAAAATATTATTTCTTTTGTTTTCTGTCGGTATTTTTGGGCAAAGCAACATTTCCGGCAATCCTATCTATAATTTTCCAAAAATAAAGTCGAGCATTACAATGCCGGTAACCATTCCGTTATCGGAAATCAGCAATATCATTAATGCTTCGGTAAAAGACATGATCTTTCAGGATGATTCTTATACCGATAACGATAATGACCAGTTTAAAGTAAAAGTCTGGAAAACACGACCGATACGCTTAGTCGGAGATGTCAATCAAAACATACTGATTGAAGTTCCTCTAAACATATGGGCAGAAAAAGGTCTCGGAACTTTGGGAGTTTATACGTATCAGGAGACGACTTTTGAAACGGTAATGTATTTTAAAACAGCTTTAAGCTTTAAAAATAACTGGACGATAAGCACTTCGACACAACCAATGGGTTTTAAATGGGTAAAAAAACCGGTGCTTGATTTTGGAAAAATTAAGATTCCTATTACTTCTTTAGTCGAAAAAAGTTTAAAAGAGCAGCAGCAGAATTTCTCTAAAATTATTGATAAACAAATGGCCGAACAGCTCAACTTTCAACAATATGCTGTTTTGGCGTGGAATGCATTTTCTCAGCCTTTCAATATCTCTGAAGAATACAATACCTGGTTGAAAATTACGCCCATCAACGTAAATATTACGCCGCTGAAATTCTACGGCAATCAAATCAATACCAATATCGGCATCGATATTTTTTCGGAAACTTATACAGGAACAAAACCAGAAGCTTCACAACCTGTAAAAATGGTGATGAATTTTAATTTTATTCCTCTTTTAGCAGATCAATTTTTACTGCAAACCACTGCTAACATTCCTTTTTCTGAAGCGACCGGTATTGCAAAAAAAACATTTTTAAATAAAGAATTTGATATCAGAAATTCTAAAGTAAAAATCACGGATATCAAGGTTTACGGAGAAGCAAACCGTATTATGATCGAGGCTGAAACAGAGGGTTATGTGAACGGAACCGCTTTTATTTCAGGTATTCCTGTTTATGACGAAGCTAAAAGGAAAATTGTACTTTCCGACACCAAATTTAAGCTTAGAACATCAAACATGCTTCAGAAATTAGCAACTTCTCTTTTCAAAGGGAAAATTGTGAAGATGATAGAAGATGAATACGGAATTCCGACAAATGATCTCGAAACATCATCTAAAAAAAGTATCGAAGAAGCATTCAATAAAGAATATTATAAAGGATTGAGAATGACCGGGAAAGTTTTTAACCTCAAACCCCATCAGATTCTTTTGAACGACTCCGGAATTACAGCTGTAATTGATATTAATGCAAACTTGAGATTTACCTTAAAAGGATTTTAAACTAACTATATAATCATGAGAAAATATTTACAAATTATTGACAGGCACAGAGCTACAAAGGGGATGAGGTTCGCAAATATTCTTGTTGACAGAATTGCGTTTAACTTAATTTTTTTCGCTTTAGGTCTTGCAGGCGGCATTCTTGATGGAATTTTTGGAATGTATTATTTCACAAAATTCTTTGATCAGCTAGCAGAATTAGGAAGAGTTGCAGATATTATCATCACCAGCGTTATATTTTTCTTCTATATTTTTCTTATGGAATATTTTACCAAAGGAAGAAGTCTGGGAAAATTCGTGACCGGCACAAAAGTACTGATGACAGATGGAACAGAACCTACTGTGAAAGATTATTTTAATCGAAATATAATAAGATTGGTTCCTTTCGATGCCTTATCTTTTTTTGGAGAAAACGGATGGCATGATAGCTGGAGCGATACTCGAGTAATCAACATCAGAAATTATGAGGCTGAAAGACAGAGTAAGAACGAAATTGATGCCATTGGAGTAAAAGAAATTGCATAAAAAATTTGGAGAATATTTTTATTTTCCTATATTTGCACCACCTAAAAATGGTGCTTTGGCCGAGCGGCTAGGCAGTGGTCTGCAACACCATCTACAGCGGTTCGAATCCGCTAGGCACCTCATATTTTAATCCCTAATCTACAATAGTTTAGGGATTTTTTATGCGTAAAAATGGTTAAACAAATTGAATATTTTCAGTAATTCACTGATAATAAAATCAATAAGCCTTTCTTTTCGAAAAATACTTTTTGTAATGAGGAAATCCTTGGCTGTAATACCAAAATCCCGAATTACTGCTTTGACGATTTAGAAAAACAGAAACCAAAAATATAATTAGTAAAGCACTTCCTAATAATATAAAATTCTGAAACAGTAAAATACAATCTGACATTTCCATTGGTTAGTTTTAGTAGTATAAATATATGTATTACAGATAATAACAAAAAATAAATTCTCTACAATTAGAGATTTATATTAAAAATAAAACAGTAATGGTAAATTTTGAATCTCTGCAGCAATCAAATATATTAACGTTTTTAAAATTTTAACATTCCTTAACTAAACCTTGGCTTCATAATTGAAATTATCATTGTCTAGACTTCAAAAGTTTAAGAGATAGAAAAAATTTGAGTTATGAAAAATATAGTTTTAGCAGGAGTGATCTCAATATTTACATTGACCGCCTGTAAGAAAGATGATAATAAAGTTGCTGAAAAAACATTAGAACAGCAGAAACTGGAGTTTCAGGCAAGACAGCTTGATATCGAAAAGCAAAAGTTGGCAATAGAGAGAGAAAGATTTGCCTACGAGGCACAAAAGAAAAGCGATAGTATAGCTGAAGTTGAAAAAGCTAAAACAGCAGCTGCCGCAAAACCTCAGGTAATCAGAGAAACTAAAACAATATACAGAGACGCGCCTTCTTCTAATAACGGAAGCCAGGCAAGCAACTCTTCATCACAAGGAACTACTACAGCTCAGAAAAAAGGGATAAGTGAAGCTGCAAAAGGTACAGCAATTGGTGTAGTAAGTGGTGCTGCGCTGGGAGCTATTGTTAATAAGAAAAACCGTGGTGGTGGTGCCGTAGTTGGTGGTATTATCGGGGGTGCAACAGGATATACTTTAGGTAGATCACAAGATAGAAAAAGTGGTCGTGTACAACCTAAATAATTAAATATTTTCAAAAACATGAAAGATTGCTTATTTTTAGGCAATCTTTTTTTATGCTATTAATCCTATTCTCCGCAACTTTTCTGATCACAACTTTAATGGGCTGGGATAAACTGGCTGAAATTATAGTTGGAAAAAATCTATCCGGAATCTCAGGGAATATCTTAACCGGCATCTTCTCGATCAGTTTAATTTTCACGGTCTTATCATTTTTTATTCCGCTGAATTTATACGTTGAAATCCCTGCAATTTTAATCGGGATTTTTTACTTTTTTAAAGACAAACTTTATAAAAATTGCTTTAGAATTTCAAAAAGAAATTCCATCGTTTTGGGAGTTTTAGTAATATTGATCTTGTTTTCAGGCTCTTTTTATCCTTTTATTGCAGACCATTTTGGATATTATGTTCCTACAATAAAATGGCTCACAGAATATGGCTTGATTAAAGGTATTTCGAATCTCGATCTGGTTCTGGGACAGATGTCGGTTTGGCATATTGTACAGGCAGGGTTCAGTAATTTTGCAGATCCTTTTTTTAAGCTTAATGCTATTTTACTGATTATATATGGAATGTATATTGTCGAAAATAAAAGCTGGATTCAAATTATTTTCATTCCCATTTTACTTGTTTTTTCACAATCGCCAAGCCCGGATCTTCCCGCAATTGTATTTTCTCTGATTATTTTAAATGAAATTTTATCCGGAAACAAAAACCTTTCTTTTTTATTCGCATTTTCTGTTTTTACTTTCTCAATTAAGCCAACCGTGATCTGGTTGCCTCTTTTTGTACTGCTCTACTCTATTTTCATTTCTAAATTTCAGTATAAAAAACTTATTTTCGGATCATTGGTCTTTCTTTTATTTATCATAAAAAATATTTGGACATTTGGATATCCTGTTTTTCCATTTACGATATTTGATTTAGGAATTTCCTGGAAACCCAATCCTGAACTTTTAAAAGCTTCCTCACAATTTGCCAAAGTAAAAACTTTTGATGAGCAGTATTCTTATGCTGAAATTTTAAAATTCTCATGGTTTGATTATATTAAAAACTGGCTTTTTCTGAACGGAATCAAATCAGTTATCAACATTTCTTTCGTTACAAGTTTAATAGGATTCACTGTGTTTTCTATTATTAAAAGAAAAAAAATCATCAGTTTAATTTGTATTTCAATATTGATTAAAAGCATTTTGGTATTACTTTTTTCTGCGCAATACCGGTTCTTCATCGATGTATTTTTCGTTATGTTTTTCGTAGTCTTTTTCGAAAGTTTTAATAAGAAATATGCGCTTTTAATTGGCTCGGGCTTAGCTATAATTTTTGTAGGTCTTTTTTCCTATCCAAAAATCGTTCAGCAGTTCGTTCCTAGTTTTAGATTGGGTAGAAACTTAACTCAATTCGAATTAAAACAGGTTTTAAAGCCTTCTTACTATATCTATAATCAGTACAATTCTTTTGAAATTGGTGATCTTAAATTTAACGTTTCAAAAAGATATCCTTTCAGTTTTGACACTCCTATTCCTGCAATCTCCGAAAGCTATGTTATTGATTATCAAAAAGAAATGTTTTTCCCACAACTCATCGATAAAAAGAACCTGAAAAAGGGTTTTATCTGGAAAAAGCTTAATGTTAAAGAAAAAAAGGAAGTCGACAAAACAATCGAAATCATCAAAAAGAGTTATCAATAAACCAATTGCCAAAGGCTTTATTATCTGAATAAAAAACGGTAATTTTGTAGTATGTTCAATACTTTAGGTAATCTTCTCAGCCTTACCACATTTGGCGAGAGTCACGGCGCAGCTTACGGCGGAATCATCAATAATTTCCCGGCAGGTTTGGAAGTCGATTTCGAAAAAATTCAATACGAGCTGGATCGCAGAAAACCCGGTCAATCAGCAATCGTTACCCAACGAAAAGAAAGTGATACCGTACAATTTCTTTCCGGAATTTTCGATGGGAAAACCACGGGAACTCCAATTGGCTTTTTGATCGAAAATGAAAATCAGAAATCAAAAGATTATGATCATATTGCGACTTCATATCGCCCAAGTCATGCAGATTTTACGTACGATCAGAAATTCGGAATCAGAGATTATCGCGGCGGCGGAAAATCTTCTGCAAGAGAAACCATCAATTGGGTGGTTGCCGGAGCTTTAGCAAAACAACTTTTAAAAGATATTGAAATCAACGCTTACGTTTCTTCAGTAGGTGAAATTTTCTGTGTAAAACCTTATCAGGATTTAGATTTTTCTAAAACTGAAAGCAATGAAGTACGTTGTCCCGATGCGGAAACTGCCGAAAAAATGATTTCAAAAATTAAAGAAATCAAAAAAGAAGGCAATACCATTGGCGGTACGATTACCTGCGTCATCAAAAATGTTCCTGTAGGAATTGGTGAACCGGTTTTTTCTAAACTTCAGGCCGAACTGGCAAAAGCAATGCTTAACATTAATGCCTGCAAAGGTTTTGAATATGGAAGCGGATTTTGTGGTGCGAAAATGACAGGAAGTGAGCATAACGATGAGTTTAACACCGATTTTTCAACAAAATCAAATCTTTCAGGTGGAATTCAGGGTGGAATTTCCAACGGAATGGATATCTATTTTCGTGTTGCTTTCAAACCTGTAGCAACCATTTTGAGACCTCAAAATAGCGTTGATAAAGACGGAAATGCAGTAACGGTAGAAGGAAAAGGAAGACACGATGCTTGTGTGGTGCCGAGAGCGGTTCCCGTGGTGGAAAGTTTAGCCGCATTTGTTTTAGCTGATCTGTTTCTGATCAATAAAACACGAAATATTAATCATTTTTAAATTTAATTTTAGTAATAATGAAAAATTACTGGGACAAAGCCATATCATTTGAAGAATATCTTCAAATTGCCAACCAAAGACTTGAAAATCCTGCGACTCCGCACGATGCTGAATATAAAATGTATTACGAGCTCGGCATCCAGAGAATGGATCGAACGCTGAAAAAATTTGTCATCGACGAAGAACAGATCAATGAGCTTACATCAAAAAATTTCAACGGGAAGATTTTAATTATATCTGAAGCCTGGTGCGGTGATGCCAGTGCGACGGTTCCTGCTTTGGCGAAGTTTTTTGAGGGTCATAATGAAGTGAAAATCTTCTTGAGAGACAGCGATAAAAGTTTAATTAATCAGTTTTTGACCAACGGAACAGAGTCTATTCCGAAAGTTATTATTTTAGATGAAAACTTTAATGTGAAAAATTCTTGGGGACCGCGTCCAAAGTTCGGGCATGAATTATTATTAAGATTTAAAGCCGATCCTGAAGCCTATCCAAGAGAGAGTTTTTACAACGATCTTCAGGTATATTATTCCCGAAACAGAGGTAAAGATGCCATTCAGGAAATTTTAGAATTACTGTAAATATATATCTATGAAAAAACTGACTACTTACGTTGTTATCCTCGTAGTTTTAGGCGTTATTTTTTTTGTTCCCGGAATACGTAATTTTCTAAAAGATCAATTTTTCCCGATTGCTACGATAGAAAATGCGGTACACATCAGTGATGAAGATTACGATGTCGACTTGCAGGGCATCAACGTACCGAGTACAAATCTGAAAAACTTTAAAAACAAACCTGTTTTCCTGAATTTTTGGGGAACATGGTGTCCTCCTTGCAGAAAAGAATGGCCGTCAATACAAAGATTGTACGACAGAAGAAAAGAAAATATAGATTTTGTTTTGATCGCAATGAAAGATGAAGAAGCTACCGTAAGAAAATTTCTAAAAGAAAATAATTACACTGTACCTGTGTATATCGCGCAAAGCCCGATCTCTGAAAAGATACTTCCAAAAGCTTTCCCCACAACCTTTCTTCTCGATAAGAACGGAAGAATTTTGATAAAAGAAGATGCTGCAACTGACTGGGATGCAGAATCTATTCATCAGTTTATAGATAATATTGTTAAATAACTTTAACTAAAATTTTGATTAAGTTGGTACAAATTTTGCGAATTTCAAAGAGTTGAAAATTATTTTAAAAGCAAACACAAAATGAAATATTCAAAACTCAGTCTTGCCAAAGAGGCAATTGCCCACAAAGGCTTCGTAAAAAAAATACCCGATATTTTCAGAATGATGAATATGTGGAGAAAAGGGATGTATCCGGTAAAAGCAATCGATCTTATTTTACCGTTGGTAGGTCTTCTTTATGTAATTTCTCCTATAGATATCATTCCAGATTTTATCATTGTAGCAGGAGTTTTAGATGACTTGGCAGTTTTATCTTTAGCTATTCCTAAGCTAATCAGGGAAGTCGATAAGTTTTTACTTTGGGAAGCCGAACAAAAGTACAGTACAAACGGTGGAAAAATCATTGATGCAGAAATCGTTTAAATAATTTAACTAAACATCCTTTCGGGGATGTTTTTTTTATAAATAAGCACTTCTTAATCAAGATGATTTTTTCAAATATTAAGGAAATTAAATTTTTAAGAATTAACTCAATTAAGACTTTTTTAAGTTTTACTAAAGTAAATCATTAAGCAACATACCTAAATCAATTTATTGATTCTTAACAATTCTTAAACTTTTAATGCTCTTAATGGTAAATTTTAAAATCTCTTTTCTAGCAAAATTCATAATTCACAATTGACTTTAACATCAAATCCTTAAATTTGCACTATCTAATAAAAAATTAATGGAAAGTAAGAAAGAATTCTTTTTGGAGTGTTACAAACTGGGCATCATCAAATTCGGAAGATTTACATTAAAAAGCGGTATCGAAAGTCCGTTTTATGTAGACTTAAGACCTTTGGCATCAGATCCTAAAATTTTAAAAAACCTAGCCAATTATTTACTGGAAATGCTTCCGTTAGATAATTTTGATTTGATTTGCGGAGTTCCTTACGCAGCACTTCCTATGGCAACTGCAATGTCACTGGAAAGCTACATCCCATTAATTATAAAAAGAAAAGAAGCAAAAGAGTACGGAACTAAAAAAATGATTGAAGGAATTTACCAGAAAGGGCAAAACTGTCTTTTGGTAGAAGATGTCATCACTTCCGGAAAATCTTTGATCGAGACCATTGCTGAAGTTGAGCAGGAAGATCTGAAAGTAGCCGACATCGTTGTGGTTTTAGACAGAGAGCAAGGCGGAAAACAACTTTTGGAAAGCAAAGGTTTCAGAGTTCATACTTTATTTAATATTTCTGAAGTTTGTACAATTCTTCAGGAAAACGGTGAATTGAGCGATGACGAAGTAAAAAGAATTCAGGATTTTTTGCAGGGAAATCATATTCAGTTTGAAGAAAAGAAAAGACTTTCTTACCAGGAAAAATTTGAAAATGCCCAGCATTCTGTTTCAAAAAAATTATTAGAAACCGCATTAGCCAAAGAATCAAACCTGATTGCATCGGCTGATGTCACAACTACCCAAGAGCTATTGGAACTGGCTGAAAAAGTGGGACCAAATATTATTGCTTTAAAAACACATATCGATATTATTTCAGATTTCGATTATCAAAATACGATCGTTCCTTTGAAAGAACTGGCTACAAAGCACAACTTTTTATTGATGGAAGACAGGAAATTTGCCGACATCGGAAATACGCAGGAACTACAGTTCACAAGCGGAGTTTTCAAAATTACAGATTGGGCAGATTTTGTAACTTCTCAGGTAATTGGCGGTTTTGAATCTTTAGACTGCTTCAAAAATGTAGGCGTTGTTGCCATTATCGGAATGTCTTCAAAAGGTACTTTAACGACAAACAGCTACAGAGAAGAGGCTTTAAAAATAGCTTTATCTCACCCCAACGTAATTGGTGGAGTTTCTCAAAATGCACTTCCTGAAGAAATTTTATTATTTACTCCGGGAGTTAATTTAGCAGATTCTGGTGACGGAAAAGGTCAGCAATACAATACTCCGGACCATGTTTTCAAAACCCTTCACACCGACTTTATCATCGTAGGAAGAGGAATTTACAAATCTGAAGATCCTGCAGAAGCTGCTCTTACATATAAAAACGAAGGTTGGAACGCCTATTTAGCTTCATTATAAAATAAATAAATCACTATTTGCTCTCATGTACTTGGGAGCAAATTTTATTTTATGGAGCACATAGAATACTTCTTATTTTTAATAAATGTTAACTAAAAATCATAAGAATTGTATCTAAAATACGTTATATTTGAAGCTTTATTGAGATATTGAAAAAGTTTAGCATTGGCCTTTTTTTGATTTGGGGAGTTGTACAGGTTTCTGCACAAAAGGATAGTATTTACATTCATGCAAAATTATCGCAAGACAGAAAAACACTTGAAATCAATCAGGATATTGTATATCATAATCATTCTGATAAGGCTCTGAACAGCATCAAACTTCTCAACTGGATCACTGCATACAACAAAAGAGGAACTTCTTTAGTTTACAGAAAACTGGAAGACCGCAACAACAGTCTTCATTTTGCAAAACAGGAACAATTAGGAAAAGTTTTAGAATTAAATATTAAAACTAAAGAAAACCAACCTGTTGTAGTCTCCAATACTTCCGAAGAAAATTTATTTCTTAATCTAAATGAAGCGTTACCAACAGGAAAAAGCATTAAATTTCAACTGCAATATAAACTGCAGCTTCCTGACAAAAAATTTACCGGTTACGGCACTTCCGAGCAGGATATTGCTCTAAAATATTTCTTTATTGTTCCCGATCATTTTGATCCGGAAAATATTTCCGGAAGAGATTATCACGATATTGAAGAATCAGTAAACTTCAACACGTATTGGTCGGTTGATTTTGATACTCCTTCAAATTCTTTTATCCAAAGTAATCTTCAGCAGATACAGCCTAATTCATTTAAAGGATATTTAGATTCGGATCCTGAATTTATTATTTCAAAGAATAATTTTCCAACGATAAAAGTAAATACAGATGATATTAAGACCGAAATAAAATTTGGATACAATATCAGCAAACAGGACATTCAGAATCTTGAGTTTTACCTTCCGTTGCAATTGAGATTCATTAAAGATAAAATCGGTTTTGTACCTGAACAGCTTTTTATTTCGGAGAAATTCAGAGCAAAAGAAGATTTTTTCGGAAATAATGATATTAAATTCTGGAAATTTAGGTTTAAATTATTTTCGGATGCTGAAAATATCGATTTGGACTACTTTGGAATCATCTCAAAGAAAATTCTTGATGAAAGCATCATAACCGATAAACAAGAAAATCATTGGTTCAAAAATGGTTTAAAATCATATCTTGAAATTCAGTATCTCAAAAAATTCTATGGAGACGCAAAACTCCTTGGAAATCTTCCTGAGACCAGTTTGTTAGGAATTAAACCTTTAAAATTATTCCATGCTTCAAGGGTAAAATTATTAGATCGTTACGGTTTGGCTTACCAATATATCATGTCTCAGAATCTCGATCAGAAAATCGATGAGCCTTTTTCTGTCTTGAGTAACTTTAACGACATGGCGATTAGCAGTTTTGAAACGGGAAGTCTTTTCAGTTATTCTGCCGATAAAATGGGTGAAGAAAAATTTAACAGCTTATTAAAAAACTACATCGCTGAAAATACGGATAAACAAGCTTACCCGGAAGATTTTTTAGATCAACTTGCAAAAGAAGAACCTTCAACGTCATATCTGAAAGGATTTTTAAAGCAGAAAAACAGAGTCAATTTTAAACTGAAGAATTTCAGAGTAAATAATGATTTGCTTGATATTAAAATTGCAAAAAATACAGATGAAGCGATCCCTGTAAAGCTGGAAACCCAAACCAGAAGCGGCGACAGAACTTCTTACTGGATAGAAACCGAAGAGAATGAAAAACTGAAAACGGTAAGTCTTCCGTCACAAGATATTTATAAAATCACTTTAAATAATGATTATATATTTCCGGAAGCGAACTACCGAGATAACTTTCTTTATACAAAAGGATTATTTTCGAATGCAAAAAAAATTAAATTTAAACTCATAAAAGATATTCCGAATCCTGAGTTTAATGAAATATATCTGAATCCGAGAATACGTTTCACCAATACTTACGATAAATTTTTGATCGGTGTAAATTTTAAAAACCAATCACTTTTTGATCAGAAATTTCTGTATTCATTAACTCCGTCATTCAGTACAGGAACAGGAAAAATGACAGGCTCGGGATCAGTTTCCTACTCTTTTCTGCCTGCAGAAAGTGTGATTCAGAGATTGACTTTTGGAGTTTCGGGATCTTATTTCCATTACGATTATGATCTGGCTTATCAGAAAAATTCACTCTACTCGAATATTAATTTCCGAAAAAATCCGAGAAGTACGGTAAGCCGTGGTTTAGGAATTTCTTATACTTATTTTGAACGTGATCTTAACGCTAAAATGATTGCCACCCGTGATTATGACAAGTATAATCTTTGGACGGTTGGGTATGGCTACACCGACAATCAGATGATTCACGAGAAAAGCTTCAGTTTGAGTACGCAGGGAATGGAAGATTACAACAAAATTACTGCGGAAGGTTTCTACAGATGGGAATTTGCACCAAGACAGAAGCTTAGCTTAAGGCTTTTTGCAGGATATTTTGTAAGAAACGAAACCCGGAACAACACTTTTAATTATGGAATTTCAAGGGTTTCAGATTATTCGTTTTCATACAATCTTTTAGGGCAAAGTGCATCAAGTGGAATTTTATCCCAACAGTTTATTTTAGCTGATGGTGGTTTTAAATCTTTCATTCCGGGAACCGTTAATCAATGGATTACTTCTTTCAATGTAGACTCCAGCGTTTGGAAAATTTTCCATGTATATGCAGATGCCGGTGTGTATAAAAACAAAAATAACCCAACACAGTTTATCTGGGACAGCGGTTTGAAAGTTCGTTTAATTCCTGATTTTCTTGAAATCTATCTTCCGGTGCAGTCTTCTTTAGGTTTTGAGCCCGGCTTTAAGGATTATGGAAAAAGAATACGATATACTTTGGTTCTGAATCTGAGTACAATCATTAATGCAGCGAGGAGAGGCTGGTATTAAAATAAAAAAGAGTTGCCTGACGACAACTCCTTAATATAAATTTAATCTATAATTAATCTTTCAAAATCTTCTGAGAAACCGGTTGATTATTCACCAATCCTGTTACAATATAATTACCTTTTTGTAATTCAGCAACATTTAAAGAAGCACCATCTTTTACAGAAGCTGTTTTTACCAACTGACCAGATAATGTATATACTTTTAGGTTTTTCACTTCTGCATCGAAAATAATTTCATCATTTTTAACCAGTGAATTTTTGATAAATCCTGCTTTTTTAGAGAGATTATTGATATCATTTACCGCTAACGTTCCCGATGTTGATTGTGGCGTAGGTAAAGTCGCCGTAAAATCTACATTGTTATTATTGGTATCCCCAATCGTTCTGGAAATCGAATTTAAAATGGTTGGTGACGGAGCTGACCCCGCACCTTCAAACTGATTTGCCGAACCGTAGCCTACAAAGTCTAAAACATTGGTAGAAGTTGGTGACGTAACCTGCGTTGCATTACTCGCTAAAGCAACTTTCCCCGAAGTAAGCGAAAGGCCAATACCTACACCTACACCAGGTGAACCATCAAAGTTCAAAAGAACAGTTACAATAAGGTTGGGATTGAGTAAATTAATAAGACCGCCTAAACCATCAGAGCCTTGCTGAATTAAGTACGTCTGTCCCGGAGTCAACGTAATGTTAGGTATCGTGTTGTACTGAGTAAAAGCGCCACTGGAAGATGCATATTGAATAGTTGCGCCATTGAGAGAAGCATTAGAAGAACCAATATTTTTCAATTCTATGAAATCATTTGTAATGGCTGCTCCAAGAAGCCCGCCACCTGTATAAATTTCATTAATAACAATCTGAGCATTAGAAAATGCTGTCATCGAAACAAGTCCGATAAAAGTAAATACTTTTTTCATAATGTGATATTTTGGTTAATTCATAATAATTTAAGCAAAATTAATACCATATTAATAATAATATACCACATATTTTAAATATAATAAATATAAAAAAGCAGGTAAGCACAAAAAAACCGCCTCCAAGAAGCGGTTCATATTTATTATTGATTAGAAAATCAGATTAGTTCTTTAAAATTTTCTGAGAAACAGCTTGGTTATTTACTGTCCCGGTAACGATAAAGTTTCCTTCAGCTAATTCAGCAATATTTAAAGTTCCGTTTGCTTTTACAGATGCAGTTTTTAGCAGTTGACCTGTTAAAGTATAAATTTTCACATCTTTTGCATCTGCTCCGAAAGTAATTTCGTCATTTTTTACGAAAGTGTTTTTCACGAAATTTGTTTTAGATTTGTTAAAATCTGCTACAGCCAAACTACTTTCATTATAGGTAATATTTATTGAAACTATTCTAATTTGTGCAGACGTTCCAGTCTGACCATTTTGGATTTTAATATTTGATGCACCTGTTGCAGCAGTAATTAAATAAGTTGCATTAGTTGTATCAGCAGGATCATAAACTGTTGGAACAACAACACCATCAACTGTAACAACTGCTGTTGAGGGCGCATAGTTAGAATTTCCTACAACTCCTGAAGTAACAATTTTTACAGAAGTCATTTTAACTGCAGATGCTCCTTGAATTGCAAAAGAATTACCATCTCCTGAAGTTGTCTGTGAATATAATCTCAAATTAGTCCCATTTGTATAATATGCAGGCTCAGTTGTCGCACCATTTTGCAAGACGCTATAAGTTAATTTTCCAGCAACTATATTTCCAGTTGTAATAACCTGTGCATTAGTAAATCCTTGATTAGCTAAAACATAATTAAAAGTCTGCTGAGCTTGAGCAGTAACAGAAGCAGCGACAATTCCTAAAATAGTAAAGATTTTTTTCATAACGTAATTTTTAATTATTAATAATTTACATTGCAAAATTACCCTGTTTTTTACATTTGAGATAATATTTAGATTAATTTTCTGTTAATAATTCTAAAAACAAAACTGTTCATATTTTTTAGTTATTTTTACCACTTATTTTTAAGAGACTTGCGGAATTCTATTCTGATATTCGTTCTTTTTTTCATGGGCTTATCACTGAATAATGCCCAAATATTTACATGGAAAAATCCCAATATTCCGAAAGATTCTGTTTCGTCTAACAATGACAGTATTTTAGCTAAAAAAAAAGACAGTATTCTCGCTTATAAATTCGGACAGGATATTTTCGCAAAAGACACGATGGATTTTGTGAAAACCAGCAACAGAATTATTGTAGACGAAGCCGTGCTTGCGAAAAATGACTCTAAAAGATTTTTAGGAGAATTAAATTCAAAAGGTTCTATTATCCGGGGGATCACTTTCGGTAACAATCAGGGACAATCGGTGCAAAGCTCGATGGATCTTCAGATCTCCGGCAGGCTTTCAAAGGATGTTACGGTTTTGGCAAGTATTTCTGATCATAATTTACCGATTCAGGCGGATGGATACACGCAAACATTAGAAGAATTCGACAAAATTTATATGCAGCTTAATATTAAGGATAAATCTATTCTTAGAGCTGGACATTTAGATTTAGTAGATTCCAAAAATTATTTCGCAAAATATCAACGGCGAAGCATGGGTCTTCAGTTTCAGACACAGTTTGGAACCGATAATAAAACTTTCGTCGATATTTCGGCGGGTGTGGCACGAAGTGAGTTTCACAGAATTCGTTTTCAGGGTATCGAAGGAAACCAGGGACCTTATCGTTTAACCGGGAAAAACGGTGAACAATTTATTACATTAATTTCAGGTTCCGAACAGGTTTTCATTGATGGTATTTTGATGAAACGTGGCGAAAACCAGGATTATATCATTAATTACAATACCGGAGAAGTTACTTTCACCAGTTTCAGACCAATTTTCCAGCAGAATTTTATTACGATTTCTTTCAATTATGCCAACAGAAATTATTCCCGTTATTTATTTACCGGAAAAGTTGAGCATCAAAGAGAAAAATTAAAATTAGGTTTAAACTGGTTTATGGAGAATGATAATAAAAATGCTCCATTGGCTTTAAATCTATCGAAAGAAGACGAACAGATTTTAGCAGATGCCGGAAACGACACCAATTTAATGTATGCGCCTTCAGGTGTCGTTGCAGAATATGATGTCAACAAAATTCTTTACAGCCTTGTTCAAAATCCCAATGGAAATTATTACCAGTTTTCAACCGATGCAGCGCAGACTTTATATCAGGTTTCATTTACTTATTTCGGAGCCAATCTGGGAGATTACAAATTAACCCAAACCACCAATAACGGACGGGTTTTTGAATATGTAGGCCCCAATTTAGGAGATTACCGTGCCGTAAGAAAACTTCCATCGCCGCAGAAAGCTCAGGTGTATACTTTTAACTCGGAATACTTGCTGAAAGACGGTAAAATCGGTGCCGATATTTCGATGAGCAATTATGACATCAATTTGTTTTCGTCAAAAGATTCTGATCAGAATTTGGGATATGCTGCAAGGATTTTCGGGAATAAAACATTTACCAAAAACAATTGGAAAGGTACTCCAAGTTTTGAGTATCAATACATCGATAAGCAGTTTCATATTTTAGACCGCATCAATGATGTAGAATTTTCGCGTGACTTCAACTTAGCGCAGGAGTTTAATGGATTGACGCAAAACCGTTTCATCTTTAGCTTTTTAAATAAATGGAACAATAAATCGACTTTAAATTACCGCATCAACTATCTCGACGAACAAGATTCTTATAAAGGAACCAAAAACGATCTCGATTTTAACTGGCTAAAAGGAAAGTTCAATACAAAAGGTAACTTGTCTTATCTGAACACCAATGCTATTCTACAAGACACAAAATTCATCCGTGGAGGCGCAGGAACCGAATACACCGGTAAAAAAGGAAGCTGGGCAGTTGGCGGAAGTATGGAACACAACGAAAAAAAATACAACGACACTCAATTGATGGATGTCACAAGTTTCAGCTGGAGAGAACTTTTCATTCAGAAAAAAATTGGCGACAGCACAAGAACAAAACTTTTAGCGAAGATGTACGTTAGAGAAAATGACTCGGTACGTGACAACAGACTTCAGAATACAAACAGGATTTTAGGTTTCATGGCAGAAAGCCAGCTTATTAAAACCGAAAAAACAACCTTAAACGCTTTGATTCATTACAGAAAATTCTTCTATAAAGATGACATTGTAGATGTAGATCAAAACAAAGATTTTGTTGTGGGTAACATTTTATACAATCAGCAGCTTTTCAAAAACGGGATGCGACTTCAGGCATTTTACGAATTAGGAAACGGACAGGAAGCGCAAAGAGAATTTCAGTATATCAAAGTAACAGACGGACAGGGAATTTATAAATGGACCGATTACAACGGGGACGGAGTTCAGCAGCTCGACGAATTTGAGATTGCAGAATACTCCGATCTCGCTCAATACATCAGAATCTATACAAATTCGGTGCGGTATATTCCTTCCAACAAAAACAAGTTGCAGTTGGCCTTATTCGTCAATCCGTCGGTTGTTTTCAGTTCGGAAAATAAATTTTTAAAACGCTGGAATTTTAACATCTCATTAAATTCTCAGAATTCATTCTATAAAAAAGATAAAGTTTTAGTGTTAAATCCTTTTGAAAAAGGCGAAAATCAGATTTTAAAAAACCAAAATATTCTGATGTCTGCACAGTTCAATCCTACCGAAAAGTCTGGGTGGAACGGAAATTACCGATTTATACAAAACGACAATCTCATCAATGCCAATTTCAGTAACGAGGAGCGAAATCAGACTTCCCATTTCGTGAATATCGGGTATTGGTTTAATAAAGAATTCAGAATCGATTGGGAAAACTCCGTTCATGATTTACAAAATTCATCGCAGCTATTTGCAACAAGAGATTACAGGCTGAATAATTTTGAGACAAAGCCAAAAGCGACTTATAAATTCACAGATGCTATACAGGCAGAATTTTCGTCAGCGTACCGTGAAAAACAGAGAAAAGACGGTGAAGAATTACTGAAAGCATTCGACATCACCGGAACGATCCAGTGGGAGCGCAAGAAAACGTCTATCCGTGGAAACTTCTCATTTATCAACAACGACTTTACGGGAAACAGCTTCAGCATTGTAGGAAATCAAATGCTTGATGGTTTAAAACCCGGAAAAAACCAAGTGTGGAGCGTTTTCGTTCAGCAGGCAATCAACTCTTTCTTACAGCTGAATTTAAATTATGAAGGTAGAAACTCCGGTGAAAGAACCATACACATCGGAAGTATGCAGGTAAAAGCCAGTTTTTAGGAGCTATTTCCAGCTCTTCGCTTTATCTTTTTTGTCCCAGGCTAATTTCCATTATACAAAAAAGGATGCCGTTGCGATCTGGGCTAATTTTCAAAAGATTAAGACCAACAAAATCTTCGTAATCTGTAAACCTTATTTAACCTGATTTTGGGTTAAGCACTAATCGTAAACACTAACTTTTAGTCAAGTATATATTTTGACGAAAAGATGAATTTTACTCTTTTATAATAAAATAAACAAAGAAGAATCAACAAGTTGATTTTATAAGCTTTTGCTCAAGTTTTGCGAAGAAAATTTATTTGTCTTTGCTTTTAAATAGAAAGTTTAATGATAAAATCTTTGAGTTTAATAATTTAAAAACTATTATCAGATCGCTTATCCCGAACTGAGGTTATTATTAAAAACAAAAGAGCCTTGAAAATCGAGTGATTAACAAGGCTCTTTGTAGACCCACAGGGATTCGAACCCCAACTGATGGTACCAAAAACCAGAGTGCTACCGTTACACCATGGGTCTGTATTTTAGTGATGCAAATTTACAGATTTTTTCTTTATCTGCAAATCAATTTCTATTTTTTTTGATTTTTCTTTTACCTTATCAGCAAACTTTCAACATAATCATCTGTCTACTAGACGTTATTCTCAGTCATTCAATTTTTTAGAAAAAAATGAATTGAAGTAGTATTATTGATGGACTTCAATTCATTATCATTTTTATTTGATTTCAACAATATACCTTCTTAAGGCTTCCAGAAGCTCCATACTGTACCGTTGAATACAGCAAGCTGTTTGGCTACAGTATCGTAAACCATCATTCCCGGTGCAGGATTAATAATATTAAGATGCGGGCTCGCAACTCTCGGAAGAATCATCGCCTTGTTGGTATCTTCTAAAACCAATATTCCCGGTGTAGCTGTTGGTGTACCAATTCTTACTACCGCATCGGTGTTCTCTGTTGTTACATTATTCTGTATCGTTGCAAGATTTACAGTAGAATTTTGAGGATCTATGGTAGTTCCTGTAGTGTCTATTGAGAGATCTTTCCAGCCTGATATATTTTTTGTTTTTACTTTATGATCAGAAAGGTCATAGACTACCGTTCCTTCAACGGCGCCAGAAACAGCACCTGTATTGGTTACCCAGGGAAGAACCATTCCCCGGTTTTCGTTTCCGAATTCTAAGGAAATGGAACTGTTTTGTACCAATCCCTTCCCTACTGCCACCTGAGCAGGAATCAGCAGCGTACTCACAAGGATTACTGCTGCTGAAATTATAATATTATTCTTATTTATCATTTTCAATTGTGCGTTTTAAAATTAAAATCATCTTTATTAATTACGGACAAGCCTGCGTATTAAAGCATTTCCAACCTGTAGAAGTTCCGTCGGTATTGATGTAAATACAGTCTGAATCAATATTATAAACCATCATACCATCCTTTAGATCAGCTGCAGGAATATCCGTAATTTGCTGAGCAGTCAATCTATTTGGTACAAAACCTTTTGTTTTAGCTTCCAAAGCGGTCCATGCCCCTTTTCTTACCATTGGCCAGTTATCGGCATTTACTCCTGCTCTTCCCAGAGAAGTAATACCTTGTGGTGTGTCTAAAACCATTCCTGATGTAGCAGCAGGCACATAGCAGAAGCAGTTTGCAATAGCCATATTAATTGCATTGGCGTAAGTAGAAGTATAATTGGTAATACCATTTTGATCGGGATCTACACTATCGTTCAATCCGTCATTATTGGCATCTGTTGCCATAGGATTAAGCTGGCTTCCTGATAATTTAAATGCCGCTATTCCATAGCTTAAGCCGTTATTATTCGTCACTGAAGCAGGCGTACTTATGTCTGTTGCAGGACTCACTCCTGACTCTGCTAAATCTGAACATCCGTCGCCGTCACTGTTTAGATCCAAATGATTTGGAACTCCATCGCCATCCGTGTCTACCGAACATATTCCCGGTTTAGGATGAGCTGAAGGAAGGTAGACAGGTGTAACGGCTATAACAGATGATATTTCCTGAATACCTTCAGTTCCTGTATTGAAAGCTGCAGTGTTACCTGCCGCTATTGTACCTACAGATCTGATCTGGTAATATCTGTATGGAGTAGACACAGCATTGGCAAAAGTTACCGAAGTGGTGTTTAGTGCAATTCCGTTACCGCTTGTCAGTAAAATATAACTTACCCCATCAACAGAGCCATATAGTTTTCCAAACGCACTGGTATTAGTAGACATGCCGCTTGCAATCTGGGTAACAGTAAGAGAACTTAAAGTAACCGGTGTTGGATAAGTAACTGTAAAGATCGTCGCTCCTGATGCTACCGATTGGGAAACAAAATTATAAGGGCTGGTATCAGATGCATTGCCATTATGTAAAGTAGCAATCTCAGTATTTGCTGTAGGATCTCCGGCAGCTGCATTAAGCGGAGAAGTAACACTAGTGATAGTATTGGCTTCCGCTGCAGTATAGAAACAAGCAGGGCTTTCCACGGCGTCTACAATACCGTCATTATCATCATCTATATCATTAAGATCGATAATTCCGTCGCCGTCAGTATCCGTACATACATTCAAAGCTGAATTTATTGCATATTGATTATATGTAGATGCATAATTAGTAATACCGCTATCCGACATGGTCTCTACATTATCACCTATCCCGTTATCTCCATAATTACCACCAACAATAACATAAGTTCCAGGAACACTACCTCCTGCATTAAAGAAATTAGCCGGAACTAATAAAGCTTTATCAATACCTGCTTCTACAGCATCCGGGCAACCATCACCATCACTGTCTCGGTCTACATAGTTGGGAACGCCATCGCCATCATTGTCAGAATTACATCCCGTTTTAGTACGGTGCAGAGAAGGGTTAAAGTTTTTATACTGAATCGTGAATTCTATTAATCGGGCATTATTGGTAATATTCACATTATCAATCCCTAAAATTCTGTAAGAATGATATATTGTGGTAATATGTTGGGTGTTGCTAAAGGTATATGTAGAGTTAGCAGTCAACATATCTTGACCTAAAGTATCAGACAGATCTGTCCACATATTGGTATCAATGTCCAAGCCTTGCAACTTCCATTTTCCACCCCCGAAAGCTACACCACCTACATTCAATTTTACATTGTCGATGAGCGCCGCATCAATGACCGGCAGATCAAAAGTAATCAATGCTTTATTCTGAATACTCACTGCTGGAGTCACTGCCCCATAATTGGTTGTTGCTGTATTATTATCATAACTATTTGAAAGCGGATTAGCTGTTGCCCATGTAAAGTCTGAAGTTACTGCTTCAGTAATATCTATAGCCTGTGCTTCTGTATAAAAACAAGAAGGTGATTCTACCGCATCCGGAATCCCGTCATCATCAGTATCGATATCCATCAAAAATTTATTATCACAAGCACTCACATCTGCAGCGTCAGCAATAAAGTGGTAAGTATACACATGCTTATACGCATCAGGATTGGAGGGAAATTGTAAAGCATCAGCAAAACCGTTGCTGCCATAAGGTCCCGGCACCATTGCATTGGGAACATTAGGAGTGGTAGAAGTTACTGCTCCTCCACTACCGTTCTTAACAGTCCCGGGTACAGATGCTTCCGTTGAATGGTTATAAAGAATCGCTTCTTTAGTATCCGGACAGTCATCGCCATCGCTATCCAAATCCAAACGGTTTGGAATGCCATCATTATCTATATCTAAGCCATAAAGACAAGATTCTGCATTTGAAATGCCATTAAAGCTTAGTCCTACAGCATCTACGTAGCTTGCTGTTGTGCCAGTTAATCCATAATAAATAAATCTTACGTAGTATCTTGTATTCAAATTTAAAGGATAATTACTATAAGTATCCATGGTATTATATACAATATTACCTCCAGTTACAGTTGCCGCCCCAGTAGTTAAAACTGTATAGGTAGCAAAGCTTGGATCAGTAGATATGATAACACCTTCTTTTAGTGGTGATTGAATGGTATAATTAAATATTTTATCGATTGACAGATAGGTTGAAGTCGTAGTAAAATAATATTGCATATAATCTCCATTCGCCACGGCATCATCGAAGTTCGCTGCTGTAGCCCCTGTAAACTTTAAGACATTGGCACCAGATACATCCACAACACCAGGACCAAAAGTACGCACATTATATGGTTGGGTTTGAGCAGCGTTATACTCTGTGGTTGGTAAAGTATGAAGAGTCTGTTCAAAATCCCATACTAGCACATTAGACGCATCATTTCTATCTACAATAGCACAAGAAGGTGACTCAACAACATCCAGCACCCCATCATTATCATCGTCTATATCGGTAATATCAGGAACGGCGTCTCCATCACTATCCAAACAAGCGCTTATTGCTGCATTGGTTGCATAATCAGTATAGGTTGATATATAATTGATAGTTCCGGCAGTGGTAGAACTTTCAAACTGATTGAGTAATCCGTTGTTGTTTGCATCGGCTCCGGTATTGAAAGTGGTCGTATTATTACTTGTATAAACTGTATTTCCCGCTTCTACAGAATCACTACATCCGTCACCATCGCTATCTAGATCTCTGTGGTTGGGTACACCGTCCCCATCAGGATCGTTAGTACATGTTGGTTTATGGTATTCAGATGGAATGTAGTTATTCAATACGAGATATATTTCTTGTACCCTTGCATAGCCTGTGCTGTTATTTGCTGCAGCAGTATCATTTATCCCTAATACACGATATTTTATATATTTTACGGTAGGGTGCAATGAATTTGTAAAAGTTTCAATTGCATTAACCACGGTTCTAGTCGAAGCTGTAGTTTCCAAATTCACCCAGATTGATCCATCAAAACCTTGTAACATAAAGGTTACATTAGCATTGCCAAAAGCAAGATTATACATATCAAACTGTATGTTGCTTACGGCAGTAGGTAAAGAAAGCGAAATTTCATATACTGCTTTTCCTTCAGAGTTTTGGCCTGTCGCTACGCCTGTATAACTTGATGTGGAGTTTACTCCATCTATTGCGTTTTCAAATGGTCTGAGGGTAGTCTCTATGTTTAAATCAGATCTGATATTGGCTATCATTTTCGCATCCGTTTCCGTATAAAAACAAGCAGGGCTTTCCATAGCATCTAATACCCCATCATTATCATCATCAATGTCATTAATATCTAATATGGTATCCCCGTCTGTATCAGCACAGGCTGCATAATTAGACCCTATCGCATAAGGGTTATAAGTAGAGTTGTAATTAGGATTTCCATTTTGATCGGGATCTACACTGTCATTTAAACCATCATTGTTTAAATCAATACCGTTAGGATTTAGCTGGCTTCCTGTCAATTTATTTAAGGCAATACCATAACTGCTTCCTACATTATTATTTACAAATGCCGGAGTACTCACATCAGTAACAGGACTTACTCCTGATTCTGCCAAATCTGAGCATCCATCACCATCGCTGTCGAGGTCTAGATAATTAGGAATTCCATCCCCATCGGTATCGCAAATATTCGAGTTTCCTAAAGTTCCTACAACAGCTACACGGTCAATAAGAAAATCACGTTCAGCCCCGCCGGCACCAGAAGCTTCAGCAGTGAATAACAAATAATATTGGGTGTTTTGACTCACTGTAAATGTTCCGGAGAGCGTCTTGTATGAAGGATTACTTCCATATGCAGGAAGAGTACTCATATCTGCCTGCTGAAGTGTAAGCTCTACCATTCCAGTCGTAGCGTTGTAAAGCTGGACAATATAATCATACGTGGAACCAGAAGCTCTGTTTCCTAAATCAAACGAGTAATTATAAGGAACACCCGGAATAAATGGCTCGTCAAATCGATACACGGCAGAAGCAGCAGCTTCTACCACAATATTATGCAATCCAGTATTTGAATTATCATCACCCAACTCTGCAAATAAACCACTTGTCAATTGAGAATTGGCATTGGTTCCGCTATAAGTATTTACATTCAAACCAGGCGGAGCATAAGGCGCAGTGCTCAAATACCAGTTTTGAGGCGAAGCAGTGGCGAATCCTCCGTCTTTGACCATGTTTGTATAGGCATTTGGACATTCTGTTTTATCTAATATACCGTCATTATCATCATCAACATCTATAACATCCCGTACGCCGTCACCATCCGAATCTGAACAGGCATTAACGTTCTTATTAAGCGAATAAGCAGAATACTTGGAGATATAATTTACAATCCCATCACCATCTGGATCAACAGCATCCACCAGCCCGTCATTATTGGCATCTACATCAGGGAATTGATAATTAGCAGACATATTGGTAGTGGCGCCAGCTTCAAAAGCATCTGAACAAACATCGCCATCACTATCCCGATCAAAATGTGGCAAAATACCATCATTATCGATATTTGCATCAGCACAAGATCCTTTTGGATAAAAGGAAGCAACATAAGCAGCAGTGTTAAAATCGAAATAAAATTCGGTAGCAATGCCAGCCAGTACATTATTAGCTGTAGTTCCGCGGATTCGATAATACTTATATTTACCAGCATTTATTCCTACTGCAAATTTATTGGAATTGGTAAGCGATACACCTCCGTTTACAGTGGTATTGGTAGCATCAAGAGGATTACTGGCCGCACTAAATAAAGGAGTCCATGTAGCAGAATCATTGGAGGCTTCAAACATAAGGTTTCCGCCAGATATCTGAACTGCACTCGATTTTTTAATATAAAAAGCATCTAATTGTACAGGCACAGAGAAGGTCATTGTAAACAATGCCTTATTATTTTGAGTTTGGGTAGGGCTTGTTACAAATTGTACAGCATTTACGGTATTATTATTATCTCCTAACACTGCGAAATTACCCAGACCTGAAACCGTTGTAAGATCAGAAGTAACGCTTACACCGACAGTAGGTTTTGCTAAAGTATTCCATTCGTTTGCTGTATAATAACAGTTCGGACTTTCTGTTGCATCCGGTACACCGTCATTATCATCATCAATATCAATGGAATTAATAACTCCGTCTCCATCAAAATCATCATTCGAACCCGTCTGGGCAGAGACTATCTCTGATGAGAGGAAGGAAAGGAGAAATATTTGGCAAAACAAACATCTCCAGAGGATAGTTTTTTTCATCATTTGTGTTTTTTTTAAAATTGTTATTTTCTTAAAATACTTGTTTAATACTGATAATTCAGTAATACAAAACACCATATCAATAAACAAATATTCTTTAACAAAAGTATATAAATTCTAAATAGTTTCAACATTAATACTTAAAAACATTGAAATTAATCAGTTATTTTACACATAACATATTAAACACACCTAATATCAACTTGTGCATTTCACTCATAAATCACGATAATTTCACAAAAAATTCAACAACAGAACTGTACATTATCTTATTACTTCTTACTATTTTTTCTTACAATTAACTGAATCATCTTTTAAATATGTGAATAGGCGTTCTGAGTTGGTTATTAAAAAAATGACCCTATTTATTTTTCTATTTATAATTTTTATTACATTTGATAAACACAAAAACACAAATCTATTCCTCAATTAATATTCTGCTGTTCTCTATTTCTTGTCGATTATTTTTCAACATTGTGGTATATTAACTTCTTAATATAAAAACACTTTAAAAACAATAAATGATGTCTAAAAATCAAATCAGTGTAGAAATTCCTCAGGAAATTATCACACAAGTAAGCTCAAAATTTCAGGAGATTAAAGATCTTCTTGCTCCCTACATGGGAAACATGACGGTAGAAGAACGAAAAACACTTCCTAAAATGAGTGATAAAAGCGTTGCTTTCGTCAACAAAGTTATCGAATACACGATAGCCAACCCCAAATTTGTCCCTACGATGATGGATGCGCAAGAGTGCAAAAAAGATTACACTGCCAACCAGGCTTTATTGCCATTGTATGCGGTATCTCAACAAGTAGGTGAAATGATGAAAGATACCATCATGCTTACCGGTCACGAAGCCTACGTGCAAGCTCTTTATTACTATGGCAGCGTAAAATTGGCCGCCAGAGCAGGAGATGCGGAAGCAAAAACCATTGCTGAAGACCTAAGCAAACGTTTTCCCCGAGGCAAAGCCTCTTTAGATAACAAAGCTGGCGGCATATAATTGTTGTAGCCCGACCTTTTTACTCCGACATTCCAGCATTGAGCTCAAATGTTTAAGCTGTCAGCTTAAACACTTGAGCTTTTAACTCAATCATTTGAGCATTTAGGTCTGATGTTTGGGTATTTTACTCAAATAACGGAGTGTATTAGTCAAGCTTTTAAATATATAGGTCGGATATTGAAGCTTTTAGCTCAACTGATAATGCATTACACTTGCGCATTTTGAATCATTGGGTTTTCGAAAACAGGCAGAAGCTTTTGCTTTTTTATCGCAAGGGTAGACAATGTTTTTATAATGAATGTATTTTTTAAGTTAAACAAAGGCATTTAGCTTCGTCGAATCTTCGATTTCATTTAGCAAAGAAATACAAAGACTTTATGATCAGCATATAATGTTGATTTCTCAATGCACTTAAAAAAAATAATACCTCTCATGCAATCTGCACGAGAGGTATTTTTAAGTTTTCTAAAGATATCTTACGGCTTCCAGAAGCTCCATACTGTACCGTTGAAAACAGCAAGCTGTTTGGCAGTGGTATCATAGACCATCATTCCCGGTGCAGGATTAATAATATTAAGATGCGGGCTCGCAACTCTCGGAAGAATCATTGCCTTGTTGGTATCTTCTAAAACCAATATGCCCGGTGTTGTGGTCGGTGTACCGATTCTTACCACCGCATCAAGATTTTCTGTTGTTACATTATTCTGTATCGTTGCAAGATCTACAGTAGCATTTTGAGGATCTATGGTAGTTCCTGTAGTGTCTATTGAGAGATCTTTCCAGCCTGATATATTTTTTGTTTTCACTTTGTGATCAGAAAGGTCATAGACTACAGTTCCTTCAACGGCGCCAGAAACAGCACCTGTATTGGTTACCCAGGGAAGTATCATGCCCCGGTTTTCGTTTCCGAATTCTAAGGAAATGGAACTGTTTTGTACCGATCCTTTCCCTACTGCCACCTGAGCAGGAATCAGCAGCGTACTCATAAGGAGTACTGCTGCTGCTGAAGTTATGATGTTATTGTGTGTTATCATTTAGTTGTGTGTTTTAAATTTAATAAATTACTATTAATCCGGGCAAGCCTGTGTGTTAAAGCATTTCCAGCCAGTCGGCGTTCCGTCGGTATTAATGTATAGACAGTCTGAACTGATGTTATACACCATCATTCCTTCTCTCAGATCACCTGCCGGAATAAGATTAATCTGAGCAATTGTCAATCTGTTGGGTACAAAACCTTTTGTTTTAGCTTCCAAAGCAGTCCATGCCCCTTTTCTTACCATTGGCCAGTTATCAGCATCTACCCCCGCTCGATGTAAAGAAGTGATCCCTTGTGGAGTGCTCAAAACTGTTCCTGATAAAACGGCTGGTCTGTAACAGAATAACGTACAAGATGCTATTGCTGCATTAATGGCGTTAGAATAAGTAGAAGTATAATTGGTGATGCTGTTTAGATCAGCATCAACACTGTCATTCAAACCGTCATTATTAACATCCGCAGCAGTAGGATTTAGCTGGCTACCGTTCGGGTTGGCAATCCCATAACTTCCACCAGCATTATTGGTCAACAACGGTGTAATGATATCCGTTGCAGGACTCACTCCTGACTCTGCTAAATCTGAACATCCGTCGCCATCGCTATCCAGATCCAAATGATTCGGAATGGTATCACCATCGGTATCTACAGAACAAATTACCGGTTTTTGATGTGCAGAAGGAATGTAAGAAGCCGCCACCGTTGAGGTAATTTCACCAATAGTATTGGCAATAGCTAATGCTCCAGGTACAGAGCCTGTTTGGATTTTATAAAACTTATAAGGAATCGAAGTGGTAATTGTAAAGGTGATAGCTGTAGTTGCACTTGCAGCGGTAATTAAAGTTGGAGGTGTAAGTGCTGCCGACCACGTAATCCCGTCCTCAGAACCTACCACAACTGCATTGGCATTAACTGTTGTACTTATTCTATTAGAAACAACTAATGTTGCCAATTGCAGGGATGTAGGATATTCAATGGTAAATAAATTACTCCCGGTAGGATTTGCCGTTGCAAGAAATGGATTAAAATTAAATGTCAATGCTGTTGCACCGTCATGTAGCAGCTGAATGTCGCCATCTGTTTGATCATCATCCGGGCTGGTAAATTGGGAATTGATTTTTGAGATGACATTAGCTTCCGCAGCGGTATAAAAACAAGCCGGGCTTTCAACGGCATCTGCAATACCATCATTGTCGTCATCTATATCATTAAGATCGATTATTCCGTCACCATCAGTATCTGTACATAAATTTAGAGTGCTTACAATTGCATATTGATTATAGCTATATATGCCGGTATATGCAGCAGATGAGGTATCATTTGTTTCAATACCAGAGTAGAATCCGTTTGTGCCATAGGCTGCAGGAGTATTATTACCTACAATAGCGTTGGCTACCCCTGTTTGTGTACCGCCTGTGTTTACCAAAGTTCCTGTTGAGGTGTTTCCTGCACCCGCCTGAGTTGCAGTTCCTGCTTCTACAGCGTCCGGACAGCCATCGCCATCACTATCTAAATCAAGACGATTTGGAATGCCGTCGTTGTCGGTATCTATATCAGTACAAGGCACTGAAGTAACAGCAGAAAAAGGAACACCAGTAAAAGTATTTCCATTAATACTCCACTGTAATGTAACCGCTGAATTTGCATTTCCATCATTGGTTGTTAATGCAATGCGAACATATCTACCATTGGCATTGGTGAAAGTGATTTCCGGAGAAAATGTACTACCATTACCAGACCCCACCGCTCTTACATCATCTTTGTAAATGGAAGGTACGGGCGATGCACTTCCGTCGTGTGCTACATATAGAGCATGACGGCAGGCAAAATTCGTGGTGGTTCTTAATGAGACTGTATTTGCGCTTAAAGGTATTTGCAACAAAAATTCTATTATATAGTATCCTCCGGTATTGGCTACACTAGCCTCGCTTGAATTTTGAAAATCAATTTCTCCATTCTGGAAATTGTTGACACTATTGATAGAGCCATTTGCCCCATAAGTACCTTCAATCAACGTAAGTGATGTATTAGAAGGACGTTTCACACCTTCTCCCACACCGTAAAAATAAGCATCTACTTCATCTCTGTTAGGGGTAGTTGTTGAAGTTCCTAATGTATATAAAGGTTGTGTTTCAGACCCAGTTTGGGAAAGGGAGGGATAGGCGTAAACATATACCGATTGATTGCCGGTACAACCTTCGACAACGTCAAGAACCCCATCATTATCATCATCAATATCTGTAATATCTGGTATGCCGTCACCATCACTATCCAAACAAGCGCTTACATTCGCATCAGTTGCAAAATTAGTATAAGTCGATATATAATTGATGGTTCCCGGAGTTGTAGAACTTTCAAACTGATCGAGCAATCCGTTGTTATTGGCGTCAGTTCCCGTATTGTAGGTCGTTGTATTGTTAGCGGTGAATACGGTGTTCCCTGCTTCTACAGAATCACTACAGCCGTCACCGTCGCTATCTAAATCTCTATGGTTGGGCACACCATCGCCATCGGTATCGTTAGTACATGTTGGTTTAGGATGAGCAGATGGATTGTATCCCGCAGTATTTTGTACACCGGAAACTTCATACGTCGTAATAGCCGGAGTATCTGTTCCTGCAACTTTTACAATACGGTAGTAGCGATAGCTGTTTGCGGTATTATTATTAACGGTAAAGGTTCTAGGATTCGTTGCCGTAGCAGCTGTTGCCGCCGTCATCAATTCATCCCATATAATTTTATCGTTTGAACCTTGTATTTTAGCAGTGGCATTCGTACCGAAAGTAGTTCCGTAATGAGAAATACTGGTAAGTTTCACTCCAGTAGGATACTCAATATTATAGATAATAGACCCATTTACCGACTGATTAACAGCAATAACATTGTTGCTGGCTATTACAGATGTAATAACTCCGTCATGTATGAAAGGTAAATTTACATTGACGCCATCATCGTTTGGCAATGGAGTAGATACTGTTGCTATTGTTCCCGCTTCAGCAGCAGTATAGAAACAGCCAGGACTTTCTACAGCATCCAATACACCGTCGTTATCATCGTCTATATCATTAATATCTAAGATGCCGTCTCCGTCTGTATCAGCACAAGCTGCATAATTAGATCCTATCGCATAAGGGTTATAAGTTGAAGGATAACTAACCGTACCTGTTGTCCCGTTTTCAACGGAGTCATTAAGCCCGTTGTTGTTTGTATCAGTTCCATTCGGGTTTAGTTGACTTCCTGCGAGTTTATCTGCAGCAATACCATAGCTTGTTCCGTTATTATTGGTAATAGATGTCGGCGTGCTTACATCTGTAACAGGACTTACCCCTGATTCTGCTAAATCTGAACAACCATCGCCATCACTGTCTAAATCCAAATGGTTAGGCACAGCATCTCCATCGGTATCGCAGCTTCCTGCAAATATCGACATCCCTTGTACAAAAACCTGATCAAAACCTGTTGTATTATTTGATCCGGATACTATAAACCTATGAATTTTAGAGTTATTTAGAGTTTGGGTAGTATCTACACTCATTGTAGAGCCATCAGGAAATGTTCCTGTATAAATAACCGTACCTGCATCATCAAAACAAGTTAACGTAAGAATACTGCCATCTGTTGCCGGCTCTGCGGAAACTTGAATTCTGTCTACCAGCCTTTTCTGATTTGTAAAAGGATTATAGTATTCAAATGAATAAGATACAGCATCTGCAAAAAAAATATATTCGTTATCAGCATCTCCTGAATGACTGACAATATTAAAGTTATCACGAACGATATTATAAGGTGCTACCTTACTTCTTTCTCTGATAATTAAACCGTATTGACTATACAAAGCATTAGAAGCATTAAGGCCGGAAGGTAATGTTTCTGTCAGGTTTTTAACTCCACCTTCTATCGTCTGTATGCCGGATCCACATTCTACCGTATCGGGTATGCCGTCATTATCATCATCAAGATCTACACCGTCTGCGATGCCGTCTCCATCTGAATCGGCCGTGGCACTGATATTTTTATTAAGAGCATACTCAAAATAAGTAGAATTATAATTCACATAGCCGTTATTATCTGCATCCACTGCATCCACAAGACCATCGTTGTTAGCATCTACATCCGGGAATTGGTAATTAGAAGCGGTGTTGGTTGTAGCTCCTGCTTCCAGGGCATCAGAATAGCCATCTCCATCACTGTCCAAGTCAAAATGAGGGAGAATATTATCCCCATCAATGTTAGCATCTGTACAGCTTGTTTTAGGATAGAGCGATGCAATATAATTATTGGGCATCAGCATTTTCACTTCTCTTATTTGGCTTCCGACAATTGTGCCTGCAAGCCCCTGTAAACGAAATTTGCTGTAAGCCGTATTTTGATTTTGAGTAAAATTAAAAGTCTGGTAAAATCCTTGTGCAGTATTAGGAGCAGTGCTCGGATTAAATGCTGGCATCAGCGTTACCCATGCAGTACCATTCCAGCCTTCCAGAGTAAGTGAAGCTGCAGTATTAGAAAATTCGGTTTGTCCGTAAAAATTCATCTCAATCTGCAATCCCGCTGCTGCAACAGGCCTGATTGGAGTGACTTCAAAGACGGTAAGATTTACTTTAGTAGTACCATTAGTAAAATTAAATAGCGTAGCAGGATTATTATCATACAAATTAGCTATTGTTCCTGAATTAGCAACCGTTGTCGTTACAGAAGCAGGAATGGCTATTTCGCTGGCGGTATAATAACAGTTCGGACTTTCTGTTGCATCCGGTACACCGTCATTATCATCATCAATATCAATGGAATTAATAATTCCGTCTCCATCAAAATCGTCATTCGGACCCGTCTGGGCATAGACTATACCTGATGAGAGGAGGGAAAGGAGAAATATTTGACGAAGCAAAAATTTCAAGAGAATTGTTTTTTTTATCATGTTTCAGTTTTTATAAATACAGAAAATTCTTCAGTCAAAACAAACTTTTAAATGTTTATCTGAAAATTAAAATATTAGCAAAATGATTTAAATAATCATTATTAATTAAACAATCTTAATTTAACATAATTTGGGAGACTAAGATATTCAAATTAATTTGAGCAATATATTAAATACCCTTAATTAACCTTCCCATTAGTAAAAACATATAAAAAAAACGTTAATTATCAAATATACAAAACTCTGAAAACCAATAAACTAATTAAAAAAAAGCGTTAATTATGAATATACATAACAAAGCTACTTCTTTATAGTTTTAATATCTATAATATAAACTCATTGCCAGCACAATAAACATATTCTAAAAATCAATAATTATTATATATTATAATCAAATATATACTAATTTCACTCAATTTTAAGTCATAAACAGTGATTATCGCATTAAAATGAGTGTAGAAAACTTACAATTACTGTTGTTCTAAATAACTCATCATCGAATTAAAAAATTAATCGATTTTCAACCATTACAAGTAATGAAAACAACCAAAATCTAAAGTTGTATTAATTTTTTTTAAGCAGTTGGTACAATTGCGAGATAAAAATTCAAAATTTTTAGAGCGCCTCTTTTATTAAATTCAACAATATGAATTTCGAAAAATAGCTGCGATAATTTTTATTTTTCTGTATTCTCAAAAAGCTTAAAAAAAATTTCCGAGAGTCTTATTTCCAGCCATTTTTTAAATTGTACTTTATCTTTCGTTTTCACCAGAATAGATAAGGATAAAACAGTATTAATTTCCTTCATCAATGTAGAATCAGCGATCTATAATCGTAAATTGACCTACAGCAATATCTTTTGCCGAAACGATAATTGTTTTCACCGATCTCAATAAAGAATTCCTGATCTCACATCATCAGCACTTCGTATTAAACAATAACATGTATATTTTCAGTGATTCTCGATGCGTTCTAAAAAAATAAAACCTCTCAATGCAAACGTTGCATGAGAGGTTTTTTCTAAGTTTTTTAGAGTATATCCTAAGGCTTCCAGAAGCTCCACACTGTACCGTTGAAGACAGCTAGCTGTTTGGCGACAGTATCATAAACCATCATTCCCGGTGCCGGATTAATAATATTAAGATGCGGACTCGCAACCCGGGGAAGGATCATTGCCCTATTGGCATCTTCCAAAACCAAGATCCCCGGTGTGGCTGTCGGCGTACCGATTCTTACTGCCGCATCGGTATTTTCTGTGGTTACATCATTCTGTATCGTTGCAAGATCTACAGTAGCATTGTGGGGATCTATAGTCGTACCCGTAAGGTCTACCGAAAGATCTTTCCACCCTGATGCAATTTTTACTTTCACTTTGTGATCAGAAAGATCATAGACTACCGTTCCTTCAACGGCACCTGCAACATCACCTGCACTGGTCACCCATGGAAGTACCATTCCACGGTTTTCATTTCCGAATTCTAATGAGATAGAGCTATTCTGTACCGATCCCTTTCCTATGGCAACCTGAGCATATACTAGCGTTCCACAAGAGAGAAAAGCCATTGCGTAAAGCATTCTTTTTACTAATATTATTTTATTCATAATGTGTGTTTTTTACGATTTACAGATAAGTACTATTAAGGACATGCTCTTGTATTAAAGCATTTCCACCCTGTCGGAGTTCCGTCGGTATTAATGTAAATACAGTGTAGATCAGTATTATACACCATCATACCATCCTTTAGATCAGCTGCAGGAATATCCGTGATTTGCTGAGCAGTTAATCTGTTGGGTACAAAACCTTTGGTTTTAGCCTCAAGAGCAACCCAGCCACCTTTTCTTGCCATTGGCCAATTGGCCTTCTCAATTCCTGCTCTTGCCAAAGAAGTCATTCCGCTTTGAGTTTCCAATGCAGTACCGGAAGTAATTGCCGGTTTGTAGCAGAACAATGTACACGAAGCTATTGCTGCATTAATTGCACTGGCATACGTATAAACTCCGGTATAAGCAGCAGTTGGCGTATCATTATTTTCTCCAGCATTATAAAAGCCGTTAGCTCCATAATTTGCAGGAGTATTGTTTCCGACAATTGCATTCGAAACACCTGTCTGTATGCCACTTGTATTTATCAATGTTCCTGTGCTCGTATGATTTGCTCCCGCATGACTTGCGGACCCTGCTTCTACAGCATCCGGACAACCATCACCATCACTGTCCAGATCTAATTCGTTGGTAATACCATCATTATCTGTATCTATATTGGTACATTCTATTTTTGTTTGTCCATTCACCTGGAACTCTCTAAATTGAGCATCACTTCCTGCCAAGCCATTAACCGGCGTGCTCCACGTTATTTTTACAGTTGCCGTATTGCCAACAGGGGTAAAAGATAAAGTTTTGTAACCATGATCAACTGAGAAAGATGCAGGGTTTGTTTGATTAGCTACAGTTGAGAAGCTTTGTAATGTAACCCCATTCACAGCCAATGTCACACTATTAGCATCAGGATTCTGTATATTTAATGAATAAGAATGAAACTTTAACGTGTTTACAACTCCCGGATTAAGATCGGTAAGCGTAAAAGTAAATGATTCTGTACCGTTATCTTGGTATCCTTGTACATACGTTCCGGCTGATGCTAAATAATTGACACCACTGTTAGCATCCTTTACACCACCCCAGGTACCGGGACGATAATCTTCATATAAAGACAGCCCTGTATCTATACAACTTTGTTCGACAGTGTCTAAAATACCATCGTTATCGTCATCAATATCAATAGAGTTGCTGATACCGTCGCCATCAAAATCTGTACATTTATTAGAATTTATATTAGAGCTTATATCCACTGATTGTCCTGTTCCTGCAATAGTAGGTATTCCCATCGTACCGGAAGTTGCACCCACTGTATTTCCTAGATTTTGGGTAATCGGCGCAGTGCTGGTTCCATTATAAGAAGCTCCGTTATTTCCTCCAGGAATGGAAGAATTCATAAGATGAGGTGTCGCAAAATCAGCTCCGCCCTCAATTGCATCAGGACAGCCATCTCCGTCACTATCAAGATCAAACTTATCAGCAAGACCATCACCATCAGTATCTAAACACGTATTAATATAATAATAAACATCATCTATAAAAATATCGTCACCTGTAGAGCTATATTTGAATTCTATCTTCCCAGTTTCAGGAAGAGCTGCTGCATTAAAGACTATTTGTAAATCATAATAAGCAGATAAACCAATTGACCTTGGCGAAGAAGGACCCAAAAGACCTCCATTCACCCTAAACTCTGTAATAATACTGTTAGCTGCCGGATCTCTGGTAATTGTAGGATTATTTGAGTTGGCAGGATTGCTTATACCAAACAATCTGACACCTCCTAAGTAAGCACCCATCTCCATAGATTTTGTAGTAATGGCTCCTACGTTAGCAACATAATTTTCTGTTTTCACTTTTATCACATATATCGGGCTTGATGTACATGAATTTTTAAGAACTACATTTGATTGGGATACACTTGCTGCGGGCGATACACCATCATAACGACCCGTTAAGGCATTAGCATAATTTGACCAGCCTGCCACCAATGACCAATTATTTGTATTAGAATTAAAAGTAGGATTTACTACGGTATTGAAAACACCAGTACCCTGCTCGAGTGTATCTGGAATACCATCGTTATCATCATCTAAATCAGTTTGATTAACAACGCCATCACCGTCGTAATCATCTGTAGGAGCTGTCTGGGCTGAGAGATTGCCAAAAAACAGAATCAGGAATACAGCCAGAAATTTACTATATAGCATAAAGCTACATAAGGCATAATTTTTTTTCATCGAATGTGTGTTTTTGTGTTATTAATTTTTATTGTCTAAAAATTATTGTAATAAAATATTCATTAATTATTTGTGTTTAATATAATTTTAAAAAGATCTAATTCACCGTCGAAAACTGCTGACTGTATGTCTGCATTTCATAAATCAAAAAGAATAGTGAATTATAGGGTACAATTACAGACCGAAAACAGTCCAGTATTGTGGTTTAATCAAGAGTTCCATATTTGTATTTGCAGCAAAATTACAATATTTTTATCAAATAACACTATGTAGCGAATAGTAAAATTGAACATTCATTAGATTATAACGAAGCAAACAGCCTGTTTATAATGATTTAAACAAATAAAATTTATTTTAGAAAAATCAGTAAAAGTGAGATAATTAAGTGATTTTAATAAAAGACATGCTGTAAACTTTACAAATTAAACTTCTTTGCATTTTACTTTTCTAATTGTCTTTTTTTGAGTCTTCTTCAAGTTTCAAAACCTGAATATTTTTACTATTAAGTCGCGTTGAAAGCCAATTTTGAAGTTTAGCTGTTTCTACAGGCTTATTTTCATTGTCTTTAAACAATAAAACCAGTTGAATTGTTGTACTGTCTGTATCAGGATATTGCTCCACCTTACCCAGAGAAATATTCTCTACCTCCGGGAAAAGAATTTTCATTTCTTTAATGAGCTTCGGATCTTCTACTCTGTACTTCCCAAGTTCATTATTGAGTTTGCTGATGATCACATCCTTTTCAGAAACAGAAGATTCCTGTTTATCGAGTTCCCTCAGTATTTCAGATTTTAGGTCGCTATCATTTTGTCTAATTGTCAGTTCGGTATTTGATAAACCTTTTTCCTCAAGCAATTTGTTGTAACTCACAATTTCCCTCTTTGACAATTTCTGATTTAGAAAAGCAAGATCAATTTTTTTGGGAAAAGTATTGTAACTAATCTTTTTATATATCAGGATATATCCTTTAGAATTAAATTCAGAATTGATGAATTCTTCAACAGATTTTGTAAATTTTTTCTCATTATAAAGATTATATGCCAGATAAAAACTCGGAACAATCATTACTACGATAAGGGTTGAAATTCCGTAACGAATCCTTTTTTCATATTTACTATCGATGATAACAGAAGGATATTTGAGATATTTAACTACAAAAAAAGTGGCAATACAGATAAAGAAGCAGTTGATAATATATAGATAGAATGCTCCAAAAAAATAGGAAAAATTAGAAGTAGCCAACCCAAAACCAGCTGTACACAATGGCGGCATCAAAGCTGTTGCAATGGCTACCCCGGGAATTGGATTCCCTTTCTCAACCCTTGTTATAGCAATAATCCCTACCAAACCTCCAAAAAAAGCGATCATTACATCATAAATATTGGGAGCAGTTCGCGATAGTAATTCTGACTGAACATCTTTGAACGGGCTGACATAAAAATAAAACGTAGAAACGGTAAGACTTACTACAGTAGCAATAAGAAGATTCTTAATCGATTTTTTCAATAACGGAAAATTGTAAGTCCCTAGTGCAAAACCTGCTCCCACGATAGGCCCCATCAAAGGAGAAATAAGCATCGCTCCGATGATTACTGCTGTAGAATTCACATTTAGTCCTATCGATGCAATAATAATGGCACAAGCAAGAATCCAAAGGTTGGCACCTCTAAATGAAATATTAGAAATTACATTTTCAAGTACCTTTTCTTTTTTATCTTCGCCGTTATGAAGATTAATAAAGTTGAATAAGCTATCAAACATTTTTGTTTTTTTAGGTCATAAAAATAAGGTTTTCAATAATATCAATCGATAAATTCTCTGTTTGATTTTAAATTCAATATTTTTTGCTATAAAAAAGTTTACACGAATTGATTGTAATAAAGAAAGAGATATCCCGAAGACAGAATACCTTACAAATTTTGATCTGTGCAGTTAAGATAATAACTTCATTAATCCACTGATTTCTCTAAAAAGACAATGCTAAATCTCAGGATATGGAAGATTAATAAATTAGATAGATATATAAAAAAACAGGAGAAATGATAATCATTTCTCCTGTCAAAGTAGACCCACAGGGATTCGAACCCCAACTGATGGTACCAAAAACCAGAGTGCTACCGTTACACCATGGGTCTGTTTTATTTTGGTGATGCAAATTTAAAGCTTTTTTCCTTATTTGCAAATCATTTTTTAATTTTTCTTTAAATTTACAGATACAATATAACCCTCCGAATATGCTGCTCGACTTCAATAATCTCGAAATTAATAATTTACATCCCGAAACCGATTTCGAGAAAAAAGCGATTATTTTCCTAAAAGAATGGTTCTCCGAATCTAAAACTGTAAAAGTACAGACTTCAGGTTCTACAGGTACCCCAAAGATTATTGAGATTGAAAAAGATAAAATGCTTAATTCGGCAAAAATGACGTGCGATTTTTTAGACTTAAAAAAAGGAGACACTGCTTTGGTTTGTTTGCCTGTAGAATATATTTCAGGGAAAATGATGGTTGTGCGAGCAATAACCCGAAAGCTGAAACTCATTATTTCAGACCCTTCTTTAAAACCATTAGAAAATTTAAATGAAAGTATTGACTTCTGTGCAATGACTCCTTTGCAGGTTGAAAATTCGTTAGATAAAATTCATTTCATAAAAAATCTGATTATTGGCGGAGCTGCCGTTTCGGAAAGTTTAAAAAGTAAAATACTACAAGCTCTTCAACACTCCCACTCTCCTACTTTTATTTACGAGACGTATGGAATGTCTGAAACCCTTTCTCATATTGCTTTAAAGAAAACCTATCCTATTCAGGACCAATATTTCAATGTTTTTGATGATATTAAAATTTCGACAGACGAAAGAAATTGTCTGAAAATCTATGCTCCGCAACTTAATTCGGAAATATTGCAGACTAATGATTTGGTGGAAATAAAAAACAGAAATCAATTTAGGTTTTTAGGAAGAATTGATAATGTGATTAATTCCGGAGGTGCAAAAATATTCCCAGAACAGCTTGAAGCTTTAGTAAAGAAAGAAATTGCGAATGAAGTCGTATTTTTAGGAGTAAAAGATGAGAGTTTGGGACAGAAATTGATTTTAGTTATTGAAGGATTTGAAAGCGAAAATCTCAAATCTCAAATCTCAAATCTCAAATTTGAAAAATCTTTTCATAAGCCGAAAGAGATTATTTTTGTGGAAGAAATCCCCAGAACACCGAACGGAAAAGTAAATCGTCTGGAATTAAAAAGTATTTTTGATATTTAGTAATTATTATATTGTATCCGTTTTAACCACCCGTCTTTCGAACTTATTCGAAATCCACCCTCCAAAAAGAGGGCAATTTGAGTCGTAAAAAATATTATTTATGAAAGATTTTTCCAAAGAACTGACTTACAAAACTTCACGAAGCAGCGGTGCAGGCGGACAAAACGTGAATAAAGTAGAAACTGCTGTTACGGTTACCTGGAAAGTTTCAGATTCTGAATTTTTCAATGATAGGCAGAAAGACTTGATCTCCGAGAAACTGAAAAACAGAATAAATCTGGAAGGATTCTTATTTTTAATGGTTTCCGAAAGCCGAACGCAACTTCAAAATAAGAAAATTGCCACAGAGAAAATCTTAGAATTGGTGGATAAGGCTTTAATTATTCCAAAATTCAGAGCAAAAACAAAACCTACAAGATCATCGGTGGAGAGAAGGATCGAACAAAAAAAACAACATTCCAGTAAAAAGGAAAACCGACGTTTTAAATTTTAGACGGACTTTGATAAAAAATCCTCTTTGCGTAAGGGATAGCAGAGGAAATCCTTTTTGTTTGGGCCGGGAAAGGAAGAGGCAATAAAAAGATTGTAACGAATAGCCCGACCCGAGCCGTAGGAAAAGCTTTGGCGAGGGATACGCCCAAATAATATTTTAAAAACTCTGTGAACTTTTCACTTCCAACTTCCCGCTTCCAACATCTTTCATTATCTTTGTGAAAATTTAAAAATAATGAGCAAACCGATTACTGAGTTCATAGAAAAATATTATCTGCACTTCAATGCAGCAGCTTTGGTAGACGCATCAAAAGGATATGTTGCCCACCTGAAAGAAGGCGGAAAAATGATGATTACTTTGGCCGGAGCAATGTCTACCGCTGAATTAGGAAAAATTTTGGCTGAAATGATCCGTCAGGATAAAGTTGATTTTATTTCTTGTACAGGTGCAAACCTTGAAGAAGATTTGATGAATCTTGTAGCGCATTCTCATTACGAAAGAGTTCCTCATTACAGAGATTTGACGGCTCAGGACGAGTGGGATTTGTTGGAAAGAGGCTTAAACAGAGTGACAGATACTTGTATTCCTGAAGAAGAGGCTTTCAGAAGATTGCAGAAACATATTGTTGAGATCTGGAAAGATGCTGAAGCTAAAGGTGAAAGATATTTTCCGCATGAATTTATGTACAAAATGATTCTTTCAGGAGTTTTGGAGCAGTATTACGAGATCCCAAGAGAAAATTCTTGGATGATTGCAGCAGCTGAGAAAAACCTTCCGATTGTAGTTCCGGGATGGGAAGATTCTACCATGGGTAACATTTTCGCTTCTTACTGCATTAAGGGTGAATTGACGGCTACAACAATGAAATCGGGTATCGAATATATGACGTATCTGGCAGATTGGTACACTAAAAACTCAGTAGGAAAAGGAGTTGGTTTCTTCCAGATTGGTGGAGGTATCGCAGGAGATTTCCCGATTTGTGTAGTGCCAATGCTGTATCAGGATATGGAGATGCATGACATCCCGTTCTGGTCATATTTCTGTCAGATTTCAGACTCAACGACTTCTTACGGTTCTTATTCAGGAGCTGTTCCAAACGAGAAGATCACTTGGGGGAAACTGGATATCACCACACCGAAATTTATCGTTGAAAGTGATGCTACGATCTGTGCACCATTGATGTTCTCTTACATTTTAGAAAACTAATAAAAGCTAACAGGCGAAAGTCTGAAGCCAGAGATATAAATAAACGCTCCTATTTTGGGGCGTTTTTTATGCCACAAATTCACGAAATCTTTTGTCTATAAAAGAAAACTCTTTGTGAAATTTATGTTTTGAATAATAGCGTGTCCCTCGCCAACGCAAACCCTAAGCTCGGGTCGGGCTTCTACAGGCTTCACGCCGTTTCGGTGCTTTGTACCGCTCGCACGTTTCATATCCCTCACGCAGATTTGTCAATCTAAAGAATTAGTTAACACGAAATAGCGATATGCTAAAATCCCTTTCTGCAACTTGGTAAGTTTCGTTGGATCTTTATCGCTCAGCTTAGGTAAAACAGCTTTATTGATTTTATTTAAAAATCTGAAAATGGACTTTTTCATAAGTTTAGCTTAGATACAATGATCATTCAAAAATTATGCAACAGTTATTTAACGAGGTTCATAAATGAAATTTTCAAGACATCTTTCTTTTCCCCGGCCCTAAAGGGAGGAAATGCACTGAAAATTTCATCAAATTACTCCCTTTAGGGTCGGGGAAAGAATTTTGATAAAATTAGTTAAGAACCCTGTAAATCAGCAGTTTAATTTAGGTCTTTAAATTATAAATGTCCACATTTTTGCAGACATTTATTATTTATTACGATTGCTGATTACTTATATTACGAGTTTCCGTACATATTAGATTCTCCGCCATCGATAGCGATTACCTGTCCTGAAACATATCCATTTTCATCACTCAAAAGATAAGCAACCAAGCTTCCTACATCTTTAGGATCACCCAATCTTCTGGTCGGGTTTCTAGACGCATACTCTTTTTCAGCAGCTTTAGGATCTGCAGGATTTACCTGATTAAAAGCTTCAGCAACCATTGGCGTTAAAATCGCACCCGGTGCAATAGCGTTGGTTAAAATATTATCTTTTCCATATTCTAAGGCTGCATTTTTAGTCATTCCCGCAACAGCATGTTTTGTGGCAACATAAGCGGTCTGATTCAGAACACCTCTGATTCCACCAACAGAAGCTACGTTTACGATTCGTCCGCCACCGTTTTTCTGTAATTCAGGAATTACATATTTCATTCCGTAATACACTCCTAAAAGATTGATATCAATTACTTTTTTGAAAACTTCAATATCATATTCTACCAATGGAGCCTGTTTTCCTTCAATTCCTGCATTGTTGTAAAGTCCATCGATTTTCCCGAATTCTTTTACAGTTGCATCAACATAATTTTTCACATTCTCTTCTACAGAAACATCTGCGGTAACCGTAAGAAATTTACTTTCAGGATACTTTTTTTCTAATTCTGTTTTTGCTTTATGCAGAGCTTCATCATTATAATCTACCAAAGAAACATCTGCGCCTTTTGAAGCTAAAACATCTGCCGCAGCTAAACCTAAGCCCATTCCTGCGCCTGTTACAATTATTACTTTTCCTTTTAAATTTGTCATGATATTTGATATTTAATTCATTGCTTCAATTTACAACAATAATACCTTTGCGTTTATTGATCTATGATAATATTTTGTTAAACTTTGATTAGCAATATCTTATAACGGAATAATATTATAGTTAAAAAAAACGTTCACCTCTCAAATAACAATCTAATTCATATCCTTATCAGTACAAAACTATAATTTCTTACATTTGAATGTCTGTTAAAATCTAAATATGAACGAAGTTTTCAAGCAGCAAGTGTGGGAAATTACCAAATTAGTTCCAAAAGGAAGAGTGACGAGCTATGGCGCAATAGCCAAAGCGGTCGGTTTTCCTAATCACTCCCGTCATGTTGGGAAAGCAATGGGTGGCTGCCCGAAAGATGTTCCTGCTCATCGTGTGATTTCAAGTTCGGGAACTTTATCCGTTCCGGAATTTCAGGTGAAACTGGAAGCAGAAGGAATTGAGGTAGAAAATTTCAGAATAAAAAATTTCAGAAAACTATTTTGGAATCCTTTAGATGAATTATAATCTTATTGTTTTTTTAAAGATAAAAAATTCAGCGGAGTCAAAGGCTCCGCTGAATTTCACGAATGTTTACTAAAAAAATGTATCAAAATCTTAAACTTTGATGAATTGCATTACTTCTCCAGTTTCTTATAACTTCTCTGAATAAAGTCTGTCAACTCTTTTCCTTTCAACAGGTTTTGAGAAAGTTTAGCCAAGTCTAAAGCATGCTTAATTAAGCCTTCTTTGCTTTCTGCATCTTCAGTTTTCAAAATCTGATTGGCAAATTCACTATTAGAATTCACTACCAGATTATACATTTCAGGGAAACCTCCCATTCCGAACATTCCGCCACCTCCGGTTGCCTGCATATCTTTCATTCTACGCATAAATTCGGGCTGGGTGATTGTAAACGGAGCATCATTACTATCTAAATCCTCCAGCTGAACCGTGAATTTTTTATCATTAATAGATTCTTCCACATTTTTCTTTAATGATTCTTTTTCAGTTTCATTTAATTTAGAAATTGCAGGTTCGTCTTTTTTAATCAAGTTATTGATGTGGTCTGCATCTACTCTTGCAAAAGAGATCTTCTCTTTTGAAGTTTCCAGTTTTTGGATTAAATGTGGAACTATTGGCGAATCCAACAATATAACTTCATATCCTTTATCTTTCGCAGACTGAATGTAAGAGTGCTGTTCATCAGCATTCGTAGCGTAGAGAATCACCAAATTACCGTCTTTATCAGTTTGAGAAGGTTTGATTTTTTCTTCTAATTCATTCCAAAGGAAATATTTTCCGTCAGTTGTTGGATAAAGCGCAAATTTGTCAGACTTTTCGAAGAATTTGTCTTCAGAAATCATTCCGTATTCGATAACGATTTTGATATCGTTCCATTTTTTGTCGTAATCTTCACGGTTTTCGTTAATCAACGAAACCATTTTATCAGCCACTTTTTTCGTGATGTAAGAAGAAATTTTCTTCACCGCACCATCAGCTTGTAAGTAAGAACGAGAAACGTTCAACGGAATATCCGGAGAATCGATCACACCTCTCAACAACATCAAAAAGTCAGGAACAATTCCTTTCACCTCATCCGTTACGAAAACCTGATTTTGGTACAACTGAATTTTATCTTTTTCAATATTTAAATTATTCGCCAGTTTCGGGAAATATAAAACTCCCGTTAAATTGAACGGGTAATCAACATTCAAATGAATATTAAATAGCGGCTCCTCAAACTGCATTGGATACAATTCGTGGTAGAACGCTTTGTAATCTTCATCTTTTAATTCGCTCGGAGATTTCGTCCAAGCCGGAGTTGGATTATTAACAATATTATCAACCTCAACAGTTTCTGCAAACGCATCTTCTGCCGCATCTTCAGGCAAAGGAAGAGTTTCAGTTCTTGTTCCGAATTTAATTGGAACAGGCATGAACTTGTTGTACTTCGTCAACAATTCACGAATTTTTCCTTCTTCCAAAAATTCTGTAGAATCTTCTGCGATGTGAAGGATAATTTCAGTTCCTCTGTCAGTTTTAGCCGTTGTTTCTTCTAAAGTAAATTCAGGGCTTCCGTCGCAAATCCAGTGAACAGCTGGCTCATCTTTAAATGATTTAGAAATAATTTCTACTTTTTCGGCTACCATAAAAGCAGAGTAAAAACCTAAACCAAAGTGCCCGATAATTCCTGAATCTTTAGCCGAATCTTTATATTTCTCTAAGAATTCTTCAGCTCCGGAAAATGCAACCTGATTGATGTATTTTTCAACCTCTTCAGCCGTCATCCCCAAACCTTGGTCGATGATGTAAAGTTTCTTGTTTTCCTTATCGATTTTTACCTCAATTTTCGGATTTCCATAGTCTACTTTTGCTTCACCGATGTTGGTTAAGTGTTTTAATTTTAAAGTAGCGTCTGTGGCATTTGAAATTAATTCTCTTAAAAATATTTCGTGATCACTGTATAAAAACTTTTTAATCAACGGAAAAATATTTTCCACCGAAACATTGATATTTCCTTTTGTCATTGTTATTGATTTTTAAATTATGATTATGTATTCTCAAATAAAATACCATTGAAAAGAAAGTGACAGATTGGCATTTTTACAGTTCCGGAATGTTTGAATGTCTACAATAAGAAGTAAGCTTCTATTGGCTGCGCAGCGACGACCACTTCGATGCGCAGTCATTACCTGCTCACTGCGCAGTATTGATCTCAAAGCTGCGCATATTCTATGATCAGTGTAGATCAATAAAAAAAGACAGCCTTTCAGCTGTCTTTACTATTTCAATCGAAACAAATTATTTTTTGTTATTGATGATCTCTTCTTTCACTTTGTTTTCAAGCTCTTCAGCCAACTCAGGATTGTCTTTCAACAAATCTCTTACACCGTCACGACCCTGACCAAGCTTAGTTTCACCGTAGCTGAACCAAGAACCGCTTTTCTTCACAATTCCCATATCAACGGCAGTATCTAAGATCTCACCGGTTTTAGATACTCCTTCCCCGTACATAATATCAAATTCTGCCATTTTGAAAGGTGGAGCTACTTTGTTTTTTACAATCTTCACTTTCACACGGCTACCAACTGCTTCATCACCATTCTTGATTGGTGCACTTGCTTTTCTGATGTCTACTCTTACCGAAGCATAGAATTTCAATGCATTACCACCTGTAGTAGTTTCGGGGTTACCGAACATTACGCCGATTTTTTCTCTCAACTGGTTGATGAAAATCACGGTACACTTTGTTCTTGAAATGGTTGCTGTTAATTTTCTCAAAGCCTGAGACATCAATCTTGCGTGAAGACCCATTTTAGAATCTCCCATTTCACCTTCAATTTCGGCTTTTGGCGTCAATGCTGCTACAGAGTCAATTACCACGATGTCGATTGCACCTGAACGAATCAAGTTATCAGCAATTTCCAAAGCTTGTTCACCGTTGTCGGGCTGAGAAATAATAAGGTTTTCAAGATCGATTCCTAATTTACCTGCATACCCTCTGTCGAAAGCGTGCTCAGCATCAATAAAAGCTGCAATTCCGCCTGCTTTTTGAGCTTCTGCAATTGCATGTAAAGTCAAAGTTGTTTTACCTGAAGATTCAGGTCCGTAGATCTCAATGATTCTACCTCTTGGATATCCGCCAACGCCCAAAGCGATGTCTAATCCTAATGATCCAGATGGGATTACTTCGATAGTCGTATCAATTGCACTATCTCCCAAAGTCATTACAGTTCCCTTTCCGTATGTTTTATCTAGCTTATCAAGCACCAATGCAAGTGCTTTTTTCTTATCATCTATGTTGCTCATATCGTATTAAAATAATTTTATCAAAATTACATAATTTAAATTTTAAAAGCTAATATTTTTTGCCTTTGAAATCTGATTTTAGCGTTAAAAAATGATAAATTCTTAACGCTAAAAACGTAATAAAAAAAGATAAAAAATAAAAATACTGCATATTTAGTTAATCCTAATATTGAAAATGATATGTAATTACGTATTTTCCCTATTGTCGGTATTGATTAGTAGGAAAAATATTTTGTAGATTTGTGTACATGCATGAAAAAAAACTTTATATCATTTCAGGTTGCAATGGAGCGGGTAAAACAACAGCATCGTTCACGATCTTGCCTGAGATTTTAAATTGCAAAGAATTTGTAAATGCAGATGAGATTGCCAAAGGCTTATCTCCATTTCAACCGGAGAAAGTTGCTTTTGAAGCGGGTAGAATTATGTTGAAAAGAATAAACGAACTTCTTTCTGAAAATGAAAATTTTGCTTTTGAAACAACATTATCTACAAGAAGTTATAAAAATAAAATCATTGAAGCAAAAACAAAAGGATATCGTGTTACACTGTTATTTTTTTGGCTTCAAAGCACCGAGTTAGCTAAAGAGCGCGTGAAGACCAGAGTTTTAGAAGGTGGACACAATATTGAAACAGCAATTATTGAAAGAAGATATCAAAGAGGAATTGAAAATTTATTTGATATTTATCTTCCAATTGTAGATGGAGCTTTAATTTTTGATAACTCTGAGGGAATGCATGAACTTATAGCAGATAAACAGATTGATGGTTTACTAAACATTAGCAATCAGGAAAAATTTAATCTTTTAAAAAAATACTATGACAACTACTGAAATTCAAATAGAAGAAAAGAATAAAATCTTGAAAGGTCTCGAAAAAACTTATGAGAAACTTTTGGAGTTTAAGAAAGCAAAGAACAGCGAACTGGTCATTTTACGCGACAATAAAATTGTGAAAATTAAGCCATAATAAAACAGAGCACTTACTTAATGATACTCATAGAAATTTAATGGAAATTTGAGTTCTGTGTAATCCTTAGATAATCTTCCAAAACTTTCATTTGATCTTTGTTGCCTTTTTTAATTCTCGCTTCACGGCTTACCGTAGCATCATATATTTTATTGATGATCTTTTTTGTAACAGGAAATCCTTTTTTGAAGGGAACATCGGGAATCTGCAGTCTTTTACAAACTTCATCTCCCAGTAAAAACCACGTGCAGCAAATGTGTAAATACCGTAGATTTTTTCTTTGAAAACTGTATTTCAAAATAGGATTTTCTAAAGACTCGTTCAGTAAAGAATGTGCCAGCAAAACTGAATCTTTATCGGAAGACGGCTGAATGGAAGTCCATAAATAAAAATACTCTGTAGCCTGTTTTTTGTCGTCTGGAAGAAGGTTTTCGGGAATTCCCAGTAAATATCCTACATATTTCCAGAGGTGAAAAAGCCCTTTCTCTTCCTCTTCAGAAATGGTATTGCCAAATTTATGAAGACTGTGCAGGAAAACGAGACTAAAACCAATGTAAGTTGCCATCATATCCCAGGAATTGATGGGCTCTCCCCAGTTTTCAGTATCCCAATTTTTGTAATGCTTTTTAATCGAAAGCCTTGCATAGGAATGGATGAGCCGGGTTTTAATGGCAAATTCGTATCCTTTTTTGTGAACTTGCAACGCATCATATCTTGTAACATTCACCCAAAAATCAAGTGTTTCCGAAAGTCTTTTTACGGCTCCTTTTTTTAGAGCTTCGGTGGCTACCAACGGTTTGTTGAGATAAGCATAATCGTAACCGCCAATTAGGCAGTAATCTCTGAGCGAAATCAAAGAATCCAGATTACTACGCATACATAGCTCTGCTCCGGATTTTATTAAGTCATAATCAAGCCATTCGGGAAGTTTTTGCGTCTGGGTAAAAAGCTTTTTTACACTTTCGGGAGCTTCATTATTCTGGGAAATTCCGTTTCTGATATATTGTTCGATCTCTCGTGATGCTTCACTATACTTTTTGGTAAAATAAACATCTTTTACAACCTCATCTCCTACTTCATCTACATGATAATAGAATGGCGCAAATTTTTCAAAGTCTTTAAAATTCACTTCTGCCCCAGAAAAATCGATCAATTTCTTTCCGTTTCCTTTCGTCCAAAAATCTTTGAAATGACGAGAATCTTTAAATCTTGGCTGTAAACTATAGTCTTCCATTACTGATAAAGGTACAAGTTTTACGCCGAAAACAGTTTGTGAGATTTGTCAGTTGTATGAAAAATCAACTTTATCAAAAGTCCATTTATACTTGTTTATTACATTAAATCAAAAAAAATACGGCCAGATAAATCCAGCCGTACTTTTCATTTAAGATTATTACTTATTTTTTAATAATCAGTTTTTCATTATAAATTTTACCATTATTTATAGTGAAAGAATATAATTTCCAGATACAAATCCGTCTGTTCTTATTTGATTACTCAAAATTGAAAAACGTTATTTGCGAGATTTATTTTTCAAAGAGTCACTGTTTTTTTTATAAATTTTAGCTATTGAATCATCTTCTATCAAAGCTTCTCCCATTTCAAAATCATCATGGGCAGGAATTATCGTATCTTCTTCCATAACTATCAAACCCGTTGTTGCACATACTTCTTCTTTTGGCTTTGCACAACCTGTCAAAAATAGAATTAAAGAAAATATAGCCAATGTAATACGATTGTTTTGAAAACTTAAAGGAATATGTCTAAAAGATCTATTTTTTAATTGTGCAATTTGATTAGCATTATCTTTTAATTGATTACTATAAAATCGTCCACAGATTTTTTCTTCTTTTTTCTCTTCGAGAATTTGCAAAATTTCATGTGGTTGTTTTTGTGTAAAATCTATCACACACTTATTGCAAACAGAACAAAATCTTCCCTTTTCCTGAAGAGACATTATTTCCCAATTTTCGGTACAAGGATTCGGAATCTGAATTTTTTTCATCATTTATTGTTTTAAATAATTTGTTCTAAAAAGAAAAACCGCTCCAAAATGGAACGGTTTAAATTTATCTAAAAATTTTAGGATTAAGCTAAAACTTCTTTTACTTTGTTTGCAGCTTCTTCTAAAGTAATTGCAGAATGTACCGGAAGACCAGACTCATCAATTAATTTTTTAGCTTCTACAGCGTTAGTTCCTTGTAATCTCACGATCAATGGAACCGGAAGGCTTCCCATCGCTTTATAAGCATCTACAACACCTTGCGCAACTCTGTCACATCTTACGATACCTCCGAAGATATTGATCAAAATAGCTTTTACGTTTGGATCTCTCAAGATGATTCCGAAAGCAGTCTGTACTCTTGCAGCATCTGCAGTACCACCAACGTCTAAGAAGTTAGCCGGGTTACCACCAGATAATTTAATGATATCCATCGTTGCCATTGCAAGACCAGCTCCGTTTACCATACAAGCAACGTTACCGTCTAATTTCACGAAGTTAAGACCTGCTTCACCAGCTTCTACATCGATAGGATCTTCTTCTCTTGTGTCTCTAAGAGCTTCAAGATCTTTGTGACGGAACAATGAGTTACCATCCAAAGTTACTTTAGCATCTACAGCGATAATTTTGTTATCAGAAGTTTTCAAAACCGGGTTGATTTCGAAAAGAGAAGCATCAATCCCTGTATAAGCGTTATATAATGAAGTGATGAATTTTGTGAATTCTTTGAAAGCATTTCCTTCAAGACCTAAGTTGAAAGCAATTTTTCTAGCCTGGAAACCTTGAAGACCGATAGCTGGATCGATCAATTCGTTGTGAATCAAATGAGGAGTTACTTCTGCAACGTGCTCAATATCCATACCACCTTCAGTAGAATATACGATTGTATTTTTACCTTGAGCTCTGTCTAAAAGAATAGAAACATAAAATTCTTTAGTTTCTGTTTCTCCTGGGTAATAAACGTCTTCTGCAACCAAAACAGAGTGTACTTTTTTACCTTCAGCAGAAGTTTGTGGAGTTACCAACTGCATTCCGATGATGTTTTGAGCATTTTCTTTAAGCTTATCCATGTTTGGAGAAAACTTTACACCACCACCTTTACCACGACCACCTGCGTGAATCTGTGCCTTTACAACCCAAGCCTGAGCTCCGGTTTCAGCAGTCAATTTTTCTGCAGCTGCTACAGCTTCTTCTACGTTGTTTGCAACGAAACCACGTTGGATAGCTACTCCATACTTTGATAAAATCTCTTTTGATTGATACTCGTGAAGATTCATATTATTTTTATTATTTTATTTTAATATTTAAAGGTTGACAAATTTACTAAAAAGACATGGAAATTCAAGTTTATTGACTTAAAAATTAAGAATGTATTCTGGATTTTTCCTGATGCCTAAATTAAGAAAAGATTAAAATATAGAAAACCACGAAAAAAAAGCAGTTTTCTACAATTATTGTTTTGAAACAAATGCAAGCGCCGAAGATTTAAAACAGCTTGTTTGTAATCAAATGCAAAATACATTAGTTTAAAGCTAGTCGTTTATAATAGAATGCAAATTACATTTATTTAAAACAGGATGTTTGTAATCAAATGCAGTTGCATTTTGTTTCCAACATATTGTTTGAATTTAAATGCATTTTTATTTTTAAAAAATCAATTGTTTTATTGCTAAATATTTAAAAAAACAGGTTTTTATTATTCATGGTATATTTAAGATATAAAAATGATCAAGAAAATATCAAAGATTTTTTTGAAGCGGATTGTTTATTATTTATTTTCCTGAAATTTATTCTTCAGCTAATTTCTCAGACTGTGAACCAATAAACGGAATTTTAGGGGCCAGAAAATAACCTGTCAAACTTGCAAATAGTATTGGAACGAAATACGTAAACCCTGTCAAAGTTCCCAAAATAATCGTTGTACTCATCGGCGTTCTTGTCACACACGCATTGATTGCCGCCATGCAGCTTACAATCGCTAAAGTAGTATCAACGGCAGGAAATAATTGGTGAATAATAAGACCTAAAGTAGTTCCCACAAAAAACAGCGGAATAATAAAACCACCTCTCCATCCGGAAGTTACGGTAATCGCAATAGCTAAAATTTTAAAAATTAAAATGACAATTAAAAAATTCAAGGTATAATCTCCATTGATCAATTCATTCACTTCATGGTGTCCGAAATACCTTGTCAATGGAAAATAGAAAGCGATAATTCCAAGTAAAATTCCGCCTACCAAAGTTTTGATGTAAATCGGAAATTTTCTGTATTCAAAGACTTTTTTGAAAAATTTAACGACAAAAATGAAAATCCAGCCAAATAAAGTTCCTACAATCCCGAAAGCCGTTGCATAGGCAAAATCGTAAACTCCGGTGTAATGATAGGCTTTCAAATCCCAAGTCGCTCCGATTCCCAGATGAATAATCAAAGCAAACATCAGATAACTGAAACAGCTCGCAACCAAAGCCGGAATAATCGCTTTATAATATTCCACGGCGTGTTTGTGATGAAGAATTTCAAGGGAAAATAAACTTCCACCAAGCGGAGCACCGAAAAGAGCGGTAAAACCAGACGCCATTCCGGCAATACTCAGAGAGCGTAACTCTTCACCTTTCAGTCTAAACAATTTTCCTAAATAAGTTCCTGTAGAACCGGTAACCTGAACCAAAGGCGCTTCCGGACCCAAACTTCCACCTGATGCCACACAAAAAAGCGAAGACAAAATCATGGATGGATTGTTTTTTGGTTCTAATTTTCCTTTATTAAATCTGATGTTATTAACAATTAAATGTATTTCTCCCGGATCGCCAATAAAATGAATGACCAAACCTGCCAAAAGACCGGAAATTGCCATTGTAGGAATCACCATCCAACCTTGAAAGTGATGCAGAAATTCTGTGAAATGTTCAAGCACAATCCAGTATAAACCGGCAATTATTCCGCCGACCAAACCTGTAATTGCCCACATAAAAAAAGTACGGCTGAATACGAAAGGATTGAACCTCATCGGTTGATCCAAAAGATTAAAAGTTCGTATTAAACGACGTCTTCTGTTGATTTTCATTTTAATTTATTTTAAAATTACGATCATCATTTGTTGAAAGTGTATTTGTTTTTTTAATAAAAAGCGTTTATTGAACCATTAAGAAGATATAAGCAGTTAAGGTTGGTTAAGATAAAATCAAATAGATTTGTTAGGCATTCCGCTCAAAGCGAAGCTCAGCCTAATTATTCTTAACTTTTTACGAAATCTTAATGGTTAAATTTAAAATAAACTCTTAAATTCTATTCTTCATAAAGTAAAAGATTAACATCAACCAAGCTAAAATCATAAACAATCCTCCAAGTGGTGTAATCGGGCCTAAAAACTTCAGGTTTGCACCCAAATAATCTTGTAAACTTAATCCGTAAATACTGAAAGAGAAAAGCATTGTTCCTGCAATCATCAAAATAGAAATCCATTTTTGAGATGAGGTGTCAAATTTTAAAATATATCCTGCAATCAGCAAAAAGAAAGCGGCATACATTTGATATCTTACTCCTGTTTCGAAACTTTCTAGTCTTTCCACAGATAAAATTTTCTTTAAAGCATGCGCTCCGAATGCACCCAAAATAACGGATAACATTCCGTAAACGGCACCGAAGACCAAAGTAATTGTTTTCATTTTATAATTCTTCTAATTCTAGTTTTAAATACTTCTTTGTTTTGTAATCCTGCCAGTTTCCGATGATTTTATTTCCTTTTAAATCTGCTTCGATTAAGGCTCGGGGCACCCATTGTTTTAACTCTTCACTATAATAATCATCTTCTGTAATCGACAAATGATCGTGAACGAATTCTCCTCTCCAATTGATCAGTTTTTTATTTTTATCATACCAATAAGAAGCTGAAAAAGAATCATCTTCATTAATAGAATTGATTAAAACGGTGATTGGATATTTTCCGTCGATTTTCCCTTTATATAGTTTATTATTAATACTTGTTTTATCAACTTTTTCAGAATCTGACAATAAGTTTTTTGCATAAGAACTCCAATATTTTCCCAAATCTTTATACGGAAATTCTACAACATGGCTACCAAGGTCATCCAACGCTCTCATCGCATGATTAGAACATCTTCCGGCAACAAATCTTACTTTATCTTCTGCAAAATAGTATTCAATTCCATCTAAAGTAAAATCGGTAAAACAATCTTCATACATTGCAATCTGATCCAAAACTTCTTCCGAAGGATTTTTATCTGATTTCAATTCTGTAAGAAAATCATTAACTTCTTTCCTGACACTTTTCTGAATTAAATTTTCAACTGTTTTTTTTGAATTAGGCTGAAATAAATCTTTAGCATTAATTAAATTTCCAGTTCTCAAATCGAAATTCTTCCAACTATCAAAACCTTCCGGATAAGCTCCTGAAGCCTCTCCAGTGATGGCAATGCTCAAAATATTTTTTGGAGTTTTAAGTTTTTCCCAACCATAAAAATAAACATAGTTGGAATATGACGTTTTTCCTGTAGACACCAATTGAGAAGGGCTACCTTCTGAACCCGGAACATACTCAAGCTGATCGACCTGCAAGAATGTGTTGATTTTATTTTCTACGAAAGGTTTTTCAGCATAAGAAACTTTTGGAAAAGCAAAATCTTCAGATTTAGGTTGCAAATCAGTTATTTTTAAATTTTTCTGTTGCGAAAAACTTAAACCGGAAATCAAGAGGAAGAATAGAATTTTCTTTTTCACTATAAAGGATGTAAAAAATATGAAACCAACCTGCTAAGAACAATTGCGCCTCCCAAAATAACAAACATTTTCCAAAATCTTTTAGAACCCCTAAAACCGGGATTATTTGTTTGTTTAAGAAATATTCCAAACACGATGAAAAAAACAGCCAGAATAATTTGTATCATTATTTTTCTCTCAATCTGTTAAATTCATTAATTACTTCGTGATGCGTCACCGTTTTATCTTTAAAATACGTCACAAAATGTTGTTTCTCTTCTTCCGTCGCACCCATTTGGTTTAAAATATTCAAAAGATGCATTTTCATGTGACCTTTCTGAATTCCTGTTGTCACCAAAGAACGTAAAGCACCGAAATTCTGAGCCAATCCTGAAACCGCCAAAATACTCATCAATTCCTGAGCGGAAGGTTTTCCAAGAAGTGCCAAAGAGAATTTTACCAAAGGATGAAGATTCGTCAAACCACCGACAACTCCTACAGAAATCGGAAGGTCGATCCAGAATCTGAAAATTCCGTTATCGATTGTACAATGCGTCAATGAAGAATATCTTCCGTCTTTTGCAGCATAAGCATGCGCACAGGCTTCTGTCGCCCTGAAATCATTTCCTGTTGCAATAACCACAGCATCTACACCATTCATAATTCCTTTATTGTGAGTCGTCGCACGGAAAGGTTCAATTTCAGCGATCATCACCGCCTGTTTGAATTTTCTTGCAAACTCTTCATTTGAGATTCCGCTGTCGTCTTTCAAATCTTCAATTTTACAAGAAACCTCCGCTCTCACTACACAATCCGGAGTGAAGTTAGAAAGAATATTCATCACTATCTGCAAAGAATTTTTCTCTTCCTGAGTAAAATCTTCACTGATGACGATTTCCTGTTTCAACGTTTTTCCAAACTGCTCCAGACATGAATTGATAAAGTTGGCTCCCATAGAATCTACGGTATCAAAACTTGCCTTTAGCTGATAATAATTGGGCATTTCAGAAGTTTTGTCGACTAATTTAATGTCTAAAATTCCGCCACCACGATTTCTCATGTTTGCCGTAATCGCCTCTGTTGCTTCAAATAATTTTTTCTTTAAATTGAAATTAAAAAAATGCTGAAGTTTATGAGATTCCACATCAATAATAAAATGGGTGTGCCCCAATTTTTCGGTGTTGATGATGGTTGTTTTAAATCCGCCCTTATCGATCCAGAATTTTGCTGCTTTCGAAGCCGCTGCAACAACTGAACTTTCTTCCACCGCCATTGGCAAGGCCAATAATTTTCCGTTGATCAAAAAATTAGGTGCAATTCCGTAAGGCATATAAAAATTGGAGATCGTGTTTTCAGAAAACTCATCGTGAAGCTTCTGTAGATCTGCATTTTCGTTCCAATATTGATTGAGTATATTTTGATAATCCTGGTTTCCTTCGAGATATTCGTTAACAAGCCAGTCTATTTTTCCTTGTTTGGTTAATTTAGAAAAACCTTCTACCGGTTTATGATTCATATGGATGTTTATTTTTTATATGTCATATGTAAATCGTAATTTTTACGATTTCACTCATAAATTTAATGTCCGTAAATATACTAAATTTGCTTTGGAAATATGTTGATAAGTTATTGCTAAAAACACTGACTTTTCTCAATTTTAGACTTAATTTTGCTTAATAACAAAACCGTTTCAACCCATTTTAATTTAAAACTAAATGAATTTTGACCGCATAAAAGAGAAGCTTGAAATACTTGCGGATGCTGCAAAGTATGATGTTTCGTGCTCATCAAGCGGCGGAAAAAGAAAAAACAACGGTGGCTTGGGTGACAGTTCAGCAAGCGGAATTTGCCACACTTACACCGAAGACGGGAGATGTGTTTCGCTACTCAAAATTCTTTTGACCAATCATTGCATTTACGACTGTATTTATTGTGTTTCCAGAAAATCAAATGATATTAAACGTGCTGCTTTTACGGTAGAAGAAGTGGTCGATTTAACAATAAGTTTCTACCGCAGAAATTATATTGAAGGTTTATTTTTAAGCTCAGGAATTTTCAAAGATGCCGACACCACAATGGAACGTTTGGTACGTGTTGCGAAAAAACTGAGAATTGAGCATAATTTCAACGGATATATTCATTTGAAATCGATTCCCGGAGCGAGTGACGATTTGATGAATGAAGCTGCGTTGTACGCAGACCGATTGTCTGTAAACCTTGAAATTCCGACAGAATCTGGACTTAAATTATTAGCGCCTGATAAAAATCGCGAAGATATGCTTCAGCCGATGCGTGTCGTTCAGAAAGGAATTCAGCAATATAAAGACGAAAAGAAAATAATCAGAAGTGCTCCCAAATTTGCTCCTGCCGGACAATCTACTCAAATGATTGTAGGTGCAACGAATGAAAACGATTTACAGATCATCAAAGTTGCCGATCATTTTTACAAAAATTACGGTATGAAACGGGTTTACTATTCGGGTTATATTCCTGTTACTGTAGATAACCGATTGCCATCAATTACTTCCGAAGTTCCGATTTTACGGGAAAACCGTTTGTATCAGTCAGATTGGCTGATGCGTTTTTATGGTTTTAAAGCAGATGAGATTTTAGATTTCAACATGCCTTTTCTCGATTTGGAAGTTGATCCGAAATTAAGCTGGGCATTGCGACATCTGGATCAGTTTCCTGTAAATCTTCAAACTGCAGACTATAAAATAATATTGAGAATTCCCGGAATTGGTGTAAAAACGGCACAAAAAATCGTAAGCGCAAGACGTTTTCAGGTGTTAAGTATTGACCATCTTAAAAAATTGGGAGCAGCGGTAAACCGTGCTAAATATTTCATTGATTTCACCTACGGAAATCCTTTTTTACGACATTTAACCGATTTGAATTTGAGGAAATTGATTATTGGTGGAAGTCAGTCTAAATTTCAAAATCAATTTTCGCAGCAATTGAGTTTATTCTAATTTTTACTAAATTTACATTATCCATATTTGCTAAATTTGGATAATGTAAATATTTTTGAATAAAAATCTAGTAAAAATGAATGTAAGTTTCACGAAAAAACAGGAGGAATATATTTCTAATCAGATTGAATCTGGAGATTTCCAAAATGCAAGCGAGGTTGTAAGAGATGCTTTACGATTGCATGAGATTTATCGTCATCGCCTTATTCAAGATTTGAAAGCCGAAATTGAAAAAGGATGGGATGGAACCTCAAGTTCACGCTCTATCAAAGATATTATAAAATCTAATAAAGCAAAGCAGGAATAATGTCTGAGAAATTTTATATTTTATCAGAAGCTGCCGATCAGGATTTGGAGGACATTTTTAATTTTACATTAGATAAATTCGGATTTGATCAGGCAGAAAAATACCTTCTTGAAATAGATTTGGTTTTTCAGAATCTTATTGTACATCCGGAATTAGGCAAAAGACGAAATGAAATAAAAGAAGATTTGTACAGTTTTACAAAAGACAATCACGTCATTTTTTATCGAGTTTTAGACAATCACATCCGAATTGTAAGAATTCTCCACGGAAGTAGGGACATTCCAAACTATTTTTAATCTAAATCATTAAATATTTATAGGAAATTCTTCCTTCGTCAGCGTGACCAAAATTTTATAAAATCAATTTTCAAATCTCACATCTTCAAATTAAAAAAATGACCACTCTACTCTACGATGGCAGTTTCGACGGACTTTTTACTGCAATATTTGAGGTTTTCGAATATCGTTATAAAGATGTGGAAATTTTTAGCAAAGAGAATTTTCAACAGGAAAATATGTTTGCAGAAATTCATGAAGTGATCACACAACAGGAAAAATCTGAAAGAGTTTTAAACAAATTAGAACAAAGCATCGAAAAATCAGGAATTAATCAATTACTGAAAGTTTTTTTGTCGGAAGATCAGGAAATGGAAAAGCTGATTTTATCTGCTGTACAACAATCTATCAAACATCCCGGAAAAAATATTTTGCAAAATTTTGCGGATGAAGACATCCTTAAAATCTCAAAAATATGCAAATCGGTAAGCAGAGAAAGACACCGAATGACTGCTTTTGTACGTTTTGAAAAAATGCAGGACGACATTTATTTTGCAAAAATAGATCCTGATTTTAATGTTTTGCCTTTAATCAGAAAGCATTTTAAAGATCGTTATGCCGATCAAAAATGGATGATTTATGATTTGCGTAGACATTACGGTTTGTTGTATGATTTAGAACAATGTGAATTCTTTTATCCTGATGAAAAGGTAGATTTAAACCAATATCAGCAAAAATTTCACGAAGAAGAAAAGAAATATCAGACGCTTTGGCAAAGTTATTTTACCAAAACCAATATTAAAGAAAGGAAAAATACAAAATTGCACATTCAGCACGTTCCAAAAAGATATTGGAAATATTTGACGGAGAAATGGTGAAAATACTATTCTTAGTTAAGATTAAACTCCTGCGGAGTTCTAATTGTGGGTCTTACTATTTTCTACAAAGGCATTACTCCTCCGGAGCTGTTCTTAGTAAATGATAAATAAAGTTTTGTCTAAAGCCCAATTCTCAATACAAAAGAAAAGCCGGGCTAAAGCCCGACTCTATGGATATTTTCATAAAATTTTCTCGAAACAAACGCTGTTTTCAATTCCTGCGTATTGTCCGTAATTTGGAATAATGGCATAACCGCATTTTTTATAAAGAGCAACTGCTTCTGTTTGCTTTTTGCCAGTTTCTAAAACTGTTTTTTCATAGCCAAGCTCTTTTGCCCAGATTTCCAGTTCTTTTAAAACTGTACCAGCAAAGCCTTTTCCACGATAATCAGGAGGCGTAAACATTCTTTTTACTTCCATTGTATTATCGTCAATGGCTTTTATTGCTCCGCAAGCCACTGGTTTATCATCTTCAAAAATTACAATACAGTTTTTCAGCAGATCAATTTTATTATACTGGTCGTAAAAAGCATGATCTTCGCCATCTATTTCTGCAAGATAAGCATCTAGTTTTTTGATGAGATTTTGAAAATCGTTATTTTCTGAAGTTGTTCTGAGGATTTGCATTTTATTCGGATATAAGTTTTTTTAGCAGATTTAATTTAAAAATTCACCACAAATTTTCTTTCATTAATCAACTCAGCAATCGCCAACATATCTTTTCCTATCAAACGGTCATCTTCAAGTTTATCTACTTTTGTACGAAGAATTTCGAAGTTCTCTTCAATTATTTTTGAACATTTTGCAGGTCTTCTGAATTCTAAACCTTGCGCAGCAAACATTAATTCAACGGCCAAAATATTGACCAAATTCCCAAGAACCTGATTGAATTTTCTTCCTGAAATACTTCCCATCGAAACGTGATCTTCCTGCCCCAAACTTGTTGGAATAGAATCTGCAGATGCCGGGAAACAAAGCGTTTTATTCTCAGTCACCAAAGCTGCAGAAGTATATTGTGGAATCATAAATCCAGAATTCAAACCTGAACTTTCCGTCAATAATCTTGGTAAACCGTATTTCCCTTCCAATAATAAATAACTTCTTCTGTCTGAAATATTTCCTAATTCAGCTACTGCCAACGTTGCATAATCTAAAGGCATTGCCATCAATTGTCCGTGGAAGTTTCCTCCTGAAATAGATTCTTCAGCGCTTAACACAATCGGATTATCGGTAACAGAATTTAATTCTGTTTCAGCCATTATTTTAAGATGTTCAAAAGCATTTCTACTTGCGCCGTGAACCTGCGGAACACATCTCATAGAATAAGGATCCTGTACCCTTTCGCATTCTTCATGAGCTTGTAAGTTTTCAGAATTCTTTAAAAATTTCAGCATTCTCGCCGCTACTTTTTTACTTCCTTCAAACGGTCTGATGTCGTGAAGCTCTTTTTTAAACGGACTTGCAGAACCTCGGTACGCTTCAAGACTCATCGCTGCAGTCATATCCGCTAAGTCTAATAAATATTCAAATTTCTCTAAACCTTTTATCGCATGAGCTAGAATAAACTGAGTTCCGTTGATTAATCCTAAACCTTCTTTTGGTCCTAAAACTAAAGGCTCAAGATTATTTTTTTCTAAAATTTCAGCCGTTTCAAAAATCTCATTTCCTACCCAAACCTGTCCGAGGCCTAAAAGTGGTAACACTAAATGTGAAAGCGGCGCCAAATCACCTGAAGCTCCTACAGAACCCTGTTCCGGAACGACAGGAATGATATCTTTTTCAAGCATCACAATAAATCTTTCGATCACTTCCAGAGAAACTCCTGAAAACCCCTTAGACAAAGCATGAACTTTCGAAATCATCATGATTTTTGAAAATTCTTTATCAATAGGTTTCCCCACTCCTACTGCATGAGAAATAATTAAATTATACTGAAGTTGAGCTGTTTCATCAGCCGAAATTTTAGTATCACAAAGAGGTCCAAATCCTGTATTAATCCCATACACACAACGATCTGACTCTACAATCTGTTTTACATTATTCTGAGATTTAATAATCTGCTCCTTCGCTTCTTTACTTAACTGAGCTTTATTTGGGTCTTTACAGATTTCCAAAACATCATGAAAACTGAAAGTATCTATACCGTATATCATTTCAAAAAATTTGCTTAAAAATACACATTTTGAAGCATACCGAAAAAGCTGATTAAAGCTAAAATACAGCATTCTTAAATTAAACAATATTTTGGCTCATAAAAACACTCAACAATTGTAAAATATTTTATCAAATCAACAATTATTTAGTTATTTTTACCGCATTAATTTAAACTAATATCTATGAAATTTAAAGCTCTATTATTGGCACTTTCGTTATCAAGTGCATTTTCATTTGCTCAGGACAAAGTGAAATATTCTAAGGAGGACATCAAAAAAATGGAAACGTATTTATTCAATGAAGGATTTAATATTCCATCTCCAAAGAAAATATCTACCATCATAATGAAAGATGGTACTATAAACAAGGGATATTGCAACAAAGTTGATTCTAAAAGAGGACAGATTTACGAAATTGCAATTAAAGACAGCGCCACAAAAAAGCAAATGACTTTTAATGCTGAAAATGTAAATGAAATGTACATTTACCCAAGTAATGCTGAAAAAATTGCAAAAGTTGGAAAATATTTTGGAAACATCCGAAATTTCGGAACTAAAAAACTGACAAAAAACACAACAGCTGAAAGCATTCACTTCATCAATCAAACTGTTTCTTTAAAGAACAAAAAAGATGACAAAGAATTTTTGATGCAGCTCATCAATCCTGAATTCAATGACATCATCTCTGTTTATTACGATCCGAGAGCAAAAGAAACCGGTGGTTTTTCAGTTGGCGGTTCACCTCAATTGGGTGGCGGTGTTATTAAATCTTACTATGTAAAAAAAGGCGATAAAGTAATGTGGCTACACAAAGATGATTTTGAAGACAACTATGATTTCTTATTTGGGGACAATGCAGAATTCGTGAAAAAATACCCCAAAAAATCTGTAGAATGGGATTATTTCAGCTTTTTAGTAAGTCAATACACCGAAATGACAAACGGATAAAATAATTTAACAATAAATCTGAAGCTGTAGAAATTCTGCAGCTTTTTTGTTGTTTTCAAATACATTCAGAATGCTTAATTTTGTGTTATGAATCCGTCTTTAGAATTACAACTTAAAACTTTACCTTCCGAACCTGGCGTTTATCGATATTATGATAAAAACGAAAATCTGCTGTATGTAGGAAAGGCAAAAAATCTAAAGAAAAGAGTACTTTCTTATTTCAACAAAACGCTTTCCGGTTACCGTACCAGAATTATGGTCGGAAAAATCAGCCGTCTTGAAACCACCATTGTAAACAGTGAATACGATGCACTTTTATTGGAAAATAATCTGATTAAAGAACATCAGCCTTTCTACAATGTGATGTTGAAAGATGATAAAACATATCCGTGGATTTGCATTAAGAATGAAGATTTTCCTAGAATTTTCCTTACAAGAAATAAAATAAAAGACGGCTCAGAATATTTCGGACCTTACGCAAAAGTACGTCCTGCAAAGATTTTATTGGATACGATTAAGCATATCTATAAACTCCGTACCTGTAATTTAAATTTAGCTCCCAAAAAAATTGAGGAAGGAAAATACAAAGTCTGCCTTGAGTTTCATATTAAAAACTGTGAAGGACCATGTGAAGATCTGGAAAGCAAAGAAGATTATGACCAAAAAATAGATGCGATTCGCGGGATTGTAAAGGGTGATTTCCGACGAGCAAAAGAATATCTCATTAATCAAATGACGAAATATGCATCTAATCTTCAGTTTGAAAATGCCCAAATTATTAAAGAAAGGCTGGATATTCTGGAGGATTATCAGGTAAAACATACGGTCGTAAATCCAGATATTGATGATGTAGATGTTTTTGGAATGACGAGTGATGAAACGGCGGCTTACGTTAATTATTTCAAGATTAGAAACGGGAATATTATTCAGAGTTTTACGACAGAAATCAAAAAAATGCTTGAAGAAAGTGATGAAGAAATCATGGAAGAAGCATTGATTGAAATCCGCCAAAAATTTGATTCTGATTCTAAAGAAGTGTTGCTTCCGTTTCACTTAACTGTTGAAATTCCGAACGTAAAACTGATTGTTCCGAAGGTTGGCGACAAGAAAAGAATTGTAGAACTTTCAGAAAAAAATGCCAAAGAATACAGAATTGAAAAACTGAAACAGGTACAGATTATAGATCCCGAAAGACATTCTAACAGGATTATGGCAGAAATGCAAAAATTGCTAAGAATGCCCGTCGAGCCAAGACATATCGAAGGTTTTGATAACTCTAATATTCAGGGAACCAATCCGGTTTCGGCATGTGTTGTTTTCAAAAACGGGAAGGCAAGCAAAGCAGATTACAGAATCTTCCATCCTAAAACAGTTATGGGTCCTGATGATTATAAGACGATGGAAGAAGTAATTTTCAGACGCTACAAAAGAATGCTGGAGGAAGGCGAAAGTTTGCCCCAATTAATTTTGATTGACGGTGGAAAAGGACAGCTGTCTTCCGCGGTAAAAAGTTTAAAACTTCTTGGTCTTTACGGAAAAATTACCATTGTGGGAATTGCCAAAAGATTGGAAGAAATTTTCTTTCCCGAAGATCCTATTCCGTTATATCTCGATAAAAAATCCGAAACGCTTAAAATTTTACAGCAAGTACGTGACGAAGCGCACCGTTTTGGGGTAAGACATCATAGAACAAGGCGAACCAATTCTACGATAAAATCTGAGCTTGAGGAAATTCCGGGCGTTGGCGAAAAGACTATTGAATTGCTTTTATCTAAATTGAAATCAGTCAAAAGAATAAAAGAAGCCAACCTTGAAACTTTAGAAGAAATTTTAGGAAAATCTAAAGCGAAAATAATCTGGGAATTTTTCAATGCTGAATAAAATAAAAAAAAACTCTTATCGATGATAAGAGTTTTTCAATTTATTGTTCGAGGGAATTTTTAAACTCCTCCCATTACATACATGTTTTCCATTGTAGGAATTTCACTTCCACCTTCTTTTTCTAAAGTAATCGCAAAAGCTTGTGCATTCGGAATATTAGCTAAAGCTATTTTAGCATCTTTGTCGTCAGTGTACATTCCGGCGCTTACTGGTTTTCCGTCTGCAATTGCCCACAATTGGTATTGCATTCCTTCCGGTGCTTTTGGCAAACTATTTGCGGTTAAATAAACATCTTTTGATGTTTTATCCCAATATACGACAGCGTTGGATTCGGGATGTTTTTCAACACCCGCCAAAACAATTTTAAGCATGTTCGGGTTTGAAGTGATCTTCAATTTTTGCTCAAGATTTTGCATCGCAAGATTTTGAGATTGCTTATCAGATTTCAAAACAGCTAATTCGTTTTTCATTTCGTTTTGGTTGCTCATCCAATACAGGTTGGCTACAATACTTACTAAAAATAAAACAGTTGCTGCTACGGCAAAATTTTTCCAGCTCTTATTTTTTTCTACTCTTATTTCCTGCCCTATCTGTTGAGTTTCCAACTTTGGTTCAACACTATTCAGAGGAATTACAGGTTTTTCATCTTCAACTTTTTGTTCCAGTTGAATTTTATCCCAAATTTTTGATTTTAAATCATTGGGCGGTGTCACTGCCTGCGCTGTTGCAAGCAATTCAAAAGTTTTTTGCGCTTCTTCATAAGCGGCTTTCACTTCAGCATTGTTCTTCATAACACACTCCAAAATTCCCGCTTCCTCTGGAGAAGCATGGCCTAGAATGTAAGATTCTAGAATTCCGGATGATATGTATTCTTTACTATCCAATTTATTGATAATCTTTTAACAAGTCTTTTAATTTAAGTAATGCATTTCGCATTTTGGTCTTTACAGTGCCCAACGGCATATTCAGTTTTTCTGATATTTCACTCTGCGTGAATCCCTGATAATAAGCAAGATCAATAAGTTCCTGTTTATCAGATTCCAAACTTTCGAGCACTTTATTAAATCCAATAAAATCTGAATTATTGGTAGTTGTAAGTTCCGCATTCTCATATACGAAATCTGGAAGGGGTTGGTTTTTAAGTTGGTTTTGAAAACTTTTAGATTTAAGATAATCAATTGCTGTATTTCTGGCAATATTGATCATCCAAGTATAAAATCTACCTTTCAAAGCATCATATTGATGAATGGAATTCCAGATTTTTACGAAAACATCCTGAATAATTTCCTCTGTATATTCTTTGGACTGAACAATTCTAAGGATTACACCATATAACGCACCAGAATAGTTATCATACAAATGATGAAAACCAGCTTCGTTTTTCTGTCTCAGCAAAACGATAAGTTCTTCTTCTGAATAGTTTGTTTTTATGGTGGATATTTTTCGTATCAAATGTAATAAAATAAAGTAAATAATGAGAAAAAACTTTTAAAAATTTAATGTCATTAATAAAGAGTATTAAAATAATCAGTTACCGTTAATTTATGTTAAAATAAAAATTTTAAAATCTAAACCAATCTGCTCTTCGTAAATGATGGTAACGACAGACAAAAACAACTCAATTAATAATATTTTAAAAAATTAGAAAAATGAACAAAAGATCAAAAATCGCAGTATTCGGAATGGTAGCTTTATCATTTGCATTCAGTGGAAATGCAGCTGCACAACAAATGAAAGAAAAAACAGTAATGGTAGGCGGAGCTGCAATGTATCCTTCAAAAAACATTGTTGAGAACGCAGTAAACTCGAAAGATCACAAAACTTTGGTCGCCGCAGTAAAAGCTGCAGGATTAGTTGAAACACTTCAAAGCAAAGGTCCTTTCACAGTATTTGCGCCAACTGATGCAGCTTTTGCAAAATTACCTGCAGGAACTGTTGAGAATTTGGTAAAACCTGAGAATAAGGAGATGCTTACAAAAATTTTAACCTACCATGTTTTACCTGGAAAGTACAGTGCAAAACAAGTTTGGGCAGCGGTAAAAGCAGGAAATGGTAAAGCAATGATGAAAACGGTACAAGGCGAAGAGCTTACATTCTGGACAAAAGGAAAAAATTTATACGTTACCGATGCAAAAGGTAATAAGGCGAAAGTTACCATTGCAGACGTTAACCAATCAAATGGTGTAATACATGTAATTGATACGGTATTGATGCCTTAATTTTAGTTTTTATGGTTTATTTTAAGGAAGGCTTATCTGAAAATTCAGGTAAGCCTTTTTTATGTTTTATTGCTATTTTACAGGTAAAAATACTTCTTTAGAATACTCATCATTATTCTTCGGAATTTCGATCACCAAATTTCCGTTTTCATAATATCCTGTTGTAGATTCACCAGAACCCAATGTAACTCTGAAAACATCTTTTTTAGTAGTCTCTTTGAAAGTGGCAAAAGGAACTGAACTGTTTCCATCAACTAAAATAAACTGAGCCGCATCAATCTGAATTTTCTGAAGACTTAGTTTTCCGTTGCTGTATTTCTCAGCTTTTGAACTTTGAGATTTTTGTTCGATTACTTCAGGAGTCTGTTGAACTGATTGTGTAGACTGCACCTCTTTTTTATACTCTGTATTTTGAATTGGGCGAGACACAGGGATACTAACAAAAGTTTTGGACAAAGCATCTTTAAAACCTTCCTCGTACTCTTTAATTGAAGAGCTTCCTTTTTCGGAAGAAATTACTTTATCGTTGCAATCTTTCAGCTCTAAAACAATTTTATTCCTAAGAAAACCACTATCATTTATAATATTTGCATTCAAAACATTGCATGGATTGGCATTGGCTTCTTCCGGCCATTGTCCCCTATTTTCAGAAATCACAACATATTGTTTAGATTTCAAATGATTTGTTAAGAAAGTACTAAGGCCATAGTTTGTTTTTTTAAAACTTTCATAAGCTGTCGGAACAACTACGTATTTGTAATCAGAAACTTTTTGTGCATACGTAAGCATTACACAAAAAGACGATATTATTACAGATAATTTTTTCATAAAAATATATTTAAACTAAATTAATCATTTCTAAATTCTCCCATATCCAGTTTTAATGAGAAGAAATTAGAATAAAAATTAGAACCTCCGATTCCCGAATTACTGATTGCGTAATCAAGCGTTAAACCTCTGTAACGAATTCCTATACCTGCGCTGGGCTGAAAAGAAACTTTTCTCTGCAGATCTTCAATATCGGTAATCGACTGAAATCTATTAACACCCAATCTTACAAAAATCATTTTCTGATATCCTAATTCTGCTCCTGCGTAAGGCGTAATACTTGCAAAATCTGTTGAAAGAAGAGCTGCCGTTTTAGCAAAATCTACATTAATTCCAGCCTCCGGTAAAATATAAATACTGCTGTTAATATTAAACATTTTACTTGCTCCTGCATTTAATTTAGGCATTGTCAACTCCATTTTATCGGTTGGAGCAGGGTTAAATTCTTCACCGTTTACAATGGTAGACAATTCTTTTTGATTGACACTCCAGAAATTGACAGTCGTAGTTGCATCACGAAGAACACCTCCGAATTTCCAGCCATTATCGGCTTTATAAATCGCTCCTACATCAAAACCAAAGCCATATCCGCTTGCAAATTTCCCTACATTTCTGTACACAATTTTGGCATTTACACCGACATCCAATTTTGGATTTCCACCAGGGTTAAATGCATAAGAAATAATTCCGGCATAATCTGATTGTGAGAATTTAGTAATTTTATCGTAATCGATATTTCCTTCTGTATCGATTAACTGAGTCGTATTCAAAATATTATCTACACCAAGCCTTACAATGGAAACTCCAAAAACGCCGGTTTCTAATACTTTGGCGTAGGCCAGATAATCATATTTTGCAATAGATTCAAAATATTCTGCGTGCATTGCTGCGCCTTGCCAATCTCTTGTAATGCCATTCAAACCTGCGGGATTCCACATCGGCGAATAGACATCATCCTGATTGGTCATTACGGCACCTCCCATCCCGATTCCTCTCGCTCCGGCACCTATATTTAAAAATTCATTGGAATATTTTCTGATAATCTGAGATTGAGAAAACCCAAATAAAAGGGAAAATACTAATAATAGATATTTTTTCATCGTGTAGAAATGGATGCTTAATTAATGTTTTTTTGTTTTCTAGTTTTTATCAGCGCGTTTACAACAATTGCCAAAATCATAACCAAAGATGCAACATAAAATACCGGGCTCATGTGTTCTGATTCTCCAAAGATAAAAAAAGCTAGTATAATTCCGTAAACTGGTTCTAAATTAACTGTTAAAATTAAAGTAAAGGGCGAAATATATTTCATAAGCTTCACCGATTCGAACATAGGATATGCTGTAAATACACTTGCCAATAAGCCTATTAACGCAAGATCTTTATAGTTTATTTCGTTCATCTGCATGATTTGTCCTGTTGCCAGATAAAATATCATCAGAATAAACCAACCTGAGAAAATTTCATAGAAAATAATATTTCCGGAACTGGTTTTTCCGAAAAGTTTCCCATTAAAAACAGAGAATACAGTTCCGAAAATTGCGCACAAAACTCCGTAAAAAATTCCTTCTTTATATTGAAACTCGGTCTTAAAAATAAGTAAAATACACGCAACAATCACAGTTCCCATGACTACTTCCGAAATATCAACTTTCCGTTTAAAAACAATCGGCTCCAAAACTGAAGCAAACAAAGTAGACAAAGAAAGGCAACTTAAAGCGATAGAAACATTAGAAACCTTAATCGAATAAAAAAAGCAGTACCAGTGCAGCGCCATAAAAAGACCAACACCTGATAATTGCAAAAACAGTTTTTTTGAAACTTTAATACTCTCTTTTTTATAAATCCTTATAAAAGCATAAAGAAATATGGCAGCGAAAAGCATTCTGTAAAAGACAAGAATCTGGGCATTTGCGGTGATCAGTTTACCTAAAATAGCAGTGAATCCCCATAAAAAGACAATTAAATGTAATCTGAAAAGCGCTAATTTCTGCATATTGATCCTCTGAATTTTAAACAGACAAATTTACAAATAGCTTTTCATTAAATTTAAAAAAATCTAAGATTACTTTAATTATTTCTAATGAAAATTCCCACCTTCTGATTCGGCTTAAATTTAATTCTATAAATTACTTTAATACTGAAATTCAGATATAGAAATATTTGATATAAAATCCAAAAACCCTGAAAGTCTATGAAACTTTCAGGGCCTTCAAATAATAAACTATTAAAAAAATAAACTAGGAACTTAGAGTATTTATATAGAAACTTTCATTTCTATTACTCTATTGTAAAGTTAGCAAAATATGCACCAAAAAAAACATGTAATTTGTTAAAAATATCATAATTTATTGATAATTAAACCTTTAACATATTATAAAACATATTTTACTACTTTTTCTAAAAATAGTATCTTTAGCCAGATTAAAATATAATTTCATGGATATTGAATTTAACAAAAGAGAAGATCAAAATAAATTAAAATTATCTGAAATAAACCGTTTGCTGACAGAAATAAAAAAAGGCGGCGGCGAAAAAAGACTTCAGAAACTTCGTGATGAAGGGAAAATGACGGCAAGAGAAAGAATAGAATATCTTCTTGATAAAAATTCAGATTCCATCGAAATTGGTGCTTTTGCAGGGTACGAAATGTATGAAGAGCACGGCGGTTGCCCAAGTGGCGGTGTGGTGGTTGTAATGGGTTATGTTTCAGGAAAACAATGTTTAGTTGTCGCCAATGACGCTTCTGTAAAAGCCGGCGCCTGGTTTCCAATTACTGGAAAGAAAAATCTGCGAGCGCAGGAAATCGCCATGGAAAACAGACTTCCAATTATTTATTTGGTAGACTCTGCGGGAGTGTATCTTCCGATGCAGGATGAGATTTTCCCGGATAAAGAAATGTTCGGAAGAATTTTTAGAAATAATGCCAAAATGAGCGCTGCAGGAATTATCCAAATCTCGGCTGTAATGGGAAGTTGCGTTGCAGGTGGAGCTTATCTTCCGATCATGAGTGACGAGGCTATGATTGTAGACAAAACCGGATCTATTTTCTTGGCCGGAAGTTATTTGGTGAAAGCTGCAATTGGTGAAAGTATCGACAATGAAACTTTGGGTGGAGCAACAACGCATTGCTCAATTTCAGGTGTTACAGATTATAAAGCTAAAGATGATAAAGATGCTTTAGACCGCATTAAAAATATTATGAAATCTGTTGGAAGTTATGAAAAAGCAGGCTTCGACAGAATAGAAAGTTTTCCACCAAAAGAAAAAATAGATAATATCTTCGGAATTATGCCTATTTCACGTGCCGATCAGTATGATACATTAGAAATCATCAAATGCCTTGTGGATAATTCTGAATATGAAGAATACAAGCCAGATTATGGTAAAACTATTATTTGTGCAACTGCAAGAGTCGATGGCTGGTCTGTAGGAATTGTTGCTAACCAAAGAAAATTAGTGAAAAGTGGTAAAGGAGAGATGCAGTTTGGTGGAGTAATTTATTCTGATTCTGCTGACAAGGCAACCCGATTTATTGCTAATTGCAACCAGAGAAAAATTCCTTTGATCTTTTTACAGGATGTAACAGGTTTTATGGTGGGTTCAAAGTCAGAACACGGTGGAATCATCAAAGACGGAGCAAAAATGGTAAACGCTGTTTCTAATTCTGTAGTTCCTAAATTTACCATTATCACAGGAAATTCTTATGGTGCCGGAAACTATGCAATGTGCGGGAAAGCGTATGATCCAAGATTAATTGTAGCTTGGCCATGGGCAGATCTGGCTGTAATGGGAGGTTCTCAGGCAGCAAAAGTTCTTGCACAGATTCAGGAGTCTACTTTGAAAAAGCAAGGAAAAGTAATTACTGAAGAAGCGCATCAGGAAATTTTAGATACCATCACAAAAAAATATCAAAAACAAACTGAAGCTACTTATGCCGCTTCAAGATTATGGACCGACGCTATCATTAACCCTATCGATACCAGAAAATGGATTTCTATGGGTATTGAAGCCGCTAACCATTCTCCGATTACTGAAAAATTCAATTTAGGAGTAATCCAAGTCTGATTAATACTCGGTTTTAAAGAATTTTGCCCTGCTTTTAGAAGTGGGGCTTTTTTATATTATGTTAAATAGTCCTAAAGAATTATAAAGTTTCAAAACGACATACTACTAGGGTAAGATTTTTGTTATTAAATTATATCTAAAAACTAATAAGCACTACAGCCTCTTTTTAATTACTAATCCCAAAAGGAAACCTATGAAAAGATATTTTGCAGTATTTATTGCCTTATATACCGTCGTTTTATTGTACATGATGTTTTATGCATCTGGAAGAGAACCTTCTGAAATTTCATATATTCAGCATCAGCCGTTTATCACTATTCAGCATTTTTTTAATGATAATAATATAGATAATCAGGCTTTTATTGTCAACATATTTGGAAACATATTCTTATTCAGTCCTTTCGGATGGCTAGGATTATGCATCAAGAAATTCAACCGTTTTATTCCTATTACATTGTTCTTTTTAATAGCAATAAGTACAATCGAATCAATACAATACCTCACAGGAAGAGGTGTTGCCGATATAGATGATGTATTTCTGAATACTCTCGGAATGTTGCTGGGTTATGTTCTATTTAAATACGCAACCTGGAAAAACATTGCCAACATTCAGGTTCATTTTCAATTAACAGAAAAGAAAGAGCCTATCACAGCCTCTTAAATTTACAAAGCCAATAGATCATCTGTTGGCTTTTATTTTTACTAAATTTTTCAGTCCACTTGGTTGACTACTTAGATTTTTAGGAGCTTTATCCGGCTATCCGCTTTTACTCCTCACACCTTGCTTTGCCAAAGCTAAAACCACCAACTTTTCCTCTCCGTTGCGGGGTAACCGCTTCTATGGTAAGTTTGCATTAGTAAATGT